>Ga0272441_10000060_pt1 | contig 237551 bp, 157 predicted proteins | sample SSMProp6N_FD_193582 | JGI IMG/M metagenome (GOLD analysis project Ga0272441, IMG submission 193582) | Marine sediment archaeal communities from Little Sippewissett salt marsh, Falmouth, MA, United States - SSM-Prop-6N | ecosystem: Environmental > Aquatic > Marine > Wetlands > Sediment ...
CAAATCTTTCCAACACCGGTATGGGCAACTTGTGCTGCAATCTGACAGATTGTCTAAATGAAAACGCGGTCGCCTTCTGAGACAGCCTCTGAAGGCGGGTGCAAAGAGGAGCCTGCTGAAGCAGGCTGAGTTGTTACCCGGGGTCAGGAGTTTGGGTGCCAAGAAGTGGTTTACCTGGGGGCTTGGGATGATACCGACAGGATTGCGCCGGCCGCGGACGGCCGGTCGTCGGCGTTCCGCTATCGCTCCACTGCCTCCTCGCAATGACAGGTGAAGGATCGGGTTGTGCATGTCTATGTGGGGAATCGCCGCGGGGGTGGCGGTGGGGGGCCTCGCAATGACATGGTGAAGGATTGGCCCGTGGTCAACCGGTTTACTTCTATTGCGGGTTATGATATACAGGAGATAGTTGTCCTGTTCTATTAAGGCTTGTGCGGGGGTTTGCGCGGGATGTTGAGCCGCCTGATGACGCGGAAAGAGCAGTTGGTGCTGCTGTGTTTTGCCGGCGCCGTGGCGGTTGGGGCGCTCGCGCTGATTTACCACGGTTCGCTGGACACGGAAGCCGGCCTTCCGCCGGCAATTGAAGCGCCCGCGTCCGTGCCTGTGTCCGAACCCGTGGCATCCAAACCTGAGCTCGTGGTTGAACCGGAACCTGAAAAGGATGCCGCCGTGGTTGTCGAGCCGGTTGCGCCGACGGAACCGGCGGAAGTTGCCGTTGCCGTAGCGGGCGAGGTAGCGAATTCCGGCATGTACATTCTGGCGGAGGGGGCGCGCGTAAGCGAGTTGCTGGAGAAGGCGGGAGGGGCGACCGAGCTCGCCGACCTGTCGGACATTAATCTGGCGGCCCGGCTGCTCGACGGCACGACGCTCATAGTGCCTGCGCGGCCCGCGCCGGGCGTTCGCAGGCGCTTTATGTCGCATCATAATCCGCCGAGTTACACCATTTCGGGTTGGCAACCGCCGCGGACGCCGGCGGCAAGGGAGCCGGCTGTACCGCCGGACCAGGCCGATCCGGCCGCGCCGCCGGCACAGGCTGCGGCCACGCCCGGTTTGGTCGATTTAAACCATGCCAGCCGGGAAGAACTGGAGAGCCTGCCGGGGATTGGCCCAGTGCTGGCGGGGGAAATCATGCGTTACCGCGAGCGGGGGCCGTTCGCGTCGGTCGAGGATTTGGGCAACGTCAGCGGAATCGGGCCTCAGAAGCTGGCTGCTGTGCGGCGGCTGGTTACGGTGCGGTAGTTTCGGTAAGGTCGAAGGAGATGAACCGGTCGAACAGCGGCGTCTTTTTGACGCGCATGTCTTCGTCTTCGCCATCTATTTCGAGAAGACCGAAATCGTTGAGGGGCAGCAGAATCCGGTGCCTGAGTATCCACCAACCCATACTGCCCCCATAAGAAAGTTCAGGCATTGCCGCGGCGATTCCGGGCAGGAAAGCCTTCTCTAAAAGATCTTCCACGCTCGTCCAGTCGTCGGCCTGTTTCGCCAGGGCGTAAAGGGAAAAAGCCAGCGTATCCTGCACTTCGGGGAAATCCCACTCAACATCCAGAATGCTTAGGTTGAGCTTCCTGAAAAAGGTGGTGAACAACTGTTTGTATAAGTCGCCCGCCTTATTCTCCTTCAGCAGCTTCACGCCTTTGGGTCTGAGGACGAAATAGCCTTTTTCGACGCGTATCAGGTTGGCAAACCCAGCCACTATACGCGCCAGGTACAGCGGCAACACGTTCACTTCGTTGATGGCTTTCCTGATCTCGCGGGGATCGAAATACGCCGGCCTGAGCTGAATCACGTCCAGCATCTGGTACACGAACTTCCGGTTTAGGTTTCCGCCGCCGGTGGCCTTGACGCGGCCGGCCTCGGAAATGTTCTGGAGCAACAGGCGCGCGTTATGGAAGAAGCGGGCGTTCTGGACCGCCGCCAGCGGCAGTTTTTCGTCCAGGCGGACGATGCTGTCTTTGCTTTTCCAGTCGCTGGCAAGCAAAAGTCCGATCTGGCTGAATGAGAGGCCGCACAGTTCCTCGCGCGGCCTCTCCAGTGTCGCTGTAAGGATTTTTTCTACTTCCGCGTCGAACTGTTTCTTGCTCAGGGAAGCACTCCGCTGCATCAGTTCGCGCAATGGCTCCGCCGCGTCCGGCGGCAGGGGCGGCAAGGGGAGAGCTTCTTCATCGAATTCGTCGTCTTCCGTGAGCGGAACATTCAGTCGGTCGTATAGCCGTTCAAACTGGCGCCGCACCCGTTGGGGAGTAGCGTGGTTGGCCTCGGAGGCGAGTCCGTCGAGGAGGTCTTCGAAATCATTTTCGGGCAGGGTGAAGCGGATGCCTTGTTTTTCCCTTATGCCAACCCGAAGCTTGCCGAGGATTTCGTCGTCGATGGCGATAGCTTCGGTAAGGATAAGCCGCTGCTCTTCGGGTTTCAGCACAAAAGTTACGTCCAGACTCTCATCAAAAGGCATGGTGGTGTACCCCCGTGTCTTTTTTTTACTTTTTCAGAATACACGAGCTTCGGGAAACTTGCCAATTCGTATTCAGGAGTTATTTGTATCCGCCGTGGCCGGCTCCCATAATTGCCCTCAATCGAAAGGAGAAGTTGAACGTGGTTCAGAAACTGGCGATGCTGGCGATAGCCGGCGGATTGGGTACGCTGGCGAGGTATTCGCTGGCCGGTTTAGTTCACAGGTACGACGGGGCGGCGTTTCCGTGGGGGACGCTTACGGTAAACGTCGTGGGATGTTTTTTGGCAGGCCTGCTGTGGGCTCTGTTCGAGGGCCGCTGGGCGGTCTCGGGCGAAACCCGCGTAATCGTCTTCGTGGGCTTTATGGGCGCTTTTACGACTTTCTCGGCGTATATGCTTGAAAGTGGCGAGCTTGTTCGTTCGGCCGAATGGGCGTACGCCGCCGCAAACGTGGCCGCACAGAACATCCTCGGTTTTACCGCGTTGTTCGCCGGCGCCGCACTTGGCCGGCTACCATAAGGGAGAATAACGAAGAATGAAAATGCCGTCTGAAGCCTCGCTTCTTCGGATCTTCATCGGTGAGAGCGACAAGATCCACGGGAAACCTCTTTACGAAGCCATTGTTGAAAAGGCGCGCAAGCGGGGTTTGGCGGGCGCGACGGTGCTGCGGGGGTTTTTAGGGTTTGGCGCCAGCAGCCGCATTCACACGTCAAAAGTGTTGCGGCTTTCCGAAGACCTGCCGGTGGTTGTTGAAATCGTCGACGCGCACGACCGGATCGAAGCGTTTTTGCCGGAGCTTGACGAGATGGTGGGCGAAGGGTTGGTAACCCTGGAAAATGTCCGGGTTGTGACATACCGCCACGGCGGCGCGTCTCAAGATTGACGCGCAGTACAGCCAAACCTACAATGGTCTTGACAACGGGGAGGTACAGGATGAGCGTAAAAGGCGTGAATGGCGGTTTGAGCCGGCGGCGGTTTTTGGCGGGCCTTGCGGGTTGCGCGGGGGCGGCCGTATTCGGCGGGAGCCTCGGGCGTGCGGCCCGGAAACCGAACGTGATTATTATCTATACGGACGACCAGGGGGCCGTTGACGCGGGCTGTTACGGGGCCAAAGACATTCCGACTCCGAACATCGATGCGTTGGCGGGCCGCGGTGTGAGGTTCACGCAGTTCTACGCGCCATCGGCCATTTGTTCCCCGTCGCGTGCGGGTTTGCTCACGGGGCGGTACCCGGTGCGCGTGGGCGTGCCGGGCAATGTGGGCGGATATCCGGGCGACCCCGGTTTGCCGGGCAAAGAAATGACCGTTGCGGAAGTTTTCAAACGCGCCGGTTACGCGACCGCCCACGTCGGCAAGTGGCACCTCGGTTTCACCGACGAGTCCATCCCCAACGCCCAGGGGTTCGATTATTCGTTCGGCCACATGGCCGGGTGCATCGACAACTACTCGCATTTCTTCTATTGGAGCGGGCCGAACCATCATGACCTGTACAGGAACGGCAAGGAAGTCCACCTGCCGGGCAAGTTCTTTCCCGACCTCATGGTCGATGAGGCATCCAAGTTCATGGAAAACCACAAAAACGAGCCGTTCCTGCTTTATTACCCGATGAACAACCCCCACTACCCCTACCAGGGCGACATCAAATGGCTTGAGGATTTTCAAAAGCGCGGCGTGCCCTATCCGCGCGACCTTTACGGTGCTTTTGTTTCCACGCTCGATGAGCGGATCGGGCGGCTGCTGGCGAAAGTGGACGAACTGGGCCTCACCGAAGACACCATCGTGGTGTTCCAGGCCGACAACGGCTACAGCGTCGAGGAACGCGCTCATTTCGGCGGGGGCAGCGCCGGGCCGTACCGCGGCTCGAAGTTCAGCCTGTTCGAGGGGGGCATCCGCGTCCCCGCCATCATCAGTTGGCCGGGGCATTTACCGGAGGGCGAGTTTCGCGGCCAGATTGGCCATGGGTGCGATTGGCTGCCCACGCTGATCGAACTGTGCGGAATTCAGCCGCCCGAGGCTCCGCTGGACGGGCGCAGCCTGGTGGGCGTAATCGGCTCGGATTCCACCCCTACGCCCCACGACGTTCTGCACTGGAAGATAAGTAAAAGCCCACGGGGCCAGTGGGCCGTAAGGGAGGGCGATTGGAAGCTGATCGGGTATCCACAGGACCCCACCATGGATAAACCGTTGAAAGACAAGCTCTACCTTACCAACCTCGCCCAAGACATCAGCGAATCCGAAAACCTGGCTGAAAAGTATCCGCTGGAAGTGAAGCGGCTGGAAAAACTCCACGCCCAGTGGTTGGCCGAAGTCAGCCCCTAGAAGCGGCAGTGGCAAAAAACTGTCAGCTTAAAAATAGATATCTGTTTAGCTAAATACCACTCAACTTTCTATGCAAAAAGCGCTTATTGCGCCCATTAAACCGTTCCGTCAATTAATCCCCGCGCCGGGACAGTAAACAAGGTTGACTGGTAATGGCTCTTGTGATATGCCTGATGGCAGGTAGGAGAATAAACGCCGTGGCGCGGGCCGTTTCTCTTGGGGAAAAGCGGGATCGGTTCCTCCATCTGGGTTTGTAGTCAACATTTGACTCGCGGCACAAGGGGTTTTTCTTTGCTTCGTTTTTGATCGGACTTTTGTGACCGGCATGGTGCTTGCATCACGGCCAGCCAGTTCGCAAACGCCTGTAAGTATTGCAGGAGCACAGCTTCTGCTCGACTGACAAGTCTTTTCATTGAGCGCAACATGCTTGGAGCGAGGGAAAAAGATGGCAACGTTATGGGGAATGTCCACTTCCAGAGACGCTGACCGCGGATCTAACCTTTATGTGCGGCTTCTTATCCTGCCGGTTCTGTTTCTTTTCTGCTTTGCGCAACCCGCGGTTTTTGGCCAGACGGCCGAAGGCGAAGGCGAAGGCGAGGGCGAGTTGGTTTGTCCCGTGCTGCCGGTTTTTGACGGGGAAGGCGGATCTCTTGCGCCTCTGTTTGGCGAGGCTTGGGAAACAGTTGATCTTGAAGGCAATATGATTGCGGACAGTTGGGAGATGGCCGTATTGGCGCATGTTCTGTGCGACGACCCGTCGCATCCGCTGCATGCCGAGACGGTTGCAGTCTACTTGTACAACCTGAACGAAGTCGAATTAGCCGCCTATGCGTCCGGTCAAAGTTTTTTTTACGATATATGGGGGCATTTAATTGCCGGCGAGGTGAGCCTGAACGCGCAGTTTCAAGCCAATTGGCAAGGAATTTTAGCCGGAGGGGCTTTTATGCTGGTGAGCGGCAACCCGTTTGACGCGTTCAGCGACCTCGACGGGGATGGTTTGTTAAACATTGACGAGTACAACGTTGTCGTTGGTGGAGGGGGGACACGTGAGGATTTTGTCACATGCGCCGTAGATCCCGGATGCCCAACAGAAGGGACGCCGAGCATTTCCGTTACGGATTCCGACGCCGTTCCTGAAGATCATTCGCTTTCGCTTCAGACATGTCCCGGCACGTTCAGGCTTGAAACCTTCACTATCGCCAACACCGGCGACAGCCTCTTGACGATCTCGGATATCTACAGCATAACCGGCTCGCCCGTCTTTTTTTACGAGGGTCTCGGCGCGGTGGATTTGAATCCAGGCCAGCAGCACGTTGTTGAAGTTGTCTTTTCGCCGCCGGCTGAAGACGTCTACACGGACGAATTGATGGTCCTCAGCAACGACGCGGCATCGCCGCAAACCACGCTTTCGGTAAACGGCCAAGGCGCGCACACCTGCTACGTGTACTGTCCGGTTATTGTCAATGTTGACAATGAAGGCGACAATCTTCTCGCAGGTTTTGGCATTGACTACTTCGCCATGGATGGGAACGCCGACGGCGTGCTTGACTCCTGGCAGTTCTATCTGCTGAATGAAGCGTTGTGCAACGCTGCAAACGACTGGCACCTACCGGCCCAATGCGCCTACTCTTCGAACATGGTCATGCTCGATCATGAAGGCGGGGGATGGGAATGGATGTACGCCGCTTACCTTTCCGCGGCCATGGCCCTGGATCCCTCGATGCAGGCCTGGACAGCGATGTCCTTCGGCCTTTTCCGTCCCTATTCGACGGCCGCCGGCGATCCGTTCGGCGCCGACAGCGACCCCGACGGCGATGGGGTGAACAACCGGGACGAGTTCGTCAACGTGATCGGGCTGTTGGGCAACTGCGACGGGGGCCGCGAGTTTTACGCGATGTGCGCGTTCGATCCCGCCCTGGACGGGTCGTATATACCGCCTGCCGAGATGGAGGTGACGGGGCCGAACCCGATGACGGTGTGCCCGCTCGATTTTGGTTACAACGAGATTGTGTTGACCAACGTGAGCGATTCGCTGCTCGTAATCAACGATATTTACAGCGTTTACGATGTGCAGCAGGGTCCAGGCAACCCGTTCACCTACCAGTTTCCCCAATCCCTTCCCATAGTACTCGGGCCGGGCGAGCCATACACGGTCCAACTGGAGTTCAGCCCACCCGCGGAAGGTTCGTTTTCGGACACCGTGGTTGTTTTAAGCAACGATTCCGATACGCCGGTTGTCCAAGTCCCCGTATCAGGCACGGGAGACTACGCGGCCTGTGCTGAAGTTGCCTGCCCGATTCTGCCGGTTTTCGATGCGGAAGGACAGGAATTCATCGAACTTGTATGGAGCGGAATATACGATTGGGAAACCAACGACATCTACGACCATGACGGCATCACCGATAACTGGACGGTGGCGGTGCTGGCGGAAATCCTATGCGACCCGGCACAGCCGCATTACTACCCGGCCCTCAGCGCGTTCACGCACAACTTCCACCTGTGGGAAACCATATACGGCGCCTCCTGGGCGAATGCCATAGGGGCATACAATTCCGTTTCGGCCCACATGCGCGAGGAAATGGAAGATTTTGCGGCCGCTTTCGGCAGCAGTTTCATGCCTATCCCCGGCGAGCCGCTGGCGGCCGACGCGGACGCGGACGCGGACGGCTGGACGAATTACGAGGAATACGTCGGCGTGCGTTGCGCGGGGGAATCGCGCGCGACTTATGTCGATTACGTGCTGGATCCTTCGATGACGGGCGGCTGGTATGAAGGCACGCACCTGTCCGTGAGCGATTCGGACGGCGTGGTGTACGATCGCAGTGTTGACCTGATCGGCTGCCCCGGCGAAACGCCGCTCCAATCTTTTGTGCTCCAGAACGCCGGTTCGACAATGCTTACCATCAACGCCATCTACAGCGCCTACGATTACTACTCGATGCCCGGCAGCCCCTTCTCTTACGTTGGGCTTGCGGACGTTCCCGTGGTGCTGGCGCCGGGGCAGGTGCGGGTGGTGGATGTTTCGCTTGATGCCGACACTTCGGGAGTGTGGTCGGACACGGTAAGCATTCTGAGCGACGACGAGATTCAGCCGTACCAGGAACTGAGCGTGTGGGCTATCGCCGACGAAGGGTTGTGCTGCCCGGTGACGCCGCTGATTGTGGACGAATACGATTTCGCCGTCATGAATGTCTTCGGGACGGTCGACCTCGATTACAACGGCATCCTGGATCCCTACGAGGGGATGCCCGTCATGGAGATCCTCTGCGACCCGGCGCACCCGCTTTACGAGGCCACGCGGCGGGTTTACGCGCACAACCTGGCCGAAGCGTTTCGTGTCTTGTCGGGCACCTGGCTTTGCGGCCAAGTAGAGCATGCGGTGGCGGGTATGGCCATGATCAGCCCCGAGATGCAGGATTACATGGCCATGTTCTTTGGCGGCGAATACGGACTGGTGGAGGGCAGTCCCTACGAGGACCGGCATGATATCGACGGCGATGGGCTCAGCAATGAAACCGAGTGGTACAACGTGGTGTCGTGGATGGGGATCGACACTTACGGGTCTTACGCCTGGTACTTGCGGTGTGTGCTTGACCCGGCTCTTGACGGGTCGCCTATGGCTGAAAACAGCCTTGAAGTAGTGGATCGCGACCTGTACAAGCTTGTCCGTTCGGCCGAAATTACCGCTTGTCCCTACAACAGCGCCACGGCGAGGCTGGCCCTTCTTAACGTCGGCGCGACTGTCCTCACGATCGACAGCATTTACAGCATGTACGACATGTATACCGGGCCGGGCAATCCGTTTTCGTATAACCAGTTGGCGGCGCCCGTCCAACTGTGGCCGGCCGAGGAGAGATCGGCGTACATCACCTACACGGCGCCCGACGACGGCGGCACATACACCGACGAGTATGTTTTTGTGAGCGACGACACGGACGAGCCCGTTATAAGCGTGAGTCTTACCGGAAGCAGCGACTTCAGCGAGTGCCCGACGGTTGAGTGCCCGATCATGCCTGTTTTCGATCTCGAGGGTGTTGAACTTTACATGTTGGCATCGGGCGACGACTGGTATACGCACGATTCCGACGAAAACGGGCTGGCGGACCATTGGGAGGCGTCACTTCTGGCGGCGATACTCTGCGATCCGGCGCATCCGCGTCATGCCTCCGCTGTCGTGGCTTACCTGCACAATCTGGAAGAATTTCGGAATGCCTGCTACACGTGCGGCGTCCACGCTTTTTACGACAACTGGGGCCATGTGTTTGCGGCCATGTTGACGGTGAACACGGAAGCGCACGACCTGGCGCACGACATTGCTTGCGGATTCGGGGACTACATGTTGCCGGCAGGCGATCCGTTTGACACTTACGGAGACGTGGACGGTGACGGGGTGTCGAACTACGACGAGTACGCCAACGTTCTCTGCGCCGGCGGCACGGCAGAAGATTACGCGGTGGCGGCCTCGGATCCTACAACCGACGGCTCGACGCTGCCCGGCACGCATCTGGGCGTAGTGGATCCCGACGCGCCGGTGTGGGACCGTAGTTTCGAGTTCATCGCGTGCCCGTCGAACACGCTGGTGAAGGACCTGGTTATCCGGAACGCCGGGACGACGCTGCTGACGATAGACGCCATCTATACGGCCTACGACTACTACGGAATTCCGGACGGGCCGTTCAGCTACACGGGGTTGCTTGACGTACCGGTGGTTTTGGCTCCGGGCGAGGAACATCTAATTCAATCCGAATTCACTTCGGCCGAACAAGGTGTGTTTGAGGACGAGATTTACGTGCTGAGCGACGACGAGAACGCGCCGTTGCAGGCGGTCCAGGTCTGGGCCATGTCGGATATCGGTTTCTGCTGTCCCGTGTTGGCACATGTCGGCGATGAAGGAGACCTGCTTTTTGAGACGTTTGGCGAGGATATAGACGGCAACGGAATCTTCGACCTGTTCGAGTTGATGCCGCCGATAAGCGTGTTGTGCGACGAAACCCATCCGCTTTACGGGGCGACGCGCCACGCCTACGCGCATAACCTGGCGGAGGTCCGCCGGGTAGTGCAGGGACTTCCGTTTGAACGGCAGCTCGATCACGGGCTTGCCGTAATGGCGCTCACGAGCCCAAGCCTGCGTGATTTCGTGCACATGCTGACGAGTTGCGCCGGCACTTTCCTTTCCGTTCCCGGCGAACCTTACGCACCTGACGGCAATCCCGATTCGGATGCCTTCGTCAATTTTGACGAGTATTGGAACGTTGTATCGACGTTTGGCCTTGACGATCACGGTGCGGCCTATTACGCGCGCTGTGTCTTCGATCCGGCGTTGGACGGCCTGCTGGAGCCGGTGGGCAATCTCGAGGTTGTGGACCGCGACCTGGTTGAGCTTGTCCGTTCGGCCGAGCTGGTTGCTTGTCCGCTGAATGATGAGCGGAGAGCCTTGAAGCTGATGAATGTCGGCGCGACGGAAATTGCTTTGGATGCGATATACAGCGCTTTCGACCTATACGTCGGCGGAGACAATCCCTTCAGTTTTGAAGTGGATGAAGGTTTGCCGACCGTGCTGTACCCGGCGGAAGCGCGCCGGTTTTCTGTCTACTTCCACGATCCCGGCGACGGCGAAATCCATTTCGATCAGTTGCTTATTGAAAGCACTGATCCCGACGAGCCGATGATGACATTCGACTTGGCGGGTTACGCCGATTACGAGGCGTGCGAACCTGTCGAATGCCCCATTATGCCCATCTTCGATGATGAAGGTTGGCCACTTTACGGCGCGATGTGGGGACAGGACTGGATGACGGCCGACGAGAACCAGGACGGGATGGTCGACCGTTGGCAGGTTGCCATGCTGGCCGATGCGCTGTGCGATGAGGCGCATCCAGCTCACGATGAAACCCTTGCCGCGTATTTGAGCAACCTCGGCGAGATAGAGCGGGCGGACTACGAGAGCGGGCAAGAATTTGTTTATTACGCGTTTGGACGTGTTCTGGCTGCACTGGCCACCATTGACGTGGGCTTCCACGATGCGATTCGGGAACTGTTAGCCGGTTTGGGCGACTACGTTTTGCCCGCAGGCGAACCGTTCCGCGCGGAAAATGACGCGGATGGCGACGGCGTGTCGAACTACGATGAATACGTCAATATCCTGTGCGCGGGCGGCACGATGGAAGACTTCGTCGATTGCGTCAACGATCCGACTCTCGACGGTACGCAGCTTCCGGGCACGGTGCTGGCGGTTTACGACTCGGATTCGCCGGCGTACGACCGGCACGTCGGCTCTTACATCTGCACTACGGACGCGGCTTCTTATTCGTTCGTGTTGCAGAACGCCGGCGACACGCTGCTGCAGATTGCCGCGATCGACAGCATTTACTACCCCGGCGGCGCGGGCAGCCCGTTCACGTACACGGGGCTTGGTGGACCGCTGGCGCTGTTGCCGGGCGAGACTCATTTGGTTGACGTGGAATTCGCACCTGCGGCCGCGGGCGACTACTTCGACTCGCTGATCGTCCTCAGCGACGATGCCAACGAGCCGGAAATTGTGTTGAACATTTCCTCGGTGGCCGACGACGGCCTGTGCTGCCCGATCCTGCCAGTGATCGACAGTGAAGGCCCGCTGATGTTCGGCGGCTGGGACGTGGAAGACATGGACGCCAACGGCATGATCGACAGCTGGGAGATCGCGGTGCTGGCGACGGTGCTTTGCGACCCGGCGCACCCGTCCAATTTCGACGCGCTGCAAGCATACGGCCACAATCTGGCTGTTTCGCGCCAGGTGCTTTCTGACGCCGGTTTCGGCGGCATCTTCGACCATGCGTACGCGGCCTACGCCACGGTTAGTCCGGGCCTTCGCGACTTCATCGCCGGCATCCTCGGCGGAGACTATGCCGGCGTGCCGGGCGAGCCGTTTTCGGCATTTTCCGATGCCGATGCAGACGGCGCTTCGAACTGGGACGAGTATTTCGCGGTAGTCAGCCAGGGCGGCAGCCGCGCCGATTACGTTGCCTGTGCGCTGAATCCCGGCTGTTCTTTCGATCCGTGCGATTACAACGACGATTTCAGCGATTCGATTTCTTCTTTGGCGAACTTCCGGCCCGGTTTTTGGGCCGAACAGCCGGAGATTTGGTCGGTTGTGCCGGAGCCGGGCTATGTTTCCAACCGTCTCTACGATTTCGACACGCCAGACACTGGCCTCGGCGACCGCGGGGTTGTGTCCTCACCCGGTTTTGACATTGCCGATATGGGCGGCAACAACGTGCTGGCCAATTCGGTTGCGGCGGGATCGATTTATTTCGAGCTTGGCATGGACGCGGTTTCGTTTGACGCGGTTGCGCCGGGCGCACTCACTGTAAATGCCTACGACGCTTCGGACGCGCTGCTGGACAGCGTATCGCTTTCCGCGCCGGCGTTTGAACCGGTGTCTTTCACCGGGCCCGGAATCGTCTGCCTGGAACTCGTGGCAGACGCGGCCGGCGCGGCTGTCGATAACCTGTGGCTGGACTTCGCGTCGCACTATGTCGCCGAGACACCTGGCAACGGCGTGCTTATAGGCGATGAGGCGCCGTTCCCGAAGGACACGGCGATGGGCCTGTTGAACGGCGGCGCCGTTTATCTGCCGGGCGACCTGACGCTTTCGTTTGACACGAAACTGCTCGGGCCCGATTACTCGGTTTACTCGAACCTGCGGCCGTCGGGCGCCTACTGGCTTACGCTGGCGATGCCGCCGGCCGATCCGGCAAATCCGCTTTATGCGCCGATGGCGGGCGTCGCGTTCACGCTTGAACCGGGTGGGAGCCTCGTGTTGTGGCGGGGCGACGCGGGCGCGTGGAACCCGGTGGCGGAAACCGTGCTGCCGCCGGATTTCAACTGGCTTGCCTGGCGTCATTTCGACGTGATGCAAACCGGCAACATCGCGACGGTCGTGATGGACGGCACTTGGTCGGTGTCGGCGGACGTGGGGCCGCTGCCGGCCGGCGGTCATGTCGGGTTGTACAACAGCGAGTCCGCCGCGTACGACAACATTGTGCTTGACGGTGACTGCGCGGCCGGCACGGGCGACGCCGATGGCGATGGCATCATGGACAGCGAAGACGGCAACACCGACCCGGACTACGACGGGCTGCCCAACTGCCTCGACGCCGACAGCGACAATGACGGCATCCCCGACATGGACGAAGGCGTCTGGGACGCCGATTACGACGGCATTCCCAACTACTGCGATACCGACAGCGACGGCGACGGGATTCCGGATGCCGATGAAGGCACGGACGACACGGACGGCGACTGGATTCCCAACTATCTCGATCTGGACAGCGACGGCGACGGGATTCCGGATGCCGACGAAGGCGCGGGCGATCCCGACGCCGACGGCCTGCCCAACTATCTCGACCTGGACAGCGACGGCGACAATGTACTGGACCGTGTCGAGGTGGCGCTGGGTTATGATCCGTACGATCCGGCCAGCGAATGCTGGACCACGTACGCCGCCCAGGCCGAAACCATCGACTTCGATGCGATTCTGGCCGTATGTTACGACTGGCCGTACGACGGCAGTTATCCGCTGCGTGTCTATGCCACGCTCGATGCCGACTGCACCATGAATACGGTTCCGGACGCGGACGAATTCGCCCTGCTGGCGGAGATCCTGCACAACCCGGCTTTGCCGTATCATGACATGCTTCACGATGCTTTCACGGCCAATGTGCTTGCGACTATGGTCGATCTCACGCCTGAAATGGAGATGTTTCTGCCGGAATTGAAATGGTGGCTGGCCGCGTTGGCCACTATTGCGGGTGATAATTCCTGGAATTGGTACTGCGAAATGGTGTCGGCCGTGCGCGACGAGTTGGGAAGCCCGTACTACCCCAATTCCGCCCACTATCAACTGCTTCCCGAATTTGCGGCGTGCGGCGATCTCGACCTCGACGGAGTGGCCAACATCAACGAATTCAACGGCCAGGGCCGAAGCCGTGCCACATATCTTTCCGCGGTGCTCGATCCCGCACAAGTGGCTGACGGCGGCGACTCGTGGGGCGTGTGTTCGGGTCAGTACGGAGGCGAAAAGATCTACTGGTACAACCCGGATAACCAGCACGTATACCGCATCACGCCCGCGCCGATGTACTGGCACGATGCCGAAATGTTTGCCGAAAACAACTGGATCGGCGCCGCGTTTATCCCCGGCACACTGGCCACGATTAATTCCGCGCAAGAAGAGTACTGGGTAGCCGGCACGTTCATGACGTTGCCTTACCTCTGGCTTGGATTTAACGACGAAACCGTCGAAGGCGCGTGGGAATGGCTGTCCGGCGAACCCGTCACCTACACCAATTGGGCTCCCGGCGAACCGGTCGACTTCCTTGGTGATGAAGACTACTGCCGCTACGAACGCCAGCTCCAGGCGTGGCAAGCATATCCCCCGTATAACGCGTCGAGAGGAGTAATCGAGTTTCCCGGAGAGTATTCCGACCTCGACCTCGACGGCATCCCCGATGCCTGGGAAGACAACAACTACAACGGCACGCCCGACGGGTTCGAAAGTGGCGGTGAACTTATAGACTTCGCCGCGATCCGGACGACGCTGGCCACCTGGGAGTATGAGGGTTTCTTCCCATTGGCGCCCGACGCCACCGAAGACGCCGACAACAACGGCAACGGCATGGCCGACGCGGCGGAATGTGCTTTGCTGGCCGAGATCCTGGCCAATCCTTCCTTGCCCATGCATACCGTGGTGCGGGATGCGTACGATGCCAACGTTGCCCAAATTCAGCTTGATTTGGCGCCCGACGTTGAACTGCTGTTGCCGGACTGGAAGTATTTCCTGGCGGCTTACGCGACGTTTGGCGACGACGCGTCGTGGACGTACATGGCATGGTGGGTGGAAGATCAGGGTACGTTGTCGGCGCGGGCTGCCTACGCCGGCCTGCCGGACCTGTTGTCGGCATGCGGCGATTTGGACGGCGACGGCGTTGTGAACCTGGGCGAGTACTATGCCTGGGGCGCCGATCCGTTGCTGTACGTTCCGGCCGCGCTGGAGCCGGCCGTACTGGATGACGGCGGGGATCCTTTCGGAACCTGTATTCCGCCGGATTCGTTCTTCGACGTGTACTACCACCTGCCGCTGAACGGCCACGTTTACCGGCTGACGCCCGTCCCGATGACTTGGGATGATGCGGAACTTTATGCTGAAAACCATTCATTTGCCGGTATACCGATCCCCGGCACGTTGGCGGCGATTAACGATCCCGCAGAAAATGCCTGGATCTTCCGCACGTTCAGCGTGAGCATTAACGAACCTTTCTGGATTGGGTTCAAAGAAACGGCCACCGAGGGCGTTTACGAGTGGATCACCGGCGAACCCGTGGTCCATACCAATTGGCAGGGCGGCGAACCCAACAACCTCGGCGGCCTCGAAAACCGGGTCGAAATGTATCCAACCGGAAGGTGGAACGACAACGATAATCCGTCACTCAAGTTAGCGCTGGTCGAGCTTGCAGGTACCTACACCGACACGGACGGCGACGGCGTGCCCGAGGAATGGGAAGACAACAACGGCAACGGCGTCCCCGACGGGTTTGAAAGCGCCGACACAGACGGCGATGGCATCCCGGACAACGTCGAAGGCACGGGCGATCCGGACGGGGACGGCATTCCCAACTATCTCGATCTCGACAGCGACGGGGATGGCGTAAGCGATCAGATTGAAGCCGCTTTGGGTTATGACCCGTACGATCCGGCCAGCGAGTGTCTTAGCCTGTATTCGGCCGAGGCGGCCGCACTCGACTTCGATGCCATTCTGGCGGCACTGCAAGCCTTCGAGTGGATGGGATACTATCCGTTCTTTGCCCACGGCCTGCCCGATGCCGACGTCAACAGAAACACCATGGCGGACAACGCCGAGTTCGCGCTGTTGCAGTCAATTCTGAGCGAGCCGACGGCGCCAAACCACGCAGAAGTTCTTGAAGCGTTCACGTTGAACGCGTTGCAGGCCATGGTTGACATGCCGCTGCCGGGGGATTCACTGCTACCCGAAGCCAAGTGGTGGTTGTCGGCCTTTGCCACCTTCGGCGACGACAAATCGTGGTGGTGGTTCAGTATGATTATCCGCGACGTGAACGTCGAACTGGGAGAACCGGCATATTATCCGGATCGCGCCCGATACCTTACGGCGGCCGTTGTATCGGCTTGCGGAGATCCCGACGGCGACGGTGTGGCCAATATCAACGAGTATAACGGCCAGGGGGCCGACAGAACGGCGTTTGTGGCCGCGGCCCTTGACGCCGGCGCAATGCTCGACGGTGGCGATTCGTGGGGCGTCTGTGAAGGCCAGTACGGCGGGCCGAAAGAGTATTATTACAACCCCGCAAACGGCAACGTCTACCGGGTTACATTTCCCGATGATTGGGTAACTTGGGTCGAGGCACAAACCTATGCCGAAAACCATTCAATAGGTTCCCTGCCCCTGCCCGGCAATCTGGTTACAGTTCGTTCCGCCGATGAAAACGGCTGGCTGATGACGAACTTCGTCGTTCCGGTCGATACCAACTGTTGGATTGGCTTTAACGATGAAGCCCAGGAAGGAAGCTGGGTGTGGGCTTCGGGAGAGCCTGTGGTCTATACGAATTGGAATTCCGGCGAACCCAACAACGCTAATAACGACGAACATTATGCCGAGTTATTGGTGGATTACGGCACGTGGAACGACAGAAGTGCCGCCTTTGTCCACCCCGGCATTATCGAGTTCACCGGACCCTTCCCGGATGCCGACGGCGACGGCGTCCCAGAGCAATGGGACGATGTCAACGCCAACAATGTGCCCGATGGGTTCGAGTCACAGGATTCCGATGGCGACGGTATTCCCGACTACGTCGAAGGCGACGGCGACCCGGACGGCGACGGCATACCCAACTTCCTCGACCTGGACAGCGACGGGGACGGCGTGAACGATGCCGATGAGGCGCCGGGCGACGCCGACGGCGACGGCATCCCCAACTACCTCGATTCGGATCCGTCGGTGTTCGGCACGGGTTACCGCACGGGCATCTATGCCGACGGCCGGGAGTTCCCGGTGGTGGTGGTGAGCGGCACGCCGTATGAAATGGGCTACCACTACGGCCAGTTGATGAGCGGCGAGATCAACGCGTTTGTTCCAAGCTTCCTCGCGCTTATTCACGGTTCGTTTACGGATGCCGAACTGGACGCGGCCTGGGCTGCTACCGAGTCCTATACCGACCCGCGGTATGAAGAAGAAATGCACGGACTGGCGGTAGGCGCCGGCATCAGCTTCCTTGACATCCGGCGAATTCACTGCGCCGTCATCCTCGATTCGTACTCGTGCAGCAGCGTGGCGGCGTGGGGCATCGCGACGGCCGACGGCCACCTGCTCCAGACGCGTGACCTCGACTGGTCCATCGAGGCGATGGCGCACGAGTTCCCCGCCATCGTCATGTACATGCCGGACAGCGGCCGGCCGCATCTGAACATCGCTTTCGCGGGGCTGGTGGGCTCGCACACGGGCATGAACGACCGCGGAATCGTGCTCTCGGAGATGGGCGACTCGCCTTCGAGCGAGATGCCGTACGATCTCGACGGCACGCATTTCATGCCGATGTTCCGCAACATTCTGTATGACGCGAACAACCTCACCGACGCGCTGAACATCCTCACCAATGCGCAGCGCATCAAGCGTTACCATTACGTGTTTGGCGACGGGCAAACCGAGCTTCAAGCCGCCAAGATCAAGGCGCATGCGCCGGAACTTCCGCCGGACGACCTCGTCGTCTGGTTCGACAACGATCCCACCGACGAGTTTGCGCCGGACGTGGCCGAGGATGTGGTGTACAACGACGAGGGCCGGGGCGCGTTCCCGATGATCATGGCCGATTACGGGGCGCTCGATGCGGCGAAGCTGATCAATATCGCCAATACCATCGCGATGTCGGGCAACGTGGTCAATGTCGTATATGATGCGACCTCGCTCGACTTCTGGGTGAGCTATGCCAGCGGCTGGACGCGCGCAGCCGAGTTGCCGTACGCGGCCGGTTCGATGCGCGGGTTCGACGGCGACGGCGACGGCATCTGCGACCTCGACGAAGGCGCCGGCGACCCTGATGGCGACGGCCAGCCGAACTACCTTGACTCGGACAGCGATGCCGACGGCATCCCCGATATGGTCGAAGGCGACGGCGACCCCGACGTCGACGGCGTTCCCAACTACCTCGACGACGACAGCGACGGCGACGGCCTCCCGGATGCCGAAGAAGGCGCCGGCGACGCCGACGTCGACGGAATACCAAACTTCTTGGATCTCGACAGCGACTCAGACGGACTGGCCGATGCCGACGAGGCATTCTGGTTGACATCGCCCATCAACGGCGATAGCGACGGCGACGGCCTGCTCGACGGCGCGGAAGTGTATACGCACGGGACGGATCCGGCGGTGGTCGACACCGACGGCGACGGGCTTTCCGATGGGTACGAAGTGTATTTTGCGGCCGTCGAGACCATTGATTTTGAAGCCGTGTGGGACGGTGTAGCGGCATTCCTGTTCGATGGCAGTTATCCCTTCGCGGGATACGTGGTTCCCGGCGCCGACAACAACAGCAATACGATGCCGGACGAAGCCGAGTTTGCGCTGCTCGCCGCCATCTTGGCGGATCCCGCGCTGCCCTGCCACGATGCGGTTCACGCGGCTTACACGGCAAACATCCTCCGGGTGCTTGAAGACATGGCGGTCATAGCCTGCCAGGATGCATGGGTTCCCAGCTACAAGTTTTTCGTGGCCGCCTATGCCACATTCGGCGACGACGCCTCATGGGCTTTTGTGGAATATCAGTCACTGGACGTCACGAGCGAAATGGGCGCGCCATACTGTGCCAACCGGGCGGACTATGTCCAAGTGCCCGGGTGTCTGTCGGCCTGCGGCGATGCCGATGGCGACGGAGTAGCCAACGTTAACGAATACAACGGTCAGGGAGGCGACCAGGCCGCATTCGTCACCGCGGCGCTCGATGCGGGCATTGCCGTCGACGGCGGCGATTCCTGGGGCGTGTGCTCCGGCCAATTCGGCGGGCCCAAGGCCTACTACTATAATCCCGCCAACGGCAACGTATATTGTCTGACCCCTGGCGACATGACGTGGCCAGACGCTCAGGCCTGGGCCGAGGCACACGCCATCGGCGGCGCGCCGTTGCCCGGGAATCTCGCCACAATACGCTCGGCAGATGAAAACCAGTGGCTCGTAAATACCTTCTCTATTAACGGCAAGTGCTGGATGGGATTCAACGACATCGCCGTGGAAGACGACTGGGTTTGGGTATCCGGGGAACCGGTTGTGTACACCAACTGGGACGCGGGCGAGCCCAACGACGACGATGGCGAAGATTTCGGCGAAATCTATGTAGACGGTTTCTGGAACGACAATGGCATAACCCGTGTCGGCCCGGGTATCGTCGAGTTTGTGGGTCCGTATCCCGACAACGACAACGACGGCATCCCCGATGCATGGGAAGACAATGATGCCAGCGGCACGCCCGACGGGTTTGAACCCGAGTACATTGACTTCGCCGCGATACGAAACGCCATCGCCAACTTCTATTACGAAGGCTGCTATGCCACGGAGCCCGATGGGGATGAGGCGGCGGACAATAATTGGAACACGATGACGGATGCCGCGGAATTTGCCCTGTTGGCCGAGGTCCTCGCCGATCCGGGCGAACCGATGCACGCGGCTGTGCGCGCCGCCTACGACGCCAATGTCGAAAGGGTCAGGGAAGATCTGGTTCCAGAAGCCGAGATACTCTTGCCGGAATGGAAGTACTTCCTCGCCGCTTACGCCACATTCGGCGACGATCTGTCGTGGACTTATGCGGCCTGGTGGGTGGAAGACACTGGCGTAAGCCCATTCCGCGGCGACTATCAGGCCCTGCCCGACGCCTTGTCGGCGTGCGGCGATTTCGACGGGGACGGTGTCTCGAACTTGGCCGAGTATTACGGCCAGGGCGGGGATCCGACGTTGTATACGGCAGCCGCCATGGATGCCGGCGAAACCACCGATGGTGGCGACCCCGATCATGTTTGCACACCGCCCGATTCGTTTTTCGATGTGTTCTTCTTCAACCAGGCCAATGGGCACGTATACCGGCTCACGCCGTCGGCCATGTCGTGGGAGGAAGCGGAACTCTACGCTGAAGCCCACTCGATCGCCGGCGTACCCGTGCCGGGAACCTTGACGGCAGTCAATTCAGCTACCGAGAACGCATGGCTCTTCCGCACTTTTCTCTCGCCGGCACTCAGGGACAACCTATGGATAGGCCTTCGTGAAACTGCCGTAGAAGGCGTTTATGAGTGGGTAACGGGCGAACCGCTGGTCTATGAAAACTGGCAAGGCTGCGAGCCCAATAACCAAAATGAAGACGAAGACCGTGCCGAGATGTACGGCACCGGCAGGTGGAATGATACCCACAGCCCCGGATACCCGAGATTTGCCATTGTCGAGCTCCCCGGCGTTTACACCGATACCGACGCCGACGGTATTCCCGAGGAGTGGGAAGACCCGGACGGCGACGGCATTCCCAACTTGGCCGATACGGACGCGGATGGCGACGGTATCCTAGACGCCGACGAAGGATCGGATGACCCCGACGGCGACGGCATACCCAACTACCTCGACACCGACAGCGATGGCGACGGCATCCCGGACGCCGACGAGGGTACGGACGATCCGGATGGCGACGGTGTGCCCAATTACCTCGATCTCGACAGCGACGGCGACGGGCTGGCCGACGCCGACGAAGGCGCGGGCGATCCCGACGGCGACTGGTTGCCGAATTACCTCGACCTGGACAGCGACGACGACGGCGTCAGCGATCAAGCTGAAGTCGCGCTAGGTTACGATCCGTACGATCCGGCCAGCGAGTGTCTGAGCCTGTATGAGGCTGAGGCCGCCACGATAGACTACGACGAAGTTTTCGAGGCGATGAGGCTGTTTAGTTGGCCTGGTGATTTCCCATTCGCTATCTACACGACCTTGAACGCCGATCTCAACAAGAACACGATGGCGGATATTGACGAGTTTGCCTTGCTTACCGCCATCATCGCCAATCCGGCCTTGCCGGAGAGCGAGGCGGTGCGAACTGCGTTGGCGGCGTGTGCCATCCAGGCGCAGGTCGATATGGGAGCGCTTCCAGACACGGCGTTACCCGAACTGAAATGGTACGCCGCAGCGTTTGCGGTGTTTGGCGACGACAACTCCTGGCTGCGGGTAGATCACGCAATTCACACGGCTACCGATCATTATTACGGCTATCAGACTCAGCCCAACCGTGTGCTTTACCCGGCGGTGCCGGTCACGTCCGCCTGCGGCGATCTGGATGCCGACAGCGTGGCCAACATCAACGAGTACAACGGACAGGGCGGGGACCGAGCAATGTTCGTGGCGGCCGCGCTGGATCCGGTCACAATGGCCGATGGCGGTGACTCTTGGGGCGTCTGCACCGGCCAATACGGCGGTCCGAAAACCTTCTATTACAACTCAGCCAACGGCAACGTGTACTGTCTCATACCGCCCGGTCTGACATGGCCGGAGTCTCAAGCTTGGGCCGAAGCCCATGCTATTGGTGGCGCCGCATTGCCGGGCGACCTCGCCACGATTCGGTCCGCGGCTGAAAACCAGTGGCTGGCGAGGACTTTCAGCGTCTTTGGCAAGTGCTGGATGGGCTTCAACGACGTGGCGGCGGAAGGCAACTGGGTTTGGGTGTCCGGAGAGCCGGTCGTTTATACAAACTGGGCTTCAATTGAGCCGAATGGTGGTTATGGTGAGAACTTTGGCGAAATCTACAGTGATGGCACCTGGAACGATATCGGCATAAGCCGGGTCGGCCCCGGCATTGCGGAATTTGTCGGCCCATATCCCGATCAGGACGGTGACGGCGCGCCCGATGGCTGGGAAGATTCGGACAGCGATGGCGTACCCGATTTCCTTGACGGCGATACCGACGGCGATGGCATTCCTGACGGCGTTGAAGGGGAAGACGATCCTGACGGCGACGGACTACCGAACTTCCTTGATGATGACAGCGACGGCGACGGGATTTTGGATAGTGACGAAGGTACCGGGGATCCTGATTCCGATGGTATTCCCAACTACCTGGATACCGATGCCGATGGCGATGCCATCCCCGATTCCGTTGAAGGCGCCGGCGATCCAGATGCCGACGGTGTGCCCAACTATTTGGATGACGACAGCGATGGCGACTCTATTCCCGACATTACCGAAGGCACAGGAGACGCCGACTTTGACGGCATTCCCAACTACCTTGACCTCGACAGCGATACCGACGGTCTTTCGGATGCTGACGAGATTTTGTGGACTGCCGATCCGTATGACGGCGACACCGACAATGATGGCCTGCTCGACGGCGATGAGGTCATTCATTACGGCACCCACCCCGTGGATCCCGACAGCGACGACGATGGGCTTTCCGACGGTTATGAAGTATATTATGCGGCCGTCGAGACCATTGATTTCGAAGCCGTCTGGGACGGTGTGGCGGCATTCCTTTACTATGAGGGTTATCCCTTCGCGTCATACGTGATTCCCGGCGCCGACAACAATAGCAACACCGTGCCGGATGAAGCCGAGTTTGCCCTGCTCGCCGCCATCTTGGCGAATCCCGCGCTGCCGTGTCACGATGCGGTTCACGCGGCTTACACTGAAAACGTCCTTCAGGGGCTTGAAGACATGGCGGTCATTGCCTGCCAGGATGCATGGGTTCCCAGCTACAAGTTCTTTGTGGCCGCCTATGCCACATTCGGCGACGACGCTTCATGGGCCTTTGTGGAATACCAGTCGCTGGACGTCACGAGCGAAATGGGCGCGCCCTACTGCGCCGACCGGGCGGACTATGTCCAAGTGCCCGGGTGTCTGTCGGCCTGCGGCGATGCCGATGGCGACGGAGTTGCCAACATTAGTGAATACAACGGTCAGGGAGGCGGCCAGGCCGCATTCGTCACCGCGGCGCTCGATGCGGGCATTGCAGTCGATGGCGGCGACTCGTGGGGCGTGTGCTCCGGCCAGTACGGAACTTCAAAGACTTATTTCTACAACCCGGCGAATGGCAAGGTATACCGATTCACGCCCGATCGCATATCGTGGAATGATGCCGAAGCCTACGCCCAGGCATACATGTTTGGCTCCCAACCGGTTCCGGCGCATCTCGCCACGGTTCGCGATGAAGCCGAGAACGAGTGGCTCCGCCGCGCATTTCCGCTGGGTTGGTGCGGAAATGCCTGGATCGGCTTCAACGACATTGCCGTCGAGGGCGATTGGGTGTGGGTTTCCGGCGAGCCTGTCACCTATATCAACTGGAGGGATGGCGAACCGAATAACAGCAACGGCGTGGAACACTACGGAGAACTGCGCAAGGATGGCTTGTGGAACGATGAGAACGCGACCTGCTTGCGATACGGCATTGTCGAGTTCCCGGACGTCTATCCCGATGCCAACGGCGATAGGGTGCCCGATGGGTGGGAAGACAACAACGGCAATAATCTGCCGGACGCGCTGGAACCGCCCGATTCCGACGACGACGGCATTCCGGACGCCGACGAGGGTACGGGCGATCCGGACGGCGATGGCATCCCCAATTACCTCGATCTCGACAGCGACGGCGACGGGCTCTTAGACGCCGACGAAGGCACGGGCGATCCTGACGGCGACTGGCTGCCGAATTACCTCGATCTGGACAGCGACGGCGACAACGTGGCGGACCAGGCCGAAGTGGCGCTGGGTTACGACCCGTACGACGCGGCGAGCGAGTGCTGGAGCCTTTACTACGCGGAAGCCGAGGCCGTTGATTACGATGCGGTGTTTGAAGCGATGACGCTGTTCGAGTGGGAAGGTGATTACCCGTATGCGGTCTACGCGACACCAACGGCCGACCTCAACCTCAATACGATTCCGGATGTCGTTGAATGCGCGCTTGTCGGTGCCATTATCGCAGAGCCGGCGCACCCCGATCGCGATGTCGTCCTTGCCGCGTTAACGACCAGTGTCATCCAGGCGCGGGCTGACCTTGGCGTGGCGCCGGATTCGCTTCTGCCCGAACTGAAGTGGTATACGACCGCATTTGCCGTATTCGGCGACGATATTTCGTGGGAGTGGATGGACGAAGGCATTTACTCTGTTACGGGCGATTTCGGGTATCCGACGCATCCCGTAAGAAGTTGGTACCTTGCGGCTCCGGTGACGTCGGCCTGCGGCGATGCGGACGGCGACAGCGTGGCCAATATCAACGAGTACAACGGCCATGGCAAAGACCGCGCTGCGTACCTTGCGGCTGCGCTCGATCCCGGCGCCGTAGCCGACGGCGGCGATTCGTGGGGCGTGTGCACGGGCCAGTACGGCATGCCCAAGACCTACTTCTACAACCCGGACAACGGCCACGTCTACCGCCTGACGCCTGATTCGATGACCTGGGGCGACGCGCAGGCCTATGCACAAACGCACACGATAGGCGCCGTAGCCGTGCCCGGAAACCTGGTGACAATCCGCTCCGAGGCCGAGAATACTTGGCTGCACGACCGCTTTGTGCTCGTGAACCATGCCTGCTGGATCGGGTTCAACGATCTGGCTGTGGAAGGCGTGTGGGAATGGGTGTCTGGCGAGCCGGTAACCTATACAAACTGGGCGCCCGGTGAACCCAATAACGGTTTTGGAGACGAGAACTCCTGCGAATTCCGCCGAGATACGTTGTGGAATGACAACGAAGATTACAATATGCGCCACGGGATTGTTGAGTTTGCCGGACATTACCCGGATCTCGACGGTAATGGCGTGCCGGATGCCTGGGAGGATCCCGACGAGAATGGCACGCCGGAGGGCTTGCTCGACAATACCCCGCCGGTAATTACCATCCTGGGCGACAACCCCGCTTTGGTGGCGCTCGGCGATGTTTATGCCGATGCCGGCGCAACCGCGTCTGACGACGTGGATGGCGACATCACCGCCCGGATTGACACGGTCAGCACTGTCGATACGAACGTTTCCGGCACATACACCGTAACGTACACCGTCTCCGACATTGCCGCGAACGTGGCAACCGAAGTGCGCACGGTGTACGTCAACGCGCCGCCGGAGGCGTTTGGTCAGAAGACGTTGTCGCCGGAAGACGCGCCGCTCGCGCTCGATCCGGCGTACACGGACGTTGACGGCCCGGGGCCGTACACGTTTGCCGTGGTTTCCGGCCCGGCTCACGGCACGGCGCAGGAAACCGGCGCCACCATTACCTACACGCCAGACGAAAACTTCTTCGGCCGCGACACGTTCACGTGGGCGGTGCATGACGGCCTGCACTGGTCGAACGAGGCGACGGCGACGGTTGTCGTGGTCAGCTCGAACGACCCGCCGGTGTCGGTCGAAGACGCCTACGTGGTGAATCCCGGCGGTACGATCGATGTGCCCGTGGCGGGCGTGCTGGCCAACGACGCCGATCCGGAAGGCAACATGATGTCGGCCGCGCTGGTGAGCGGCCCCGCGCACGGCGTGCTCGATCTGCGTGCCAACGGCTCGTTCACCTACACCCACGGCGGCGGGCCCGATGCGGCCGACGGCTTCGTCTACGAGGCCTCCGACGGCCTCGGCGTGGGCACGCCGGTTGCCGTCAACATCGTCGTCACCACGACGGCGGCCGCTATCGGTTCGTCCGACATCACGGTGGGCTCCAACGTGTTCACCGGCCCGAGTACCTGGGTGAATATCGCGGCGGGCGAAGCCAGCAACGATTCCAACGCCGACCTCGTCGTTACGCGCGGGCAAGACGGCGGCTCCGGCCAGATGGCCCTGTTCCAGCGCACGGCCGGTGGGGTGTGGAACGCCGGAAACGTCGTGCTTACGGCCGGCGACGGCATCTTCGAACCAACGCTTGGCGTCCTCAAGCACAACGCGGCGCGCTGGATTGCCTACCTCGAGCACGATGCCGCCGGCGGGCAAATCAAGGCGAGCCGGCTGGCCGGCATCAACCTGATGGAAACCAACCTGCTTGGCGACGCGCCCACAGGAAAGGCGCTGCCTGTTTTCGCGGACATCGACGGCGACTCGAAAATCGAACTCTACGCCACCGTTGAAACCGCCACGACCGCCGTGCTGATGAAGTACTGGTACGGCGTGGGCGGTTACCACAGCGCGTCCTTGTTTGACACGGGCGCCGCGGAAGTTACGTGGTCCGCGCCCGTAGTCGGCGATTTCCTGAACATCGGCGCCGAAAGCCTGGCCTACGATTACGGTCTCGATACGCTTCACGCGGCCTCTTACCTCTCCGGCGCATACCAGTCCGACCCGATGTTCGCCGACCCGGTCGAGCCGCAGGGCGTCCGCGCCGCGGGCAACATTGACGGCGTCGCCGGCGACGACATCGTGATGGCGCGCGACACGGCGGGCGAGGTGGTCCTTATTTCGGGCGGCGCGTTCGGTGTCAGCGTTATCGCCAGCGGTCTGACGGAAACTGTAACGGCGCTCACCTGCGCCGACCTCGACGGCGACGGGTATGACGAGGTCTACGGCGGCGGGAGCGGCGGCAGTATCTTCCGTTACAGGCCGGCCGACGGCTGGCTGCCGGTCGAAACCGTCGAGGGTGTCGTGTGGCACGACGCAACCACGGCCGCGTTCACGGGCGACCCGTTAGAAGAGGCCGTGTTTGTGGGCCTCGATGCCGATGGCCGGCTCGTGATCAAATCCTATGGCGCGGATACCGACGAAGACGGCGTGACGGATAACGCCGAGGCGCGATACGGCACGAATCCCACATTGCCCGACTCCGATTCCGACGGCGTGGACGACGGCGATGAGGTGAGCGTCGGCGCCGATCCGGCCGACGGCAATTCGACCCCCGTACTGTTCAGCGGCCTGCCGTGGGAATACACCTTCACGCTCGCCGCCGGCACGATTACGGTGGCCGACACCGTCCCCGGCCGCGACGGCTCCCAGACACTTAACGGCGCCGCGGCCGTTCAGTTCGGCGGCGGACCCGTCTATACGGCCATCCTTGCCGGGACGGACAACGCCGACACGCTCATCGGCGGAAGCGCGAACGAGATCGTCCTCGGATTCGGTGGCGGCGACTACCTCCGCGGCTACGGCGGCGACGACCTGATCGTGGGCGGCGGCGACGGCGACACGCTGCTCGGCGATACGGGCAACGATATCCTGCTGGGCGAACCCGGCAACGACAACTGCTACGCCGGCAGCGGCGACGACTTCGCGTTCGGCGGCGAGGGCAACGACCTGGTCATACTCGGCGACGACGGAAGCACCGACCACGTCGACGGCGGGGACGGCGGCGAAACGTCGGGCGACAAGCTGTTCATGCCCGTTCACAGCTACCCGGCCTTCTCGATGGTGGGCTGCAACGGGTTCGAGTCGTTCGAAGGCGGCACCGGCCACGACTACATCGACTGGTCGGACGCTACCGCGGTGGTCAGCCTGCGAGGCAACGGCGGCGATGACGTGCTGATCGGCGGATCGGGCAGCGACCTGCTGTTCACCGGCGCCGGCCACGACACCTGCCTGGGTGGCGGCGGCAACGATCTCGTCACCCTTACCGATGCCGATTCCGAAACCGACATCTTCGAAGGCGGCGACGGGCCGGCCGATCGCCTGCTGCTGGGTGTCGGCTACGGCACGTTCGTGATGACGGGCGCTTGCGGGTTCGAAGAGTTCATCGGCACCTCCGAGGTCGATATCGTCGACTGGTCCTCGGCCACGGTCCGCGTGTGCATGCGCGGCAACGGCGGGGCCGACATGTTGCTTGCCGGCTCGGGCGACAGCGACCTCGTCACGCTCGGCGGCGCAACCCACGGGGGCGAAGTAGTGAGCGGCGGCGATGGGCTCAACGACACCCTGCTGATCGACAACGGCTATGCCACGTTCACGCTCACCGGCGCCTGCGGGTTCGAGAACTTCACCGGCGGCGACGGCGACGACACCGTCGACTGGAGCGATGCCCCGCAACCGGTCACCCTGCGGGGCAACGACGGGCAGGACACCCTGACAGGCGGCGCGTTCAACGACCTGCTCACCGGCGGCGGCGGTGACGACGCGCTGTACGGCGGCGGAGGCGCGGACGTGCTGTACGGCGAAGGCGGCATCAATCACCTCACCGGCGGCGACGGCAACGACAGCCTCCGCGGCGGCGGCAGCGACTACGCCCACTACTCCGACTCGCCCGTTCCGCCAAGGTACGACGTACGCGACGCCGGCTCCTACATTGTCGTAACCGATATCACCGGCCCCGACGGCGTCGACATCGTCCGAGGCTGCCCGCTGGCAAACATCACCGGCCCCTACGTGCCGTAACAAGGTAGCGACATCGCGAAGCAAGGCGGAGCCCAAAACCGGGCTCCGCCGATTCTTTTCCCAATCCAGCATAGCCGGAACCAATATGGGGAAACGCCAGGCCTTTCCGTGGTAACACGCTACAGTCCCGGTAGGGACGGTATGAAAGTAGCCCCGGACGTTTGTCCGGGGGCCAGCCCGCGCCTCCAAAACAAAGTCCTGGAGGGACGGCTGAAGCTTTGAGCAATTGTTTCTTCTGCGGTTTCAATCGTCCCTCCGGGACTAACGCATGGTGAGGCCCGGAACCCAGGACTAACGTCCTGGGCTACTTTCTCACAGTCCCTACGGGACCTTAAAGGAGGCACGAAGCGTTAGCGGAATGCCGGCGTCCGACCGTCCCCGGTCGGCGTAATTCCGGCGGTACGTGCGCCGGCTTCGAACGAGCCCGTTTCTGAGGTTAAGCCCGACGATGTCATTAGCAAGAACAGTAAACCGATAGCAGAACGCCGATGTCCGGCCGGCCGCGGTCGGCGCCATCCCGGCGGTAGCGGCGTCCCAGTTGCGGCCCGCCCTTGACAGCCACTGTGCTTATATGATATATACACTATATGAAGCCGAACCGACTCAGCCTGCCGCCGGTATCGGCGGCCGCCGGCAAGCCGCTGTACGAGCAGCTTATCGAGGCGATCAAGGCCGAGATAGGCGCGGGGCGGTTGGCGGCGCACACGCCGCTGCCTTCGTTTCGTGCTTTGGCGGCCCAGCTGCTGGTGAGCGTGATCACGGTGCGGCGGGCTTACGAGGAACTCGAGCGGGAAGGGGTAATTTATCGCCGGCAGGGCCTGGGCACGTTTGTTTCGGAAAACGGCGCGGCGCGCAGCCGGGAGGTCAAGCGGGAGCGGGCGGCGGAGCTGATGCGCGAGGCGGTTAAGGAATGCCGGGAAGCCGGGATGGACTCCGCCGAGACGCGGCGCATGGCGCGCCGGATCATTCGGGAGGAAGAGGAGCAATGGGCATGACGACAAACGCAATAGAGATTCGCAACCTGGAGAAGCGTTTTCGGCAGTTCAAGCTGGGTCCGATCGACCTGACCGTGCCCGAAGGCGCGGTGTACGGCCTGATCGGCCCGAACGGCGCGGGCAAGACCACGACGATCAATCTCATCATGGGCATGGGCGAGAAGGACGGTGGAAACATCCGCGTGTTCGGGATGGACCATCTCGAGAACGAGGTGGCGGTGAAAAGGCGCGTCGGCTACGTCGCGCCCGACCTGATGCTGACCGCCTGGAAAACCGTGCGCCGGTTGATCGCGTTCGTGCGGCCCTTTTACGCCGACTGGGACGACGCCTATTGCGAAGACCTGATGAAGCGGCTCGGGATCGGCTGGGGCGACCGCATCGCCAGCCTCTCCTACGGCAACGCGACGAAACTGCGCCTGATCCTGGCGCTCGCCCACCGGCCGAGCCTGCTCCTGCTTGACGAGCCGATGGCCGGCCTCGACGCCGTGTCCAAGCAGGAGGTGTTCCAGGAGATTTTCAACGCCGTGCAGGACGAGAACCGCAGCGTGTTGATCTCGTCGCACGACCTTCACGACCTCGAACGCATCACCGATCACATCGGCTTCCTCAACCGCGGCAAGATGCTGCTCGAAGGCGGTACCGCCGACATCGTCGAGCGCTACCGCCTCGTCGACGTCGCCGCAGCCGAAAACGGCTTGGGCAGTCTGCCCGGCGCCCGCGTCGTCAGCCGCGAAAACGGCCGCACCCGGCTCCTGCTCGATACCTCCCAATCCCCGCTCGACACGCTCAAAACCCGCGGCGCCGAAGTCGTCGCCGCATCACCCGTGACGCTCGAAGAACTCTTCGTCATGCTCGTAAAAGAGGCGTGAGTAATGAAAATCTCCGGTGAGGCTTCAGGCAAGTTGTGGTGCAGGCGTCCCGCCTGCATGCGAAGATGCCTGTCAAAGCAGGCGGGACGCCTGCACCACAAGGTGGTTAGTTTCGGGGCCAGCTCAAAATGAATAACCGGGCCATTCTCCACATAATGCGCGACGCCCTCTGGCGCAACCGGTGGGGTGCAGGGGTGTTGGTGGGATTGGAAATAATTCTTTTCTTAATGCTGAAATCGCCTCTTTTGCCGGAGATCAGCGTTCTCTTTAACAGCCCTGTTTTCATGATTTCGTTTCTTCTTCCCTGGACAGTGGAGCTTTTTGGGGTAGACCCCCACGTTCTACAGGTCCTTCCCCTTTCGCGTTCCGGCCGTGGATACTACCAATGGATCAGATGCGAGGTTATGCCCTTGCTGGCGCTGCTTCCACTGGTTGCTTCCAGCCTTCTTCTATCAGGTTTTCCACCGCTTGCCCGACAGTTGACGCTGACCGCCGCAGTATCCTTTCCTTTGAGCGCAGTTCTCTTCTTACGTCAAAAAGAGCCGGGCAACTCAATTCTTGACGGTCCCTTATTTATTTTTCTGCTGCCCGCTTTGTCTATGTACGTAAGCGGTCTTCTCTACTGGCGGTACGGCTTCCCGTGGTTCTTTCTCATCTTGACGCCGTTCGCGCTCATTGCGCTCGCTACGACATACCGGCGCGCGCATCTTCTCGGCGTTTATCGCTTTCCAACCCAATCCAGGCGCCACTTGAGCTGCAAAGAGCAACCTTTACCCGAACCTTGGAACACCGTAAGTGCCAACCTTCTCGGGGTTTCGCTTGCCGTCATCGGCGCAATAGGCGCTTTCGCCTTTATTCACTCTTTCCTCGGCACTCAAGAAGAACTTTCCGCATCAGATTTGAACATTGTTGCAGCCATACCGATCGGTATTTCTTTCGGCCAAACATACATCTTTCTGTTTAAGCAATTACGCCTGCTGAGGGCGCTCCCGCTTGATCGAAGCCTGCTTTCCGCGGCGGCTTTAAGCGTGGGATTGGTTGGCCTACTACTCCCGGTGGCCGCGCTGAGCCTGTTGCGGCACGTATTCGGCCTGCAAATGCTGATGATTCCGCTTTTGAATTATGTGCTGCTTGTAACGTGCGGCGGCCTCTTCATGCCAGCGCTGGGCGTCCTCTACGGACATACTAAGTGGCGAAACGCGGATTTGCTGCCTTTTCTTGCAGTAGTTTGCGGGACACAACTGCTCGCGGAATCTAAAGCAGGAGAAGTTTTTTCGGGGCCGTCTCCTTTACCTCCGGTCGTTGCGGCCACCGCGATGTGTTTTGCCGCCGCATTCTTCCTGCTGCGCCACGCCCTGCTGAAGGCCAACCTGGACTGGCGCTATGCCCGCGAGGTTCAGCAGTTAACTACAGGAAGAAACTTGGCATGAACACGCCGCCCGAAAAAATGGGGAAGCCGTGTTCCAAGAATTCGCCGGCCGGACGATTGTAATCACACGCCCTTTTGGATTACTTTACTTTCGTGAGACCGAGGAGGGGCGGAATTTGCATGACGACTATACAATCCATGTGATCTCGAACACGCACTGGGATCGCGAGTGGCTTTACGATTTTCGCGAAACCCGGATGCAGTTGGTGGATTTTTTCGACCGGTTGCTTGACGTTTTTGAAAAAGAACCGGACTACAACTCTTACGTTCTGGATTCGCAGGCGGTCCCGCTCGAGGATTACCTCGACGTGCGGCCGGAAAAACGCGGGAAACTGGCCGAACTGGTGGGTTCGGGGCGGCTGCTTGTCGGGCCGTGGTACACGGATCCCGAAGGCTTCTCGGTGAATGGCGAGAGCCTTGTGCGCAACCTGCTTTACGGCCATCGGGTGGCGGGCGAGTTCGGCAAGGTGATGAAGGTGGGCCACACGCCGTTTTCGTACGGCCAGAACTCGCAGATGCCGCAGCTTTACGCGGGCTTCGGCATCGACACGATGCTTTTTTACCACGGCGTGTCGCACGACGATACGCCCAACGAGTTTATCTTCGAGGGGGCGGACGGGACGCGCGTCCTCGGCTCGCAGATGAGTTCCGGCGCGCGGTACAACTTTTATCAGAACGTGTACCGTCGGGTGTTGTACGGCGCGCGGCTGCTCGACAGGGAGTACGACTGGCGGCGCGGCGGTTTGCCGTTCCGGCTCTGCGGGGAAGGCCATTCGCTCGACCACCATATCCTGCTCGATCCGCGCGTTGAGTTTCACCAAGAGCACATCGAAGAGGCGGTGGGCGCGCTTATCGAGGCCGAGCGGGAAGTCGCCACCACGAAGTATTTCGCCTTCATGGACGGCCATGATGCGAGCGTGCCGGACAGCGCGGTTCTGCGCATTATTGAAGAGGCCCAGCGCATTCTCGGCAAGCACAGGATCTTTCACTACAACCTCGAAGAGCACATGGCGAAAATCAAGGCGGCGGTGAAAGACCTGCCGGTGTTGAAAGGCGAGCGGCGCATGCCGAAGTACATGGGCGCGCGGATGCACCTGTACAGCGATATGCTCTCGAGCCGCACGCGCATGAAACGCGCAAACACGCAGGCCGAATGGATGTTGCAGCGCCTGGCGGAACCGTTCGCGGCGCTGGCGTGGCGGCTCGGCGCGGAGTACCCGGCAACGCAGCTCGACACGGCGTGGAAACTCCTTCTGCGCGGCCACGCGCACGACAGCATCGCCGGTTCCGGGGTCGACGACATCGAGCGCGACATGTACCACCGCATCCGGCAGGTGAAAAACATCTCGCGCGGGCTGTTCGTGCGCGCCCTGCAGCACCTCCAACTGCGGATCGACAACTCGGACGCGGGCGAGGACGACGTCCTGCTCACGGTGTTCAACCCGTCGCCGTGGGCGCGGCGCGAGGTGGTTACCGCCGCGGTCGACCTGCCGGCAAACGCCGGCTACGACGCCTTCAGCGTGCGCGACGCCGACGGCGGGGAAACGCCGATGCAACTGGTGTCGCGCCGTCCCCACCACGCGGTGATGAACCACGCTCTCGATGCCACCGCCAGCATGGCATGCGATCAGGCCGTGGTCCGGTTCGAGGCTGACGTCCCGCCGCTCGGTTACGCCACGTACGCCCTGGCACGAACCGCGGCGGTTCGCGGGGCCGGGCTTGTCTGCGGGCAGAACGAGATGCGGAACGGGCGCCTGCATGTCGCCATAAACGCCGACGGCACGCTGCGCCTCACGCACCTTGCCACGGGCCGCGCGTTCGACGGGTTGTTCTATTACGAAGACGGCGGCGAGGGCGGCAACCCCTGGATGCATATCGAGCCCGCGCTCGATTCCCTGGTCACCACGCGCGGCGCGCCGGCGCGTATCAGCCTCGAGGAGAACGGGCCGCTCCTGGCGCGGTACCGCATCGAGCACGTGGTGAACGTGCCGGCGCGGCTCGAGGAAAACGGCGGCGACGACTGGCAGCGGCTCGACGGCGGGCCCAACGCGGCACGCCGGAGCGACGAGACGCGGCCGCTGAAGATTGTCACGCTGGTGACGCTGAAAAAGGGCGCCCCCGCGGTCGAAGTCACGACTATTTTCGACAACACCTGCGATGATCACCGCTTGCGCGTCATGTTCCCCACCGGCATCGACACCAATACGTGCAGCGCCGAAACGCCGTTCGACGTGGTCGACCGGCCCGTCGAGCCGGCGCCGGGCGAACCGTGGGCCGATGCGCCGGGGGCGACGTTTCCGATGCAGCGGTTTGTCGACCTCAGCGATGGGGAGGCCGGGCTTGCCGTTATCAACGACGGGCTGCGCGAGTACGAGGTAACGCGCGACAGCCGCCGGTGTGTGGCCGTAACACTGCTGCGGGCGTTCGAGCTTGCGTTGACGACCGTCAGCAAGCGGTGGGAACGGCGCTCGGACATGCGGCTTTCCCAGGCCCGCGGTGAGCACGAGTTCCGCTTCCTGATTTATCCGCATGCCGGCCGTTGGGCGGACGCGGAAGTGCCGCGGCTCGCGGAAGAGTTGGCGCTCGAGCTGCAACCGGCGCAGACGGGCGGTCATTCGGGCGCCCTGCCCCGGCGGCATTCATTGCTCGATGTGTCGCCGCCGAACCTCGTGTTGAGCGCGCTTAAACTGGCGGAAAACGGCCGCGGGCTGACTGTCCGCGTTTACAATCCGACGGGCAAGCGTATCGACGGTGCGATAGCCTTTGCCGAAACGGTAAAATCCGCCTGTTTGGTCACGCTGGAAGAGCTTTCGTCGGGCAATTTGGAGGCTGACGGCAACAAAATCCAGGTGACCGCGCCGCCCAAAAAGATCTTGACGGTGCAAGTAACTTTTGAATAGGACAACGGGGGCCGGCATGATCGATCGCCTCGTACAATACGTCCTGGAATCCAAGGACGACCTGTCGCAAGTGCGGCTGGAGGAAGCCGCGGTTTGTGCCGTGTACGCCAAAACCGAACCGGGCCGCAAAGACCCCGACCGGTACGCCGAGCTGTTGCGAACGGTCGAAGCCTGGCGCGTTTCGCCGCGCCCGGAGCCGCCGGAAACCTTCGGGCGGCGCCAGCAACTGCTCTTGCGGACGGTCATCGACCTGCTGTTGACGCGCAGCCTCGAGCGGCTGGCGCGGGAAGACATCGCGTTTTTGTGCGAGGCCTGCGACCTCGCTTTTGAAGCCGCCGCGCCCAGCCAGCGCCTTCACGAGCTGCTCGACGCGCAACGGGCGCCGTTGCGCCGGCGGCGCGAAGAGCTTGGCCCCCCTTCGAGCTTGAACATGCTCGAAACGCGCGTCCGCATCGTGTTTGCCGACGAACTTGAAAACAGCCCCCGCCGCCAGGCGCCGCTTTTTCCCGGCCAGCCGCGGCCCGGCCCGCAGCCGACGCTCGAAGCCACCGGCCCGCTCCGCGTTATCGGAAGCATACCCCACGACTGCACGCTGATCGTCACGAGCGGGCCGTGCTCGGTCGACGGTTACGTACAGGGCCGGCTCGGCGCCGCGGGCGGCTGCGACATCGCCCATAACATCAGCGGCATTGTCGTTGCGGCGCGCGGGGACGTGCGGTGCCGGAACATCATCGAGCAGTCGTTTGTCGTCGCGAAGACGGGTTGGGTGCGTTTTGCCACGGCGATGAATCCGGCCACGGTGTTCGCGGGCGAGGGCGTGGTTGCGTCGGAGGCCATCTCGCGGGGCTTGTTCTACGGTGCGCGCATCGAGGCCGCCACGACGGTACGCGGCGGCGTCTTTCACGTAAGCCGCCTGCTCGACGCCGAAGAATTGGCGCCCGCCGAAGGCTGCCCGCTCGACATCGTGCTTCGCACCGGGATCTCGTTCGAGGAGTACGGCGAGCGGCTCGGTCAGGACGCGTTGCACCTCAAGGCGCGCGCGGCGCGGTTGCGCAGGCACTTGACGCACCTGGGCAACATGGTCCGCGCCACGCAGGCCGAGGCCGAGCACGCCGCGTCTACGGTGGTGTTGCGCGCATTCAGCCAACTGCGGTTCATGACGGTCCTTGAAGACCGCGGCCGGGCGCAGCGGCGGATTGCGGTGCTCAACCGGCTTATTGCGGCGCTCCAGGAGCTTTACTCCGCCGTGGAAGACGCCCTTTCCCAGGACGAATCGCTGCCCGAGGAAACCGGCGGCGAGGAATCTTTTGCGGAGCTGATGCGCGATCTCGACGAAATCGGCCGCGACGGGAATGCCGATAGCAAAACGTTTGTGGAACGCGAAGAAGCCCGCAGCTTTTATCAACGGGTGGTTACCGTGCGCGAGGACAAGCTTTTGTTGCGCGGCCTGCTTGTCCAACTCCGCGAACGGATGGAACGGTGGATTGTGGAACGGCAGGATTTGAACACCGAGTTGAGCCGGCTCAACGGCGAGATCAACCGTGCCGTGCCCGAAGCCGGACTCGAGGACGTGGTGCAGAATGCCGCGGAACGCAAAGAGCCGAAGTTGGCCGCGCTTCAGCGGAAGATTATGGCGCTCAAGAATAACCCGCCCAACGCCGAGGTCGAGCGCAAGATGCAGGCGCCGCTCGTCCAACTCATGATTAACAACATGCAGCGGCGCATACAGCGTCTCAACGAGCTCGGCGCGTCCATCAAGGTCTGCAAAGAGGAGCTGGCGCAGGTGCGCGACGAGTTGCACGCCAAGTACCGGCTGGGAGACAAGGCCGAAGTCGAAACCACCCCGGCCGTCGCGGCGGGCCGGTTTGCCGCCGGCGTAAGAATCTACCGCGACGCGTACCTGCTTAACGAGGCCAAACCCTCACCCGGCGCAGTGATTCAAACCCCGGATTCCGCCGGCAAACGCACCGCTTACGCGCGCGGCCTGGCCAGCGTGTTTCAAACCGAACCGCCACTCAGCCGTTCCGATTGATCAGTCCCACTGCTCCGCGCGGGCGGGGTCGTAGTCCGGGTTGGGTTCGGGCATGGCTGCGCCGACACCCTCGCGCCATCCCTCGAGCCGCGCGCGCATGGCGTCGGCTTTTTCGGGCATCTCCCTGGCGCGGTCGTTTTTCTCGCCGAGATCTTCGGCGAGGTTGTACAACTCGAGGCGTCCGTCTTCGAAGTACTCGATCAGTTTCCAGTTGCCCTGGCGGATTGCGCCCGCGGGCGTCGTGTGATGGTAATGCGGGTAATGCCAATAGAGCGCGTCGCGCTCGAGGCTCGGGGCGCCTCGCAAAAGCGGAGCGATGCTCGCGCCGTCGAGCATATGGCCTTCCGGCGCATCCAGGCCCGCCACTTCAAGGAACGTCGGGTAGAAGTCGACGCTCGACACGGGCTCGGCGCATGTGCCGCCCGGCTCGACTACGCCCGGCCAGCGCACAATCAGCGGCTCCCTGATGCCGCCCTCGTACAGCGAGCCCTTTTCATCGCGCAGCGGCGCGTTCGAGGTTACCAGCGGCCCTTTGCCGTCGAAACGCTGGCGCAGGCCGCCGTTGTCCGAGAAAAACACCATCAGGGTGTTTTCCTCCAGCCCGAGGGCCTTCAGTTTATCCATGATGCGGCCCACGCTGCGGTCCACGTGCTCGACCATCGCGGCGTACGTCGCGTTGTGAATGCCGTCGTCCGGTTTTGGCTTGGCTTCGTACTTCGCCACCAGTTCCGCGCGGGCGTCCAGCGGGATGTGCACGGCGTAATGCGAGAGGTACAGGAAGAAAGGCCGGCCGCGGTGGGTTTCCATGAACTGTTCGGCGCGGTCCGTCAGCACTTCGGACAGATACGCGTCCTCCGGATAGTCCTTGGGCGGCCAGGTGGTGAAATTCGAGTGCCGCCCGTTACTCACGAGGAAGTCCTCGAACCCCTGTTTTTCGGGGAAATGCTCGCGTCCGCCGAGGTGCCACTTGCCGAACATGCCCGTGGCATAACCGCCCTGTTGAAGCGCTTCCGCCACCGTCAGCGATTCCAGCGGAAGGTACTGCTGCCGGTTGCGCACGTTGATCAGTTTTGCCCACGGCCGGTTATGGCCTGCGATGAAATCCGTGACGCCCACCCGCGCCGGATACTGGCCCGACACGATGCTCGCGCGCGTGGGCGAGCATACCGGCGCCGCCGCGTAGGCGTCCGTAAACCGTACGCCCTGTTGCGCGAGCCGGTCGATGTTCGGGGTTTCGTGGAACCTGTTGCCGTAGCAACCCAGGTCGGCCCAACCGAGGTCGTCGATAAGGATAAAAACAATGTTCGGCGGCCGTGCCGCCGGTTGGGCAAACGCCTGCGCCAGCGGACATGCAGCGGCCGCCAGCCCCGCACGGTAAAGAAACGTGCGGCGAGAAAACACCGGTGTGCGCATCTTGTCCTCCTCCAGGTTAGTTTCCCTATAGACAAGGGAATGAGGAAGCTTTCGCCTGCTGCTGTTCTTCTGCGCGGTGTTTACTGGGCGGCTGTTCCCTCATCTGCCGGCGTGGTCGCCAGTTCGAGGCCGTCGGACAATCCGCCCCAGTTTTTTACGACAACTTCCTCGTTTCCGGACAGGCCTTGCAGGATCTGGACATAGCCGTCGGTTTCTTCGCCCGTTTCGACAACAGTGCGTTTTGCTTTGCCGTTGTCGTTTACCCAGACAAACGAGCGGCCCTCGTCCTGCAACACGGCCGATTTCGGTACGGCAACGCTTTTGCCCGCGTCCCCGGCCGAGAACGCTGCCGTGCAGAACATCCCGGACTTGATGGCCTTGTCGGAGTTGTCGATGATCGCCTTGACCAGAAACGTGCGGGCGCGGGGGTCGACCGATTCGTTTACGGCCGATACCTTGCCTTCCCGTTTCAGGCCCAGCACTTCGACCTCCACTTCGACCGTCTGGCCCAGGCTTACCAGCCCGGCAAACCGTTCCGGCACGTTAATCTCCGCTTCCATAACGTTAAGGTTTGTCAGTTCCACCACCGGCTCGCTGCGCCGGGCGTAATCACCCGCCTTATACACGCGCATGGTGACGGTTCCGTCAAACGGGGCTTCGACGGTGGTGTCTTCCAGCGCCTGTTTCGCCTGGGCCAAACCGGCCCGCGCCTGCTCGACTTTCGCCTCCGCAACGGCGATCTGCTCTTTTGTCGGCCCGGATGTCGCCATGTGCAGTTGTTCTTCTGCGGCGGTGACTTGGGCGGCGGCGGCTTCCTCTGCGGCGCGTGCCGTGTCCCACTCCGCGGGCGAGACGCTTCCGCGTTCGTACAGCGTCTTGACGCGTTTCTTGTCTTCGTCGATGCGTTGGAACTCGGCCCTGGCGCGCGCCAGTTGCGCCTCGAGCGTGTCGATTTCCTCTTTCCGCCGCCAGGCCTTGAGGTCGGCGAGCCCGGCGAGTGCGGTTGTGAGCGCGGCTTGGGCGTTCAGCATGGCCAGCCGCGTGTCGACCTGCCGCGTGGTGAACAGCGGGTCGCCTTCGGAGACTTCCATGCCGATATCCACCAGCACGCTATCCAGCGGGCCGTCAATCAGCGCGCGGACTTTCGCCTGTTGGCGGGCCATCAGCGAGCCGGGCGCCTGAAAAGCCTTGTGAAATTCGCGCATTCCGACTTTTGCCGTTACGACCTTGCGCGCCGTAAGGGCGGTATCTTTTGTGATGCCGGTTTCGGGCTCGTCTGTCGAAAATCCGCAGCCGCCCGCAACCAGCAGCAACGGAATAACAAGTGCCAGCAGAAAATGTTTCAACATGGTCAGCTTTCCATTTCCCATTGTTCTTCCGGCGCCACGCCGCGCCGCGCCAGCAGCGTGCCTTCGGCTTTGTACAAGTTCGTAAGCGCCTGGATGTACTGAATTCTGGCCGTCACCTCGCCCACCTGGGCCTGGATCAAATCGCGCTGGACAATCAGCACGTCGAGGTCCGTCGACATCCCGACGCTGAACCGGTCCTGCTGAATGCGCAACTGTTCTTCCCTGGCCTCGACCGCCGCGCGCGTCGCCGCCACGCGTTCCCATTGCCGTTCCACCTCGACGACCGCCGCGCGCACCTCCGCCTCGAGCAGTTGTTCGAGGTTGGCTACCGACGCCTCGGCCCGCTCTTCGATATACCGCGCCCGGCGGTACCGCGCTTTTTCTCCGCGGTTCAGCAGCGGAACTTGAAGCGAAACGCCAACGGCGAAGTTGTCGTAATCGTTGTTATCGAGGTCTCGCGTCGAATACCGCAGGGTTTCGCTGAGGCTCTGCCGGCCGTACGAGGCGAACGCGTCCAGCCGGGGCAGCAGGCCGTTTTTGGTGCGCACCACGTCGAGTTCGCGGTTGGCAAGTTCGAGCCGCGCCTGGGCGAGTTCCGGCCGGTACAGGAGTGCGAGGCCGGCGCTGATCTCGCCGATTGCCTCGACATGCTCGACGGCCGGCGGGTCAACGGGCTCGAACGCCACTTCCCACTCTTCGGGCGCATCGGGATTGAGCAGCCGGATCAGCGCGATGGTGCGCGATTTCACCAGCGCGCGCGCATCGGCGAGATCGGCCCGGCGGGACTCGGCCTCGGCCCGTGCGGCGATCACCGCGCCCTGGATGGCGCGGCCCACGTCGACAAGGTCCTGTACGCGCTCTTCCTGCTGTTGGGCCAGCTCGACGCTGAACAGGCGTATCTTGAGCAGCTCCTGCGCCAGCACCAGGTCCCAATACGCCGTTTCGACCTGTTGCACAAGCTGCAACAGCTCGTCGCGAAACGCTTGTTTGGTTTGGGCTTCGGCATTTCTGGCCTGGCGAAGGGCGACGAGGTTCACCGCCGGCCCCGCGCCCTCGAGCAGCGCCTGGTTTACGCCCACCGACCATTCGGCGATGTACTCTTCAGGCGTAAAGTTCGACTCGCTACGGGTTACGCCCCCGCTGAGAAAGACCTCCGTGCCCGTGGGCAGGATGTTGCGGATCTCGGCGGTCCCGCTCGATTGCCATGCCTCGATAAACGGGTTGAATTGCGGCTGGCTGAAGATGCCGGTCAAGGTTTCGGTCACATTGATGAACGTCTGGTCGGGGTCTCCGGGGACGATCAGGTCGCTTACGTTAAGCGAGCCGCCGCCGCTCAAAGCCCGGCCGATCGTGTAGCGTGAAATCCCGCTGATGGGCGACGTGTCGCGTCCCAGCGAAACAGTCGACAAAAACCGCGGGTCGAAAACGGCGCGCGCTTCCGGCGGAAGCGTCTCACCCACCAGCGGCCCGAAGCGGGCCACGGCCAGCGAGCGGTTGTTGGCGAGGGCCGTCAGGATCGCCCCGTCGCGGGTAACTTCAACCACGCCTTCCGGCGCGGCAAGTTCGATTGGCGCCGGCGGTTCGGCCGGTTCGAGCGGCGGCAACTCCGGGACCAGCTTTTCCAGCGCCGCCTCGAGCGATTCCGGCGGCTCGACGGTTTCCGGCGTCCACGTCACGGGCTGATGCGCGCATGAGACGAGAATTGCCGAAGCAACCGCCGCAAGCGTAAAATTCCGGGCCCACTTCGCTTTCAACTTCATTCCGTCCCCTCCGAATCCGGAGCAAGATCCGCGGGCGCCGCGGCGGGCTCGGCCGCCGTAACGCGGCTCGCTTGGCGCCGCACGAACAACGACAGGTCGTCGAGCACCGTATACACGCACGGGATTACCAAAAGCGTGAGGAACGTCGACGTGAACATGCCGCCGATCACGGCCACGCCCATCGGCGCGCGCTGTTCGCCGCCCTCGCTTATGGCAATGGCCACGGGCACCACGGCGGCCATTGTGGTCAGGGCCGTCATCAGAATCGGGCGCAGCCGCAGCGGCCCGGCGCGCCGCAGCGCGGCGCCGCGTTCCATACCCTCTTCGCGCATCTGGTTGGTGAAGTCGACGAGCAGGATCGCGTTCTTCGTCACGATGCCCACCAGCATCACGAAACCGATGAACGAGAAAATGTCCAGCGTCTTGCCGGTCAACATGAGAAGTCCGATACCGCCGACGATCGCAAGCGGCACCGACATCAAAATCGTAAACGGGTGGATGAACGACTCGAACTGCGAGCCGAGCACCACGTAGATCACAAGCAGGCTCACGGCGAGCGCGTAAAACAGGTACTGAAACGATTCCGCGAAAACCTCCGAAGATCCGCTCAGCGCCACGCCCCACGCCGGGTCTTTCGGCACATGCCGCGCGGCAATCTCTTCCATCTTCGCCAAGGCGTCGCCCAGTACGATGCCGTCCAGGTTTGCGAACAACGTCACGGCACGCCGGCGCTGGTAACGCGAAATCGAGTTCGGCCCAAGCCCTTCTTCCACCTGGATCAGGTTCGGTGTGCTCACCATCTGCTGCGTCGTCGAGCGGAGCATGAGCTGGTACAAATTTTCGGCGGACACCCGGCTGCCGGGTTCCGCCCGCATCCGGATATCGTAACGTTTCCCGCCGTCTTTGAATTTTGCCACGTCCATCCCGCCGAACAAAATACTGAAGTTTTCAGCGATGCTGCGGACGTTCACGCCCAGGTCGTCGGCGAGCTTTCGGTCAATGTGAACCTTAATTTCCGGTTTGTTGAGCCGCAGGTTGCTGTCCACGTCGACGAATCCGGGGACAGCGCGCATGTCGGCCATTATGGCATCGGTAACCTGCTCCAACTCTTCCACCGACGGGCCCTGAACAATGTACATCAACTGCGCGTTGCGCTGGCCGCCGCCCACGATGCTGATGTTTTCAATGTTGATAATGGCTTCCGGCAAGGCCTCGTTGAGAATGTTGCGCGTGGCCGTCATAACCTCGGCCTGGGTCAAGTTGCGTTCGTGCGGCCGCACCAGGTTGATGAACATGATTCCGCTGTTCACGCCCGAGCTGCCCATGCCTGCGGCCCCGAATCCGCCCTGCACCTCGTCCTGCGAGAAAACGAGCGTCTCGATCTTGCGCAAGCCCTGGTCGGTTTTCTCGATAGACGTACCCGTGGGCAGTTCGAACCGGATCATGAAGCGGCTTTCGTCGGGGATCGTTACAAATTGTTTTTTCGCAAAGGGGATCATCGCCACGCCAGCCGCAAACAGCAAGAGCGCCATGCCCAGTGTCATCCACCGATGGCGAAGCGCCAGGTCCAGCACCCGCCCGTAAAACCGCTCGATGCTCTTGAATCCGTTTTCAAGAATCGTGAAGATTGTCCCGTGCGAAGGTTTGTGAACCAGCAGGCGCGAGCAAAGCATCGGCGTTAACGTCAGGCTGACCACCACCGAAATCAGTACGGCAAGCGCCACGGAAAGGCCGAATTGGAAGAAGAACCGGCCGATGATGCCCTTCATAAAGGCCACCGGCAGAAACACCGCCATGATAGACGACGACGCCGCGATCACCGCCAGCCCCACCTCGCTCGTGCCCTGCTGCGAGGCCGCCATCGCGCCCAGATCCGGGTTTTCCTCAACGTGCCGGAAAATGTTTTCCAACACCACGATCGCGTCGTCGATCACGATGCCGATGGCCAGCGACATCGCGAGCATCGTCATGTTGTTAATCGTGAAACCGAACGCGTACATCACGACGAAACATCCGATGATGGACGTCGGGATGGCCATCACGCTGATGAACGTCATCCGGAAGTTCCGCAGGAACACGAGCATCACCACCGCCGTCAGCAGCCCCCCCAGAAACAGGTCGAACAGCACGTCGTGCATCGAGTTTTCGATAAAGCGCGAAGAATCGAACGCTATCTGCACTTTCACTCCGGGCGGCGCGGTTTTAGCCGCTTCGGCCACCGCTTCCTTGATGGCCCGCGCAACCTCGACCGTGTTCGTGCCCGACTGCTTCATTACGCCCAGGCCCACCGCCGACATCCCGTTGTACCGGGCAATACCGCGCAAGTCCTCGGCGCCGTCCGTGACCGTCGCCACCTCTTTCAGCCGCACCACGCCGCCCGGCGTGCTTGTCACGACCAGTTCTTCAAGCTCTTCGGCCGATTCGAATTCGCCTTCTATCTTGATGACGAACTCTTTTTCCGGCTGCTCGACCCGCCCCCCGGGAAGCTCGATGTGATTTGCGCGGATTGCCAGCGCCACGTCCACCGGCGTCAACCCGCGCGCTTCCAGTTTCTTCGGATCCAGCCACACCCTGATTTCGCGATCGCGGAAGCCGCCCAACTGAACCGCGCCGACGCCCGGCGTCGATTCCAGCCGCACCCGCAACACGTCGTCGGCGTACTGGGCCATCTTCCGGTAGTTGCCGGCGCTTGTCACGGCCACCCACATAATCGGCTGGCTGGCGATGTCCAGCTTGTCCACCACCGGCGGTTCGAGATCCAGCGGCAGCTCGCGCTGGGCCACGTTGATCTTCGCCCGAACCTCCTGCGCCGCCACATCAATGTCTTTGGAAAGAACAAACTCGACGACCACCTGCGAAAAACTCTCGCGGGACGTCGACTGAATGGTCTTCACGCCTTCAATCGTGTTGATGTAAGACTCGAGCACGTCGGTCACGTCCGAGTCCATGATCTCCGGATCGGCCCCCACCAGAACCGACCGGACCGTTACCGTTGGAAACTCCACCTCCGGAAACAGGTCCACCCCCATGCCGGTCAGCGCAAAATAGCCGAAAATCAGGGTGGCCGCCGTAAACAAGATCGTGGTTACGGGACGCTTAATCGCTGTGTCCGACATCAGCATGGCTTAGTCTTTCTCCTGCGGCGGGCTCGGCGGCGATACGGCTTCGATCCACCGGAAGAACGCGTCCCGCAACTTCTCTATTCGCACATCGAGCGCCTCGTCCGTCCCGTACTGGGCCCAAAAAGCCGCCGATGCGTTGGTTATGCCCTCCAGGCAAAGCGTCAGGTAAAGGGGGTCGGCCTGGCGGAAAACCCCCTGCCGCATCCCGCGCTCGAATACCATGCTCAACTGCATCCGGTAGTAAAGGTACATCTCGCGGACTTGGGCGGGCAGCGCCGGCAGCGGGTCCATCGAACTGCCCGGGGCATTCTGCAAAAAAACACGAAAAAACCCCCGGTGCGCGTCAAAATGGCTCAACCGAAGCCGGATCAGGTTTTCAATCGCCAACACGGCGTCTTTCTCCTCCGCCACTTGCGCGTCAAACTCCGCCCGGAAATCGCTCGTTATCTTCTCGAGCACCTTGCCGTACATCTCCTCCTTGCTCTTGAAGAAGTTGTAAAGCGTGCCCACCGAAAAATCCGCCTCCTGCGCTATCTGCTCGACCGTCGCCGTGTGGTAGCCCTTTGCGATGAATACCTTCTCGGCGGCATCCAGGATCTCGCGGCGGTGCGCCTCCCGCTCGCGTTCCTTGCGGCTCACGGTGCGGCTCTTTGCCGGCGGCACGTCTGTCGCGACTCGAGTTTTTTCGGTTTCAGACTGATTGTCGATCACAGCAGCCTCACAAATTTCAGCTCAAAATCTGAACGGCCATTCAAGCGCCAAGGGAGCGGTATGTTAGGGCATTTCCCAGCCGCGTGTCAACCATCAGCAGTTTGCGTTCTTTTTCCACTGCCCGCACAAGAGTTCAGGACTTCAGGCGTTTTGTCTTGTCGAGGTTTCGTTTCATAAAGTTTTTTAACTCCGGCCCTTGCTTCCTTCGGATACCCTGATATAGGATAACCGCCAAAAGCGTCCGATGCCCGTATGCTCGCGGCGAGCGCGTGGCAGAACCGTTTCTTATTGCAGTGTTTGACTTTCGGGAGAAAATGACATGAAAAACGAGCAACAAAAAGGTATGAGCCGGAGAACTTTCGGCAAGATGTCGGCGGCGGCTGGATTTGCCGCTGTTTCCGGCAACGCGTTTGCCGCGAAAACCAATTCGGATACGCTGCGAGTCGGCCTGATAGGTTGCGGCGGCCGCGGCACGGGCGCCGCTGAAAACATGCTGGAAGGCAACGATAATGTCCTGCTGGTAGCCATGGCGGACGTGTTCGAAGACCGCCTCCGTTCTTCCCTCTCTCGCCTGTCCAGAAACAAGAACAAAGACGTGGCGAGCAAAGTGGCCGTCGATGACGGGCACAAATTCATCGGGTTCGATGCATACAAGAAACTGCTGGAAACCGACGTCGATGTTGTTATTCACGGCGCGCTGCCGTACTGCCGGCCGCAGCACGTGGCCGCCATCGTGGACGCCGGCAAGCACGTGTTTACCGAAAAACCCGTGGCCGTCGATCCCGAAGGCATTCGCGCCATCATGGCCGCCGCGGACCGGGCAAAGAAGAAAGGCCTCAGTTTCGTGGCCGGCACCCAGCGCCGCCATCAGAAGGAATATGTCGAGACCATCAAGAAGATTCAGGACGGCGCGATTGGCGAGGTCAAAGCCCTGCGGGCGTACTGGTGCGGGACGCTGCCGTTTTGCCACGAGCGCAAAGCGGATTGGAGCGACCTCGAAACCTGCCTGCGCAACTGGTACGCCTACTGCTGGGTGGCCGGCGACAACATCGTCGAGCAGCACGTCCACAACCTCGATGTCTGCAACTGGGTGATGGGCGGCCCGCCGAAGCGCGTGTTCGCCATGGGCGGCCGCGCCTGGAAGACGCCGGAGGAGAAGTACGGCGACATCTTCGACCATTTCGCGTGCGATTACGAGTATGAAAACGGCGTGCGCATGACCAGCTTCAGCCGCCACTGGAGCAACTCCGCGGACGGCGTGTTCGAGGAGGTTGTCGGCACCAAGGGAACCAGCGACTGCCGGAGGATCGGCAAAGGCCGGATCGAAGGCGGCATCAACCCGTACGTGCAGGAGCACATCGATCTGGTGGCCAGCATCCGCGGCACGGGGCCCTACCTCAATGAAGGCAGGCAGGTGGCGGAAAGCACCATGACGGCCATCATGGGCCGCATGTCGGCGTACACCGGGCAGGTTATGCTTTACAGCAAGGCGCTCGAGATGGATCTCGACCTGGTGCCGAAGGAATTCGACTTCGACAAGCCGTATCCGCTCGGCCCGGTTCCCAACCCCGGCATGCCCACGTAGGCGTAATGCAGGTTTAAGGAGGGTTTGACAATGGACCGTCGGAATTTCCTGGGCGCCTGCGCCGCGACCGCGGGCGGCGCCGCTCTTTTAAATCAAACGAAGGCGCTCGCGGCGCCCCCGTCCAACAAGCCGTTCGCAAACGCGAAGCTTAAGATGTCCGCGCCGATCAGTTTCTTCCCCGGCGAGACTTCCGAGGAGAAGATTGAAGTGGCCGCCCAATGGGGCCTGCCCGCTTACGAATGGCTCGGGCCCAAAGGCGATTTTGCCTCGCTCCGCAAGAAGGCCGATTCGCTTGGGCTGGTGTTGAGCTGCACGGGTGGCTGCGGCGCCATCGCGCCCGGCCAGATGGTGCAGCCCAAGGACCACGACCGGCTCGTCGAGCAGTTCAAGCGCAACGTCGAGATGGCCCACGCGCTGAACTGCAAGTCCTTGATCGGCCTCACCGGCAATACGCGGGACGACGCCTCTTACGAGGAGCAGATGGAGTACGTGGTCCAGTGCTGCAAACGTCTCGCGCCCATTGCCGAGAAGGAAAACGTCACGTTGGTGCTCGAAGCGCTCAACCCGCTGGTCGACCACAAGGGCTTTTTCCTTACCCGGACGGATCAGACGATGTATATCGTCAAGACGGTTGGAAGCCCGAACGTGAAAATGCTGTTCGACATCTACCACCAGCAGATCACCGAGGGCAACGTAATCCGCAATTTCACCAAGAACATCGAGTACATCGGCCACTTCCACGTCGCCGACAACCCGGGCCGCAAAGAGCCGGGCACCGGCGAACTCGACTACACGAACATCTTCGAGGCCCTCGCAAAAACCGGCTACGACGGGTTCGTAGCGCTGGAATGCGGCCATTCCACGAAGAACTACGAAAACACGCTCAACGCCACGCTCAAATGCCTGGGAGTGGCGTAAGGCAGTAAATGCGGGGCCCGGAACAGCCGGGCTCCGATCTTTTTCCGGTGAGGCAGAGGAGCGCCGCCTTATGCGTTATATCTCCGTGGCTTTGTTGTTGCTGGCAACTCTTGCGGCATCCGGCGAAGACTCGGAGCCGCGTCTCGGGCCGGTCTATGTGCTTCAAATTACCGCGCCGAACCCGCAAGCGCTCCATACGCTCATCGACTCGGGCCGCTACAACGTCTCGTCCGTCAGCGGCGCCACCGCCACCGTTTACGCGACACCCGAAGAACGCGAAAGCCTGGTGGCCATTGGGTGGCCGGTTGTCGAAATCGACGCCGGCGCCGGCGGCGAGAAAGCGCTTGGCGTATATCACAGTTACGCGACTTTGACCACGGACCTCCAAGCCTACGCCGCACTGTACCCGGCCATCTGCCGGCTCGAAAGCCTCGGCCAGTCTTATGAGGGCTGCGAGCTCTGGGCCTTGCTGATCACCGACAACCCCGACTTCGAGGAAGACGAGCCGGAATGCAAGTTCGTCGGCACGATGCACGGCAACGAACCGGTCGGCATGGAATTATGTTTGTACCTGATCGACCTGCTGCTTACCCAGTACGGCGCGGACCCGCGCATTGGTGCGCTCGTCGACAACACCGCCTTGTGGATTATGCCGCTCATGAACCCGGACGGGCTCACGGTCAACTCCCGTTTTAGTGGGCAAGACCTCGACCTCAACCGCAACTTCCCCAACTATCCCGGCGATTTCACGGGCACAATTTTCGACTCGCCGGTCAACACCGCCGGGCTGCCGCCCGAAATTGCCGCCGTGATAAACTGGGCCGCCGCGGAAAGTTTTACGCTGGCCGCGAACTTTCACACCGGCAGCCTCGTCGTCAATTACCCTTACGATTACGACCAACTGCCGTCGGGTACCGAAGCCCCCTCGCCCGACGACGACCTGTTTATAGACATCTCGCTTCGGTACTCGATCCACAACCCGCCCATGTGGAACAGCCCCCAATTTCCCAACGGCATCACCAACGGCAGCGACTGGTACGCCATCACCGGCGGGTTCCAGGACTGGGACTACCGGTTCGCCGCGTGCAACCACGTCACGGTCGAGCTTTCCAACACGTTCAAGCCTGCCGAGAGTACGCTCGCCCAGCTTTGGGAGGACAACCGCGAGGCCATGCTCGCTTACCTCGAGTCGGCGCACATCGGCGCGCGCGGCATCGTTACCGACGCGGAGACGGGCGCGCCCGTATACGCTAAGGTGCGGGTTGAAGGCAACACGCAGCCCGTGTTTACCGATCCGGACGTGGGCGATTACCACCGCATGCTGTTGCCGGGCGTGTACACGCTGGTGGTGTCGGCGCCGGGTTACGTGACGCAACGGTTGGAAAATGTGGTGGTGACGGACGGCGCGGCGGCGGTCGTTGACGTTCAGCTCGAACAGCAGCCCATGCCGCAGACGCCGTTCGCGCGTCTGTTGCTCATGCTCCTGCTGGCCATCTTCGGCCTGCGGTTTCTCTTCGGCAAGTCGGCCTTCCTCATGCCGCTCTGTTAAGCAAGCCGGCTCACGCCCGGCCTTCTTCGGCGGCCTTTTCGTCGTCGTACTCTACGAAACGTTCGTCGCTGCAAAGCTCGTGGAACTTGCCGGCGATACGGCCAATTTGCGCCTGGCCTTCGGCGAGGAGCTTGTCGGCGGCGCCCAGGCCCACCATCGTCGCCTCCAACCCGCCATACCCGCCCGCGGCCGCGTCGTAAATGGTGGGGAAGTAGAGGTAAAACCCGTTTGTGTAACCGCACAGCAGGCTGTGCTTGACCAGCGAGTTCTGCTTGAGCGCCAACTGGTACTGCACGAAAATCTCGCCGGGCATGCCCAGCAGGGCAAGCTCGCCGTTCAGCACCAGAACGCTGGCGGGCACGGCCAGGTCCGGCGTAAGTTTCGGCGCGTAAACGTCGAACAGCGGGCCATACTGCTGGCGGAAATGCGCGGCATTTTCCGGTATGCTGAGGTTCCAGCGCGTGCCCACGCGGACATCGCTCTCCGCAAACTCGACCGATGGTTCGTCTATCGCCGCCGTTTCTATGCCGGGCAGCGCGGCCAGGACGGCTTCGGCGAATTCCCTGCCGACGCTTCTCATGGCGTCGACGCCGCCCATGCGGATCGGGGTCTTGTCCAGGTAGGGATTGATGTTCCCGCAGCCGCCCTGAAGAAACAGGCATTCGGCGCCGGTTTCTTCTTTTACGCGGCGAGCCATTTCCCCGACGTAGTCGGCGCTGTACTCGAGATTGGACGGGCCCATAACCACGGGATGGCAGGCGTAATGAACGAGCGTGGCCATCGGCGTGCCGTCAACCGTAGCAATCGAAATGACGGTGGCTTCCTTGTCGACGGGCGCAGTCGGTTTTTTCGTCTCGTTGCGCCACAACATGGTGCAGCGCCCGTCCGGGCCGATAACGCGCCGGTTGTGGGCGATGTCGACCTCGATCCTGCCGATTCCCATACGGGCGGGTTGGAGTTTCAACGCCGCTTCTTCAATCGACTCGGCAACGCCGCTTTCGATGGCGGCCATGTAGGGCGCGTCGGGCATCTCGAGCACGGGCGCATGGTGGGTGTGCGAAGCCGTGAAAAAAACGTAATCGATATCGGCGGCCCGGGCGCGTTCGCGGACCCGCTCGCAGGCAAGGTCGTTCAGCGGCCTGCCCAAGTCGAGCGTGACGACCGCGGCGATGTTATCGCCCGCCTGGAACGCAATCGTTTTCGCGTGGAGCGGATCGAGCGTGCCTGTTGCCGGGCCGGGCCGGTCGGAATAACCCCACATCGGGCAACCGGGGGGCGGGGTGATATCGCGGACGCCAACTCCTGCCAGAAAATAAGCCATCATGTCGCCTCCTGATAATGTTTTTACGAAAACCACGGCCGGCTGCGTTGCGCCTTGGCCATCGCGATTTTGAAGTACCGAGCGTCGTCGGCGATCTGCCAGTCAAACATCCCCGCCAACACGAAATCCGCGCCGCTGTCCATGGCGTGCTGAAAACCTTTTACCGGCGGAATCGCGCCCGCGGCCATGACTTTAAATGCAACCCACGGTTTCTTCACGCCGGCCATGTATTCGACGACGGCGGGCGGATCGTTGCACCAGTAATTGTCTTCTTTCCCGAACGGCTCGACGACCGGCGGTTGCGGCGCGGAAAAGTAGTCGAGCGTGTGCAAGGTTTTCTGATAGAAATCGGCGTTGATGCCGGCCTTTTCGCAAGCCTGGATAGTCTCGAGGGCGTGCGCGCCGATGCCCGCGGGAAGGCCGTACGATTGGATCAGCTCGACATCCTCGGCGATGAGGTCCATCTTACCCTGCTCCACGATAGCATCCGCCATCTGCCCCTGGACGTAAATGACGTCCGCCCCTTTGTCGCCGGCTCGTTTTACCTGCTCGTGTTTTTCGCCCTGTGCGGGATTGACGGCAACAAACCATTTCATTTTGCCGCCGCGCCGGAGATGTTCGCCGAGCGCGGAGAGGTCGTCCCACACCGCGGTATTGACCGAATCGACGCCGTTTTCCTCGGCAATCTCGAGCGTCTCCAGGATCTTGGCATCGGTGTTATAACGCCGCATGAGCTGCGCGACATAAGAGAGGTCGCGCGAGTGCGCGTACCCGCTGATAAGGTTCCCGCCCAGCATGAGCCGGCTTAGTTCGAGGTTTCCGATTTTGCCGCGGGGCATCGGGCCGGCCGCGATTTCTTCCAGGGTCTTCTCTTTACCGGCGGCGCCGGCCGATGTTGCGCTCATCGCGGCAGCCGCACCCGCCGAAGCTATCAGGCTGTCTTTTACAAAATCTCTGCGCGTGATCTTCCCGGCCATGTCAAACTCCTCCCGTTTTTGCCCAGTTACAGTGTACTCAAGCGCAAAACAAAAAGATAGTCAAAGCCTCCTGTTGTGACGCAAAAAGTAGACGCGGCATCCTGCCGTGTGCCCGAAGCCTCGGGCAAGAGGCTGGAAGCCTCTTCTACCCGTGCAAGGCCGCCTCCCACAACTGCCGCTGCGGCGTCCCAACGTGTTTATCCGCGGGGGTGGAAGTTTTTGTGGGCTTTTGTGAGGCGGTCAACGCTGACGTGGGTGTAGATCTGGGTAGTGGAGATATCGGCGTGGCCGAGCATTTCCTGGACGGCCCGCAGGTCCGCGCCGTTGTCCAGCAGGTGCGTCGCGAACGAATGGCGCAGCATATGGGGCTTCACGTTTCCCGGCAGGTTGGCGAGCCGGGCGTACTTTTTCACGACTTCCCAGGCCGTCGTACGCGACAACCGCCTGCCGCGCCGCGTTAAGAAAACCGTGTCGTCTCGAACCGGCGCCTCCTGCCGCGCGTTCAGCCAGGCCCGCACGCGTTTTATCGCCTCTTCGCCCAGCGGGATCAGCCGCGTCTTCGAACCTTTGCCGCGGACGCGGACGGCCGACTCATCGAGCGCCACGTCGCGCATGCGAAGATTGATCAGCTCGCTGATGCGAAGCCCGCACGAGTAGAACAGCTCGAGCATGGCCGCATCTCGTGCGCCGAACGGCGTGGCGGCGTCGGGAGCCGCGATCAGCAACTCGACCTGGGACGGCGGCAGGTCGCGCGGAAGCTGGCGCATCAGCCGGGGCGAATCGAAATCGCCGGCCGGATCGGATTTTGCCAGTTGTTCTTCGCGCAGAAAGGCGTGAAACTGGCGGACCGCGCTCAAGTGGCGGTTCACCGAACGCGCCGACAGGCCCGCTTCGCGCAGTCCTATCAGATGCTCAAGGATATGCTCCCGGCGCACATCGTCAAGCGAGGCCACGCCTTGCTCCGCGACAAATTCCAGGTAGCGGCCGAGGTCGGCCGAGTACGCGGCCAGCGTTCTTTCGCTCAGCCCCCGCTCGAACACGGCCGCCTGCAAGAACCGGTCAAGCAGGTTTTCAAAACCGCCGTCCATGCGTCACCACATTCCACCCGTGCAAAACTTGCAAAAAAAGACGCCCTGGCGCACGGTTGCGCCGGGGCGTCTTGATCACTTCACAATTCTACCGTCGAGGCGGCCGTCAGCTGCCTTTGATATTAACGTTGAACACCACCCTGCGGTTCAGCGCACGGTTGCCCGGCGAATCATTGGGCACCGCCGGCTGGCCTTCGCCGAAGCTCTTGGTCTCGATACGCTCGGGCGCGATGCCCTGCTCGACCATGTAGCGTTTCACGGCTTCCGCACGCCGTGTGCCGAGGGCCATGTTGTATTCGTCGCTGCCGATGTTGTCCGTGTGGCCTTCAAGAACCAGCGTATCCTGTGAATGCGCCTTCATCGACGCCACAACCTCGTCGGCCACGGCACGCCCTTCGGGTTTCAACACGGCCTTGTCGAAGTCAAACAACACATTGTTAAACGTGGGCTTGGTCCGCACGACCCTGGGCGGCTCGACGGGCGGCGGCGGCGGTACAACCACCGGCTCCTCTACCTCGGCCACCGGGCAGACGATGTTGTAGACCACGCCGCGGTTGCCCCAAAGTTCCTCATCGTTCGCATTCGATGCAGGCTCCGTCGGCCACCACCAGCAACCGGTCCGGACAGGATCCTTGATGGGAACCGGCGTCGCGCCGCTAAGACCCCACCACGAAAGATCGTCCCAAATTTTGCCCTGCCCATATGCTGAGCCGGCCGTCGCAAGTATCGCGACCCCCAAGGCGCACAGTAACACTTTTCTCATTTTGGTCTCTCCTATTGTCCGCTTATTCAACGCAACGACCGGATGTAAACCGGTGGTCCTTAATAGCCTTACACTATTGCATGTTTATTTAAACACAAACTTACAACGGTGTCAAGCGACACCCCAACATACTGTGTAGCGATAACTTCCGCGCCCGAGAAAGGCGCGACTCCCACGCGCATATTCTATCACATTAAACCGTACCATGCAAGTGTCAAGTGAAAACCCTGCGTAAGTGCAAATACAGCCAATTTTATGTCTCTTTAAACAAACAAGGACTTAAGTTCCTTACCCGGAAACCGAATTTATTCCGGATCAATTCCCGAAACAAAAGATCCTTCGTGTTCTTTTTGAGTTGCATCGGGCCGTGCCGCCAACTGAAAAGCCACTCGATCCACCGTTAGATAGACGCTTTCCAGAACCAGGCCGAGCCCGTACCAAAACGGTGCGTAAGTCAATGTCACATAACCTCTTATGTTATAGGGCAACCGGCTGTAATCCCATATGCGCAGGCCAAACGCGTCAAATCCCGCACCCGCCGCAATCTCCACGGCATAGATGCCCAGCATGTAAAAGGCCGCCCGCGCCGGTAGGGGCAGACCGCGCCGTTTCAGGCGCCTGGCCGCGGGCGCAAGCAGCAGGCCGGAAAGGGCGTACAACGGAAACATCCACAGCGACGTCGACCCGCGAAGATCCGCCCGGCCCGCCGCGAGCGAACACGCCGCGCCGTAAAAAACCTCCATCAACAAGCCCAGCAGGCCGAATAGGGCCATCCGCCAGACAATTCGAGCTTTGTTGGAGAACATATGCAGCCTCGCGCTTTGTTTCTCCTAAGCGTACAGCCAATCGTCTTCGCGCGCTATCGGGAAATCGCTTAGTTTTGCAATAGACGCGTCATCTTGCCGCGTGCCCACAGCCTCACCAGCTCCAACGTCACCGTATTTTCCAGCGCAAGAGTTCTTGCTTTGCTGGGCGTAAACTGTCTATACTTTAGGAGATCATCTGTGCCGGGGTAGCTCAGTTGGTGAGAGCGCTGGATTGTGGATCCAGAGGTCCAGGGTTCAATTCCCTGCCCCGGTACCATTTCTCTAAAGAGAACTTGATTTCTGGGAATATTTCCCGCCTTATCACAGTTCCTTCCGTGTGTTCCCATATTCCTCCGAGCTAACTTGGACTTCCAGTTGTTTGGGAAAAGGAATGCGGGCTTTTTTTTGTCTTGTCATAACCGGAGGGTTGACATGGCGGGGAAACGTTCGAAGGGAAGTGTGGCGGAAAAGGCGCCTCGGAAGCTGGAAAAGACGCCTACCGGCATCCGGGGATTGGATGAAGTCACCCGCGGGGGCCTGCCCAAGGGCCGGCCGACGTTGATCGCCGGGGGGCCGGGCAGCGGCAAGACGTTGTTCGGCATGGAGTTTCTGGTTCGGGGCGCAACCGAATACAACGAACCGGGCGTATTCATTGCGTTCGAGGAAACCGCCAACGAACTGGCGCAGAACGTCGAGTCACTCGGGTTCAACGTTCCCGAACTCGTACGCCAAAACAAGCTTTCCATAGATTATGTATATCTCGACCGCCGGGAAATTGAGGTTACCGGCGAGTACGATCTCGAAGGGCTGTTTATCCGGCTGGGTTATGCGATCGACTCCGTGGGCGCCAAACGCGTGGTGCTCGACACGGTCGAGGCCCTGTTCGCGGGCCTGACCAACGAGTTTATCCTGCGAGGCGAGCTTCGCAGGCTTTTCCGCTGGTTGAAAGAGAAAGGCGTAACCGCGGTCATCACCGCCGAACAAGGCGAAAAAACGCTGACGCGGCAGGGGCTCGAGGAATACGTTAGCGACTGCGTAATCCTGCTGGACCACCGGGTGATCAACCAGGTGGCGACGCGGCAGATGCGGGTTGTCAAGTACCGCGGCACGGCGCACGGCACCAACGAATACCCGTTCCTTATCGACGAGGAGGGTTTCAGCGTGCTGCCGGTTACGGCCCTCAACCTTCAGCACATCGCCTCGGAAGAGCGTGTATCCACCGGCGTGACGGAACTCGACGAAATGCTCGGGGGCAAAGGCTATTACCGGGGCAGCACGGTGCTGGTGTCGGGCACGGCAGGCACGGGCAAAACCAGCCTGGCCGCCAGCTTCGTCGACGCCGCGTGCCGGCGCGGCGAGCGCTGCGCGTACTTCGCGTTCGAAGAGTCGGAAAGCCAGATCGTCCGCAACATGAAGTCCATCGGCTTAGACTTGCAGCGCTGGGTAAAAAAGGGCTTGCTGCAATTCACGACGTCCAGGCCGACGATGTTCGGCCTTGAGATGCATTTGCTTACGGCACATAAGGCGCTCGAAGAATTTCAGCCCCAGAACGTGGTGATAGACCCTATCACAGATTTTGAGGCGGTAAGTTCTCAACGCGAAGCGAAATCCATGCTGTTGCGGGTGGTAGACCTGCTCAAATCGCGAGGCGTTACGGCGCTATTCACCAGTTCGACCAGCGAAGAGAGCCCGCCCGGCACCACGGAAGTCGGGATGAGCTCGCTCATCGACACCTGGGTGTTGCTGCGCAACATTGAGCAAAACGGCGAGCGGAACCGGGCGCTATACGTCCTGAAATCGCGGGGCATGGCCCATTCGAACCAGATTAGGGAATTCTTGCTGACGGACAGCGGCGTCAAGCTGGTCGATGTCGTGCTTGGGCCGCACGGGGTCGTGACCGGTTCGGCCAGGAATGTTCAGCGGGCGCGGGAAGAGGCCGAACGGCTTGTGCGCGAGCAGTCCCGAAAGGCGCGGCGGGTCAGCCTGGAAGAACGGCGCAAGGCGCTTGAAGCCTGGCTCGCGGCGCAACGGGTGGAACTCGAGGCTGAGTTGCAAGCGGCGGAGCTGGAACTGAAGCAGGAAGAGTCGCGCGAACAGCGGGTGCGTGGCGAGTTGTCGGATTTGGAACAGGAACGGACGGGAACCTTCAAGCCGATCGAAAAGAAAGGGCGCTGAATGACCGAGAAGAAAAAGGAACCCAAAGGCAAAACAGATGGGTCATCACCGCAAGAGCCGGAGGCCGCTGAGTGGCAGTTGCGTCTTTACGTTGCCGGGCACACCTCGAAGTCAATCGCCGCCTTGAACAATTTGCGCCAGATATGCGAGGAACACCTGGCCGGAAAATACTCCATCGAGGTGGTCGATCTGCTCGAAAACCCGCAGCTCGCCAAGGGCGACCAGATCGTGGCGTTGCCCACGCTGGTGCGTAAGCTGCCACCGCCCATGCGGAAGATCATTGGAAACCTGTCCGACACGGAGAAAGTCCTTGTAGGGCTTCAACTACGCCCGCGCGAGGAGGAATAGATGCCCGCCGACAATCCCCAAAAAAACAAAAAACCTCCGGCATCTCGGAAAACGGGGGGTGCGGTTAGCGCAGAGGAGTGGGAACGGGCGGCGCCGCCGCAGCGTTACGTATTAAGGCTGTACGTGACCGGCATGAACGAGCGGTCGATTCAGGCCATCCGGAACATGAAAGCCATTTGCGATGAGTATCTTCAAGATCAATATGACCTGGAAGTGATTGACGTTTACAAGCAGCCGGCGCTGGCCAAGGGCGAGCAGATCCTGGCGGTGCCGACGCTCGTAAAAAAGCTGCCGCTGCCGTTGCGCAAAGTCGTCGGCGATATGTCACAGAAGGAAAAGGTGTTGTTAGGCCTGGATCTGGTGCCCAGGAAGGAGTAATGACATTCCATCCGCGGCTTTCAAAAACAAAGAGTTGACGCGCGAGCTTGATGAACTGCGGGCCCGGCTTGAAGAGGCCGAATCCACCTTGGAGGCGATCCGTACCGGCGGCATTGACGCGCTTGTGGTCAGCGGCCCCGAGGGTGATCGCGTCTATACGCTGGAAGGCGCCGATTATCCCTACCGGGTGCTGGTCGAGGTAATGAGCGAAGGGGTTGTTACGCTTTCTGCGGACGGTACTGTTCTTTCCTGCAACAGCCGCTTTTCCGAACTTGTCCGGAAGCCCTCCGAACAAATCATCGGGCACAATCTGGTCGAATTCGCGGCAGAAGGCGACCGGGAGAAACTAACCGATTTCTTAGTCAACTATTCGGGCGTGGGCGGCGTAACGGCCATCGCCCTGGAGACGGCCGACAACGCGCAAACACAAGTGAACGTGTCGCTGGGCGTATTGGACGTCGCCGGGCCGGCGGCTTCCTGCGTCGTGCTCACCGATTTAACCGAAACGCTGGCAAAAAGCGAAATGGAAAGCCGGCTGGCCGCGATAGTGGAATCCTCGAACGACGCCATCATCAGCCGGTCGCTCGACGGCATCATCTGGACCTGGAACGAGGCTGCGGAAAACATCTACGGCTATTCGGCAGAGGAAGCCGTTGGACAGCCCGTGGCAATGCTGGTGCCGGAAGACCGCCTCGCCGAGTTGGAGATGTTCGTCGACCGGGTCTGCAAAGGCCAACGTGTAGTCGGGTACGAAACGTTGCGGCTTTGCAAAGACAAGCAGCCGATTTACGTGTCGATTACGCTCTCGCCGTTGCGCGACGCGCACGGGAACATCGTCGGAGTATCCACCATCACGCGTGACATCACCGAGCGCAAGAAAATCGAAGCCGAACTGGCCCTGCACCACGAACACCTCGAGGATGTTGTTGCGCAACGCACGCGGGAGTTGACCGCCGCAAATGACAGGCTGCGACTGATCACGCGCGATCTGCAACGGTCCAACCGGGACCTCGAGCAGTTCGCCTACATCGCCTCGCACGACCTCCAGGAACCCTTGCGCCAGGTCGTGGCGTTCACCCAGTTTCTCGACGAGCGCTACCGCCCGCAGCTTGACGAGAAGGCCCACGCGCTTATGGACTTCATCGTCGAGGGCAGCCACCGCATGCAGGCGCTTGTTCAGGACCTGCTGGCGTATTCGCGAGTCGGCCGTAGCGACAGACCGCTCGTCCCGACGGACCTCGAACAACTCCTGAACGAAGTGCTGAACAATCTGAACGACCGCATCGCCGAAAGCGGAGGTATAGTGACGCACGACCGGTTGCCCACCCTTACCGCGGATCCGTCCCAGATTCGCCAGGTGTTTCAGAATCTACTCACAAACGCGCTGAAGTTCCGCGGCGACCGCCCGCCCGAGATTCATATCGGCGCGAAAAAGAACGGCGAATTCTGGGAGTTTTATGTCGAGGACAACGGGATCGGGTTCGAACAACAGTTCTCCGAAAAAATCTTCGACCTGTTCCAGCGCCTTCAGGGCTTGAAAGAGTACCCCGGCACCGGTATCGGCCTGCCCATCTGCAAACGCATCGTCGAGCGCCACGGGGGCAAAATGTGGGCCGAATCCACCCCCGGCGAAGGCGCCACCTTCTACTTCACCCTGCCTGCGGGACCCTGAACCAATAATGCCGCGTCTACTATAAAAAAATCGCGCTACTTTTTTTGCCAGACCCCCTGACACGAAACCGCCGGCCGCGGGCACGCGGCAAGATGCCGCGTCTACTCTTGCCGCAAATGTAGAAGAGGCTTCCTGCCTCTTGCGCCCGACACGGTGCGCAAGCGGCGCTGGCGCCGCGCCGGGCATAACCGTTAGACTTGTAAGCGGGAGGCAGGCGGATGTATTCGGTGCTGCTTGACATGGTAACGCGGAGCGTGCAGGCGGAACAGTTACCGCCGCTGCGGGCAGGCGCCGTGCTGCACGCGACGGTCGAGGGCCCGCCGGGGCGGCTGGCGGCGGTGTCGACGGGCCTGCGCGTGCCGTTGCCGGAAACCGCGGCGTTTCAACCGCGGCAACCGGTGCTGATCGAGGTTCGCGATTCGGCCCAGGGGCTTCAACTGGTGGTGCGGGCCGCGACACAACAGGCGCCTCCCCCAACACCCGCGCCGGCGCAACAGCCGGATTTGGCGGCTCTCTTGCACGTTGTGGCGCAGGCGCTCCAATCGGCGGGCGCGGCGGCGCCGGCCGATATGGCCGCCGAAATTCTGCCGCCCTCGTTGCCGCGTACCCAGCCGGTCCTCGCGCAGTTCTTTGCGCCATACGCGGCATCAACCGCGGCCGCGCTGGCCGACGATTGGGCCGTGTTGGCCGACATTGCGGCGCGCGCGGTGGCGGCGGGGGTGTTGTCGCGCCGCGAGGCGGGCGTGCTGAACCAAACCGCGCGCGGCGCCGACGCGCGTACCGCGGCGAATGTCGAGGCAGCGCTGGCACGCGCACAGGAAAACGCCGTGCCGTTGGAAGCCCGGATTGCCGCGGCGCTGGCATCCGAGGACGCGGAAGCGCTGCAGAAAGTGTTCGACAACGACGTGCGCGCGTTGCTCGCGCGGCTTCGGTATAACGAGCCGTTCCAGGCCTTCCTGCGCAACACGGGGCAGGCGAAGCTATTCGAAGGCGCGGCGGAAAGGGTGCTCGCGCATCTGACGGAGACAAGCACTCAGAACGCGCGCAGTCTCGATCAGCCCTACATGTTCATGCAACTGCCCCTGCCGCCGGACGGGCCACTGCTCCGGGCGCACATCCACGTCATGGGGGACGGCCGCCGGGGCCGCGAAGGCAAACAAGCCGCGACGGTGGCGCTTGATTTGTCCACGGCAAGGCTGGGCGACCTCTGGATCGCGTTGACGAGCGACGGGGAACGGTGCGGATGCCTGTTCCGCGCGCAAACCGCTGAAGCGGTCGAGGCGCTGCGCACTGGGGCAAGCGACCTCGAGGGGGCGCTGAAAAAGGCGGGGTACGGGCAGGCGAACGTGCGCGCCGAACTGTGGGACGGCAACCGGGTCGAGGCGCTGGCGGCGTATCTGCGGCCGTTTTCCGGCCTGAACGTGGAGGCCTAGACGGATGGGCGGCAAAGACGAACGCGAACGGCGCCGGCGTGCGGTTGCGCTGCGTTATGACGCGCAGGCCGACGCGGCCCCGCGCGTCGTGGCAAAAGGTTCGGGCCTGCTGGCCGAACGCATCATGGAAGTGGCCCGCGAGCACAACGTGCACGTGCACGAAGATGCGCAGATGGTGGAGGTGCTGGCGAAAGTCGAGCTTGACGCGCCCATTCCGGAACAACTGTACCGGGCCGTGGCCGAGGTGCTGGCCTTTGTCTACAGGCTGGACACGCAGGCGCCGTAGAAAACGACCTAAAGGACTTAAACGACATAAAGGACCACTGTTAAGCTCAGCCGACACCCGGTTTGGCGCCTCGACCTGCGGAGAAATTCTGTGAGAATGTCCCAAGCGACGTTAGTCCCGGAGCCGGGCCTGTTTTTGTCCTTTACGTCGTTTAGGTCGTTTAGGTCGTTTAAATATCGTCCACATTCAGCAGCTCGTCGTAGAACTCGCTGAAGGTGTTTCCATGCACGCCCTTCATGAAGGCCATGGCGGCCCGGGGGTGTTTGTTGAGCATGCCGGTGATCGTGTAGGGGATTTCGTAACCCCACCGGAGCTCTTTGATCAACGGGATATAGTATTTTTCAATAAGGCCGAACACGGGGCGGATGTCGAACTTCGGGTTTTTAAGAAATCCCACCAGCAACTCGAGTGGGCAGTTTCCGGCCGCGCGGCCGATGCCGAAGATCGAACCGTCGAGGTAGTTGACGCCCTTAATAATGCCTTCGATGGTGTTGGCGAAGGCGAGCTGCTGGTTGTTGTGGCAGTGAATGCCGACCTGTTTGCCCTGAAGGCGGGAGAGGTACTTCTCGGCCAGGTAATGGATCTGCTCGGAATAGAAATAGCCGAAACTATCGACGATGTAAACGGCGTCCAAGTTTGTGGCGGCCAGTTGGTCGAGCGCCTCGTCCAGATCGGGTTCGAGGGCGTGGGATACGGCCATGATATTGACGGTAACCTCGTAGCCCATGCTTTTGACGTGCTTGGCGAGGTGAAGGGCTTTGTCGATGTCCTTGACGTACGTGGCCACGCGCACCATGCTCACGATCGATTCCGACGCAGGCAGAAACGCGTCGTAGTCGGTGCGGCCAACGTCGACCATGATGGACACTTTCGTCGGGCATTCGTACGCGACTTCCCGCAGATCCTCCTCGTCGCAGAACCGCCAGGGGCCGAAGTCTTTCGGGCTGAACTGTTTCTTGTCGGCGCGGTAGCCGAGCTCGACATAGTCCATGCCCGCCTGGGCGAGCGCGTGAAACGTGTCTTTCACCATCTGCTTGTCGAACTTCCACTCATTCATGAGCCCGCCGTCGCGGATGGTACAATCAAGAACTTTAATTTCCGGCCGGTACATGACCTGGCGTCTCCTCTGCCGGGAATTTCCCGGTCGCGTTGCTGTTATAACCGAAGCACGTAACTTACGTTACAGCCTATGGCCATGTCAAGTTGAGCCGTGTTAAGATGTACCGAGGAGGAAGCATGACTGGAAAAGGCGCCCCCGCTATAAGGCTCATCGTTGTCACCGCCGCCGCCGCGTTTGCTTTTTTGCTGATCAGCGCGACCGGCTTGAAGTGTTACGTCGGCGGGTCCCGCTCGGCGTTCGACGGAGAGCGCGCTTTCGAGGAGCTTCGCCGGGTGCTCGAGTTCGGCCCGCGGCCTTCGGGCTCGGACGCGCTCGCCGGATTGCAGGACCACATCGAAACGGTCCTCACCGAGGCGGGCCTGGAGGTGGAGCGGCAGGGGTTTACCGCGTCAACCCCGATAGGCGAAGTGCCGATGGTGAACATCACGGGCGTGGTCAAAGGTTCGGAACCGGGCATCATAATTTTGGGCAACCATTACGAAACGAAGTATTTCCCCGATTTTACGTTTGTGGGGGCCAACGACGCGGGGTCGACCACGGCCTGGATGCTCGAGATGGCGCGCGCGCTCGGGCCGGCCCGCCAGGGCAAGACCGTGTGGCTGTGCTTTTTCGACGGCGAGGAGGCGTTCGGCGAGTGGTCGTCCACCGACGGAATTTACGGCAGCCGCGAGTTCGTGAGGAGGTTGCAGGAAGACGGCCGGCTCCACGAGATCGCCGCAATGATCAACGTGGACATGATTGGCGACTGCCTGCTGGGGATTAAACGGGATCGGGATGCGCCGGAATGGCTGACGCAGATCGTCTGGCATAAGGCGAGAGAGCTGGGTTACGGGCAGCAGTTCGAGCCGTTTGCGCATTCCATTCAGGACGATCACACGCCGTTTCGGCGGGCCGGCGTGCCCGCGGCGGATATCATCGACTTTTCCTACGGCGGCTCTGCTTCCGATCACCGTCAGAACTGGCATACGCCAAACGACACCATCGACAAGGTTTGCGCCGAGAGTTTGCAGGCTGTCGGCGACGTGATATATCATGCTCTACCCGAATTGGATGCCTACACTAGAAAAATCGGGGAGGCTGCGGCAACGGGATCTTGAGGTAAGCGCCCGTGAAAATCGACGACGACATCCCCTGGTTTCGCGATGTTCCGCCGGCGGACATGCGGCGGATCGTCGACGCGCTGTACCGCGTGCATTACCTTCTTTCAGCGGTAACCGACCTGACGACGCTGCTCGAGCGCATCATGGAGGAGAGCAAGCAGGTCGCGCGGGCGGAAGCATGCTCGCTGATGCTGTACGACCGCGTTGACCAGGAGCTGTATTTCGAGATTGCCCAGGGCAAAACGGGCGATCAGCAGGCCCTGAAACGCCAGGTGCGCCTGAAACTGGGCCAGGGCATCGCCGGCGTGGCCGCGGCCACCCGCACCTCGATTAATGTCCGCGACGTTGCAAACGACGCCCGGTTCTACAGCGACGCCGACGAAGTAAGCCATTTCAAAACCAAAAACCTGCTGGCCGTGCCGCTGGTTGACCGCGAAGAGCTGATTGGTGTGGTGGAAGTTGTCAATAAGATCGGCGACGATTGGTTTTCCGACACGGACCTGCGTGTTCTCGAGATATTTTCTTCGCTGGCCGCGACGGCCATCTCGAACGCGCGATTGATCGAAGAGAATCTGGCGAGCGCGCGTATGGCGGCGATCGGCCAGGCCGTGGCCGGTTTGTCGCACTACACCAAAAACATCATCACGGGCATGATTGGAAGCGCCGAGCTGATCGATCAGGGGTTGTGCATCAACGATATCGCGATGCTTCAGCGTTGCTGGCCGGTTTTTCGCAGGAGCACCAACAGGATCTACGAGATTGTGCAGGATATGCTGGCGTTCAGCAAGACGCGGCGGCCCCACCTGCAATCCTGCGAAATGGCCGACCTGCTTTCCGAAGCGGCCCAGAACTTTTTGGATCTCCTTGCCCGGAAAGATGTTGCCCTGGATGTCCATTGCGACCTGCGCGAGCCGGTGAAGGTGGATGCGACCGGCCTTTTCCGGTGCCTGCTCAACCTGCTTACCAACGCGGGCGATGCCGTGCCCAGCGGCGCCGGAAAAATCGCCATGTCCGCCCGGTTGAGCGCCGAGAAGGATCTTCTAATCGAGATACTGGACAACGGGCCGGGCGTGCCCGATTCCGACCACGCGCGCATATTCGAGCCGTTCTATTCCACGAAAGGCACTCAAGGTACTGGACTTGGGCTTGCCGTTACGCATAAGATAGTAGAGGAACATTCGGGGAGCATCAGTGTGGAACGCGGACCGGAGGGGGGCGCCCTCTTCCGCATTCTTATTCCACAGCAGCAAGGGCTCTCACAAGGAGAATCGTGAGTAAGAGTAGTTGGTGGGATTTTGACGCGGCGGGCTGGTTGTTCTGGACGGTTGTGAGCCTGATACTGCTTGGGCCGGCCGTCTGGTTTGCATGGCAGATCGTTGACCCTTACGTGAGCCGGTTTTATCCTGTGGGGCTCGGGGCCATCATGGCCATCGTGGGGGCAAGCCTGATTTCGACGGGCGCAAACTATCTGATTCAGAAACGGCGCAAGAAACAGCGGCTGGCGGAGCGCAAGCGGGCTAAAAAGCGCAAGTAAATGGCGACCATTCAAGACCTCACAGACTGGGTGGATCTGCACCCGGACGACCATGAGCAGAGGTGGTGGCTCGCCAAAAAACTCTACAAAAACTCCGATTACGAGGCCGCGCTCGAACACCTGCTTGTTCTGCGGAGCCGGTGGAAACCCAAGCTGAACGTCGTCCGCTACCTGGCCGCCACCCACTACCGGCTCGGCAAATATCCCGAAGCCATCGCCGAACTCGAAAACGCCGTCGAAAACTGGCCCGAAGAAATACCCGTTCGCGAGCAACTGGCCCGGGTGCTCGAGGTGGCGGGCCGGAAAGAAGGGGCCGCGACGGTGTGGCGCGAAGTGTTGAAGTTGAAACCGGGCCACACCATGGCCGAGCAGGCTTTGGCCAGGTTGCCCAGGATGACACCGCCCCCGACGGAAACGCCTCCTCTCAGGGATGCCGATTTCGGAATCGGGTTCGGGACCGGCAGGACCTGCGAGAAGTGCGGCGCGCTCAACACCGAGGAGCGGGAAACCTGCTGGAAGTGCGATGCCCCCCTCTACGTTTCCGACGCCGAACCAATCAAGCCGCAAGAAGAGGAACCACCGCCTCCCGAAGAAGAAGAGGCCGAAGGCTACGATATCATTGCCGTTTGGAATACCGTGGGCACGGTATGTATCGTCGTGATGCTGGCGCTTGGGGCGTTTCTTTCTTTGCGCCAGCTTTCGGCCGGTTACCAGACGCACGTGCCGCAAACGGCCCAAGAGTTTTGGAGCACGGACCTTCTTGCCACGCGCTTTTGCGTCGGACTCGGCCTGTTGATTGGCTGGCCGATAGCCCTTTGGGTGGGGCTTCTGGTAGGCCGCGTGGCGGTTGACTCGCTTAAGCCCGTAATTGTCAGCGGTGTACTCTTTGCCACGCTGAGCTACGCGGCGCTGTCGCTTCCCCTTGGCTACGTAGGCGTGGCGCTTGTTGTGCTGCTGGCGCTTTCGCTGGGCCCGGTGATGCTCCTTTTTCATCTCGATTTTGCGCGCAGCCTGGCGGTATGGGCGGTTCAGTGCGTTCTGGTGGGGGCGATCATGCTCTGTGTGTACGGCGCCATGGAAGGGACGTTGGCCGTCCATGAGTTGCCCGCGGTGCTGCGTTATGCCCGTTCGCATGACGCCGAACCCGATGCGGGCGCTTATCCGTTGCCTCCCATCCGGTTGCCTGCGCAGGTAGACATTCGATGGCAGCCGACCGGTTCAGTTTGGCTGGACGAACGCGCCGGCGAGGCCGAATTCCACTTTTTAAACGCCGAAACAACCAAGAAAGTCAACGTCGAGTTGGTTGACGAATTCGGGACGGTTGTTCACGATGAGGCCAATACCGTGCCGTTCCGGTTTCAAGCCAGGATTGTCCCGGGGTGGGCCTATACGTTGCGCCTTTCGGGCACGGAAGGCACGGCGGTTCAAGGCGCCGTGCACGGCGCTGTCAAACCGCAATTTCGTGCCGCTGGGTCTCCTCCCGCCTGATAAGCCGCTAGATCGGTTCGCGCTGGTAAAGCAGGAGAAACATCTCCCGGGCCTCGGGGTTGTGCGGCCAGCGGCGTACGCACTTGCCGATCCAGTACCTCGCCGAATTGAGGTTGTTTTCCTCCACGGCTATTGTTGCCAGGGCGAGGTAAATGTCGCCGGTGTCGAGCCCTCTCAGCGCTTTCTGAAACTCGTCGTAAGCCTCGGTTTCCCTGCCTGCGCCGGCCAGCGCGTCGGCGTACATTTTTCGAGCGCGCGCGTTCGGCCAGGCATGGTTGGCGGCGCGCTCGTACAGAACCAGGCTGGGCCGGCCTCTGATTTCGGCGCTCTCGGCGGCGCCCAGCCACACGCTGGGCGTGATCACGGCCCACACTTCCGCCAGGCAAACGGCCACCGCCGCCATGGAAAGTATTGCGGCCGCGGGCCGCGACTCCCAGAACGGCGCGCGCGACCGGCTCATCATCATCCCGGCCATCAACACCGCCGAAAGCGTGTGCGGCACGCTGTCGAACACCCCGTTGAACAGTGCAAACACCGCGTAAGCCGCCAGAACGCCCCATTGCGGTCCGCGTTTGCCGATCAGGCGCGCGGCCATCCATATCCAAAGCAACACGCCGAGCAACCCCGTTTCCGCCAGTATGCGGACGGGTTCGGAGTGCGGCTGGTCGGCGTGGCGTTCGATTTGAAAGGCGGGGTCCGGCGGTTTGGCGGCGGCGAGATCACCGAGATACTTTGGGCTCCAATACGCGTAGTTGCCAAGGCCGGCGCCGAGCAACGGGTGGTCGCGGAACATTCCGTGCCCGGCTTGCCACAGCCACAGGCGCGAGTCGCGGCCCTCGTCGTGTGCGGCAAACGCTTCCTGCACACGCACGACAGTCGAACCCGGCGCCGCAACGGCCGTCGCAACGGCGGCCAGCGCGATCAGAAACGCCGGCGCGGCCAGTTTTCGAAGCCGCCATTCCAGATGCGGCGCAACCGCTAAAAGACCCGCCGCGGCCGCCAGCCACGCCGAGCGCGAACCGGAGATCAACAGCGCCGGCACGAGCACCGCCAGCGCCGGATATGACCACCAGCGCCGGCGCCCGCCGGCGGCCAGGTAAAGGGCGGCCGGCAGGGCCATGGCGATGTAGCCGCCGAAGTAGTCCTGGTTGCCGAACACCGAGTAGACGCGCTGGTCGTAAGACTCGAACACGGGGAAAAGCCTCGGCGCCGCGCCCCAAAACTGTACGCACCCCAGCACACCCACTACGACCGCCGAAAGTACGAACGCATCCAGGATTCGGGCCCGCCACTTGTCTTGCGCGAGCAGGTCGTACGCCAGCGCGCCCATCACAAGCACCATGGACCAACGCAGCACGCTCAAGACCGAATCGGAAACCACGGCCGTCGGGCTCAAGACAGAACGCGCCAGGCCAAGGGCCAGAAACACCCAAAGCGGCGCAAAAACTTTCACGCCGTTCCAAAAATACTGCCCCCGAACCAGCACCAGGAACGCCATCAGCACCAGCCCGCCGCATAAAACCGCTTCCTTGGCATGCAAAAACGAGGTCATGTTGAACGAGAACGCGACCGGCGCCGCCACTAGCGCCAGGCAGAGCACTACCCCCCGCGCCGTATCAAGCGCAACAATGCGGGATGGCACGGTATAATCGAAACCGTCGTTGCCGTTTGCCGTCACCGTGCCCGTATTTTCCATAAAACAACTCCAAACTATGCTTCTTAAATGCTACCCGCGCATTGCGCCGTAAAACAAGCGTCCCGAACCCATGCCGCCTCCGACAGTAAGTTCCGGGAAAAAACGAGAGGCGCGCCTACCGCCGTGAATTTCCAAAAAGACATTGCAACAATCCCGATCCTCCACCTGTCATTGTTGAGGAGGCATGAAGCGATAGCGGAATGCCGACGTGGCAATCCCGACGGTATTGATGCTGGCCTCGGGTGAGGCAGTTTTTTGGCGTTAAGCCCCGGTATGTCATTAGCAGGAGGTGTGCAGCGATAGCGTAACACCGACGAAGCAATCCCGCCGGCGCTATCCCAGAAGTCCGCCCGCTTTTTCCGGTGAGGGGCTGGGGCGTGTTAAAATGGCCGCCACACTCGATAGGAGGTTGTGCGCGATGAAAGGTGCGTTAGCTGCGGCGTTGTGTTTTGCGGTCATGTTGAGCGGGTGCGGCAACGGCCGGCCCGATGGAGGCCCGGCGGAATCGGGAAAGCCGCGCGTGGCGCTGATTATGAAGTCGCTCGCTAACGAGTTTTTCCTCACCATGGAACAAGGCGCAGAAGACCACCAGGCCGCCCACGCTTCCCAGTACGATCTCGTCTGCAACGGCATCAAAGACGAGCTTGACGTCAACCGCCAGATCCAGCTTGTCGAGAACATGGTCGCCCAGGGTGTTGACGCCATCGTCATCGCGCCGGCCGACTCGAAAGCGCTCGTCGCCGCATGCAAGAAGGCCCAGGACGCCGGCGTGGTCGTCGTCAACATCGATAACAAGCTCGATGATGGCGTGCTCGCCGAGAAAGGCATCAAGATCCCGTTCGTCGGGCCGGACAATCGCAAGGGCGCCAGGGCCGTCGGCGAATACCTGGCCATGAAATTGCAGCCGGGCGACCCGGTGGCGATAGTCGAAGGCGTGCCGACGGCGTTCAACGCGATCCAGCGCAAGCTCGGTTTCGAAGACGCGATGAAAGCGGCGGGCGCGAAAATCGTCACGTCGCAATCGGGCAGTTGGGAGATGTCGAAGGCCAACCAGGTCGTCGCCGCGATGATTACCGAGCATCCCGAGCTCAAAGCCGTCCTCTGCGCGAACGACAGCATGGCGCTGGGCGCCGTCGCCGCGCTGAAAGCCGCCGGCAAGGCCGGCGAGGTGCTCGTCGTCGGTTACGACAACATCAGCGCCATCAAGGAGCGGATGAAAGACGGCACGGTGCTGGCCACGGCCGATCAGCACGCCGGCCAGCTCGCCGTGTACGGAATCGAGTACGCGCTCGAGATGATCGACTCGGGCGCGGCCCCGGCCGACCGCGAAACCCCCGTCGAGCTTGTCACGGCGGCGGACGTCGAAGGCTGATGAACTACCGGCGGTTGTTCACGGACTACGCCGCGCTCGCGCTGGTGATCGTGCTGCTGGTGGTGTTTTTTGGTTTTTCCACGGAAAATTTCTTCAACCCCGGCACGTTCCGCAATATCGCCAACCAGATCCCCGACGCGATGGTCGTGGCGGTGGGGATGACGTTCGTCCTCATCATCGGCGGGATCGACCTTTCGGTGGGCAGCGTGTTGGGGCTGGGCAGCGCTGTTTTGGGCGTGTGCCTCACGCGGTTCGGCCTGCCGTTGCCCATGGCTATCGCCGCCTGCCTGGCCACCGGCCTCGCCTGCGGGATTCTCAACGGCCTCGTGGTGGTCCGCTGGAAACTGCCGTCGTTCATCGTCACGCTGGGCATGCTCGAAGTGGCCAGCGGCGCCACCTACATCCTCACCGGCTCGCGGACCGTCTACGTCGGCGCCCCCATCGAGCGCGTCTCGGAGATTAACGCGTTCGGCCTGTCGCTGCCGTTCATGCTGGCGATCGCCGTGGTGGCCGCGGGCCAGTTCGCCCTGTCGGGCACGGTGTTCGGTCGGCATGCGCTCGCGCTCGGCGCCAATCCCGAATCGGCCCGGCTCTCCGGCATCGGCACCCGCAAGCTTACCGTGGCCGTGTTTGCGCTCAGCGGCACGCTCGCCGCCATGGCCGGCATGATCCTCTGCTCGCGGCTGGGCGCGTCCGATCCCAACGCCGGCATCGGGTTTGAACTCCAGGCCATCGCCGCCGTCGTCATCGGCGGCACAAGCCTGATGGGCGGGCGCGGCTCCGTGATCAACTCGTTTTTCGGCGTCGTTATCATCGCCGTCCTCGCCGTCGGCCTCGCCACGCTCGGCGCCCAAGAATCAACCAAACGCCTCGTCACCGGCGCCGTCATCGTCGCCGCCGTGATTCTCGACTACTACCGCCACCGCCTGAACAAAGCATAGGCCTGGATTCTAATTCCGAACCTTCTGGCACGCGGCAAGATGCCGCGTCTACCTCGCCGCAGGAATCTGACGTAGAAGAGGCTTCCAGCCTCTTGCTTACAGCACCCTTCTCAGCAGCGGCGCGCGGCTGATGACGGTGGCGGTGAGGAAACAGGCGGTGACGGCTATCGGCCACATGAGAAGAATCTCGGGCAGCCGGCCCAGGGAGAAGAACGTGAAGGCGTAGGTGAGGAACACGATGAAAAAGGCGTGCGTGATGTAGGCGGTGAACGAACTGCGGGCCATGGTTTTGGTGAGGGAATTGGAGAAGTTGAACCGCTCGCGGAAGAACACGATCAGCTTTATGTTGACGCCCACGCAGATGAACGGTTCCCACATCGAATAGGCGAGCGATTGCCAGCTCAGCCGTTCCCAGAACGAGTAGGCGTTGCCGCCCCACAATTGGTTCACGAGCATAACGAGCGGCATCACGGCCATCGCCACTAATGCGGCTTTAAACCACCGGTTGGCCTGCCTGGCCGTCAACTGCGAGAACCAGCCCGACCGCCAGGCGATCACGCCGAACGTGAACATAGCCACGTAAAGCGGGAAAAACGCCAGCCGGAGATGGAACACATGCGCCGTGAGCGGGAACAGCATCCTCCAGAAGAACGTGAACACCCCAATGCCGAGGATGAACGCCAGCACCTGCCGGTCGTTGGGCAGCGGGTAGGTTCGGGGCTTCCGGTCGAGCAGGCTTCCGATGCCGCGCTGGATAAGGTACGCGCCCTCGAAAATCAGCAGCGTGAACGCGAACCATAGCGGGCCCATCGAACGGTAATCGGTGTAACGGGGATTGAGGAAGAAATCGCTCAGCGCAACCCCGTCCCGGCCCTCGAACTTGAAAATAAAATACCGCAGCACCAGGCTGAGCACGAAAAAATATACCAGCAGCGGGATGCCCAGCCGGACCAGCCGCCTGCGCACGAACTTGACCGGCCCTTTCTTCTCGAACGTGGCCGCCGTGAAATACGCCGAGATCATGAAAAACGAGCTCATGAAAAACGCCTGCGTGATACCCGCGAACATGTTTGCCAAGAGCTCGCTGATAAAACCGCTGCGCTCGTGGACCGTATACGACCAGCCGCCGATGGAACCGTACGCGGCGTTGGCGTGATGGCAGATTACCAGCGCCACCAGGCTGAACCGCAGGTTGTCCAAGTAAGAAATCCGATCTTCTTTCACCACCGTTACCCTTCAAGTTTACATGACGCGCGCCAAGCAACTACCGAGCTTAAAGCCTACTGGTGGAACTGAACCTATGTCAACTACCGGAAGAACACAAAGGATGCGAACGACTTAAGAGAAGGAATGCTTTTCAATGCAAAAACTTCTCGGCTTCAACCGGAGGAGGGGGTTTCTCTACGTGAAGACGCAGGACCAGTTCGGCGACAAGGCCGATGGCAACGAGGATCGCGCCGCCTGTGCACAATACAAGCCCGCCGATCAAAGCAACGCCCGACCAGGCGATCAGCGCGTAAAGAAAAAAGAGCGCCCCGAGAGCGCCGGCCAGAATGCCGGCCCCGCCGAAAAAGTGGTTGGGCGCGTTTCTGTGCCGCGTGAGAAAGTAGAGCGTGATCAAGTCGGCCGCGCCGCGAAGGAACCGTTCGTTGCCGTACTTCGACTCGCCGTGCCGGCGCGGGTGGTGTTCGACCTGGATCTCCCCAACCTTGTAGCCTTGCTCGGCGGCAAGGACGGGGATAAGCCGGTGCATATCGCCGAACAACTGAAGGTTTTTGGCCACTTCCGGCCGCATGGCTTTAAACCCGCAGTTCATATCGTGCAACCCGAGGCCGAACAGGCGGTCGGCGAACCCGTTGTACACGCGCGAAGGAAACGTCTTGCTCACCGGGTCGTGCCGCACCTGCTTCCACCCCACGCACAGATCCAGCCCCTGCCTGATCTGCGCCAGAAACCGGGGGATCTCCTTCGGGTCGTCCTGGAGGTCCGCGTCCATGGTCACGATCACGTCGCCGTCGGCATGTTCGAACCCCGCCGCAAGCGCGGCCGATTTGCCCCTGTTCCGCGAAAACCGGATCACGTCCACGGGCAAAAACCGCCCGTGCAACTCGTCAAGCTTCCCCGACGACCCGTCCGTGCTGCCGTCGTCGACGAACAAGATCCGAGGCCCAAGCTCGCCCGCCCACTCCAGAATGCCCTCCACCAAAGGCTCAAGGCTGTCCAGTTCGTTAAAGACCGGAATAACAATCGTGGTTTTCATAAATCAAACGAAATGCCAAGGCTCGAGGTTGAAGAACAGAACCCTTCCTTCGGCCCAGGCATTGCGCCTTTCCAATTGCAGAAAAAAGCTTCTTTCCAACCACACAATGGTACAGATTAAGCAACCCCGGTTCCACAAACAGCCCCATGCGCTATCAATGAAGAGAGGTTTCCAGCCATCGCTTACTCCTTTCCTGCTTTCCTAATTAAAAATCAGGAACTCAGGAAATCAGGAATAAAAACCGCTCAAGCAAACTGCGGGTGGCAGGTTTGCCGCGCTGTCCGGTGACGAGCGAAGAAGTCGATCGACATGGCAGGATGCAGATTATCCCCATCCACCTGCAGGTTTGGCTGATAATGGCAATCCTCTACCTGATGCCTGCCGCCACGTGCTTTGCGTGGATCTGGTGGTGCGATCGGCCGCCGCGGAAGTTAATCGCCGTCGCCGCCACCGCGGCCACTGTCGCCTAAGTGGCCGTCTACGCAGCTTGACGTTCCGTCAATACTCCCCCAACTACAGAATGAAGAAGGCGCCGTCCCTGACTCATTAGAGCATCTTCAGGTTGACCTGCGGTAGTCTCTCTCATTGTGGTGCAGGCGTCTCGCCTGCCCTGACAGCACTCCCACCGCCGCACCTCATCCTCAAACCGCTCTAGAAATCCCCCATCTTTTTCACCCTGAAACGTCCTCGTCTTCTATGGCCTCTTCGTAGGTGCAGTCGGGTTTGGGGCATTTTCGGGTGGTGGGTTTGCCGCGCTGTTTGGTGACGAGGGTCCAGGGGTTGTTGCAGACGGGGCAGGGGGTGTCGCGGTCGATTTGGCCGAAGGCGGTGAAATCGCATTCGGGGTACCGGTCGCAGCCGATGAACCGGCGTCGTTTGGCCATGCGGATCACGAGGTTGCCTTCGCACCCTGGGCGGACGCACTTGAGGTCTAACTCTTTTGGCTTGGTGAACTTGCACTTGGGGTAGTTCTCGCAGCCGTAGAACTCGTCGCCGGCCCGGCTTTTGCGGATGAGGAGGTGGCCGCCGCACTTGGGGCAGATCTGGTCGGTCTTGACGGGCGGCTCCTTGGGCGCGGCGACGACCTTGTTGCCTTCCTTGTCCAAGTTATACGTATTCTTGCACTTGGGGTAGTTCGAGCAGGCCATGAATTTGCCGAACCGGCCCTCGCGGATGACCATCTGGCCGCCGCACTTGTCGCAGACCACGTCGGTGGGCTCGACCTGGGCGCTTCGGGCGATTTTGCGCGTGGTTTTGCATTCGGGGTAGCGCGCGCAGGCGATAAACAGCCCGTACCGGCCTTCGCGCACTTCGAACGGCGAACCGCACTCGGGGCATTTATCCTCGCCGTCGAGCACCTCGTGTACGATCCGGTTCTGCGCGGCCTCCAGCTCCCGCGTAAAGTGCCGGTAGAAGACCCGCAACAGGTCGTGCCATTCCCGGTCGCCTTCCTCGACGTGGTCGAGCTCGTCTTCGAGCTTGGCGGTGAAATTCAGGTCGAGGATATCCGGGAAGTTCTTGACCAGCAACAGGTTAACGTCTTCGCCGATTTGCGTCGGTTTGAGCCGGTTTTTCTCCCGCTCGACGTAACCCCGGTCGAGGATGGTGTTTATCGTCGGCGCATACGTGCTTGGCCGGCCGATGCCGTTTTCTTCGAGCGCCCGGATCAACATGGCTTCCGTATACCGGGGCGGCGGCTTCGTAAAATGCTGTTCCGGCTTAAGTTCTCTCTTCTCAAGGGATTCGCCCTCGGAAACCAGCGGCAGCGCCGCCGTATCGGCCTTGCCGTTGCCGTTTTCGTCCTCGCGCGTCTCCTCGTACAGCTTCGTAAAACCCGGGAACTTGATCACCGACCCCGTCGCCCGGAACGTGTACCGGCCGGCGGCGACATCAATGGTCATCTGGTCGAGGATGGCCGGGGTCATCTGGCTGGCCACAAACCGCTTCCAGATAAGCACATACAGCTTGTACTGGTCGTCGTCCAGATACTGTTTTACCGACTCGGGCGTCCGCGCGGGGGATGTCGGCCGGATGGCCTCGTGGGCGTCCTGCGCACCCTTCTTGCCCACGTATGTGTTCGGCTTCTCCGGCAGCATCGGCGGGTCGAACGTATCGGCGATGTACTTGCGTACCTCGTCGATGGCTTCCGGGTCGACCCGGGTCGAATCCGTGCGCATGTACGTAATAAGGCCGGTGCTGCCTTCCGACCCGACCTGGACGCCTTCGTACAGACCCTGGGCGATGCGCATCGTCTTGCGGGGGTTAAAGTTAAGCTTGCGCGAAGCCTCCTGCTGGAGCGTGCTCGTGATGAACGGCGGGTACGGGTTGCGCTTGACCTCTTTCCGTTCGACCTTCCCGACGCGGTACGACGCCCCCTCGAGTTCACCGAGCACCCGGTTCACCGTTTCCTCGTTAGGCAACTGGGCCTTTTCTTCGCCGATCCGGAATAACCGGGCCACGAACTGCTCATCCTGCTCCGTGGCCAGGGTGGCGTCCAGCGTCCAGTACTCTTCGGGCTCAAACGCGCGGATCTGTGCCTCCCGCTCGCACACCATCCTGACGGCGGCGGACTGCACGCGGCCGGCGCTAAGTCCTTTCCGCAACGTGAATTGCAGCAGGGGGCTAAGCTTGTAGCCCACGAGCCGGTCCAGCACACGGCGGGCCTGCTGGGCATTGACCAGGTTTTCGTCAATGGGCCGGGGGTGTTTGGTCGCTTCCTGGATGTTTCGCTTCGTAATTGCGTTGAAAACGATGCGATTGATCGGTTTTTTGGTCGTTTTCAGCAATTCGGCCACGTGCCAGCCGATGGCTTCACCTTCCCGGTCGGGGTCGGACGCGAGGAGAATCTCCTCGACCTTCGCGGCGGCATCTTTAATTTCCTTGACGGCCTTGGACGATTCCCTCAACCGGACGTACTTCGGGGTGAAATTATCATCCACATCCACGCCGAGCTCGTTTTTGGGCAGGTCCCGGACGTGGCCCATGCTGGCTTTGACTACATAGTTGGGCCCTAGGATTTTGTTGATGGTGCGCGCCTTGGCGGGCGATTCCACCACTACCAGGTATTTGGCCATTCCTTTCCACTCCTATACAAGACAATGACGCCGCACTCCTTCGGGAGCGGGCGTCGCAGTTGACACTTATCAGACGCCGGACCTGGTTACTCGCGGCAAAAACCCCGCAGCAAACCAGGCCTAGTGCAATGTTTCGCCTTGACCTTCAAACACGCTGTAAAACGTCTGCTGAAATTCAACGGGACGGCTGCTGCACACCATCCACGACAACAGGTAATCGAGCTCCTCCATCCCCACCTCGCCTTCATAATGATTCAAATGGTCGCACACCATTTCCCGCTCGAGCGGGGTCAGCAGGCCGTAAACCTCGAGCCGGGCCAGCGCACTGCGGGCTTCGGGGCTGATCTTGCACTCCTCGTAAGCCGTAAACGACCGCGCCGACCAACTGCCGGCCTCGTATTCCGGGGCAACTTCGGCCACCCGCGGCCGCACCAGCTTGATGGCGGCATCGATTTCCGTTTTGTTATAGCCCTTGCTGGCCAGCCAGGAGCGGATGCCTTTTTCCGACGGAAGAGCCTCTGGCCGTTCCTGAATCCGCCGGATGATCACATCCACAAGCTCCACAAGCGAATGCTTCATTATACACTCCAATTGCCGGAAAAAGTCCTGAGTGCCTGCGCAACCCCGAGTCCATATATTGTAAGTTAGGAGTCCAACCCTGTCAACTTGTGCATAAACCCGATTATTCCCTGCCAAACCCCTTGTCAGCGCACCACTTCAAGCGTAACCGTCTGTGAAAGTTCCCTGGATCCGCCGTCTTCATTGTCTACCGTGACTGGTTGTCCATTGGCATTGAAGGCCAGGATCGTCAGCGGGTAGCGCCCCGCCGGCAGGTCCGGGTTCATCACTACTTCGGCCGACCACTGCCCATCGCCCGCGATAGGATCGCCGTGCTCGCCATTGTCGTAAAGCTCGATCTGCCGGCCCGTTTCGTTCACCGTTGCCGAAACCGTATCCACCACACCAACCCCGTTCAGAACGAGTATCGACAGCCACACCTTATCGCCGGCCCGGGCGACATCCGGTTCGGCCATGAAAGCGGCCAGCCCCGGTTGGGGCGGTTCCTGCGGCACGGGTTCGGGCGCGGCGGCCGCAGGTTCTTCGGCAGGCGGTTCGGGCTGTTCGGCCCCGGCCGAACTGTGCATCTCGAGGCGTAGCGCGTCCTCGTCGCCCGCTCCATACCCGGCCTGGCGCAACTGCTCGAGAATGGGCAGCATCTCTTCAATCGGTCCGGTCAATGTCACCGATACCGTTACTTCCGCCGCGGCGCCCAACGCCGCTGTCAATACAACGGCCAGGAATACTGCCGTAAGAAGTGAGCTAGCTTTCATGAACCCGATCCTTTCGTGGTTGCACGGTCGATTCCGCCCCGCCTTATCCATCCCAGCAAGTCCCTCCGGCGTTAGCATGACGATTTTTGCCACAATCGTCAAGAGACTTCTTTAGCCGCGATGGAACGCAGCAAGATGCCGCGTCTCCATTTCCCCCAGCTTTGGCTAAAGTAGAAGAGGCTTTTGACTTGATTAAAAACGGGAATGACAATCGTGATTTTTATAGCAGACTGGAGGCTGGAAAGGGGCATTTGTTCAGCGCGGACATAGCCTACTCTCTATTCCTAACAGTAGCTTCTTTCCCTCCACGCATCTTACAGATCAAGCAAACTTGATTCAGGAAGAAGAATTGACTGAAAGTAAACTCGTAACAACGGGTTTTATTCATTCGGGTAAGCCTGCCGTAAAAGGCTTTGCTGAATCAGTCAGCCAAACTCCAACCAGGCAAGCCAATACAGGCATCTTCCTTCGTTTCGTACATGTTCATGTAGACTTTCGCGTGGTGATCGCCACCCTCGCAGGCAACCTCGTAAACATCCAGGCTGTGGTGTTTTCCCGAAAGAACATTAGCCATGATATCGTTAATCGAGCCGCCGTTATTATGCAGAGCGTTCATTAGTTGTTGTTCAGCAAGGCTCGTACTTCCCTGCCTGTTGAACCTTACAGAATGACCATCGGGACATCTAAGTTTTTTTAAATATCTTCTTTCTCCCTCGGGCCCTCCCCCACAAAGCACAGGATTCTCCAAACAAAGACCGTAACCGTTTACGACATGACTCATAACCTGCCTCCCTCGTTATGCTTCACAGTACAACTACTAGAGTGTTTACGAAGAACTGCCATGAGTTAAACAGAAATTGATTGTGGAATCAACTACTGAGTCAAGCTGTTTGGCCGAAAGAGCTTGCAAGAAAGCCATTTCACAATCGCCCGCAGCTTTTCCCCCTTAGAATACTGCGCCGCTTCCAGCCTATCCTTCGCTTTCCCAGCTGGCTCGTTTGGCCTGGTCATGCAACACCTTCAACACCGCGGCGAACCGGTCGGCGTTGGTGGGATCGGCATCGACGAGCGCCTCGTGCGCCCACAACAGCAGCCGGCCAAGCTCTTCTTTCGCGGGCGCGGTCCCCGGCACGGGTTTCATGCTTTCGGGCAGCGGAACGGGCTCGGGCCGGAAGTGGGTGAGCACATCGGTAAGGCCAAGGTCGCTCATTTCCTGGAGCAGTTCGCGCGGACAGTTTTGCAGCTCGATTTTACACTCCCGCGAAAAGGAGGTGGTGATGTTGTGCAAGACCCCAAGAAACGTGCTGTCCAGATGAAGGCAGTGGGCCAAATCAAGAACGACGGGGCAGACTCCTTCTTTCCGGGCTTGTTCGCACAGGTTGAGCACCTGCTGGCTTTCCTTCCAGCTGCCCATTCCCGACACGCTGATGAACGTCCTGCCGTCTTCGCGGGTGGTGGTGACTTTTTCACCGGGGCGCTCGGCGGCTTTCTGGGCGGGCGGTTCGGGCGGCCGGATAGGCTCGCGCTGCGGTTCCACGCTGATCGAGAGCAGCGTGAGGTCGTCCGGATGCTGCCGGCCTTCGCAGAAATTCGCCACTTGCTTTTCCACGGCGTGCGCAATGCTGTCCGAGTGCGTTTCTGCCTGTTGGATGACTTTTTTCAGGCGTTCGTCGCCGAAAAATTCGCCGGCCGTATTGCGCGCTTCCGTAACCCCGTCGGTGTACATAACGAGCGCCTCTCCGGGGTGCAGCAGCCCCTCGCCGCCCGTATAGGTGACGTTCGGGTTGACGCCGAGCACGGGCGCCGGCTTGTGCAGGCGTTCGAGCGAACCGTCGGCCCGTTTAATCAGGATAGGTGGATGGCCCGCATTACTGTATCGGAACGCCATGTTTTGCATATCGAGGACGAGGTAGGTCATCGAAACGAAGATGCCCTGGCCGAACGCTTCATTGATGATGATTTGGTTTAGGTCGTTAAGCACGTGGTCGGGGCTCCGGACGCACTGCTCGTCATACTCGCGCAACAACCCCTGCATGGCGTGCTTCAGGAAGATGGTCAGCATGGCCGAACTTACCCCGTGGCCTGACGTGTCGGCGATGTAGGCGCCGAACAGGTGGTCGTCGAGCCGGAATATGTCATAGAGGTCGCCACCGACTTTACCCCTCGGCTGGTACACGGCGGCCACGTTGACCTTTTCCGCGAACGGCGCCTCGCGGGGTAGCAGCCCCTGCTGGATGCGCATGGCCCGGTTCAAATCCACCTGCATCGCCACCGCCTGCGACTGCAACACGCTGTGCGCCAGTTCCAGCTGTTTCAGGCGGTTTTCCAGCTCTTCGTTCTTGCCCTTCAACTCGCCGAGCAGGGCCAGGTTTTTATCCCGCAGGTTTTTATGCTCGACGGCCCGCTCGATGTGCTGAATAAAATCTTCCTGGTTCTCGATAGGTTTCGAAACGAAGTCAAAGGCCCCTTTTTCGACCGCTTTCAAAGCGTCCAGCACCGATTGCGTGCCCGACAGCACCATCGCCACCACGTCCGGCGCGTTCACCTTCATCCATTCCAGAAGCTGAAAGCCATTCACCTCCGGCATGAACAGGTCGACAATGGCCACGTCAAACGGGGCTTCTTGCAGCCGTTCTTCGGCTTCTTTGCCGGACAGCGCGGACTCCGTCTGGAAACCCGCGCGCGTGAGCATGCGCTCGAGCGTGTATACAACGATGTTTTCGTCGTCTACGATCAGGACTCTTGGAGAAGACATTATTTCATGCACACCTTATCGCACCTGTAAGTGTACAACATCCAAAAGAAAACCGGCCATTTCCGGAGTTTCGCCTCTTCCGCCAAGCCAAAAAGGACGAGAATGCCGTTTGTTTTTCATCGCGTTCTTTATTCCATCCGCAGCACCATCACACCGCTGGCGGCCAGCGCGAGCTTTGGGCCGGCCACGTGGCCCGTCAAAAGTTCCGTGCAGGTGCCCGGCAGCACGATTTTCCGGCGTTCCCGCGTATGATTAATCACGAAGAGCAGGCGCTTGCCGCCGCCCCGGCGCAAGGTCATTTCCACGCCGTCGGGAATATCTTTCACGGGGAACTCGGGCAGCACGTCGCGCAGAAACTCGCGCAACACGGGCAGGTCCAGATACACCCCCAGGTAGAAGGTGCGGCCTTTTCCGAGGCGGTTGCACGCGATCGCGGGCCGGCCCTCCGCCGGTTCGCCGCCATACTCCGCCACGATCTCGACGCCCTCGTCCGGCCGCAGCAGTTCTACCCAGGCGCCGACAGTTGCCGGCCGGCCCGCCAGCGTGCCGGTTTGGAAGCGCAGCTCGTGGGTTTGCCCGTGCTGGTAAGGACGAACCTCGCTGACGGTCACGCCCGCCAGCCCCGCCAGCAATCCCGGCCGCGTTTGGTCGGACATGGCGTTGGATGGCGTGCGGGTACCCGACATCGGCGTCAACACCAGCGTCCCGCCGTTTTCGACGTAGGCTTTTAGCCGCGCGGCGAGGGGTTCGTCCACCAGCGCCAGGCACGGCGCCAGCACCGCGGCGTATTCCGACAGGTCGGCGTCCGTATTGACAACATCGCAGGAATGGCCGTTTTGTTTTGCGGCGGTGTAAAAGTCGAAACAGTGGGCATCGTAGGAGAAGCCGCGGATCGTGGGCTGGCGTTCGAGGCTCCACAAGTTATCGTAACTTCGGATCAAGGCCACGCGGGTTTCCACCTGCGTCCCTTCGAGCGCGTCCGCGGCGCGGGCCAGTTCCTCGCCGACCGTCTTGACCTCGGCGTACCGCCTGCGGGGCAGGCCGTCGTGGTCCAGAATCCCGTGCCAGTACTGTTCCGCGCCGGTCAGGCACGCCCGCCACCGGAAATACACCACGCCGTCCGCGCCGTTCGCCACCGACTGCCAGGCCCAGCGCCGGATGTCGCCCGGCTCGGGCTGTTCGTCCAGCACGCCCGCGGCCGCGTCGCCCGTCGGGCCGCTTTTGTGTTCCATAACCCAGAATTTGCCTTTGAACGATCGGGTGATATCGTGCCCGTAGGCGGGCCAGAACGGGTTTCCGCGGGCGTCTGGGTAGTTGTCCCAGGTTGGAAAATCGAGATGGCGGGAGAGCTTGTAGTAGTCGACCTCCGGGAACGCGCCCATATAATTGTGCGTCACGAAATGGTGCGGGCATCTGCTTTTCAGAATATCGTACTGCGTTTTGAGGAATAGTGCCTGCGTGTCGGAGCTGAACCGCGCGAAATCAAGCCAGTGGCCGGGGTTAGGCGCGGCCGGCATGGTTTTCGGCAGCGGAATTTCCGTCCAGTTGCGCATATCGAACCCCCAGAAGGCGGTTCCCCAAGCCTCGTTCAGGGCGTCGACGGATTTGTACTTGTCAAGCAGCCAGTCGCGGAACTTTTTTTCGCAATGTTCGCAGTAACACCGGGTGGTGTAGTGGCAGCCGAACTCGTTGTCGACCTGCCAGCCGATTACGCCATCGAAATTGGCGTAATGGCTGGCCATCTCGCGCACCACGGCTTCGCAGAGGATCTGGTAGGCGGGGGCGTTTTTGCAGCAGTGGCATCGGGAGCCGGCGTTTCTGACATGGCCGTTGATGTCCTTCTGCAGGATTTCCGGGTACCGGACCACGGCCCATTGGGGCGGGATGGCCGTCGGCGTGCCCAAGACGGTTTTGATGCCGTTTTGGTTAAGCTCTGTGATAACGGAATCGAGCCAGTCGAACTTGAACCGGCCCTGCTCTGGCTGTAGTCTGCTCCAGGCGAACTCGCCCATTCTGACCACGTTGAACCCGGCTTGTTTCATAAGCTCGATATGCCGCCGGGCCTGTTTGGGCGTCCAATGTTCCGGATAATAACAAGCGCCGTGGTAAAACATTGGGAACCTCCGTCGTTAGAGTAGGTGGAGCATAGCACCACAACGCGGCGCCGGCAAAGTTACCGCAGTCTTGCCGTGCGAAAAAGGCCGGAAGCCTTTTAAGTAGACGCGGTATCCTGCCGCGTGCAAGAGGCTGGAAGCCTCTTCTATATTGGAGAAAAAGACAATTTCATGACGGCGAAAAACCAGCCGCTGATGCCGATGTCGCGGGCCGAGATGGCCCGGCTCGGCTGGGACGAGCTGGACGTCCTGCTGGTAAGCGGCGACGCGTACGTCGACCACCCGGCGTTCGGCGCCGCGGTGCTTGGCCGGAGCCTGATGAGCCGGGGATACCGCGTCGGCATTGTGGCCCAGCCGCGGTGGGACTCGCCGGGCGACATCGAGGCCCTCGGCCGGCCCCGGCTGTTCTGCGGCGTCACGGCGGGCGCGCTCGACTCGATGCTGGCCCATTACACGGCGTTCCGCAAAAAACGCAGCGACGACGCCTATACGCCCGGTGGCAGGGCCGGCTCCCGGCCGAACCACGCCACCATCGTCTACACAGGCTTGGTTCGGGCGGCGTTTCCGGGGTTGCCGGTTGTGATCGGGGGCATCGAGGCCTCGCTGCGGCGCGTATCCCATTACGACTTCTGGGCGGATAAGATCCGCCGCTCGATCCTGTTGGACAGCAAAGCCGACCTGCTCGTGTACGGGATGGCCGAGCGGGCCGTGATTGACATCGCGCGGCGGCTGGAACGGCGCGCGCCCGCGGAGGCATTGCGCGGGATTCCCGGTACGGTGCGTGCGGCGGCGGGCGATGATGACCAGCCCCCCGGCGCGGTTTTACAACTGCGGTCGCACGAAGAGGTTGTGGATGAGCCGCGGAAACTGATGGACCTGACGCTGGCGGTCGAGCGGCTTGTCCAGAGCGCCGACCGTTGGGCCGTACAGACGGCAGGCAACCGGCGGCTTTTGATCGCTCCCCCTGCGGAACCCCTTACGACCGAAGAACTTGACACGCTTTACGCCCTGCCGTTCACGCGCCGCGCCCACCCCGCCTACGAAAAGCCCATCCCCGCGCTCGAAATGGTCCAATTCAGCATCACCACGCACCGCGGGTGCGGCGGCGGTTGCACGTTCTGTGCACTGGCCCTGCATCAGGGCCGGCGAATCGCCTCGCGAAGCGCCCGAAGTGTCCGCGCAGAGGCACGCACCTTGGCTCAGCACCCGGATTGGAAAGGCAGCATCTCCGACGTGGGCGGCCCCAGCGCAAACATGTGGGGTGCGCGGTGCATGGCCGACGCGGCTAAATGCCGGCGCGCAAGCTGTTTATACCCGCGGCCCTGCCCGAGCCTGGCGGCGAACCAGGAGGGGCTGGCCGAGCTGCTTGACGCCGTGAGCCGGGTGCCGGGCGTCAAGCACGTGCGGGTGGCCAGCGGGGTGCGCCACGATCTGGCTTTGCAGGCGCCCGAATACGTGCAGGCGTTGCTGGGCCGGTTCACGGGGGGCCAGCTTAAACTCGCGCCGGAACACGCCGCGCCGGACGTGCTGCGCCTGATGCGCAAGCCGCCTTTCGAGACTTTTTTGCGTTTTTTGACGATTTTCGAGCGGGCATCGGCGCGGGCGGGCAAGCAGCAGTACGTGGTTCCGTACCTGATGAGCGCATTCCCCGGTTGCACGGATAGCGACATGCGGGATCTTGCCGACTGGCTGCGGAAACGGGGCTGGCGGCCCCAGCAGGTGCAGTGTTTTGTCCCAACGCCCGGAACCGTCGCCACGGCAATGTACTGCGCCGGAATTGACCCGGAGGGCAACTCGATTTACGTCGCCCGTACCGACGCCGAACGGTTGCGCCAGCATCGGATTCTCATGCCTTCGGGCAAGACGGCCGTGCGGAAACATCGAGCCGGCAGCGCCGGGAAGAAAGTGGTTGGCGCACGTAAAAAGCCAGAGTAGGCATCTTTTTTTTGGTTCTTCATAATTCCTGGTGGAGCTTGTGAATGGCAGTTGCGACGCTCCTTCAGAGCTTATGGTTGTGGTTCGCCCATTCCCTGGGGCGTTGCCCCAGGGAATGATGCAACGGCCTTTCAGGCCTTGAAGCCGAGAGGATCTTTGAAGTTCCACCATGATTTACGAAGAACCTGTTTTTTGCCGCTTGCTTGACGTAATGTAATCCCAATTCGGCGGTATGTTGTATAAGGGGTGTGAAGTGCCCTTTGCAGCACGGGCACACCTGCGGTAACCATGGGTTGAGGACTGAGCCGGGGACTCTTGTCCTTCACAGGCTGAGGTGGGGCGGTATGAACGACGCGGAACGAGAGTCACGGAGACCTTTGCGATTGCGAAGAAGAAGAATCCTTGCAGCCGCGGCGCCGGTGGTGTTGCTGGTAGCCGCCACGGCATATGTCCAGCAAAAGTATGAACCGATTTTTGCCGCGCCGGTCATCACACACGAAGCCGTAGCCAAACCTTGCCACACGTTGCGCGCGGTTTGTTACCCGTGCAAAGCTCCCGAGTGGCTTGCCAAGGTGGTGGGTTGCCCGGAGCGGGTAGTCGAGCTTTTTGCTCCGCGGGAGGTAGCGGTGCTTGCCGAACCGGACCTGGCGGGGCGGGCGGTGAGGCTGAGTGTTTTTGTGAACGAGCAGCGGCTGGGGCCGGTGATAGCGGATTGGGCCAGCCCGCCTGAACTGTCCAAGGAGTTTCCGGAAATTGCCTGGTCCGAACAGGGATGCGTGCGCCGGGAACGCGGCTCGATGGTTTTTCATGGGACGTTTCCGCTGAAACAGGAAGTAGTGGATTTGGTTCGGGTGCTTCAGAAATCGGCGTCGGCGGGTGTAGCGCCTCCGCTCGAAGGCGGGCACATGTTCGAGGCGGCACTGAATAATGAAGACGACGGCGCGCTTGCCGCTTTTTTGTGCCTTTACGGCTGCCTGGATTCCGGACCGCCCGCGTTCGACGCCGAGGTAATCGCCAAGACGATGTCGGCGGTCAAGACGGTCCAGTTTTTTGCGGATTTCAAGGGGGAAGACGCGCTGGAGGCGCAACTGGTTCTGACGGGGTGGCCGGAAGACGAAGAGACCATGGCCGAGCTCGCCTTTTTGACTGAAGTAGTCAGAGGCGAAGCCGCCAGAGAGTTGCGAAAAGACCCATACAAGATGGGTTTTGGCGGCGACACGGCGCGCGAGGGAAGCATCGTTACGGTAAACCTGAGTTTGACAGGTTTTGCCAAGTTTTTTGAGAAAGAAGACGAAGAAACCGAAGCCAATGCATAGGATTTTTGTTGCGTTTTTGCTGATATCGGTGGTTTTTCTGCCGGCGTGCGACGAATCCCTGCCCGCCCCGTCCGATCCTCCGGCCAAACCCGCTACCGACCTTACCCCGGCCGAGCTGGAGCTTTTAGAGGCAGCCGAACCCCTGAAGAACATGCCCGCCGAAGCGGATCTGCCGGTCCCGCCCGACGGTTGGCGTACAATCGAGCTTGACGGCGACGAGATAGAGGTTTTCCGCGACGAATTCGGTGTGCCGCACGTGTTTGCGCCGTCGGTCGAGGCGGCGTTCCGGGCGCAGGGCTACGTCATTACGGAAGACAGGACGATCCAGTTGCTCGAGGCACGGGAAAGCGTTTCAGGCTGGCGCTCGGCGCGGGTCGGTCCCGGCGGGCTTGGCCACGACCGGGGCGTGCGCATCCGGGGTTACACGGAAGATGAGTATCAGGCTTTTTGGGATGCGCTTCCGCCGTGCCACCGCGAACTGATGAGCGATTACCTGCGCGGGGTGAACCTTTATATCGAGCGCCACGTGCCGGAGATGCCGCCGGTCAACGTGATGGATTTCATGGCGGGCGTGGTGAGGTACATGCGCAGCCCGGGCGATGTGTTCGGCGGGCAGCAGTTCGAAATGCGCAAGCTGTTGTCGCTGGTGAAGTTCTTGCGCGGCGAAGAATTCATGTACAACATGCTGGACGACTGCCTGCCCCTCGATGTGCCGAACTCGCCGACCACCGACCACAGTTGCAACGGCAAGACACGGATCGAGAATGTCGAGTCAATCTCGCGGCCGCTCCGGTACCAGCCGGAAGACCTGGCGGAGATTTACAAGAACCATTCCGATTTCATCAAGCTGCTCCAGAGCGAAGGGCAATTCACGAAATGGGGCAGCCAGGCCTGGGCGGTTTCTGCGGAACGAAGCACCTCGGGCAAGGCAATGCTTTTCTCCGGGCCGATGTTGGGTTTCCACACGCCGCCGCAGGGCGCGCTCATTCATCTTTCCGCGCCGGGGTTTCACGTCGCGGGGCTCTGTTTTACGGGATCGCCGGGCATCGTCATGGGCCACAACGAACACGTGGCGTGGGGCATCACCTCGGGCATGGTCGTCCAGACGGATATGTTCGTTGAGACCATCAATCCCGACAATTCCCTCCAGTACTGGTACAACGGCCAGTGGAAAGACATGGAAGTGTTCGAGTGGCCGATCCCGGTTCGCCAGCCCGATGGCTCGCTCACGGTCGAGCGGTTCCAAACGCAGCGGACGGTCCACGGCCCGATCGTGCACCGCGTTCCGTACAACAACATTGCGTACGCCCGCAACAGCTCGTTTCTGGGCAAGGAAGTCGACTCGTTCCGGACCCTGCTTGACATGAATTTCGCGCACAACCTGGGGGACATCGAGGAGGCGATCCGGCACTGTTGGACGTCTCAGAATTTCATTGCGGCGGACAGGGCCGGCAACATTGGTTACTGGCTCGGCGGAAGGATTCCCATTCGCCATCCCGGACAGGATCCCCGCCTGCCCGCGCCGGGCACCGGCGAGTACGACTGGCGCGGGTATACGGTGGCATCGGATTTGGTCAGGTGCGTCAACCCGAAACAGGGGTGGCTGGGCAACTTTAACAACAAGCCAAGCATCAAAACGCCGGGGTGGTGGCCGGAGCTGATGTGGGGGCACCAGATTCACAAGATGTTGCGCGAGAACAATCCCATCGACTGGGACACGTTCGTCGATATAAACCGGGTAAACGGCGAGCACTATTTCGCCGGGCCATTCATGAAACCGTACCTGCTCAAGCTGCTTAAGGAACGCGGCGGGGACGACGCGCGCGTGATGCGGGCCGCGCGGATGCTCGAAGCGTGGCCGGATAACAACGTGCCGGGACAATCGGCGGTGCTGATTTTCCAGGAGTGGATGCTCGATACGATGATGGAGTTGCTGACGCCGGATTTCAAGGGGCTGGTGAGCCGGGATATGAGCATCAATAACATGCAGATCTTCGGCTTGTTAACGTTCCGGATCCTGTGTCCGGATAGGGCCGGGTTTGCGCTGAAAAACGACTACTTGCACGGCCGGGACAAGGATGAAATCGCCTACCGCTGTTTCTTGCAGACGCTGGACCGGTTGGAGAAGAAGCACGGGCCGGACATGGACGCGTGGCCGTACCAGCCCGAGGAAATGAAAATGGGCGAGCTGGACCCGTTCCCGGCGCGCAACTGCGGCGTGTTCTGGATGTGCACGGAACTGGCCGAGAAGGTGCGGGCGATGGACCTGATTATCCCCGGCCAGTCGGGCCACCACCAGTCGCCCCACTTCAAGGATCAGCGCCCGCTGTTCGACGACTGGCAGCTCAAGAGCGCCTACTTCTACCGCGAAGACCTGCCCCCGCGAGGGTAGCCTGCGGCTCAGCCGCAGGCGCGGCATCCAAATGAACGCCTGCCCGGGAAGGTTTCCGCAGAAGAACGATCAAACCCGCGCATATGGCCGCCAGCGTGATAAGCGATACGATCAAGCCGGCCGTTACCGAAACGGGACGGAAGACAAATCTGATCCGATGCCGGCCGGGCGGCGCCAGAACGGCCTTGAACACGTCATTAGCCCGGTAGATTTCCGTGCGCTGGCCGTCGATATAGGCCCGCCAACCGGGGTAGAACGCGTCGATGTTCACCAGCAGCCGGTAGTCGGGCAAATCCTGTAACTCCACCTCGACGGCGTTGGCGGAACGCGAAATTACGGATATCATGCCGTTTTCATCGTCGTGATCGATTCGAATCAAAGCGTGCAAGAAGATCAACTCGCCGGTTGCTCCGCGGAAATTCGGCATGAGAAGAATCTGCACATTTTGGATGTCGGGCATGGGTATTTCGACCGTTGTGGCTTTTTGGGTGGCGGAAGGAAACCTGATCATTTTCCCCAACTCGGTGCGGCCGGTGTTGATGTCGACAAACGCGACTCTCAGGTCCGCGGCACATGTGCTTCGCAAGGTCAGTGAAAGCTCGCTGTGCAGGGCAGGAAGAGAGATGGGCTTCAGGCTCATTGCACTTTCGGAGACCGTGATGTCTTTGGAACGTATCACGACCGGTTCATTGCCCGGTTTTTGCAGCCAAATCTCTTTTGCATTGGAAGAAACCGCCGACTGCGGGACTTGCGCGCGGGCCAGCTTCCTTAGGGGCAGGTCGGCCGCGTTTTTCAAAAACACCGTCGTGGTGGATGGGAAATTCAGATGCCTGTTCGGCAACGGTCCGTCCACATATTGGCGGGCCAGCCAGAACTGGCGCTTGAGGAAGAGGTTTCCCCGGTTACTGAAAGCGGTAGGCTCGGGCGCATAAATGATCCTTCGAAAGGCCTTGTTTTCGGGCGTGGTGCAGAGTACGTCCCTTACCTCCCGCAAATGCATGGGATCGTAGCCGTTCATCACGCCATCCAGGGCGTACATCTTGAGGTTGGGCTTGAGATCCGTGCCCCGCTTGTTGCCGGCCCAAAACTGGGGCGCCCGCGCCAACTGCTCCATCGGTTCCGGGTACCGGTTATCCTCGGGAACTACCGCGGGGATGAGGCACCGGTTCCACGCCAGCGTTTCCCCCAGCACAAGCATGGCCAGCGCGGTGCCCCACAGAACCGGTTCGGGAAACCAGACCGCCACAATTGCCAATATACAGGCCAATGCGGGCAGCAAAAGAACCAGCGGTCCCACCGGCAAGACCGGCTCCGGCCGCGGCGCCAGGGCCACTACCGCTACGCAAAGAACACCCGCCGCGCCGATTAGGATCGAGCGAAACAGCCGGGCTCGCAACGAACGCGGGCACTGCAATATCGCGTCCGCTCCAACGCCCGCCAAAAGGCCCAGCGGGAGGCACGCCACAAGCATCGCCCGGCCGGGGTTGCCCATCTGGAACGGCGCGAGGGCGTTCAACAGGCGCCCGAACAACAAGGGCTTCGATAGGCTGCAGTCGAACATCACCAGGAGGATTGGGCCGAACAAGAGCAGATTCCGCCTGGGACGGGCAAAAAGCGCAACGAGCGCCAGCATGAACACGATAGCGCCGGACGAGCGGATGCCTTCGTAGTGGCCGTGGCCCTGGTAGACGATCAACATGCGCAGAAAATCCCAGCCGGCTTCGACGGGAGCAAAATCCTCGTGAGCCTCTTCGCTTTTCAGCGCACGCTCGGTGTGTTGGGAAAACTCGTATCCCGGCAACAGCAGCGGCGCAGCGATCAGGATGCCACCGATAATTACGATGGCGAGGGCCGTTGCGTCGCGCGCCATTGTACGCACCGGATGCCGTTTGAACCGGGGTGTCGCAGAGGTATTTTGTTCTGCCGGCTCGAGGGGGGCTGTGAGCCGAAATAAGACGGCGTAAAGGCCTATAGTTAATGCGCCAAGCACGATGAGGAACGGGACTCCCCCAAGAATAGTCATGGCCCATGAAAGGGCGGCCCCCATGGAAAAAGCGGCCTGGCGTCGAAACGAAGCCTGGCTGAATGCGTAGTTCAGCAGCAGCAGGGTGAGCGGATACCAGCACATGCTGTTGACGAAGATCCAGTGGCCTGTCGCCCGGGTAACGAGCGGCGCGCTGAAGACAAACGCAAACGCGGCCAGCAACGCCGCACCATAGCTGAGGGCGTGGCGGCGCGCCAGGAAAAACGAAGACATCCCTGCGAATAGCAGTTGCAGTACCACAACCACGGCAATCCCCGTATGCGTCTTGATCGGCGTCGGGTCGAACGTCAACAGGCTGCGCAGCAGGTTGGGCGGATAAAACAAAAATGACTGGGGGTTCGCGGCGAAAGGCTGGCCGCAGAAGTACAGCGGGTTCCAGAGAGGAAACTCGCCGTGATGAATGCTGTGATCCATGTATGACAGGATTGGACCGTAGTATTGCCATGTATCGCCGGAACCCAGGAATTTGGACTCGGACGGGCTGGCCATCCAGTGAAAGGTTAGTCCCATTCCTGCAATGAGCGTGACAATGCCGAGCACGCAAAACGGAATGCCGAACGATTCAGGGCGGGACCGCGGCGACGGGTTGGCTTGCGCGGCCGGCGCAGACACAGCGGCAGAGCTGGTTTTAACTGGATCGCGTTTCCTCTTTTTTCGTTTTGCCATCCAGACCTCCTCCTGCCTCCCGCCGGCATTGAAAATTAGGCCGGCGGCACCCCCTCGGATTATACGAACGCGAACGCGGCTGGACAAGGCATTTCTCAGCAGGAGACTTTCCGTGCTTTTTAAAACCGGGTGCGGCTTAGCCTGTATTTTTCACAAGTTTTGCTGGACCAAATGTGAATCGCACTTTTGGGGGTGTAAAATATCCGGGTTAGGATTTTTTGCAATTGGTGGCGGGGTTGGGCGTTGAGGCCGACTTCGGTGAAGTCGGCCTCCATGGCGCTGGAGGAACGGCTAGTCGCCGCGGAGGCTGAGCATGAGGCGGATTTCGCCTTTGCCCAAGCCGAGTTCTTGCGCGATGGCGGAGACGCTCATTCCGGCGTCGTGGTATTTGTAGACGCGTGAGCGTAGCGCTGCGGCGCCGTTGGTGGGTGTGGCGGGGGTTTGCGCTTTTTCGGGAGTGTCTTGCGTTGATTCTTGCGAAGCCGCCGGTTCGCCCATGTTGAGCAGGGCGCTCATGGCTTCGCGCTCGGCCTCGGGGTCGGATTCCGGTTCAGGGGCGGGAGGTTCGGCCGGCTCGTCTTCGTCGGCATCGGCGGCCGGAAGCGGTTGCCAGTTTTCGATCAGGTCGGCTTCTTCGGGCACGGCGATAGCTTGGAGGGGCGGCAGTTCATGGTCGTCGGGAGCGGTTTCTTGCCCGGCGCCGGAGGCTTGCTCCAGTTGTCCTTTGAATTCCTTCTGCAACCGCATCAGGTGTTCATGACCGGCAATCACCTGCCGAACCGCTTCGCGCACGACTTCGACTTTAGCGTCGAGGCTGCGGTTGAAATCTTTTGCGAGCTGTTTTTGTTCGCGTACCAGGCCCCGCATCGTTTGAAACATTATCGACATTTCGGTCATGTTGTGCAGCGTATTGGCGCCGGAGCGTGCGCCGCCGTTTTGTTTGATGCGGCGGTACAGCAGGAAAGCGAGTGTGCCCGCCACGCCGACCCCGAATGCCGAAAGCAGCAAAAGCACGTCCTGCAACATTTCTAAACCCGCCATACGAAATCTCCCCGGGTGCAGCCCCGCCCGAGACAATTAACAAGGCACATTCTGCACGGTTTAGACCGTAACGTCAAGCGAATGTCCGCCCGGAGGATTTTCGTCCAGAGGCGGCTTGGGCTTGTCCTGATTTGCGTCGTCGGGTTTATGTTCGGAATCTTTTGCGGATTTTTTCCGCCGCCGGCCCATGTACGGGTTTTTCCGTTTAAGTTCGGGCTCGACTTCTCCGCTTTTTGGGTTTGTCTGCTCGACTTGCGATTCGGCGCGCGCGCGTTGTTCTTCGATTTCCTGCGCGAGCCGCTGCTGCGCGTTCAGCCCCTGGCGGTCGGCATACTGCTGAAGGCGTTCGACCGCCGTAACGCGCGTCAGTTCTGTTTGAAAATCAATGGGTTGAGGCATTCGAGCCTCCCGCGGCCTAAGCCGAGGTTTGCACCACTTTCCGCAGCCGTTTCATGGCCGCGCCGTGGATTTGGCACACGCGCGATTCCGATACTTCCAGCACGGCGCCGATTTCTTTCAGTGTCAGTTCCTCGTAATAGTACAAGTTTAACACTTTTTGCTGTTGATCGGGCAACTGGAGTATGGCCTGAACAAGCCGTTCCTGCCGTTCGTGCTTTTGGGCGGCTTCTTCGGGGCTGGGCGCGCCGATGTTGCCGGTCACCTCGATTTTCCTTACTTCGGCGGAGTCTTCGGTGGGCACGTAATCGTCCAGCGACAACACCTGGGCGGTCTGGAGCTGGGCGCAGGTTTCCTCGACCAGTTCGGGGGCGACATCGAGTTCGTCGGCGATTTCGTCGGAACTGGGTTCGTGGGTATTCAGATGGCGCAGCTTTTCGCGTGCGGCGCCGATCCGGCGGGCCATTGACCGCAACGAGCGGGGCGCCCAGTCGAGCGAGCGGATCTGGTCGATGATGGCGCCGCGCACGCGGATGGACGCGTAGGTGGTGAACTTGATGTCCTGACGGTGGTCGAACTTTTCGACGGCGTCGAGCAGGCCGAGCATCCCCCATCCGATGAGGTCGTTCATCTCGACCGACGGCGGGACGTGAATGGCCATCCGGCCGGCGATGTATTTCACCACGCGGATGTAGCGGACGATCAGGGCTTCCCGGGCATCCTGATCGTCTTTCTCCTTGTAGCGAACCCAGAGTTGTTTTTCTTCGGCGGCGTTCACTGCAAGCTCTCGATCCGCTCCTTCGGGCTGATGATCTCGGTGATCCGCAGGCCGAACTTTTCATCCACCACGACAACGTCGCCGCGGGCGATCAATTTGTTGTTTACCAGCAGCTCGACGGGTTCGTCAACCAGCCTGCCGACGTCTATAATCGAGCCCGGGCCGAGGTTGAGAATATCTCCGATGGGCATTTCTACACGGCCGAGCCGGGCGGTCGCGGCGAGCCGGATATCAAGCACCATTTCCAGGTTTGATGGGGTTTTTGCCTGCTGAGCGGCTGCCGCAGTTTCGACCGTTCGTTCGGCCGCAGGTGCGGCAGCCGCCGGTTTTTCGTCCTTGTCGAACCCGCTGAGGATTTCGCTGACTTCGCCATCGCTGAGGTTCGGTGCCGGGGGCGTTTCTGCAGGTGAATCGGCTTCGCCGTTTACTTCTTCGGCCGGCATAAGTTGTTCGGCCTCGTCGGTTATCAGCAGTCGGCCCGTTCCTTCGAACGGCACGGCCGAAAAAGTGAACGGGATCGACTTCGGGGAATTCGAGAAGAACGCGAGCAGGGTTTCGGCCGCATCCGGTGCGGCGAGTTCCGCCGTGACCTCCTCGGGCTGCTCGGGCGTGTGGCCCGCCTTCTCCAGCAGGGCGGTTGCGCCGGCGCCGAGGAACGGATCGGCTACTTCGCGCAGCACGGCCAGCACGGCGTCTTCGTCGGCCGAGGCCGCCTCGTCTTCCTTGCCTTCAATCAAAGCCGCCAACCGCGCCGCTGCCGGCGCCGGCAGTAGAACCGCTACCGGCCCACCGGTTTTCAGGCGTCCCTGGAGAACCAGGCGGTACTCCGGAAGCGTCGCGGCAAAATATTCGGCATCGGCGGCTACCGCCGGTTCGGTTGCGATGGAAAACGTACGGCTTGTCATGGCATCGAGCACGTCGAATGCGCCTTTGAGAAACACGTCCGCGGCAACAGCCGAAATATCTGCGCTCATCTAGAACCTTTCAATCCCGGATCACGTCCGGGTTTTTCACTCCCGGATCACGCCGGTAAGTTGAACCGCGCTTTGTTCGCCTTTCCGGCCGGGTTGGGCCGTAAACCGGTCCACCCCGCCGACCTCGACGGTAATAGGCTCACTCGGGCTCGAATCAAGCTGGACGATGTCACCCACCTGCAAGCGCGCGATTTCGCTCAGCGGGAGCACGGCCTGCCCGAGGACGGCCTCTACCGGCACGCTGGCTCTCGTGATGATCTGGCCGATCGTCGAGCGTGTCTGCTGCGCTACCTGTGGCGACATCTTCCGCGTGTAATGGGCCTGCTGCGAGATCTGGTCGAGAATCGGGTTAAGCAGCAGCAGCGGCATGCACATGTTCATCGTGCCGACGACCTCGCCGATATGCACCTCGTAGCCGACCAGCACTACCATCTCGCTGCCCGCGACAATCTGAACGATCAATGGGTCGCTTTCCAGCGTTACAATGCTCAGATTAAACTCGATCAACTGGTCCCAAGACCGCTTCAGGCTGTCGAGGATCATCATGATGATGCGCGAAGCGATTCGGTTCTCGATTTCGGTCAGTTCGCGCGGCTCGGAGAGCGTCTGGCCTTTTCCGCCCAAGACGCGGTCGACTATCGGAAAAACCATTCCGGGGCTGAGCTCGAGCACGGCGTTGCCTTCCAGCGGGGCCATGTTGACCACCGCCAGGGCCGTGGGCCGGGCAACGGAAAGAATAAACTCGTCGTAGGTGAGTTGGTCGATGCTGATCAGGTCCACCCGGACCACTGTTCGCAGGAACGGGGGGAAAAGAATGCTCAACTCCCGGGCAAATGCCTCGAAAAGGCTCTGAAGGCCTTTCAGTTGTTCTTTCGATACGCGTTCGGGCCGGCGGAAATCGTAGGTGGCCAGGCGCGGAACATCCGGCGCCTTGGCGGTTTCGTCTTCGGAAGCGACTTCCCCTTCCGTCACCGCCGTCAGGAGCAGATCTACTTCTTCCTGGCTGAGAATATCGGCCATCGAACAGCCACCTCGCTGCCCCACCCGCCGTCCGCGCAAGCGCGGAATAACGGGGTATGGGTTCCGGTTTTTCCTCCCGCGGCGAGTATAACACAGCATCTTGTGGTGCGCAATAACTAACAGCCCCAGGCCGCCGGAATTCATATGGCATTTCCCGAAAAAAGCGCGGGGTTTTATCGAATTTTTTGTGTGAAACGAGATGTCAACCTGTGAGGTAAAGATGGCGTTTTTTACAATAGATAGAAACTCCTCCCCAAGAGTTTCGAATCATCCTCCTCCCTTCGCGCACGGGCCGATTCCCCCAGCGGCCCGTGCGCCTTATTTTTTGCCGGTTTCAGAAGGGCGCAGGGTCATGAACTGCCGTTCCTTGCACCTCAGCCGCGGGTGGTTATATGATGCACGGGCAGTTCCGAATGTTCTATTTTTTAGAGGCGTGATGGCAGAGGCAGGCACAGCGGTAACTTCCCTTTTGGGCGAGGCGCTTGTCCGCGACCGGGTAATTACGGAAGACCAGTTGCGGCGGGCGATTCGCATCCAGAAGTATCTCGAGCAGCCCAAGCAGTTGGGGGCGGTGCTGATCGAGCTTGGTTATGCCACGAAACAGAATATAGCCGACGCGCTGAGCAAGCACGGTCACGGGCTGCGGTTGGGGGATATCCTGCTCGAGCAGGATCTGGTAACGCCGGAAAACATTCAGCAGGCAGTGGCCCTCCAGCAGAGCCGCAAGATCCGCATCGGCGAGGCGCTTGTCGAGCTTGGGGCGTTGACGCAGCGGGCGCAGCTTCAAAACTTGGCGCACCAGGCGGGGGCGCCGTACATCGAGCCGGCATTCAACATGGTCGATCCGACGGTGATCCTCGGGGTCTCGCCGGACTACCTGGCGCGGCAGAGTTTCATCCCGTTCAGCCTGAGCGACAACGGGATTGTGACCGTGGTAGTGACGGATCTCAAGAACGAGCAGACGATCGAGGCGGTGGCGGAGCTGTTCAAGGACGGCTTCAAGCTGGCGCTCGGCCCCGAAGACGCGGTGATGCAGACAATCGAGGATTACCGGCACTGGCGGTATGAAACCCGCGGGCGGGACGTGCGGGTCGAGACGGGCGGGGACGCGATTGTCCAACTTATTGACCACACCATCGCCACGGCCATCCAGGAACGGGCCAGCGACATTCACATCGAGCCGATGTCGGATATCATCCGGGTGCGGTTCCGGATCGACGGGGTGCTGGTCTACAAGACCGACCTTCCGAAAGACATGCTTCCGCGGATCGTATCGCGCATCAAGATTCTGGCGGAGTGCAACACGACGGAACACCAGCGGCACCAGGGCGGGCGTATTATTTACACGCTCAATAACCGGGATTACGACCTGCGGTTGTCTTCGTACGTGACGGTGCATGGCGAGTGCATCGTGCTGCGAATCCTCAACCGGCAGACGGGGCTGATGCACATCGACGAGCTGGGCATGAACCCGAGCATGCAGGAACGGTACCGTAACGAGGTGCTCGATGTGCCGACCGGCGTGGTGCTGATTACCGGTCCGACGGGGTCGGGCAAAACCACCACGCTTTACAGCAGCCTCAACTACTGCAATTCGGTCGACATTAAGATTTTGACGGCCGAGGATCCGGTCGAATTCACGATCGACGGGCTGATCCAGTGCTCGATTTACGAGAAAGTGGGCAGGACGTTCGAGGCGACGCTCAAGGAGATGGTGCGGCAGGATCCTGACATTATCGTGCTGGGCGAGATCCGCGACAAGACCACCGCCGAAACCGCCATCCAGGCGGCGCTGACGGGGCACAAGGTATATTCGACGTTCCACACCGAAGACACCATCGGGGCGCTGCTGCGTTTGATGGACATGGACATTGAAACGTTCCTGATAGCGTCGACGGTGATCAGCGTGGTAGCCCAGCGCCTTTTGCGGCGGATCTGCGACAACTGCAAGATGGCGTACATTCCGACGCAGCATGAGTTGGACGCGCTGGGCCTGACGATGCAGCAGGTGAGGGATTTCGATTTGAAGAAAGGCTGCGGCTGCAAGCGGTGCAACTACACGGGCTATTTTGGGCGCGTCGGGGCGTACGAGCTGCTTATTCTGAACGAGGAAGTGAAAGAGGCGATTCTGCAGAAAAAGACGGCGCACGCGATCCGGCAGATCTGCATCGAGTCGGCGGGCCTGCTGGGGATGCGCGAAGACGGCATATCGAAAGTGATCCGCGGGCTGACGACGTTTGAGGAAGTGTTGCGTTACACACCGCGGACGTTCAGCATGCGGCCGCTGCCCCGCATCCTGGCGATGACGCAGTAGAAGCCACTTAAAAGATAGGAAATGCGACATGTTTACTTGTCCGTTTTGTTCGGCGACATCGGAACTGGTGCGGAAACCCGGCGGGCGCGCGACGTTCGCCGCCTGCAAGACCTGCTTGAACCCGGTGGTCGTGAAATTCCGCAACGGTTCCTACGACGCGCAGGCCATTACGATGCTGACCGACATGCGCCAGGCGCTTAATCAGAACAGCATTGGCGGCGATCTGCTTCGGGAAATGCCCGCTAACGTCGAGCGGCTGCCGGTGCTGCCGGAAATCGCGCACCGGATCATGACGCTTGTGCAGGACTCGGACTCGTCGGCTTCGGATCTGGCTGAAGTGCTGGGGCAGGACCAGGTGATCGCGCTCAAGGTGCTTCAACTGGCGAACAGCGCTTACTACAGCGGGCTGAGCGAGATCACGGACATATCGGCGGCGTGTGCGCGGCTTGGCATGAAAACCGTGGCGAGCGCGGTACAGGCCATCGTGGCAAGCCAGCTTTACACGAACAAAAGCCCGCGGCACCGGGCCGTCATGGAAGACCTTTGGCGGCATGCCTTGGCCACGGCTTATTGCGCGAGCGATATTGCTTCGATGCTGGCGGAACCGCATTCGGACGTGTTTTTCATTGCGGGGCTGGTGCACGATGTCGGTAAGCTGCTGATTTTCGACATGGTGAGCAACAACCGGGTGTCGTCGACGAAGCCGTTGATGGATTCTCCCGACCTGCTGCAGGAGGTTATGGAAGGCTACCATTCGTTGGTGGGCCTGCACATCGTGCAGCACTGGGGGCTTCCGGCGGAGTTCGGCGTTACGACTTTTTGCCACGACAAGCTGGACGCCGTGCCCGACACGGGCTGGTTGACGCTTGTGCACACGGTGGCGCTGGCGAACGCCATCGCCAACAGCGCGGGCTATGGACTCAACAAGAAGAAAGTTTCGTTGCTGGGCCTGCCGTCGACGAAGTTTCTCAATATCAAGGATACGCGGCTTGCGGCGTTGCGCGTGGATCTGGAAGACCGCATCGATCCGCTGCTGAGCATTATCGGTCTCAACAACGGCAGCGAAGAAGAAGTTAAGAAAACCGGAACGTAGGCTTGGGGCAAGCCAGCCGGGTCAGCGCCTATTCGGCGAAAACTATCCTCACACCGCCAGACGAGACGCCGCCGGGAGTCAGCGCCAACTCGTGTTTTTTCCCGCCTTCCGCGTCGACATCCGCCACGAGCACGCCCAGCGTGAACTCGCCTTCCAGTTCAGGCAGCACCCGCCGCGGAAACGCGGCTTCGTAGGTGGTCCGGCCGTTTTTTCGAGCAACCGCCAGGCTTACATCACGGTTGACCATCTCCGCGGACAACCCGGCGCCGCCCTTGTAATGGAAAACCTCCGGTCCGTGCTTTGTCAGAGACAGCCCCCAAGCCGAATGGTCTATGCTCAGCTCGATGCAATCGGCCAGCCATACGATGTCGCCGCCGTAGGGCTGGAATTGTGCGTCGTCGTTCAATTCGAACGCCAGGTACAGGTTCTTTTCGTCCCACATGGCCCGGCACGCCCCGCTGATGTTGGCGGGCTGGTACGTGCCCTGCTCGAAGCCCATCGGGTAATCGAGAGGGATCAACGGCGCCTGGGACCACTCGGCCAGTTTGCCGTCAATGGCAACCTCGTCTTCCGCCGCCACCGCCTCCGCCATCAGGACAACCGGCAACTCGACTTTGGCTTCGTAAGGTCCGAACGACGTGTTGGCGTAGCTGGTGATATAGCTGGGGGCAGGCAGCTTTATGCCGCCCTCGCCCGTCCAAGTTACGCGGAATGGTAACTCGACCTTTCCCCGAGCCGGAACCGCATAAGGCCGCGAGAGCGGTTCCACGCTCCACCCTTCCGGCACGTTCCAAGACAGCGTCGATTCAAAACCCTTCTCGAACGGGTTCTCCACGCGTATCGCGAGAGAATCGTTACGAAAACCGTTGCCCATTTCCACCGGCATTTCCGGGCAAGAAACCAGCCGCCGCTCGATGTCCGCTATTTCGGCGGCTTGCTCGATGGTGGCCGCATCCGGAGGCAGCACCGCGCCCGGCTTGATCACCGACCATGTCACCTCCTCGCCGCGCACTTTTACCAGCACGTAGTGGCTGAACTTGCCTTCCAGGTCCGGGCCCCTCATCGAGGCGCCGCCGGCGGCGATGACGTAGTGGACTCCGTCGCGCTGGCCGAAATAGCGGTAGCGGTGGTCATGGCCGGCGAATACCATCCGCACGGGGTGGCCGTGCATGACGTCGGCCATGTATTTCCAACGGCGCTTCCAGGTGGCGTCGAAGTTCCGCGGGTCGTCCGGATCGCTCCAATAGGGCTGGTGGAGGAAGACGAAGATGTTGCTCTCTTTGCTCTTTTCCAGCTCGGTTTTGAACCAGGCCACCTGCTCGCCGGACAACCGGTCGAGCGCGTTCACCTCCTCGCTGTTGAGGATGATGAAGCGGCTGTTCCCGTAGCGGAACGAGTAGTGTGTCGGGCCCATGCGGTCGAGCCACATCCGTTCGGTGTCGGCGTCATTGATGTCGTGGTTGCCCGGAATGGGGAAGTACGGCGGCTCAATTGCGGCGATTGTTTCCTCGAACAAGTCCCACTGCACGGGTATGCCTTCCGCCGCGCCGCCCAGGATGAGGTCGCCGATTTCGACGATGAGCGCGGGCCTCAACACGTTCCACTCGGCGATCATGCCTTTGAAAAGATCGGTCTGGTACGCGAGCTGTTTGTTGGACTGGGTATCGCCGACAACGATGAAGTCGAACGATCGGTCGCATACGGCCGGCGTTACCTCGATTCGCGCCAGCGAGCGGGCAATCACGGGCTCCCCCGCGGCCGCCGCGCATGCGGCCAATACGAGCATCAAAGACAGCAGTTGCCTCATTTCAGTGTTCCTCCGGTATCTTGTGTGGGTTTTTCTGATACAGATGCCATTCTACCCTTCGGGGCGGGCCATATCCACCATCCGTTACGGAATTTGGACAGCCCGGTTGCGTATTCCGCTTGACAAAACTCAGCAAGTGTGGTCTTCTGGAATTGGCTTGCTATTTGAGCATTTACAAAGGGGCTGCTCTTGCAGGGCCATTCACTTCAAGGAGGAGGAAGAATCATGAAGCATGTTTGCCAAGTTTCCGTTATTGCGCTTTTATTGGCGCCGACGGCGTTTGCGGGCACCGCCACGATGGATTTCGATTCAGGCGTAGGGCTGTTGACATACCAGACCGGTTCGGGCTCGCTGTTGGCGTCCGGCGGGCGCGCATCGTTCACCGGCCAAAACGTCTCTTTTGTCGCCGAGGAGGGGTCGCCGGTCACCAGCGGCGGCACGGTGTCGGCCACGATGACACTTCAGCCGTCGGCCGACGCGACGAACCTGGTCGGCATCGTGATGGCGTCCGGCGGAGACGCGGTCGAGGCGGTCTGCGACGGGAGCGGGTACGTCACGATCACCGATTGGATTGGCATCTACCGCACGGCTTCGTTTTCCTATCCGGCCGCCGTCAACAACTCTTTCACGCTCACGTACAACGCCACGACGGAGCGGGCGACCCTGTCTTTGAACGGCGAGCAAAAGGCTTTTCTGGAAGGCGCGCTGAATGGCGCGAGCAGCGTGTCCGTTGGCGTTGCGTCGGGCGGCCCGGGCGGGTTTGCCGGTTTCAGCGCAACGGGCTCCGGCATTCCCGATTACCCGCCGGCCGTCGTTGATACGGACGGCGACGGGGTGAGCGACGAGGAAGAACTCAATGCGGGCACGGATCCGGAAGATCCGGGCAGCCGGTCAATTTCGGGCGACGAGGAAGTCACCCTGAACGCGCTGAACGGGGCGTCCGTAACATTCCCGGCCGGATGCGTAGGCTTGACAATCAACGCGGGCGTGGCAACGCCGCCGTCGGTACCGGCAGGGGCGGTTCCCGGAGACCTGACTTTGAGCGGCGCCGGGCTCGAGCTGACTCCCAACGGCACGTCATTCAGCACGCCCGTGAGCGTGACTATGCCGTACACGGCAGGGCAGGTGGCAAATCTCGAGCCGTCGACCCTCACTCCATTGTTTTACGACAGCGGCGCCTGGTCGGCCACGGGCATTGCCGATGTTGCCGTGGATGCAGAAGCCTCGACCGTGTCGTTCACCACGACGCATTTCACGATCTTCGCGCTCGGGGGCGATTTGCTGGATTCCGACAGCGACGGCACCCCGGATATCGATGACGCGTTTCCCCATAACCCGAACGGTCAAACCGATACGGACGGCGACGGGCTTGGCGACGAGTGGGAAATCCTCTATTTCGGCAATCTAACCACGGCCGACGAAACAACCGATTCGGATTCCGATACGGTGTCCGATCTGCAGGAATTTCAGTTGTACGAGTTCAACCTCAATCCGACGGACGGCACCAGTGCGTTGCCCGCGGCAGGGTTTGGCGGCCTGGTTGCCGCCGCCGCGCTTATAATTGCGCTGTCAACCCGGCGCAGGAAGTAGACACGGTCACCCGGCCCGCGTTGGAATGGGAGTAGTTGGAAAAATAAGACCGCGCCGTGCCGTTAGCGGGCGATGATGCCGTACAAGTCCGGGCGGCGGTCGTTGATGTGCCGGTTCGTAGTGGCCTTGGACAAATCGAGGTCGACCACGAGGAGGCCGGGGCTGTCGCCGCGGCTTTTTGCGGCGATATCCCCGCGGGGATCGGTGACGAGGCTCAACCGCGGGTGTGTGAATGCGATGAAGCACTCGTTTTCATAGGCGCGCGTGCGCATCATGGCGGTGTTGAGGTCGCTGTAAAAACCGTAGGTCGGGTTGAGGATCAGGCGCGCGCCTTGCAGCCGGAACGAGCGCGCCGTTTCCGGCCAGCGGCGATCGGCGCAGATCATGATGCCCAGGGGTCCCCATGGCGACGGCCAAACCGGCAACGCCTCGCCAGGCGCGAACTGCAAGTCATGCGCCTGCAAATGGGTCTTGTGATAAATTCCGACGAGCCGCCCGCCTTCGTCCCACAGTCCCGCGGCATTGTAAAGTTGCCCGTCTTCGAGCGACGTGAAGCCGAAACAAATCCAGAGCTTGCGGTCGCGCGCTTCGCGGGCGACCCGTTGCAGGTAGGGGCTCGTGTCGAGCGGCTGGGCGATCTCGCGCAGGCGTTGGGGAGTCGAGGCCTTATCGGGCGCGGCATATCCGTCGAGCCAGCATTCGGGCGTGATGAGGATATCGGCCTTCTTTTTGGCGGCTTTCTCGGCCTGGCTCAGAAAGACCTCGAAGTTCGCGTCAACGTTCCATTTTTCCGGCACGCCCCGCATCAGGGCAAGGCGCACAGTATCTTCGTCGGTCCCCGCGTCTGCCGTTGCAGCGAAAAAGATGGCAACAACGCCGGCGGCCAGCGACAAAAGCTTACGGTTTGGCCTGAATTTCATTCTCGTTTTTCGAATCTCCCGAAAGAAGCGCCGGAGAATGCAGCTCTTTCAGCCGTACCAGCGCCTGCGTGTCCTTGCCTCCGAGTGCGGCGTACGACCGGTAACACAGATAGGCCAGGTCGAACTGCTGCCGGTCGTAATAAAGTCCTCCCAGTTCGAGGTGAAGCTCCGGGTTGTCGCGGACGTAGTGGAGCGCTTCCGAGAGCGCCGCGATGGCCTTCTCTGGTTCGTCCCACCGGACATACGTTTTCACGCGGGCGAGGGTGATCTCCTTGAGATAGTATTTTGCGGTGAAATCGTTCGGATCGATATCAAGCGCGGCCGTAAAAAGTTTTTCGGGTTCGGTTCCGAAACTGCCGCCGTAGTAGAGTGCCAGCCCATCGAGCGTTTTTGTTCTCGCTGCGAACCGCTTGTCCAGCGCCGCCACAAAGGTATCGGCCTCGGGCTGCGGCAGGTTGTCCCGGCGCAGGATGTCCACCGGGTTTTCGCGCAACGGCAAAAGCATGGCCAGCGACTGGTCGACCGTCCGCTCGTACACGAGCTTTGGCGCGATAAACTCCGCCCACGGCCGGTCGTCGGACATCACCGGCGCGCCCCGGGCAAACTTGTCGATGTTTTCCTTGCCCATTAAGTAAGACGAGAACAGCTCGACAAGATCCCTGAAGCCCACCTCCTGGAGCGCGGCCGAAATCCGCGCGTCAGCGAGCCGTTCGTTTGCGCCGGCGTAGTCGATGCGCAACGGTTGGTTCGAGCCGACCATAAACAGGTCGGCGTTCACGAACCACGCCGTGTACTCGGGAAACACCTCGATAAAGGTCGCCATCAACGAGCGCACGACTTCCGGGTTCAGGCTGTGCAGCGGGATCCACTGCGATACCAGCCCGCCCGGCGCCAGGTGCTCGAGGCAAAGCTCGTAATACTCCTCCGTGTAGAACGTTGAAACGCCGGCAAGCGCCAGCGGCATCGGCTCGAACGTGATAACGTCGTACTTGTTGGGCGTGGTCAGCAGGAAATTGCGGCCGTCATCGACGATTTTGTTGACCCGCTCGTTGTTCATCACGTCGAAGTTGTCCGCCGCAAAAAGGTGGGCCGCGCCGTACACGTCCCGCGCGATTTCGACGGCATCGATCCGGTCGAAATCGTACAGCCCCAGCGTGCCCGCCGTTATGCCCGATCCGAAACACATGAACAACACGTTCTTCGGGTCGCGGTCGAACAGCAACGGCAACACGCCCTGGAACCGGTTCATCTTCACGCCCTTTTCGATGGCGCACGTGGCCTGCACGGCGTTGATCCAAAGCACGCGGTCGGTTTCGGGCGCGTCTTTAGGTTCGGAAACGGCGATGGTCCCTTCGATGCCTTCGCGGTAGTGAATGACCGCGTGGTCTTCGGGGATATACGCGTCGTTAAGCGCCAGGCTGACATCCTTCGGCGCGCGCCATACGGCCACCACGGCCAGCGCCGCGACCGTGACGGCAATCGCGGCTTTTGTCCATCCGCCGCGCGTCGGGCACGCCGCGACGAGCGCCAGGCCGGCCGCTATCAGAATGAAAGCGAGTGTGAGTATGCCCGCGTGCGCGCCGAGCAAGGGAATGATGAAGTAACCGCCGGCGATCGCGCCCACCACCCCGCCGAACGTATTCGCCGAATACAACAGCCCGACATCGCGGCCCAGCCGGTTGCGGCTGCCGGCCAGCGTCTTGACCACCACCGGGAACGTCATGCCCGACAGGAATGTCGGCACGAATATGACCAGAAACGACAGTACGAACGTAACGCGCGTCATCCCGGCCCAGTCGTATCCGGCTTCGCGGCGCATTTCTTCGAGCCGGTGCGGGAGATCCGCGAATACGGGCAGCATCAGGATGCACGACAGGCCGAACAGGATTTCGATCAGGCCCAGCACGCTCACCGGGTGCCGCCGTTTCACGGCAACCGCCGAAGAAAACGCGCTGCCCAGTGCAATGCCGCAAAGCAGCGTGGTCAGCATCGTGGTAAACGCGTAGGTGGTGCCGAGGAAAAGTATCGCCAGCAGGCGCGTCCAAAGCACCTCGAGTGCCAAGGCGCAAAATCCCGAAAGCGCAAATACCCCGACCACCAGGAAGACCGCGAAGTCCGGCGTCTTGTCCTGCATCTGCTCAACGGGTTCAGTTCCATCCGGTTCGGCCGCCGCGGCGGGCGCATCAAGCCGAGACAGCAGCATGGCCAGCACACCTACCGCGGCGTTCGCGGCAGCGCCGGCCAGCGTGGTGCGCGTGTAGCCGAGCGCCGGCAGAATTAAAAAACCCGTGGCCGCGCAACCGGCTACCGCGCCAAACGTGTTGACGCTGTACAGGATGCCGATAAGCCGGCCCCGGCGGTTGTTGCCCGTTTCCGAGCCGCCGGCGACGAATTTCGCCAGCAGCGGCAGCGTCGCCCCCATCAAGATTACCGGCACAAGCAAAAACGCCCCGGACAACAGCCCGCGGACCGCGACGCCCGCCGCACGCGGCCCCGAAAGCCCACGCAGCAGGCCTACTACGGCGGCTTCCGCGCCGTCGATGCCAAAGATGAACAGCAGCGCCCACGCGCCTATCAACACCTCGAACAGGCCGTAAAGGAACAGCGGCCGCGCGCGCGATTTGTCGGCCAGCCGGCCGCCAATCAAGCTGCCCGCGCCGAGCCCGATGAAGAAGATCGAAAGGACCGTGCTGACGGCGAACGACGTGGTGCCGAACAACAGCACCAGTTTCCGCGTCCACACGACCTGGTAGAGCAGGCCCGAGGCGCCCGACACGAAAAAAAATGCCAGGATGGCAAGCAGCTTTGCAAATGCGCGGTGCGCCGCGTCTTCCGGATTTTTCACGCCCAAACTCCGCACTTCTTTACCCAAACGCGTTATGAATGTTACAGAAACTTGAGGCCCAAATGCCATTTTCTGCCCTGCATCCCTTGCACTGTCTCGGTCTAAACCGGCATCATGGGCATCGCCTAAACAGGAGCCGAAAAAAATGACAAACAAGATTTCCCGACGCAACATGTTCAAACAGTCGTTGGCCGGCCTGACCGCGGCGGCGCTTTGCGGCCCCGCGTGGGCGCAGCAACGCAAAAAACGCCCGAATATCGTTTTCATCCTGGCCGACGATCTCGGCTACGGCGACCTCGGCTGCTACGGCCAGCAGAAAATACAAACGCCGAACCTCGACGCGTTCGCCCGCGAGGGCATGCGGTTCACGCAGTGCTACGCGGGTAGCACGGTCTGCGCGCCCTCGCGTTGCTGCCTGATGACGGGCCTGCACACGGGCCACGCCCGCGTGCGCGGCAACAAACGCGTGCCGCTCCGCCCCGAAGACACGACCGTCGCGGAGCTGCTGAAAACGGCCGGCTACGACACCGCGCTGATCGGCAAGTGGGGGCTGGGCGAACCCGACACCACCGGCGTGCCCAACCGGAAGGGGTTCGACTATTTCTTCGGCTACCTCAACCAGGGCCACGCACACAACTATTACCCCGAGTACCTGTGGCGCAACGAGGAAAAAGTGCCGCTCGAGGGCAACGTGGAAAGCGCCGAACAGCCCCGCTACAGCATCGAGCGCGCGCAATACAGCCACGATCTTTTTACCAATGAGGCACTCCAGTACCTCGACGAGCACAAGGACGGGCCGTTTTTCCTTTACCTGGCGTACACGCTTCCGCATGCCAACAACGAGCGCGGGCGCGCCACCGGCGACGGCATGGAAGTTCCAGACTACGGCTCCTACGACGACAAGAACTGGCCCAATCCGCAGAAAGGCCACGCCGCCATGATCAGCCGGCTCGACCGCGACGTTGGCAGAGTGGTGCAGAAATTGCGCGACCTCGGCATCGACGAGGATACGATCGTGTTCTTCACCAGCGACAACGGCACGCACCAGGAAGGCGGCGCCGATCCCGAATTCTTTGGCAGCAGCGGCCCCCTGCGCGGGATTAAGCGCGACATGTACGACGGCGGCATCCGCGTGCCCGGCATGGCCAGATGGCCCGGCCGAATCGAGCCGGGCGTGTCGGACCAGGTCTGGGCGTTCTGGGATTTCCTGCCGACCGCGCTTGAGCTTGCCGGCGCGGGAGACGGCACGCCGGACAAGATCGACGGCCAGTCGATCGCCCCGCATCTCATCCAGGGCAAGCACGTCGAGCACAAGCCGCTTTACTGGGAATTCCACGAAGGCGGGTACAAGCGGTCCGCCCGGATGGGCGACTGGAAAGGCGTTCTGCTCAAGCCCGACGAGCCGATCGAGCTCTATGACCTGTCAAAAGACGTTGGCGAAACCTGCAACGTCGCGGAAGAACACCCCCGGATTGTCAAACGGTTCGAACGGTTTTTTAAGAACGCAAGAACATTCAACGAAGACTGGCCCGCGAGGTAGTTTCGGATTCTGGACGAAAACAGGTATTTCGTAAATTGTGGTGGAACGGGCAATCTTAGCGCCTGCCGGCAGGCTCCTGCTGATGACGTGGCGGGGCTTGACTGGCAAAAGCGGCTCAGCCGAGGTGAGCAAGAATACCGCCGGGATTGCGCCGACCGCGGACGGTCGGTCGTCGGCGTTCCGCTATCGCTGCACCGCCTCCTCGCAATGACAGGTGGGAGAGGGATTGCCGTCGCGTAATTTTCCGGGAATTGCCGCGGGCGGTGCAGCCAAACGCGCGAGCGGCCGTCAGTTCAGTTTTGCCTGGGCGTACTTGTACTCGTTGGACTCCGGGGGGAACTCGTCCATCATCTTCTTGTACAGCCAGCGAAGGCCGTCAGAGTCGCTAAGCTGCTCGTAACACGTCATTAACTGCGGATATACCCCCGCGATGGCTTCCCAAGCCGGGTAGTCGTGGATGAGCAACTCGTAAAGTCGCGCAGCCTCCTTAAAGTCCTTAAGCTTGATCATGGTCAGGTTTCCGGCCGCCAGGAGAAGCGCCGGGGCATCCTTGTGTTTTGGATTGTCCGCCAGCCGCTCTTGATATTCCGCTACCGTCTGCCGTGCGCGTTCTTCCTCAGTGAGCCGCACTGTTTGCACCTGTGCAACGGCGGCGGTTTGAGTTGCTTTTGCTGAAGCCGGCGAACCGCCTCCCGGCCGACCGCCGGGAGGCGGCTCCAACTCTCCCCCAGTCGAGAGTTTGTATATCACCACCAGCGAAATGGCGCACAGGGCCGCCACCAGATACCAGGTCTCGGCAAGCGTCGATTTTACGGTGCTCCAGCTCATATGCCCAATTCTCTCCATGATACCTGGCCGAGCACCATAATGGGGTAGTTGCCAATCATCCCGTAGGGCAGATTGTCCGCCAGTGTTGGGACTTGGAAGATGTCGGGCACCTGATTGCCCATGTCGAAGTAGCTGCCCACAAACGTGCCCATCGTAATCGTCTGTTTGGCGCTCTCGACGGTTCCCTGAGCATAGAAAGCGCCCATGATGTCCAACTGCGATGCCGAGCCAACGGTCAAATCGCCTGCCGTCATGATGCCGAAGCAGTTCGCTGCGGGATAGCTGAGGGCGGTTGTACCATTGGAATTGACCGAGAACAGGTTGACATCGATGGCGGCATCTCCGTTGACCAGTATGGCGCCGCGGCCGGTATAGTTGATGGTTTTGTCGTTGCCTTGGCCGACCAGGGTCAACTTGCCGTTGATGTAGATTTGGCCGTTGATTTCCATCACATTGCTGTTTTTGTCGAAGTAGATGTAGTCGTCGGTCGGTTGGCGGTTGGCGGGGTTGGTGTCGCCGGGGTTGGAAGCATTGTAGTAGTAGTTCGAGTTTTTGGCGTGGATTGTGACGTTTCCGTTAATCAAACCGTCAGTCGGGTTCGCGGGATCCCCCACCAGCACTTCGCGAAAGTAATCTTCATGCGTGTACCACTGGTTGCGCGAAGCATCCCACACCCGCGCGCCCGTGCCGGGTTCGCGCCAATCGTCTTGCAGCATCGGCATGGGGACCATATCGCCAAGATCATAGGATTCGGTATGCCCGTTGTCGCTGTATACAGGGCCGGGCACCCCCCCGGGGCATTGGTTGCCGGTCCAGCCGTCGGTTACGTAAGTGCCGTCCATCGTTTCTTTAACTGTGTTGCCCGTGGTGTGGGGAGATCCGATTTCCGAACTGCCTGAAAGGCCCACCATCCCGTTTTTGACGCGCAGAACCGCCTCAAGTGTTTCGACAGTTTCGCCATCCACAACGACAGTTTCAAGAGGAGGCACGCGGGCGGCCAGGTTGGCGGGAAGGCCAACGTAGTTGTTGTGAATGAGACTGTTGCCGCTCATATCCAGCGCCGTAAGGGACTGCCCGCCCGGTAACACGGCATCTCCCAGCAGGTGAACCGAACCGTGAATGCTTACGTTGCCGTTGATTAGGCCGCCGGCTTGGCCCACGCCCGCGAAAATTGCGTTACGCCAAACGCTAAAATCCTGGCCTTCCAGAATAACTTCGACGCGACGCACGATGCTCCCTTGCCGCGCGTAGGCGTAGAGCGTAAAGAATCCCGCTTCGTCCACGAGATCCATCGTGCCATCGCCGTTGTTGTCGACTCCGTCGGTCAGCCAGTTGACTCCGAACGACATGAACTCAAGCCCCGGCATGGTGGTCATCGTTACCGGCGCCACGCCCGGTTCGGAAAAGGGATCGGTGGCCAAGGGGTTAAACCCCTGGCTCGGGTCGATGCCAACAAATCCCCCGTTGCCGTTTTCCAGCGAGTTTTGACCCATCGCCAGCGCCGATTCGATCCCGTACATGCACTCCTCGTAATTTTCGAATCGTTCGACCTGGTTCCGCTCGCTCACCACCCCCACCATTACCGCACCCAGCGTAAAAATGGCTATGGCCACCAGAATTGTTGCAAGTAAAAGCGCCATGCCCTGTTCGTTTGTCTGTTTAATTGTCATTGTCAGTTCCTCATGCGCACTAATTCGTGGAGGTCGACGGTGTAGAAGCGCTGTCGCCGGTCTGCGCCGCCGGTCTGTATGAACAGTTCAACTATATTGCCGTTGCGTTCGAACCACACCCCCCGGTCCAGCCGACCGTTAAAATTGGTGTCCTCCCCTGAATCAAGCACGCCGTTGTTATTCAGATCTTCGTTCGGCAGCAGCCCGTTCGCCCGCACCAAGTGCTCTGTTCCATTGCTCCATATCAACTGATCGTCCGTCAGCCCGTCGTTGTTCAGGTCGTTTACGTCGCGGCCCACCGTGATTAAGGGCCCGAGTTCCAGATTCCCATTGACGTCAACGGCGGTGCCGTTTCCGTCCACATCGCCGGCCGTGCGGTACGTAATTGTGTCGCCCGGCGCTCCGGCAAGCGTTCCAGCGCCGGCCTGCCGCAGGTCGCGCACAATGTAAATCATTCCCTTCCGCGCCTCATCCGCCGACATGCCCCGGATCTCCTGCGACCGGGCCGTGTCGCCCAGTGCAATGGCCATGCTCGACAAAATGCCCACAACAATGGTGATGATCAGGACCGAGACCATCATTTCCAGTAAGGAAAATCCAAGGGTGTTGTTTAATGTTTTCATCTCATTACCTGTAGTAGAACCTGGAAGCTTCGAGGCTGAGAGGCCGGTTTTCGGCCGCAATCCAGCTCACACGGCACCTTATCTCGAGCGGGTTGGGCAACGGCCCCACCACGGCCGGATTCACCGGAAGCGTCAGAACCGAACCGTCGCTTTGAACGGCTTCCAGTTGAACTGTCTCTGTAAGCCCAAGATTCTGAAACGCCGGCGGCGTGTACGTCAGCATCTGCTGCAAATTCAAACCGTGAAGTTCCTCCATCACGGTTGAAATGTGGGTTGCCGCAACACTCCGGTTCTGGACAAGCGTGCTGGCAAGCGAAATCGTTATCAGAGAGCCAAAAAGGAAAACCAGTGCCAAGCCCACTATGCCCGCCGCGAACATCAACTCCAGCAGCGTAAAGCCGCGGCTGTTGTGTTTGCCGCGCCTTTGGTTTTTCAAACCGGTCATCTCATACCTCCTGCGGTTCCCGCCGTTTTCCGGAACCACTAATCTAAGAGCAAGTACCATGCCGCATGTGGCGGAAAACCCGCCGCCGCCATAACTGCTTATTTACCGCAGCTTTAGCACCCCCGTGTTGTTGGAGTCTGCGGAAATTTCCGGACTGTCTGGGCGATTTAGCCCTATTGGTGGGTTATTTCCCCCATCCGCCGCGGCCTTGACAGACCGTATTTTGCCATTTTGTACCGAATTTGGTCGCGCGTAATCCCCAGCAGTTCAGCGCCTTGCGTCTGGTTCCATTGCGTACGTTCCAGCGCCTGGCGAATCAGTTCCCTCTCTACCTCAGACAGCATACACCCATTTCTCGGCAATTGCATCAGGCATTTATCCGGCGGCTGACTGCTGCGCCTGAACGCGGTGCGGCCGAGCACAACATCCTCGTCCGACACGGTCTCGCTTGGCGCAAGCAGTGCAGCGCGTTCAATAACGTTCCGCAGCTCCCTTACGTTACCGGGCCAGTCGTACGCGCAGAGTTTCTGCACGGCTTCGGGCGCCATCTCCCTGGGGGACTGGTGAAATTCGTAGTTGTAGTTGTTGAGGAAATGCCGGGCCAGGCGGGGGATGTCTTCGCGCCGCTCGCGCAACGGCGGGATGACCAGCGGCACGGTGCTCAAGCGGTAGTAAAGGTCTTCGCGAAACCGGCCCTGATGCATGCTTTCGTCGATATCCCTGTTGGTGGCGGCAATAACGCGCACATCGACATGAATATCGGCCGTCCCGCCCAGCCGCTTGAACGCTTTGTCTTCGAGCACCCGCAACAGCTTGGCCTGCAACGCCGGGCGCATCTCGCCGATTTCGTCCAGGTAAACGGTTCCCCCGTCCGCGATCTCGAAAAGGCCTTTTTTCTGGATTTTCGCGTCGGTGAACGCGCCCTTCTCGTAACCGAACAGTTCGCTTTCCAGCAGCGGTTCGGGCAGGGCCGTGCAGGTGATGTCCACGAATGGCTTGTCCACGCGCGCCGACTCATAGTGGATGGCGCGGGAGATCATGTCCTTGCCGGTGCCGCTTTCGCCCAGCAACAAAACGGTGGTCGATTCGCTTCTGGCGATGCGACGCACCAGGTTCTTGATTTGGAGCATGGCGGGGGTTTCGCCCACGATGCTGTCCAGCCCGAACCGCGCTTTTTCGTCGGTTACGGCCGCCGGAACGCGCTGGCGCCTGGCCGCGGATGCCTGGAGGGCCTGGCGTACGGTGTCGGCTACCTCGTTCACGTCAAACGGCTTGGCGATGTAGTCGGCCGCGCCGCATTTCATCGCTTCCACGGCGCCGTCGATGCTCGTGCAGGCCGTGACGACGATTACGGGCAGGCCGGGCTGAATCCGGTTCAGCTTGCGCAGCAGGGCAAGCCCGTCCGTATCCGGCAGCCGCACGTCCAGCAGCACGCAATCGAAACTCCCCGCGTCGATTGCCCGTTGCGCCTCCCCGCCGTCCGCCGCTTCCACAACTCCATAGCCTTCACGGCTCAATTTATCACGGAGCGCCAGCCGAACCAGCCGTTCGTCATCCACAACCAGCACGCGAGATACCATTGACCAGCGTCCCTTCCGGCATTTCAATCTCAATTCGACTGCACTTGCGTGTGCAGCCACACTTTGGCGTGCGGGCGACAGTATAAGCCTTCTGGGGAGAATTTGCGAGCCAAACAAGTGATTTTCGCTGAGTTGGCGGGAATAAAGATGGCGGAGAGGCCGGGATTTGAACCCGGGGTACGGTTTCCCGCACAACGCCTTAGCAGGGCGCCACCTTAAGCCACTCGGTCACCTCTCCGCAGTGGACTGTTTACCTTAACACGATTCGGCTTTTTTTTCAAACAAATCCCTTACTTTTCCGAACCGTTCAAATCAATATGACGGATAAATTTCGGCCATCCTGTTGCTAATTGTCGGCTTTTGCCGGGAAACCGGCATCTCTCTTAACACACTCCAGTTGAGGCTGCTCTAGACTCTCGATTTCTACTACGCTAAGATGAACTGGGAGGACTTCTGATGAACCGGCGCGATTTCATGAAAGTGGCGGGGCTTGGGGCGTGCGCGGGGGTGCTTGGGGGCGTGTGCGGTTTTGCGCAGGCGGGCGAGCGGGGGCCGAATGTGCTGCTGGTGGTTGTGGACGACCTGGGCCGGCAGGATTTGGGCTGTTACGGGAACCGGCATATCGACACGCCCGTGATGGACCGGCTGGCGGGCGAGGGCGTGCGGTTTACCAACGCGTATTCGGCCTGCCCGGTATGTTCGCCGACGCGCGCGGCGCTGCTCACCGGCAAGAGCACGGCACGCGTGCATTTCACCGGCCACATCACGGCGATCGGCCGGCATCGCCACCCCGAGGACAGCGCCATCATTCCGCCGGACGACCTGATGTACCTGCCGCATTACGAGATTACACTCGCCGAGGCGCTGAAACCGGCGGGCTACGTGTCGGCGAGCATCGGCAAATGGCACGTCGGCCACGAGGGGTACTGGCCGACCGACCAGGGGTTCGACGTGAACGTCGCGGGCTGGACGCACGGCAGCCCGCCGAGCTATTGGGACCCGTATACGGCCGACCAGGATTGGAACCCTTCGATCCCGACGATGAAACCGCGCAAGGAGGGCGAGTACCTCACCGACCGGCTCACGGACGAAGCGATCGCCTTTATGCGCGCCTACCGCGGTGAGCCATTCCTGTGTTACCTGCCGCACTACGCCGTCCACACGCCGCTCCAGGCGCCGAAGGACCTCGTGGAGAAATACAAGGCGCGCGGGATCGAGCCCGTCGACCCGGTGTATGCGGCCATGGTCGAGCGCGTCGACCAGCAACTGGGGCGTATGCTCGAGGCGATGGAGGATATGGGCTTAGCGAGGAACACGGTGGTGATCGTGGCGTCGGACAACGGCGGGCTCCAGAAGGTCACCGACAACCGGCCGTACCGCGCCGGCAAAGGCCACCTGTACGAAGGCGGCGTCCGGGTTCCGCTTATTGTGCGCTGGCCGGGCCGGGTGAAAGCCGGAACCGTGAATGAGACGCCGACGATCTCGCAAGACCTTTACGCCACCGTGGTCGAAATTGCCGGGCCGCAAGCGCGTCCGGGCAAGCCGCTGGACGGCCGGTCGCTCGTGGGCGAGATGACCGGCAATGGCCGGCTCGAACCGCGCGACCTGCATTGGTACTACCCCCACTACTCGCCGCAGGCCAAGCAGCCGGGCGCCGCCATGCGCTCGGGAGACTGGAAGCTGATCGAGTTTTACGACCCGGCGCGCGTCGAGCTGTATAACCTGAAAGACGACATCGGGGAAACAACGGACCTGGCAAAAGACAGGCCCGAAATGGTGAAAGACTTGCTCAACCGCCTCCACACCTGGTTGAGAGACTCCGGCGCCATCATGCACACGCCCAACAAATAAGGGAGGGACATCGTATGTGTTCACACTGTACGCGTCGTCAGTTCCTGGGAGCGAGCGCGCTGGGCAGTTTCGCGCTGGCCACGGGGCATCTAACCGCGGGAGCCGCGCCGGCAAGTTCAGCCGGCGGGGGTGCAAAGATCCGCATTTGCGTCATCATTGCCGGCAAACCGGACGAACGCAGTTGGAACCTCTCCGAAACCGAGGCCGGGGCGGTCCGCAACCGGCTGGCGGAGGCGGAGAAGAACCTGGGAAATGTCGAGTTTGTCATTGGCCAGGCGGACAATGCCGAACAGGCCGCTCCGCTTCTCGAGCAAGCCGGCCCGGCCGCGCCGGTGCTTGTGATCAGCACGCACATATTCGGGCCGAGCCGCATCATGCCCGCGATTTTCGAGCAACGCCGGCCGGTGGCCATGTTTCACATGCCGGTGATTGGCGGGCACGACTGGTGCCTCGTGAAACCCTGGCGCGAAGAGGGCCACCAGATTACGCTGTTTAACACCACCGATTACGACGAGCTGGAGCGCGCGGCCGCGCTGCTTCGGGTGCCGTCGTTGCTGCGGCGAAGCCGCGTGCTCGTGTCGCCGCCGTTCAAGGGCACGCCGGAGTCCTATTCGGCCGAAAAGGTGAAAGACCGGCTGGGCGTCGAACTCCTGCAGATAGTCGACGGGCGGTACGACGAGGTGATGGCGCAGATTGACGATGCCGCCGCCGAAGCCGAGGCCAAACCCTGGATCGACGAGGCGCAGCGTATCGTCGAGCCGGCCCGCGAAGATGTGCTCAAAGCCGCGAAAGCCAGCCTGACGTTGAACCAGTTGCTCGCGGAGAACGGGGCAAACGGGTTGTGCGTCGGCACGTGCATGAGCTGGCTCGACCGTGGCTTTCCCTGCCTGGGATTCAGCCGTCTGAACGACCGGGGCATTCCGGCCGCCTGCGACGGCGACATGGACTGCCTGCTCACCATGCTGACTTTCCAGCATGCCCTGAACCGGGCCGGTTTCCTCGGCAACGCCGCCGGCGTCGACACCTCCAGAAACGTGTTCCACCTTTCTCACTGCTCGGCACCGCTACGCATGGAAGGCCCGGACAGCGCCCGGGCGCCCTACCTGTTGCGCCGCCATGCGGAAGTCCGCGGCGGCGCCGTTCCCGAAGTGCGGTATCGAGTCGGGCAAAAGTTGACTTTTACGAAGATGGTTCACCTCGACACGCTGCTGATGTTTACGGGGACAATTGTCGAGGTCCCCGAGGTCCCCGCAGGAAAAGAGCGCGGGTGCCGGACGGAACTCGTTGCTGAGATCGACGACGCGGACAAGCTGCTGGACAACTGGGGCGGCGGGGCGCTTGGCGAGAGCGCCACAGACTATTATGCTTCCCTGCACCGCGTGGCCTACTACGGCGACCACACCCGCACCATCCGCCATCTGGGCCATCTGTTGGGGATAAAGGTGGTGGCAGAGGTATAGGCAGTGCCGGAGCGCTTGACTCGGGTGCGCTCAAGTATCACAATGACGCGAAACGCATAAAAACGGGAGGTTATCAAAATGTCACGCATTGGTCGTCGTCAGTTCATGAAATCCGCATCCGCATTCGCGGGCGCTACGGTGTTCCTCAGCGGGACGAGCGCTTCCGCAAAAGCCGTGGGAGCCAACAACCGCCTCCGCATCGCGGTGGCTGGCGTCAATGGCCGCGGTGGAAGCCATATTCAAGGCTGGCTGGAACAGGACAACGTTGAAATTGCTTACCTCATCGACCCTGACGAAAGAGTCCTGGGCACGAAGCTGAGGGTCCTGGAGAAAATGATTAAGGACCAGGGCAAGGGCAAATTCACCACCAAAGGTCTTAAAGACGTCCGTGAGGCGCTTGAAGACAAAGACCTCGACGCCATCTCCATTGCTACGCCGAACCACTGGCATTCGCTGATGACGATCTGGGCCGCGCAGGCCGGCAAGCACGTGTACGTCGAGAAACCCATGAGCCACGATATCACCGAGGGGCGGGTTTGCGTCGCGGCGCAGGAAAAATACGGTGTCGTCATCCAACACGGCACGCAGCAGCGCAGCAGCGCCATGGTGGCCGGCTTGACCAAGGCCATACAAGACGGCAAGTTCGGTCGCCTGAAAATTTCGTACGGTTATTGCTGCAAACCGCGCGGCAGCATCGGGTTCGAATCGCCCGAGGCCCCGCCCGACAACCTCGATTGGAACCTGTGGCGCGGTCCCGCCAAGATCGACTCGTACCACGACAACTACGTGCATTACGACTGGCACTGGTTCTGGGAGACGGGCAACGGCGACCTCAATAACCAGGGCACGCACCAGCTCGACCGGGCCGCGTGGGCCATCGATCCCGACCAGACGCACCCTGTCCGCGCCATGGCCCTTGGCGGCCGGTTCCAATGGGAAGACCAGGGCGAAACGCCCAACACCATGTTCGCCATGGCCGAGTATCCCAACGGCCAGTACGTTTTCTTCAACGTGCGCAACGTCAATTACGACGACTACGAGAAACAGGTCGAGAACCAGTATTACTTCGAAGATGGCGGCAAGATCATCGGCGACAAGTACTACCCCAAAGGCAGCAGCGAGGGAGAACTGATTAAAGTCGAACCCGGCGACGTTACGCCCGGCGGCAACTGGACCAGCTTCATCACCGCCTGCCGCGCCGGAGATCCGAAGATGGCCAACGGCGACGTGTACGCCGCTCACTACGGCTGCGTGGTCGGCCACGTCATGAACAACTCCTACCGGCTCGGCAGAAGAGCCCCGTTCAACCTCAAGGCCGGCCAATTCGGCGACAACAAGGAGGCCTACGAGCATTTTGCCAAGCTGCACGAAGTGATGAGCAAAGGCGTCGGCATTCCCGAAGACGGCAACGACTACACCGTCGGTCCCTGGCTCACTTTCGATCCCAAAACCGAGCGGTTTGTTGGCGAGCATGCCGACGCGGCTAACGAGCTAGTAAAAGACGTTAATCGTCCGGGCTTCGAAGTCCCCGACGCGGCGAAGGTGTAAAACCCACGTTTCGCTGTAAGTGTGCGAAAACGGGACGTTGCCCTTTTTTTCGTTGACGGTTTTCAAGATAATACGGTCGGCGAAAAAAAGGGCAACGTCCCTGTTTTCGCTCTTCCCGCACCCCATAATGAACTTGGACATGGCCCCGCCCGTAAGATAGAATCAATCTTGGATCAACGGAGAAATACTTATGCTTACGAACGTATCAGGCGTGCTCGCGATGGTTTACGTGCCGTTGATGTGGTCTCTGATAGGAGTGCTGTTCTTGCTGGGCATAATCGGACTGCTCGCGCCGTGGACGCTGCGCCGCGTCATGAACATCTTTACTCGCAACCGTCCCGCGCGTCTGCTGGGAATCGTGTTGCTCGTCCTAGGCACGGAAATGTTCATCCAGGCCCAGAAGACGGCCACGCCCACGCTCGTCAAAACTCTTGGCGTCCTGATGTTCCTCGACGGGGGCGTGCGCCTGTTCGTGCCGACGCTCAGCGTGATCTTCATGGAAAAGCTCAAGGCCATGCAGCCGGTCAAACTGAGGTTTCTGGGGCTGGTTCAACTGGCGGTGGCATGGCTTTTTTACCTTGCCTCGCAACTGCCCCCGCCCCCTATCGTCGAATAAGAACCGAGTTCAGCCGCTCACCGCCGCTTCGTCTACCATCGCCAGGTAGTTGTCGACCGGCACGTAGCTGGGTATGGAGTTGCCCGAACCAATTGCGAACCGGCCGCCAGCACCGCACGTATCCACCAGCTCCCGGGTCCTCGCCCGCACTTCTTCGGGTGTGCCCTGCGAAAGGATGTTGATGTCCACGCCGCCCAGAACGCCTATCCTGTTTCCGTACTTTTTCTGGAAAACCTGTGCGGGCATGATGGCGTCTTCGAAACTGTGTTTGGCGTCGATGCGAACATCCTCGATCAAGTCCTCCATAACGGCCTCGATGTTGCCGCACGAGTGAAGGAAGTACGGGACGCCGCGTTTGTGGGCGAATTCGGCCAACCGGCGGTGCCACGGCAGGAAATACCGCCGCAAGTCGTCCGGGGCGACGAGCGTCTGGGTGCGGAAACCCATGTCGTCGCCCTGGAAAAAGGCAGTCAGGTTTTTCAGTTCTGCAAGGCGTTCGTAGTAGGCCAGGAGTGTTTCGCCCATGCGGTTTGTCACAGCCTCGACAAGGTCCGGCGCCTCGCACAGCGCCAGGCAAAGGCCCTCAAGCGAAAACAGCCGCGATACGTGTTCAAAAACGCCGCCGCCGTGGCATGTCAACAATCCCATCCCTTCGGGCAGATGGTCGTCCAAATAGTGGTGCACGAAAAAATCCGCATCTTCAACGCCTGGCCAGCGGTACCGCTCGAAATCTTCCCAACTCCGAATCACGCCGCCGTGTTCATCGGCCCATGCCCGCCGGTTGCCCGTGCCCGCCGTGTCCGGCGCAAAAAGCTCTTCAAACCCGAAGCTGAAGCCTGTCTCGAAACGTACACAGTCATATCCCAGCCGGCGCCAGAACTCGATAAAATTGTCACACCAGGCTTCCTGCGACTCCCGGCCGCCCCCGAAAGGAACCCATTTTCTGTCAAGCAGATTCGTTAGCACCGGCCGCAGTACTGTCTCATCTACGATATACTCGACCAGCGGAACTCTCCCTTTTCTAAGGCCCCCAATGGAGTGGACAAATTCTGCCGCATCAGGCTTTGGGTGTTTAAGAGGAAGAACGTGTGGTCGCACGGGCAATTCCTTGAAAATAAAGGGTAAGCGAGCATTTTACCAGACGTTGCCTCAGCGGCCAAACCAAGCCAACTTATTTCTCCGCCCGCATTGCCGGCAGCGCCCCGTGGAAAAATCACACACGGCGTGAAATTGAATGGCTGTAAGACACCACCTCCTGTAGATGTTCCAGCCGGTCTTCATCTCTTTCGATAAACACGATGGTCATGCCGGTTTCATCGGCGCCGGAGACCTCCCCGCGAAGAGGCACCCTTATAACGTCCGGCCGCTCTTCCAGCATCAAAACTACCGTGCACTCAGAGCCAACGGGCAGATCGCGGCTTGAAATCATCCGTACGCCCGCCATATCCAACTCCAGCACTTCGCCGTCCAGCATAACGCCGGCCACGGATTTGATTTCCGCGCGTATCGGCAACGTCTGCCTCTCAACTCCGTGATTTCTAACATATTCAGTCATTGCGTTCGCCTCCTTTGTCCTTCACTGAGGCGGTCCTTATTTTATATTTAATTTTAACGCAATGAGTTCCGGCCGGCCCTACGGGAATCGCTGAAAAAAGCGTAAGGGCTTGCCCCTACTTGGCTTACACTTCGGTTGACACGAAGCCATGTTGGGCGGACGGATTAGGCCGGCAACCCGCTTAGGCCTGGCAGGTTTCAATGGCGCCGACGATCTCGTCCAATTGGTTCGAATCCATAAAACCGATGGTCATGGCGTCCACGGTTCCAAGATTCAACACAAACTTGATGGATTCCGCCTTCTTGGCAACCACTTCCGGGTTCCCTTCGCCCAGAACCTTCATGGCCAGCACGCCTTTTCCGGCATCGTGGAGCTTCTTAAGTGCGGGAACCACTTGCTCGACCGGCCCGTCCATGTTCACCCCGAATGGGTTGATCCGGGCCAGCACAACGTCGGTCCATTCGGTATCGGCGGCCGCGTTCAAGGACGCCAGCGTGTGGCACGAAACCCCGTGCGCCCGGATAAGGCCCTTGGACTTGGCTTCGGAAAGCACGTCCATCGAGGCTTTCAGGGAGTTCGGCCAGTCGTCTTCGCCCCGTCTCAGGCAGTGCATCAGCACCACGTCGAGGTAGTCCGTGTCGAGTTCCTTTCGGAACCGCTCGATATCGGCCTTGATTTTATCCGGTTCCCGGTCCCACGCCTTGGTAAGCAGCATTACCTTGTCGCGCGGGATGGTTTTCAACACCTCTCTCATGTGCGGGTGCGATCCGTAACGGTCGGCGAGGTCAAAATACGTGATGCCGCGGTGGTAGGCGTAGTTGATCAGGCTGACGAGGTTTTCTTTGGGCATCCGTGTCTGGTCGGTGGTGCCATCGCGGCCTCTCGTGCCGGTGCCGATTCCGAGCAGCGAGCAGGTCAATCCGGATTTGCCCAGCTTGCGTTGGGTGGTCGCGCTGATAGCGCCGGTTGCTGCGTTGCCCACAGCGGGCAGCCACGCCGCCGCCGTAAACGCCCCCATTGTCTGCTTCAAAAAGTCTCGCCGCTTGTATTCGCGCATCGCGTATGCCCTCCCATAAATTCTACCTGGCTTTAATAAGCTAATCGGGAGGCGACGAAGAATCAAGTTATTCTTGAAGATCCGTAAAGTTTCCTGCGCAGCAGAAAAGGGTCCAAATGACCCAAAGGACGCAAAGGACATAAACGACATAAAGCGTTGGAAAAATCGCCTGCCTTGACGCGGCTCTGCAGAATTCTTATTGTACGTGACCGGTAACCGTGAGTTGAAGTTATGAATTATCTTTCTTTTTCAGCAGTTGTTTTTCTTGTGTGGTTCGGCTGTTTTCCGTGTCTGGCTGATGTTGTCGCTCTTAAAAACGGCGATCGCATCAGCGGCGCCGTAACTGACATCGGGAAGACTGCCCTTACCGTCGAAACCGCTTATGCGGGCAAAGTCGAGGTTCAACTCGACGCCGTCAGCGGCCTTACCACGGAAAAGCCCAGGTTTATCCGGCTCAAGGACGGGACAGTCGCCAGCGGCGTTCTGGATTACGAAACGGAACAGCATCTTTCGACTCCCGAAGGTTCTGTGCCGCTGGATTTGGCTGCCGTCGAGCATATCGCCGCGACGAAAGAGGAACTCGAGAAAGCCGTCAAGCGCGCCGGGAAGGTTTGGAGCGGCACGCTGGCCTCGGGTGTCTCGTTCAGGTCGGGTACGACGGACACGTTCGACAGCACCCTGGATCTCACCGTAGCCCGTAAAAAGCCTCTTCACGCGCTGACTCTTAAGCTGAACGGCGCATACGGCGAAACCGAAGACGTGCTCAACACCCAGCGCCTCTACGGCGAGGCAAAATGGCAGATCTACCCGAAGAAAAAGCGCCTCTACCTGTTCTGGCTGGCCAGCGGCGAGCACGACAAGCCCCGCCAACTTCAGCTCCGTACAACTCTCGGCGGCGGTTTGGGCTACGATTTCATCAAGGCGGAACGGCGGTCGTTGTCGGCCGAGTTCGGTATCGATTACGCCCGCGAGAAGTGGCGCAACTACGGGCCCGGCGAGTACCGGCTCGCAAAAGCCGCCGCATGGGAGGCATCTCTGCTGGAGATACAAAACCTGGCTTCGGAAATAGGTGCTGGTGGCTTGTCCGGCGCCGCTCTGCTGACCGCGCCGGGCGTGGCGTACCGGCTGCTAGTTCCGGGCCCGGAAGACAAAACACGCGACGAAGACCGGTGGAGCGCGCGGCTTTCTTCGCAGTTCGCGCAACGCCTGTTCAAGAATGCCGAGATAAAGGACTCACTGACGGTGCTGCCGTCGGTTGACGATTTCGGCGAATTTCGTTTGACCAATTCGCTCGGATTTACCACGCCGGTTACGGACTCGCTCGACTTGCGCCTGCATCTCCAGACTGAATACGACAGCGATCCCGGCGCCCGCGACGTCGACAAGGTCGAGAACATCTTTACCGCGGGCCTGCGCTGGGGATTCTGACTACGTTGGGACGCCCCCCTGCAGTTGTTGGGGGTGTCCCATTTTTGACAGGTTACTTGACCTGTAAGCGCCAGTAAGACAAGAGGTCGTGCAGGAGACGGCCGAACGGAATTTCGGGCCGCCAGCCGGTGGCGGAGGTGAACTTTTCGTGAGAACCCCTTACTTCCGGGGCCTGTACGGGCCGCAGGCGTGCCGGGTCCGTCTCAACCCCAACCTTCATTTTCGCCATGCCTGTCAGGCCTTCAAGCGCATGGCGAATGGGCACGGAGCGGCCGGAGCACAGATTATACGTTTCGCCAGGCAGGCCTTTTTGAGCGGCAAGCTCATAAGCGCAAACGATGTCGTCGACATGGCTGAAATCGCGGGCGGCGTCGAGGTTGCCCACGCGGATCACCGGTGGCTGAAGGCCGGCTTCGGCGAGGGCTGTCTGGTGCGCGAAACTTGAGAGCACGAACCTGTCGCTTTGTCCGGGCCCGCTGTGGTTGAACGGCCGCAGGGTCACCGCGTTGAGGTTGTGACACTCGTTCAATTCTCGGACAACAGCCTCGGCTTCGACTTTTGTCTCCGCGTAAACATTCCGGGGTTGGATGGGGTGCGTCTCGTCGACGGGCAAGAACTGCGGCGGGCCGTAGACATCGGCGCTGCTGACGTAAACCAGGCGGGCAGACGGATTCGAATCGAGGAGTGTTTCCGCCACGAGGCGCGTACCTTCAATATTGACTTTGCGTGCGGAGTCTGCACGTTTTTCCGCTTCCGGCACGAAAGTCACGGCGGCCAGGTGAAACACGTGCGTCACCGGCGGCAGGCCGGTGAACATCCGCGAAACGTCTTGGGGGCTGGTAACGTCGCAGGCAGTCCACGCGGCGCATTCCGGCGCCGGCTTCGCACTTTCAACGTCGGCGCCAATAACTTCCCATCCGCGTGAGCTTAATTCGGAACATAACCGGCGGCCGACGAAGCCTGCCGCCCCTGTAACCAACGCGCGCACGTCAGGCGACCCCGTTTTTTACCTGCCGCTGGACCCGCTCGAGGTCGGCGTCCGCCATCAGCTTCACCAACTGCTCGAAATTCACTTCCGGTTCCCACCTGAGTTTTTCGCGGGCTTTCTTGGAGCAGCCCAGCAACAGGTGAACCTCCGCGGGCCGGTAAAACTCCGGGGCGACCTTCACGTGGTCCTGCCACTTCAGGCCGAGGTGGTTGAACGCGATCTCGCACATCTCGCCCACGGTGTGCGTCTCATCGCTGGAGATTACATAATCGTCCGGCACGTCCTGCTGGAGCATCAACCACATGGCCTGCACGTAGTCTTTGGCGAACCCCCAGTCGCGTTTCGCTTTCAGGTTCCCGAGGCGCACTTCTTCCTGCAGGCCCATCTTGATTCGGGCGGCGGCGTGAGTGACTTTGCGCGTGACAAACTCGAGCCCGCGGCGCGGCGATTCGTGGTTGAACAGGATGCCCGACACGGCGTACAACCCGTAGCTCTCCCGGTAATTGACCGTGATCCAGTGGCCGTACACTTTGGCGACGCCGTAGGGGCTGCGAGGGTAGAACGGTGTGTTTTCGGTTTGCGGCGTTTCCTGCGCATGGCCGAACATCTCGCTCGACGACGCCTGGTAGAAACGGATGTTCTTGTCCACCACCCGGATGGCTTCGAGCACGCGCGTTACGCCCAGCGCGGTAACATCGCCGGTGAGGATGGGTTGTTTCCAGGATGTCGGCACGAACGACTGGGCTGCGAGATTGTATACTTCGCCGGGCCGGATCTCGCTTAGCACGTCGATCATCGATACCTGATCGGTAAGGTCGGCCTGCAACAGGGTAAGACGGTTCTTGAAACCCATGATGCGCTCGAACGTTTCGGTACTGGCCCGGCGCACCACTCCGTAGACCTCGTAACCCTTTTCCAGCAGCAGTTCCGCCAGGTACGAGCCGTCCTGGCCCGTGACGCCCGTAATTAGCGCCCGCTTTTTATGCTCGTCCATTGCGCACCTCTTGAGGATTATGTTCCGAATTGGAATTTGGGCCTACGGTGTGCGTCGATTATACCACTCGACGAACCGGCCGATGCCCTCGTTCATGGAAAATTGAGGCGCGTAACCCAGCAGATCGCGGGCATGATCGATGTCCGCGTAGGTAATTTCTACGTCGCCCGGCTGCAGCGGTTCTTGTTCGATAACGGCCGGCTTTCCCACGTTTTTTGCTATCAGATCGATAAGTTCTCGCAGGCTCGTGGTGTGGTTTTCGCCGAGGTTGAAAATCTCGTAGTCGAACGGGCGGTCCACGCACCGCTCCAATCCGTCGAGGATGTCGTCGATATAGGTGTAATCGCGCCGGGTCGACCCGTCGCCGAACATGGGCACGGGCCGGCGTTCCGAAATGAGCCTGGTGAACTTGTGAATAGCCATGTCGGGCCGCTGGCGCGGGCCGTACACGGTGAAGAACCGCAGCATGGTTATCTGCAGGCCGTAGATGTGGCTGTACACGTGGGCCTGCAGTTCGTTCATGCGCTTCGTGGCGGCGTAGGGGCTGATAGGCCGCATCACGGGGTTGGACTCGCGGAACGGCACGTCTTTGGAGCCGCCGTACACCGAGGAACTCGAGGCAAACACCAGGTGGCGCGGCCCCAGGTCGCGGCACGCGTCAAGGATGTGTTGCGAGCCGATCACGTTGACGCGGTGGTACAGGTTTGGGTCTTTCAGGGAGGGCCGCACACCCGCGCGGGCCGCGAGATGCACCACCACGTCCGGTTGAACTTTCGAAAAAACCTCGCGCAACCGCTGTTCGTCGCAGATGTCGGCCTCGAACATTCGGTAGTTCGGGTTCGAGTCAGCGGCCTCGATGTTTTGGCGCTTGACGTCGGGGTCGTAGTAGTCGTTGAAATTATCCAGTGCCGCCACGATGTCGCCACGCTCAAGCAGACGGTCGGCCAGATGGGAACCGATAAAACCCGCGCCGCCCGTTATTAAGACCTTTTTCATTCAGCCCCTCTTAAAGTTTGACCACCGCGCACGACGCCGCGGGCGTGTACCCGGACGTGGCATTGCGCGTATCGAATACCAGTGGCGCTTCCTGCAGAATCCTGGCGTAATCGAACGCGGCGTGGTCTGTGATTATCAACACACAATCGAACCCGCTTACGCCCCGCGATATGTCGCATGCTTTCAGCGTCTCACCCAGCAAATCCAGCGTGGGCACATACGGGTCGGCGTAAGCCAGTTTGGCGCCTTTCTTCTTGAGCAGGCCCATCACGTCGATTGCGGGCGATTCCCGCGTATCGGCCACGTCTTTTTTATAAGCCACGCCGAGCACGAGAATCTTGCTCCCGCGGACGCTTTTCTGCTGATCGTTAAGCGCGTCGGCGACTTTTGATGCAACGTACTGCGGCATGCTCGAGTTAATTGCCGTTGCCAGCTCGATAAAGCGGGCCGTGTAGTTGACCGTGCGCAGTTTCCACGACAGGTACTGCGGGTCGATCGGGATACAGTGCCCGCCAAGTCCGGGGCCGGGGTAAAACGGCATGAAGCCGAAGGGTTTCGTCTTGGCCGCGTCGATTACTTCCCACACGTCCACGTCCAACCGGTCGCACATGATGGCCAGTTCATTGACCATCCCGATGTTGATGGCGCGGAACGTGTTTTCCAGCAGTTTCACCATTTCGGCGACGCGCGCGCTGCTTACCGGGATCACCTCGTCCACGGCCCTCCGGTACAGATCCACGGCCTTCTTTGTACACTGGGGAGTTACCCCCCCGATCACCTTGGGCGTGTTGCGCGTGGTGTTGCGCGTGTTGCCGGGGTCGACGCGCTCGGGCGAGAAAGCCAGATAAAAATCCCGGCCCACCTTCAGCCCGCCTTCCGACAGGCGCGGCAGTACCAGCTCTTCGGTTGTGCCGGGGTAGGTTGTACTCTCCAGCACTACGAGCATGCCGGGATGTATGCGCCTTGCAGTCTCTTCGACCGCGGCGACGATGTACGAGATGTCGGGGTCCTGGCTTTTGCGCAACGGCGTGGGCACGCAGATGCAGACCGCTTCGGAATCCGCCAGGGCGTCAAAATTGGTTGTGGCGTTGAGGCGGCCGGCTTGAGCCAGTTCGGCCACGGTGGCGTCGGATACGTCCAGAACCGGAGAACGGCCTGCGTTGATGGCCTTCACCTTTTCCACGTCCACGTCCACGCCGACGACATCCACCCCCGCCTTGGCAAACTCCACCGCCAGCGGAATGCCGACGTAGCCCATGCCTATGACTGCAACTCGGATAAGCGTACCTCCGTCAACAGGCGCCGCGCGCGTACCACGCCGCGGTCCGTTCAAGCCCTTCTCGGAAACCAACCTTCGGATTATACCCCAGCAGGCGCCGGGCTTTCCCGATGTCGGCCAGCGAATGCTTGATGTCGCCGGGCCGCGGGTCGCCATAGTCGACACCCGTGTGCGTACCCAAAACGTCTTGAACCGCGTCCGCCACCTCGTTCAGCGTAACCCGCTCGCCGCATGCCACGTTGATTACCTCGCCCGCCGCGTCCGGCCCGGCCAAACACGCCAGCAGGTTTGCTTCAACCACGTTCTCAACAAACGTGAAATCGCGCGACTGCTCCCCGTCATCGAAGATCATCGGCCGCCGCCCTTCCATCACTGCCCGTATAAACTTGGGGATTACCGCGGCGTACTCCGAATTCGGGTCTTGCCGGGGGCCGAACACGTTGAAATACCGCAGCGCCACCGTTTCCAGCCCGTAAAGCGTGAAAAACAGCCGGCAGTACATCTCGCCGGCAATTTTCTGCGCGGCGTAGGGCGACAGGGGGCTGGGCGGCATATCTTCGATTTTTGGCAGGCGCTCCGCGTCGCCATACGCCGCCGACGACGCCGCGAAGACAAACCGCTTGACGTCGGCGTCCCGCGATGCGACAAGCATGTTGAGAACGCCGGTGGCGTTGACTTCGTGCGTGCGCACGGGTTCGGCCACGCTCCGCGGCACCGACGGCACGGCCGCCTGGTGCAGCGCGTAATCAACGCCCTCCGCAGCTTTCCGGCATGTTTCGAGGTCTGTTACGGACCCTTCAATCAGTTCAATCCGCTCCGAAAGAGACGCCAGATTATCCCGGTTGCCTGTTGAGAAATCGTCCAGCACGCGGACAGTCTGCCCACGGTTACAGAGGGCTTCGGCAATGTTGGAACCGATAAACCCGCCGCCGCCGGTCACGAGATACCGCGCCATGACAAATCCTTTCCGGTTGTTTCCAGCCATTTTACCCGGCATCCTGTCCCAATTTACAGCCGCAGGTCGCCCGGGAGCGGCGCAGAATGTTATAGTAGCGCTTCACGCTCCGGAGCGGGCGGCGCGTCGGCGGCCCGCCTGCACGAGGGAAAGAACCACCGGGTTTAAGTTGTATTGGAGGATGGAGAAACGCAATGATGCGTGAAGCCTTGGAAGCTCAACTGAATGACCTGCGGGCCGACGTGCGCCGTGAGGCGTTGGAGGCGCTGGTGGACATGGCGGCGCGCGGAGACATTGCCCTGCCCGCGCCACGGGCCGTCGTAAATCTGCACTGCCACACGTCTTTCAGCTACAACGGCTATGGCTGGTCACCCTCCTGTATAGCCTGGAAAGCCCGCGTGGAGGGACTGTTGGTGGTGGGGGTGGTGGATTTCGACGTGCTCGACGCGGTGAAGGAGTTTTTATCGGCGGCCGCCCTCGTAGGCATACGCGGGTGCGCCGGAATTGAAACGCGGGTGTACGTTCCGGCTTATGCGGGCAAAGAGATCAACTCGCCCGGCGAGCCCGGCATCGCCTACCATATGGGCGCCGGCTATGTGCCGGGCGTGTCGGGTGACGCATCGCTGCTTGCCCGGTTAAAAGATATTGCCCAGAAGCGTAACAAGAAGATGCTGGACCGGGTCAACCGGGTGCTCGATCCGGTCGTGGTAGACTACGCGCGCGACGTGGTTTCGCTAACGCCCAACGGCAATGCCACCGAACGCCACCTGTGTATCGCCTACGACCTCAAGGCCCGTCAACTCTACCCCGACGACGATTCGCGCGCCCGGTTCTGGTCCAGCCGGCTTGGGATCGATCCGGGCAAAATCGACGCCGTACTGAACAAGTCGCCCGAGCTGCAAGTTCTTATACGGTCAAAACTTATGAAGGCCGGGGGACCCGGATACACAAAGCCGGAAGGCCCGGAATTCCCCACGCTCGAACAGTTTAACGCCTTTGTGCTCGAGGCGGGCGCGCTGCCCACCATGGCCTGGCTCGATGGTCTCTCCGAGGCCGAGCGCGACATCGAGAAGCTGCTCGACCTCATGCTCGATGGCGGGGTGACGGCCGTAAATATCATTCCGGACAGAAACTGGAACATCGCCGACCCGAAGCTGCGCAAAATCAAGGTGGACAACCTGCACAAGTTCGTGGCGCTTGCCCGCAAGCACCACCTGCCGGTGGTTGTCGGCACTGAAATCAACGCGTACGGCCAGAGATTTATAGACGAGTTCAAGGCGCCGGAGCTTCAGCCGCTTGTTGAGACGTTCCTGGACGGCGCGTATGTCCTTTACGGCCATACCGTGCTGCAGGCTCACGCCCGAATGGGCTACTTAAGCCGTTGGGCACGCAAGCAATTTCTGGCCCGAAGGGACCGCAACGCGTTTTTCCACAAAGTGGGCGAAATTGTCCAACCCGGCCGTATTCATTCGTTGGAACCGTTGAAACCGGCGATGTCGCCTGGGGAGGTGTTGGAGGTCTGCCGCAAGTCTTGACAAGAAACCGGGTTGGGTGTATACGAGTAGTATCGGGAAGAGAATAAGGGGTGAAGTAAGCGAATTTCGCATTTAGTGTGAGGTGTGTTGGCCATAACCGCGCCATTCTAACCACTTAGCCGACAATAATCTATTGACTCTTTAAGTTGAAACTGGCATGATGGACCGGTGATCTCCCAAGCGGGAAGGAAGCTTGTAGGGTCGGCGTATTCGAGGAGGGGTAGCCGCATGTTTTGCGCCCGTAAATCTTTTTTCAGTTTTGTTCTTGCTGTTGCCGCGTTTGGTGGCCTCACGGGGTGTCCGCTACATTACAGCGACGCGCCTGTCGAGCTGCTGGTCAGCCCAACCGCGCTGAATTTCGGCTCAAACACCGTAACCCGCACGATTGAGGTTACGAAAAATTCCACAGCCCGCGAGATGAGCCCGCTGTCGGTAACGTCGCTCGATCCGTGGATTCTGCCCCAGTCATGCACGAACGGCGACACGGGGTGCGTCAGCCGGGGGCCGATTGACCCGATCACCATAAGAATTAAGGTGGACCGTAGCCGCATGTCTTTGGGCGCCAATTACGGCGCCATTATGCTCGAATCGGCGGGCGCGGTTGCCAAAACCGTGGAAGTCGAGGCCAATGCCCTGTTGGTGCCGAATTTTACGGCGGACAACCGTTCGCCGCAGCCTGGTGAGATGGTGCAGTTTACCGACCTTACCCAGTCCGCCGACGGTCCTGTGATCTCGCGGGAGTGGGACTTCGGCGACGGCGCCAAAAGCACTGCCAGCAACCCCGCGCATGTCTTTACTCAGGAACGGGCGTACCAGGTTTCGCTTACCGTCACCACCGCCAACCGGACCGAAACCGCCGTCAAATCAGACTACATTCTCGTCGGCGGCCAAGGCCCGGCTGCTGATTTTGCAGGGACGCCGCTAAACCTGTTCGAAGGCGAAACGGTCAAATTTACCGACCGCTCCTCATCCGGAATCGGTCAAATCAAGAGTTGGGCGTGGACGTTCGGCGACGGCGGGACGAGCTCCAGCCCGAGTCCCTACCACACTTACGCCCAATCCGGGAGATACGCCGTTTCCCTGACGGTCGCAAACGAGTACGGCAGCAGCACCGAAACCAAGGACGGCTACGTTTTCGTTCAGAAAAAAGTTGCTCCAACCGCATCGTTTGTAACGGGTCCCCTTTACGTCAACCAGTACATCCAGTTCACCGACACTTCGAATCCCGGCTCCTCTCCAATTAAAAGCCGCAGGTGGAATTTCGGCGATCCCGGCGGATTGCTTAACATCAGTACACAGACCAATCCGAAGTATATGTACAAGGCGCCGGGCACGTACCACGTCACGCTTACCGTGTCGAGCGAGCACGGCACGTCTACGGCCGAACGCGATCTTGAAGTGGTTTACGCCCCCCTCACGGCCGATTTCACCGTCAGCCGGGAGCGGGCGCTGGTTAACGACGAGATCGTCTTTACCGACACTTCGCTGTTCGGGAGCCTGCCCATCACAGGTTGGACCTGGGACTTTGGCGACGGGACCATCAGTTACGGGAAAAGGCCGGCCCATGCCTACACCCGGCCCGGCGCCTACACTGTCAAGCTTACGGTGGAAACGGAAGTCGATTCGAGCACGGCTACCCGGCAGGGGCTTATCAACGTGTTCGAACGCCGCGCCATCGACGATTTCATGCGCCGGCCCGATTTCAGCTACTCCTACGAGCACAGACGGACCATCAACAACTACGGGGTGACCGGGCATATCATCCTGATGACATCCCAGCAGTGGCGTTCCGCAGAGGAGGTCGACCTGCCCCTGTGGAAACACTGGGTAACGCTGCTGGTACCGCCAGTTGTAAGAAACAGCACGGCCCTGCTGATGGTCTCGGGGGGCGGAAACAGCAGCGCCCAGGCAGGCGAGCCCGTGCCCGCTTCAATCGACCCCGTGCTCGCGGAAGTCGCCAAGGACACCGGCTCGGTTGTCGTCGTGCTCAACCAGGTGCCGAGCGAACGGCTGGTTTTCGCCGACGAATTCGACCCGAGGTATATAACCCGAGGCCGATCCGAAGATGAGATCATCGCGTATACGTACTACAGGTTTTTTGAAACTTACAACGAGGGCAATCCCGACACGACATGGCCGTTGCTGCTGGCCATGGCGAAAAGCGCGGTGCGCGCCATGGACACGGTGCAGGATTTCATGAAAAAGCAGCCGTCGCCGGTCGACGTTAAAGATTTTGTTGTTACGGGCGCATCGAAACGAGGATGGACCACCTGGCTTACGGGTGTCTACGATCACCGCGTGCGGGCTATCGCGCCGATTGTCATCGACGTTTTGAACATGGACGTCCAGATGGATCACCACCGTACGGTTTACGGTTTCTACAGTCCGGCGATCGAAGACTACGTCGACCTGTTTATTTTCGAGCACTTCAACAAGGAAGACGGCCAGGCGCTTCTGAAGATCGTCGACCCGTACGAGTATCGTGAGCGGCTGATCATGCCCAAGCTCATACTCAATTCTACCGGCGACCAGTTCTTCCTGCCGGACAGCGCCCAGTTCTATTTCCACGACCTGCTGGGGCAGAAAAACCTCTACTATGCGCCCAACACAAACCACAGCATGGGCGGGTACGAGGAAACGATCGCCGCCCTCGCGCCCTGGTACAACGCCGTCGTGCAAGAGCGCGAACTGCCGGTTATATCCTGGGTCGCCGACAACAGCCGCATGATAATCCGCACCGAAACGGAGCCGCAGGAAGTTCTGCTTTGGACAGCCACCTCCCCGGACCGGATCTTCATATACGACGACCGTTACATTCAGGACCCGGCGTACTGGACGGCGCGGCCGCTCGAGCCTTCCGGGGTGAACCGCTACATCGCCGAGCCTACCAAGTCAGACACCGAATGGACCGGGTTCTTTGTCCAGTTCAAGTTTGAAAGCGGCATGATCGCCGGCGGCGTACCAGCACCCTATGTGTTCTGTACGGAAATCCGGGTGGCTCCCCCGAACCAGCCCATACCGCCCAAAGTCGATTTTTATGCCGACAAACAGCAGGCGGATATTCACCAAGACATCCACTTCACGGACCAGACGGCGGCCGGAACCGCCAACGTGAGTGTCTGGGAATGGGAGTTCGGCGACGGCGCCACCAGCAGCCTGCGCGATCCCGTCCACGCTTACGCCGCCGCCGGCACGTACAGCGTGACGCTCACCGCCCGCTCGCTGGTCGGCGAAGACTCAATGACACGCACAGGGTACATCACCATTCTCGAACCTACCGGCACCCAGGTCGTGCCCGATGTGGTTGGGCTGACGCGGGAAGAGGCTGAAGCGGCTATTACGGCCTCCGGTTTCGTTGTCGACCAATGGATTGGCGAACCCAGCGAGACCGTACCGGAAGGCGTCGTCATGGAGCAGGATCCGCCGGCCGGCACCGAGTTACTCGTGGGCAGTTCGGTTGATCTGGTCGTCTCGACGGGATCCAGCACGACTCAGTGTACCGTGCCGGACATCGTAGGCATGGCTCAGGCCGATGCGGAAACCGCTATTCTGGGCGCCGGACTTACGGTAGGCAACGTTGATACGCAACCGAGCGCGATCGTGCCGGTCGGCCACGTCATATCGCAGAACCCGCCGGCCGGAGAGAGCCGGCCGCAGAACAGCCCCGTTAACTTTGTGATAAGCACCGGCGTGACGCCCGACGTCTGCATCGTGCCGGATCTTATCAACATGCCGCGGGCAGACGCCATCGCCGCTATCGATGCCGCACTCTTGGTGCTGGGGACGGAGAATGAGCTGGCCAGCGTGACGGTACCCCAGGGATCTGTGATGATGCAGTCGCCCGCTGCGGGAACCGAGGTTGCAAGTGGGACCGAGGTGAATATCACTATTTCGCTCGGGCCGCAATACACCGAGCTCGATGAGTACATCCAGGACCTTCAACTGCAGGCGCTGGAATACACCCAGGCCGATTATGTGCCGATGACGTCGGCCGACGTGTACGTGCTCAACATGAAGTCGCAGGACTGGCTGACCATTAATGAAGTCAACCGGCCCGAATGGCGCCACTGGCTGTCGGTTGTCGTGCCGCACGAGGTAAAATCGACGACGGCGCTGCTCATGGTCGCCGGCGGTCGATACCTCATCGAGCCGCCCAACCCCCATTCGAACATGCCGAATTGGTGGTATCCCGACGACGAGATGCCTTACCTCAAGAACATCGCCACGCTCACGAATTCCGTCGTGGCGCTGCTTCCGCAGGTGCCGTGCGAGCCGCTGATGTTCTGGGACGAACAGGCGTCCGGCGAACCCGAAAAGTGGCGCACCGAAGACGAGATCATCGCATACTCTTACGATAAGTACCTCACCACATCCGATCCGAAATGGCCGGCACTGTTCCCGATGGTGGGCAGCGCGGTGCGCGCCATGGACACCATCCAGGACTTCTACCAGACCAGCTACGTCGAGGATTTCGTGGTGACCGGCGCGTCGAAGCGTGGATGGACCACGTGGCTCACGGGGGCCGTGGACCAGCGCGTGTGCGGGATCGTTCCGATGGTGATCGACGTGCTGAACATGGACGTGCAGATGGATCACCATTACAAGGCGTACAATGGGATGGTGCCGCCCCTGTACCTTCAAGGGGGATATTCCGACGAGGTTCACGATTACGTGGACATGAACATTTTCGAGCGGTTCAGCACGCCCGAAGGGCAGGCCCTGCTGCGGTTGGTCGACCCCTACGAGTACAGGAACCGGTTGTACATGCCGAAACTCATCATGAACGCAACCGGCGATCAGTTCTTCCTGCCCGATTCGTCGCAGTTCTATATCAACGACATGCCCGGGGAGACCGCGCTGAGATACCTGCCTAACGCCGATCACGGGCTGGAGTATGACCCGCAAAGCACGCTCGACGCCGTTTCCAGCATCGCCACGTTTTTCCAGGCGCAGTTGATGGGCGGCAAGCTGCCGCGGTATCCGTGGGAATTCGTCGGCGATAACACCATCAGCGTGACGCCGCTCACGACGCCGCAAAGCGCCAAAGTGTGGTTCGCAAGCAACCCGTTCGAGCGCGATTTCAGGCTGAAAACGCTGGGCCCCGTGTGGGAAAGCCAGACCCTGTACCGCGACAACAAGGGCAAGTACACGGCCACGGTGCCGATGCCGAGTGCCGGCTGGACGGGCTTCTTCATCGAGTTGCAGTACACGAGCCCGATTTTAGGCGTGCCGTACGTGTTTACGACGCCCGTCAGGGTGATTCCCGATGTACCGGGCCTCGGCCCGTACCCGGACCAGCTTTACCGGTATGATCTCGAGCCGCACATGTCTCTTCAACCGGGCAGAGTGGATTTCCCTGCGGGCAAGACAACAGAGGAAGTATCGATTACAAATTTGGGCGAATTCGGTACCTGCCGCGGGTTGCGCTGGTACCTCGATTCGGCTTCTGTGCCGGAGTGGCTGACGGTGTCCGCGTATTCAGGCGAGATTGCCACTTGCGGCGGTAGTTTTCCGATCTATCTGGATGCGAATTCGGGCGTCATGGATCCGGCTGTAAATCCGGCGAATCCGGTCCCGTACACGGCCACCTTGAGGTTTACCACCAACGGTTTCCAGGGAGACGTTTATTTGCCGGTGTCGGTTATGCCGGGCGAGCCGGGGATGGTAACCGGCGCGCCCGTCGATTTCGATTTTCTTACCGAAGAAGGCATGATCCGTTGTCTGAACAAAGAACTGATCATCAGCAACTACGGGACCTGCAAAGCCAGTTGGATGATTAACACTGACCTACTGCCCAAGTGGCTGATCTGTGACGGCCCATCGTCCGGAACAGTAGCGGGAGGCGGATTCGTCGCGGTTAATCTCCGGGCAAACCGGACGGTGCAATTGCCTGCCTGGTATGATTTTAAAATCCCCATTATCAGCTACACCTCGGTCCCCGGGACTCTGGCAACTACAACCGCTCAAGTGCGCATGCAGGTGCCTCCGCCTGAGCTCGCGTACCTGAAGTTTATTGATTCACCGCACCACCCACTTCCGCCAGATCCCGATCCTCTAAAATTGGATTTCGGCGCCTCGCTCACCCAAGCCTCCTGGCGCTTCTACAGCGCGAAATGGTGCGACGTGAAGTGGTCGGTTTCAGATCCGCCCGAAGGTTCGGGTTTCACCATTGATATGGCCGATTCCGACGATGTCTTGTACACCTCGAACGGAGGGGGGGGCGCCGAAGAGGCATGGGCACTTGATCCGACTAATCCGGCGCCTCACGGGTACCAGTACAAAACCCTGTACTTCACGCTCGACCGAAGCGTCTATGATCCGGAAGAAAATTACGAAGAGACGATTACAGTTACTATAACCGACCGCGACGACAAGCACTCCCAAAGCGCTACAATACGCCTGGTCTTTGCGGTCAGCTACTCAGAATAGAGCGTTTGCCGGCCGTTGGGCGGGTTACCTTAATCGTGCGTCTTTCAGGCGCAACGGGAACGGGGTCGGCCGTTTCAGCCGCCTGCCTTCGCATCCAACTCCTGCAGTTTGAACCGGACGCTCACGATGTAAGGCTGTTCGCCCTGCGTCCAGTGGCCGTAAGTCGTTGTGACAAACGTGCCATCGGGCAGAAGCTCAACGGCCGGATATGCGCAGTCGGCGCCTTTGTGGTTGTCCATAATGCGCACCCGGTACTGGCCCTCCCGGCCCTCCGAGATGTCCTGGTACGTGCCGACCCAGCCCACCCAGTCGCCTTTGGTGGGTGAATCGAGCGTGGTGTCGCGGAATGAGATGAACAGCCTCCCGTCCGGCGCGTATTTGCCTGTGTGACGGTCGCCCGTGAGCGCGCCGGGCAGCGGCCGCGGCTTCGACCAGGTAAGGCCCTCGTCGTTGGAGAACATTACGTGGGAGTTCGCCACACGCCGGTTTTCCCGCAACAGGACGGCCATCTGCTTTCCGTCGGGCGATCGGACCAGGCCCGGCTCGCAAAGATGCACGTCCGAACCTTGCCAAACCGTTTCGGGGAACGACCAGGTGAGCCCGCCGTCGTTGCTGAACGTCTTGTAAAGCGTGAACGTTTCGGTGCGCTTGCCGTTTTTCGAGAAGAACCGGCCGTCGTCGTGAAACATCGCCAGGTAGCGGCCCGGCGTGTCCTTCACCGGTTCCACAAATCCCATCACGACAATGCCGCCCCAATCGCCAACGGGCTTCAGCGGCGTCCAGGAGGTCCCATCGTCTTCGCTGACCGCCAGCCGCGCCGGATACAGCCCCGACCAGACGATCAACCGTTTGTTGCCCTGCGCGTCAACAACACGGTGTATTGTCGGGACTTCTTTCGACGTGGCCCAGTTTTCCGGCACGGGCAGCCGGTCCGACCACGTCAACCCGCCGTCGTCGCTGCGTTTCAACACCAGCGCGCCGCGGCCGTGGCCCTTGGGATACACGCAAAACATCGTCTTGCCGTCTTCCAAAAGAACGGTGGTCGGATGGCCGAGGTACTGGCCGGCCTCACGGTCCACGACAACCTGCCGGCCCGTGTCGCCGGAGATGTCTATGAGGGGTATTGAATAGCCTTTCTTCGTTTCCCCAGCTTGTGCAAACGCGGCGGATGTCACAAGCAGTGCAATTAGAACCAGTGGCGCGCTCCTCATGCGTTTCTCCGTTCGGCCGCCGGCGCGGCTTCTTCTTGTTTACGCTCCTTTTTGCGGACGCGCGTCGACACCAGCACGACCTGGCCTTGTTTCACGCCGGTGTTCTGGGCGATGATGGCGCACTTCGCTTTCAGGATAAGAAAAACATTTCCGTCGTACTCGTCGAGCGTCTCGTAGTTTCCCTGGCCTTTAGCGACGATCATATCGGCCTGGGCAAGCCTTTGCTTGAATTCCTCCGGAATCAGGTCCAGCGGCGAGCCGATGAACGCGCCGCCGTTGTCGATCACTTCGCATACCTGCGTCAGCCCCACCTGCTCCGCGTCCGCCATCAGCACGTCGTTGATCATCGGCCCGGCCTTGACCACTGCGGTGACCGTTGTCGATTTCTGCAGTTCTTCGATGAGGATTTTGTCGAACACGATTTCGCCCGAGTTGTCCAGCAGGTACAACAGGTCATTGCTCTTCGCCAGCGATTCGCAAAAAGCCGCCGTATGGTCGATTGCGAACTTTTCGTCCATGGCCTGCGCGATAGCGGCCCAGACATCAATCGACTTGTGCGCCTGAATGCCGAGGTCGATCACGTTTCCGGCCGCGGCGAGGTGCATGGCCGTGGCGAGGCGGTCATCGCTTTTTTCCACCATTTCGCGCAGTTCCGGCTCGATCTCGAGCGCTGCCTCGTTCTGCCCGTACTTCAACCCGCTGTACGGGTCGTGGTTCCCGCTCAACGCGGCCGCAAGCTCGTAAACCACTATTGACAGCTCCGCCGGGCTGTTGGACAACGCCATGTCCGGTATCCGCTTGAGTGTTTCGTCAAGAATCTGCCGTTGCACGTCCGGGTCGTCGGTCGCAATACGCGCTACCCGCAACGCCTGCCCGGCAATGCACTCCAAACAATCCAATGTCGCTTTCAAACCGTATTCCCTTCCAGAAAGATGCCGCGGGATCATATCAAATTCCCAACTGCGCGCGTAAGAGAAACGGCAAGAATGACGAATCAACGACATAAAACCAAAATGCGCGCGAGTTGCTTGCGCTGTGCGCACTGTTGTAAATAACAAACAGAAAGCTGCGCGTGATCGGCAGAAGGAACTTTATGCTTGCAACTCTTGGATGGATTGGATTCGGCCTGGCCGTAGTGGCCGGGCTGGCGCTCGACCTGCTTGGCCTTTTTGGCAACTGGATCATCCTGGGCGCCATCGCCGCCGCCTGGGCTTTGACCGGATTCACCCACTTCGGCTGGCCCGCCATGCTGGTGCTCACGGGCCTGGCCGCGCTGGGCGAGGTACTGGAAGCGCTCGCGGCGGGCGCCGGGGCCAGGCGGTTCGGCGGAGACCGCGGGGCGGTCTTATCGGCGCTGGCCGGAGCGATAGCCGGGGCTATTCTGGCCACGCCCGTAGTGCCGTTGATCGGCACGCTGGTGGGGGCGTGCGCGGGCGCGTTTGCCGCGGCGGCCGCGCACGAGCTGCTGTTGATGCGCCGCCACCCGCGGGAAGCCGCTTGGACGGGCTTTGGCGCCGCGCTCGGCCGGATCGGCGGATTGATAGCCAAGCTAGCCATCGGCATCGCCATGCTTGTTATGGCCGCCATTACGTATAACTGAGAGAAAACAAAATCTTTTGTCCTGTTTTGCGGGTAAAAACTCGCCAACCCACCTCATTTTCCGCTATTATATAAGTAGGGCGCAAAAGCGGGAATAAACCGGCCTGATTCAGGGTTTTGCGCCTGAAACATAGAAGATAGCAGGTTGAAGTCTCTGAAAAACGGGAAGTAGGAGTAACCGCCGCAGTAAATCACCCGCGCGCGGCTCTGGGCGTGTCCTCTTTCGGAAGGTTGCTCCCGGCCCGGCAAGTCTTCAGCCATACCAAAGAAATGAGAAGTGCATTTGTGAGAAGTTTCAGCCGTCATAGTCTCTACGACCCCCGTTATGAACACGACGCGTGCGGCGTCGGGTTCGTGGCCAATATCAGCGGCGCCCAGAGCCACACGATTATCCGCCAAGGCATTCAGGTGCTGGAAAACCTGGTGCACCGCGGCGCGGCTGGGTGCGACCCTGAAACGGGCGACGGCGCCGGCATGCTTGTGCAGTTGCCGCACCAGTTCTTTGCGGAACAGGCCAGTTCGCTCGGCTTTGACTTGCCGGAACCGGGTGCGTACGCCGTAGGCATGGTTTTTCTTCCCAGCGGCGCGCGCGACCGCAAGGCCTGCACCAAGTTGTTCGAGCGGTGCATCAAGGAAGAAAACCAGAAGCTGCTGGGCTGGCGGGAAGTGCCGCGGGATTCGGACGCTATCGGCTGGCTGGCGCGCCGCAACGAGCCGGTCATCATGCAGGTGTTCATCGCGCGGGAGCCTGGACTCGACGTGGAAGGTTTCGAACGCAAGCTGTACGTGATCCGGCGTTCGGTCGAAAACCTTGTCCAGGCGTCGAAGACGCCCAGCAAGCAGCAGTTTTACGTGGCCAGCCTTTCCGCCCGCACGATCGTTTATAAAGGCCTGATGCTGGCCCACCAGATGGACCACTACTACCCCGACCTGTCGGAGGAGAGTTTTCAGAGTGCGCTGGCCCTCATCCACCAGCGTTACAGCACCAACACCATGCCGACGTGGCCGCTGGCGCACCCGTTCCGGTTCCTCGCGCACAACGGCGAGATTAATACGCTACGGGGAAACATCAACATGATGGCCTCGCGCGAGCGGCAGTTCAGAAGTACCTTGTTCGGCGAGAACATCGAAAAACTGCTTCCCGTTCTGACACCCGGCGCGAGCGACAGTGCTACGCTCGACAATGCCTTGGAGATCCTGCTGCGCGGCGGAAGGCCCATCGAGCACGCGATGATGATGATGGTGCCGGAACCCTGGACAGGCAGCGGAACCATGAGCGACGACAAGCGCGCCTTTTACGAATACCACGCCTGCCTTATGGAGCCGTGGGACGGGCCTGCCGCAGTTGCGTTCACGGACGGCGTCCGCGTCGGCGCTTTGCTTGATCGTAACGGCCTGCGGCCTTCCCGGTATTGGGTCACCAGCGATGATTTTGTCGTGATGGCTTCCGAAGTGGGGGTGCTTGACGTACCGCAGGAGAAGATTATCCGGAAAGGCCGGCTTGAACCGGGCCGGATTTTTCTGATCGATACCGAGCAGCACCGCATTATCTGCGACGACGAGATCAAGGAACATTACGCATCGCTGCGTCCTTACCGGAAATGGCTCGACAGGAACCGCGTCCGACTTGAAACGGGCGCACGGTTGTCTGAGCGCGTTCAGGAGCCTTCATCGCTCGTGCAGCGCCAGAATGTGTTTGGCTATTCGCAGGAAGATCTTGAAATGGTCCTGGCCCCGATGGCCGAGAATGGAAAAGAGGCTATCGGTTCGATGGGGAACGATTCGCCGCTGGCCGTGCTGTCGGCCCGGCCGACGCTGTTGTTCAACTACTTTAAGCAGCTCTTCGCACAGGTGACCAATCCACCGATCGACCCGATCCGAGAAAGTATCGTCATGTCGCTCGAAACCATGATTGGACGCGAAGGCAACCTGCTGGACGAATCTCCTGAACATTGCCGCCAGCTTTACCTCGAATCGCCCATATTAACCGACGCGCTGTTTAAGCAGATCAAAAAGCTTGACAAACCCAGCCTGAAGTCCGCGGTGATATCGACCTTATTCAAAACCGGCAGTCCGGGCGCGCTGGGCGCCGCGCTCGACCGGATCTGTGCCGAGGCGTCGGCTGCGATAGACAACGGCGCGGCCATCCTGGTGCTGTCCGACCGGGGCATTGACGAGGCGCACGCGCCGATACCCAGCCTGCTGGCCACAGGCGCCGTGCATCACCACCTCGTGCGCGAACACACGCGGACGCAGTGCGGCATTGTGGTGGAATCGGGCGAGCCGCGCGAGGTGATGCATTTCGCGCTGCTTTTCGGGTACGGGGCGGGTGCGGTGAATCCCTACCTGGCGTTCGAGTCCGTAAACGGCCTGATCCTGAACGAGTCGCTGAAGATCGCCAACCCGGAAAGGGCCGTTGAGAACTACATCAAGGCCGTCGAGAAAGGCCTGCTCAAGGTGATGTCGAAAATCGGCATCAGCACGCTGCAAAGCTACCGGCGCGCCCAGATCTTCGAGGCCGTCGGGCTCGGCGCCGAACTCATTGATCGCTGTTTCACGGGCACGGCCTCGCGCGTGGGCGGGATCGGCGTCGAGGAAGTTGCCCGGGAAACCTTGCTCCGCCACGGCGTGGCGTTCAGCGGCCAGCAGCGGTTCCGGCCGGCGCTCGACCCCGGCGGGCAGTACCGCTGGCGGCGCCGCGGCGAGTTTCACCAGTACAACCCCGAGACCATCGCGGCGCTGCAGCAGGCGGCGCGCAACAACGATTTTGACCGCTACCTCGAGTTTGCCGAAATGGTCAATAACCGCGCGCGCACGCTTGCCACGCTGCGCGGCCTGCTGAAGTTTAAACCGGGCAAGCCAATTCCGCTTTCCAAGGTCGAGCCTGCGAACGAAATCGTCAAGCGGTTCTGCACGGGCGCCATGTCGCTCGGTTCGATCAGCAAAGAGGCCCACGAAACGCTGGCCATCGCCATGAACCGGCTCGGCGGCCGGAGCAATACCGGCGAGGGTGGCGAGGACCCACACCGGTTCAAGGCGGTCAACGGCGTTTCCAGGCGCAGCGCCATTAAGCAGGTAGCCTCGGGCCGGTTCGGGGTTACCAACGAGTACCTTGTCAACGCCGACGAGCTGCAGATCAAGATGGCCCAGGGCGCGAAACCAGGCGAAGGCGGCCACTTGCCCGGGCACAAGGTTTACGAGACCATCGCCAAGATCCGTTATTCGACGCCTGGCGTCGGATTGGTATCGCCGCCGCCGCACCACGATATCTACTCGATCGAAGACCTTGCCCAGCTCATCCACGACCTCAAGAACGCCAACGTGCGCGCGGCCGTATCGGTAAAACTGGTAAGCGAAGTCGGCGTCGGCACGGTGGCGGCCGGCGTAGCGAAGGGCAAGGCGGACCTGGTGCTGATCAGCGGGCACGACGGTGGCACCGGGGCATCTCCGCTGACGTCGATCAAGCACGCGGGCCTGCCGTGGGAGCTTGGGCTGTCGGAGACGCACCAGGTGCTCGTCGAGAACAACTTGCGCAGCCGGATCCGGGTGCAGGTTGACGGCCAACTTAAAACGGGCCGTGACGTGGCCATCGGCGCGTTGCTCGGGGCGGACGAGTTCGGTTTTGCGACGGCTGCGCTGGTGGTGATGGGTTGCACGCTCATGCGGAAGTGCCACCTCAACACGTGCCCCGTCGGCATAGCAACGCAAGATCCTGAACTGCGCGAGAAGTTCAAGGGCCGCGCCGAGCATCTTGTGAATTACTTCATGTTCGTGGCCGAAGAACTGCGGCACATCATGGCCGAACTGGGATTCCGCACGGTCAACGACATGATCGGGCGCGCCGATATGCTCGAGTTCAACCCACTGCCCGAGCATTGGAAAGCACACAAGCTCGACCTGTCGCGGGTGCTTTGTGTGCCGAAGTTGTGGAAAGGCGAGACGCGCTACTGCAGCACGGTACAAGACCACGCGCTCCAAGACGCGCTCGACCACACCCTCATGAAAAAGGCGCGGCCCGCCGTCGAGTACGCGGCGCCGGTCCGGTTCGAACAGCGAATTCGCAACATTCACCGCACCGTTGGCACGATGCTCTCCAGCGAGCTGACGCGGCGCCACAAGCTCGGCATGTACTCCGGAAGCCTGCCCGAAGACACCATCTGGATCGACTGCAACGGCGTGGCCGGCCAGAGTTTCGGCGCGTTCGCCATCAAGGGCGTCACGTTGTGCGTGAAAGGCGAGGCCAACGATTACCTCGGCAAGGGCCTTTCCGGCGGCAAGATCATCGTGCGGCCGCCGGAGGACTGCCCGATTACGGCCGAGGATAACGTGCTTATCGGCAACGTCGCGCTGTACGGCGCCACAACCGGCGAAGGCTACTTCCGCGGGCTCGCGGGCGAGCGGTTCTGCGTGCGCAACAGCGGGGCGTGGGCCGTCGTCGAAGGCGTGGGCGATCATGGCTGCGAGTATATGACCGGCGGGCGCGTGGCCGTTCTCGGCAAGACGGGCCGCAACTTCGCCGCCGGGATGAGCGGCGGGATCGCGTTCGTCTACGACGAGGACGGCTCGTTCAGGTCGAGGTGCAACACCGAAACTGTCGCGCTGAAACCGCTGCACCGAAACAGCGTGCCCGAAGTGCGCGAGATGATCGAAAAACATTACAAACACACGCAAAGCCCGGTTGCGCAAAAGATCCTCGACAACTGGCAGGACGCGCAGGAGAAGTTCGTGCGAGTTATGCCGTTTGACTACGCGCGCGTGCTGAAAGAACGCAACCGCAAACTTACGGGAGAGCCAATCGATGTGGCCCCTTAAAGCAAAAGGTTTTATGGCATTCAAGCGGGAAATTCCGTCGAACCGGCCCGTGGAAGAGCGAATCAAGAACTTCAACGAGTTCGCGCGATCGCTGCCCGAAGACAAGATCCGCGAGCAGGCCTACCGCTGCATGAACTGCGGCGTGCCGTTCTGCCACGACGGCTGTCCGCTCGGAAACCTCATACCCGATTTCAACGATGCGGTCAAAGATGGCGAATGGCGGCGTGCGCTCGAAATACTGCACAGCACCAACAACTTTCCCGAATTTACCGGCCGCGTGTGCCCGGCATTGTGCGAGGCCGCCTGCGTGCTGGGCGTGAATGAGCCCGCCGTAGCGATCGAGTACCTCGAACGCGAAATCGTTGCTTACGGCTGGCGCGAAGGGTGGATTAAGCCGCAGCCGCCCGAGTCGCGGACCGGCAAACGGGTGGCTGTCATCGGTTCGGGTCCGGCGGGCCTCGCCGCCGCGCAGCAGCTCAACCGCGCGGGGCATAACGTCGTGGTTTACGAACGCGACGACGAGCCCGGCGGCCTGCTGATGTACGGCATCCCGGCGTTCAAACTGACCAAAGAGGCCGTTTACCGCCGCATCGACCAGATGACACAGGAGGGCGTCGAGTTCCGGTGCAGCGCGTGGGTTGGAAAAAACGTGGCCGTATCGGAATTGGACCAATATGACGCCGTCTTGCTCACGCTCGGTTCGACGGAGGCCCGCTCGCTCAACATATCCGGTGCGGATCTCGACGGTATTCACTACGCCGTGCCCTTCCTGCGCCAGCAGACGCGCCGTCTGCTCGGCAAGCCCGTCGACGAGCCGGAGATCCTCGCCACCGGCAAGAACGTGGTCGTCATCGGCGGCGGCGACACGGGGTCCGACTGCGTCGGCACGTCCATTCGGCAAGGCGCGAAAAAAGTATACTCGCTGGAAATCATGCCGCGCCCGCCGGTCGAGCGCGACCCGTCGACGCCCTGGCCGATGTGGCCCCTCATGCTGCGCACCTCGTCAAGCCACGAGGAGGGCGGCGAACGCCAGTGGTGCGTGCTCACCAAAAGTTTCGAGGGCCGCGATGGGTGCGTCGTGGGCATCAACGCCGTACGCGTCGAGTGGGGCAAGGACGAGTCCGGCCGCCGCGCCATGCGCGAGGTTGAGGGAAGCGAGTTCCGCATCGAGTGCGACCTGGTGCTGCTTGCGCTCGGGTTTCTCCACCCCGAACACGACACACTGGTGGGCGATCTCGGGCTCGAACTGGACAAAAGGGGCAACATCGCCGCCGGCGAACGGTTCGAAGCCAGCCGGCCGGGGTTCTACGCCGCCGGCGATGCGCGCCGAGGCCAGTCGCTTGTTGTGTGGGCGATAAGAGAAGGCCGCGAAGCCGCCCGTGCAATTGATCGGGATCTTACCGGCCGTTCCGACCTGCCCGGAATCGACTCCTACGGCTACGACGCACTCGGGCTGTGATAAGCGGTTCACCCGAAGCCTGGGATGATACCGCCGGGATTGCGCCGACCTCGGACGGTCGGACGTCGGCGTTTCGCTATCGCTCCACCGCCTCCTGCTAATGACATGGTCGTGGGTTGGGCGCTAAAAAGTGGTTGAGGCGAGGCTTGGGTTGATACCGACGGTATTGCCGCGTCGGCATTCCGCTATCGCTCCACCGCCTCCTCGCAATGACAGGTGGGGGATCGGGGCTGCTGTCGCTTGTCATTTTGGGAATCGCTACGGGAGGCGGTGGGGACAGCGCCAGTTGAAAATGTCAATCGTAAGACTTCCGCATCGTCGTGGTCATGATGCCCAGCGACTCGCGGTATTTCGTGACGGTCCGCCGCGCGATATTCAGCCCCTGTTTTTTCAGCAGATCGGCAATCTTCTGATCGCTCAGCGGTTTTGACTTGTCTTCCTCTTCAACGATTTTCTTGATCATCGACTGCACGCTTTTCGACGACTGTGCCTCGCCGGACGAATGGCGCAGCCCGGTTGAAAAGAAAAACTTCAGCTCGAACAGCCCCTGCGGCGTTTGCATGTACTTGCCCCGGGTGCCTCGGCTGACGGTGGCCTCATGTACGCCGACCTTGTCGGCGATTTCCTGGAGCGTCAGCGGCTTGATGTGCTCGATGCCTTTGTCGAGGAATTCTTCCTGCACCTCAACAATGGCGCATGCGATTTTGTATATGGTTTGCTGGCGCTGCTCGATATTGCGGATCAACCACCGGGCCGACTCGACTTTCTCGCGCAAGTATTGCTTGTCTTTCTGTTCAATTTTCTTGTTGCGCGCCATCTGCTGGTATTCGCTGTTGATTTTCAGGCCGGGTATTCTGTCGTCGCTCAACGTAACCACATACTTGCCGTCAACCTTGTCGACATACACATCGGGCGTTACATACTGGGGCGGGCGCGTATCGTACTCGTGGCCCGGCCACGGGTTCAGTTTGGCCAGCATGTCTTTCAGTTCTTCAACGCGCTCTGGCGTGATCCCCATCGCCTTAGCGATTTTCGGAATCTGCCGGCGCTCGAGCTCGACCAGGTGATCTTTCACAAGCTCGTAAAGCTGCGGCTCAGCGGGATACTCGACTTTTATCTGCATCAGCAGGCATTCAACCACGTCGCGCGCGCCGATGCCTGTCGGTTCAAAACGCTGGATAATTTCGAGCGCGCGTTCGGCTTCATTCAGCGGGACTTCCAACTCGCTCGCAACTTCTTCAAGCGAACCGGTGAAATAGCCGCGCCCGTCGATGTCTCCGATGATGCGTTCGCCGACCTTGTAGGTTTGCTCGTCGTCCGTCGCCATCCGCAACTGTGTAAGCAGTTTTGAAGAGAACGATTCTTCCTTGGTGATTGAATCCTGGTAATACTGGCGGCGCGCTTCGGCATCAGGATTGCGCGACATGTCGCGCCCCTCGCGGTACCGCCGATCCCATTCCCACTTTCGCGCGAAATCGTCAAGATCGAAATTGTCTTGAAACGGTTCGCTCGAATCGTCGCTGACGGCATGATCCGGCGCCGGTTCGGGTTCGGGCGCGTGTTCGCTGGCAAGCTGCTCGAGCACGGGGTTGGAATCCAGCTCCTGCTGAACGTACTGCTCCAGCTCGAGTCCGGACAGCTGCAGGATCTGAATGGCCTGCTGCATCTTCTGCGTGATCATCAGGCGCTGCGTTTGCGTCTGAACAATCCGCTGTTCCATCCCCATCATGTTAAAAAATATCTCCGTGAATCTCTTTCGCAATTATATCAACAACCCGAAAATTAAGCAATAAAATAGCGTGTTTTCGGGGCGTTAAGCGGCCTATAAAGAGGGAAAAGTTTTGTCGCGGAAAGGGCGGAATGATATACTCCCCGCAAAGCAATTTGCACCGGTTTGCATTGATGAGATATGGCTCCCGCCGTACCGGTTATGGCGTCCGCCGCGCACGAAATAGGAAAGGGAAACGGCGCTTGCTCAGATTCAGTTTGCTCGGCAGCGGCAGCAGCGGCAACGCGCTGTTCATCGCGGGGCCGTCGTCTAAAATTTTGATCGACGACGGGCTCAGCCTCCGCCAAGTCAACATGCGGCTCGAATCGATTGGCGAAAACCTGGATGGGCTCCGCGCGGTGTTTGTCACGCACGAACACAACGATCACGTTACCGGTCTGGGCCCGCTCGCCCGCAAAACCAAAGTACCTGTTTTTGTAACGCCGCTGACGTACGCGCGATTCCCGAAATCGGTAGGCGATCTGCCGCATGTCGAACATTTCGAGTCGGGCGACGTCATTACCGTCGACGGTATTACCGTCACAAGCTTCAATATTAGCCATGATGCCGTTGATCCGGTCGGCTTTACCGTAGAGTGCGCGGGGGCCAAGCTGGGTGTCGCGTCGGACCTCGGCCACGTATCCACGCTCGTGCGGGCGCGCCTGGCAAACTCGCACGGGTTGATCCTCGAGTCGAACTACTGCCCGAAAATGCTGCTGGCGGGCCCATACCCGGCGATGCTTCAGCAACGCATCCGCGGCCGGACCGGCCATCTTTCCAACCCGGATTGCCTCACGCTGCTTTCCAGCCTGTTGCACGACCGGCTCCGCGTCGTGGTGCTTGCGCATCTCAGCGAAGAGAACAACCGCGCCGAACTGGCGCTGAGCCTGGCGAAGGGCGTGCTGGCGGGCCACCCCGCGCAGTTGCACGCCGGCCACCGCCGCCTGCCCACGCCGCTGTTCAGCCTGTCGCCATGAACGTTGCCCTTTTTTTCCGGACGCCCGACGTAACGCGCGCCCTGGAACGCGCGGCGCGTTGCGCGGGCATGCCTGTTGCGGCGCATAGGCCGCAGGGTTCGAAATGGGCGAAAGTTTTCGGGATGGAGCCCTGTTCGGCGTGCGCTTACGTCTCATCCACGCCGGGCGGCAAGCCCGCTTGCGATAAATGCCTGGCCGGCGCGGCTGCCGCGGCCGCGCGCTCGGGCATGTCGCGCCCATTCATCTGTCACGCCGGGTTTGCCTGTCTATGCGCGCCCGCGCCCGGCGGCGCCGTCCTTACGTTCGGCCCTTATTGCCCCGCCGAACAACCGGAATCGCTGGCAACGGATTTTCTGGCCGGCTTGGCCGCGCTTGGCGAAGAGGCTGGCACGCCGCCCGTGAGCCTCGCCGACGTCCGGATTATTCCAAGCTCCGCCGTCCCCGCCCTGGCGGCATGGACGGTCGAAGCGCTCGAGGCGTTGTGGGCGCACCAACTGGCGAGCGAACAAGCGCCGGAAGAACCGGAGGAAGAAGACCGCGATGAAACCCGGCGCAGGCCGCGAACCGCCAAGACCGCCGACCCCTATGGCGCCGCGGCTATCGCCGCCGCGCTCGGCGGGGGCGCCCACCACAAGGCGCGCGCGCTTTTCAGGGCTGCGTTGAGCGAAACCACGGGCGGGAAAAAAACGGCCATCGCTGTAAAACGCGCGCGAGCGGTAGCGGCCGCGGCCGCCGTGCTTGAAGCGGCCGCGCGCGCCTCGCTTCCCATCGAAACTTGCTGGCGGCATTTCCCGGATCTCCTTGGGGAAACCCAGCGGGCTCGAAACGAGCTGCAGTTGGCAAACGCCGGCATGCGCCTTCTCGGCCGGATCAAGCGGGAACAGAAAAAAACTGCGCCAGCCGAATCCCGAGCATTCGGCGAGCTCGCCGAAATTGTTGCGTCGAATTTCGAATCGGGTATAACACTTCACGAGGTCGCCGACCGCCTCGGCCAGACGCCTTCGGCCATAACCCACCGGCTTCAGCGCAACTTCGGCATGTCGTTCAGCGATTACGTGGGCCGGCTCAGGATTGACCGCGCCAAGGAATTGCTGCGCCGCACGAAACTTACCGCCGAGGCCGTGGGCCGCCGCGTGGGCGTCGACGACCCAAGCAATTTCAGAAAACTGTTCAAGAAATTCGAAACGATATCGCCACAGGAATACCGAAAAAGGTTCGGAGTGAAGAAGTGAAGTTTTTTAACCGCCTCCGGGAATTTTTCGGGGGATGGTGGGCCAAGTTCCGCTGTCCCACCGAATTTCTCTGCGACAACTGCCGCTACGACCACCCCTCCTCCTGCCACCACCCCGAGCGCCCGAATGCCGTAAAATGCCCCGACTACCGGGCGAAATAACCGCGAGGTTGGAGACATTACTGCGGGGGTGACGGCTGCTTGTTTTGCGGCCCTTTTTCGGGTTAGACTGCCTCGCTGCAAACGTGGGGCGCAAGATTCGCATGGAAACGGGCCGGAAAAAGAACCATCATCGCGACGACGAGCCGGAACACGGCCCGATCGAGGGGCTGTTTGACGCCCAACTAACGTTTTCCGCGCCGTATATCGAAGCGCAGCCGCCCGTAAAAGAAATCGTCAAGCGTGACGGACGCGTCGAGCCGTTCGACAAAACAAAGATTGCCGGCGCCATTTTCCGTGCGGCGGAATCGATCGGCGGGAACGACCGGGAACGGGCGTTGAACCTGGCTTCGGCAGTCGCCATTTATCTTTCCAAGACGCTGAACGGGCGCGCGCCGACGGTTGATCAGGTGGGCGACGCCGTCGAGAAGGTGCTCATCGAGATGGGCCATGCGCGCACGGCGTTGGCCTATGCCCGTTACCGCGACCGGTTGGCGCGCATCCGCCGGTTGCGCCAGGGCGACACCGGGGTGATCCTGAGCGAGTTGGCCGAAGCTCGGCGCAATCCCGGCGGTTTGGAAGGCGGCGAGGCTGTCGGCGGGTTTGTCCGTACCGCCGGTGAGAAGTTGCAGGCTTGGGACAAGGCAAAGATCGCCGAGGCGCTTGTCCGCGAAACCGGGCTGGAAGAAGGCATGGCCGGCCTGATTGCCCTTGAAGTCGAGCAGCAAATCAAGGCGGCGGGCGTCCAAACCTTGACGACGGGCCTGGTACGCGAAATGGTCAACGCGAAGCTGATCGAGCACGGGCTGGAAAGCTATTGGCGCCGCCATGTCCGGCTCGGCGTTCCCCTTTACGACGCGCGGCGCATCATCTGCGGGCTCACCGATGCCGAAACCGCCCCGCTTGATCCGCAGAAAACCAGTCAAACCCTCGCGCAGGCCGTCAAGCGCGAATACGCGCTGTCGCAGGTTTTTTCAATCGAGGTGGGCGATGCGCACATGCGCGGCGATTTATACCTGCACCATCTCGGGCGGGTTGATTGTCTGGAAAGCGCGGAGCCTTCCGCGGGCGGCATCGCCCGTTACGGCGTGGGCCTGCCGGATGCGCGCATGTTTTCCCGCCCACCGAAGTACGCCGACACGCTCCTCGGCCAGATGGTGAGTTGCAGTACGGTGCTGCAAAACCACTTTTCGGACGGCGTGGTGTGGGACGGGCTGAATTTTCTATTCGCCCCGTTCGTCGACGGCGGCCCGTCCCGTAACGGGCACGACGAGCGCGCGCTGAGCCAGCTCGCGCAGATGCTCGTCTATGAGTACGCGTACCGGGCGGCCGTGCAGGGCGACGCTGCGCCAAAAACCGGGATAGGCCTGTATTGGAACGTGCCGCCGTACATGACGGATGCGGAAGCCGTCGGGCCCGGCGGCAAGCCCGCGGGAAAAACCTATGCCGAATTCGACCGGGCGGCGCAACAATTTCTGTGGGCACTGTTTGATGTCTACAAGGAGGGCGGCATACAGGGCGTCCGGTTTACGTCGCCGTCGCCGCGCATCCACATCACGCCGGGCTTTTTCCGTTCGCCGGGGCACGAGCGGTTTCTCGAACATGCGGGGGAAGTCGCAGCCCAGCGGGGCAACGTGCTTTTTGCACTGGACAGAAACGTTGGGCTGGTTTCGACGCCGGAGTGGCAGATGCGCAAGGTGGTGGCGCACCGGGTGACGTTGAACCTGCCGCGGCTCGCCTACAAGAGCGCCAACAAGGCCGAGTTTTTCGACCTGCTTGCCAAGATTGTGGAGACCGCCGCCCAGGCGCATTACCAAAAGGCCGCATTCGTCAACAGGCTGGCATGCCTCGAGGCGCTGGGGCCGCTGGGCCTGCTTGCCGCGCGGCGCGACGGGCGCCCCGCCGTCGACCTCAGCGAGGCCAGGTACGCGGTCGGCATCTGCGGGTTGGCCGAATGCGTTGCGGCCGCGACGGGGATGCGGATGGAAGATTCCGAGCAGGCGATGGCGTTCGGAATCGAAGTGGTCAGCCGTATTGCGGGCCTGTGCGCGGATTTGGGCGGCGATCTGGGCTTGCAGCTTGTTCCCGAACAAACGACGGATGCTGCGGTTGCGTGCCGGTTTGCGGCCATCGATTTGGAAGCCTGGTGCACCAAGGCCACCGAGGTGCTGGAACCCGCCGAAACCGAAGAACCCGCCTATACCCCCGGTACCCGCATTTCCAACAATCGCAAGGTTTCGCCGATGGAACGAGTCAGGCTGGAAGGCCGCTTCCACGGTTTCCTCAACGGCGATGCCGCGACCGTAGTGTATATGCCCGACTCGGAAACTTCACCAAAGAGCGTGGCCGATTTTATCAAAAAAGCCTACCACCAGACCGGCGCCCGGCGGATCCTACTGGCAAATGACAGAAGCGCGGAAAGCTGACAAGGCAACCGCTTCTACTAACTGCTGCAGGACATGATTCCAAAGTTTTCCTGTCGTCTATATCGTTCGCGTCGCCTGTCCAACAGCGGAATCGTCTACTCCCACTCGATGGTGCCGGGCGGCTTTGAGGTGACATCGTAGAGGACGCGGTTGATGTGTTTGACCTCGTTGCAGATCCGGTTGGATACGCGCTGGAGCACTTCGGGCGGGAACCGGAACCAGTCGGCCGTCATGGCGTCTTCGCTGGTGACGGCGCGCAACGAGCAGACTTCCTCATAGGTGCGTTCGTCGCCCTGAACGCCGACGCTGCACACCGGCAGCAGGCACACCAGCGCCTGCCAGATGTCGCCGTAAAGGTCCGCCTTCTTGATTTCGTCGATGAAGATGGCGTCGGCCTCGCGCAGCGTATCGAGCCGCTCTTTGGTAACGACGCCGATGCAGCGTACCCCGAGGCCGGGGCCGGGAAACGGGTGGCGCCACACGATCTCGTCGGGCAGGCCCAACTGCTTGCCCACGGCGCGGACTTCGTCTTTAAACAATTCGCGCAATGGCTCGATTAGTTCGAGGTTCATCACGTCGGGCAGGCCGCCGACATTGTGGTGGCTCTTGATGGTGCACGACGGCCCGCCGGTCGCCGACACGCTCTCGATCACGTCTGGGTAAAGGGTGCCCTGGGCGAGGAAATCGAGATGGCCAAGCCGTTTGGCCTCTTCTTCGAACACTTCGATGAAAAGGCAGCCGATTTTCTTGCGTTTTTCCTCGGGATCCGAGATGCCGGCCAGCGCGTTGAGAAAGCGGTCCTCCGCATCGACGTAATGCAGGTCGATGTGGAAGTTGTCGCGGAACACCTTCTGCACGAGTTCGGGCTCGCCCTTGCGCAACAACCCGTTATTCACGAACACGCAGACGAGCTTGTCGCCGATCGCTTCATGCAGCAGCATGGCGGCCACGCTGGAGTCCACGCCGCCGCTCAGCGCGCACAGCACGCGCTTGTCGCCGACTTTTTTGCGGATCTCCTCAATGCTTTGCCCGATGAACGAACCCATGTTCCAGTCCGACCCGCAACCGCAGATCCGGTGCACGAAGTTTGACAGTACCTTCGGCCCCTGCGGCGTGTGGACGACCTCGGGGTGGAACTGCACGCCGTAAAGGTTCATCTCCTTGTTGGCGATGGCGGCGTGGGGGCAGTTTTCGGTTTTGGCAATGGTAACGAATCCGGGCGGGATGGCGCTGATAGCGTCTCCGTGGCTCATCCACACCTGGGTTTTCTCGTCGACCTGGTACAGCAAACCGTTGGCGTCGCCATGTTCGAGGTGGGCGATGCCGTACTCGCGCCGCTCGGTCCGCTCGACCTTGCCGCCGAGCATGTGGGCAAACAGTTGCACGCCGTAACAAATCCCCAGCACCGGCACGCCCAGTTCGAACACGGCCGGGTCGGGCAGGGGCGCGCCCGCAACATGCACGCTCGAGGGCCCGCCGCTGAAAATGATGCCGGCCGGCTCAAGCCGCCTGATCTCGTCAAGCGGGGTGTTGTAAGGCAGGATCAGGCTGAATACGCCCGCCTCGCGCACGCGCCGCGCAATCAGCTTGCTGTACTGCGCGCCGAAATCCAAGACTACGATGGGCTTGCCTGCCGATTGCATTGCGGCTACCTCAATACCTGGTAGTTGGGGGGTTCTTCGGTAATGGTGACGTCGTGGGGGTGGCTTTCGCGCAACCCGGCGGCAGTCACGCGCACAAACTCGGTTTTCGTCTGCAAGTCGCCGATGTCGCGGCATCCGCAGTAGCCCATTCCCGCCCGAAGCCCGCCGACGAGCTGGTGGACGTAGTCGGCCAGCGGTCCGCGGTACGGCACCCGCGCCTCCACGCCCTCCGGCACGAGCTTGGCGGCCTGGTCGACGTCGAACTGCATGTAACGGGCCTTGCTGCCGCGCTGCATGGCCTTGATCGAGCCCATCCCACGGCATACCTTGTAGGTTCGACCCTCGTAAAGGACGGTTTCGCCGGGGCTCTCCTCGGTTCCAGCGAACAGGCTGCCGATCATGACGCAGTTCGCGCCGGCGGCGACGGCCTTGGTGATGTCGCCCGAGTACTTGATGCCGCCGTCGGCGATGACGGGGATGCCGTGCTTCTTGGCCGTTTCGGCCACCTCCATCACGGCGGTCAACTGCGGCACGCCGGCGCCCGCCACGACGCGCGTCGTACAGATTGCTCCCGGCCCGACGCCCACCTTCAGCGCGTCGGCGCCCGCCGCGATGAGATCTTCCGCGGCTTGTGCCGTGACGATGTTGCCCGCGACAAGGTCTATCTCGGGCAAGGCCTTTTTGACCACCTTGACGGTTTCTATGACGAGGTCGGTGTGGCCGTGCGCCGTATCGATCACGAGCACGTCGACGTGCTTGTCGGCCAGCGCCTGGGCGCGCTCGAGTTCGCCCTTGCCCACACCCAGCGCGGCCGCCACACGCAGCCTCCCGTGCTGGTCGCGGCAACTGAGCGGGAAATCCCGCACCTTGTTGATGTCCTTGATGGTGATCAATCCGACGAGCGTGCCGTCCTCGGTGGTGATGGGCAGTTTCTCGATGCGGTGCTGGTGCAGGTGGCGTTTGGCTTCTTCGAGGGTTGTTCCGGGCCGGACGGTGACGAGGTTTTCGCGTGTCATGACGCTGGCGATGGTGACCGAAAAGTCTTCCTGGAACCGCAGGTCGCGGTTGGTGAGTATGCCCACGAGCTTGCCGTTTTCGTCCGTAATGGGCACGCCCGAAACGTGGTAGCGGGCCATCAGGTTCTCCGCTTCCTGAACGGTTTCCTCTGGGCGGAGCGTGATGGGTTCGGTGATGATGCCGGCCTGGGACCGCTTGACGCGGTCGATCTCCGCCGCCTGCTCTTCGACGGACAGATTCTTGTGAACGACGCCGATCCCGCCTTCCTGCGCGATGGCTATGGCCAGGCGCGCTTCGGTTACGGTGTCCATGGCGGCGCTGGACAGGGGAATGTTGAGCTCGATGTTGCGCGTGAACCGCGTCCGCACATCGACATCGCGCGGCAGAACGTTCGACCGCGCCGGTTTCAGCAACACGTCGTCAAAAGATAGTCCCTGCGATATTCGCTCGTGGTTCATGAAAAGCCTCGCCGTTGCTTCAAGCCGATACGGCTGTCCCGCCGGCCTGATTGGAAACCCTGATTATAAGACCGGGATTACTCCCGATCAAGGTAACTAATAGTACGCTTCCCACTCCCTGTCGGTTGACGTGCCAGCGGTTCTACAGGGCCAGCGCGTCCTCGGGCTGGGCGGCGTTGCGCACGGCCCGGGCGATGGCGGGCGCGACGGTCCGGTCGAGCACGTCGGGCAGAATGCGGTCGGGCGCGGGATCGCGGACGGCGTCGGCCAGCGCATGGGCCGCGGCACGCTTCATACGGCCGTCAATCCGCATGGCGCGCGCGTCGAGCGCGCCGCGGAAAATGCCCGGAAACGCCAGCACGTTATTGACCTGGTTGGGGTAGTCGCTTCTGCCCGTGCAGACGATGTCGGCGCCGCCTTCTTTTGCCGCTTCCGGCGCAATTTCCGGTTCGGGGTTGGCCAGGGCCAGAACGATTTTGCGCCGGCCCATCCGGGCGATGTCCCCGGCCTCGAGCAGGTTCGGCCGGCTCACGCCGATGAACACGTCGGCCCCTTCCAGCACTTCTTTCAACGAGCCGCGGCGGTCCTGCTTGTTCGTAACCGGCAGCAGCGACTGCTTGTGCGGCGGCAGGTCGTCGCGGTCCTTATGGATGGCGCCTTTCGAGTCGCACACGATGATGTCCCTGGCGCCGGTGCGCCTCTGGCCTCCGGTGAAGCCGTCCGCACAACGCAGCAGGCGCGCGATGGCCGTTCCGGCGGCGCCGGCCCCGCTGACCACAACGTGCATGTCGCGCAGCTCCATCCCAAGCACGCGGCCGGCGTTGATCAAGGCCGCCCAGACGACGATGGCCGTGCCGTGCTGGTCGTCGTGGAACACCGGAATGCCGAGGTCCTGCAGGCGGTGCTCGATCTCGAAGCACCGCGGCGCGCCGATGTCCTCGAGGTTGATTCCGCCGAACACGGGCGCGATCCGGCGAACGGTATCCACGATTTCGCCGGAATCCTGCGTGTCCAGGCAGATCGGCCAGGCGTCGATATCGCCGTACTGTTTGAACAACAGCGCCTTGCCTTCCATTACGGGTATTGCGGCTAGCGCGCCGATATTGCCCAATCCCAGCACCGACGACCCGTCCGACACCACGGCCACGGTATTGTGCTTAATCGTCAGGTCGCGGGCGCGGGCGGGTTCTTCCGCGATGACCTGGCAAGGCCGCGCGACGCCCGGCGTGTAAGCCGTGGATAGGTCGTCCCGGTTACGGATTGGAAGTTTCGACACCACGGCCAGCTTGCCCCGGAGATGCTCGTGGACTATCAGCGACCGCTCGTAGAAGTCCGTCATAGTCAATTCTCCTCTCTCCCGTACCCTCATTGTTCAATAAACAATGACACGGCTGCAACCCTTGAAGGTCATTAAAGTGGATGATCGCCGGGATAAGTAATTGGCTTTTGTTACGTTCCGGCGGTTTCCATGTATAATTTTAAGACTATATGGCCGGGAACACTGACAATAATCCGCTGATCCACGTAGCGGGTCTCACCAAGACTTTCCAGATGGGCGACACGGTGGTTCGCGCCCTTCGCGGGGTGGACTTCGCCATTGATGCCGGCTCGTACGTGGCCATCATGGGCCCATCGGGCTCGGGCAAGACCACGCTGCTGGACATTCTGGGCTGTTTGAGCCGGCCCACGTCGGGCGATTACCGCCTTAAAGGCATGCTGGTGAGCGAGATGCCCGAGCACCGGCTGGCGGAGATCCGCAACGAAGAGATCGGGTTCGTGTTCCAAAACTTCAACCTTCTGAGCCGGACCACGGCGCTGGCCAACGTGGAATTGCCGCTGTTGTACAGCGGCGCGGCCAGGAAAGAACGCGCGGCCCGCGCCAGCGAAGCGCTGGAGGCCGTCGGGCTTGCCGACCGGATGTACCACAAGCCCAACGAACTCTCCGGCGGCCAGCGGCAACGCGTGGCGGTTGCGCGGGCGCTGATCAACCGCCCGTCGATCCTGTTTGCCGACGAGCCTACCGGCAACCTCGATACGGCCAGCGGAGAAAGCATTCTGGCCCTGTTCGAGGAACTGAACGCTAAAGGAAACACAATCGTCATGGTAACGCATGAGCGGGAAGTGGCCGAGCATGCCCAGCGCATCATGAGTTTTCGTGACGGCGAACTGGTAAAGGACGAATGGCGGATAGAAAACAGAAACATGTGGGACGTGCAACACTTGGCTGGCTGATTGCCGCCGTGGTCATTGCCGCTCCCATTGTCTATTTCAGCTTTTTGCAGGAAGACTTGATTAAGGTCACGGCCACGACATTGAAACGCGGGCGCGTGGAGGATACGGTCTCGGCCATTTCCGCGGGCACCGTAACCCCGAAGGTGGAGTCGATGGTGGCGTCGGCCCTCATCGGCAAAATCAAGGCCATACCCAAGAAAGAAGGCGCCCGCGTAAAAGAAGGCGACGTCCTGGTCGAGATCGAGCACGCCGAACTGGACGCCCAGGTCGAGCTGGCCGAAGCCAACCTCCGTGCCGGAAAGTTCAAGCTCGAACAGGCGAAGATCGGAGCCAAAATCGCCGAAGAGGTCGCCGAAACCAGGGTCAGCCAGGCCGCCGCACAGCTCGCCGAAGCCGAGCGCAGCGTGAAACGACTGCAGGCGCTGCTTGACCAGCAGGCCATCTCCCAAAGCGAGATGGACAAGGTCAACCTGGCCTATCGAGTGGCCAAGGAGGATCATTCCGCCGCCGTCGCCAATTGCCAGGAGAACCTCGTGCGGCAGGAAGAAATCAAGTCCGCCGGAGCGGGCATCGAACAGCTTCAGTCGTCGGTGGAAGTCGCCCGGGAAGCCCGCGAGAAGGCGTTTGTTCGCGCTCCGTTCGACGGGATCGTGGCGAAGGTGAATGTCGAGGTGGGGGAGGCCGTGGCGATGGGCATGCCGTTGGTCAAGCTGGTGCAGAACACCGACTTCTACGTCGAGGCTCCGTTCGACGAAGCCAACGCCTCGGAGATCCAAATCGGCCAGGAGGCCCGCGTCAATCTCGACGCCTACCGCGGCACGGATTTTCCCGGGGAAGTGACCTTTATCTCGCCCACCGTTCAGCTCAATCCCGATTTGAGCCGCACGCTCGATATCGACGTCAGGATTTCCGAAGGCCAGGACAAGTTCGTGGCCGGCATGTCCGCCGACGTTGTCATCGTTGTGAAAAGAAAGGACGATGTCCTGTACGTGCCGAGCGAGGCGCTGGTGCGCGAAGAAATCGCCTACGTAATTGAAGACGGGCGGGCTCGGCAGCGCAAGGTTGAGGTAGGCATCGGCAACAGCTACACCCGCGAGGTTATCAGCGGCCTCGAAGAAGGCGAAACGCTGATTACCTCGGTGACCGAAAAAGGCCTCGAAGACGGGGCGAGAGTTCAGGTAGTCGAGTCACTGGACCTATGAGCTATCTCGAAAGCATATTTGTAGCGCTCCGGTCGCTTTCTCAGAACAAGGTGCGCTCGTTTCTCACCACCCTCGGTGTCATCATCGGGGTGATGTCGGTGATCCTGCTTATTTCCCTGGGCGAAGCGGCGCAAGATTATATCGAGCAGCAGTTCGCCGGGATGGGCAGCAACGTCATCGTCGTCTCGCCGGGCAAGCAGGAAACCACGTCGGACATGTTCGTGGTGACCGCCGGCAGTTTCCATAAGCTCACGCACGAAAACGCCAAGGAGATCAAGCGTAGGGGCCAGGGCATTAGAGGAGTGTCGGGCAACGTTTTCGGGGCCGCGCAGATCCGCAACGGCGCCAAGCAGCGCAACTGTCTCGTAATCGGCTGCACGGAAGACTTTGACGAGATCCGGCAGTTGAAAACCCAGGTCGGAAGGTTCATCGACGCCGGCGACGTGGAGCGAAACAGGCGCGTCGCCGTGATTGGCCGCACCGCCCGGTACGAGCTGTTCGGCAACAAACAGGCGCTCAACCAGTCCATTTCCATCAACCGGCGCAAACACAAAGTCGTGGGTATTCTCGAAGAACGCGGCGTGACTCTCGGGATCAACCTCGACGACCTCGTGATCGTTCCCCTGCCCAGCGGGCAGCAGATTTTTCACGGCGGCAAGGACGAACTGTTCGAGATTGTCGTTTCCGCTCGAACACCGCAGGACATCAAGCCCGCCATCGCATCAATTAAAAAAACGCTTATTGAGGCCCACGATTACGTCGAGGATTTCACTATCACCGATCAGGACGGTATGATGGGCTCGCTCAGCAAGATTTTCGACATGCTGCGGTTCATGCTGGCCGGAATCGCCAGCATCAGCCTGCTCGTGGGCGGGATCGGCATCATGAACATCATGCTGGTCAGCGTGCGCGAGCGCATACGGGAGGTCGGCATCAGGAAAGCCGTGGGTGCAAAAAAACACGACGTGGGCCTGCAGTTTCTGATCGAGGCGGTCACGTTGAGCGTTTGCGGCGGCATGATCGGCGTGCTCATTGGCTGGCTCGGCACCGTCGTTATCCATTTTGTCTATCCCAGCCTGCCCGTGGCGCTGTCGATGTGGTCGGTCACGGTCTCGTTCACGTTCAGCCTGAGCGTCGGCGTGTTTTTCGGCGTGTATCCCGCGCTTAAAGCGGCCAGCGTCGACCCTGTCGAAGCACTGCGGTACGAGTAGGCGCCATGATTACGGGCATCGGCGTCGACATCGTGGAAGTGGCCGATATCGAACGCCGGTTGCGCCGTGAAACGTTTGTCAACATCTTCAGCGATGCCGAACGCGCACATGCCGATTCACTGCCTCTCCAGCGGGCCGAAATTTTTGCCGCGCGGTTTGCCGCAAAAGAGGCGTTCGGCAAAGCGCTTGGAACGGGGCTCCGCATCGGCTGGAACTTGCGCGACATCGCGGTGGTCAACGACGGCAACGGCCGGCCCCACCTTGAGCTCGGCCCGGCGCTGAAAGAACTCCTCCCACCCGGCGCGACCGTGCATGTGTCGCTCTCGCACATCAAAACGCACGCCGTCGCCGTGGTGGTGATCGAGGAGGTTGCAGAAAGCACGTAAAGAGACGCCTCGAACTTCACGTCCTTTCCCGCTAAAACCGCACCTTCAGCGTGCGAATTTCAAACGGTTTCACGTACAGCCGCACCGTGTTCTTTTTGAGCTCGACCGGCGCGTCGTTTTCTTCCATGAGGTCGCACTCGGTCACCTTGCGCGGTTTCTGGCCAAACGCAACGGCAACGTCCCCCCGCTGGCCATACGCCTCGTAAAGGCGCACAATAATCGCGTTCGAATCTTCCGCTTTCTTCACCGTATCGATCACCACGTTTTCCGCGTCCACCGAGGCGAAACTGCCCGTCGTTGCGAGTGCTCCTTTTCGGGCCGGCACGGCCAGCGCCAGCAAGCGTTCGTTAAGCTGGAACGCCTCCTGGACCGTCCCGTTGCGCCAGCTCCACGGGTGGGCGTACAACGCGTAGGTGAAGGTGTGTTCGCCGGTGTCCGCGGACGCGTCGGGGTCCGTCGGCGAACGAAGCAGTGAGAGCCGCAACACGTTGCCCTTGATATCGTAGCCGTACTTGCAGTCGTTAAGCAGGCTGACGCCGTAGTTGCCTTCCGACAGGTCGGCCCATTTGTGCGCAGGGACCTCGAACCTGGCCCGGTCGAAGTCGGTGTTGTGATGCGTGGGCCGCTCGATTGCGCCGAACGCGATCTCGTACGCCGCCCGGCTGGATCGCACATCCACCGGGAACGCCGCTTTCAGCAGCACGTGTTCTTCGTGCCAATCGACGCGCGTGGCAAAATCCAGGCGTGGACTGCCAGCGCGCATCGTAATATCCTGAGTGAGCGTGCTTCGCTCTGTCTTTCGCACAAGCCGCACCACGGCCCGCAACGGCCCCTGCTCGACAACCTCGACCGTTGCCGGCCCCTGCCAGTCCAGTTTCAGGTCTTCAAAGTTCGGGTCGATATCCCAGGCGTCGTTGCCGTGCGGCCGGTCTTCGAACAATTGCAGCACGTTGCCTCTTTCGCCCTCGGGCATGATTTCGCGGCCCTCGAGCTTGTCGTACACGCTCACCAACTCGCCGCGCCGGTTCAGCTTGACGCGCAGAAAATCGTTTTCCAGCTTTGTCTTTGACACGCGCAGCCGCGCCGGCTTTGACTCGGCTTTTCCCTCCATCAGGCGGTAAACCGCAAAGCCCAGCGGGGGAAGGCCACGCGCCTCGAACAGCAGGTCCGACGGCCCCATCACTTGGTGTGGCGCCGGTTCGCCAAACTGATCGCGCACGTGAAAGTCGCCCCGAGGCAGCGGCATCGTTACGTGCGCCACGTCGTCGCGCACCCACGAAAGTGTGTTGAACACCAGGATGGGTTTGCCCTCGCCCGACGTGTCGATTTTGTCCGCTAAAAATCGCAACGCCTCTGCGCGGGCCTCCGCGGCGGTCTTTTTTGCGTCCGCGTAATCGGTCTCAGTCTGCTCGTAAACTTCGCGAATCGAGGAGCCGGGCAAAATGTCGTGAAATTGGTTCGTCAACACGATTTTCCACGCCTCGTACAGTTTCTGGCCCTCGTACGGCCCGCCGTGTTCGAGCGACATCGCCCCAAGCAGTTCGGTTTGCCGCAGCAGGAATTCGCACTGGCGGTTGTTCTGCTTTGTCCGGGCCTGCGAAGTCTGGCAGCCGCGATGGTATTCGAGGTACAGCTCATTGTTGTACACGGGCAGCTCGACGGACTCCGCCGCGTCGCGCATCCGGTCGATACAATCCTGCATCCGGCCCTGTTTGCACTTGGGCACCCCGACGATGTTGCCAAGCCGCCGGGCGTATTCGAGCATCTCCAGCGTCGGCCCGCCCCCGCCGTCACCCCAGCCGAACGGGAACGGCGCCTCGTCGATGTGCTCTTTTTGCTTGAAGTTCTCGCGCTGTTCGATAAGGTCTTTCGGCTTGACCATGCCGTTGTACGAGCCCGGCGGCATCAGGCCCAGCACGCGCGTGCCGTCCGCGCCTTCCCACTCGAACATGCTGTGCGGAAACTCCGTGTAGCGGTTCCACGAGAGTTTCGTGGTCACGAACGTGTCGACCTGGGCTTTCCTCAGGATCTGCGGCAGTGTCCAGGCGTAGCCGAACGCGTCGGGCAGCCAGGCCGTGCGGGAGCGGACGCCCAGGTTCTTGCGCAGCCACCGGTTTCCGTAAAGAAGTTGGCGCACCAGCGATTCGCCCGAGGGCACGTTGCAGTCGCTCTCGACCCACATCGCTCCAAGCGGCTCCCACCGGCCTTCCTTCACGCGCTTTTTGATCCGCGCGAATAACTCCGGGTAGTGCCGCTGCATCCACTCGTACTGGACGGGCTGGCTCGCCAGGAACACGTACTCCGGGTATCGTTCCATGTAGTTGAGCACCGTCGAAAAAGTCCGGGCACATTTGCGCCGCGTCTCGCGCAACGGCCACAGCCACGCCGTGTCGATGTGAGAGTGGCCCGTCAGCGTCAATTCGCCCAGCCCGTAGCTCGCCTGAAACTTTTTCAGGCACAGCGCGATAAAGTGGCGCGCTTCTCTGAGACTTTTGAAGTAAGCGGGGCTGCCTCGGTGCTGCATGTCTATGCCCTGCAGCGTGAGGAGCAGCATCGACATCATCTGCCGCCGCGGCGCGCAGTTCTTGTCCAACTCTTCACATACGTCCAGCACGACCTGACAGTCGTAATAGAAGTTCCAGGCATCGACATTCTTCACGGCGACATCGGCATACTCGAAGTAGTGGTGCTCGTCGAACCGCACGCTCGGCACGCTCTCGAGCGCAATCTCGTATACGTCGCCGCCGCGCGCCTTCTCGGCGAGAAGCAGTTCGTCCCGATTCGGGTCCAGCCCTTGAAACGGCTTGCCGTTCACGTACGCCAACGACTCGCCCCCCGGCCGGATCAGCGCAACCATCCGCCGGCCTTGCATCGATTTTGGCGCCCGCACCCGCAGCCGAAACCAGGTCGTCTGATCGAATCCGCCCCAGCGGCTGTGTAGCGCGAACGGTTTCCAACCCGAGCGCGGCATCCGCTCAGGACCTTTGCCGCGTCCGGTCACCACCGACTGAATTGCGCCGATCGGCTTTCGCTGCTCGTAAATTGTCTCGTGAATTTCGCGCAATCGCGCGCGGATCTGTTCGTTTTGCAGCCGCCACTCGGCTTCAAAATGAGGCATGGGAAAAGTCCTTTCGCAAATCAATTAAGTCAGCGGATTGTAGCAGGAAAAGCAGGGGCAACTGAATGGGTCGAGACAAAAAAAGCGGGACGGCCCCCCGGCAACTGCCGGGAGGACGTCCCATATCTTTTCAAGCGAATGCTCGTCTGGCGAGCGTTCGCCTTACTGCTGTCTTACGGCGGTGTCGCCGTCGATGATGAGATTGGTGCCGTCGAACGTGCCGCTTTTGGTCTGGCCCATGGCCTTGACGGTAAGCTTGCCGTCCGCCAGCGTGTACTTGGCGTCCAAACCGTTCGGCGCGATGGCTGCCAGGGGACCGCCTTTGAGCGACACAGTGGTGTCGTCTTTGAACGTCGCGGTGAATTCGCCGATCTTCCAGGTTGATCCGACGAGTGTGCCTCCGGCCACAGCGGGTTCGGCGGGGGCCGCTTCCTCGGGCGCCGGCGCGGCTTCAGGTTCGGGCGCCGGTTCGGGCGCGGCGGCGGGAGCCTTTTCTTCAGGCGCCGGTGTTGCGATAGGGGGTTCGGACGGTTTGGGTTCGGGCTCCGGACTCGAGCACGCCGCAAACGTGATTACAGCTGCCAATGCAAGACACAAAAAGACATAGTTTTTCATTTTCAGACACCCTTCCTTGTTTTCGATTACGACCCCGGGGTCAACTTTGACTTATGTTAGCAAAAGTGGCGGAAAAGTCAAAACAGTTCTTTGTGTCATGGAAGGTGGGAGTTAACCGGCTTCTACTCTAACGGGAAGGGCAGGCGCAACATCTCGCCGCAAGGGCTACCACCAGAGGTACTTTTTGGCGTTCTTGAGAATTCTCCGGTAGGCGGGCGCGCCGGGACCGTCGGTGTCGATACGGCCGCTACGGGCCGCGGCGCGGTAAGTGAACGCGTGCTGGACCACGCCCACCGCTGCCGAATACGCCGCGGTACGCACCGCCGCGGGGGCGATCTCGACCTTGTTAGGCACGCCTTTGCGGGCGCTGAGCTGGAGCGAGCTTTTCGCCAGCTCGACGTGATTCTTGATCTCGCTCGCCCCGCCCGTCAGCACGATGCCGCACACCAGGTTCTTGACAAGCCCGCGGGCCTGCAGGTACTGGCGCACCTTCGTCATCAGCTCCCGCGCGCGCTCGAAAATGATCATCTCGACCTCGCTGCGCGTTACGATGCTGGGCGCGCCCGGCACGTTGGTTTTGAGCTTGATGGGCGTGCCGGGATTGGCGGTTGACGGCGCCGCCAGCTTCTCCTCGAAGGCCTCGCTCTCCATCAGCTCGTCTGCAACCCCGTACGACATTACCAGTTCGTCGGCTTCTTCGAACGAGATGTGCAGGCCCGCTGACAGGTCCCGCGTCAAATGGTACCCGCCCCATTCGAAACACTGTGTGCCCAGGATGCGGTAGTCGCGGTACACGGATAGCCCGGTGATGCTCCGCCCCATATCGAGCACGCCCACGCCCAGTTCCATCTCTTCCGGGGTGAGACATCCCAGCGCGCTGGCAAGCGGCGTGAAGATGAAATCTTCCAGCGTAAGGCCCTGTGAACTGATGCAGGCGTCGAGGTTGTCGATGATCACCCCGGGGATCAGTGTGAAATGAACGCGCGTCTTGAGAACCTGGCCCCGAATGCCCATCGGGTCCATCACCCGCAGGTCGTCCACGTACCATTCCTGCGCCGTAACCGAAGACGTTACCCGCTTGCCCGGCGACAGGATGTCGTGCGAGGCGATGTTGAGCGCCTCGTTCATGTGGGAAGCCTCGACGATCTGGTTCTCGAGCTTAATATTGCCTTCGCGGATAAAGGTATCGACGTTTTTGCCATTGATCGCGCAGAAAACCGACTTCAGCGTGACCTGCGCTTCGCGTTCGGCGGCGGCGAGGGCTTTCTTCAGGGTCATTTGGGTGGCGTTGAGATTCTGGATAACCCCCAGCGAAATGCACGCCCGCGACGGCTCGGACCCGTGGCCGATGATGCGGATTGTTCCGTCGGCGTCCATGTGGGCGATCAGCACGCGGATCTCACGCGAGCCAAAATCGATTACGCCGACAGTTTCGCCCTTCCGCCGCAATATGTTTGCTCCCTGCCTCGAAATGAGCCGTTGTCAACCGTTTCAGACGCTTTGCCTAAAACGGCAGTTCTTCCTGGGGTTCGCTCGCGCGCTCGCCCTTTGGCTTCAATTGCCCGATGGTCTTCTCGATGTCGGCCATTGACGAGCGGTGATGCGTTAAGGTTTCCCGGGCCTGCGAAAGCATTTCTTCGAGTTCGAGCCGGTGGCGTTGGAGGTCTTTGACGTTCTGTCGGGATTCCTCGAGTTTGGCGCGCGCGGCTTTTTCAGTTTCCTTCATACCGGCGAGGGAAGTTTCGACCTCGCTTTCCTGTTCGCGGGCCTGCTCGAGCTCGCTGCGCGCTCCCTCGACCCGGCGTAACTCGGCCTCCCGCGCCTCCTGCAAGGCCCGGATTTGCTCCTCGATCTCCGACACCCGTTTCTCGATCCCCACCACCTTCTCCTCGATCAGCGAACAGTGCGCGCGGGCATCGGCAAGTTCCGAACCGCCTTCGGCCACCCGGCTCTCCGCCGCCACAACCTCCTGCTCGGCCTTCTTCACCTGGCCGCGGGCGCCTTCGATATGCTCGGCGTTCTGCTGGAACTGCGCTTCCGCTTCTTTAACGCGCGCCTCGGCCTTCGCCGTTTCCGCCCGCGCCAAGTGCGCCACGGCCTGCAATGCAAGTACCTTGGCGCCGGGCATATCGCCCGAAGCGACTGCACGCTGGGCCGTTACAAGCAGCGATTCCGGCGTGCCTTCTTCAGGTTCGCGGGCCGGTTCCTGTTCCGCTTTTTCCACGCTTTCCTCCTGCCGGACCGGTTGGGCTGGTTCGGCCTCTTCAACAGCCATGGGTGGGTCTTTGGCAGCCGGGGCCTCCGGTTCGTCCGCATCTTTCAACTTGACCGAATCTTCCGGTGCGGACTCAATAGACTGTCCCAATAAATCCAATAGCGACCGGCTGTCGTCAAGCCAAGTTTTAACGGCAGATGCTTCCGGATCTTCAAACGCATCAACGTAGGCCTCGCAGAAGCCGTAGGCCAGATCGAAAAACGCCTCGTTCAACTTCTCCAGCGAAGCACTGAGCCGGCAGATCGAAAGCATTTGGCCGCTCAAATCGGCTGCAGCCGCGCAGCCGTTATCGGTAGCGAACGACTGCAGACTTTCGATCCGGTACCCAATGTTTTTCAGCCGTTCGGCCCAGGTTTCCCGCGGCGCCTTGGCCAGCCGTGCCAAATCGTCGCAAACTGCGTCCAACACCGGCGCAACCTCGTCCACCGGCTTCGGTTCCGGAGTAAGCTCCGTTTGTTTCTCATCCGGGGCTTCCAACCCTGCCGACTCTGGCGGCGCCGCCGGTTCTGCCGGCACATCTTCGGCAAACGGAGCGGTTTCCTCATCTTCTGGTTCGGCTTCCTGGCCCTCCACAAACGGCAGAAAATCGTCTATCGACGGCTCATCTTCGGCCGGAACGCCTGCCATGGCAGGTTCGGCCCGCGGCTCTTCCTCGGGCATGGCGAAAGGAATTGTATTGTCAACAGGCTCAACAGGTTCCGCCTCGGGTGCGCCATCCATTTCCGCGGCAGGCTCTTCCTCGATCTCCACCTCATCCTCGACAAGCGTCAACCCCGCCGCAGTCAGCTCTTCGACAGCCTTATTGTACCGTTTGCGCCAGGTTTGCATTGCGCCGGACCGTGTATTGTTGACAATCAGGTCCCCCACCATCAGGCAGAGAATCTCGTAGCTGTCGTTCAAAAATGGAACACACACGTGCGCCGAACTCGCGTTCTCGTATGTCTGAAGCACTCGCGCCGTTCCTGTCAACGCCTCAATTATGTGTTTCCAGTTTTGTTCCGCCGACAGCTCGACCGCGGCCAGAAGCTGACCCATGCAGTTGTCCGACCAGAACTCCTGAGGAGCGCCCGCCTGGCCTTTGGCGACGTAACGGTGGAACCGCCCCAGCGATGTCAAAAGACGTTGCGTCGGGTCTCCCGACCCGGCCGCCGCAGCCGCCGGGACCGCGGGTTTGGCTTCTTCTTCGGCTTCGTGGAACAAGAGCGCGTTGCGTTCTTCGGACGCGACCGCCCCCAGGGCGCCGGCCGTTGCCGGCCGTGCGGCAGACGCAACAGGCCGTCCGTCGCCGTTGTTGGAGTTTATTTCCCGCCGGGCCTGAACCGCGGCCCTTCTGTTTTTTCTGCCAAATCGCACCTTGATTACACCTCCCGCTGGCGATTGTAGCATAGGCCCCCCATATGCGCAATATGTTGTGGTGATCTTTTTTGCCAAGAACGAGAAAATCTGCACCAAACGCACAAAAGGCAGTCAATCTCTTGACCTGCTCTTGCCACCCCCTCGCCTTGTGCAAAAAAATGGCTCCTGCACGGGATTGGACCGTGCTCGGAGCCTTAGCTCAAACCGCAACGGAACCTCTTGCCTGGCAAGGGTTCCACACCGCCCGCGGCTTTACTCGATCTGCCGCCGCCTCCTCCGCCGTGTTACTTCCTTGCCGCCTCTTCGTTGATACCGCTGGTAAACAGGCTGCCTTCGGCGAGCCTTGTCAGCTTCTTATCGGTATCGCCTTCCTGGTTCAGGGTTTCCTGAAGCAGGTCCGCCGCTTCGTCGTAGCCCAACTGGCGCGCAAACGTGCGGACCGTGCCGTAAGCGGCGATCTCGTAATGTTCGACGGCCTGTGCCGCGGCGATCAGCGCCGCATCCTTCACGTCGGGGTCGCCGGGTGAATTGGCGATTTCTTCGCCTTCCTCGATGATGGCACGCATCGCCCTGCAAGGCACGTTCATCGTCGAGTAGCCCAGATTGTCCATCACTTCGTCCAACCGGGACAACTGCTGTTGCGACTGCTTCAGGTGCTGCTGGAACCCTTCTTTCAGTTCCTCGGAGTGCGCCGCGTCTATCATCTTTGGCAGCGCATCTATAATCACGGACTCTGCGTCGCGCAACATGTTTAAATGATGCACAAACAGGTCTTCAAGCGATTCAAGGTTAACCATACTCGCTTCTCCTTACTCCGCGGACAACGGGCCCGCGGACTTGTTCCCGGACACGGCCCCCCTCCGGAGTTGCTCCTTGTTCACTTCCGGCAGGCCGGGCCCCATCCACTTCTCTTAACCTAAGTATCTCTCATTGCTGATGATACGCCTATAGGAGCCTGGCTCATACGCTGCCCGGAAGTTGGCGCATTCACCCCTCGGGCGTTCCCCTATGAGCAAATTGCGGAAGATAAGCCATGTGCACTTTGGCCGAACTTTGACTCTTGCAAGAGAAAATCGGTCACACCAGGGGGCAACTCAAGAGCTTCGGATAGGATTGGAGCTCGGCTTGCGGAAAGCGAAGCCGCCCGGAACAAGAGGAAAAGCGGTGCCCGAAACGGGGGCATCAGGCGGTCTGAATTTGGAACTCCTTCAAGTCAATTTCAGGGGTGCGTTTGGACAAGTTTAGGACTTCAATCCCCACTACTTGGTTTCGCTCATCGAAATCCAGCACCACGTCCGGCGCAACTTCCTCAGATTCGACAACCTTAGAATTGTCCAGCCGGAGGTATAGAGCGTCGGCCTGTTTATCCACCTGAAGTCGCATGTCTAACCCTTTAACGAAAAGCTTATCCACAGAGAGGCATCGGAGGCATTTGGTCGTAAACATTGCCTTCTAAAACGCGCCCGTTCCGCTTCTTATAAAAGCCGCCCCATTGCTTGAAAAAAAACGGAATTCCTCTTCTGCGGCAAGCGTTCCTAATCTCAAGCACCCACTGCTCCTTCATAGACCGTGCCCCAGGGCCGGACTCGCCGCCGACTATTGCCCAGTCTATGCTGGTCCAATCAACCGTGCGCACTGGTCCAAGAAGCGGCTCGAACGACACGAACTTCACATGCGCTTCAGTTTTTCGCAAGCAATCGATTCGGTAAACGTAATCCTGATTTTCAACACTGACACCCATCCAGATATGAGGCCGCCACGGTAGAAGTTCTGCTAGTTCGGCCAGCCGCTCGGCTCTTTTTGTCAGCACCTGATAGCAGTGCCAGTCGGCCCGGTTCATGACATTGAAAACTCGCAGTATGAAATCCACCGGAACCTTTTCGTGGAAGAGGTCGCTCATGGAATTTACAAAAATGGTCTGCGGCTTCTTCCATCCCAAAGGAAGTTCCAACGCGTGTTCATGGGTGGTCAAACTAAAACCGTTTCTATAATTCGCCTGCCCCATTGCTTGCAGCCGCTTGGCCATGCGCTTGGCATAACAATGCGTGCAGCCCGGGCTGATTTCTGAACATCCCGTGACAGGGTTCCAAGTTGATTCCGTCCACTCAATTGCAGAATGATTAGCCATTATAAAGGTTCACCTTTCCGGTACATATTAAAAATATCCATCATGATCTTACCACCAGTTTGATTTGCAGAGGCAAAAAGGAGGTAGTACAAAACAGTCCCAGTGGAGTTTCGCATTGGTAGTGACTCTGGAACATATTTGAAACCCGCATGCGTAGAAAGCCTTTTACGGAAAGCTTCAACTACGACTTCATTTTCGGTTTTCTCTTCTCCAAATAGCAATCCTTGGCCCGAATAGGCAACTTGTCTCCATGAAGAATCGCCCCAAAATTTATCCATCTTCCGTGCTTCTGACACGCCTATTTTGCTCTTGTCTTTCCTTAGGACACTCCTGTTCATTGCCATTGTTGGAAAATTGAGCAAGACCTCGACGCTCCGCATTCTTCCAGCCTGAAGGATTACGTTCCAATCCAACGTCAAAGCATAAGGGTCGAGAACGCAGAAAGCGCGTCTAAAGTCTTCGTATCTTGCTCGGGGAAAGATTTTCGCAGGAAGAATTTCATTGCAGTTGCTTGATAGATGAAGACGTCAGTTCTTCCTTGAGAGAGCTTACGCAAGTTTTTGACCTTTGCAGGATCCAAATCGACAAAATGATATTCAGAAAATGCAGGTGATACCTCAAGTGCTCTGAGAGGACTTCCTTCAATGAACTCCCCCGTGCTTTTGGAGACGTGTACACCCATGCCTGCAAAGGCATCGATGTAAATGTGAAAGAATTTTTTACCGGCTACTATTCTCGAATAAGCTAGAGCGTACTTTCGAATTATGGTCAACTTGATTTCTGACCATCTACCGATTACATCGTATTTGGACATATGCTCATCCCCCTGTGTACGTCGCTTATAGTAATAGCTGCAACTTCGAAGAGCAAGCCTACTGAAAGAGGGTCTACCGCATCCACAGCCAGACGTTTTTGGGGTCGGCGCTGACTTCGAAGGCGTCTCTGAGCCAGGAGAGGTAGGGGCTGTAGAGGACGCGCTCGCCGTTGATTTTCTCGATGCTGACGCGGTGCATGGGCTGGAAGGGGCGGGCTAGCATGTGGCGCATGAAGCCGAAGTATTCGAGCAGGCGGGGGTGATCGTGCGGGACGCGGATCTCGAGGTTCTTGCCGTAGCTTTTGGAGACGACGACGAGCCGGTTGCCGTGGTAGACGAGGTGCGTGCCGGGGACGCGCTTGGGGAGGTTGTGTTTCAGCGCCGGGACTCCGGTTCCGCACAGGGACGCGGGGTCGGCGGCGTTGATCCAGTAGATGGCGTCGTGGTCGAGGCCCTGCTGAAGCGCGCGGAGGGCTTCGTGCGAGGCGAACTGAATGCCGGGGATGCCTTCGAAGAAGTTGCCGGTGACGATCTCGCCGGAGAGTTCCATCAGCCGCAACGCCCGGAACAGGCCGCCCCATTTCAGCGCGGGCATTTCGCGGGCGAGCAGCTCGCGGAACAGCACTCCGTACCGCATCAGAAGGGCGCGGACGCGGTCCTTGTTGATCAACATGCTGATGGCTTCGCAATGCCGCCGGTTGTTCGTAAACACGAGCGTCGACTGATGCCGCTCGATCTCGTGCCGGCATTCCTCCGCCAGCCGCGGCAGGAATGGTTTCAGCCGCGGATCCTTTTCGCGGTCTTCGCCGTCCTCCGGTGAAACGCCCGGAAACCGCACCTCGATCCGGTAAGCCTTCTCCCGCCCCGACTCGACTACCGCCACCGGCCGCCTGGCGTAGTGCGGCTCGCCGCCCGTATCGATCAGCCGGTAGCCGCCGACAAATTCCCCGATCAGGGCCAGCGGCTTGATTGTCGCGCTGATAGCTATCCGCTGAAGCTCGCCCGCCAGCAACACCAGCCGCTCGACCGCCGTCATCAGGTGCGTGCCCCGCTTCGACGGCGCCACCGCGTGGATCTCGTCCAGGATGACCGTCTGCAATCCGCGGAAAAGGTCGCGGCCCTTCCGGCTGCTCAGCAGCAGGTTCAGGCTTTCGGGCGTGGTGATCAGAATCTCGGGCGGCCGCCGGATCATCCGCTGGCGTTCGGACTGGGGCGTGTCGCCGCTCCGTGTCACTACCCGGATGTCCGGGAACGGCTCACCGGCTTCTGAGAAGCGCGCCCGCAACTGTTCGAGCGGCGTGAGCAGGTTCCGCTGGATGTCGTTGTTCAGCGCCTTCAGCGGCGAGACGTAAAGCACCCGCACGTTCCCCGGCGCCCACCGGCCCCGGACAAGCTGGTCGATCCCCCAGAGGAACGCCGTCAGCGTTTTGCCGCTGCCCGTCGGCGCCGTGACGAGCACACGTTTCTTCGCGGCGATCAGCGGCCACGCCTTCGCCTGCACGTCCGTCGGCGTCCCGACGCGCTCCAGAAACCAGTCCCGCACCAGCGGGCTGAACAAATCAAGCGGGTCAGGCAAAAGTCGGCCCTCTTAAAGATTTAGAGCAGAAAGGTTAAAGAAGTTCCTTAAACTGATCGGGCGTTAAACCGGCGTCTTGCGCAATTGCGCCCATCGTAAAAGGGTTGATGGGGTTGTTTCGTGGAATGGTAAGGCGGGTGAGACCATTGGACATGACAATGTGCTTGCCTTGACGAGTCACTCGGTATCCCAGCTTTTGCAACGCACGGACAGCTGTCTGCGCACTTATCCCTGGAATTCGCGGCATGGCTCTAGATAACCACCGTCTCTTCGGTAATTTGCACGCTGGCCTGGTCTATTTCCTCCGCTTCAAGCCACTCCTTTATGGCGCTGCGAATATTTTCCAAAGCTTCTTCGCGCGTTGCACCTTGAGAATGACATCCCCGGAGCATCGGGCAGCTAACGGCAAAACCTTCTTCGCTTTCTATTAGAACTACTCGAAAGTCCATTTTAGGATCTCCTGAATCCATTCTACCGTCCCCAGAGCACCGGAACAAAACCTATCGCAGCCACTCGTCCAGGTGGGCCGCGACAAAGTCGTCGTCGGCCAGATGTGGATATGACGCGCAGACACGGTCGATCTCTTCCGCCTGGCCGGGCGAGAGGGTTTCGTCGGGGTCGAGGGTCCAGGTTCCTTCGAGAAGGCGCTGGTGGGCGAGGATGTAGTGGATGCCCGGGATGCAGCCGGCGAAGTTGTTCGCGGCGTCGAATGCGGCGGCGTTGGAATCGGTAATCTCAACCGCCCGCGTCAGCAGTTCCGGCGGAACCGGCGCGCCGGACTGGGCAAGCGCGCGGCATTCCTCGAGCAGTTCGACGGCCTTCTTTGTCCAGAAGGCCCAGTGGCCGAGGAGGCCACCGGCGATCCGCAACGTCCGGCCGCCGATGCGGTAGGCCGTCAGCAAGTCGACGACGATGTTGTCGTCGTTGCCCGTATACAGGGCGATTTCGCCCGCCCGGTCCGATTCGGCCACGCCCCGGATCACGTCGTACGTCTGGTACCGGTTGAACGGCGCGATCTTGATTGCCACGACGTTCTCGATCTCCGCGAACCGCCGCCAAAATTCGACGGGCAACAGCCGTCCGCCCACCGCCGGCTGAAGATAGAAACCAAACAGCGGAACCGCCTCGGCAACCGCCTTGCAATGCTCGATAAGCTCATCGACCGACGCCGCCTTCATCGCCCCCAGGCTCAGCAGCCCCGCGTGGTAGCCCGCGGAGGCCAGGAACTCGGCTTCGGCAACCGCCTGCGCCGTTTCGCCGCAGATGCCGCCAATCTTGGCGATCGGGCGGCCGGTTCCGGCGGCAATCTGATCGACCGTCTCGCCCGCCAGCTCGATCACGGGCCGGAACAGCCCGTGGCGCGGCTCGCGGATGGCGAACTGCGTGGTGTGCACGCCCACGGCCACCCCGCCCGCGCCCGCCGCGCAGTAGTAGCGCGTCAAGGCCCGCTGCCGCCGCTCATCGAGCTTGCGGCCGCGCGTCAAGGCCAGCGGGTGCGCCGGAATGACCTGGCCGGCCTGCAGCAGGTGCTTCAAATCCTGCGTCATAGCCTTGTGCCTCCAATGGGACGTATAGGACCGATAGGACGTATGGGATCCATACAAGTCAATATTTCCCGTTCCGCGTTTGGTAGTGGGTGGGTTTGTCCCAGATTGCTTTTCCGTTCATGATCCAGTTGACGGTCCAGGGGATAAGCGTGTCGAGCGCAACGTCGGGCGAGCCGAAGAGCTGGTGGCACTTCGAGGCGTTGCTTAACAGTGCCGTGGCTGCTTCCTCGCCTTCAAAAACCGGCTCCTTGCCCATCAGCTCGCCGAACCGTTGCGCGAGCGCGCGGACGGAAACTGTTTCCGGACCGGTGACGTTCAGTATTTCGGGCGGGTTGGACGCCAGCTCGAGGCTTGTCAGTGCCGCGGCGTTGGCGTAAGCCTGCCACACGCAGTTGAAAAAGCCCATGGTCAAATCGACGGGCAGCCCCGCCCGCACCTTCGCCGCCACGTCGACCAGCACCCCGTAACGCATTTCGACCGCGTAGTTCAGCCGGAAATGCAGCACCCGCGCGCCCAGTTCTCGTGCGCAGTAGTCGAACATCCGTTCGCGGCCCAGGCACGACATCGCGTACTCGCCCACCGGCTCGGGCGGCGTCTGTTCGGTGGAACCGCCACCGTCGGCGGGTTCAAGCGGGTAGATGGACCCCGTCGAGAACGACACGATCCGCGACCCGCGGTACCTGCGGCCGACCATCCCCGGCATCAGCACGTTGCTGGCCCACGTCATCCATTCCGCGCCCGTCGAACCGAATTTACGGCCCGCCATGAACACCACGTTCTCCGCATCGGGCAGCCCGTCAAGCGCGCCGTCCTCGAGCATGTTGCACGGCGCCGTGCGCACGCCCGCCGCCTCCAACCGATCGCGAAGGCCCGGCTTGGAAAATGTCGATACCGCCGTCACCCGCCGCGGCCGGCCCGACGCGTCCACCGCCCGCGCGGCCATTTCCGCCAGGCTCGGCCCCATCTTGCCGCCCGCGCCAAGGATGATTAGGTCGCCGTCCAGCCGCCGCATCATGTCGACAAGCCGTTCCGGCGGCTCCGACAAGATATAATCCAGGGTTGCGGCATCTTCGATCGGCGTTTTGTCCATTCAGAAAACTCCTCTCTTTTCTTGATCATATTAGCGGGAAGGTAGAAGAGGCTTCCAGCCTTTTGAGCCTCTTGCAGAAGAAAGTTAATAACTACTGCCGGAGCGCCTCGTACACGGCTTCGGCCGCTTTTTGGTGCATGAGGGGGCTCCAATGCTGATCGAATTCGAGCCGCATCTGCTGTTCGGCCAAGCCGGCAGTGTTCAGCCCCAAGTCGATAAACCGCAGCGACCCGCCGTTGTCCAGCGAAGCCAGCTCCCGCCGGATGTTGATCTGCCGGGGGTTGCTCGCCATGACGAACAGCTTCGCGTCCGGGTTGAACGCCAGAAGGTTGCGGTGAAACTCGCGGACAGTCTTCAGCGTGCGCGTCCAATCTTCGGGGCTGATGGGTTCGGCCGTTTGGGTATCGACCACCAGCTTCTCGCCGCGCCGTTGCCGAGCTCGCAATGCCATATTGTGTTTCATCACGCGCACCCGGTAAAGCAAGAACCGGTAGAGGTGCGAATGATTCCGCAAAAACTCTTTTCCCGGAAAATCGGAGACGTTTCTGTTGCCGGCGTAGGTGCCGGTGTTGTTAAGAAAATCCGTGTCGTTTTCCGGATCGTTGCCGCAGAAAACCAGCACCACCACGTCCGGCCGAAGCAATTCAAAATGGTCGCGGACGAAACGCGTCGACTGTATCGTTCCCCAACCCGGCACGCCCGTGTTCAACACCCGCCATTCCTGCCCACCGGGGTCCAGCAACGCCGAAAGAAACGTGTCCATACGCTCCGATAAACCAACCCCGTGGCCGAATACAAACGAATCCCCCGCAAGCACAACCGTCTTGCCCGAATAGGGTGCGCCATAGTTCCAGTCACGGTCGCGCAGCCCGAGCGAGTTCGTATCCACCTCCATAAGGCCCTCGTCGCCAAACCGGTAAGTCTGGTGGAAGTTCGCCTTGAGCTGAAACTGATACGGCCCGCCCGTATGGAAGTATCGCGGCGCGTCGTGCTGGGGCTGAAAAGACCGAATCACCGTCTCACCGGAAACGGCCGCCAACACGGCCCCCGCCACGACTGCAAAAACAGCGAAGAGCATATAACGCGCGATACGATAGCGTCCAAGCATGGATTTGCCAGCTCCGAAGGCCAGTCCGCCCCTTCCGAAAGCAGTAACTGTAGGCATAACTGTCAAGATGCGGAGGATATTTCACAAAGCAGAATCATTTTGCTGTAAAACGATTTGTGAAAAAAATTCGGAACCTGAAACCGCTGTAAAACGTAGTCTTTTTAGGGCATTTTTGAGCTGTTTTCCCTTTGACTGACCGCTGGCTGAATGATAGACTTTAGTTCTGCCATTGAGGTTCTTTCTGCGATGGGACTTTTCCTCGTAGTGTAGTAACTCTCCGGGCGGGAAATCGGACAACTAAGGAAGGCGAAGCATGTTTATTGGCAGTAGATCCAGTGACACGATTCTCGACATTTTTCGCGTCGGCATGAATGAACTGATACGGGAGACGGGCCTTCCCGAAGAGGTGCTTTTTACTTCGCCCGTAATAGAAATGACGGCCAAAGCCCCCGATTTCACGAAGAGGATCGACAACCTTAAAATCACGTTCGCCTACAAGCCCGGCCTGAAGCCCGAACAGATCCAGGAACAGTGCGCGAAATTCCCATTCAACGTGCACGTTCATTTCAACAACGGCAACTGCACATTGACCCTGCCGCCGTTCGAGTGGCGCCACCTCCCGAAGCTGCGGCCCGTTGACGAGCTTATCGCCCAAAACGCCGCCGGACCCACGCGCTCGCAGTCTTGGAAGGTGGAGGTGGTGGATTATGTCAAGCGCGGGTTCAATATCAACGTGATGATCGAGACGATGCGGGAGAAGAACGCTTCGGACCTCCACATCCGCGCCGGTTCGCCGCCGTTCCTCCGGGTAGACAACGACCTCGTGCCGCTGGACATGCCTGCACTCACGGCGTCGGACATGGAGGTGCTCGCCCTACAGTTGGGCAGCCAGGAAGAGCTCGATCGGCTTATCGCCGAACGCGAAACAAGCTGGCAGTTCCACGCCGCCGGCGTCGGCTACCTGCGTGTCAGCGGCTACTACAAGCAGGGCGCCGTCGCAATTGCCATCCGCCTGATTCCCGAAGAACCATTGCCGTTCGCCGACCTCAACATCCCGGATGTCGTGCGCAACATCGCCGACAGCCACCGCGGCCTCTTCCTCGTATGCGGCATCACCGGTTCGGGTAAATCAACCACCCTGGCCTCGCTGATTGACTATGTCAACGAACAACGGTATGCCCATATCATCACGGTCGAGGATCCCATCGAGTTCGTGTACAAAGACAAGAAAAGCATCATCTCGCAGCGTCAGGTCGGGCGCGACACGTTTTCGTTTGCCAACGCGCTGCGCGGCGCGTTGCGTGAAGATCCCGACGTGATCCTCGTCGGCGAGATGCGCGACATGGAAACCATCCGCGCCGCCGTCAGCGCCGCCGAAACCGGCCACCTCGTGTTCAGCACGCTGCACACCATGACGGCCATCGACACCGTCAACCGCGTCATCAGCTATTTTCCCCAGGCCGAACGCGACCTCATCCGGCAGGAGCTGGCTTACTCGCTGCGCGGCGTGGTATGCCAGCGGCTGCTGAGGAAGAAAGGCGGCGGCCGGATCCCGTGCGTCGAAATTTTGCTCGGCGGGAAGCCCATCGTGCGCGACGCCATCCTCGATGGAGAGCTCGATAAGCTGTCCGGCATCATCGAAGTGGACAGCGACATGAAGACCTTCGACCAGCACGCCGTCGAGCTCTACCAAGAAGGAAAGGTTACACAGGAAGAAGCCATCAGCGCGTGCAGCAACGAGGAAGGGTTCCAGCGCATCGTGTCCGGCATCAAATCCTCCGAAGGCCGCCGCCTGCTCAAGTAGAGCCCGCGCCAATTCTCGTTTTTCTTTCCTGGCGCTACGGTGCTTCTATTCTCGCGGCTACCCGGCGTAAATACGCCGCGCCTCGCGGTCGTACCGGATGCGCTTGCCGGTGTGGAGCGCTTCGGCGGCCATGATGGTAGCCACCGCATGCTGATGCCCGTACTGGATGTCGGCGGTGGGCAATTCCCGGCTCCGCATGCACTCGAGCCAGTTGGCCATGTGGTCGGCGTCGGAAATTTCGTCAAGCTTGCCGCCTTCGACCTCGTGGCCCTTTTCGCCGCCTTCGCCCGACCACGTGCACTTTTCGAGGTCCATCGTGCCGTACCGCCCGTGGATGCGGTAATGCGTGGGCACCGAATTGGTAAGGCTCATGCACCAGTCAAACAGGAAGCCTTCGGGATAGTCCAGGAGCGCGTGGAAATTGTCGGAGTGCTCTCGGCCGTCCTTCCAGAAATAGATACCGCCGAGCGCGACCGCGCTGTCCGGGTACGTGGCGTCCATGGCCTTATGGCAAGCGTCGATGAGGTGTGCCATCCAAAGGCCCGACAGGCCGTTGGTGCACATCTTGTAAAAGTGCCAGCGGCGCAGCAGTTTCGGATCGAACGGAACTTTCTCCCGGTTGAACAGGTAGGCCTCCCAATCGACATCCTCTTCCTTGCAGTCATCGTAACCGCGCGCCCACCGGGCGTGGTTGAAACAGTTCGCGGCTGACACGCGCGTGATTGGGCCGAGCACGCCGGATTCCCGCAGGCGGCGCGCGCTCTCCCACCGGCCCTCGCTGCGCCGTTGCGTGCCCACCTGAACGACGCGCTTGTTCTGCCGGGCCAGATCCATCGCCTCATTGGCTTCCTCGACCGTCAGCGACATCGGTTTCTCGACGTAGACGTCCTTGCCCGCTTTCAGCGCTTCGATCATGATGGGCGTATGTCCGAAATCGGGCGTAACGATTACGACCGCGTCCACATCGTTCCGGGCAAGCAGTTCGCCGAACCGCGACGTGGCAAACGGTTTCCGGCCGAACAGCTTCTCGACCCGGGCCGCGGCGGACTCGCGGTTGGGCCGCCACACGTCGCACACCGCCGTGATTTCCACGTTATGCGCGTCGCGCAACCTTCCCAGATCGTTGATATGCGCGCCGCAACGGCTGCCCGTCCCGATCATGCCCACGCGGATGCGCTCGTTGGCGCCGAACGCCCGCCCGCTTACCAGGCCCGCCGTAACCGCGGCCCCGGTGGTTGCCAAAAAGTGTCTTCGCGAAAACGATGTGTCAGCCATGGAAATGTCTCCTGATGTTAAGGAAAGCCTGTTGACACACCACTATACGAAAAAACTTCGAAAACGTCTACAGTAAGTCAAGCGGAGAGGCCCGCCGGCAGAGGTGGGGTACCCTGATAGGGGCTGCAAGAGATTACTTGCATATTTCGCACCTTTTGTCCATAATATCAGCCGGGCCTTCTAATTGGAGGGCGGGCATAACGGTAGGGCTGCGTGATTAGCTGCACATTGGGGATATACCGCATGAGACGACTGAGCCTGGTTTTGCTGTTGATTTGTGTAGCAGCATCGTGTGCGACGACCCCGCGGGTGGCGTCGGTGACAGAGAAGCCGATGCCGGAAGCGGGCGCGCAGGTGGTGCTGCGGCCGGGGGACGTGCTGAAGCTGGATTTTCTGTACCATCCCGAGCTGAACGTAACGCAAACAGTGCGTCCGGACGGGAAGCTGGCGCTGCAACTGGTGGGCGAGGTAGAGGTTGCGGGGATGACGCCTGCCGGCGTACGCGAAAAACTGCTTAACCTGTACGGTGCAAAGCTGATAGAGCCGGAAATAACGGTGGTGCTCGAGCCGGAAGGCCGGTTTGTGTATGTGGGCGGCGAGGTGAACATACCCGGCGGCGAATTTCCGGTGCGGGTGCCGCTGGCGGGCAGGCTGACGCCGATGGAGGCCATCATTCAGGCCGGCGGACTGCGCAAACAAAGCGCGAAAATCTCGAACGTGCTGATCGTGCGGCGCATCAACGAAAAACAATACGCACGGACCATAGACTTGCGCGCGGCGTTTCGCAACGAAGAAATCGACCCGTTTTTCCTGGCGCCGGACGACATCGTGTTTGTCCCGAGAACGCGCATCGACCGGGCCGACCAGTGGGTTGATCAATACATGAACCGGCTTGTGCCCGATTGGTTGAATGTTAACGCGGGCTACCTGTACTCAGAAACCAGTTCCGACGACGACGGAGCCAGGACGGTTTCGGCTGGGCCGGCCGGCGTCAGCGTTACGCAGACGAGGTAAGGAGGCAGGCAAATGGGCGGGCGGACGGTTCAAAACTCGTTGCGCGACATACTTGACGCAATTTTCCGGTACAAGTTCCGGGTACTGGCGTTCATGCTGGCAATCACAGCGGTAGTGGTGGCTTACAACGTGCTGGCGCCCGACGTATACGAGTCGGAAGCGAGACTGCTTGTCCGGCGCGGCCGCGAAGACGTTTCGGTCAACCCCGCAATTGAAGGCGAGTCCGTGGCGGTGGTGCCCAATCTCGAAGGCCAGGTTCATTCCGAACTGGCCATTCTTACAAGCCGGCAGCTTGCCGAGGAGGTGGTGAAGGAGGTGGGCCCGGAGAAGTTCAAGACGTGCCTGATAAATGGGCCGAAACTGCGCGACATGCTGGCAAAAGCCGGGCTGGGCGGCGAGACGGCAACGCTGAAAAGCGCAGTCAAAGGGTTTACCGACGATCTAGCGGTTGATGTTGAGCGGAAGTCGCATATTATTTCGGTAACGTTCGAAGCGCTAGACGCCGGGCTGGCGCACCAGGCGCTTGACCGGCTTATCCGGCGGTACGAGCAGCACCACATCCAGGTTCACGCCGCAAAAGCCGATCCCACGTTTTTTCAAACACAGGTGGCCCTGCTTAAAGACGAACTCACCGCCGCCGAGAAACGGCTCGAGGACTTCTGCCGGAAGTACGGCATTTCGTCGCTGGACACCCAGATCGCCTCGCTGCTCGACCAAATCAGCGGCATGAACGCGATGGTCAACGATGCCGCCGGGCGGGTCAGCGCGAGCAAAGCCCAGATCGAGGTGCTCGAGAAGGCGGTCGCGAACCAGAGCGAGCGCATCGAGATGCACCGAATCACGGGCGTGACCAATTGGGCCGCCGACGATTATAAAAAGCGGCTGGCGGATCTGCGGTTGCAGGAAGCCGATTTGGCGTCGCGCTACACGGAAGATTACCGGCCGCTCGTCGAGCTGCGTGAAAAAATTGCGCAGGTTGAAGCAAGCCTGTCGGAGGAGGGCGATACCCACACCGAGGTCACCACCGGCATCAACGACAGCCGGAAACAGCTCGAACTTGAATTGGAACGGCAGCGGGCGGAGTTCGATGCGCAGTCGGCCCGGCTGGAAACGCTTAACGCCAGCCTCGCACCGTACCGCGAACAGTACGAGACGCTCTCGGCGCAAAAAATCGAACTCGAGCGCTTGACGCGCGATGTTAAGCTGGCCGAGGAAGCTTACCGCAAGTACCGCGAAACGTTCGAAGAATCCAAGATTTCCGAGGCGCTCGACAAACAGGAAGTCTCAAATGTCAGCGTCGTTCAGGCGGCCACCAAACCGCTCGAACCCGTGCGGCCGAAACGTGCCTGCAACATTGCGGCGGGCATATTGCTGGCGATCCTGGCCGGAATAGCCCTCGCCTTTGTGCTCGACTACGTGGATGACTCGATGCGAACGGACGCCGACGTGGCGAGGCGGCTGGGGCTGCCGGTGCTGGCCAGCGTGTCCGAGGATGAGTACGCGTCATGTACCTGAAATACTATTGCCTGAGCAGGACGCCGTTCGGCATCACGCCGGACCCGGCGTTCCTGTACCTGAGCCCGAGCCACAAAGAGGCGCTGGGCTCGCTGCTTTACGGCATCGAAAAACGCAAGGGGTTCATCTGCCTGACCGGCGAAGTCGGCTGCGGCAAAACGACCGTACTGAAGGCCCTGCTCGAACGCTCCGATCCCGAGCGGGTGAAAGTCGTGTACCTTTACAACCCGGAGCTGTCGTTTGAAGATCTGCTCCGGGCCGTTTTCGAGGAATTGGGTCTGGAACCCGCCGGCGACGATACCGCGGCGGCTGTGCGGCGGCTTCATTTGCACCTGATCGAGCTTTATGAGCAGGGCAAGCACGTCGTGCTGGTCGTAGACGAGGCGCAACGGGCGCCTGTCGAAACGCTTGAGCGCCTGCGCATTTTGTCCAACCTCGAAACGGCGCGCGACAAGCTGCTCCAGATCGTCCTGTGCGGCCAGCCGGAGCTGGACGGCGTCCTGGCGGCGCCGGAACTGCGCCAGTTGCGCCAGCGCATTGCCGTGCGCGCGACGATACGTCTGCTGACCCCGGCGGAAAGCCTGGCCTACATCAACCACCGCCTTAAACGGGTGGCGTACGGAAAATCGCCCGTATTTGAACCTGCGGCGTTGAAGGCAGTGGTTCGCCATGCCCGCGGCAACCCCAGGCGCATCAATATTATTTGCGACAACGCCCTGGTGGCGGCGTACGCCGACCAGAAGAAGCCGGTGCCGGCCAAGGTGGTGCGGGACGTCGTAGCCGGGCTCGAGCCCGCAAACCGGCGCTGGCGTCTGCTCCGTTGGGCATCCGCGGCGTGTGTTCTAGGCTTGCTGGGCGTTGCGGGCGCGGTGGCAGCCAAATCGCAAACCACGCAACCCCAACCCACAACCTCTTTGGCGGAACATGGCTCCCGCCGCGCCGCGGAAGCAACTTCAGCTGCGGTCGTTCAGGCAAAACCCGAACCTCCTCCGCCCCAGCCGGAAATCAGCGTGCCGGATGTAGAACCCGCTGAATCGGCGTTGCCGCTCCCGGCGGATCCCGCCGCGGATGCGCCGGTCTCAGCGGAAACGGAATTCCTTTCGCCGGCCCCGGCTGTAGACCCAGCGCCTCCAGCAGAACAACTCCACAGCACTCCGCCCGCACCGCCCCGCGAAGTGGAAACCCAAAAAACCTATACAGTTAAGGCCGGTGACACGCTGACGGACGTATTAATCCGCGCATACGGCCGCTCGGACAGCCAGCTTTTGCGCCAAACTCTCGAAAACAACCCGCACCTGTCAGATCCGAACACAATAAAAATAGGCGACCGAATACGGCTTTCAGACTTGCCCGCGCAAGATGCGGCCGGGAGCTATCAATGACAAAGATCTACGATGCGCTGAAAAGGGCCGAACAAGAGCATGATCAGGCAAGACCCCTCGGTGAAAGCGGCTTAAAGGCACCAGCCGAAACTCCGCGCCAAAAGCGGGCGTTGCGGCAAAAGTTGATCGCCGCGTATCAGACGATCGATTCGCGCCTGCCCGACAAGGCGTCGCGTGTTGTGATGTTCGTCTCATCCCGTGCGGGCGAAGGATGCTCGGTGCTGGCACGCGAACTGGCCGCGCTGGCCGCGGCCGAACTGGGCCAACGGGCGGTCCTGATTGACGTTACGCCGTCGGCGGGCGGGCATTTTGAGCACTTCGGCGTCGCGCCCGCGGATGAGGGTATTGAGGCGGTCGCCGCCAACCGCGCCTCCCTCTCGGACGTGCTACGGCCCGTGCCGGACAACCCCCAGCTTTGCTTGGCGCATATCGCGGCCGGGGAGGGCGCTGCTTCGGTGGTGGCCGCGGCCAAAAACCTCGGCGAGCCGCTTAAGGCGCTCCGAGAAGACTTTAAGCTCATCCTGCTCGATATGCCGCCCCTGGCGGAGTCGTCGGACGCACTCGTGATGACCCCCCTGACGGACGGCGTGGTGCTTGTGGTAGAAGCCGAAAAGACACGCTGGCAGGTAGCAGAGAACGCCCGCGAGAAACTGGCCATGCAAGGCGGCAACCTGCTCGGCGTTGTTTTGAACAAACGCCGGTTCTATATCCCCGGCTTTGTTTACCGTCGGCTCTAAGCCATGTTCCACCAAATACTTGCTGGAATAAAAGCATTCCAGGTGTCAAAATTCTGTAAGAAATTACTAGACAAATCCAACCTTTTATGCGATATTACCAGCAATATATAGTCACAACTGGGCAAGGTTGTGGGGTCTTTGTGGTGGCTGAAGTTCTAAGTACTGGGCGTTTAAGAACATAAGTCCTTATACGTTTAACTTATTCTTTTCAATTCGAAAAGAAGAAGGGCTGCGGGAAATGCTTTTGGGGAAAAAGGGCCGGGGTGTTTTTTTCGGCGGAGACCGGCGCGATTCTGTAGATTGCCTGAATTCGCGTCAAGACTTTTCGATCATACTCGAACGTGAACGGGCCCGCGCCGACCGCAACGGTCACGGCTTTTCACTGGTCACGTTTGATCTAGACGGCAGAAACCCCCATTATGCGGGACATCTGAAACAGGTGCTGGCCGATCGCCTTCGCCTGACCGACGAGCTCGGTTGGTACGACGACCGCCGGATAGGCGTTCTGCTGTTCAACACCCCCAGGCAAGGCGCCTGGAACTACGCCAATCGAATCAAAGACACGCTGGCTCCCACGGCGCCCGCCCCCGAATTCAGCGTTTTTACCTATCCGGCCAACTGGCCTGCCGCGGCCCACGACGATGAAACGGCGCCGCCCGCCGAACCCCTTTTATCCTTTCACCAGAGCCCGCCGGCGGGCGTAGACCCGTACCGGCTCAACCCGCTGCCGTGGTGGAAACGAGCGGTGGACTTGGCCTTGGCGCCCGTGGCCCTGTTGGCAATGCTGCCGCTGCTGGTCCTCTTTGCTCTGGCAATCAAACTCACTTCGCGGGGCCCCGCGTTTTTTAAGCAGGAGCGGGCCGGCATTAGAGGCAAACCGTTTATCTGCTGGAAGTTTCGGACGATGGTTGACGGCGCGGAGAAGCAGAAACCGGAGTTGATGCAGTTTAACGAGCGCTCCGGCGGCGTGGCGTTCAAAATGAAGAACGATCCCCGCGTGACGCGCGTCGGGCGTTTTCTGCGCAAGACCAGCCTGGACGAACTGCCCCAGTTGATCAACGTGCTGCGCGGTGAGATGAGCCTGGTTGGGCCCAGGCCATTGCCGGTCGAGGAGGCCATGCAACAGGATTCCTGGCATAACATGCGCCTCGAAGTCGCCCCCGGCATCACATGCCTCTGGCAAATCTCGGCCCGCCATCAAAGCAGTTTTGACACTTGGGCCCGGCTCGACATCGAGTATGTAAGAAACAGGAGCTTTCTGCTGGATCTGAAGATATTGGTGCTGACGATACCGGCCGTGCTGTCCACAAGGGGCGCCCACTGAGGGCGCGCCGGCGTCGTGAAGCTGCACTTCATTAATCTACTGCACATCGCCCTTTGAACGCGGTGCAGGGTGAAGGGAAGACGTCATGAATCATCAAGCTTTTCGTAGTCTGGCTGTATTCAGCATCATCGCCTTAGCCTTTGCCGCGGCTTTTCCCGCCGCAAGCGAAGGCGGGAACGCGGCCAAATCCCTTGCCGCCGGCTCCCCCGCTGCCGACAAGACCGTCAAGAAGGTGAAACACCAGCCGATCGGTCTTAGCACGGGCATGGCCAACCCGGCGGCCCTGTACTGCAAGAAGCTGGGGTATGAGTACCGGGTTTCCGCGACGAAGGAGGGCGAGCGGGGTGTTTGCGTCGTGGCGCCGGGTCTTGAGTTTGATGCATGGGACTTCTTTAAAGGCAAAGTGGGCAAGGAGTATTCCTACGCGGCCCGCCACGGATACGACATCAAGACGAAACGCGTAAAACGCGGCTCGTATGTCGAAGAATACGCGGTATGCGTTTCACGCGGCCGCAACAAAGAAGAAATTCCGCTGGCCGAACTCATGAAACGGAATGGTGACGCGCTGGAGGTCGCGCCGGGGGCCGGGTTTCAAGGCAAAACGGAAGCCCGTATTGTTGTCAAGCCCGAAACGGCTCAAGCCACAACCGGCGCAGCCGAAGTAGTCGGCGCGGCAACACCCGATATGCTCGGATCGCCGCCAGCCGGGTTTGACTGGCGGAGCGCGGCGGGCCAGGACTGGGTGACCAGTGTCAAGGATCAGGCCGCGTGCGGAAGCTGTTGGGCGTTTGGCGCGATAGCTGCGGTCGAGGCAAAACTGAACATCGACTACAACGATCCCACTCTCGATTACGACCTCAGCGAGCAGCACCTGGTGTCATGCGACTGCCCGGGCGACTGCAACGGCGGCTGGCACTATGACGCGCTTGCCTACATGATTAACCCCGGCGCGGCCGACGAGTCCTGTTTTCCCTACCTCGGCTGCAAGAACTGGAACTACAGCGCTGGCACGTGCGTAACCGAATGGCCCTGCAACCTCTGCCCGGACTTGCAAGGCGGCGCCGCATACATCAGCGGCTATACCCACATCACAAACACGGCCAATCTTCACAAGCAGGCCCTGCTCGAGAACGGCCCCCTTGTCGTGGTCCTGGACGCGAATGGCTGGTCGTCGTACACGGGCGGTGTCTACACCTGCTCGGTCAGCTCGCCGAACCACGCGGTATTGCTTGTTGGCTACAACGACTCGGGGTCGTACTGGATCATCAAGAACAGCTGGGGCGCCAGCTGGGGCGAGAGCGGGTACATCAGGCTGGCCTACAGCAACAACCCAATTCTCGTCTTCAACGAAACCTATGCGGTCGACACCGCACTGGCGCCTCTGGGGACGATTGGCCGCCTGGAAGCGTACACCGTGTCCGTGCCGACGGTCGTCGGCGGCTGCCAGTACTTCGCCGTCACCACCGGGGTCCGCTGCCTGGACGGCACCTGCGGCGAAGTTACGGGCGCTTTGATGCTGCCCGATTCCCCGCCGCGGTCCGGCGCCGACGTTTGGGGCGGCGACTGCTCACAGGGTCCGCCCGAACCTTTCGATAACACGTTCGACTCCTGCGGTTGGGGCGCCGGCGGCGACGAGAGCGTCTACGAGATTGACCTGAACAAAACCTCGTTGAATTTCGGTGAAGCAATCGAGGTGGCGTGCACGGTTGAAATAAAATCACGCCCGTGCGGCTCCGCCTACACCGGCGACCGGATGTACGTCTACTACCGCAACAGCCCCACCGGTACTTGGCGCAAGCTTGTGTACGTGCCCCAGGTGTACTCGTGCTACACGTATTCGTTCAGCTTCATTCCCGACGACGTCGAGGGCGAGCACCAGATCCGCTGCATCGTGGGCTACCAGATCACCGAATCATCCTGCGTCTCGGCACAGTACTACGACACCGACGACGTGAACTTCTTTGTCTATAATAACGGCAGCGCAGCGGGCGCTTTGCCCAGCTACAACTGTCAGCGATGGGCGAGTTTCGAGGGCGGGTACGGCGACTGGACAAACGCTACGGGTGACGATTTCAACTGGATGCGCATCGCCGGAAGCACGCCCACCAGCAACACCGGGCCATCCGCCGCTTACAACGGCCAGTACTACGTCTACACCGAGTCCTCGGCGCCAAACTATCCCAACAAAGCGGCCATCCTCGAAGGGCCCGTCATGGACCTCGACAACGGAACGCCGGAGATGTCGTTCTATTACCATATGTACGGCAGCGGGATGGGAACGCTGTATCTCGACCTGGAAGACGGCGCCGGCGGTTGGACAACCCTGTGGAGCGCATCCGGCGATCAGTTGAACCAGTGGTGGCACGAAACCGTCGATCTTTCCGCCCACACGGGCATGAAAAAGGCGCGGTTCCGCATGGTTACTGGTGCGAGCAGCCTGGGCGATGCCGCCCTGGATGTCATAAGTTGGCCGGGCGCCGTGGCGGGCTCGCCATTTTACACGGTGCAGCCGAATCCGTCCGACCCCGTGATGATGTACCAGAACGACGTGTGGGAGCAGACCTGGCTCGTGCAGGCTACCGGGGCGATCGGAACAAGTTGGCCCCTACACGTTGCCTATCAATCCAGCCATGATGTGGTAGGCGGGGTTTTGACGGCGCCAACCACTATAACCATCGGGGCGTGCCCCTCGTTTTCCGGCCCGCCCGACGAATACACCTACAACCTCGAAGGCAGCGGCGACATCACCGTCACCGACACCGTGGCCGACCGCGATGGCGTCACGACAGTCCCCGCGGGCACGGCATCGCTCGTCTTTGCCGGTACATCCTACAACCTCATCGCCGGGACCGCCGGTTCCGACACGTTACATGGCGTAGGCATCATTGAAGACGATCAAATGGGCCGGCCCAACAACGATCTAATCCTTGGCTTCGCCGGAGACGACAGCCTGCGCGGATACAACGGCGACGATGTACTCATCGGCGGCGGCGGCGGCGATCTGCTCTACGGCGACAACGGCAACGACATCCTGCTCGGCGAGGCCGGCAACGATACCTTGTACCCCGGCACGGGCAACGACGAGGCCGACGGCGGAGACGACACCGACCTGGTTGTCCTGGCGGATCCAGGAAACGCCGGCAACACATTCGATGGCGGTCCGGGCAGTGGCGACAAACTGCTGCTGGCCAGCGGGTACACCGCCTTCTCGATGACCGGGTGCCACGGGTTCGAAAAATTCGCCGGCGGCAACGGCGATAACACCGTCGACTGGTCAGATGCCACCGTCAACCTCGAAATACGCGGCCATGACGGCGACGACACCTTTACCGGCGGGTCGGGCAACGACATCTTGCGCGGCTACAACGGCGACGACGCATTAAACGGCGGCGACGGCAATGACTCGCTGTTCGGCGACAACGGCAACGACACGCTCAGCGGCGGCGACGGCACGGACACCCTCTACACGGGCGCCGGAAACGATGCCGCCGACGGCGGCGCGGGCGATAACGACCGCGTTGTGTTGGCCGACGCCAGCGCAACGGCCGATACGGTTGCGGGCGGGGATGGCGGCGGGGATCAGCTGATCCTGGCCGACGGCTACGGCAGTTACGCCATGACCGGGTCCGCGGGCTTCGAATCGTTTACGGGCGGAAACGGCGACGATTCAATTGACTGGTCTTCGGCAACAGTTGCTGTTATACTCCGCGGCAATGATGGTGACGATGTGCTGACGGGAGGCAGCGGCAACGATTTGATCACCGGCGGAAACGGCAACGATGTCATGAACGGAGGGGCGGGGGCCGACACGCTCTACGGCGACGGCGGAGTCAACCACCTTACGGGCGGAACCGGGAACGACAGCATCCGCGGGGGCGGAAGCGATTTCGCCCACTTCAGCGCCGAGCCCGTTGCGCCGGGTTACGACGTGCGCGACCGGACTTCGTATTTCGTGGTCGTTGACGTGGCAACCAGCGACGGCACCGATATTGTCCGAGGATGCCCGGCGGAAAATCTCAGCGGACCGTACACCCCCTGAGCACGAATCGTCACTGACACAGCGGCGAAGTGAACCGGCCTTTCAGGCAGAGAAAGGCAACGAAGGGGACAACAATGTTTGGGGAATTTCGGATAAAATCAACTCGAATTCTGTTTTTTGTGGCGTTTGCCGGCGGGCTGATCTGCAGCCAGGGGTGGTGCGACGATTTTTCCGTGGCGCCCGAAAACCCCGACTTTCTGGCCTGGCAGCAGGCCCGCGAAGGTCTGAAGTCGGTTGACGGTTGGGAGGGAGTCACGGGCTATATACCCTCCCCGGTGGACCTTTCCCACCTGCACGAGGAACCGGTGCTGCGCGGGCTTAAGGCGCTGACAGCGCCGCCGTCCTCGTTCAGCCTGGTTCCTCTTGGCTATGTGACTCCCGTCAAAGACCAGGGCAATTGCGGTTCGTGTTGGGCGTTTCCGGTATATGGCTCGCTCGAGAGCACCCTCCTTAAAGGAATGGGTGAATTCTGGGATTTTTCGGAGAACCACCTCAAGAACTATCACGGCTTCGATTTGGGGCCGTGCGAGGGCGGGAATGACGACATGGCCACAGCCTACCTGGCGCGGCGCTCAGGTCCGGTCGACGAATTGAACGACCCATACCACGACTATGACGACCGGCCCTCGCCCGGGGGGCCGCCGGAAAAGTATGTCCACGAGGTCACCATTTATTCGACGCAAGAGTCCATGAAGGAAGCCGTCATGGAACAGGGCGCGCTCTGCGCAACCATGTACTGGGGCGACGAGTACTACGATGAAAGCACGTCAACCTACTACTGCGACGACCACAAAAGCCTCAACCACGCCGTGACCGTGGTCGGCTGGAACGACGATAAACCGGTGCCGGGTGGTCCAAACGGCGCGTGGCTGGTGAAGAACAGCTGGGGCGCCGACATGGGCGACAGCGGGTTCTTCTGGATCGCTTACGACGATGAGAACGCGATCAAAACCGCTCGGGCATACAAGTCAACAGACGTATGCACCTACGGAACCATTTATCAGTATGACACCCTTGGCAGGACGGGCTCCACAGGGTACTTCTTCTCCACTACGGGCTGGGGCGCCAACGTGTTCACAGCCGCTTCGGGCGGACAACTGGGCGCTGTCGCTTTCCACACTCTCGGGCACAACACCGCGTATGAAGTATACGTATACGACACGTTCAACGGCTCTTCCTTTTCGGGTCTTTTGGCATCGGCATCGGGAACGCTTTCCAACGCCGGCTACCACACAATTTCACTGCACAGTTATGTCCCGCTCACGGCCGGCGACGACTTTGCCGTTGTCGTCAAATTCAACACGCCCGGAACCTGGTGGCCGATTCCCGTCGAGAGGCCGATCAGCGGTTTCTCCTCGGAAGCCAGTGCCGATCCCGGCCAAAGTTACATCAGCAAAAATGGTAGCTCTTGGACCGACCTGACCAGCCAAATATCCAACGCAAATGTCTGCATTAAGGCGCTGACCCTGCCGTCGGGCGGGTTCACCGGCGGGCCCGACGAATACGAGTACGCTTTGGAACTCAACGGCGAGATCACCGTAACGGACCTGGTAGCCGGGCGCGACGGCGTGGTGACGCTGCCGGCCGGGACCACCGAGGCTTTGTATTACCTGGGCGGCGGCGCTATCCAATGCGACGACGATCCTCCCGATTCGTCTGGACCAAAGGACCTGCTTGCGCCTGCCAACCCGGTTTGCGGCGTGCCGTTTAATATCATTGCCGGAACCGAAGGCGACGACGATCTCGTCGGTTTCGGCACGATCGAAGACGATGCCGCGGGTATCAACAACCGCGACGTGATACTGGGGTTCGGCGGAAACGACAACCTCCGCGGAATCAACGGAACCGACTTCCTGTTCGGCCACGGTGGCAACGACCGGCTGTGGGGCGATAACGACACCGACTACCTTCTCGCCGGCGACGGAAACGACGTGCTCTATCCCGGCATCGGCAATGACAGATCCTACGGAGGGGACGGCAACGACATCGTCGTGCTGGCGGAGGCCGCGAACCTCAACCAGGTTTACGAGGGCGGAGAAGGCCTCGCCGACAGACTTATCCTGGGCGACGGCTACGGCAGTTTTACGCTTACCGAAATGCTCGGGTTCGAAAAGTTCACCGGCGCGGATGGCGACGACTACGTCGACTGGTCGGTGGCGGTTGTGCCCGTGGAGATGCGCTCGAATGGGGGCAACGACACGCTGATTGCCGGTTCGGGCAACGACCTGTTGCAGGGCGGGCCGGGCAACGACGTGTTGACCGGCGGCGACGGCAACGACCGGATCTACGGCGACAACGGCGACGACACCATCGAGGCCGGCGACGGCACGGACACCGTCTACACGGGCAGCGGGAACGATACGGTCGACGGCGGCGACGGGGACAACGACCGCATCGTGCTCGCCGATGCAAACCCCGCCGATAGCGTCACTGGCGGCGCGGGGGCCGGCGACAATCTGATTTTGGCAAACGGGTACGGCTCGTACACGATGACGTCGCAGCATGGCTTCGAGAACTTCACGGGCGGGGACGGCGATGACAGCGTCGATTGGTCGGCTGCAACAGGCCCCGTGACAATTCGGGGCAATGCCGGCGCCGACTTGCTCATCGGCGGCGCGGGCAACGATCTGATCACCGGCGGCCCGGATGACGATGTCATATACGGCAATGCCGGCGCGGATCTTTTGTATGGCGAAGGTGGCGTGAACCACCTGATTGGCGGTCCCGGGGACGATGGAATCCGCGGCGGAGGCTACGACTTCCCGCATTTCAGCGAAACGCCCGTGCCGCCCCGGTACGACGTGCGCAACATGACCACGTACATCGTCGTGACCGACACGGCGGGTACGGACGACATGGACGTAGTGCGTGGATGCCCCATCACAAACCTTTCCGGCGCATACACCCCCTAGGAGGTTGCTTGTGTTCTTTTTGATCCTTTTGAGTGTTTTAGCATTTGCATCCGGGGCGGATGCGGCGGATCTGGCCAACTTGCCCGACCTCGCCGCGCCGCCAATTAAAGCCGTGAATGCGCTGTGGGTCGAGAACCCGGTCGAAACGCAGTTTGTCTCCTCCAAACGCGTGGTCGTGGCCGACTTGCAAGGCCCGGGCCGGATCGAGATGTTTCATTTTGCCATGCCCGGGTCTCTCGAACTCGGGCGCGAGGCCGTTCTGCGTGTTTATTGGGATGGGCAAGAGGCGCCAAGTGTGAACTGCCCGCTTGTAGACTTTTTCTGCGATCCTGCCGGCCAGTATGAATCGGTCCAGACGGTCGTGCTGAACAAGCGCCGCGGATTCAATTGCTATTTTCCCATGCCGTACCGCCGTTCGGCACGCGTCGAGTTGGTTTATGACGGCGACCTCGAGCCGGGGCCCGAGTTGCAGAAAAACATGCCCTGCTACTCGTACGTCATGTATCGGGAATTGGACGACTGGCCGGAAAACTCCGGTTACTTTCACGCCAACTGGCGCCAGCAGGCGCTTCCGCTGGGCAAGCAAGCGTACACGGCGCTTGACGTGCGGGGCAAAGGCAAGTTCGCCGGGTGGAGCGTGACGGTACGCAAGCCCGGTTCCCAGGCCTATCTCGTTGATATGAACGAGATGTTTTACGTGGACGACGAGACGGCCCCTTCAATTGAGCTTCAGGGAATTGAAGATGCATTCGGGTTCAGTTGGGGGTTTCCGGAGACTGAGAGCGAGTTTTTGGTCAGCGGGTACAGGAAGTATTTCAAGGGCGCGGCGGCGTATAAGTTTTTTCTAAACGATGCAATATCCTTCGAGAAGTCGTTGCGGGCGGTGATCGATTTCGGCAAGAACGAAAACGACGTCATCAAAAGCATGGTAGGCGAACAAGGATACTGGCACGAGCTGTCAAGCGTCTGTTACTGGTACGCGGAGGAACCCGGCGCGGCCGGCCCGCTGCCCGCTTTGGCCGATCGCCTCCCCGCCGGCGACGCCAATCCCGCTTGGCCGCACGAAGAACAATTGCCGGCGGTTGAAGAACTCCGCAAAGACGGCGTGCGGTTTTACATGCTGTGCGGAAGGCCCAAAAAAGAAGTCGTTTTCGCCGAGGCTGGATACGCCCTGATGAGAGTAGACGGCTACGAGTGGGCCGGCTGGCCCGGCCCCGTCTATCATGCCCGCGCCCATGAGCGCACGCTGGCAATAGAACTCGCCGTGCCGCCGGATGCCGAAGGGTTGCTCCGCATGTTTATCATCGACCCCGATAATTTCGGCGGCGGCAGGAAACAACTGATTCAACTGGATGGTAAAAGTGTCGGCACGTTCCAGAACTTTCAAAAGGGCCGGTGGATTGAAGCGCCTGTCACTGCCGACACGACGCAAGACGGCCGGCTGCGGATAGAAGCCGAAAACCTCGCCGAGAATGGCAACGCCGTTGTTTCGATTGTGGAAATCTGCCGAGAGTAAACTAAGTTTTCGGATTCAGCCTTAACGCTTTTCCTGAAACCGGCCCCTTTTTTCGATGGCCGGGCGGCCCTATAAGGCGCTCAGGTACTGGGACACAGTCTGGAGGTAAACCGTGAAACTTCTTGTGCTTGGCGCCTGTGCCGACATGGCGGCCCCGCTGGTTGCGCTCCTGCGGGACGACCCGGAAGCGGCCTCCGTTACGCTTGCCGATATCAATGAAACAAAAGTACAGGCCATTGCCACAGAGGCGGGCCAAAAGTTCTCACCCGTTCGGTGCGACGTCAACGACCGCAAATCGGTTGTCGATCTTACACGGGCCCATGACGTCGTCATATGTTACGTTGGACCGTTTTACCGGTTCGAGAAAATGCTGGCCGCTTGCGCAATCGAAGCCCGCACCGATTACGTCTCTATCGCCGACGATTACGACGCCTACCTGGATGTGATTGCACTCGAAGATTCCGCGAAAGAAGCGGGCGTAAAAATTCTTACCGGCTTCGGAAATTCCCCCGGCCTCACGCAAATCCTCGCCAGAAAAGGCTACAACGAGATCAAAACGCCACGCCGCATCAGCGTCAACTGGTGCGCAGGCTCCAGCGAGCCCGTCGGACCATCCAACCTTATGCACCTGTTCCACATTTTCAACGGGACCACCCTGCAATGGTTCGACGGGAAAGAGAGGCGCGTAAAAACCGGCGCCGGCCGCAAACGCGTCGCGTTTCCGCCGCCGGTCGGCGAGGCGTACGTCTACTACACCGGCCATGCCGAAAGCGTATCGCTTCCTCGCAACCTGCCGGGCCTGGTAGAGGTCACGCTGCACGGAGGGGTAAAACCCGAATACATCGTCAAGCTCATTAAGATCCTCAGCGCGCTCGGTGCGCTATCGACCCACGCGAGGCGGGCGCGCCTGGCCCGGTTTTTTCACCGGTTTGAAAGCATGTTTTCGTCGCCCGGCCTTGACAAGTCCGTCGGCCGTGTCGACGTATCCGGGTTCGATGCCGCCGGACGGGAGGTTGTCAAAACGTTCACCTATTCCGGCCACATCGCCGAGATCACCTCAACGCCCGCGTACCTCGCCGCCAAGTGGCTCTGCGCCGGCAAATTCGACCACAAGCCTGGCGGCGTGTATGCGCCGGAAAGGCTTCTGGACACGCCCGACCCCTTTATCGAGGAACTCCAGTCCCTGGGCATAAAGATTTGCCGGTAGCTTCCGTATTTGCCTACTCCACAACCGACACTTCGATGCGGTCTATCCACACTTCGGCCAGCGCCGGCCAATAGACGCGGTACTGAACCAAATCCAATGGCCGCGAAGCCCTGAAAACCAAGCTGAACGGCTGATAGACAAGCGGCGCCTCAAAGTCCTGTTCAGTTATAATCTCTCTTGCCAGTTCCGTGCATTCTTGGCCCTCGGTAACGTCCAGTATGCTCACGCAATGACGAGATCCGACTGTTGCCGTCTTCAAATAGAAATCAACCCGGTACATATAGCCGGCGGGCAGCTTCGAGTACGGTCCATAAACAAGGCAAAAGGCCTTGCCCCCAACCGTTTCCGGGCTGCACCAACGCGCCTCCCCTCCGCTTGCGTCCTTGTCGGCCACATTACAGGACGCGGAGACGGGCGCTGTGCCCATCTGCATGGACTCGGCTTCCCAAACCTTTTTTCGTTGTTGCGACTCGTTGGCATGCAGGAACAACAGCGCCAGAACTACGTACGCGGGCGCAACAAAAGTGAAAACCACCCCGGCCCGCCGTTTCCAGAAAAAGCCCCACACCGCCATAAGTAAAACCAATCCCACCCAGACGCCTATCACGCCGGGAAGATTTTCAAGGTCGGAATAAAAATTCGGCACATAGTCGGTGTACGGCGCAAAGGCCGGTGGCAGATTGAACGGGTGATAGGTCATCATCGGCTGGGGCGCCCAGCTCCATGCCCGCAGAAACTGCAACACGAACAGAACGGCGCAGACGATGCCAAACCCCAACCGCCCTCTCCGCGAAAGCCCCGTAAAGAACACGCAGACAGGGAAAACCCACAGCGGATAAGACGACCAGGCGTACCGTCCCATCGGGGCAAACCCGTGCGCGGTCACGTTCATCGCGTGAGGCCCCAGTGTCGACAAATACAAAACCAGAAGGAGAAGAGCGAACCGCCATTCTCGCCGCAACAGAATCATGAATCCTGTTACACCGGCAAACAACAACGGTTGTTGAATCATGATGCCCCGGGAAACGTCCAAGTGCAACCGCATGAAAACATAAACCGCCAGCCACTCAATTTCGACTACGTGTGCGTTCGGATGGCCAAAGCGCCCGAAAAGCAATTTCAGATAAACCAGAAACAGCAGAATCGACACCACCGGGGTTGCACAAACTGCCGCCTTTTTCAACACTGTTTTGTCTACGCCGCGACGGAACTGAACCGCCAGCGCGGCCATCGTGCAAATTATTGCCGGCAGCGCAAACGCCACTTTCAGCCAGGGAAGAGCGGACAACGCCAGCGCCATCACAACCAACAACTGCCCCGTGGGCTGCTCCGGGGCGGCCTTGTATATCCGATAAAGGCATTCCACGGCCAGCACGATGAGCAGGCCTGCGAGCATGTCCACGTAAATGTGTATTGAAGTCAGCGACACCGGCAGGCCAAGCGAAAGCGACAGGGCTATCAGCAAGGCCCACCCCGTGTTGCCAACAATTCGGCGGGCTATCCAGAAAAAAAGGAAAGGCGTCAGGCCTATGAGGAAGATCATTGCAAATTTCGCCCCAACGCTGCCGTACAACCAGTACGGCAGCGCCAGCAGCACGGCCAGACCCGCCTCGTGCTTGCCGTAAAGCGCATCGCCGTTCTCGTAAAGATGGCCTTCTTGATGAAGGGTCCAGTCTGCTAGATTCAGAATCCGTTCTCTGCCCAGGTCCGCCGCGTCGTCTTCGTAGTTGTTGCGGACATTCAAGTCCCCGTCCCTGACGATGCTGTCGGCTATCAGCAAGTAATGCGGTTCGTCCCCCGTCAAGGGCATGCGGTCGGTTTTGTACAGGTAAACGGCCCAGATGGCTGTCACGCACATCGGTAAGAGCAACAAAACTGCTACCGGCGTTTTCCGGAAGTAACGCCCGAACTGCATAAAAGTCTCCCGAGCCTTCATGAACTTCGCGCACCCGCCGACCTTTCCGCAGATGCGATTAAATCAAGTATATGGAACAGCTATTTCGACTGCAATAGGAGAACGCCGTCATTCGTCATGAAGCCGTATCGGCGTCAGTCGATGCGCTTAAGCTCGATCCGGTCAATCCAGATTTGCGTCGAGCCCCGCCAAAGCACGCAGAATTGTACCCATCCGAGAGGTTTCAAGCTTTTGAACCTCATGCGGAACGGCTCGTAAGCCTGCGGCGCGGCAAGATCCCGAGGTGTAACCAGAATTCGCCCAAGCTCGTTTCCTTCTGTTCCTTCCGTGGCCGTGAGGACGGCCAGGCAATCGCGCGAACCGGCACACTCGGCGGCTTTTAAGTAATAAGTGACCTCATAGGTGTGGTCCGCGGAAAGATTCACGCAGGGACCGCGAACCAGAAAAAAGGGCTCAGCCTCGGATTCCAACGGCGGGCATGACCTCGCGCGGCCGCCGCTTGCCTCTTCGTCTTCGAGGTTGCACGTGTGCCTGGGAATCACGCCGCCCTGCATGAGCATGGTTTCCGCTTCCCACACCCAGACGTTTTGGCGCACAGCCACGGTGTGCAGCCCCAGCAAGGCCAGGATCGCGTACGCCGGCAGCGCAAAAGAAAAGACACGCCGGCCCCGCCGCGTCCAGAAAAAGCCCAGGGCGAAAAAGAGCAAGCCAAGCCCCAGCCATGCGCCAATCACGGCCGGCACGTTGCGCAGGTGAGACTCGAAGTCCGGCACGTAGTTTGGGTAGCGGGCAAAAACCTCGGGCAGCCGGAGGGGATAATATGTCAGCGCGGGGTTTTCCAAATACGACGGCGCGCGTAAAGCCTGAAACACCAGGTTGGCCGCGCACACCAGCCCGAACACCACCCGGCCCCGTGACGATAAGACCGCAAAAAACGCGCACAACGGATAGATCCACAATGGATAGCTCGACCAAGCGTACCGGCCCATCGGCGCAAAACCGTGAGCCCCGATAATGGCCGCGTTGGGGCCCATTATGGACAGGTAAAGAACCAGCAGGAACAGCGCAAACAACCGGTCCAAACGCCAGAGCACCGCGCAACCCGTCAAGCCCAGGAACAACAGCGGCTGCTCGATGATCAGGCCCTGCGAAAAGTCGAAGTGAAGGCGTAGAAGATTATAAACGGCTTCCCATTCGATCTTGACGGCGCGCGCGTTGGGATGGCTGAAATGCCCGAACACCACTTTCAGGTAAACCAGAAAGAGCAGTACGGATAAGGCCGGCAGCGTGCGTACCGCCGCCTTTTTCAGCGCTTGCGCATTTAGCCCGCCCCGGAACGGCATGGCCATGGCGGCCGCCGTGCAGAGCGCGACGGGCAACGCAAACGATATTTTCAACCACGGCAGGGCCCACAGCGCCAGCACGGTCACCACGAACAGGGGCGCAGTCGGCTCTTCCGGCCCGGCCTTATAGATCCGGTACAGGCATTCCACGGCCAGTAGGATAAGCAGGCCCGCCAGCATGTCAACGTATACGTGAATCGACGCCAGCGACACCGGCAGCCCAAGCGAAAGCGATAAAGCAATAACAATTGCCCAGCCCGCGCTACCCGCAATCCGGCGCGCTATCCAGTAAAACAAAAACGGCGCCAGCCCGATGAAAAAGATCATTCCGAACTTCGCGCCTGTGCGACCGAACAACCCGTACGGCACGGCAAGAAAAAAACCCAGCCCCGGTTCATGTTTGCCGTACAGGGCGTCGCCCCGCTCCTGCAAATGGCCGCCCGCGTGCGCCGTCCAATCATCCGTTTGGAGAATGCGCTCAGAATAGGGACGTGCGGCGTCCTTTTCATAATTGTTGCGGACGTTTAAGTCGCGGTCGTAGAAGATGCTGTCGGCGATAAGGACATAATGCGGTTCGTCGCCAAACATCGGCATGTAACTGAAAAGGTAAAGATAAGCAGCCCAGAGGGCCGTAAGACACATCGGCAGGAGCAGCAGCGCTGTCGCTGCCGCTCTGGATAAGCAGCGGCTCAAATAACTCCCCCCTCCATTTCCCGAATTGCTATTTCTCAGGCGCTGCTGCACATTTTAAAGAAGGCAATTGTCTACTGCAAAAAGCGGCATCCAAACACGGCACAGCCACTCATCCGGTTGCTGCCGAGCCCGCTGAAAACCCGCTTAAGCAGGCTCCACGTTTTTTGCCGGCAGCCATTTGCGCAACTCTTCTTTGACCTTCGCATAAGCCGGATCGCCGGCCAGGTTTGTCCACTCCATTTCGTCGACGGAACGGTCGTACAACTCTTCGCTGCCGTCGGCGTAGCGGATGTAACGCCACCGATCGCTCCGCACCGAATGGTTGTTGCGCCCGTGCGTGGTAAGCGTGGGGCGGTCCCATTCGGCCCCCGGGTTTTTCAGAAGCGGAAGCAGGCTTTCGCCCTCCAATTCTTTCTTCTTTTCGAGCCCGCACAGGTCAATCAGCGTCGGGTAGATGTCCAGCAGGTTAACCGGCGCATCGCACCGCCCGCCCGGTGAAGTCGTACCCGGCGCAACCCACATCATCACGTTGTGCGTCGCCTCTTCCCATAGCGCGAACTTCCGCCAATGCAGTTTCTCGCCAAGATGCCAGCCGTGGTCCGACCACAGCACCAGGATCGTATCGTCGCGGTGGCGGCTGTTTTCCAGCGCCCGGACCACCCGCCCCACGCAATCGTCGACAAAACTTATGCTGGCGAGGTAGCCCTGCACGGCACGGCGCCACGCGTTGTTTTGCAGAACACGCGCATGATCCCCGTTCGGCGAGGCCATTTTGCGGCCCGCCGCCGGCACGTCGTCGAGATCGTCCTCTTTGACATTGGGCAGCGTGATCTTATCGAGCGGATACATGTCGAAATATTTTTGCGGCACGTACCACGGCAGGTGCGGCCGGAAAAACCCGCAGCCGAGAAAGAACGGCTTCTTGTGTTTCTGCTCAAGCTGGTTGATCACCCAATCGGCCACCTGCCAGTCGCCCATCTCCTCGTTCGGCACGTCCAACGGCCCCCAATCGAAATGCGCCTTGCTTCCGGGGGCATGTTCTTTGCGCTTGGGATCGTCGGGTTTGCATTTCGTCGCCGAAGGCCAGTACTCCTCCCAGGACGGCGGGTCGGGGAAGCGGCCGTGGTAGATCTTGCCGCTGCCTACCGCCTTGTACCCGTGCGCGGTGAAATGTTGCGGGATGGTCACCGCATCGCGCAACACCGGGCTTTTTCGCCACGGCTGAGAATTCTCGTATATGCCCGAAGTCGAGGGCCGGATACCCGTCATCAACGCCGCCCGTGAGGGGTTGCACGCCGGCGCCGCGCAATGCGCGTTCGTGAACAACACCCCGCGCCGCGCCAGCGCGTCAAGATTCGGCGTCTTCACATCGGGGTTGCCGCCGAGGCAGCCGACCCAGTCGTTCAGATCGTCGATGGCCATGAACAACACGTTCGGTCCCCGCTTTTTCGCCGCCGCCAGGGGACCGAACGCCGCAGCCGCAGCCGCGCCCCCCGCCAATCCAATCAACTCACGCCTGCTTATCCGCTTGCCCATCCGATTGATCTCCATGTTGGGACGCCCCCCGGCAGTTGTGGGGGGTGTCCCTTTGTCCCTGATCGTTCTCCCTCAATTCTTCTCCGGCAACTGCGCGTTTACCTTCTTCCGCCACGCCTCCAACCGCCGGTGCATCTCCCTTGTCTTCTTCGGCATTTCCCCGGCAAGATCATGGCTTTCCGACAGATCGTCCTTCAGGTTGTATAACTCCAGGCGCCCGTCCTCGTAGTACTCGATCAGTTTCCAGTCGCGGTGCCGGATCGCCGTAACCGGAGTAGTCGTAAAGTAGTAATGCGGGTAATGGAAGCACAGCGTGTCGCGCCCCAAATCCGCTCGGGGGTTTTCCAGCAACGGCCGCAGATTCCGGCCGTCCAGCTCCCCGCACCGCACGTCCTCCGGCGTCAGGCCCAGCGCGTCCAGGAACGTCGGATAGAAATCCGTCGAGATCACCGGCGTGTCGCAACTCGCCCCCTCGGGCGTCACGCCCGGCCATTTAACAATCAGCGGCTCGCGTATCCCGCCTTCGTAAACCGACCCTTTCCCCGACCGCAGCGGCGCGTTGTTGGTGACCTGCTCGCCGTCGCGGATCTGGTCGAACCCGCCGTTGTCCGAGAAGAAAACCACCAGCGTGTTGTCCGCCACGCCCAGTTCGTCCAACTTGCCGAGCAGCCGGCCCACGTTTTCGTCCAGGCTGTGCACCATCGCCGCGTACCGCGCGTTCTTGTGCGTCATCCCCTCCTTGATTTTCTTCTTGTAATACTCGACGAGTTCCGGCTTGCCCTCAATCGGCGTATGCGGGGTGTGGTAACACATGTTGAGGAAAAACGGCTTGCCCAGCCCGTGCATGGTCTCCATCACGTCCAGCGCCTTGTCGGTCAGCCGGTCGGTAAGGTACTCGCCCTCCTTGCCGAATGGCAGCGCGGGCACGTACCGATGCTCCCGTCCGCCGCCACTTGTCCGCCGCTCGCCATGGTACGGGTAGAAGTAGGTCCGTGGCGCGCCCCACAGCGTCCCGCCGAAATTCGCCTCGAACCCCTGCGTTTCCGGGTAGTACTCCGCGCTGCCCAGATGCCATTTGCCGATATGCGCGGTGTGGTAGCCGGCGTCTTGCAGAACTTCCGCCAGCGTCACGTACTCGAGCGCCAGGTCCGGCTCGGTTATCGGCGGCGCCATCGGCTTGTTGCCCCGGCTCTCCCGCCGTTCCAGCGCGCCCTCGCTCCAGATCGTCATGTTCAACCGCGCCGGGTGCTTCCCCGTCATGATGGACGCCCGCGTGGGCGTGCACACCGGGCTCGCCGCATAGGCCTGCGTGAACCGCATCCCCTCCCGCGCCAAACGGTCGATATTCGGCGTCTCGTGGAGGTCGCTGCCGTAACAGGCCGGCCCCGTCCAGCCCATGTCGTCCACCAGAATGAACAAAATGTTCGGCCGGCGCTTATCAGCGCCAAAACTGCGCCCGCTGAGTAGTGTCCCCGCCAATACGGCCCCCGATTGCAAGAAAGCCCGCCTCGAAAGATTCATTTTCTCTGTCCTCTACGTCCTTTTTTTCTTTGTTCAGACCACCTTTGCCGCCATCTTCTCCCTGTCCCATTTCACCGCCTGCCCCGCGTCCATCGACATCACCGCCATGTCCGCGCAAGCCGCCCCCATAAGGCCTGCCTCCACCGGCGCAACTGTCTCGCCGCGCGACCGCATCGCCTCGAAGAAGTCCGCCAGGTGCGGCTCGTTTTTAATTCCGGCCGACGGCACCTTTTCTTCTTCGTCGCCGCGGAATATCGACATGGCACCCATCCCGCGCACCTCGACCGTCCCGTCGGTGAACAGGTAACGCTCGTTCAGCCCGAAATGGCCGTTGCCCACCGTCGTGCTGTAGTTGAACTGAAAATCTTCCGGGTACTCGATCAACGCGCTCACCGTGTCCGGCGTCGTCCGCCCGTCGTGCAGCGTATAGATGCCGCCCACCGCTTTCACCACCGACGGCATCCCGCAGCCCGTTACGAAATGGCAGATGTCCAGATGGTGCAGCATGAGGTCGCCGAAATAGCCGTTCGAATATTCCACGAACTGCCGCCACCGGAAATAGCGAAGCGGATCGTAATCGTAACGTTTCGTATCCCGCAGAAACAGCGGCCAATGCGTGTTCTCCGCCGTGGCGCCGGCCGGCGTGTCGGCCACGCTGAGCGGCTTCGCCTTGCCGTCCCGGTTCACCCACACCCGCAGCAGCTTGCCCATCTCGCCCGACCGCACCACCTCGCGCAGCCGCCCGTACATCGGCATGCTCCGCAACTGCGTGCCCACCTGCAAAACCGCCCCGGTACCCCGTGTCCGCTCCCGCACCGCTTTCGCATCCTCCCAACTCAGCGTCATCGGCTTTTCCGTGTACACGTCGAGTCCGCAATCCAGCGCCGCCATAATCACCGGCAGGTGAATGTGGTCCGGCGTCGCCGTGATCACCGCGTCAAGCTGTTCCTTCTCGAGCAAATCCTCGAACCGGACGTAACCCTTCGCGTCCGCGTACTTTTCCTTACACGCCGCCAAGGCTTTTTCCCGGTTCGCGTCGTACGTATCCGCCACCGCGACCATGTCGATGTCGTCGAACGTCAACGCGCTGCCCAGGATCGAACTGCCCCGGCCGCCAATCCCGACAAAACCGCACCGGATCCGGTCGTTCGGCCCGATGCTGCGCCGCGGTTTCGGCGCCGCGGCCGCGGCAAGCCTGGCAGGCGCCGGCTTCGTTGTGGCGCAACCCGCGCCGGCCAGCAACACGCCCGCCGTGCCTTTCAAGAAACTTCTGCGTGTCGGTTTCATTCCGTTATTCCTCCCGGGCGTGTGCCGTCAGCCATTCGCAAACCTCCGACAGCACGGCCGCCTTTTCCAGATCATTCCAAAGCTCGTGATAACCGTCATCGTATATCTTCAGTGACTTATCCGCGGCCGAACACTGCGCGTAAAGCATCCGGCTGCCCACGTCGGGCACAATCCGGTCCGCGCCCCCGTGGATGATATACACCGGCAGACTGATCTTGCTGAAACCCGCCCGCGCCGCGTTCACCGCCCGGTTGAACTCCGCGCCCGTCCGCGCGCGCACCGGCCCCGCAAAGATCAGCGGATCTTCCCGCGCCTCCTTCACCGCCTCCGGATCGCGCGACCGGCCCTCGTATTCGACCTGCGCCACCGGCATCCACGGCATCAGCGCGGCCAGCACCCCCGAAACCTTCAGCAAAACCGCCGGCGCGTCCATCGCCAGAAAGGGACTGCTGAACACCAGCCCGCCCGCCTCGACTTCGCGCGTCTCCGCATAATGAGCCAAAACCAGCCCGCCCATGCTGTGGCCCATCAGAAACCACGGCTTGCCTTCCAGCCGCGGCCGCAAGTACGCAACAAAAGCATCCAGGTCTTCCACCAACGCCCCGAAATCGCCAACTTCCCCGCGCCGTCCCGGCGAATGCCCGAACCCGCGCTGATCGTATGTGTGAATCGAGAAGCCTGACTCGTTCAACACCCGCGCCATTTCCTCGTAACGGCTGCAATGTTCGCCGTACCCGTGCACAAACACCACGCGCCCCACGACATCCTCGTCCGGAGCCCACCCCCGCTCGTACAACTCCAGCCCGTCGCGTGTCTTGAATTTACTCTCGTAATCCATAAGACAACCCTCCCGCCGCACCTCGCTAAAATAACACCCCTACTCCCTCCCGGACAAACCCGGCGTCCGCCGAACACGGTGGAATCGCCCTCCCGCGAGACCGGGGGTGGTGGTGGAGGTTTTCGCGTGCCTTTCTACTTCTTGAATGAAAGGCAGCCTGGATATAGAATAATGGCACAAGTATTGAGGCGAGGGTTTGTGAATGCCCGATGAAAACGCCACTAGTTCGCCGGAACCGGCCTTGACGCCGGCGCTCCTGCACAAAATGGGCGGCCTGAGCAGTTTTGGCCTGTTTTGCGCGCTTGGGGCGGGCACGGGTTTCTCCATGGCTATTGCCGACTTAAGCGACTTGGAATCAGGGAGAGAGTTTTACCACGTCGACCTGTTCGGCTGCTTTCTGTATCTAAAGATCGCCTTGGTTTCCTGCGTGGGCCTTCTTTTGATGATCGTTACGCCCGCAGCGAAATCAGGGAAGCGCCAAACACTGGACCTGCAGAAGTTCCTGCTTTTCGGCTGGTTGTGCGTCTTATTCATCAATGTTGATGTACAGGAGGTTGTCCGTATCGCGACCGAGGAATTGCCGCCCGCGGCGTTGTTGTTGGAAACCCAGGAACGGATTCTAAGCATGGTACTGCTGATTGTGGGCGCCCTTGTTATTACGGCCTATAGTCTGCACCTAGTTCGGCGGGCATGGGAGAAACTCGGAACAAACCAGAGCCTTCTTTGGCTGGTGGCGCGTGTTTGTCTGGCGAATTTCCTTGGTTTCTTGCTGGCTTGCGGGATGTGCTTCCCCTTGGACTACGAATTAGACTACGTTGGCGCCGTCGCATCCATTCTGTCTAATGCCGTTGCCATTGTCGTCTGGTCGGCACTACTTCTTTTGGCTTTCGCCGGGATGACAAAAGGCATCGCACAACGCCGTGCCAGTGCTGTTCCGCCAGGCCGCGACAAACTCGTCAGCCAATCGTGAACATGTCGCAGAGCGTCTGGGCGACGCGTGACAGCGCCAGCAGCACCCGCGGCAGAAGCGGAAGCCGCTGGTCCTCTACTTCATGGAATTCCCGGACCACGTCCAGCGTGTCCTCGTACGTCACGACGTCCGAAAAGCCGAACTCTTCCCGCCGGCCCACGGCCAGCCAGAACTTCCCCGGCGTCCCATCGGGATGGTACGCCACAACGTAATGCCGGCCCGGCTCTTCCAGCGTGACGTCTTCCTCGCGAACGATCCAGCTTCGCGTGCCCGTAAACGGCTCGTTGAACGCCTCCCCCGGCAGGCCGTCCGTTTCAACAACGAGCCCGCCAAGCCCTTCCGGCACGTCTAGCGGCACGTCCACCGCCGGCAGGCCCGGCCCAAGCACCACGACCGTCGGCCGGTAATCCTCCAGGCCCGCAATACGCGGGATGCCAAGCTGCCAGTAAATGTCCCCGTCGGCCGGGGCGTCGAAAGCTATCCAAAGCTGGTTCGACTCCGCCCTCACCGCGTGGTAGACAACTTGCGACAGCTCGACGTCGTCCAGAAAGATGGCCGTTTCCGCCGAAGTGTGCGTACCGTCGTCCGGCACCAGCCGGTGCGCCGCCGCACCCGGAGCAAGTGCCAAAACAACCGCCGCAGCAAGCCCGAAAATGCACAAGTTCTTCATAGCGCCCTCTCCTCTACTTTTGCGCTGCACGCCCGCGCCTGTTCGGGGTAACACCAAAAAGACTGCTGCTATGTCACTGATTCTCGATCGACTTTCCGTTTCTGGACGTACGCCTGGTCGCCCATCAGCACCGCCACCGCATGTTTGTACCCGAACTCGATGTCGGCGTTAGGCCGCCCGCCGTTCCGAATACAGTCAAACCAGTTTGTCACGTGTTCCTGCCCCGGGTACGGCGGGTCGCTCTCCAACAGCTTCTGTTCCGTGAACTCGCGCTCGACGCCCTTCGCCGACCACACCGGGTTTCTCAAGTCGTGGCCGAACCCGCACGTGATCATGCCTTTCTCGAACATGAACCGGGTCATCTCGGTGTCGGTGGTGTTCCCGAAATGGCTCGTGAACTGCGTGTGGAACCCGTCTTCGGGATAGTCGAGCATCACGGTAAGCTGATCGGGCGCGTCGCACCGCGGGTCGTCGCCGCATTCGTACCGTCCGCCCCACGCCACCGCCGATTGGGGCATGCCGCAACCCGTGACAAAATGCACCGTGTTGATAAAGTGGCTCATCCACCCGCCGATCGCGCCGCTCGTGATGTCGTAGTAGCCCATCCAGGACGCGTGAAGGTGCGCGTCGAACGGGCGCTCCGCGCGCGGGTAAAGAAACGCCGCCCAATCGGTTTCCGACTCTTCCCTCGGCCCGCGGTAGTTGACCCAGTACGGCCGCAACGTCGACTCCGACGACTCCACCCGGAACAGCTTGCCCAGTTTGCCTTCGGCGATAAACGCTTTGATTGCCCTGGCGCCCGGGCTGCTAACCCCTTGCGTGCCCATTTGCACGCACATCTTCGAGTCCTTAACGGCCTTGTGGCACCGGTTCAGCTCGGGCAGGTCGGCAATTACCGCCGCGAGCGGTTTCTCGACGTACACGTGCTTGCCCGCCTCGACCGCATCCGCCGCCTGGTAACAATGCTGATGGTCGGGCGTGGCGATAATTACCGCATCCACGTCGCCGTCTTCGAGCAGCTTGCGGTAATCCGCGTACACCTTCGGTTTCAGGCCGTAACGCTTCTCGGCCTCGCCCGGGTACGTCTCCTGCCGGTGCTTCCAGATATCGCAAACCGCCACCAGCGCCGTGTTCGCGTTTGCCGGATGCACCATGTTTTGCATCACCCACCGGCCCCGGCCCCCGCAACCGATCAAGCCAAGCTTGATCCGCTCGTTCGCCCCGGCCGCGCCAAATGCCTTGCCGCTTGCGGCCAATCCCGCCGCGCCGGCCGCTACCGTCCGCTTCATAAACTCCCGCCGCGTCGAACCGTTTCCTTTTTTCCTTTCCATCGTCAACCCTCCTTTATTCCGGCCAGCATTGTGCCCCCCCTCATCCCCATGAAACAAGTGCCGTAAAGGTTTCGCACACCGACCGGCTCCCGCGCGTCCCATTCAGCCCCTAGCCTTCTCTCTTGCACAATGACAAATAATCCAGTACGCTGAGGTGCTCTTAATGTAATTGCAAATTGGGAGGAAAGGTAAATGAAGAAGTACACGCTCATCCTGCTCTCGACCTTTATGCTCCTGCTGGCGGCCATCGCTCCCGCCCAGGAAGAATTCAACACCCCCGCAATCGTCGAAAACCCCGAAACAAAACTAATCGACGAAGAAGGCGCCGGAAAACTCTACCAGGTCGGCGAACACCTGGTTTGCGTGGTGGAAGGCACGCCCGCCGAAATGGGTTACCAGCACGGCCGCATGCTCGCGCACAAAATTCACCACCTCATCAAGCAGGGCTACGTCAAAAAAGCCCTCTACGACCGCGGCTACACCGACGAGTACATCCTCACGCAATCCGCCAGAATGGAAAAACATTTCCCGCCCGAGTACGTCGAGGAAATGCAGGGCATCGTCCGGGGGATGAAAGCCGCCGGTGTCGACGACATCCGGTACGAAGATATCCGCACCGCCGTTACACAGTCCGAGCTTTCCCACCACGGCCCGGATGCGCCACCCGGCTGCTCGAACTTTGCCGCATGGGGTAAATGGACCACCGACGGCCGCCTTCTGCACGGCCGAAACCTCGACTGGAACATCGACCGCGGAGCCCAGGAAGGCGCCGTTATTCTCGTCTGGCGCCCCAAAGGCGGGCGGCCCTTCATGATGGTCGGTTGGACCGGCAGCATCGGAAGCGTCACCGGAATGAACGCCGACGGAATATCCTTCGGCGAAATGACCTCGAGCTCTTCGGATGAAACATTCGACGGACTCCCCCTCATGCTCATGATGCGCCGCGTTCTCGAAAAAGCCGAAACGCTCGACGAGGCCGTCCAGGTCGTGCGCGACGCACCGCCAACCACCGGCTGGAATTTCATCCTCGCCGACGGTAAAAAGCCCGACGCGCGCGCCATCGAGCTCGACGCCGCCTCGTGCGAAGTCTATAAACCCATGGACCCGAACGAAGGCGAACAAACCGGACATTGGGCCATGCAAGACGCCGTCCGACGCACCAACCACCCCATCGGCATCAAAAAACTCGAGAAGCTCGTTGCCCGTTATGCCAAGGCCCGCGGGCTCGAAATTGAAAACCTCGAGATGGCCATTCCCCTGCTCAAAACGCAGAACACCTGGGAGCGTTACGACTGGCTCGGAAAACAGATCCAGGCGCGCCCCGCCAAGATGGACGTTCCACAAGCGCTCGAACTACTCGCCAACGGCCCCGTGAACGCCGGCAACACGCTTCACTCGTGCGTATTCGACCCCAAAAACCAGACCGCATACGTAGCCATCGCCGGATGGGACCCCCCAGCCCCCGCATGGAGCCGACAGTACACAAAAATCGATCTGTCCCAGTGGTTTAAGTAACAAAAGCCGGCAGACGCGTCTCCTTCTAAAAGGGCCGGGCGAAATTAACGGCGCTGCCATCGGGGTTAACTCCGTGGAGCGCGATTGCCGATGAGCTTGCCGCAAAAACTCAAGCCGCTTTTTGAAAAAGGGCGGCCGGAACTCTTCACGCTGCTCCTGATCGGGCTGGTGGCCGGCAGCGTCTGGGTTTTTCTGGAAGTGGCCGACGAAGTCGTTGAAGGTTCTACAAAAAAATGCGACACGGCCATACTCCTGGCTTTCCGCGCGCAAGACGACCCTGAAGACCCGCTCGGTCCCCGGTGGGTCGAGGAAGTTGGCCGCGATTTCACCGCCCTCGGCGGCGTGGGTGTTCTGTTGTTGCTCACGGCCACGACCGTAGGCTATCTCCTGCTGGACGGCAGGCCCTACCTCGCCCTGCTCGCCGTGTTCGCCGTGGCCGGGGGACTTGTTATGAGCCTGCTGCTCAAAAACTTTTTCGACCGCCCCCGACCCGATTTAGTTACCCACGGCTCCTACGGCGTTACCAGCAGTTTCCCCAGCGGCCACTCCATGATGTCCGCCGTGGTCTACCTCACGCTCGGCGCGCTGCTCGCCCGCACACAGGCCAAAACGCGCTTGAAGTTCTACCTGATCGCCGTGGCCCTGTTTTTCACCGTGCTCGTCGGCATCAGCCGCGTTTACCTCGGCGTACACTGGCCCACCGACGTCCTCGCCGGATGGGCCGCCGGCGCCACATGGGCCATCATCGTATGGATCGCCGCCCGCCTCCTGCAAACCTACTGGAAAGTTGAACCCGAAGATGAACCAGCAACCTGAAAACGCGTTTCTGCCCTTTACGTCGCTCACGTTATTTCTGCCAAAGAACGTAATTGAAAACGGGATGTATCGACGCGACCTGAAGCACCGCCACAAGAACGATCAGGGTAACGACGATTACGTCCAATGCAAGCCCGGAATATTTGGCTATGCGACCTGACATGGCTCAACGACACAAACCCAGCATTACGCTTATTTCCAGTTGACTATTAAATCGTTTTGAGCCATCATTAAACCCGGCACAGCAAGGAGGGCTTTCTCATGAAGGGGATTCTTAGCGGTACGTTTTTCTTGTTCCTCACCGCAGCCTTCCTCGGCTGCCCGTCCGATTCCGGTCCCTATGAACTTGCCGTCTACCTCACCGGCAGCGGTTCCGTCGGCCTCGACCCGCCCGGCGGCGTGTACGAATCCGGCTCGTCCGTCACCCTCACGGCAACTCCCGCCGCCGGATGGCATTTCGACCGATGGGAAGGCGGCGCCACCGGTTCTGAAAACCCGCGCACGTTCACTGTCCAAGGAAACACCGCCATCACGGCCGTTTTCGTAGCCGACGCGCCCGTCTACACCCTCGATGTCGATGCGTTCGGCAAAGGCGCCGTTACGCTCGATCCTCCCGGCGGTTCCTACGCCGCCGGCACGTCCGTTACGCTAACCGCCGAACCCAGCGAACCCTGGGTGTTCAGCCACTGGCTCGGCGGGGCCACCGGCGCCACGAACCCCGTCACCATCGACATGACGGACGACACGAGCGTCACCGCGGTTTTTCAAAGCGCGTCGGGATTGGCAATGCAGTTGGGCTACAGCCAACTAAATCGCATGGCTGCGTCACCCGACGGCCGGACTGTCGTCACCGGCGGGTACGACGGCGTCGTCCGCGTCTGGAACACCGCCGCTGGCGTTGTCGAACGGTCCATCTATGAAAACTTGAATGTGCCCGTTAGCGCGGCGGAATTCTCGCCGGACGGATCGGAATTCCTGACGGCTCACTTAATCGGCGGCGCGGACATTTGGACCACTGCCGACGCGGCCCCCTCGCTGGAAAAACGCCGCGTGCTGATACCGCGCCGGATGGGCTCCGTCAGCACTTTGGTCGTCCGTTCCGCGGCTTTCTCGCCCGCGGGCGCTCACGTTCTTTTCGGATGTGCCGATGGAACCGTGCTTGTAGCCGATTTGGAGGAGGGCGACCTCGTGGCGGCATACGCATCCCACGCTTCGGGCGTCGCAGCCGTGGCCTATTCCAGCGACGCGGCGAGGATCGCCACCGCCGGCTACGACAACCAGGCACGCGTGTACGGCGTGGCGTTTCCTGCGCCGATTCGAACCTTCACCCATCCCGATGAAGTCTGGAGTGTCGCATTCATCGCCGGCGGCGACAAGATCGTCACCGGCTGCCGCGACGGGAACGTCCGAATTTGCAACGTAGGCACGGGCGCAATGAGCATCATCGGCGCCCACGCCGAAGGCGTGCTTAGCATTAAAGCCTCTCCCGACGGCACGAAAGTCTTGACCGGCAGCATGGACAAGACCGCCACCCTGTGGGACGCCGTCACTCTCATGCCCATATACACCCTGACCGGCCACCAGTTCGGCGTTCCTTCCGTCTGTTTCGCCCAGGGCGGCGACCGATTATTCACCGCCGACCGGGAAACCATCACCCAATGGGACGCGGCTACGGGAACTGAAATCACCACCCTGTCCGGCCACACCCGCAGCGTCTTTTCCGCCGAATTCTCCCCCGACGGCACAATGGCCGCCACCGCCGGCGATTATGCCGCCCGCCTGTACAACGCCGCCACTGGCGCCCTCCTCCACGCGTTCCACGGCCACACGGACCGAGTCACATCCGTCAGCTTTGCGCCCGACGCCGCCCATGTCGCCACCGGAAGCCTGGACGGCACCGTCCGCATCTGGAGCACCGATACCGGCGAGCCCGTACTCGTCATCGACGCCGCCGGGGCCGTGCACGCCGTCGATTTCTCGCCCGACGGCGCCAACGTCGTCGCCGGCCTCCAGAGCAACGTCGCGCAAATCTGGAATGCCTTCACAGGCGCGCCCGGCGTTACCTTCACCGGCCATACCGAGCGCGTATCGACCGTCGCTTACTCGCACGACGCGGCGCTCGTTGCCACCGGCAGCTACGATGACACAGTCAAGCTCTGGAACGCCGCTGCCGGCGCCCCCGCGCTCTGGACCTATGTCGGATTCGGCAACGATGTTCGAGCCGTTGCGTTCTCTTCCGACTCCAGCGAACTGCTCGCCGGCAGCTTTGGCGGGGCCTTCCATGCAATTAACACGGCCACAGGCTTACAAAACTGGCCTGTTCCTCCTCTCGCTTACGGGCCCTGTTTTGACGTAGCCTATTCGCCGGACGACACCCGCATTCTTACCGCCCATTCTGTCTTCGGACATCTCTGGAACATCGAGGAAGTCGCCCACGAACAAGAGTTCATTCATGTGGGCCAGACGCGGACGGTCGACTACGCCCCCGACGGCCTGCGCGTTCTTACCGGCGGCGAGGACGGCGCCACGCGCATTTGGACCCTTTTAGACGAAGCCCCCTGAATAAGCCAACTGGAGAATCGTCATGCGAAGAATCTTACTTGTCCTGACGCTGACCGCGCTCGCTGTTGCGGGCTGTCCGCAAGAGGTCCGGTTCGCCCTCACGCTCTCCACGGAGGGCAGCGGCGCCGTTGCGGCCAGTCCAGCCGCTTCCGATTATGCCCCCGGCGCCGTCGTCCTGCTCACCGCAACGCCCGCCGAAGGATGGAGGTTCGACCACTGGGAAGGAAGCCTCGCCGGTTCCGACAACCCCGCCACAATTTCCATGAGTACGAATCGCGCGATCACGGCCGCATTCCTCCAGCAGCCCCTGCGCAAGTTGACGCCCCAAACCATCGGGAATGGTTCGCTTAGCCTCGATCCCGCCGGCGGCGTCTACTGCCAGGAAGCCGACGTCACCCTCACGGCCGCCGGACAAGACGGCTGGATATTCGACCATTGGCTCGGCGACCTCTCCGGCGCCGAAAACCCCACCACCCTCGCCATCGACGATGAGCCCGAAATCACCGCCGTGTTTCGCGACGAGCAGGGCATGCTCATGCAGTACGGCTACGGCGTGTTGCTGTGCATGGACGTATCGCCCGACGGCTCGCGCCTGATTTCCGGCGGATACGACGGGAATGTGCGAATGTGGCACACCGCCAGCGGGCAACTCCTCCGCACGTTCTACGGCCACGGCTCGCTGGTTACGTCCGTGTCCTTCGACGCGTCCGGCGATATGTTTGCCAGCGGCAGTTTCGACGGAAAAGTCACCTTGTGGGACGCCGGCACCGGCGCAAAGACCAACGTCTTGACCTTTAGCAGCGTCGTCTACAGCGGCGCGCTGTCGCCCGATGCCACCCGCGTCCTGGTCGCCACGCAGGACGACCCCCCAGAGCTGGTCGAGGTAGCGACCGGCGCCACCCTGGCCACCTTAACCGGCCACGCCGGCCTCGTCTTCCTCACCGCCTACAGCCCCGACGGCGCCAGGCTCGCCACGGCCGGCGAAGACCTCACCGCCAAATTATGGGATACCGCCGGAAGCGAACTTGCCTCGTTTACCCACGCAATGACGATTCGAGACTTGGAGTTCTCGCCGGACAGCTCGCAGCTTCTGACCGGTTGCGACGACACGCTGGCCAGGCTGTGGCAAACCGGCGTCGGCGCACCTCTCGAAGTCTACACGGGCCATATCGATCCGGTCACGTCCGTAGCCTTCTCGCCCGATGGAGGCCTCGTGGCGGGTGGCAGCCAGGGAGGGACCACCAGGTTATGGAATAAGAACACCGGCGCTTTCGTGCAAAGCGTTGACGGACACGAGCGCGCCATGGTCGCCGCAGGTTTTGCCGCTTCAACATCCGAACTCATCACCGCCGGCAGCGACGGCAGGATTATTCGCTGGAATTTAGCCACGGGCAACCAGCTTCTCAATTATCCCGGCCACACCAGGGAATTCAAAGCCGCCGTTTTCTCGCCCGACGGCAAACTCGTGCTCGCCGCGTCCACCGATAAGCGCGCCCTCTTGTACGAGGCCGAAAACGGCCAATTCCTCCGCGCCTTCATCGGCCACACCGACGCAGTACGCGACGTCGCGTTTTCCCCCGACGGCGCCCTGATTCTCACCGGCAGCGAAGATGAAACCGCGCGTACCTGGGTTCCCGAAACCGGCGCCGTCCAGACCTCTTTCGTCGGCCACACCGAGGAGGTTTATGCGGTTGCGTTTAACCCCGACGGCAGCGAGGTAGCTACCGGAAGCGCGGATTCGCACGGCAAAATCTGGCACGCCGGCACCGGCGTTGAAATGGCCGACCTCGCAGGCCACGGTGCGGATGTGCTCGATATCGCATATTCCCACGACGGCTCATTCATCGCCACCGCAAGCGCCGATAATACCGCCATGTTGTGGAACGCGGATACCGGCGCTTGGATCCGCACTTTTGCCGCCCACGCCGGTCCCGTCAACTCCGTCGCCTTTTCACAAGACGACAGCCGACTCCTCACCGCCGGCGAAGACGCCAAAGTGGTCGTGTGGGACGTCGCCACCGCCGCCGTCGATTACTCTTTTTCCACGACATTGCCGGCCCGCGACGCCGTGTTCACACCCGGCGAAACATACGCCGCCGTGGCCGATCCCTACTACATAAAAACCTGGAAAATCGACACCGGCGCCGCAATCAGCCAGATCGTCAACTACCTCGGCGTCTTTCGCAGCGTCGTTTATGCCCCCGACAACCTCAGCATCCTCGCCGCAAGCGAAGACGGCGCCGCCCGCCGCTACGCCGCTCCCTGACTTAACCGAGATGAACCGGTAGTTATCTATTCCGTACGTTGCGAAAAACTTTGCGGCGCTGAGTTCTTTTAATCGATCAGACTTTTCCTCTCCGCTTTTATTCCGCCGCACTTTTTCCTCGCAAAGGAAATGATCCGCACAGGCTTAAGCGTTAGCAAAGCGGTCAACCTGTTCAGCGGTGTGTAAAAAAGTAGTGCGCGAAGAATTCCGTTGAAGAGGATTAGCGGGAAAAAACGCAAAGGCATGGGTAGGTAACGCGCCTGCCGGCGCAATCGGTGTTTAACGCAAATGCGCGAGGGGAAGTGCAAAAAGAGCAAGGAGGCTTCTGTCATGAGAAAATCAATGGTCGGAACAGTAATCCTTCTAGGCGCCGTGCTGCTACTCGCAACCGGCTGCCCTAACGACATGTCGCTCGCTTCCGCGGGCGGCTCGATTAAGCAAGAGCCGGGTACGTGCACGTTTATGATCCGAAAGTTCAACGACCTGAACGGAAACGGTGAACTGGACGCAAACGACCCGCCCCTGGATGAAGAAATCTATAACTGGCCCGTCTACTGGCAAGCACCCGGAGGGGACGTCATGAGCAGCGTTACCCCCATATGGTGTCTTGAAGCCAACGGCGTCACCGGTGAGTGGGTCTTCTGGGAGGGAAGCGAGCCCGGATGGGTTATCACCGGCGTACTGGTGAACTGGGAGCCCGTGGTCGACTACATGGGCGAAATTGTCATCGACGTCACCGGAGCGCCGGATGAAACTTACGAGATCATCTTCCTCAACACCAATGAAAACGGAGGCGAACCACCGGAGGAATGCAACCTCTTCATCCGAAAGATCAACGACCTGAACCAAAACGGAATTGTTGATCCCGGCGAACCCGAACTCGATTGGCCGGTTGTCGTCACCGATCCCAACGGCGCACAGGAAACGGTGTACACGCCAACGTGTATCAACGCCGAAATCCTCGGCTCTTGGACCCTGCAGGAAGAAATGATGGGCAACTGGTTCTTGACCGGCATCTATGTCAACGGCGTGCTCCTGGGTAATGCATTCCCGCCGACAGTCCAGGTGGAATTCACCTGCCAGGAGGAATATGAGGTCGTATTCCTCAACGCAAGCACCTGCCCGCCGCCGCCCGGACAGATTTGCGCCACCAAGGTCTACGATCCCGAAGCCGACGGCTGGGATGAAGACGATCTTCCCATCGAGGGCTTCCTGCTCTGCCTGTGGGGCATGGACCTCCAAGGCAGTGCGATCGGACCGCTCTGCGAGTTCACCGGCCCCGATGGCGTCGTGTGCTGGACAGACCTCCCGCCCGGTTACTATGAGGTATGCGAGGTGCTGCCGGAAGAGGCTGAATGGTTCTCGTCCATGCCGGAATGTGTCGAGGTCGAGCTGGAGATGGGCGAGAGCGAAGAAGTGTTTTTCGCCAACTTCTGCGCCGACATCGTGTGCATGCACACCAAGGGATGGTGGCAAAACAAGCACGGGTGCGCCGCTATCGCCGCCAATCCCGGCCTGCTCGACGCCCTCAATGGACTGCCGCCCTTTATGGCCGGAACGATTTATACCAAAGGACGTGACCAATGCACCGGCGCCCGCTGCCTCGATGTCGAGCTGCCCTTTGACAGCAACAGCGAGCTCGGTTGCTACATCGTCGCCCCCAACAACCAGAGCCCGGTCCTCGGCCTGGCGCAGCAGTTGGCGGCGTTCGTGTGCAACGTTCTCAACGAAACCGGGTCGCTCGAACTCTACTTTCCCGACCTCGACATGACCGCGCAGGAAATCGTCGAAGCGGCCGTCATGGCCTGGGATACCGGAATGGACGTCTCGTACTGGCAGACCATCATCGACTGCCTCAACAACGCGGGCGAAATCCCCATGATCAGCCCCGTCCCGTGCGAGATCGTCTACGAAAACAACAATGACTTCAACGTCGTCGACTGACAACCTCAACGCAACAGGCGCGGGCGGTCTTGCCGCCCGCGCCTGCCAATCAACCGTTAGAATCGAAAACTTAACCTGGCGGTTTTGCCGTCTTCGAGAATGACCCTCTTCCAAAGAACGCTGCTGTTTCCGAGTTCTTTACGTGTCCGACAATCGCTTCCCGCAGCCGGCTCATCGGGGCCGCCAGTCGGCGAATATTCCTAAACGCGACTGGTGAAACTAAAAAAGGTCCCGTCAAATCTTTTTTCTCTCACGGCTTGCAGTTGTTTCTACGCCGCTTCATGCCGCGATCAAAACCCATACCATTTCATCTGCGTTCCCCCTCAATGCATTGCTCTTTCCGCTCAATTCCTATACTCTCTCTATGCGGACTTGTTCTTGTTGATCCGCAATTCAAAATTCGAAATCAGAAAGGGTGAACGATGCGAAACATCTCCCTCATCTTGTGCATGCTCCTCAGCCTTGCCGCCGCGGCTCAAGACGGCGCCGACATGTTCGTGCACGTATGCAAAGATGCCGGAGCCGGCGGATACGAAGCATTCCCCGACGTGTGCCGCCTCCAGGACGGCCGGCTGATGTGCGTGTTCTACGCCGGCTACGGCCATGTCGCCATGCCGAACGAGCAATTGCCCAAGGGCGGCCGAATCGCTTACTGCACATCCACCGACGAAGGCCGCACCTGGACGCCCGCACAAACCCTTTACGACGGCCCCGACGACGACCGCGACCCGTCCATCGCCCAACTCAAAAGCGGGCGCCTCGTCTGCAACTTTTTCAGCCTCCGCAGCGCCCCCGGAAACAAGCCGCCATGGAACGGCCTCGGCTCCTGGATGGTCTACAGCGACGACGCGGGTAAGACGTGGTCCGAACCCCGCCAGATCGTCGACAACTACTACTGCAGCGCCCCCGCCCGCCAGCTCTCCGACGGCCGCCTGATACTCGGCCTCTACGCGGCCGGCAAGGATAACGCCTACGGCGCCGTCGTCATCTCCGAAGACGACGGCATGACGTGGTCAAAGCCCATCGACATCGACAACGGCGGCATGAGGCTCGACGCCGAAACCGACGTCATCGAGCTCAAAGACGGCTCGCTGTTCGCCGCCCAGCGCGCCAGAACCGGCGAATCGGCCGCGTGGTCCGTTTCGAAAGACGGGGGCAAAACCTGGAGCGTTTCGGAGCCGTTCGGGTTCGAAGGCCACTGCCACTACCTGCACCGCACCGTCGACGACATCATCGTCATGGCACACCGCCTCCCCGAAACCAGCCTCCACTACAGCCTCGACGAGTGCAAAACGTGGAGTGACAACGTCATTGTCGATCCCGATTACCATGGTGCGTACCCCTCCATGGTCAACCTAAAAGACGGCTCCGTACTCATTGTCTACTACGAAGAAGGCAAGGGCTCGAGCATCCGCGCACGCCGTTTCAAAGCCACAAAAGAAGGCATCGAATGGCTCCCCCTCGACTAATCCCCAGCGCGAATGTAGAAGCGGCATCCTGCCGCTTGTCCCACTGCTTTCTGGTCGCACTGGCCGCAGTCTTCACCGCCTCAGCGGCCGGCGCCGAGACTACGCTCCCGCCCACCGACGGCAGCGTGCTGGTTGCAGCACAAGAATGGCCGCGTTATCCGGGCCCGCGCGAGATCCGCGTCTACATCACCTATCCCGGCGGCAAGCTGGCCAACGTCGGCCCTGCCACGGGCCTGTTCCTCTCGCTCCACAACTGGGGCGGAACCGCCCATCGAGGCGCGCCCGATCCCGAACAACTCGCGAGCCGCTGCGACTGCGTCGCCATCGGCGTCGACTATCTCCAGAGCGGCCAACAATGGAAGAAGCGGCCCCCGTACGATTTTGGCTACCTTCAGGCCCTCGACGCCCTCCGCGCGCTTTGGTTCGTATACGACGGCCTCGACTCCGCCGGCATCCAATTCCACCGCGGCCGCATCTACGCCACCGGCGGTTCCGGCGGCGGCAACGTCGCGCTGATGGCCAATAAACTCGCCCCGCGCACGTTCGCCTGCATCGTCGATCTGTGCGGCATGGCCAAACTGGCCGATGACATCGCCTTCGGCATCCCCGGCCGCACCGGCCTCAACGCCGCATACAGCCCCGATCCCGAACACCCCTGCTATCTCAACCGCGACGCCCAGGCCATCCGGTTCGTGGGCTGCCCTGTCCACGCGCGCCAAATGAAAAGGCTCGGCAACACGGCCAGGATCATCGTAGTCCATGGCGTCGACGACGCGTCGTGCCCCGTCGAAGATGCCCGCGAGATGGTGGCCAACATGCAGGACGCCGGACTTTCGGCCGAATCCGTATGGGTAACGCAAGACATGCTCGACGGCAAGGCCTTCAAATCAACCGGCCATTCGCTCGGCGACCGCACCCGCATCGTGTTCAAGGTTGCCGGCACATATCTGTTGCCGGGCGCGCCGGACGCCGCCGTCCGCGCGGGCAAAACGGATTTCGACCTCAGGGACGAACAGGTGCGGTACAAAACGCCGGGCGGCGTCTATATTATGTCTTACGCGGAGGGCTGTCCCACGGGCAGGTTTAAACGGGAATAACCAAGGGAGGAAGGAGTTGTCATGCGATCGACGATTCTTATTGCAATAGCCGTGTGCCTGGCCGCCGCCGCGGCGGCCGATTCGTTCGAAGGCCGTTTTTACGCCGGCGAAGGCGACGTCGAGTACATCAAACTTCTCGACATCGCCGCCAGAATGTTCTATCCCGATCCCGAATTCCAGAACATCTCCATGCTCTACTCGCCCGACTGGAACGGGTTCGTCGAAGGTCCCACCTGGGGCGCATGGTGGATTCAAAACAGCTACGGCCCGTCTTACTGCGCCATGCCCTTCCTCACCGACCCCTACGTCACCTGGCTGCAGAACGCCCAGGACCTCTGGTTCTCCCAGATGGGCGACGGCAAGCGCGTCGGCGAAAAAGAGTGGGTCGCCCCAGACGGATGCCTGTGCGACGCCGCCTCGCCCGGCTGGATCTTTTACAAACAGGGCGACGGCAAAACCGGCATTCACGACTGGGGAATGGAGTTCACCGCCGCCGGCATCGTGCTCCAAGCCGAACTCCTCCTGATCGGCGGCGACGTCGACGCCATCAAACGTTATCTCCCCATGCTTGAACGCTCCGCCGATTTCATCTGGTCCCGGCGCGATCCCGAAAACAACCTCTTCCTCGCCGGGCCCGCCGGAAACCTCCTCGCCCCAAGCTATGCCGGTTGGAAAAAACCCGACGGCACGCACGGCAAAGCCTACCTCACCGGCCTGTCGATCACCTACATCGCCGCGCTCGACCGGCTCGTCGAACTCGCCAAATACGTCGACATGGAAAAGTCCCGCGAATACGCACGACGCCGCGATCTCGCCCGAAAAGGCCTCGACAAGCTCGTCACCGACGAAGGCTATTTCATCAAATCGCTCGACCCCGACGGCGCCCGCCACGGCGTGTACGGCGCCGAAAAACACGGCTACTTCGAAGCCGTTTGCAACCACGACGCCATCGCGTTCCGCGTCGTCGACGACGAACAGGCCGAACGCATCTACGACAAGATCGCCTCGATTCCCGGCCTCCGGCCGCATAACCTCATCATTACCAACTACCCCGGCCTCGACGACATGTACGAGCCGCCAACGTCCTGGCTCTGGAAGTTCGGCACCTGGGTCAACGGCGGCCACTGGACCACCTGCGAAGCCCGCATGATGCTCGCCTACAGCCGCCTCGGCAAGTACGACGACGCCCGCAAGTCGTTCGAGCAGATCCTGAAGTTCGCCCGAATCTTCCGCATGGACAACCCCATGACCGAGTTCGGCAACCAGGTCTACCAGCCAAAGCAGCCCATTAATTGCGTCTACGACAACTGGGGCGCGCCCGCCGCCCTGATCCGCGGCCTCTTCGAATACGTATACACCCGCGATAACCTCCGGCTGATCCCCCACATCCCGCCCGGCATCCGCGCGCTCGAACAAAAGTTTCCCGTCCGGTTCGGCGACCGCCGCATCTACATCAGCGCCGCCGGTTCCGGCCCCGTCACCGCCGTGACCATTAACGGCGAACCCTGGCACGACTTCACCGCCGGCGACATCACCCTGCCTCGCGGCAAAACGCCCCGCGAAGCGCGCATCGCCATCGGCATGGGCGGCCAAGAGCCGCCCCCGCCGCCGACTCCCATGCCTGACCCCAAGGGCCGCCGGCTTAAGCTGGTGCAAAAACCCCAGTTCTGGAACGCCGGCGACTTCGCCGACGGCCACGAACCACCAAAAGCCGATCTCCCGCGCGTCGGCCGGTTCTACGCCATAATGTGCGGCAAAAAACTCGGCGAAACGCCCGAAGCATGCCAGGCCGGACTCGTTATCGACTATTTCGAGGCCATTCACGAGCGGATCGCCATGAAAAAGCAAGGCAAGCTGCCCGAACTGCCCCCCGAATCCCAAAAGGCCGCCGACGCATCCTACCTCGATGCCGCCGCAAGAATTGCCCAGGGCCTCCAGCGCATCCTCGAATCCGACAAAGCTGACCCCCAATCCGCCGCCGCCTGGAAAAACGCCGCCGCACCCTGACGTCTATCCACCATCCACCGGCCACCATTGCAACCACCGCGCCCGCCCGCAAAAAAGAGCCGCGCCCCGGGCGGCTTTTTTGGGAAGGCTATACAAAGCTGCGCGGGGCGCGGTTTCTGAACGCGGCTTTTAGCCGGCGGGTTCAGCGGTGAGGATGATGCGTTGCCGTGCGAGGTTAGCGCGGGATTCGATGCATTTTTTGTAGTCGGGGTAGGCTTCGCTTGGCGCGGCGGGCGTTTTCAGTTGGTACGCGTCGGTGAACTCGATGGTTTGGCCGTTGGGCTTGACCGCCGCCTGGTAGGCAACCGTGCCGGAATCGAACTTGACGTTTTCGGGCATGGCGTACGGGCGGAGGCCGTCGGGGAGGCGAATCACGCCGGAGGTGGTCTCACTGACGACCTGGCTCCAGTACATGTCGAACTCGCGGGTGGGCCGGCCGACGTCGCCGGCGTCGTACATGACGCCAGGGATGTTGAGCAGGAGCAGGTCGCCGGCTTTAACGGCGAATCCGGGGATGGTGAGGTCAAGCGTAATGGCCGGGGTGACGGCGAGGTCGGCGAAATCGGTGACGTTGAAATCGTTGAGCACGGCGGCGTGATGGAGGCTCGAGGCGATCTGTTGGAGCTGGTTGCGGAGTTGCTCGCGGTTGAGCGTTTTCATCGAGCGCATCCAGGCGCCGGTGTTGCCGTCGCCGGTGAAGGTGATTTCGAGATCGAGCGTGCCGTCGGGCTCGAGCGTCGAGTCGAACGTGGTGGCCAGCTTCTCTTTGTCGAGCGGCGACAGTTGCGTGGTGGCCAGCGTGGCGGGGTTGCCGTCGACCACGAGCGCGGGGCTGTTCTGCACGGGCGCGGGCAGCGTGCCGTAGGGGACGACGTCGCTGGTGACGCTGGTGAACTTCTTGTCGCCGTCGAGATAGACGGCGGAGCGGTCGAACGCGCGGATCGACGGGACCTCGCCGCAAAGCGGCCCAGCGTCGCGGCCGCGGACGAGCGCGAACGACGCCGGAATGCCGGCCGCCTCGAGCATCCGGCAGTACAGGAAGTTTTTGTCGAGTTCGTTGGCCATGCCGCGGCGGACGGTGTCGTCGGGCGCGTGAGGAACAACGCGGTAGTTTTTGTGCGGCACGGGCAACGTGCGCACGGAACGGGCGATGAAATCGTGAATAACCTGCCCGCCGCCCTGCCCGGCCAGCTCGACGGCCTTGGCTTTGAGCGCGTCGGACATCGGAGGGACTGCGTCGAGGGCCTTCTTATACGCGGCGGCGACGTCGTCCCAGGTGGCGGTTTCGGCGAGGGTGACGCGGGAGGCGAAGTACGGGCGCGGCGGCATGTGCGGCTCGGGCAGGATGCCGGGCTGCGGCGCTTCGAGCGCGTAGACGAGGCGGACGACGCCGTCTTTTTCTTCGCGCGACTCAGCCACCGGCGCGGACTTCACCGGGTCGACGTGGCGGGCCAGCTCGGCCTCGCGCGCGGCCGGGATCAGCACGACGACTTCCTTGCGGAGCAGCGGCTCTTCGTGACGGAACAGTTCCTGCGCGAAGAACGGCTCGAGGTCGCTGGCCCGCTTGCGCACGACGGTGTACTGGACATCGAGTATCGAGCCGGGCGCGGGCTCTTTGGCGGCAAACCGGTAGCGGGCGAGCCTGCGGTAGTCGGGCAGGGCCGCGTAGACGGACTCGTTCTTCACGGCGGCGTCGGAGAGATGCAACACGCGGCCTTCGGGCGTGACGGTGAGCGCGAAATCGATCTCGGGCTCGTCGGTGTCTTCGTAGTAGAAGATGAGTTGTGAACCGGCGTCTTCGCCGCGTTGCTGGAGGATCTTGGTGATGGTCCGGTTGGTATCTTTGACGATGCCGGGCTCGCGGAGGTCGATCGTGCGGCGCTCGAGCAGGGTGACAATGCCGTCGGCGGGGAAATCGGCCGCGGCCGGTTGCGACTCGATGCACGCCTTGAGATCGGGGTCGGTGATCTGGTCGACGCGCTCGATGTCGTCGTGCAAGCGGGCTTTCTGAAGCTGGACCTGGTTGACATCGGCCTTTGGGAACGTGAGGACGGCGCCGTCGCGCGTTTCAAAGACGATGGAATCGCCGGTCATCTCGCGCAGCCGGCCGAGGTGCTGCTCGCCGTCGCGGAGGTAAAGCGTATCGGCGGATGCGACGAACGCGGCTGCGAGTGCGGTGAGCAGGGCCGCGGAAAATCTGCGGGAAAAGGTGTTCATGCGGTCAGTCCTTTTCGGTTAGGAAGATTTCCTTTTTGGAAAACGCGGCGATCGAGCGGAGCGCGTCGCGGTACATTTCATAATCCTCGACAGGCACGATGCGCTCGAGCCGGCGGAACGTTTCGCGGAACAGCACCTTGCCGTCCTGCTCGGTGTAAGCGGCGCTGTAATCGAGGTACGGGTTCTTGATCTCGAGCGCGGGCGGCGCCCATTTCAGCTTGAACCCTTCGGGCATTTCGAGGTCGATTTCGAGAATGCGCTCCTCCGTTGTGTGGTATTGGATTGGGTACTTGCGCGATTCGAGCGCCACCTCGGGGTAATCGCGTTCGAGCGTGGGCATCGTGAGGTACATCACCTGCCCGGTGCGGATGGCGTGGCCCGGCAGCCGGTAGTCGAGCGTCATGGCCAGCGGCTCGCCGAGGTCCTGGAGGTTCGAGAGGGTGAAGTCGTCGAGGATGGCGCCGGGGCTGATGGAGTTGACGTACTGGGCCATGAGCATGGGGCGGCTGTCTTCGCGGGCGCGTTTCCAGAACCCGCGGACGCCGGCCTCGACGTTGCCGTTGTACGTGTTGCGGGTTTTGACCTCGAGGTCGCCTTCGGGGCTGAGCTTGACGTCGAGCCGCGAGAGGCGCTGGTTGTCAGAGGGCGGCGGGGTCGGAATCTTCTTGATGTCGCCGCGGATGGCGTTGAGTGCGAAGATGCCGTGGTCGTCGGCGCGGAAGTAGGGATAGCGATAGTTTTGCGCGGTGGTGTCGAGGTAGAACGATCGGTCGGGCAAACAGACTTCGCTGATACAGTGGTTGCCGCTGAGCGTGGGGATTTCGGTGACGGCGGTCCCGGCGTCGTTGGTTTTGACGATAAGCGGGTAGCTGTCGACGCCGATGCACTTGAGCATGGTGCTGAACAGGATGGCCTTGTCGGTGCAGTCGCCGTAGCGGTTATCGAATGTTTCGTCGGCGGTGTGACCTGAGAAGCCCGCGCCGAGGCTGCCTTTGATCGAGATGTAGCGGGTCTTGTCCTGAACCCAGTAGTAAATCCGGGCGATTTTTTCTTCGAGCGAATCGGCGCCGCCGGTGATCTGTTTTACGGCCTTCTGGATTCTGGGCGTTGGGGTGATCCGGGCTTCCTGGAGCTTTCGGAGGAGGCCGTAGACTTCGTCGTGGGATTTGAATACGGAGCTGTCCATGGTGGGCACGACGTCTTCGATGGGCGGCATGTAGGGCTCGGTGGCGATGGGCGGCATGTTTTCGAGCGTCCAGGAGTAGGTTTTTACGCCGTCGTGTTCCTCGACGGCCGGTTCGGCGAGAGCGGGGTCGGGGAAGTTGCGGGTGACGTAGTTGTAGGTTGTACCGTTCGGCACGTTGACGGTGACGCGGGAGAACACGACGGGCTCGGTTCCCTGGAATTGGTAGCCGGGGCTGAACAGGCGGGGGTCTTCGGGGTTGTAGTAATCGTATTCGTACTCGTATTCGACAACGGAGCCGGCTTCGACGCCGGGTACAACGCCGGAAAGGACTTTCAGGTGCGGGTTGAAAAAGACCATTTCCTGCGTGGGACTGGCCACCTTGAGCTCGTCGGGCGAGAGGGTGGTGACGGTTCCGTCGGGAGCGACGGCGCGGGCGTAGAGGATTCGGGCGCGGCTGCGGCCTTCGGTGAAGCTGACGGAAATCTGGGCCCAATTTTTCTGCTCTTCCTTGAGGACGAGGCCGGCGAAATGGTAGCGGTAACCGTAAGAACCGTCGGGGCGGAGCGTGAACAGGCCGTCGTCGACGACAATGACGCCGGGCACGCCGGGGTGTTGGGCGGCCATTTCGGAAGCTGCCGCCAGTTTGTTCTGGGCGAGTTCGGAAAGCGTGTTTGCGGCGTCGGCGGTGCTTGAAGCCTGCTGCTGGCCGGAGATCTGGAACTCGAGGAATTGGACTTCGTCCCGCGGGATGGGATCGCGGCCGGGCATGGCGAAGTTCTTGCCGTCGAACGTGACGGCGCCGTTCGACTCGACGGGGTCGCCCTGGAACAGGACGATGTCTTCACGAACGGTCGCGGGATTGGTGGAATCGGTTTGTTGCGCGGTTGCGGCAAAAGCCGCGGCGAACGCGAGGGCGGCGGCCATGAGGAGCACCGCCCACAACGCGCGCTCGGAACCGCGACGGGGCGCGCACGCGCGGACAAGAACGCGGCTGCGCGATGCGATAGATGGTCTAACCGGTCTGTTCAACTCGGGTTCCTCCGATGTCAGAGCAACAACGGTTTGCGCGCCACCGGCCAGAACGGCCACCCGCGCGGCTATCGAAAAACTTACGTAGAGAATACCACAAAAAGAAGAACTGCGTGCGAAGTGCACAGTGCGCGGTGCGAAGTGAAGATGGTGTGTCGATAGTCGGTGGTCGGTGGCTGGCGCCCCCATCCCCGCCACCGGGCAGGAATGGAGGAGGGCGCCCTATGGAGGGCGCCCTTCCTTCCTGCGGATTACGAATTGCTTAACACCCGTCAGGGCGTGTCTACATTGCCGAGCGTGTTGTTTGCAAACGTGTTGACGGTTGCGATGTCGGAGTTGGTGGTTACATAGTTGGTAAGCTTGATTCCCCACGTGCCGCTGTTGGCGAAATGACAGTTCGTTACCGTCGCCTGGGTGGGGTTAATGGAACTGCCGGTCAGGTAGAGATTGGCGTCATAATAACTACCGCCATACTCGATGGTGCAGTAGGCGAGTTGGTTTGCGGGGTCATTAGTGTTGTTAAGCCGCAGTCCGCCCCAGTACCCGGTGGTCTGCTGCTCGCCGGTGAAGAGGATTGGATCGAGAGCGGTGCCCACGGCGATGAGTGTGCCTCCGTCTACAGTCATACGAGAGCCTGACGCAAACATGAGGATGGCGCCGGGCTCTAAGGTGAGTGCGCCATAAACAGCGGGGCTGCTCGTGATAAGGTAGGCGCCGTCAATAGCCGGCCATGTAGCGTCGGTATCAACGTTGCCGCTACCCACCTCGACGACATCATAATCATTGAGCAGATACGTGGTTGTACCATCAAGAAATCTGACCACTTCGGCGTCCATGTATGCGGCGCCTTCGGTGTTTGCAGTCAAGACGTTGTTCGAGAAGGCCGTGAGGTTGACGTACTGGTCGCAGTACAGGCCGTATTCGCCACTTTCCTGCAGGGTGCAGTTTACGATGGCGAGCTGCGAGTGAACTATCGAACTACCTCTTACTTCGACATTCGCCTGCCAGTACGAGCCACCATACTCGATGTAGACGTGTTCGAGCCTGTTGTTGACCGAGTTGGACTGGTAAAAGCGCAGGCCTCCCCAGTATGCGCGGCTGGCCTCTTGTCCAGTCAGCACGATTGGTTGAAGTGCAGTGCCGACAGCCCAGAGGCTGCCGGAGGTGACGTCCATGCGGACGCCGCTTTCGAACTCGATGTAGACACCGGGATCGAAAACCAGGTCGGCCAGAACGGTGAGCGTGCCGGTGGCGCGGTACACGGCGTCGATTCCGGGCCAGGTGGCGTCGGTGCTGACGCTGCCTCCGTCAACCACCACGATGTCCATTCCGGCGTCGTTTCCGGAGTAGGAAGAAGTATCGTCGAGGTATCCGGCGCTTTCAGGCTCCACGGCGGCTGCGCCGAGCGCGTTTTCGGTGAACGCGTTGGCGGCGCATGCGGAAAGGCTGCTGTTTTCGTCCATGGCCAGACCGAAATTCTCGCTTTGACGGAAGGTGCAATTTTGAATGCCTACCATTGTTGGGTTGGAAGAGGAGCCGGCGAGCTCGAGATTGGCATCCCAGTATCCGCCACCATATTGGATCGTGACGAATTGGAGCTGGTTGTTTATTGAATTGGAGTTGTAGATGCGAACGCCGCCCCAAAAGCCTCGCGTTTCCTCTTCACCGGTCAAGACAATGGGCGCGGCCTGTGTGCCGACGGCGTTCAATCGTCCGGATTGGGTTACGTCCATGCGCGTGCTCTGTTGGAAATAGATGGTGACGCCCGGGGAAAGCGTGAGGATTCCGCCGCTCACGTAGACGTTCGCGGTAGCGAGGTAATTGCCTGCCGGAAGGGTGGTGTCCGTAGTGAAGTTATGGGTGGGAAGATCGGCGAGTGCGGGTCCGGTGGAAACCGTAATGTTGACGGTTGAACCGGCTGAGACACTGGCTCCTGGCTGGGGAGACTGGCTGATTACGAGTCCGGCTGCAACCGTATTGCTGCTTTGTTGGCCGACGTTTCCCACGGCGAGGCCTGCCGCGACGATTGCGTTTTGGGCGTTCGCCTGTGTTATTCCGATTACGTTTGGTACAGCAACGCCGCCCGATGGCGGGCACCCTATAAGGACTAAACATGAAAGAACACAAAATGAAAAAGAAAAAACGCGGAAAAGTTTGTAACACATAGCACATCTCCTCTTAAATCTGTGGCGACTACTGGCACGAATTAGGGCAATACCCCCGTATTTTCCCATCGCGCATTATGGAATGGAGAGTAAACGAGAGCCGGCACGATTGCAAGTCAAGAGAAAAGCCGCCCACAAGACCTTACAAGCAGAGGCCGAAACGTATGCCGCACTCTGGGACGAGCTGTCAGGAGAGAATTTACTGGTACCAGCCGGGGCCGTGGGCTCGGGTGAATGCGATCAGGAGTTGTGTGTCCATGTCGTAAGATTGGATGCCCTCGCTGACCCGGTTTGCCTTGAGGTATGCGTCGTTGACGGCGTGTCCGGCCTGACTGAGCACGCCCAGGTGGCGTGTGAAAAACTCGTGTTCGGCTTGGCGGTCGCGCTGAATGCCGGGGTAGCGCTTTTTTGCGATTTGTTCGGCGCGTTGGGGGTCGAGATCGTAGAGTTCGCCGAGCAACTGGCGTTGGGCGGCGAGGAAGCCCGAGTATCGGACGTAGGGTTCGTCGCTGAGGGCGCAGGCCAGGGCGCCGAAAAAGTTCGCTTCGTCTTCGCTTGTGATGCAGCGCTGGTGCGCCTTTTCGTGGGCGATGGTCTGGGGGACTTTCGAGTCTGGGGTTTGTGTGTTGTAGTGGGCCTCGCCGGTCCATGGGCTGTAGAAGCCGAGAATGAGCACGCGGCTGAGCAGGAAGGACGCGGCTACGGGCTTGATGGTTCCGCGGGGGATGGCGAAATGGGGTTTGAGTTCGAGTTCCGCGGTGAGGCGGCGGTAGCCTTGTTCGATGGCCGCATCAACCTTATCAATGGGTATGGGCAGTTTTGTCGGGGCTCCGATGTCGCGGGAATTAAATGCTCGCATGTAATTGTCGTTCGTGGCCTGAACCAGGCCTTCGCACATCTGGGCGAGTTCGTCGGCAAGATCGTTCGTGGTTTTAGTGGCGAGGATTCTGTTCCATCCCAGCCGGGACACCATGCGGGGCCTGGAGAAACTGAACCCCCAGCCTGCGTAGAAAAAGGAGACGAGCAGCGCCACCGCGGTTCCGGACCGGAGCAGGGTACAGCCGAGGACGTTTGTAAAGCGGCGCTTGCGGCGGGCCACATTGTAAATGGCGCGGCCGGTTTTTGCGGCAACGGTTGCGAGGAGCAGGCCGGCGGCCGTTTCAACCAGGCTGAAGGGGAGAAGATTTGAGAATTTTGCGAGCGTCAAACCGATCCATACGCCTATGCCTTCGGAGTAGAAAGCGTCGACGGCACGCGGGACGGCGTCGAGGATGTGGGCAAGGGCGACAATGGCGACGCCAGCGAGGATCAGAATCAGCCGCAGTCGGACGTTGAGATTGCGGTCTTTTGGGAGAGCGGGCCGGTCGGACCAGAATTGCCTGAACTTCATGCACATTTCCTTCGACGTACTGCAAAACCAGACTTACTTTATATCTTGCCGAGCCGAAATGCTACGGCCGTTGGCGAAAAAAGACCGGAGGCCGCAGCCGTTTTTTCCCGTTTTGGAGGCAATGATTGCCCACCTCAATCGAAATCATGTTACACGTGCGCGGCTCGTAAGTCCAGTGGCTAAAGCCGGTAAGGCGTTTCGCCGATGATCTGGTATGAAAGTTGCGAAAAATTCTGGCGCACGCGGGATGGGTGTGTTGTTTCCAACCGCCGCACCGAGGAGAACAGCACGTGGGTACGTTATTCAGCACGTTCAACATTGCCCAATCGGGGCTTCATGCCGCGCAACTCCAGATCGAGGTGGCCGGTCACAACATCGCGAATGTGAACCGGGAAGGCTATTCCCGTCAGCGGGCGGAGCTTGTTGGGCGCGAGCCGTTGCTGCAGCCGTGGGGATCGCTGGGGCGGGGCGTGGACGTGGCGAGCGTGGAACGGCTCCGGATGGCGTTCCTGGACCAAGTCCTTAGGCAGCAGGCGCCGGGGCTTGGGAGCGCGGAGATCCGGGCATCTTACTTTACGCGGATGGAAGAGCTTTTTCAGGAGCCGGGGGAGCACGGTTTCGGCACGCAGTTGGCCAGTTTTTTCGACGCGCTGAACGACTTCGCGGGGAATGTCGAGGCGCAGCCGGTGCGGATGTCGGTGATCAGCGAGGCGCAGAACATCTGCGCGGGCCTCAACACGATCGCGGCGCAGATCTACACGTTGCGGACCAACGCCAACGAAGAAGTGCAGAACATGGTGCCGGAGATTAACTCGATCGCCGAGCGGATCGCCGCGCTTAACGGGCGGATCAGCGAGGCGGAGTCCGGCGGGGGTACGGTTAACGATCTGCGCGACGAGCGGGACCTGCTGCTTGACCAGTTGTCTTCTTACGTGAATATCAACTTCCGCGAGCGGACGAACGGCCAGGTCGACGTGCTGGTGGGTAACGACGCGCTTGTTGAGGGGACGTTTTCGCGCAGGCTCGTGGCGCAACGGGACCCTTCGCTGGATCCGGAACGGGTGGACCTTGTGCGGGTGCAGTTTGCCGACAGCGGCCTGGCGCTGAACGCAACGAGCGGGAAACTTTACGGCGCGTTGAGCGTGCGGGACACGGACCTCGTCGAGCTTGCGGGGCGCATTAACCGTCTCGCCTCGACTATCATCAGCGAGGTCAACGCGATCCACAGCAGCGCCAACGGCCTCGACAACTGGACCAAGACCGAAACCACGCAGACCGTATCGAGTTGGTTGGCGCCACTGAATGCGGCCGGACTGCCATTTGAGGTGCAACCCGGGACGCTGGACCTGGTCGTCTATGACAGCGCCGGGGTCGCGACCACTCACACAATCACCGTTTCTCCCACGACAACGCTCAGCAGTTTCGCGACAAGCATCAGCGAGGCTCCACACATCACCTCGATCATGACGGGCGACGGCCGGTTGCAGATATACGCCGCCCCCGGCTATTCGTTCGGGTTTGCGAACGACGAGACCGGCGCCTTGGTGGCACTTGGCATAAACGGGCTTTTCACCGGCACGGACGCGACCAATATGGCGGTGAACCAGGACATTTTAAACAACCCGCGGTTGCTGGCTTCTGCGTACAGCACGAACGCTTTGGATACGGGGGACAACAGCGCGGCGCTGGATCTGGCAAACCTCCGGACGAGCGTCGTAATGGACGGGACATCGAGCATCGGCGACTACTATGAAACCACCATCGTGCGGGTGGGTGTGGACGCGCGGGCGAACGAGCAGACGTTGCGGATGCAGGAGACGTTCGTCAACGATTTCAAACGACGGCGCGAGGAGGTGTCGGGCGTGTCGATCGATGAAGAAGTGACGAACATGCTTCAGTTTCAGCGGGCTTACGAGGCGTCGGCGCGGGTGATCTCGGTGGTGGACCGGATGATCGAGGCGCTGCTGAATGCGTTTGCGTAAGGGATGATAAAAAAAGCCCCCGGCGACGCTTGCTTAGCGCGCGGCGGGGGCTTTGGCTAGAGATTTAAGAAGTCTGGTTGAGTCCCCAGTCGATGAAGCTTTTGAGTTCTCTTGCTCTTGTTGGGTGGCGCATTTTTCTGAGGGCTTTTGCTTCGATCTGGCGGACGCGTTCGCGGGTGACGTTGAACACGCTTCCGACTTCTTCGAGTGTGCGGGGGTATCCGTCACCGAGGCCGAAACGGAGACGCAGTACTTTTTCTTCGCGTTCGGTGAGCGAGGAGAGCACCTCGTCGAGTTTTTCCTGGAAGACGCTGAATGCGGTTGCATTTGCGGGTGACTCGGCGCCTTTGTCTTCGATGAAATCGCCGAAGCTGCTGTCTCCTTCGTCGCCGACGGGCGTTTCGAGGCTGATGGCTTCCTGCGCGATTTTGAGTATGCTTCGCACCTTGTCGGGCGACATCTCCATTTCGTGGGAGATCTCTTCGGGGTTGGGTTCTCGCCCGTAGGTTTGCACGAGCCTCCGGCTGGTCCGGACGAGCTTGTTGATGGACTCGATCATGTGCACGGGGATGCGGATGGTCCGGGCCTGATCGGCGATAGAGCGCGTGATGGCCTGGCGGATCCACCAGGTGGCGTAGGTGGAGAACTTGTATCCGCGCTGGTACTCGAACTTGTCGACGGCCTTCATAAGACCGATGTTTCCTTCCTGGATGAGGTCGAGGAAGGACATGCCGCGGTTGGTGTACTTTTTACCGATGCTGACGACGAGGCGCAGGTTGGCCTCGACGAGTTCCATCTTGGCCTTGTAGATCTTTTCTTCTTTCGACTTGATCTCGTCGATAAGTGCGGTGATCTGGTCGGAGTTGAGGCGTGCATCGGTTTCGATCTGGTCGATTTTGCGTTGGGCGAGCAGGAGCCTGCGTTCGGCGTCAAAGATGACGTCGCGGTCGATGCCGTGTTTTGCAGCGGCGGAAGCGGTGCGCCGTGTCTGAGTGGCGATAGTGCGGATTTTTTCAGCGGGGAACCCGACTTCTCGCTCGACGCGGTCGATCTCGTCGCGTGCGGTTGCGATACGCCGTTTGAGTCCCTTGATTTTCCGGGCGATCTTCATGATTTCTTTGGACTTGAGGTTGAACCTTCGCACGACGTCGGTCTGCGCGTTTCGCATGGCGACGATGCGCAACTTGATGTTTTGGTGGCTCTTTTGGGTAAGTCCTTTGCGGCGTTTGCGTTTTTGCTGCGCTTCGATTTGCCCTTCGAGCTCGTTGATTCGGGCGATCAGTTTTGGGAGGTCTTTGATGAACTGGGCGTGAATCTTGGGCTCTTCGTCTTCGGTGATCTGGGCGAAGTTGAGCCGCCCTGCCAAGATGCGGGCGGCGAGCATCTGGATTTCTTTGAGCGTATAAGGCGTATTAAGGAGTACTTCGGTGAGCTCTTTTTCGGCGGCTTCGATCCGTTTAGCGATTTCAATTTCCTGGTCTTTTGTGAGTAGGGGAACGCGGCCCATCTCGCGCAGGTACATGCGCACGGGGTCGTCGGCCCGTTCGAGCCTTGCGTGTGCGGCTTCGCGCCTGAGTTCGGCCTTTTTCTCGAGGGCCTCTTTTCGGAGCTGGGCTTTCTGAGTTTCGGAGTCGACCCGGAACTCGTCGACGATCTCGATGTCGAGCCCGCTCAGCTCGACCATGAGGTCGTCCATTTCTTCGGTAGTGGCCTCCTCGGGAATCATTTCGAGGAGGTCGTCGTAGGTAATTTTGCCTTTCTCCTGGGTGAGTTGCAGCGCCTTGCTTTTGACGTCCTCTTTCCGCGGTGCCGATTTACTAGAGCTGATCTGCATGGGCGTCCTCATCGTTGCTTTTTTTGCGTTCGGATGTTGCTGCAAAATGCTTTCATCCGGCCGCATGTTAACTTCACCGTTTTAATTGTACCCAAAAGGTTGCGGGTAAGTGGGTGGATGCAACCCTTTTGGTTATATAGCGTTGGCTATTTTTCTGTTCAGGGCGCTTTTTTTTCGCAATAGTTCGATCACGCGCGTCTGGTCGTCGGCGCGTTCGGCGGCCTGCAACTGTTGCTGGACCTCGGCGGCCTGGGCCATGAGGGCCTTCTTGGCGATGCGCGCAACACGTTGCGCCACAAGCTGTTCGGCGACATCGGGGGCAAGTTCCAAACCGGTTGCCGCGGCCGCATAAAGATCGCGCGCGTGGTCGGATTCGAGCCGGCGGACCACGTCAAGGCCGGAAGCTTCGAACAGGGCGCTCAATACTTCGCCGACAGGGCCGTCGGGCAACGGAACGCCATCGAGCTCTTTTTTTGCTTTATCCAGCAGGCCCTGATCGGATAGTACGGCCGCGACAAAATCGCGGTCGTGCTGGGTGAAAGCGGCGTTTTTTGCGTTGTCTGCGGGTTTGGCAACAGTAATGTTGGTTTGGCGCCGCGCCTGATGGTCGCGGATAAACTGGTTGAATTTGTCGCGATACCGCCAGTAATCGATTTCGAGCGATGACGCAGCCAGTTTGAGGTACTCATCGCGCTGGAGCGGGTCGTTTATTACGGCGATGAGGTTGAACAGGTCGTTCGCGAGCTCGGTTCGGCCTTCGATAGTGGAGGTGTTTTGCTCGTTGGCGCTGATGTAGAAGGTGATCAAATCGTCGGCGTTGTCAACTAATTTTCTGAATTCATCTGCGGAGTGAGCTTTTATGAAATCGTCGGGGTCTTTTCCGTCGGGGAGCGTCATGGCGCGTACGGTGAGCCCGGCGTTTGCGAGCACGCCGACGCCTCGCAGGGCGGCTTTTATGCCGGCGGCGTCGGCGTCGAACACGACGACGACTTCGCGGACATAACGGTGGATGAGGGCGGCCTGGCGATCGGTGAGCGCTGTGCCGCATGAGGCAACGACGTTGTCGATGCCTTCGTCAAAGCAGCGCATGAGGTCGAAGTAACCTTCGACGAGAATGGCGCGTTTTTCGCGTTTCATACCTTCGCGAGCTTCGTGGAGGCCGTAGAGCACCCCGCTTTTTTTGTAGAGGGCGTTTTCGGGGGAGTTGATGTACTTTGGCACGGCGTCGCCGAGCTCACGGCCGCCGAAGGCGACGACATTGCCGCTGACGTCGCGGATGGGGATTGTGAGCCGGTTTCTGAACACGTCGTAGAACGAGCCGCGCTGGCCCTGTTTGACGAGCCCGGAGGGCGCGAGCACGCTGTCCCTGAATCCGGCGTTTCGTGCGCTGTCAAGCAGGTTGGACCAGCCGTCGGGAGCGTAGCCGAGGCCGAATTTTTTGACCGTTTCCTGTTTGAGGCGACGAGTTTTCATGTACTGCCTGCATGTGCTGCCTTTGAGCGGGTCCTCTAACATTTTGATGAAATGTGCATTGGCAAACTTGTTCAGTTCGATGAGTCGGGAGCGGAGAAACTCCTCTTTATTGTCGCGCTCGGTAAAGGCGGGCAACCGGATGCCGGCCTTGTCGGCGAGTTTGCGCAAGGCTTCGTGGAACGTCAGGCCTTCGTACTCCTGTAGAAAGGAGATGGCGTCGCCGTGTTTTTCGCAGCCAAAACAGTAAAAGATTTGGCGGTCGCGGCTCACGGTGAACGATGGCGTTTTTTCGTTGTGGAACGGGCACAGCGCCTTGAACCGGGCAGTCCCCGCCGGTTTGAGCTCCAAATAAGCGCCGATGACGCCCACAATATCATTGGCGCTCAAAACGTCCGCGATGATTTGGCTGGAAAACTTCTTACTATTCAGAATTGCCGACCCCGCGGTTGCGGGCTCCCGATTCGTGCTGTGGAAACCGCGCCAGATGACTTTCCAAACATGCCCAATATTGGAAAACAGGCCTCACAGGGCATAAAAAGGCCCTGAGTCGTCAAACCGGACATACGTATACCATTGCGGGCGAGGCCATGTCAAGCAAAAACTGAATTGGGCAGCGCAAGAAATAGAACGAGCGGGACGAGTGGGCGTCATGATTTTGGTAGCCGTAAACCGTGTGGTTGTATATAATGTGATTGGCTGCGAGGAGGGCTGTGATGATCGACCCTACATTATCAGGTTGTATAAATCATCCGGGTGTTGAAGCGGTGGGCCGCTGCAAACAGTGCAACGCGCCGTATTGCGGGACGTGCGAGGTTCGTAGCGGCAGCGGGCGTTTTTGCAGCGCGGCTTGCCGGGACCAGTACGAGCAGTTTGCGGCTCGGGCGAAAGAGTTGGATAAACACCCGCCGCGGGGCGGTTTGCTGACGCGGTTGCGCATTTTTGTTTTCAAGTTTGCCGGCCTGGTGATAGGCATTGGGGCGGTGCTTTTCGGTCTTTCTTATTTCAATGTTCCGTATGGCGGTCCGGTGGCCCGGACCATCCTTCAGTTTCTGGGCGCCCAGTTGGGCCTTTACTAAACGTGGTCTGTAAGGGTTTGTAATGGAGGAGGCATTATCATGGATCTATCTTTTTTGAAGTGGCCGATCATCATCGGCGTGGTTGTAGGCGGGATCTGGCTGATGACGTCGGGCGGCATAAACTTTATGTACAACAAGTTTACGGACGATGCGCCGGGCGCCGACGCGGAAACGGACAAAATCAACGAAACGGGATTAAGCCGTTTGGGCGGTTACTGCCTTAAGACATTCCAGTACGAGAAGGCGATGATGATTTTCCAGACGGCGTGCGAGCGCTATCCGGACGGGGCGAACTTTTTCTATAACCAGTACCGGATGGCGAAGTGCGCGGAAAAGATGGACAATTTCCCGCAGGCGGTGCGGCTGTTGCGCGGGCTCATACAGGTGAACGCGAACGAGATCGACGATCGCGTGCCGATCAATGACAACCTTAAGGCGCGGTCGGACAAGCTCGAGGCGCTGGAGAACGCGTGAAAAACAGTGGCCGGTGGCCGGTGGCTGGATGACCGGATTCCTGGGTAGAGGGTCTTGATGGAGAAAGTAGCGGGGCGGATTCCGGTTTTGGAATGCCTACGGGCGGGCAAACGGCGAGCGCGCCGGTTGTATCTGTTGGAGGGGGGATCGGGCTTGGAGGAGATTCGGCGCGCGGCGGGGCGAGTGCCGGTGGAGACGATGCCGCGGCGGGATTTGGACCAGCTTTTGCCGGGGGCGGTACACCAGGGGGCCATTCTCGATGCCGATCCTTTGCCGATACTGAAGTTTCGGGAGTGGGTTGTGCGGGAGCATCCGAAATCGGAGGTGGTGGTTGTGCTTGACGGGGTTGAGGATCCGCGGAACTTCGGGGCGATCGTGCGGAGCGCGGCGGCGATGGGCGCCGCGGCCGTTATCACTGGAAAAGATCGTGCGGCGCCGGTGTCTCCGGTTTCAGTGAAGAGCGCGGCGGGGGGCATGGAGTACGTGGATCTTGTGCAGGCGGTGAACCTCTCTCGCGCGCTGGACGCGCTCAAGGACCACGAGTTCTGGGCGGCGGAGCTTGACGAGTCGGCGGAACAGAACATCTGGGACGCAGACCTTACCGGGCGGATTGCGCTGGTGATTGGCAGCGAGGGGAAAGGGGTGCGGCGGCTGGTGAGCGAGCACTGCGACTTGCACCTGCGCATCCCGTTGTCCGGCCCGGTAACCAGCCTGAATGCCTCGGTGAGCGCGGCGGTGGCGCTTGCCGAATGCTTGCGGCAGCGGCTTTCGCAGAGGGGGTGACGCCGGGCTGTGCCGGATGCTACAATGCGCGCGTTTCCTGACCTTAGAGAGCGGAGAAATGCTGGGAAAAATCGTTGAAGCGGCGGCAGATTACCGGGTCGTGCTCGAGCCTGACGAGGATGTTCCGGAGTGGTGGGCGGGCGCGCCTTCGGCAGCGCTTTCGCCGGAGGGGGCATTTTACGTGGCGGGCCGGATGCGCGAGGGCAAGAGCCCGCGCGGGCGGCGGGGGTATGAGATTCGCATTCTGAAGAGCGAGGACGGGCGGCGGTTTGAAGTGGTGAACCGGCTTGGTCGTGACGCGGCGGGGGTGCCGGGGTTTGAACGGCCCGCGCTGGCGCGGGATCCGGGCAGTGGCCTGTACCGTCTTTACGGGTGCGCGCCGCTGGATGCCGGGTGGTCGATACTTCGGTTTGACGACGCGGCCGACCCGGCGGCGTTCGATGCTTCGACGGCGCGGCCGGTGCTTCAACCGGAAGGGGGCGAGGCGGCTTTCGCGCGGGTAAATGGTTACAAGGATCCCTTTATCTTTCATCACGACGGGCGCTGGCACATGTTCGTCATTGGCAATGATTTTATTGAACGGCCTTACCATTTTGTGAGCGACGACGGGGATGGATGGCGGGCGGCGGCGGACCGGCCGGTGCTGGAAAACACGGGTTGGCACAATTTTTATACGCGGCCTGCTTGCGTTCTGCCGTTGCGGGTCGGGTATCTGCTTGTTTACGAAGGTTCGCGGGTGGGCTGGCACGATCCGGTGTATAACATCGCGACGGGGCTGGCTTATTCGGCGGATTTGAAGACGTTTCACGACCTTACGCCGGACCGGCCGTTGTTGAAGTCGACGACGCCCGGCGACTATCACACCTGGCGTTACTCGCACTGGCTGCCCGTGGGCGACCAGGTGTACATGTTTTTTGAAGCTGCGCGGCCAAATAATACAAACGAGATCCGGCTGGCTACGTTTGCCGCCGCGCACACGCTGTAACGCCGTATGAAGCAGGAAAGCACCGCCCCGAAATCCGATTCCGCGCCCGCCGGGGTTTCCAAACCCGCCGTCCCTCTCCACGAAGCGCATGCCCCGGTTCAGGACTTGCGGGAATGGCGCCTGATCCGGGAGCGCAACCGGCTTCAATTCTGGCGCGCAGCGCTGGTGGGCCTGCTGGCGGGCGGGCTTGCGGTGGGCTTTCAGGTGGCGCTGGCGTATTCGGAATCGCGGCGTGCGGCGCTGCTGGGTTTTCTTCACGAACGCCTGCCGTGGGTGGGTTGGCTGGTACTTCCGCTGATCACGGCGGGGCTTGGCGCGGGCGCGGCCTGGGTAACGCAACGGTTTGCGCCGGAAGCCGCGGGCAGCGGCATTCCGCACATCAAAGGGGTGCTGATGCACGCGCGGGTGCTTCAATGGCTTCGGCTTTTGCCGGTGAAGTTTTTTGGCGGCGTTGTGGCGATCGGGGCGGGTTTTTCGCTTGGCCGTGAAGGGCCGACGGTACAGCTTGGCGCGGTTGCGGGGCGCGTTATCGGGGGCATCCTGGGCGTGCCGCGGCAGGCGCGCTTGCCGTTGATAGCATGCGGAGCGGGCGCGGGGCTTGCCGCGGCCTTCAACGCGCCGCTGGCGGGATTCATTTTTGTTATCGAAGAGCTTCAGCGGGAGTTGTCGCCGTTGACGTACGGCATGGCCCTAATCGCGGCGGTAGTGGCGAACATCGTCACGTGCACGATATTCGGGCAGCAGACGGCCTTTCATGTTTACGGGTATCCGACGCCTCCGTTGACGGCGCTGCCGTTGTTCGTGGTGGTGGGGGTGGTGACGGGCGTGCTGGGGGTGGCATTCAGCAAGGGGCTGATCTTTGCGCAGCAGCAGTGCGCGCAACGGCTGAAGCTGCCGGGCTGGCAGCGCGCGGCCCTTATCGGGCTGGCGATAGGCGTGGTGGGGTGGTGGCTGCCGGAGGCGCTGGGCACGGGCCATCGCGTGGCGGAAAGCGTGTTGCTGGGCAAATACGCTTCTTTCCAGATGCTGGACTTTCTGGCGATCCTGTTCGTGGGCAAGTTCGTGCTGACGCTGGTGAGCTACATGGCGGGCGTGCCGGGGGGCATTTTTGCGCCGATGCTCGTGCTTGGTTCGGTACTGGGCCTGATGGTGGGGCTGATCAGCTCGTACTGGTTCCCGGCGGCGGTTGGCACGCCGGCGGCGTTTGCGGTTGCCGGTATGGCGGGTTTTTTCAGCGCGGTGGTTCGGGCGCCGCTGACGGGCATTGTGCTGGTGCTGGAGATGACGGGCAACTACGAGCAGTTGTTGCCGCTGCTGGTGTCGTGCATGCTGGCGTACGTAATCGCCGAACACATGAATTCGAAACCGGTATACGACGCGCTGCTCGGCGTCGATTTGCACCAGAAGGCGCGGCAACCGGTGCACCGCGAGCCGATGTTGGTAGAGATTGTAGTAGAACGGGATTCGCCGATGGACGGTTGCCAGGTTTGCGATCTGGGGCTGCCTGAAGGTTGCCTCCTGGTAACGATCACGCGGCACGGCGGCGACATCATTCCGCATGGCGACACCGTGACGCGCGCGGGCGACCACGTAACGGTGGTTGTGGCGGGGGATGTCGCAGTGACACGGGGCCGGCTTAACGCGCTGAGCCGGGTGTATTGATCAATGCTGTTCCCGCGTTTGCCTTTGGCAGGCCCTCCACGTTAGGATTTGCGCCATGGCAGAGAATGAACATATCAGCCCCGCGCCGGGAGAGGGCGAAGGGGCTTTTCTTGTTGATGAAGTTACGGACGAGGTCCTCCGGCTTCACCTGCAGAATTTCGAGGGGCCGTTCGAGGTTCTGCTTTACCTGATCAAGGCGCAGGAAATCGATATCTTCGACATTCCCATCAACACGATCACGGATCAGTACCTGCGGTTTTTGGACATGATGCGGGAGCAGAACCTGGATGTGGTTGGCGATTTCATCGTGATGGCGGCCACGTTGATCCAGATTAAGTCGAAGATGCTGCTGCCGGCCGACATGGACCCGGACGACGAGGAGATCGAGGAGGAAGACCCGCGGCTCGAGCTGGTGGAGAAACTGCTGGAGTACCGGAAGTACCGGGAAGTGATGGAACGGCTCCAGCGCCTCGAGGAGATCCGGGCGAATTGGTTTGCGCGGACGGTGAAAGCTCAGGTGGAACGCGTCGAGGAAGAGGAGGAGTTGGTCGACCTGAGCGTTTACGATTTGATCCAGGCGTTCCGGGGGGTGCTGCGTTTTTTCAGCGACGGGTTGAGCCACACGGTGATCGGGGAGACGGCGTCGGTCGACGAGAAGATTGCGCAGATCGAGGAGCTGCTTTTGCGCCGGGGTTCGGTGGCCTGGGTGGACTTGTTCAAGTCGTGCAAATCGCGGGTCGAGCTTGTTTGTTCTTTTCTGGCGATTCTGGAGCTTTGCCGGATGGGCAAGATCCGGGCGCACCAGCAAAAAGCGTTCGGCGATATAAGGGTGTTTCCGGCGAGTTCGGAACCTTCGGACGATGTGGCGCCTGCGCAGGGATAAGAAGCTCGGGCCGGCCGGGGAAGACCTGGCCGTGAAGGCCCTGCGCCGCGCCGGCTACAAAATTCTCGACCGCAATGTCCGGCTGGGGAAGTATGAAATCGACATCATCGCGCGAGAGGGAGACACGACGGCGTTTGTGGAGGTGAAGACGCGGAGGGACGATTCGGTTGTGCCGCCGCTGGATTGCGTGGGCGGGGTGAAACGGCAGCATATACGAAAGGCGGCGCGCAAATACATCAGCCGGCACGACGAGCCCGAGACGTATTACCGGTTTGACGTGGTGTCGATCGTCGCGCCTGAGTCGGGCAAGCCGGAGGTGACCATTTACCGCGACGCGTTCCGGGGGGAGTGAGTTTTGTTGGACAGGATAACAGGATTTACAAGATTGTTTTGAACAGATCTAGTCCCTGGTTGGCTTCGGAATGTTTTAGAAAAATCAGGTTCTAGGCGGTAGCCAACTGGCTGAGGTAACGGTTTAGATACTCCCGTTCGGCGTCGCGCAGGTCGAGGAATCGAACTCCGAAATCTTTTAGCCCGTCCTTTGCGGGTTCAGCCCAGCACACTTTACCCTTGCACTCGATGCTCATGTTCGGCAGTTGGAGAAAAACCAGTACCTGGTCGCCGATCGCCACATTTTTAAGGGTGCTGAACCTGGCGCCTTCCGTGCCCAAGTCCATGGTAAGGGTGCCGTAGGCGGCGCTGTCTTTTCGGAATGTGACCCAAGCGCAGACTGATTCCTCGACTCGACTGAAGCGCCTATTGTCTTTTGAAGAACTGTCCATAACGTTAACCCCGCTAGACCCAAAAACGAGAATAAACGCGTATCAGGCCTCCAACTACGGCTTATTATACACCAAAAAGCACGAAAAGATCCGAATTTCCGCACCTTTGTCAAAATTATTTTTAATTTAATATTTGTAGGGGCTATATGAGGCGGTATAGCCCGAGGGGTCGGCTACATATTGTGGTTTGGGGTGGGGCGTATGGGACATATGGGACGTGCAAAAACGAGGACGTTGCCCTTTTCTTCGCTAACAAGATGCAAGGCAGTACGGTCGGCGAAAAAAGGGCAACGTCCCACTACTGTCCGGATTGTAAATCGAACAAGGTCAACTGTTTACGATCCAGCTTTTCGTCCAATGTGTAGGGCTCGTTGAAAAAAGCCTGTAAAAGTGGGGGTTTTTCAAAAAGGGTTACGCTTAA
>Ga0272441_10000061_pt1 | contig 236021 bp, 186 predicted proteins | sample SSMProp6N_FD_193582 | JGI IMG/M metagenome (GOLD analysis project Ga0272441, IMG submission 193582) | Marine sediment archaeal communities from Little Sippewissett salt marsh, Falmouth, MA, United States - SSM-Prop-6N | ecosystem: Environmental > Aquatic > Marine > Wetlands > Sediment ...
CGTGCAGCCAGCCAAGCCGAAAGGGCCGCCGAGAATGGGCCCGATAGGTGTAGCTCGTCGGAGGCGGCCCTTTCGGCGATCACTTGATTTTTAAACACAGTATCTCGCAATGACAGGTGGGGAATCGGGATTGCTGTTGCGTGTCATTCTGTGAATCGCTGCCGGAGGCGGTGCGGGGCTCGCAATGACAGGTGGGGGATCGGGATTGCTGTTGCGTGTCATTCGGGGAATCGCTGCGGTTTACTGTGCGGGGCTGGCAATGACAGGTCGAAAGCAAGCTTGCGTTGCATATTTTTCAGGCGAATCATTGCCGGAGGAAGTGCGGGGCTTGCAATGTTAGGAGGAGAATCAGGGCGGCGAGGGCGATTGCGGTGAATGTGATGATCAGGTTTTTGAGGGGGGCGTAGGTGACATTGAGCACGGCGACTTTGCCGGGGTCGGCATCGTGTTGGGCTTGGGAAAGGCGCCAGGGGCCAATGCGGAGCGACTGGCCGGGCTTGAGGACGACGTTCTGCTTGCCGGGGACTGTGAGGGTGTAGTTGACGATGCGCGGGGGGATGCGGCGGACGTATTCGACGAGGCAGCCTTCGAGGCGTTTGGCTTCGCCTTGACGAAGGACGGTTTCTTCGCCGGATTGGGATTGCACGACGGCCGCCCAGAGGGTAGATTCGTCTTCGGTAACGGGGACAGCGGAGGCAAGGACATCGTCGAGGCGCAGGCCGGACAGGGTTTCGCGCGGCCGCATTTCTTTTCGGGCGACCTCTCCCCCACGCTCGTACGCCGTGACAATTGCGCTGCCGTCCTGCCAGGCGTGAATCGTGTAGACGCGCGGGGCTTGGGCGGGATACTCGAACAAGACGGGCACGCCCTCGATGGAGTCGTTCGCTTCGATCCAGAAGATGTCCGTATCGCCGTCGCGCTTGATTTCGACGGCCACGGCGGGGCGGCTTTCATCGAACGCGACGAGGGTGATTTCTTCACCGCTGGAAAGGAACGCGCCGGCGCCGGGGGTGAACGAGTTGAACCAGTTGACGGCTCCGCGGTCGATTACGCCCCATCGGGCGGACTCGATGCCGGGCAAACCGGCGTTTGCGGCGGCGCGCGCCGCTTCGGCGCCGTCGGCATGCCAGACGAATTGTACGGCGGCGCCGGCCGGGGAGTTTTGCCAGACGCCGGAGGCGAGGAACATGCGCGCGGGTTTGGCATTTTCGGAAAGCGTTACGGCGGCCATGGCGATGCCTTGCGGGTCTCTGAGGAGTCCGGACCATTTAGCGATGGATTTGACGGTGAACGGAACGCCGGCGACTAAGATTTCGCTTCCGTCCTTGATTCCGATCGTTTGTTCGGGGCACGGCCCGGAGAGCTTGAGGAAATGTTCCGGGGACGGTGCGGACACGACTTCGATTTTTTCAAGTTTGACCGAAAACGGCAGGCGGACGGCGTGATAGTCGGCGCGTTTAGAGAAAATTTGGAAAGCGGCTTCTTTGTCTTGAAAGGCGATGTTTTTTGCGGGCACGTTGCGGAAGAGGTTGATTGTTTTGCTCGAGACCACCACGGTGGCCGGGATGACGGCGACGGATTCTTTGCGGCCGGAACTTACGGCGAGCGCGCCGCTGAACGCAGCGGCCGATCTGTATGCGAAGCAGGCGATGGCCGCGGCGGCCGAGAGGCTCACCACGACCACGAGGAGCAGGCGGTAAGGCCGCACCCTCACGATGCCGCCTCGACCTCATCGGTTTTGTTTCGGCCCGGCGTCAGGCCGAACAGGCCGATGAGGCTGTCGTAATAGCTGTAGAGGGCGGGGACCACGAACAGCGTGAGCATCGTGGCGAACAGCAGGCCGAATATGACGGCGATGGCCATCGGCCCCCACCACTGGCTGCTCTCGCCGCCGACGGTCCAGGTCCCTTCGCGGAAGTTGAAACTGATGCCGGCGGCCATGGGCACGAGGCCGAGGACGGTGGTAATGGCGGTGAGCATGACGGGGCGGAACCGTGTGGTGGCGGCCTCGACGATGGCGTCGGTCGAGGGGAGGCCTTCGGCGCGTTTGACGTTGATGAAATCTAGCAAAACGATGCCGTTGTTGACGACGACGCCGGCGAGGCTGATGCACGCGATGCCCGTCATGAGGATGTCGAACGGCATGTCGTACACGAGCAACGCCACGAGCGCACCGGCGACGCTGAGCACGACGGTCGTCATGATGATGAGCGGCTGCATCAGGCTGTTGAATTCGGCGACCATGACGAGCGTCACGAGCAGCAACGACACGATGAAGGCCTTGCTGAGGAAATCCTGCGTTTCCTCGAAATCCTCGTTTTCGCCGGTGTAGGAGATGGTGTAGCCGGCGGGGAGCGGGAAATCTTCGAGCCGTTTGCGCACGAGCTTGAGCACCTCCGGACCTTCGAGCCCCTCGACTTCGCCGAATACGGTGAGCGTGCGTTTGCGGTCGATGCGGGTGATTCGCGAGAGACCGCCGCCTTGTTCGATTTCGGCCACGGCGGAAAACGGTATGGGCGTTCCCTGCAGGTTAATGAGGTTCATCGTCTCGACGTTCTGCAGGTCTTCCCGGAACCACTTCGGGAAGCGGACCATGACGTCGTACTCGTCTTCGCCTTCGCGGTACTCTCCGGCCTCGATGCCGCTGATCGCGGCCTTCACGGTTGTCCCGATGAACTGGGTATTGAGCCCGGCGAGGTAGGCGCGCTGGCGGTCGACGTGGACGCGGACCTCGGGCTTTCCGGCGTCGTAGTCGTCGTCGAGGTCGACGAGTCCGGGCACGTCTTTGATTCGGCGCTTGATTTCGGCCGCGAGCTTGGCGAGGACCTCGAACCTGTCGCCGCTGATTTCGATATTGACGGGCGGCCCCGTCGGTGGCCCCATTTCGTCTTCCTTTTTTACGCGAATTTCGGCGCCGGGAATCTGGCCGGCGAGTTTTCTGATCCTGTTGAGAACGACGGTGGGCAGCTCTTTGCATTTTTCCAGCTTTGGAAAATTGATGTTGATCCGGTTTTCGTGGCTGTTGGTGCTGCCGCCGTGCCTGAACATTTCGACGCCGCGCGAGCCGATGTTGGCGATGAAGTGATTGACATTTTCTCTTTCCGGCTCGATGCGGGCTTCGATTTCGCGGACAAAGGCGTCGGACGCGTCGAGCTTTGTACCTTGTGGGCAGTCGATGTCGATGTAGGCATGCCGCGGTTCGGTTTCGGGCATAAACTCGACTTTCGCGCCGGCGGCGTATACGACGACAATGGCCGCGACCACGGTTACGAAAAAGACGGTTGTCACGGTTCGCCATTCGAGGGCTTTTCGGAGCACGGCGCCGTACACCTTAAGGATGGGGTGGCGCTTGACCTTCACGGTCCCGTCTTTGCGGCGCTTGATTTTTCCGGCGCGCATAAACATGGCCGCGAGCGCGGGGTTCACGACCATACCCACGAACAGTGACGCGAGCAGCGCGATCGAGACGGTCTGAGGCAGGTAGGACATGAAATCGCCCATGATGCCCGGCCAGAAAAGTAGCGGAAAAAACCCGGCGACGGTCGTCATGGTCGAGCCGATGATTGGCCAGGCGACTTCGGACGCGCCCTGGTAGGCGGCCTGAATTCTGCCGAGGCCGGCCTGCATGTGGCGGTAGGTGTTTTCGACCACGACGATGCTGACGTCGACGAGGTTGCCGAGAACCAGAATCAGGCTGTACAGGACGACCATGTTCAGGGTGACGCCGGTGAGCTTCAGAATAATGAGCGTGATGAACATCGACACCGGGATGGCCAAAGCGACGAACAGGGCGTTCGTGAGGCCCATGAACAAGAGGATTACGGTCAGCACGAGGAACAGCCCGCTCAACATGCCGTTTTCGAGTTCGGCCACCATGTCGCGCACGAAATCGGAGAAATCCATGGTGATGGCCACTTCGACGCCGGGCGGGAACTTTTTGCTCATCTGATCGAGTGTGGCGTTTACTTCGTCGGCCACGGCGATGATGTTTTCGCCCGACCGCTTTGACAGCGTGAGGGTGACGGCGGGCGTGCCGTTCATGCGCGAATAGGTGACGGGGTCTTTGAAGCGGTCGCGGACGGTGGCGATGTCGCGGAGGTAAACGGAACCCTGCGGCCCGGCTTTGACGATGAGGCCCATGAGCTCGTCGGGCGTTCTAAACTCGCCGGGGACGCGCATGAGAAACTTGGCCTCGCCGAGTTCGAGCGCGCCGCTGGGCGTGTTGACGTTTTCGAGCCGGGTGAGCATGGCCAGTTCGGAAAGGGCCACGCCGTAGCGGGCGACGCGTTCGGGATCGACCTCGATTTCGATTTCGCGCTCGACGCCGCCGATCACGGCCACGTCCAGCACGCCCTTGATGGCTTCGAAGCGGTCTTCGAGGTCTTCGGCGATCTTGTTGAGTGCTGCGGGCCCAACGGGGCCGGTGAGGCACATGATCATGATGGGCATTTCGGAGATGTTGATCTCGCTGATGACGGGTTCGTCGGCCTCTTCGGGCAAATCCTGTCGGGCGAGATCGACTTTATCCCGGACTTTTTGCAGTGCGCCGGTGATGTCGGTGCTCGATTCGAACTCGATCAGGACCACCGACACGCTCTCGAGGCTCCTGGATTTGATTTCTTTGATCCCGCTGATTCCGGTGAGCTTGCGCTCGATGGGGACGGTGACGAGCGACTCGATATCTTCGGGCGCGACGCCCTGGTAGCTCGTAACGACGCTGATGAGGGGCACCACGACTTCGGGCGAGGCTTCGCGGGGCAGCGTAACATAGCTGTAGATGCCGCCGATCGCCAGGATAAACAGGAACACCAGCACGGTCACGCGCTGGTTGATCGCCAACCGGTTCAGCCGCATCAGTCCACTACCTCTTCAACCTGTACAGGGTCGCCGTCGATCAGCTCGCGCTGGCCCGCCACGATGAGCCGGTCGCCGGGTTTCAAACCGGAGACGGCCTGGACCACGTCGTCCTGGATAATGCCTACTTCTATTGGCCGCACACGCGCCACACCGCCCTCTTCGACCATTACAAACCGCTGGTTTTCGACGGTCATCACGCTGAATATGGGCACGATAATAGAATTGGGGCAGGTTCTCCGCACCAGCCTTACGCGGGCGATCATGCCGGGTTTGATGAGGCCTTCCGGGTTGTCGACGGCAATTTCGGTGGGGAAGGTGAGCGTCGAGGGGTCGGCGGTGGTAGAGATTCGATGAACCACGCCTTGAAACTCCTTGGCGGGGAACGCATCGAGCGAGACAACGGCGGGGTCGCCTTCGGCGAAATGGACCACTTCGCGTTCGGGTATGCCGATGCTGACCTTGAGTTTGTCGGTCTGCACGAGCCGGACGAGGGGCATGCCGGTATCGACGAACTCGTCCTCATCCTTGAACAGCCGGTCGATAACGCCGGGCACGGGGGCCTTAATCAGGCTTTTCTGGAGCTGAATCTCGACGAGCCGGACGTTGGCCTCGGCCATGTCCTTATCGGCCAATACTTTATCGGACGCTTGGGCGGTGGCGGCGCCTTGCTGGACCAGCGTCTGCACGCGATCCAACTCCTGCCGGGCCAGTTTGGCCTGTGCGCGGGCCTGATCGAGTTGGGCGTTCAGCAGGCGGGTGTCGACGCGAATCAGTTCCTGCCCGGCCTTGACTTTCTCGCCCTCGTCAACGCCTTGCCAGTCGATCTTGCCGGCGGTTTCGGCACTTACCAGTATGTCCTCCCACGGCATGACACCGCCGGTAAGCACGAGGCGGTCTTCGATGGTACAGGTATCGAGGCTTTTTACGCTAACGGAGGTGATGCGTTCCGGGGCCGCCCCGGCAGTAGCGGCCTCGGCCTCGGATGCCCTTAAGCGCGAGGCAACGGTTGTTACTCCGTAGCCGCCAACCACAATCAGTGCGCACAACACCAGCGTCGTTACAATTTTCATGTTTCAGCCACCTTGTTCTGCCTCAAATCCGGTTTATTCTGATAGGCCGCGCTGCGTTGCGGCAGCGGAACCGCGTTTTGGATTTTTTCGGGAGCGCCGATGGCCGCACCGTGCATGAACAAATCAACCAGGTAGTCGGCAAGTTCCTGCGTAAGAACGGTTTCGGGCCTGTGCACCTTCGCCATAACGTACATGTCCATCATCCCGGCAAACGAAAGGGCCAGGGTAGGCGCATCCGCACCGGCCAGCTCGCCCGAATCCAGCCCCTCCTGCATGATGTCGGCGATACGTTCCAACCGGTTCTCGACAAGTTTCGTCGTGTCCAGCCGCAGGCCCTCGGCCTGGCTGGAAAACAGGGCTTGCAGGAGGAGGCGGACCATTTCGGGATTGCTTTCGGCACGGGAGAAGGTCGTACCCATAAGGGCCGTGAGTTTGGAGCGGCAGGCGCCGGGGCTGCCCATGATGACCTCGAGATCCGATTCTAAATCGGCAAAACTCGACTCGACCAGCCGGCAAAAAAGGTCTTCTTTGTTCTTAAAATAGTAATACAGAACCGGGCGGGTCACACCGGCCCGCTCGATGATCTCGCGGATGCTGGCGCCCCGGTAACCCCTTTCAGAGAAAAGGGCAAGCGCGCTTTCGAGCAGCTTTGACTCGGTCGACGCCGCATCTTTTGGTTCTTCTACCATTCCGCTTTACGGTCTGCCTTGCCTTAGGGCCGCCTGGCCGGCGAGCGCCCTTACCTAACGTTCGTTAGAGAGGAGCATTTTACACATTTCCCGTTGTGGTGTCAATGATCGAAGATGTTGGTAAAGAATAAAGAATAGCGGTTGAGTGAAGTTTTATCAGGGCGGCTTGTCTGGTAAAGTGGTTGAGGATGGGGAAGCTTATGGAAGATGAGTTTCTGGAGCTTGGCCTGAAGGGGATATACCGTCAGGGGGCAATCCTTCTGGTTTTGGCGTCGGTGCTTGTGACGCCTTTTCTTTGCCGCGCGATCTGCGAGATCTTCAAGATCGATCACATTCAGGAACACCTTTACTGGATTTACGCGGTTGTTGTTCCGTTGAGCTTGTTTTGCCTCTGGTGGGCTTACCACTGGCGGATCGTGATTGACAGGTACGGGGTTCACCGGCGGGAGTTCCTGTATTGGCAACACTGGCCGTGGGAGCTGTTCGAGGAGGGACAGGCGCGGCGAGGCGACACGTATTTCTCGTTCAAGTTTATGTTCGAGGCTTTCCATCGCCGGGAGTTGGACTTCAAATGGGCCGAAGACCATCTGGCACGGCAAGCGCTCGACATCTGTTACGCTCACTGGACTCCGCCGCCCCGCCCGCCGGTTCCGGACGAGGTAAAGTTCAAGGCACAACGGCATCCTCGGACGAGTTGGTTCAAGTATAACTCGGGACCGATGCAGGTACGGGCTTCGCACCGGGGCGTTTGGATAGACGATGTCGCGTTGGGTTGGCACGAAATAACGCACTTTGTTTTTTTCCGGCCGAGCCGGGAACATGAAGGTTTCACGGCGTTCTACTTTCAGGCCAGGGCGCGCCCGCTGAAGTACGAGGAGCACTGGAACCGGAACCGAACAAAGGAGATAGCCAGGTTGTTCGAAGCCTGCGCGCGGCCGGACGAGGTGGTGGTTTGCACGGAAGACGCGCCTGAAACTGTGCGCGAAGCAGACGAGCGGGTAAAGGTAATTCGCGAGAAAGTAAAAGCCGAAAGTCTGTTGGGAATAGTCTTTGCAAGTTCGATGGGTTTGTACAGTTACATTTTTGTTTTCCTCGAACTTACCGAAATGAGCGCGGCAGACGTTCTGGGCCTTTTGGTCTTTGCTTTTTCGATTGCGAAACCGGTTTGGGCGCGACATAAACACGAGCGGGAGATCAAGGAGTTGCTGGCGGAACGAGAGAGGCTGATGAAGGCAACTTCTGGACGAGCGGAACCGGCAGAGCGTTGGAGCCATTCCCTGTAGAAAGCTGTGGCGAAATGGTCTATGATGGACGAGGATGGAGAGGCGGGTGTTGTTGGCGGTGTAGGCGCTCGGTTGGTACCGCCGGGATTGCCGCGCAATGACACGGTGGAGGACCGGCGGGATTTTGAGCAATGAGGAGTGGAGATTGAGATTGTATTTAACCGCGGAAGTATGGGCGAGAAGAGGGAAACGATATGAAAACTAAACGGAATTCGAGACGGGCGCGTTCTTCGCGGCGGAACTTTCTTAAAACCACGGGCACTTTGACGGCGGGTGTTGCTTTGGGTGCGCAGCGTTCGGCGCGGGCGCAAACAGAGACGCTGGCAATGAATGGCGGACCGAAAGCGGTGACGGTCCCGTACGGGGACGCGTCGAAGTGGCCGCAGTACAACGAGGACGAGCGGGAAGCGATTCTGAAGCTTGTGGACTCGCCGTCGTATAACCAGATTAAGCCGCTGGAAGACGAGTGGGTGGATTTTTTGCAGGTTCCCTACGCGAAAGCGCATTGCAACGGGACGTCGGCTTTGATGGCGATGTTTTTTGCGCTGGACCTTCCTCCGGGCAGCGAAATCATGGTGCCGAGCTACACGTTTTTCGCCACCATCATGCCGATGCGTTTTTTCGACCTGGTGCCGGTGTTCGTGGACATTAACCCGCGCACACTGAATTTCGATCTGGAGGACGCCAAGAAGCGGCTGACGCCGAACACGAAGGCGGTGTTGCCGGTGCATTGGATCGGGTTGCCGGCGGATATGGACCACATCTGCGATTGGGCCGACGAGAAGGGCCTGATTGTGCTCGAAGACGCGGCGCATTCGCAGGGCGCGACATTGAAAGGCAAACACATGGGGACATGGAGCCGGATGTCGATCGCGAGCTTCCAGATGTCCAAGGCGCTGCCCGGCATCGAAGGCGGGATGGGCATGTACCAGGACAAGGAAGATTACGAGCGGGCAACGGCGCTGGGCAACTACGATATGCCCGCGGGTATGGACAAGAACGGCAACTGGTACAAGTATAAGGGTTCGGGGCTTGGCCTGAAATTCCGGATGCACCCAATGACGGCGGCGCTGGTGCGTTGCCAGATGCGGGACCTGGTGGAGCGGAACACGAGGGGCCGGAAACAGTTGCGGGCGCTAAACGAACGGTTGCTGCATCTGCCGGGACTGTACGAGCAATCGAGCGGCCGTAACGATATGAACCGCATCCATTATGCCTGGAATATGCTGTTCATCGACGAGAAGGAAGCCGGCATGACCCGGGACGCGGCGGTAAAGGCGCTGAAAGCCGAGGGCGTGCACGTGAACGGGTTGCATTACACGCTGCAGCATGACCTGCCGGTGTACCGGGAGGCGCAGTGGTGGCACCATCCGCCGGTTATCCCCGACCTGCCGGGCAGCGTACAGGCAAACGCCACGAGCATCGCGTTGCCGTTTTTCACGAGCCCGGTACCGGAGTTGTGCGACCAGTACGTGAAGGCGTTTGAGAAAGTCTGGGCGCACCGGTCGGAACTGGCATAACGGTTTCGGGTTTTTGATTGCGGATTGTGTTGGAGATCAAAGCGATGGTGAAAGTTGGCTTGTCGGTTGGAACGGTTCTTCTTGCTTCGGTTGCGGCGGCCGCGCCTTGGCCGCTGGGCGTCCGGATCATGAGTTACGGCGATTACCAGGACACGGCGTGGGAACAATTGGAGCAGATTGGGGTGAAGCACGTGTTTCTGAGCGTGCCGCCAGCGGATGAGGCGGACGAGGTGATGGCGCGAATGAATAAGCACGGCCTGACGGCGCCGGTGGTGCGCGGCCAGGCGGATCTGTCGTCAGATACGTTTGCGCACGAGCTGGAACCACAACTGGCGACCGCGAAGAAGATGGGCGCGAAATACATGTTCCTCAGCGCGAAGCGGGGCGATTCGCCGAAGGAAGACGCGTACCGGCGTTTGCGCGAGGCGGGCGATAAGGCGGGCGAGTACGGCATCGTGCTGGTGCTCGAGACGCACCCGGACCTCGGCACGAACGGCGCGGTGCAGGTGGAGACGATGAAGGCGGTGAACCACCCGAACGTACGGGTGAATTTCGACACGGCCAACATCACCTATTACAACGAAAACACGAGCGCCCAGGACGAACTGGCGAAAAGCATCGATTACGTGGCGACGGTCGAGTTCAAGGATCATTCCGGGCTGAAAGAGACGTGGGATTTTCCGGTGGCGGGGCGCGGGATGGTGGATTTCCGGGCCATTGTGGATTTGCTTAAGGAAAACGGCTACGCGGGGCCCGTCACGATCGAGTTCGAGGGCACCGAGGGCGTGAAGCTGAATAAAGAGGAGACGCTGAAGGCGATCGCGGATTCGGTGGCTTACGTGCGGACGCTGGCGGAGTTTAAATGACGGACGAATACCGCCGGGATTGCGCCGACCGCGGACGGTCGGTCGTCGGCATTCCGCTATCGCTGCATGCCTCCTCGCAATGACAGGTGGAGGATCGGGATTGCGCCGACCGCGGACGGTCGGTCTTCGGCATTCCTCTATCGCTGCACGCCTCCTCGCAATGACAGGTGGAGGATCGGGATTGCGCCGACCGCGGACGGTCGGTCTTCGGCATTCCGCTATCGCTGCATGCCTCCTCGCAATGACAGGTGGAGGATTGGGATTTCCAGGTCGGTCGCCTGACGGTCGCCTCCTCGCAATGACAGGTGGGTGAATAGGAGAGTTTGATGCCGGATAGTTTGGGGCACATGGCCAAACCGGATTTTTTCATGGTTGCCGGGTACGCCGTACTGATGCTTGGGATCGGCGTGTTTTTTTATGGCCGCATGAAGCGGATGAAAGATTACTTCACCGGGGGCAACACGATCCCGTGGTGGCTGAGCGGCGTTTCGTTTTACATGAGCAGTTTCAGCGTGATGGCCTTCGTGGCATACCCTGGGTTGTGTTACCGGTTCGGCTGGGTGGGGATCACGCTGTTGTGGGTTGCGGTTCCGGCGACGTTGTTCGGCATCATGTTTTTTGCAGTGCGTTGGCGGCGGGCGCGGGTTGACAGCCCGGTCGAGTATCTCGAAAAGAGATACAGCCCGCTGTTCCGTCAGTTGTGCGCTTGGCAGGGCGTGCCGGTGCGCATGATCGACGACGGCATGAAGCTTTTCGCCACGGGCACGTTTATTTCGGTTTGCGCGGGGCTGGATATACTGCCGAGCATCCTGATCGCGGGCGGCATCATCCTGCTCTACACGTTCATGGGCGGGCTGTGGGCGGTGGCGGTGACGGATTTCATTCAGTTCGTGGTGCTTACGGCGGGCATCCTGGTAATCCTGCCGCTTTCGATCGCGCGGGCGGGTGGTTTGTCAAGCATCATGGCCAACACGCCGGACGGTTTTTTTAACATGACGTCGCCGGAGTACCGGTGGAGCTACGTGATCCCGCTGATCGCGTTGTACGCGCTGGCGTGGAGCAGCATCAACTGGTCGCTGATCCAGCGTTACTATTGTGTGCCCAAAGAACGCGACGCGGTGAAGGTGGGCGGGCTGGTGATTGCGCTGTACCTTTTCGGCCCGCCGATCATGTTTTTCCCGGCGATCGCGGCGACGCAGTTCCTGCCGGGGATCGAAGACGCGGGGCGGGTTTACCCGATGCTGTGCACGGAACTGCTTCCGGCGGGCATGCTCGGCCTTGCCGTGGCGGCGATGTTCGCGGCAACGATGTCGACGTTGAGCAGCGATTACAACGTGTGCGCGAGCGTGTTGACGAACGACGTGTACCGGCGGCTGATACGGCCGGGGGCGGGCCAGCGGGAACTGGTGCAGGTGGGGCGGCTGATGACGCTGGTGATCGGCCTGCTTGCGCTGGGCACGGCGCTGGTAATGTCGCAGGGCAAATCGGAGAACCTGTTCAAAATCATGGTGACGCTTTTCGGGATCGCGACGGCGCCGGTGGCGGTTCCCATGCTGCTTGGGCTGGTTTGGAAGAAGGCCACGAACGCCGGCGCGGTCGCCGGGTTCGCCTGCGGTCTTGCGGTGGGGCTGGGCTTGTACGTAGTCTCGCTGAGGGAGGTTGGCGGCGAGTTTTGGGGCATGACGTGGAACCCGGATACGGAAGAGATCGCGTTCGGCGCGCTGTTTTCGTTGAAGATGGAGATCGTGATGTTCCTTGGCACGGCGGCGGTGACGCTCGCGGTGATGGCGTTGGCGGCGGTGATCGCCCCGGCTTCGGCGCTGGTACGTACGCGGGTGGACGATTTTTTCACGCGTCTCCAGGCGCCGATTGGCACCTTGCAGGAAGATATCCAGCCGGCAGGCGCGGTTCAATCGCCTTTTATGGTGGTTGGGGTGGCGATCATCCTGGTGGGCGCTTTGTTGTTATCGGTACTGCCGTGGGTAGGTTCGGGGCAAGTTTTATTGCTTGACCTGGTCATCGGCGGATTCTTAATAGCGGTTGGCGGCCTGATGACGTTTCTGTCCAGACGGGGCGCCGCCGCGGGAGAGAAAGCAGCGGAAACGGAAGCGGAACACGCCGGATAAACGGCGTGAAGCTTAGACGTTCGGGAGGCTAAAACGATGCGGAATCACTCAAAACCCAACGGCGCCACGCGGCGCGACTTTCTGAAAACCGCCGGGGCACTCGGCGCGGGCATCTATACGGCGGGCGCGAGCTCGGCGGCCGGCGCGCAGGGAAAGGTAGAAACACTGGCGATGAACGGTGGGCCGAAAGCCGTGGCCGTAGCCGAAGCCGGTGCGACAAAGTGGCCCATCTACGGCAAGGAGGAGATTAAGCTCGTAAGCGAGTTGTTGCTCAACCCGAGTTATGGGCCGGTGGCCGAGTTCGAGAAGGCCTGGCAAACCCATTTCGATTGTCCGTACGTTAAGGCGCATTGCAACGGAACGAGCGCGCTGACCTCGATGCTGTTCGCGCTGGATTATCCGGAAGGCAGCGAGATCCTGGTGCCGGATTACAGCACGTGGTTCCCGGTGGTGCCGATGCGGCTGTTCGGGCTGGTTCCTGTTTTCGTGGACGTAAACCCGCGCACGCTGAACATTGACGTCGAGGACTGCAAGAAACGAATTACGCCGCGGACGAAGGCCATTATGCCGGTGCACTGGTACGGGTTGCCGTGCGACATGGACGATGTCCAGGCGCTGGCCGACGAGCACGGGCTGGACGTGGTCGAAGACGCCAGCCATTCGCACGGGGCGAAGGTGAAAGGCAAGTGGACCGGCAACTGGGGCCGGATGGCCGGGTTCAGCATGCAGATGGGCAAACCGCTGCCGTCAATCGAGGGCGGAATTGGCGTGTACAAGGATGCGCGCGATTTCGAGCGGGCCACTACTTACGGCAATTACGATCTGCCGCATACGTTCCCCGAAGACAGCCCGTACCGGAAGTACCAGGGCACGGCGTTCGGCAGCAAGCTGCGGATCCACCCGGCATCGGCCATCGTGGCGCGGATCCAGTTGGGCAAGCTGGACGAGTTCAACCGGATCGCCGTGTCGCAGATCAAAACGCTCAACGACCGCATCACGCAACTGCCGGGGCTGAGCGCGCAGTACGTGCGGCCGGACATCGACCGCGTGTTCTATTCGAAGAACCTGATGTTCATCGACGAGAAGAAGGCGAACGCGCCGATTGGGGCGCTGATCAAGGCGCTGAAGGCCGAAGGCGTGGGCGTGGCCAAGTACAACTGGACGCTGCTGCACACCTACCCGCTTTTCAGCGAAAGCCAATATTGGCGGCACATGCCCGTCCTGCCCGACAAGGTCCCCGGTTGCGACGTGGCCAACAAGCAGGTCATCAGCATGCCGGTGTTTACGTCGGAACACCCCGAGCTCGTCGAGCAATACGCAAAAGCGTTCGAAAAAGTCTGGGCACACCGCGACGGCCTGGCTTAAGCTCTTAACGCGAGAGACGCTAAGACGCAAGAGGCGCAAACGGTTTTTTTACGTTAGCGCCTTTTGCGCCTGTTGCGCCTCTTGCGTTATTTCAAGATACGGGCAAGCCAGCCGGGGCGCGGGCTGATGGCGTTTTCGGGGCAGACTTCCTGGCAGCAGAAACAGTGGATGCATTTTTTGCGGTCGATACGCACGAACTTTTCGCTGCCGGCTTCTTCCAGGGCCATGGCGTCGGCGGGGCACGTTTTAATGCAGGCGGAGCAACGGGTGCAGAGGCCATTGTCGATTTCGGGGCGTGACACGCCGGCGTCGCCGAGCAGCCAGTCGAAAATTTTCGGCAAGCGCTTTTCGACGGGCGGGCCCTGGCGGGGGAATTGGAAGTCGTCGACGCGCAGTTCGGCCAACGCCGGGCCCGATACGTCGATCTTGCTCAAATCCGGCTCGCCGAAGCCCATCTCGCCGCCCAGCGTCGCGGTCAGGTTCCACTGGGGTTTCAAGCCGACGATGTCGCCGATCACGCTGTCGAGTGCGACGGCGTCGGGCGAGACCGCGATAAAACCCAAGGGCCTCGGCGTGCCGGCGCCGGGACCGTTGCCCTCCATGGCGACGATGGCGTCGGCGATGCTGAGCACGGGGTTGGCGAGTTTGTAGACCGAAAGTAGCATTTCGGTGAAGGCCCTGTGATTGTGCGCGGCGTCCAGGTGCCACTTGGCTTTTTGCAGGCCCACGACGCAACCGAAGAGGTTCTTGACGGCCATCGTCATCAGCATCATTCCGTGGCTCTTCACGCGGCAGAGGTTGATCACGGCGTCAGCCTCGACGACCTGCCGGGCGATGTGCAGCTTCGGGTAGACTTTCGACCAGGGGTTGTCCACTTCGACCGCCTCGGTGAAATTAACCACCTCGACGCCCAGTTCGTCGGCCGCCTCGAGCAGGCCGCACTTCTGCGCCACGCGCCGGGCCGAGCCAAAGCCCGGGCTGTCGCCCATAAAGGGGTCGCCGCCGGCTTCGCGGACCAACGCAACCGTGGCGCGGAAGACCGCCGGGTGCGTGCAGACGCCTTTCTCCACCGGTTTGCCGGAAAGCAGGTTGGGCTTCAGCAACACCCGCTGGCCCGGTTTCACAAACGCGCCGATGCCGCCCAAAGCGTCAACCGCCGAGCGGACGGCGGCGTCAACTTTCACCTGTTCATAATCGGCACATTTTTCGATGGCAACTTTCGCCGGCATATCTGCGCCTCCTTAAACAATGCATAAACTTAACCGATTAACGCAACGGACGCAAGAGACGCTAAAGACGCAAAGGCTTTCATATGAACGTTAGCGTCTATTGAGTCTGTTGCGGCTTTTGCGTTAGAAGAATTTTGGTGCGGATTTTTTTAATTCGCGGGTGCTGAAGAGGATTTTGCTGTTGCTGATGTTGAGGCGGGCGGCGATTTGTTGGACGGTTTCAAGGACCTCTTCTTCTTTTTGCGCGTGGATCATGGCGTAGAGGTTGTAGGGCCAGTTTTCGGCTCGGGTGCGGGTGTAGCAGTGGCTGACTTGGGGAAGGGAAGCCATGTAGTTGCCGGCGGCTTCGGTTTGGTCGGGGGCCACGTCCCACACGCTCATGCCGTTGGCAGTATAGCCGATGGCGCGGTGTTTGACGCGGGCGCCGAACCGGCGGATGAGGCCGGAGTCGAGCCAGGCACGGATGCGGGCGACCAGTTCGTCTTCGGTAACGGCGGCGCGTTCGGCGAGTTCGGCGTAGGGGCGCTCGACCAGCGGGAGCGGATCTTGCAGCGCGCGGATGACGGCGATATCGCGATCATCTAAATGGTCTAAATGGGGACAGTCACCATTTATTTGTCTTGTCCTTGAAAATAAATGGTGACTGTCCCTATTTCGAAAAGCGGGGACAGCCACCCCTTTTGAACTGCTAAAAGGGGTGGCAGTCCCCGTTTTTCGAAAGTGGACGTTGATTTTGAAGGTATTTTCGGCAGGTAAGGAAAGAACTTCGTCAATCCCCCCCACTCGCCGGATTTCTTTGAGGATTTCATCGATTCGGTTTTGCGACGGGGCGACTAGGGTAAACCACATGTTGAACTGGGCGTCACGGAGGTAGTTGTGGGTGACCTCGGGGTAGGCGTTGATACGGGCGGCGGCGGTATCGACGGCTTCGGGCGCGATTTTGGCAGCGCATAACGTGCTGGTGTAACCAAGGCGGTGCAAATCGAACACGGGGCCGATCTGGCGGACGAGGCCGGCGTCGTGCAAGGCGCGCACGCGGGCCAGTACGTCGGCTTCTTCGGCGTCAAGCTCGCGCGCCAGGGTTTCGAACGGGCGCGGCTCAATGGGGAAATCGCGCTGGATGCGGTCGAGGAGCCGGCGGTCGAGGTCGTCGAGATTCACGTCAGGCCAATCTCCTTGTCGGTAAGGTAGCAGGCGGGATCGGGCGCCCAAAGGTCGCCGTTGACGGCCTCGGCGCGTACGCGGAAGTTGCCGCCGCAGATATCGAGCCACTTGCATGCGGCGCACCGGCCGGTGACGTGGCGTTTTTTGTTTTTGATCATCGTGAGGAGCTGGTTGCCGGAGTCGGTCCAGATATCGCCGAACTTCCGTTCGCGCACGTTGCCGAGGGTAAGGTGGCGCCAGAACTGGTCGGGGTGTACGGCGCCGTCCCACGACACGCAGGCAATGCCGACGCCGGACGAGTTGCCGCCGTTGTATTGGAGCAGCTCGAGGACCTGTTTCGCACGCTCGGGGTTTTCCCGCAGCAGCCGCTGGTATAGATAGACGCCGTCGCAATGGTTGTCAACGGTGAGGATTTCCTTGGGCATGCCGCGGCGGTGGAGGCCGGCGGTGAGGTCGATGATCTCGTCTACGGCCTGGCGCGCGCGGGGCAGGTCGAGGGCTTCGTCGATGAGAGCGCTGCCGCGGCCGGCATAGACGAGGTGGTAGAAACACGCGCGGGGGATATCTTCGTCGACGAGTATCTTAAAGATGGCGGGGATCTCCCCCACGTTCCGCCGGTTGATCGTGAACCGCAACCCGACTTTCAGGCCGGCCTCCCGGCAGGCGCGGATGCCGTCCATGGCACGTGCGTAGGCGCCGGGAACGCCGCGGAACTTATCGTTGACGGGCTCCGTGCCGTCGAGGCTGACGCCGACGTAGGAGAGATCGAGGTTCTTGAGCTCGCGGGCCTTATCAGGCGAGATGAGGGTGCCGTTGGTGCTGATCACGGCGCGGAGGCCGCTGGAGGTGGCGCGACGGATCAGTTCGGAGAGGTCTTTGCGCAAGAGAGGCTCGCCGCCGCTGAACAGGACCACGGGCGCGCCGAATTCGGCGAGCGAGTCGATCAGGCGCATGCCCTCTTCGGTGGTCATCTCGCCTTCGTACTTGCAGCTTTGCGATTGTGAATAGCAGTGGACGCACCGGAGGTTGCAACTGCGCGTGCAGTTCCATACGACGACGGGTTTCTTGTCCTCGCTGAATTGCAGGAGGTGGCTGGGAAGTTCGGCGGCCTTCCGGCCGTAACGGAGGGCGTCGCTGGGTTCGACGCCGCCGCAGTAGAGTTTGCTTATGCCAATCATGATTCGGGTTTGGGGTTTGGGGTTTGGGGTTTGGGCGCGGGCCGGAGGACCGCGCCTACTTCGGCGGCTTCTATTTTGTTTTGCTTCATGAAAAATGATCCATGATTGCCGTTATGAGACCGGGGATGGTTGATTCGGCGGCCTCGACGGCGATTTTTATTCCGTGTTCCCTTATTGTATCCGACGTTACCGGCCCGATGCTGGCGGCTTTGACTTTTTTGAGCAGATCGGCGCGGCGGTCTTCGGGGAGGGCGTTGACAAAGTTGGTGACGGTGGACGAGCTGGTGAAGGTGACGAGGTCGATTTCGCCGCGGCCGATCCGGCCGGGCAGATCTTCGGGGAGAGGTTCGGGAACCGTCCTGTACGCGGTGACCTCGCGCACCTCGCCGCCGCGGGCACGGAGGCCGTCGACGAGAACGGGGCGGGCGACTTCCGCACGCGGGATGAGAAACGACTGGCCCGCTATGGGCTCGTTCTTGGCGAGTTCTTCAAGCAGTGCTTCGGCCACGAATTTTTCAGGCATCAGGTCCGCGCGGATGGAGAACAAATCTTCAATAGCTGACGACGTGCCGGGGCCTATAGCAGCGATTTTCACACCGGCGAGGTCGCGGGCATCCATTTGTTGGGCGCACAACGAAACAAAAAAGGCCTCAACACCGTTTGCGCTCGTGAAAATGAGCCAGTCAAACTGGGAGGCATCGCGGGCGGCCTGATGCATGGGTTCGGAATCTGAAAGAGATTCGATGCGAATTGCCGGGGCCTCGATAGCTTCCGCGCCCAATTCGTCCAACTGCGCCAAGACTTCGCTGCTTTGGGCGCGGGCGCGCGTGACGACGATAGTGCGGCCGAACAGGGGGCGGTTCTCGAACCACTGTAGCTTTTCGCGTAACCTGACCACTTCGCCCACAATAAGAACCGCGGGCGGCGTTATTTCGGCCGCTTTGGCCTCGGCGGCGATAGTGGCAAGCGTGCCGGTGACGGTTCTTTGCGAAGGGAGCGTGCCATTGGCAATTAGGGCGGCGGGGGTTTTGGCGGATTTGCCGAACTCGATCAGGCGCTCGGCGATCGAGGGCAGATTGCGGACGCCCATGAGGAAAACCAGTGTGCCGGTTGTGGCCGCAAGCTCTTTCCAATCGATCTGCGACTCGGGTTTGGTGGGATCTTCGTGGCCGGTGATGAAGCGCACCGATGTAGCAAGGTTGCGGTGAGTGACGGGAATGCCGGCGTAGGCAGGGACGGCGATGGCGGACGTGATCCCTGGGACAATTTCGAAAGGCACACCACGCTCTTGCAGGTAGAGAGCTTCTTCGCCGCCGCGGCCGAATACGAAGGGGTCGCCGCCTTTGAGGCGGCACACGGTTTTGCCTTCAAGCGCCTTCTCGGCAAGAAGTGCGTTAATATCGTCTTGTTTCATGGAATGTTTGCCGGCCTGTTTGCCGACGTAGATAAGCTCGGCCTCTTCCGCGACACTCAATAGAACCGGATTGCTCAACGCATCGTAAACGACGACATCGGCCGCCGCTATCGAGTTCAGAGCCTTCACCGTAACCAGATCGGGGTCGCCCGGGCCGGCGCCTACGAGATAGACTTTGCCTTTCATTGTCATCGGTTCTCCAGTGACGCGAGTATTTGAGCGCCGCCTTCGGCAAGCAGGCGTTCGGCAAGTTTCTCGCCAATGGCGCGCGCATCTTCGGTTTTGCCTTCCAGTTGCCGGCGCACGACCAGGCTGCCGTCGAGCGCGGCCACAAGCCCGTCGAGCACGAGCATACCGCCATCGACCCGCGCGTGCGCGCCGACAGGCGCGTGGCAACCGGCTTCGACATGGGCGAGCAGGGCGCGTTCGGCGGTGACGGCGGCTTTGGCCGCGGGGTCTTCGATTTCCGCCAATGCGCGGATGACGGCGTCGTCGCCGGCCCGGCACGTGACGGCCAGCGCGCCCTGGCCGGGCGCGGGCACCCACCGGTCGAGCTCGAGGTATTCGGTCACAACGTCTTCCAGGCCGAGGCGGCGCAGGCCGGCGGCAGCCAGGATGATGGCCGAGTTTTGTTCGGAGAGTTCGAGTTTGCGCAGGCGGGTGTCGATGTTGCCGCGGAGTCCGGCGGGCCTGATGTCGGGGCGGATTGCGAGCAGTTGGGCGCGTCGGCGGAGGCTGCCGGTGGCGACGTACGCGCCGTGGGGCAGGTCGGCGAGGCGCATGCCGTCTTTGCCGACGAACGCGTCGCGCGGGTCTTCGCGGCCGGGGATGGCGGCGATGGCGATGCCGTGGGTCATCGCGGTGGGCAGATCCTTGAGGCTGTTGACGACGAAATCGACGGTGTTGCCGAGGAGGGCGAGGTCGAGCTCCTTGGTGAAGGCGCCCTGAACGCTGAGTTGGTCGAGGGGTTTGTCCTGGATGCGGTCGCCGGTGGTTTTGACGATCTCCGTTTTAATTTGGAGGCCGGGCGCGGCGTGGCGCAGGCGGTCGACGACCGATTGCGTCTGCTGGAGGGCCAACCGGCTCCCGCGTGTGCCGACTCGTATGGACTTCATAAGCTTTCCTGTTTTGCGTTGCTTCAACCGTCCCTACGGGACTTGTGTCTTGTCCTTGGCCAAAACCCAGGACTAACGTCCTGGGCTACGCTCGAGCGTCCCTACGGGACTTTCCGTGCGTCCTTTCCTTTCGGGACTTTCCGTACGTCCTTTCCTTTCGGGACTTTTCCAGCGTCCCGACGAGACTCTTGTTGGGTTCACGTATGGTTCGAAGACTTTGCTTCACGCAGGCAATCTTCGAATATTTGTTTGGCCTCGTCCAGGCGGCCGTCGGCGATTAGCAACAGCGCGGGCGAGGCGAGGAACCGCTCCTCGGCTTCGTTGCGCCGGATGCGGTTGGGCACCTGGGCTTTCAACTCGCTCCTCAGCCGTGCCAGCAGTTCAAGATATGTCTCGTACTCGGGGCCGAACCGGCGTTCGAGCTCTTTGCGCAGCCGTTTCGCCAGCATCGGCGATGCGCCGCCGGTGCTGACCGCCACCTGCAACTCGCCGCGGTTCACCGAAGCCGGCACGTAGAAGTCGCAAAGCTCGGGCACGTCGACCACGTTCACCAGCGCGCCCGAATGCTGGCCCGCTTCGGCGACGGCGGTGTTTACGGCCGGATCGTTAGTGGCGGCAATGACGACGAGTGCGCCGGCCACGTCTGCCGGCTCGAACCGCCGCGCCAGGTAGCGCAGGCGGCCCGCGTCCGCCCACCGCTGAAGTTCCGCGGTCGCCTCGGGCGCGACCACGACGACGTCCGCGCCGCATTCGAGCAATGAAGCGGCCTTGCGTTCGGCCACGGCCCCGCCGCCAACCACCACGCAACGGCGGCCCTCGATTTTCAACGCCAGCGGGTAAAGAGGCATCGGTAGTTTTCCCTCAAAAAAGCAAGTGTAGCATAGTTTCCAACGCAAGAGACGCTAAAGGCGCAAAAGACGCTACTGTCTGCCGCCGCGTTGGCCTTGCTGTTTTCTATTGCGGAGCCAGGTGGGAATGTTGATGTCTTCTTCTTCGGCTTCCGATTCGGGCGGGGCGGACTCGTGGTGGCCGTCGAGTTCGTCGGCGACGATCATTCCCATCGAGCGGCGTTTTGGGGGATCGTTGTCGATGAGTTCGGTCTGGACAGGTTTGGCGGCGGGTTTTGGCTTCGGCGGCGGCTGAGGCGGCACCGGTTCGGGCGCGCGCGCGGGTTTGGGCACGGGCTTTTCATCACTTGCGGGCGTGGTTTCGGACTGCGGTTTCTCCGCGGTCTCCACCGCCGGGCGGGGCGCGGCGAAGCCGTCGGGGACGGATGCGGGATGTCCCTGTTTGGCGACCGCATCGGCACTGAACCCGGCGGCGATGACGGTAACTTCGAGTTCGGGATGGTCTTCGTCGTCGAGGGCGGCGCCGACGAAGAGGGTGGCGTCGGGGTGGGCGGCCTGTTTAACGACCGACACGGCCTCTTCGACTTCGCGCATGCCGATGTCGCGCCCGCCGCGGATGTTGACGATGACGCCTTTGGCGCCTTCGATGGTCGACTGCTCGAGGAGTGGGCAGAGAATGGCCTCTTCGGCGGCGCGTACGGAGCGATTTTCGTCTTCGGCGCGGCCGATGCCCATCAGGGCGCGGCCGCCGGATTCCATAACGGTGCGGAAATCGGCGAAATCGACGTTCCACAACCCGTGCACCTGGATCAGTTGCGTGATTGCGCGGACGCCGTTGTGCAGCACCTCGTCGGCCTGCTGGAATGCGTTGAGGAACGTGATTTCGTGCCGGCCAAGCGCGGCCACGCGGTCGTTGGGAATGACGATAAGGCTGTTGACGTGCTTCTGAAGGTCTTCGAGGCCGGCCTTGGCGTTTTCCATGCGGGTGGCGCCTTCGAACGAGAATGGCAGGGTAACGATGCCCATGGTCAGGGCGCCGGTGGCTTTGGCGATCTCGGCCACGACGGGCGCGGCGCCGGTGCCGGTGCCGCCGCCGAGGCCGGCGGTGAGGAAAACCATATCGGCGCCATCGAGAGCCTCGGTGAGCCGTTCGGTATCTTCTTGCGCGGCCTTCTTGCCGATCTCGGGTTTGCCGCCGGAACCGAGGCCGCCGGTGACTTCGAGCCCGATCTGGAGGCGGCGGGGCGACGGGCTGTTTTTGAGGGCCTGGGCGTCGGTGTTGATCACGATGAAATCGACGTCTTGCAGCCCGGCGGCGATCATCCGGTTGACGGCATTTCCGCCGCCGCCGCCGACGCCGCAGACTTTGATGTGCGCGCGTTGGGCGAATGTCGTAAACTCGTCAGCCATCCCCTTCACCATGCCAACCTCCTTCCGCGGTGTTTCAACTGCACACCACGTCGTTGCCAAACCTCAAGTCGATGTATTTGCTGAACGGCAGATTTTCTTTTTCGCTGCGCCAGAACACGTCGAGTTTCCAGGCCTGCGCCTCGATATCGTCGCGCCCCCAACGGATCTCGCAATTTAACTCGTCGCACGTCATGCTGATTTTGTTGCCGGTGTCGGCGCAGATTTCCGACACCGTCACGTCGCCGGCCATGGTGGTGCGGCTGAACGCGCGCCACACGTCGATGGCGCGGGCGAGCTGATCGCGGCCGATCGGGCGGCCCACCTCGACGGAATCGAGCGGCTTGGCCACGGTGATGAACGGGCCGGTGTGCGGCTCTTCGGGCGCGAGTTCGCGCAACACGGTGCAAGAGCGGTCGATTTCGTACAGGCGGTTGTTGACCAGCAGCGTCGCCATGGCCACGCGCTCTTCGATCTCGATCACGAGCCGGTCGGGAAAAACGCGGTCGACCCGGCAGTTTTTCACGTGAGGCATGGCCAGGATGCGTTCCCGGATCGGCCCGGAACGGAGCATGAAGATGCAATCGCCGTTGGTGACGCGGGACTGCGCGATAATCTGTTCTGCCGTGAGGAAGCCGGCGCCGGCCACCTCGATCTCCTTGATGTTGAACAGCCCCGACTCCTGGACGTAGATGCCGAACCAGTACATAAACGCCACGACAACCGCCAGGCAAACCATAAGCTGCAGCAGAAAAATCGCCGAGCGCGGCGGCCGGCGGCTCTGGGCGCGGGGCCTTTTCGGCGGCTTTCTCTTTACGCGGTTGCGCCGTTTCAACATGGCTTTTCCAGCTCCTGCAGAATGGCGCCCGCAATACGGTTAATATTGCCCGCCCCAAGCACAAGCACGACGTCACCCGGTTTAAGCTCGCCGGCGAGCATTGCGGGCACGGCGTTCATGTCGCGGAACAGGGCAACGTTGTTGAACCCCTGGCGGTGGGCCGAATCGACTATCAGGCCGGAGTCCACCCCGGCAATCGGCGCCTCGCGCGCCGGATAGAGGTCGGTAATAAATGCCTTGTCGACGCCGCCGAGCACGCGTGCGAAGTCGTCGCAGAAGAACTGGGTGCGTGTGTAAAGGTGTGGCTGGAACACGCAAATCAGCCTGCCGGGATCGACAAGCCGGACCGCTTCGAGCGTGCTGGCGATCTCGGTGGGATGATGGGCGTAATCTTCAATAACAGTGACGCCGTTGCGCGTGCCTTGAACCTGGAGGCGGCGCTGGACGCCGTCGAACTGGCGCAGTCCTTCGGCGATCAGGCCGAACCGCATGCCCAGGCACAGGCCGACGGCGCATGCGGCGAGGGCATTGCGGACGTTGTGCGGGCCGAGCGCGTTGATTTCGAGCGTGCCGAGCCGACCGGTGACGCCGAGGCGCTCGTCGTGGCTGGTCACGTCGAACCGGGTGCACAGGCGCGGCAGTTGCACACATTTGGGCAAGGCGGGGTCGGGCACGCACAACTGGACGTTGCCGCCGGCCAGCGAGGCGCCCTCGCCGAGGCCGTACGTAATGCAGATGCTTTCGATGTCGGGGATGATGGCGCGGAGGTTTTCGTCGTCGTTGCACACGATCGAATAGCCGTAAAACGGCACGCTGTTGCAGAAATCGGTAAACGCGCGCTTGATCCGGTCGAGCGTGCCGTAATACTCGAGGTGTTCGGCGTCGACGTTGGTCACGACGCTTATCGTGGGATGCAACCGCAGGAACGAGCCGTCGTGCTCGTCGGCTTCGGCCACGAGGTATTCGCCCGTTCCCCACCGGGCGTTTGTGCCGCTGCGGTGGAGTATGCCGCCGATAATGCTGGTGGCGCCGATGTTGGCGCGGTCGAGCAGGGCGCTGATCATCGAGGTGGTGGTGGTCTTGCCATGGGTGCCGCCGACGGCCACGGCGTTCGGCTTGAGCCGCATCAGGTCGGCCAAAAGGTCGCTGCGGTGGATCACGGGAACGCCCCGCTTCCTGGCTTCGGCCACCTCGACATTGTCCGGCCCGACGGCCGCGGAAACCACCAAAATGCCTGCGTCGCCTATGTTTACGGGGTCGTGGCCCTCGGAAAAACGGAGACCGTAGTCGACTAGCCGCCGGGTGATGCTCGAATCGACAAGGTCCGAGCCGGAAACGTCATAGCCGAGGTTAAGCAGGATCTCGGCCAGACCGCTCATGCCGATGCCGCCTACCCCGACAAAATGGACCCGCCGTTTCAACCCGTTCACGTTACCAGCCGCTCCCGATATGCATGCATCAACTCACGCTGACCCCAATATCTTGTGTTGCGGAAATCAGTTTAGCATAAGCTGTCCACAATATAAAGTGGAAAATAAGCCGGATTTGTTTTGGTAGGCCGACTTCGCCGAAGTCGGCCTTTCCGGGCAAGGCCCGATGGCACCGCAGGCATTGGCGCACCAAAAGCGGTTGAAACCAAGGCGGTTGCACGTGACCGCGATCTGACTGAAGCCTTAGCCCCGACCTTTGGGGCCGACTTCGCCGAAGTCGGCCTTTCCGGGCAAGGCCCGATGGCACCGCAGGCATTGGCGCACCAAAAGCGGTTGAAACCAAGGCGGTTGCACGTGACCTCAATTTGACTGAAGCATTAGCCCCGACCTTTGGGGCCGACTTCGCCGAAGTCGGCCTTTCCGGGCAAGGCCCGATGGCACCGCAAGCATTGGCGCACCAAAAGCGGTTGAAACCAAGGCGGTTGCACGTGACCGCGATCTGACTGAAGCCTTAGCCCCGACCTTTGGGGCCGACTTCGCCGAAGTCGGCCTTTCCGGGCAAGGCCCGATGGCACCGCAGGCATTGGCGCACCAAAAGCGGTTGAAACCAAGGCGGTTGCACGTGACCGCGATCTGACTGAAGCCTTAGCCCCGACCTTTGGGGCCGACTTCGGCGAAGTCGGCCTACCGCAAGACTTGACCAGAAGTGATTGAAGCTGGGGCCGACTTTGCCAAAGAAATACTACTATTGTAGTTAAAAACCATTTGAGCTATTGTTAGAGCATGTATAGAACCAGAACGCTTTACTTTTACCGCAACCGTTTGCCGCACTGGGAAGTTGAGAATGGAACATACTTTCTGACAATGCGCGTGTATGGCACGCTGCCTGTCCGAATGGCGCAACGGCTGAAACAGGTTCAGCAAGAATACAGAGAGGAAGATAACGTATCTCTTCTCCAGAAAAAAATCATGTACGACACAGAAAAGTGGCTTGACAATTTGAAAAATGATCGTCATTTAAAAGATCCCAGCGTCGCACAGAGTATTGTGAGCGCCCTGGTTTTCCGCCAAGAGCAAAAGATCTGGGACATCCATGAATTCGTTGTAATGCCGAACCACGTGCATCTGCTTTTCAACATCGTCAACGGGTCCTTAAAGCCGGCCATGATAAGCTTCAAGCGTTGGACGGCAGGCCAGGCGATGAAGTTGCTCGGCTTGAAGCAAAGGCATTTCTGGCAAGAAGACTGGTTTGATCACTGGGTGCGGTCGCATGAGGAATACCTGGGTCTTGTGGAATACATACGCATGAATCCCGTTAAAGCGGGCCTCGTAAAAAGAACTTCGGATTGGCCGTATGTCACTGACTCTCAGCCGGATCTTCAGAGGTAGGCCGACTTCGCCGAAGTCGGCCTTTCCGCGCAAGGCCCGATCATGCCGCAGGCATTGGCGCACCAAACGCCGCTGAAAACAAGGCGGTTGCACGTGACTGCGATCTACCTGAAGCCTTAGCACTGACCCTTGGGGCCGACTTCGGCGAAGTCGGCCTACCGCAAGGGCATTGGCGCACCAAAAGCGGTTGAAACCAAAGCGGTTGCACGTGACCGCGATCTGACTGAAGCCTTAGCCCCGACCTTTGGGGCCGACTTCGGCGAAGTCGGCCTACCGCAAGGCCCGACCGAAACCGATTGAAGCCAAGGCGGTTGCACGTGACCACGCTCTGCCCAAAGCCTTAGCACTGACCCTTGGGGCCGACTTCGCCGAAGTCGGCCTACCGCGGCCGTTGATTGTTTGATTTGATCTGGTTTTCTATCGCGTCCCAGATTTCTTTTACGCCTTCGCCCGTTATGGCGCTGAAAGGGACGACGAGGGCGTCGGAATCGAGTTCCAGCACTTTATATATTGCCTTGAGATTGGTTGCGCGTTGGGATTTGTTCAGCTTGTCGATTTTGGTGGCGACGATGAGGGCGGGGACCTCGGCCGTTTCCAGGGTGGCGAGCATCTCGGCGTCTTTCGGTGACGGCGGATGGCGCGAGTCAACGAGTTGGACGACCATCCGGAGGGGCTGGCGGTCGACCAGATAGGCCGTCATGGCTTTTTGCCACTTCTGCTTGACGTCGCGGGGCACTTTTGCGTAACCGTAGCCGGGGAGATCGACGAGGTAGACGGCGTCGTTGACGCTGAAGAAGTTGATGGTTTGCGTTTTGCCGGGCGTGCTGCTGGTTTTAGCGAGCCCGCGGCGGTTGAGCAGGCGGTTAAGCAGGCTTGATTTGCCGACGTTTGACCGGCCGGCGAACGCTATCTCGGGCCGCCCGTCGCGGGGGAATTGTTCGGGCAGCATGGCGCTTTTCACAAACTGGGCCGTCTTGACTTTCATTGGCGCACCTCAGGCTTCGATGTCGACGATGCTGCGGGTTTCCCACGACTTGATGGCGGCTTCTATGATGCGCTGGACGACCAGCGCGTCTTCGCCGGAGCCGTCGATCTGTTCGGAGGCGGCGTGCGCGGCGTTTTGTTCAAGCCAGCGGTTAATGCGCGCCGGGAACGTTTCCATAAAGCCGGTCATGCCGCCGAGATTGACGTAGGATTCGCGCTCGGTGTTTTCGCGGCTGTAGAACGTCAGCCGTTCGCAGGCCTCCTCGATAACGAATCGCCCCCGGCTGCCGGCAACCTCGCAGCGTTCGAGGCCGAACGCCCCGCCGGCGTCGTAGCTGCCGGTGAGATGGCCGACGACCCCGTTCTGGAACAGCAGGTTCATCTGGAGGTTCGACCAGCACTGGCGCTGCTTGCCGTCGCGCGTTTCGCCCTGCAAAAAGAACGCCTGCACGCTCTGCACATCGCCGCAGAAGTAGCGCATGACGTCGAGCGAATGGGGATGCAATGCGCGGACGTGGAAGTGCGGCGAGCTTTCGTTCGGGTTGTCGATCCACATGGTCATGTTGGCAATATGCAACCGGCCCAACCGGCCTTCCTCGACCCACTTCTTGGCCTGGCGCGCCGCGGGGGTGAAACGGTGGTTGAGGTTAACGCCGTAGCGCAGCTTTTTCTTCTTCGCGAGCGCCACCATTTTTTCGGCCTTGCCGAGGTCGTTGGAAATCGGCTTTTCCCCGAGCGTGTGGACGCCCGCCTCGAGCAGTTGCATCGTGGGTTCGAAATGGTCGCCCCCGTTTTCCTGGCCGGCCGTGCACATGCTCGCGCAGTCGATAATGATGCCCGAGTCGAGCATGTCGGGCACGGAGTAGAACGCCGAACAGCCGAATTCGGCGGCGGCGATATCGGCTTTTTCTTTGACGATATCGCAGACGGCAACAATTTCGGCCAGGGGGTCTTCCCGGTAACAGCGGGCGTGGAGATTGCCGATGTTCCCCATCCCCACAACAGCGACTCGAAGCGGCATGGCTCATTTCCTTTCAGAACGAAACGTTATTCGGCGGCTTGCGGCAAGCGCCTTATTGAACCATTTCCGTTTTTCTATGTCAAAACGGCCGTACCAGTTTTATTGAAAATGTCAAAGCTGTAAAAAATGGCGGGGCTGTTTCCTTTTTCAGGCCTCTCTGTTATACTGCGGTTGGGCAAGCAGGGTACGTTATGAATCCGGCCAGTGAACTTCTATACGCGAGCGCGCGGCGTATCGCCGCGGCAGCCGCCGAAGCGCAGGCGACGGAAGAGCTTGTCCCCGTGCTCGGGCGTACGGTGGAAGTGGCGGCAGCCGCGATGGGAACGGGGGAGCGTTTTGTCCCGCCAGGCGAACTCGAGAAACTCGACGGTCCGGCGCTTGCCAAGATGTTGCGCACGATCATGGCCGAGGCCATCGAACTGTTCCGCAGAGAATTGCCCGCCATGGAATGTTCGGAATCGGTACTGGCGCTGCGTTCAATCCTTCATCCGGCGATTCCGCAGCCTCCGGTCGACGCAGCGGACCGGCAGTTTTTCCGGCGGCTGCTCGACGGCGATTGCACCGATCTGGACGACGACCACTGCCGTATGGTGGGCTTGTTCACTGAGCTCTCGCTGAACCTGAACGACATCATCTACGTCCACGACCTGAACGGCATGCTGCTTTACCTCAGCGAACCGGGCCTGATTGCCACCGAATACACGCCTGAAGACCTGCTCGAGGGGTTGTCGGTTTACGATCTGGTGGTTCCGGAGTTCGGTGACCTTGTGGAGGCGCGGCTGGAAACGCCGGGGGCCGTGTCGCGGGCGCCGTACACGAGCGAAATCTATACGAAGCAGGGCGACCGCATTCCCGTCGAGATCACGTCACGGTGTATCATGCGCGGCGACCGTATCGCGGGCATCATCGGAATCGCCCGGGACCTCCGCCTTGCACGGCGACTCGAGCACCAGATCACGCGGCTTAACGCCTGCATGGACGGGCTGCTCGAGTGGCTGCCGGTGGGGGTGGTTTTCGCCACGTCCCAGACGGTCATTCAAGACGCCAACCCGGCTGCGGTCAGTCTCTTTGGGGCGCCGAACCTGGCGGCGCTGATGGGCATGCCACTGTCCCGCGCCTGCAATGAAGAGCAGCCGGTGCTTGGTGAAGTGCTAACGGGCGCCATGAAAGAAGGCCGGCCGACCCGGCTGCGTTATGCGGGCACAAGCCATTTCGGCGCCGATATGGAGCTGGACCTGACGGTCATCCCCGTGCGGCCTTCGGACAACCGCAGGATGTTTCTCATCATCATGTCCGAGGCCTTGACCGGCCAATCCGGCCAGACCGCTATGGATCAGACCGAAAAACTGACCGCGCTCGGCGAGATCGTCGGGGGCATCGCGCACGAGCTGAACAACCCGCTCACCGGCATCCTGGGTTACGCGCAGTTGCTGCTGAACTCGGAACTCGAGCCGGCGGTGCGGGCGCGCGTCGAGCATGTCGTAAAGGAAGCCGAGCGGTGCAAGAGCCTCGTGCAGAACCTGTTCACGTTCGCGCACACCGACAAGAGCGAGAAACTGCCGCTGGACGTCAACAATATCATGTCAAACGTGCTGTCGTTGCGCGAGTACCAATTTCACGTGGACGGGATCGACGTCCACGCGGCGCTGCAACCGGGCCTGCCCGACGTAATGGCCAACACGAGCGACCTGCAACGGGTATTCCTGTCGTTCCTGATGAACGCGCAACAGGCGCTCAATGCCGCAGAGACGCAGGATAAACGGCTCGATGTAAAAACCTACACGCGCGACAGCGCGGTCTGCATCGAGTTCACGGACAACGGGCCCGGCATCCCGAAGTGCATTCAGTCGAAGATCTTCGATCCCTTCTTCTCCACAAAAGGCGTGGGCGGCGGGGCCGGCCTGGGATTAAGCGTGGCCTACGGGTTGATCCGAAGCCACGGGGGAACCGTGGCCCTGGAGTCCGACGAAGGGAACGGGGCGCGGTTTACAATCAGCCTGCCCGTGTGCGAGCCGGGAACGAAAACGCCAAACATCAAAATCTAAAACGCGCCGCCGGTCCAATCCGCACCGATTATCCTTGACCGTGTGCCAGGCTTTGGGTGCCTGACGGGGGCAAGGTCCGAATCGGAATTCAGACCTACGGCGGCGGTACGTCATTGGCAGGAAACATTTTTCTCTAAACCCCTATCACTTCCAAGATTCTGCACCCGTGGCATGAGGGGTTTTGTTCGCACCAGTCCTGGTAAACCTGCAAGAGGCCCTGCTGTGTTCGGAAATCGACTTTCTTGGCGCCGTCTCCGAGCAGGCGCGGCGCCATGCGCTTGACGATATGGTTGTCCGGTTCCTTGGGCATCCGTGAGAAGAATTCGAGCACGGTTTCTTCGAGCGTCCTGTCGCGGTTGAGGCGGGCAATGGCGAGGCCGGCGGGTATGAAGACGTTGCCGATGATGGATCGTATGCGGCCCTGGCCGAGCGGCGCGGCCGGTTTGCCCGGCGCGGCGGTCCAGGTGCAATGCGTGCTCCAAAAGCCGACGGGCGCGGGAAACAGGCTTTCGAACTCGCGGCGGCGGTCGCGAGGGCCGAGGTCGTCGCGCCAAATCTGCTCGAGCGTTTCGAGCAGCCCCTTGTCGGCGGTCCGCGCCAAAAACCGGGCGGCGCCGCCGAGCCGGCGTTCGGGGCTGTTGTTCGGGCGGACGCCGACGCGCCGCCATTCGAGCGGGAGGCTGCGCAGGCCGGCGAGGCGGTCGCGGCGCAACCCGCGCAACCGGGCGTAATGCGGCAGCGCGGCGGAGTCGGACGGTGGCTCGGCGGGGAGCAGCCCGGCAATCTGGAAGAAGCCCGCTTCAAGCAGGTGGGCGTCCTGCCGGCCGAGCTGGCGAACGCGCTGGTAGTGAAACTGCTGGGCCACGGCCCGGAAGTGGTGCTTGAAATGGCTGTACCCGCACGCCGACATGAACGCTTCGTAAACCGCCTGGTCGCCCCCCACCCGGTCCATGCGCTCGCGCAGCGCCCGCGCCTTGTTGAGCATGCGCCACGCTCCCGCGAGCCGCACGATGTTCGCGATTTTCTGCGCGCCGGTTTCACTGCTCAATGCCAGGCACCGCCCCGGCGCGCCGGGCATCCTGGCGAACTCGTCCACCGGCAAGCGGTCGCGCAGATCGCGAATGTCTTCGCGCAGGCGGGGTTCGAGGCAAAGCGTGGCGATGCGCCCACCGTCGCTGCGGCATGGGGGCGCGCTTTTGCCCGGCGGTTCGAGCGTAACCACGAGCATGACGTTGTCGTACCGCGAGTCGGCGTGATGGCCGTGCTGGACCCACTGCGCATGGCCGAGGTGGATCTCGACGTCGCCCGTGTGCAGCACGCCGCCGAACTCGATCTGCGCGTCACGGAAATCGGGGCCTTCGGCGCGGTTCCACCAGCCGGGCGATACGACGCGCACCGGCGCGCCTTCATCGGTGGCCAGCCCGGCATCGTCAAAAAGCTGATCGTACCAGACGCATTGGAGAACCATCTCGGGCACGGGCTGCGGGGCGTCTTCGCTGACCACCGAAGCGAACGCGCGCAGCCGGCCATACTCCTCGGGGAAAAGCATGACTTCCTGGTTCACAATACGGTCCTCCTGTACTCGTATTATATTGGCAGGTCCGGGCTTCATCAACCGGTTTGCGCGACGTTGAGGGAGCGCGTAGGATGCCCGAAAAGCGCATTTGAGATTCGAGGATTCGAGATTTGCGATGAAACTGAGCCAGGGAGGCGTGAAAATGGCGAGGCTTGTCTGTGCGATAACCATAATAGCGGCGTTTGCAGCGGTGGAAGCCGGGGCGGCGATGAAACTGACCGTGGTGAACCCGATGGAGCGGGTGCGGATTGACCAGCCGGTGACGGGCGGCGCGGCAGCGGAAATTTATGCGGCGCGGGGCGAATACGAGTCGTTCCAGGTTGTGGTGACGGCGCAAAACGGCTCGCTCGTTGACGTGAACGCGGCCGCGAACCCATTGAAAAACGACGCCGGCGCCGTCCTGGAGGCGTCGAACGTGACGTTGTACCGCGAGGTATTCGTGCCGGTGCGCCATTCGGTGCGGCACGCGGTGTGCCCGCCGGGGCTTGTCCCGGACGCGTTGGTCCCCTTCGAGAATCCGTACACGGGTAAGAAAATACCGGAGCCGAAATGGACGGGCGAGGGCCGGGTCGGGCCGCGGTTCGGCGCGGCGGATTTCGACGTGTTCGATGGGCAGAACGGCGTGATTTGGGCCGACGTTTATGTGCCGCCGGATGCGGAAACGGGCGTTTACGAGGGTTCGCTGAAAGTGACTGCGGATAATGTGGCGCCTGCAGAGGTTCCCGTACGGCTGACGGTGTGGAATTTTACATTGCCGCCGGGACCGACGCATGAAAACCATTTCGGCGGGTTTGAGCGGGTCGCCGGGTATCTTGGGCTCGACGCCAAGTCGGAGCAGTTCCACATTATCGAAGACCGCTATATCGAAATGATGGCAAACCATCGGATCAACCCGCCAATCCCTGCGCGGCTGAAACCGGAAGTCGCCGAAGACGGCTCACCCGAATTTTCCGAGGAAATCACCGCCGATTGGGTCCAGTTCATAGAGCGGTACAACGTCACAAACGTCCAGGTTCCGAGGGCGCCGTTCGGCGATGTTACCGGCGCAAACCGCCAGAAAGCCATCAACTTCTACCGCGGGTGGTACGCGTTCCTCGAAAAAAACGGCTGGGCGAAAGGCGCGTACCTCTACATGCTCGACGAACCAAACGACCCCGAAGCGTACGAACGCGTGCGCCAGCTTGGGGCGCTTGTGGCCGAAGCCGAACCGCGTCTCCGCCGGCTGGTGGTGGAACAACCATACACACAAAATCCCAGCTGGGGTACGTTGGACGATGCCATTGACATCTGGTGCCCGCTATTCGGATTCATCCACGAAGAATCAGTCGCACGGGTTCAGACAAATGGCGACGAAGTATGGAGTTACACCGCACTGGTCCAAACGGCGCCTCCCTACCATCCAGAATACGAGGCCGTGAAGGAATGGAAGCCGCCGTTCTGGGAGTTCGACTTTCCACCGGCAAGTTATCGTATGGCGACCTGGCTTAATCGTAGGTACAATGTTACTGGCCTCTTGTACTGGTCGAGCGTCTACTGGGGAAGCCCGGACAGAAACCCGTGGGACGATCCCGGGTTCCGGGTGCGGTATAACGGCGAGGGCGCGTTGTTCTACCCGGGCGACGACGCCGGAATCGAGGGACCGGTGGCTTCGATCCGGCTGAAAAACCTGCGCGACGGCATGGAAGATTACGAGTATTTTGCGCTGCTGGAAAAGCGGTCGGACCCGGAGGCGGTGCTGTCGATAGTTAAGACGGCGGCGCCGGACTGGGGCAATATTACCTACGACAGCGGCAAAATTTTAGAGTTGCGTCGGGATTTGGGGGCAGCCATCGAACAGAGCGGCGGCTGACGGCACTGTTTTCCACCAGTAGTGGGTTTTTGAGAAAACTCTTTACATTTCGCGCTAAATATAGTATAAGGCTTGGTGGCATAGGCACTACATCCGGAATCAGTGTGCCTGTGGGAGGACCTAGAAATGTCAACTGCCAAGCCTTTTCCGAGATGTTTGTACGCTCTTTTGGGCGTTTTAACCGCGGTTATCCTGCTGACGGGTTGTCCTCGCGACACGTCAATGGCTACCGTACCATATCTTTCCGGCCTTCTCCGATCGGACGCGGAAGCCGCGCTGACGCACGCAGGCCTGACGCCGGGCCAGATAACCACCAGCTACAGCGAGGTTATCGGTGCGGGCCGCGTCTTGACGCAGAACCCTTACCCGGGCATTTCGGTTGCACAAGGCACGGCCGTGGCGCTCGTGATTTCTTTGGGCGCGGTTCCGGCGGACGTGCCCGATGTGGTGGGCATGGCGCAAGCGGATGCGGAAGCCGCGCTGTCGGCGGCGGGTTTCGGCGCGGCGGTTACGGAAGTTTTCAGCGAAACCGTCGAAGCCGGGTACGTGGCCGGCCAGTCGCCTGAAGGCGGCGAAAGCGCCCCGTTGGGCTCGGATGTACAAATCGAGGTGTCGAAGGGTCCGGATCTCTTAACCGTGCCGGACGTGGCCGGCATGACTCAGGCCGCAGCAGAATCGGCGCTGACGGCCGAGCGGCTGGTTATCGGGACGGTTAACGAAGTGTGGAACGACATTGTCGCGGCGGGGCTGGTTATCAGCCAATCGCCGGTGGCCGAAACAGTCGTTGCTGGGGGCACAGCGGTGGATCTGGAGGTTTCGAAAGGTCCGCAGCCGTTGACGGTGCCGCCTTTGCTGGGGCTTACGATTCAGGAAGCTGAGGTAGCGCTCGGCGCGGCGGGTCTGGCCCTGGGCGAGGTGACGGAAGCCGAGGACGACGCGGCGCCGGACACGGTTATCGGCCAGAACCCGCCTGCGGACGAGGTGGTTCTGCCTTCCACAGCAGTCAACGTGGTGGTTTCGCTGGGCTCGGAGGAAATGCAGTTGCACACGGCCGTATGGCAGGACGTTGTGCAGAAAGCGAACAGCCATAAGCAGTTCAAGTACGGCATATACGCTTCGCGCTCGTTGATGGTCGCCCATCCCGAGGTCTACCTGGCGGCCGACGCAGTGTGGATGGAACGGTTGGTAACCCAGTACGGGGGGTGGCAGGCCGAATACGGGCATCGCAACCGGACAGGCGACGCCGACTACTGGTACAACGTCGGCGGGCCCATTTACGAAGCGCTTGAAAACGAAACCACGCTCGACGGCAGCGAGTTCGACTGGGATTCGTTCCAGTGGGAAAACCACCGCAACAACGCGGCGCCGTTGAGCAGCCTGTACGATTCGCGGGCGCCGTTCCGCAACTGGCTCGACATGCGCCTGCCCGCTGTTTGGAACGCCTTGAAAGCAACCGGATGGCAAACGCCCCAGCTTTCCTTGGGCGAAGCCCTGTACTTCCAGTTGCGCGAGGAACACGAGAGTGTTTTTCTGCTGATCACGGATGCGGAACGGGCTTACGCGGCAGTTTCGACCGGGATAAGCCCCGTGTTGTACGACCCGTTGACCGGCAACTCGATTTCAGCCGGCGAGATGGCGGGTAAGGCGGTCCTGGCCATGAACGACGAGTGGGTCTGGTACCCGCTGATGGGACGCGACGAATCGGACAGGGACACGGGGTTAGAAGCGGTTGTTTCGGCTTTCTGCAAGGGAAACGGCTTGCCGGCCCTTACGCGGGCCGAATCGGAAATGCTGGATGAGCTTGCCGCGGCAACGGAGTTTGGCAGCGACATGGACATGCTCTGGGCGACCGTGTTTGCGAGCCGGTTTGGCGATTTGGACGCCTGGACGGCAAGCGCGGTGCGAGAGTTCATGAAAGAGGTTTTCTACGGCCAGTACTTGGCGTACGACACGACAGGACGCACGCCTTACGAACTGATCGCGCTGAACCTGGCCGTCACGGAAGTCGCGAACCGCTTGTCGCCGGCCGCTGCCGTGCTGGCAATCGAACTCCAACAAAACCCCGGCTCCCTGGACACGGCCCTGCAAGCGTTCAGCGACAAATACGGCGAGTGGTTCGGACGCGACGACACGGACGGCGTGTTCGGGGCATACTGCGAGCTCTGGCTGCCGTCGCTCGACGACAAGGTCATATCGAAAGTCGGCTACGGCCTTTCGGAAGCGTGCGCCACGGGCGCCTCGATGTACATAGCCGGAATGGAAGGTTGGGAAACGTGGATCACCCACGGCTGGCTCGGCGCGAACAAGGGAACCGAGTCGTTGTCGGGCGTATACGCGGCGGACAGCGGGCGGTCGCTCGTGTGGGGCGTTTACAACTCCGGAAATTCCAAGTGTTTGAGCGGCCCGGTTTTCGGCAGCGGCTACGGAAGCGCGGTTAACGCATTGGTCTACAGGTTTGGCAAGGGATTCATGTACACGGGCGAGTCGGATTCCGCCTTCCCGTTCACAACCCTGGGCTGGCTTGATACCGCCAATTTAATTGTCGATGCCGGCCGGAACCAGCCGGACGCCCGGTTCGCAACCGGAAACCCGAATCTTGTCGGTCCAATCACGCTGGAAGAATTGCAGGACGACATAGCCCATTCGGCGGTCGACTGGCCGAGGTTCGTGTTTCCACCGGTTTCAACCACGCCGGTCATAGTGCCGCACTTGCCGGGGATGACACTCGAGGCCGCCGAAACGGCCTTGCGCGACATCGGTCTGATGCCGGGTAAGGTGATGTACGGGCTTCACCCGTTCATCGAAGCCGGTTATGTATCTTCCATTCTGCCCGCGGCCGGGGTATCGGTCGTGCCCGGCACTGCCATCGACATGTCGGTTTCCACAGGCCTGTTGCCGGAAGAATGATTCCACGCAGGGACGCCCCCCCCGCAGTTGCGGGGGGTGTCCCTGCGGCGTAATTTCACCCTTCTCTCCCCCAACCGCCAAACGCCCTTACTCCGCCAGCCAACCCGCCGCCTCCCTGGCCCAGTACGTCAGAACAATATCCGCCCCCGCCCGCCGGATCGCAGTCAGCGTTTCCAGCACCACGCGCCGCTCGTCTATCCACCCGTTTTGAGCCGCGGCTTTTACCATGGCATACTCGCCCGACACGTTGTAAGCCGCCAGCGGCACGTCAAAACAGTCGCGCGCCATCCGGATGATATCCAGGTACGGCAATGCCGGCTTTACCATCACAATATCCGCCCCTTCCTCGATATCGAGCTCGATTTCGCGCATCGCCTCCCGCGCGTTCGCCGGGTCCATCTGATACGACGACCGGTCGCCGAACTGAGGGGGCGACTCCGCCGCGTCCCGGAACGGACCATAGAACGACGAGGCGTATTTGGCACTGTACGCCAGGATAGGTACATCCGCCATACGTGCATCATCAAGCGCACGGCGAATTGCACCTACACGCCCGTCCATCATGTCCGACGGCGCCACGATATCCGCGCCCGCACGGACGTGCGCAATCGCTTGTCGTATAAGCAGATCCAGCGTATCGTCGTTATCGACGTCGAGTATCCCGTCACGGCGGTTCTTAACCACCCCGCAGTGGCCATGGTCAGTATATTCGCACATACATACGTCGGTAATAACGTACAGGTCGCGGCAGCGCCGTTTCACGGCGTCGATGGCTTTCGGGATGATGCCCTCTTCGTCCCAGGACTCCGAACCCACGGCATCTTTAAAGTCCGGGATACCGAACAAAATGACCGCGGGCACACCGGCCTGTTCGATAGCGTACGCTTCCTCGGCGAGCGTATCGGGCGAGAACTGGAACTGGCCGGGCATCGAGGGGATTTCGTGCTTGACGCCCTGCCCGTGCCGCACAAACATCGGCATGACGAGATCATCGGCGGCGAGGCGCGTTTCGCGGACCATTCTTCGGATTGCGTCGCCGCGCCGGTTCCGTCTCAATCGGGTGACTGGAAAGCTCATGCTGATTCCCCTTCAGGTTTAGCCGGATTCTTCGATGCCGAACAGCCTTTTAACCAGGTGGATGACCGTATTGGGGTCGTGATGGCCGATTTCGTGCTTGATGTGCGTCATGGGCCGCTGGAGTATGGCATTGACGATCCGCTGGGCGAGGTATTCGACTTCCTGCCGCTGCTTTGGCGTGAGATCGCCCAGCGCGGCCAGGGTTTTCTTCAACTCGCGCTCCCGGATCGCGTTCAGTTCTTCGGACATGGACACGATGGTGGGCTCCGCGGCGAGCCCGCTCATCCACCGCACGAACTTGTCGGCCTCCTGTTCGACCGCGGCCAGGCACCGCTCCATTTCGCGCCGTCGCGCTTCCATGTTCTGGTTGACCACCTTCTCCAGGTCGTCGATATCGTAGACGTAAACATTGTCGAGCGCGGAGGTTGCGGGGTCGACGTCGCGCGGCACGGCAATATCGATCACGAACATGGGCGCGTGGTCGCGGCGCGGCATGGCGTGTTGAAAGTCTTCCGGGTGCAGCACGAACCGCGGCGCGGCGGTGGCGCCGATCAGAATGTCGGCGCGGTACAGATGGTCGCGCAACGACTCGAACGGCACCGGCCGGCCCTGGAATGCTTCGGCGAGGGCCTCCGCGCGTTCCGGATGGCGGTTGGCGATGAGGACATCTTTGACGCCGCGCCCGACGAGACTTTTCAAGGTCAGTTCGGCCACGTCGCCCGACCCGACGATCATGACCGTCTTATCGCTGAGGTCCATGAAAATGGATGCGGCCAGGACCACGGCCACCGAGCTTATCGAAACCTGCCCGGCGCCGATATCCGTGTTCGTACGGAGGCGTTTGGCCAGGGAAAACGCCTGTTGAAACAGCGCATTGAGCACCTTGTCGGTGGTTTGGGCGGCCTGCGCGGCGATAAAGGCGTCGTGCACCTGGCCGAGGATCTGCGCCTCGCCCACCACCAGGCTGTCGAGGCTCGACGCCACCCGGAAAAGGTGGCCGACCGCCTCGCGGCCGTGGTACTCGTAGAGATGATCGGCAAACTCGGCTTCGGGAACGTTGTGCCACTCGCTGAGGAAAGCGCACATTTGGCGGCCAAGCTCGCGCGGCTCGCCGGGGTGGTGGAGATAGAGTTCGACGCGGTTGCACGTACTCAGAATGACGGCCCCGCCGCCGTCGAATTGGCTGCCGAGCCGCAACAGGGCGCGCGGAACCGCCTGGGTGGTGAAACCCAGCTTCTCCCGGACTTCAACCGGGCAGGTATGGTGGCTCAACCCCGTCACGACGAGGTTCATGCGCCGCCCTCCCAGAAGTTGTAGTCGCGCAGGTGCAGCAGGTCCAGCGCGAAATATGCCAGCAGCAACGCCACAAAGCCTACCAGCATCAGGTAGGACAGCTTCGGCCCGCGCAACCCGCCGTGACGCCGCAGGTGGAACAGCGCCCCGTAGAACACCACCATCGCGCACGACATGATCACTTTCGGCGCAAGCCACCACCGGGCCTCGAGCAGCTGGTCGTCAAACCACGCCCACACAAAACCCAGCGCAAGCGTCGCCACAAAAAGCGGATAGCCATACCGCACCAGCCGCCAGAGCGTCCGGTCGAGCTGTTCGAGCGACGGCAGCCGCTGGAAAAGGCCGGTGGTTTTGCGGTGTTTGAGCCGGTGCGCCTGGAAAAGATAAGCCGCGCTCGTCATGCTCGCCAGGAAAAACAGGGCATAAGCCAGAAACACCGTACCCACGTGCAACGTGAGCGGCAGCCCCTGCAACTCCCGCGGCGAGGTATGAAGGGCATCATGCGCAACCGCCGCGTTGATCAAACAGGCGGCCGCGAGCGGCGGCGCGTAAAAACACAGCATGGCCGGCGCGTTTTCCTTGCGGACCACGTACACCATGATGACGGCCGTAAGCAGGCCGAACAAACTGAGGGCGTCCACGGTGGTGGTCAGCGGCATCATACCCCACTTCACCCCACGAAACACCAGAGTAACCAGCAGCAGCGCCGCGCCCGCCAGCAGAACGCGCGCGGCCGGTTTAAGCGTGTCGCCGCAGTTGCCGCGCAGATGGCGCAGAGCCATCAAACCCGCGGCGACAAAACACGCCGAACCGGTGTAAAACGCAATGTCGATCGCCCAATCCAGCATTCAGGCTTCCTTTTGTGGTTCGCGGGCTAGAGCATCCTAAGGTTAACCTGCGGTAATCTCTCTCATTGTGGTGCTGGCGTCTCGCCTGCCCTGGCCGCCGCACCTCATCCTTAAACCACTCTAGTGCCGGCCGCGTTTGTCAGCGAGGGCGCCGCGCTCAGGCGCGAGGGCGCCGCGCTCGCGAGCAAGCGCGCAGAACGGTTCGCTTTTCAAATAGTCGCCCGTCATGGCGAATGCCCTGGCGCGGCAACCGCCGCACCACCGGGCGTACTCGCACCGGCCGCACGGGCCTTTGTACTTTTTGTGGTCGCGCATCTCGCGGAACAGCGGCGAGTTTTCCCACACGTCCGCGAAATTCAACCCGTATTCTCGCAGATCGCCCGCTTTTTCTTCCAGAAACCCGCAAATTTGCACGGCGCCCGTATGGCTGATAAAGGCGAAACCCGTGCCGCCCATGCAGCCTTTGCTCATGGCATCGAGCCCGTGGGTCTTCGGCGAAACCGGCCGCCCGGCCGCCGCTTCCCGCTGGCGGAAAATGCGGTAGTAGTGCGGGGCGCACGTCGGTTTGAACGGGATCGGCGCGGACGCCCGGAGGTCGTAAATCCGGTTCAGCACGTTTTCGTACTCTTCGGCATCCAGCAGATCGCCGCGCAGGGCGTTGCCGCGGCCGGTGGGCACCAGCAGGAACGGGTGAAACGCCGCCGCGCCCTGCTTAACCGCAAGCCCGAGAATGTCTTCGAGCGCGGCCACGTTTTCCCTGGTGATGGTCGTGTTGATCTGAAATTCCAGCCCGGCCTGCCGCGCGGCATCGAGCGCGGCCATGGCGGCGTCGAAAGCGCCGGGCACGCCCCTGAAATCGTCGTGGCTGGCGGCATCGGGGCCGTCGATGCTGACGCTGATGCGCTCGATTCCGGCTGAAACAAGCCGGCGCGCCATTTCCGGCGTAAGCAGCGCCCCGCAAGTCGCCAGCACGGGTTTCAGGCCAAGCCGGACGACCTCCGCAATGATGTCGAACAAGTCCGGCCGCATCAGGGGCTCGCCGCCCGTAAGTATGATGATGGGCTTGTACCGGGCCGCGATGCTCGAAAGGACCTGCTTGATTTCATCCAGCGAAAGCTCGTTCTCATACGGCCCGGATTCGGCGGACGCCCGGCAGTGCTTGCAGTGAAGCGTGCAACTGCGCGTAATTTCCCACGCAATCAGCCGCGGGGTGTACTTGGGTTTTGATTCCGAATCGCCGTGCATCGTGAAACCTGTAGGTTTTATTGCCCTTATTGTACACGGCTTGGCGCAGGGCAGGAAAATGGCCCATGCACGCCATTGGGACACCCCCCACAACGGCCGGGGGACGTCCCAACGCGCTACTCTCACGCCCGCTGGTTCCGAAATTATGCCTCCAAAACCTGCCGGACGACTTCGATCAGCTCCTCGCTCACATAGGGCTTTTGCACAAATCCGGCCAGGCCTTTGCCGCTGAACCGTGCGGTGACGTCGCATTCGCTATAGCCACTCGACAAAATGACGCGGGCGTCGGAGCGGCATTTGCGTAATTCCTGGAAGGTCTCTTCACCGCCCATCTGCGGCATGGTCATATCAAGCAGGACCAGGTCGATCCTATCGGCGTTCTCGCGAAACACCTCGACGGCCTCGCGCCCGTCGGCGGCCGTCATGACGTTAAGCCCTGCGGCCGCGAGCATTTTGGTGGCCAGATTACGCACAAACTCCTCGTCGTCGACCACCAGCACCGTGCCGGCGCCTTGCCAATCTGTATTTTTAGGCGTATCGCTTTCCGTTGCAACCGGCTCCTGCTCGAGACAGGCCGGAAACAGCACCTTGAATGAAGTGCCCTTGCCCGGTTCGCTGTACACCTTGATTGCGCCCCGATGTCCCCGCACGATGCCCAGCACAGCCGCCAAACCCAACCCGCGGCCGGTAAATTTCGTGGTAAAGAACGGGTCGAAGATCTTTGCCCGCGTTCCAGGTTTCATTCCGCACCCGTTGTCGGCCACCTCGAGGAAAACGTACTCACCGGGCGGCAGGTTTTCGTCCAGATACGCTTCGGCAAGATAATCGCGGTCGCACTTGACGGTGCCTGTCGTAATAGTGATGACCCCGTTGTTGTCGCCAATCGCTTCGGAAGCATTGATAATGAGGTTCATGACGATCTGCCGGATTTGGGCGGTATCGGCTTCGACGCCGGGCAGGCCGGGGGAAAACCGGCTTTGCAATATGCACTTCTTCGATATTGAAACCTTCAGCAGGTGCGTCATCTCCTCGACAACGCTCGAGATGCAGATCCGCTGAATGGAAAACGTGCCGCGCCCGGAGTACGCGAGCATCTGTTTGGTCAATTCCGCACCGCGCCGCGCCGTCTGGGCGATTTGATGCACGTTCTCACGCAACGGCGACCCTTCCGGCAACTCGGCCTCGGTGAGATCCGCATAACCCAGTACGGCCGTCAGCAGGTTGTTGAAGTCGTGCGCAATTCCCCCAGCCAACACGCCCAGGCTTTCCAGCTTCTGCGCCTGCAGGATCTGCGATTCCAGCTTGGTCCGTTCGTGCTCGGCCCGCTTGCGCGCCGTGATATCCCGCACGTGCACCAGAACCTGTTTCTCGCCGCCGACCGTAATGAACCGGGCGCTCACCTCGGTCGGAAAGACTTCGCCGTTGCGCTTCTTTCCCAGCGCCTCCACAAGGCGGCCCTCGGTGAGCGTTTTTAACATCCCGTCCAGCTTTGGGAGGATTTCCGGCGGAACCAGGTCCGCCACTTTTAAGCCGACCATTTCGGCTTTTTTATAACCGTACACGTCACAGGCCACGGAGTTGCAGTCGATGATGGCGCCGTCGGGCGTCTCGAGAAAGACCGGGTCGGGGAAGAACTGGAACAGGGCGTGATATTTCGCCTCGCTTTCGCGCAACGCCTGTTCGGCCCGTTTCTGTTCGGTCACATCGACGCTGATGCCCAACAGGAAGGTCGGCTCGCCATCCGAATCGAAGATGGGGATCTTCCGTGTGTGCAGGATGCGCGTACCGCTGGTCGAGGTGATGATTTCCTCGGGCGTGTCGGTGAGCCGCCGGTCTTTGATAGTTTTCAGGTCGGCCCGGCGGAAATGATCGGCCTGCTCTTTCGGAAACAGGTCGTAATCCGTCTTGTACAGGACGTCGGCTTCCGAAAGGCCGAGCATCTCTTCGTTGCACTTGTTCCACAACAGGAACCGGAAATCTCTTGCATCCTTCAGGAACACCGCGAGCGGAAGGTTCACCACCACCGACCGCAGCAGGTCTTGGGCCTGGCGCAACTCCTGTTCCATTTGGCGGCGCGCCGTGAAGTCGATCTGCATGATGAACGCTTCTTCGGTGGCGCCATCGCGAAATACCGGAAAAATCGTGGCGTAGGTCCAGCGGTGTACGCCGCTGGGCAGTAAAAACTCCCATTCGGTTGGCGGCAGGGCGTGGCGCGAATCCCAAACCCGCTGAACCGACTCCAGGATCGACGGCGCGTTTTTCGGCGTGATCAGGATGTCTTGCAGTTTCTTGCCCTCCACCTCTTGCTGTTTGAGCCCGAACAGCGCGGTCGAGGCCTTGTTCCAGTGGCGAATGTTTCCGTCCCGGTCGACGCTTTGGATAGCCACCAGCGGCGTTTGCTCGACGACGGCCTCGAACCTGGAGAGGGCCTCCTGGAGGCGCTGCCGCGTCTTTTTGCGCGCTGTGATATCGCGAAATATGGCCATGACGGCAGGTTTGCCCCGGTAGACGATGGGCCGGGCCGCAACCTCGGCGTCGAACCGCGTCCCGTTTTCCCGGACGAACACCTCCTCGACCACGGGAGTGTGCTCGCCGTCCAGCATCCGAACGATACGCTTGTTTACGCTATCGTGGAATTCGGGATCGATTACGTCGGCAATCGTGCGGCATTGGGCTTCTTCCAGCGTCGCGCCGCCGAACAGTTCAAGCGCTACAGCGTTTCCGTACAGCAGATGGGCTCCATCGTGGATGGCGATGCCGTCGGGGCAAAGTTCGACGAGGCTCCGGTATCTTTCCTCGCTTTCCTGGATCTCGTGCTGGGCCTGCTTCTGAGGCGTGATGTCAAGGAGAAATCCTTCCGTGCCGATGAGCATGCCGTCCTTCCACACGCCCTGGCCCTTTTCGAGCACCCATTTTTCAGCGCCGTCGGCCGCGATGATCCTGTATTCGCAACTGAACGGACGGCGGTTGCTCACGCCCTCCGTGGCCGTCTGAAGCACGCGCGCCGCGTCGTCGGGATGGACCAGCTCAATGAAACTGGTGCCGCTTGCGAAATGCTCCGGCGGGTAGCCGCTGAGCTTGCCGCAGTTGTCACCGATGAAATCGAGCGTCCACCGTCCGTCCACAATGCGGTAGCGGTAGGCCACCCCCGGGAGGCTGTCCACAAACAACCGCAAAGCTCTGTCGTCTTCTTTAAAGCCTGCCTGTTCTTTTATGAGCTGCCGGTTTTCCGCGCGCAGTTGCTCCACGAGCCGCATAAGATCCCGGCGTTCGAGCGCGGACAGATCGGCGTCTGAGGTCCCATGCCCGCGGTCGGACACATTTGTCATAGGTGCTCCCCCCAATATCGTCAGGCTTGCCGGTCTACTTCGCGCCGGCGTATTCTGAAAAGGCTGCGGCTACCCCCGCGTCGTCCGCGGAGCCGCGATGCACATAAACTCGATATTGCAGTTGAAACGATTCGCCCGGCTGCAGCTCGTGCGTCTGTTCATGCGGCCAAGAGACCCCCAGAAACGCATAATGACGGAAAATCCAGCCCGGGAACGGATACTCCGGGTTCGACGCATTTTGAAAAATGGCCACGCCCCGCGTCTTGCCGTCCGACGTCCAAGACACGTCCGCCCACGGCGTATCGCAGCTCAGCGCGTCGCGTTCCGACACGCCCAACGCCGTGGTAAACGTAAACGGCTTGAAATCGGCGTGCGGCCGGTAGCACAAACCGCCGTACCCTTTGTTTTTTGCGCCCTCGAACACGACCGGCTCGTCCGAAACGTTGGTGAGTTTGATGGCAAAATCAATCGCACGGCCCTTCTCGCCGGCCGGCAATACCGTCAGCGTCACTTCCTCGCGCACAATATCCTTGTCCGGCGCATCCTCGAATGACCAGCCGTTCACTGCGCTCAGCACCGCCTTCTCGGCCGTCGCCTCGCGGCTCACCCACTGGCGGTGGCGCTGCTTCACGTCGTTCGTAAGCCAGACGTCCATGCGGCGCCCGCCAACCGTGCATTCCGGCCACGCCCAGAACAGGCCCCGGTGATGGTAATGGTCGCGCGGAAAATCCTGCGTCAGCACTTCGCCGTCAAGACCGTATAGCGGGTGAACGTAGCACGACCGGACGTATTTCTCGTCGACCCCTTCGGGCACGGCCACCGGCGCGTAGTTATAAACCAGCACCGGCGCCCCGTTCTCGAGCACGGTGAGGCTTTTCTGGTTGTCCTGGATTTCAAACGCGGCGTTTGCCGCCAGCGAAACGGCCAAAAAACACGCTACAGTCAACGCAGTTTTCATAACTCCTCCCTTTTTCGTCACTGCCGGTGAACATGATAGACTGAGTTATTCTTGAATGTCACGTTTTTTTTGCCATCGCTGCGGGCGCTCAGAACGTGCGCACGTCCACTTCACCCCCACCGCGTTCGGCGGAGACATACGCGCTGTAAATGGTCGAAATGGTGTCGGCCCCGAGGCGGCTGTCGCTTTCGAGCGGGTCACCGTAGGCGATCATCCGGTAAAACGCCTCAATTTCCTGCGGATAACCGGTGGACCAGTCTTCGTCGGGCGGCATGGCGGTCCAACCCTGTTTGGTTTCGGTTTTTTCGACGGTGTAGATGTCGCGGAAGTTCTCTTCGCGCGGGTTGTAAACCTGCATGCCCGTGTTCGGGTTGATGTTGCAGAATGTCCGGTGGTTGTTCGCGGCCACTTCCAGCCAGTTGTGGATGCCGCCCAAAATGATGTCCGACGCGAACACGGTGGCGATGGTGTTGTCGTCGAACGTGACGTGCATCATGGAAAAGTCATCGATGTCGTAGTAGTCCCGGCGGATATGGCCCTCGTCGCGGAAGTTGGACATCCGTGTGAGCGCATGCGTGCGCGCCGAAACCGTCCGCGGCCGGATCGGATTGCCGTCGCGGGCGCGGCCTTCGACCCGCTTGAGGTAGAGCGCCGCCGACAGCGGGTGGCACCCTTTCCCGATCATGACGCCCCCGCCCGAGTACTTCCAGTAGGCGTAGGTGGGATTGTGTGAGCCCGAATGCGCTTCCTCGCCGTGAATCCACAGGATTTGCGCGCCGGTTTTTTCGATGATGTCGCGCTCGCGCTGGATTGACGGGGCGTAAACCCAGTTTTCCGCGTAGAGAATCCGGCCTTTGCTCTTTTCCTCGGCTTCGAGCATCCGCTCGACGCTGGCCAGCCCGTGCCGCAACGCGTCTTCCTTGGGGAACGTGTCGCCGTGGAACGATTCGGTCCCGTCGCCCAGGTAACCGGTCAACGGTTTCTCCACGATCGCGTATTTGTCCCGTTCCAATGCCGCAACCGCCACCGATTCGTGCCCGGCAACCAAGACGCAACAGTGGATCACGTCGACCTCGTCGAGCAGCGATTCGAGCGAATCGAACGCCCTGATGCCCCGCTTTTCCGCATAAGCCTTCGCCTGCTCCGTATCCAGCGCATACACGCCGCGCACGTCGACGTTTGTCCCGTAGACCTTGCGGATTGCCTCGTAATGAAACGTCGCGCTGAACCCGGCCCCAACAATACCCGCCCGTACCGTCTTTTTATTCATTTCCGCTCCCCAAATTCATACTTGTAACAGGTAGTGGGCGCGGGCCGGAGGACCGCGCCTACTTCGCGCAGAACTACGGCGCCCCGAGTTCGTCTAAGAGCCGCCGGATCATCACGATTTCCTCGTCGGTCAAAACAAAGCCGGCGGCGCCGGCATTTTCCACCACCTGCCGCTCGTTTCTCGCGCCCACGAGCGCCGACGTAATGCCCCGCTGGGATACAACCCAATTTACCGTGACCTGGGCCAGGGTGGCGTTGTGCCCCTCGGCAATCGGCTTGATCTTTTCAAGCATATCGAGCAGCCGCTTGCGATTTTCGGGAGAGGCCCAGGGATGCGCCTTTCGCAGGTCGTCGCCCTCGAATTCGCGGTCCATCGTAACCTTGCCCGTCATGAACCCCTGCGCGAGCGGGCTGTAAGCCAGCACGCCGATGTCGTTGTCCGCGCAGAACGGCAGCACGTCCGCCTCGATGTCCCGCTGAAGCGGGTTGTACTTCGGCTGATCGCTGGCGATGGCACCTTTTTTCATACACTGTTTCATATCGTCAACACTGAAGTTGCTGACCCCGATGGCCTTGATCTTCCCCTGCCCTTGGAGGTCCAGCAACGTGTCCATGGTATCGTCGAGATCCGACGACGGGTCGGTCCAATGGCACTGGTACAGGTCGATGACGTCAACCCCGAGCCGCTGAAGGCTCTGGTCGCACTCATACCGGATCGAATCGGGCCGCAGGTTGCGGTAAACGACGACGCTCTTGCCTTCGGGCGTTCTCGTGGGAAAATAGCGCGTGCCTTCTTCGAGGTCCCACCGCAGGCCGCACTTGGTGGCGACCATCACCTCGTCGCGGCGGTCTTTGATGGCCCTGCCGACAACGCGCTCGCTGTGGCCCATCCCGTACACCGGCGCCGTGTCGATACACGTGACTCCCACATCGATGCCCTTGTTGATGGCGCGAATGGCGTCCTCGTCGTCCGTGCCGCCCCACAGCCAGCCCCCTATCGCCCAGGCCCCGAAACTTACTACCGGAACTTTAAGGTCGCTCTTCCCTAGCCGCCTGAATTCCATCATACCCTCCTTCTCGCGTGGTCCTTCACCGCTTACCGCGGTTTAACGTGCGGCTCCTCGCCGTAGACAATCTCCGCCACGTCGCCGTCGCGCAGGATCGACATCCGCGCCGCTTCCATCACAAGCTCATTCACGCTCGAATTGGCCGGCGTGGCGATGATGCCCTTCTTGTCGATCTCCTCGATAATCCCGCGCCGTTTTTCGAGCGCCTCGCCTTCCGGCATCCCGTCCGTTTCGCGCCCCAGGCGCTGGATCGTCGTGATGGACGCCGCTACCGAAGCAAACCCGTAGCCGACCGGTTTCAGTCCCGCGCCTTCCCACGGCACAAGCTGATAGAAGTCCGGGCTTACAAAGTTGAACGTTGAACCGGCGCAACCGATGCCTTCCAGGTAAGAATGGCTCACGCCCCGGAACTGGTCGTCGTGTTTAACAAGCCCCGATTTGCCGTCGCCCTCGAAAAACATGCTCAGGCACTGCTCGTTGCTGCCCGCGCCCTCGTCAGGGTAGCCAAGCCCGTCGATCACCGAGAGGATCGCCCCGTTCTCGAACGTCACCCGGCCGTTGGCCCACATGTAGCCTTCGTTCCCGTTGGGGAAGTGGCCTTTCACACCGCTCACCGACACCGCTGCCGGGCGCAGCCCCGTGATGAAACTCACCAGGTCAACATAATGGCAGCCAACGTACACAAAGGGATCGGTCTTGTCGGCGGTGAACCAGTTCTGGAAATTGGACGAGCGGTAGAAATACGGCTCGATCATCTTGGCCTCGCCCATCACGAACTCGCCGAAATGGCCGGCCGCATAATGGCGTTTGGCCATCAGCGCGCGCGTGTCAAACCGCTTATGGTACTCGACGCCGACAAACAGGCCTTTCTCGCGGCCGATCTGCTCGATCTCGACCGCCTGCTTGTACTCGAGCACGAGCGGTTTGACGCACAGCACGTGCTGGTTGTTCTTGAGCGCCTCCATGTTGACCGGATAGTGGAGCTGGTCGGGCATCGCCACCACCACCGCCTGGTGCGGGGGCATCTTTGCCAGAACTTCCTTATAAAGGTCCGGAAAGTTCTGGTCATCAGGCGTGTCGAACGCCGGATACGGCGTAAAAGATTGAGCCGGGAAAGCCGCCTTGATCTCGGGGTTGTCCCGCAAGGCCTTCAGCGGCGGGCTGTTAAGCGCGCATACGCTGATCTTGCCGACCACCCCGGTCCGTTGAAGATGATAAATCGACGGCAGAATCAAATCGTTCGTAATCATGCCGCCGCCGACGATCGTTACGTCAACTGGCTTTCCCGGCTCCATACGTTCTCCTTATTCAATTTCTCCGCGGGCCAAAAACCCTTAGTACATGGTTTCATAAATATAGTCACAAAAGAAAAAGACGAACGCTGCAGTAGGCCGACTTCGCCGAAGTCGGCCTCAATGTCCGCGGCCCAGGTTAACCATATAGCCCGATGCGCGGTCCAGGCCACGATAGCGAGGCGCCCTTGGTGAACGATGCGCGGAAACGTCCAGACGCTCTGCCCGGAAAGGCCGACTTCGGCGAAGTCGGCCTACTTCGGCGAAGCCGGCCTACTGCGGCGGGCATTGCTTTTCCATACGTAGCCGTATTTATGAACATGTGCACTTAGCATCTGCAAACCGGCCTACTGCTCCGCAGGCGTTTCCGGCTCGGCCGGCGCTGCAGCTTCATTGGCCCCTTCGGCCTTTGCGGGCGCTTCCTCGGCCGGCGCTTCAGCATTGGCGGGAGCTTCTTCCGCACCCGCCGCTTCTTCGGCGCCCGCCGCTTCGTCGGCGGCCTGTTCCCCGCCCGGATGGTAGAGGACTTCAACCTTCATGTTCTTGCGCGCGTCTTCGATGATTTTTCCGGCGATTTCCTGGCCCTTCCTGTTCTCGAGGCTGTACGTCATCTGGTCGCGGATTTCGTCCAAGCCCATCGTGCCTTTCTCGTGGCGCGCGTTCACCTTGAGGATATGCCACCCGTACTGCGTGCGGAACGGCTCCGACACCTCGCCCACCGGCAGGCTCCACATCAGCTCGTCGAACTCGGGCACCATCTTGCCCCGCGGCGTGCCGGGATAGGCGCCGCCACGGTTCTTGGATCCGGGATCGTCGGTAACTTCCGCGGCAACCTCACCGAAATCTTCGCCGCCCACTATGCGTTCGCGGGCTGCATCGATTTTTTTCTTGCCTTCTTCCCAAGCGGCTTCGTCGTCGCCTTCAACCTTGCTCAGGATGTGCTGGACGTCCGCGGTCTCCTCTGTGCGCTCGAGATTGCCCATCTCTTTGAGCCGGTCGTACTCGGCCTGCAACTCCTCTTCCGTAACGGGATCTTCTTCGAGTTTCTGCTCGATGAACTTCTGCCGGAGTTTCTGGTCGCGCATCAGGCCGACGAGCTCTTCTTCGGTCATATCCATGCGCTTAAGGTACTGTTCGTACCGCTCGGGCATAGTTTCTTTTGCCTTGTCGATTTCGGCCTGCGCCTCTTCGCGGGTGTATTCGACGCCGGCCTTTTCGGCAGCCTGGCTCAGAATCTCGTTATTGACCATCTGCTCGACTATCTCGCGCTTTTTGGCGTCGGGCAGCCCGCCGCTCATGCCCTGCATTCTCATCATCTGGGTAAACTGCTGAACGTTTCGCTCGTAATCCTTGCCGGATATTTCCTTGTCGTTTACTTTTGCGATGACGTCCGGCACGGGTTCGGCCGGCGGTTCTTCGGGCGGGGCGGGTGCTGCCGCGCTATCTTCCGCGCTTGCCGCGTTCTGGGCCGGTTCGGCGGTTTCGGGGGCCGCCGGGGCTTCGGCTATAGGGGTTGTGTCGTTTTGATTGGTTTTGGCAACATCTGGTTTTTCCACGACAGCGTTCTGCCCTTCGCTGCCGCCGCATCCGGCCAACAAACCGGCTGCCAACACCGCTACCGCAAGCATCAGATAAACTCGCATTAATGGGTCTCCTCAAGTAAGACGAACGGAGCCGCCGGCCTCACCTCGGTGCGGGCGACTCCCATTCTCGTCGTTGTTCCTCTATTGTGCAGCCGGCAACGCCTCACAAACGGACGTTTCTGCCGGTTTTAGCCGACTTGTAAATGGCCTCGATCAACTCGACGGCCCGGCGCCCTTCGCGCCCGTCAACCATCGGCGGCCGATCCTTGACGAGGGCGTTGACGAAGTCCTGGATCTGCCTGCGGTGGCCTTCGGCCTTGAGCGCGCTGAGCGGATCGGCCGCGCCGGAACCGAGGGCGCTGTCCTGGCCGATGGCCGCGCGGATCTTCTCGTCGGTTTTAGTTTCCTTCTTGAACTTCCAATACGCGATCTCGCCGTCTTCGAGCACGGCCCCGCCGTCGGTGCCGTAAACCTCGACGCGGGCGGGATGCCCCGGCCAGCACGCCGTGCTCCCTTCGATCACGCCAAGCGCGCCGTTCTCGAACCGGATCGTGGCGCACGCCAGGTCTTCGACCTCGAGCCCTTTGTGCCCGACGAGGCTCGTCCGGGCGTATACTTCCACCGGCTTGCCCATGAAATAGAGCAGCAGGTCGATCTGGTGGATGCCCTGGTTCATCAACGCCCCGCCGCCGTCCAACTTCCGCGTGCCGCGCCACGCCCCGCTCTTGTAATACTCGTCCGAGCGGTACCACTTGATGTAGGCGTCGCCCAGCACCAGTTTGCCGAACCGGCCCTTGTCAATGGCCTTCCGGATCAGCTTGGTGCCGTCGGCGAACCGGCTCTGGAACACGCACCCGAGCATTACGCCCGCCTTATCGGCCGCACAGACAAGCTTGTCGATGCGTTTCGACGTCACTTCCAGCGGTTTTTCCGAAAGGATGTGCTTGCCGTATGCCGCGCATACCGCGCCGATGTCCGAGCGCATACCACTCGGCACGCACAGGCTCACTGCATCCAAATCCTTGCGCTCGAGCATTTTCCGGAAGTCCGTATACGCGTCGGCCCCGTACTGGCCCGCAAGCGCCTTTGCGCTCTTCTCGACCACGTCCGAAACCGCAACAAGTTTCGCGTTCCTCACCGCCGAAATCGCCGCCGCATGCACCGGCCCAATATTCCCGCAACCAATGATGCCAAAACCTATTTTCGCCATAATTTTTCCCTCGTCGTTGCAGACATTCGCTAGTATAACACATGAAGGAACACGACAAAAAAGCAGTGGCCGGTGATCGGTGGCCGGTGATCGGTGACCGGTGGTCGGTGAACGGTGAACCTTAACCGGCCGGTGTACGGTTCGCAGTTGCCGACTTTCAGTGAAAACCACTAACCATTAAGCACACCGATCACTGACCACTAATCACCGGCCACCGATCCTACCGCAGTTCGTGGAAATAATGCGCCTCGATCATCGCGCAGAACGTGTGGTACAGCACGAGGTGGGCTTCCTGGATGATTTTTGTGCTATCGCCCGGCGCTTGAATCGGAACATCGGCCAGCAGGGCCATTTTGCCGCCGCCGGGGCCGGTGAGCGAAACCGTTGGAAGCCCGACCGCCTCCGCCACAGACATCGCCATCAGGCAGTTTTTGGCGTTGCCCGAGGTGGATATGGCCAGCAGCACGTCGTTCGGCTTCGCCAGGGCGTAGGCTTCCTGGGCGAACGCGATATCGCGTTGCGGCGAATCGTTTTCGACGGCCGTTTTCAGCGCCCCGTTCAGGCCGAGCGCGATCGCCGGAAGGCCCACTTCCAGATGCCGCGCCAGATCCCGGCCCATCGGCATCTCCTGGAGCCGGATCGCCAGATCCGCCGGCACCGGCCGACGCCGCTCGAAACTCTTGCACAGTTCACCCACGATATGCATGGCGTCGGCACAACTCCCGCCGTTGCCGCAAACCAGCAGTTTGCCCCCCGCGTCGTAGCACTTCACCAGCCGCTCGTGCAAATTGATGAGGCTCGTCGAGCACTCTTCCAAATCCGGCCGGCGCGCCAGCATCCCGTCCAGAATCTCTTTCTCAACCGGCGTTAGTTTCATCGTGTGGGCTTTGTCCCGCTCTTCAGCTTCATGATCGTCTGATGGGCTTCTAAAACAGCGCCAATTATGACATCCTGACAGGCATATTCACAAATTCAGCCTTTAGTCTCCAGTCTCCAGCCTCCAGCCTCCAGCCTCTTAAATTTTCCGGCTGTCGTAGGCCCATTGGAGCAGGGCCTGGCGCTGTTTTTTGCGGCAGGAAAGGTCGCGCGCCTTGCAATGCTTCCGGAGTTGGGCGACGTGGCGCGCCATCGCTTTCCACCGCTTGATCTGGCGGGCATCCTCTTCGGGCATGCGCCGGCCCATGTAGTAGCGGCAATACCATTGGAACCAACCGCGGGGATCGTCGCCGTGGATCCATCCCCGCATCCGCCAGTACCACAACGGCTGGCTGGCCAGCACGCCGAAGTAGTTGAGGCCGGGATCGTGCCGATCCGGGTTGAGCTTGGCGTTCTCGAACCAGTCGTCCGGGAACTCGGCCCGGCAATCCGTCATGTATTTTCCGCCGAAAACGCCGAGTTCCAGCATCTCTTTTGGGGTAAGGCCCGGGGTGAACTCCGGGTCGAAGTTCTGCCCCATCGGCTCGACGAGCTCGTATTCGTAATCCGTCTGCATCTCGTCGTTTACAAGAATCACTTTGCCCACATTTGGCATAAGCCGGAGTTCCCGTTTTTTGAACTTCCTCTAAAGGCATAACAGGTTTAACCCGTCAGGTTTATTTCCCGGTTGGCAAAAGCCGCTCAAGACTCTTGACCCGGTCACCCCAATCAACTAGAGTACCGCCATGAAAAAATCATCCGTGCTTCGCGACTTGATCCTGCCCTCGTTGCTTTTCATGGCGTTGGGGGCGATGACGTGGGCCATCCGGGGGTGCTCGGGATTCGGCGGCGGGATGGGCTGCCTGTTTGCCGGCGTGACGTGGGGAGCCGCGTGGTGGTTCATCGCCCGCGAACGTTCCGGCGAGCAGTCGCGCCCGTACACGTCGGGCTGGATCATCTTTGCCGTTGCGCTGGGTTTCACCTTCGCCGGGATGCGCGGCTGGGCGCAGTGGTCCAACTTCTTCAACGGCCGGCTGTACACCAACTCCAGCGCCGGCGAATTCGTCCCCATCTCGCGAGCCTACGGATTCTTGTGGCTGTTCATCGCCGGCGTCCCCTGGGCCGGGATTGGCGCATGCATGCTCGCCTGGTGCGGCAGCCACCGCCGCACGACGCCCATCCAATGGGTGATTCGCATCGGCTGCGGCGTGGCCGGATACTACATCGGCCTATGGCTGTTCCAGGCCCTGCCGCAGGTCTTCCTGCCCCTGTACGGCTCCCTGGCCGAGCGATACCAGGACTGGGAAGCCAACCCCAACCTCCGCCGCGTGATCAACGACAACCGCGCCGCCATCGCCCATCTCGGCCTCTACCTCGGCTTCCTCGGGTTCGAAATCGGCCGCAAAGACTGGCGCAACGTCACGCTCATCTCGGCTGTGGGCGTGCTCAATGGCATCGGCTGGGCCGCGCTCCAAAACTGGAAATGGGCGCCCGGCGTCTGGCCGCAGGTTGGATTCAACTGGTGGCGCTGCTGGGAATCGTCCGGCGGGATCAGCATCGGCCTCGCCTACGGCGTCGCGTATTTCCTCGTAAACCGCCCGCTGTCCGACGAGAAACGCGCGAAGCTCGGCGATCTGCTCAAAAACCGCCGCCCCAACCTCGAACGCTTCGGCGCCTACCTCGGGCTCGTCCTCGGCCTGGGATTGTCCGTCAAAAACGGCCTCAAAGGCTGGGCCAACATTTACATCGGCCACGAAGAATATTGGGACGGCATCTTCTCGCGTATTGCCTGGCCCCTTATGCTGCTGTGGCTGATCGCGCTGGCCTACTGGATCTTGAAAAACCGCCTGCCGAGAGACTACCCCCGCGACGTGTTCCCCCACGACATCATCCTGATCTGGATGGTCTTGATCACACAGAACGGAATCGCACAAATCGTGACCGGGCCCTGGTTAAACTGGGTCGAACGCTCGTTCAGCTTCTACTACATGGGCCTCTTTGTCCTGTCCGGCCTGATCGTCACCTACTACCATTTCGCCAAACGCAAAGCCGCCATCAAAGCGCACGAACTCGAACCGGCATTGCAGTAGGCCGGTTTCTTCCCCCGCATCAAGGCAGGGAAAGGGCGACGCGGAATCCGAGGTTGTAACGGGACAACGTGGGCGAAAGCTGTTTTCTTTGGGCGCAGCGGGCGTTGGTGGCGCCCGTATTGAATGCGCCGCCCCGGATGACCCAGTGTTCGGTTTCGATAACGCCGATGGGATTGACCTGGTCGTCTACGGTGTACTCGCGTTTTTGGTCGTGGCACCATTCCGCCACGTTGCCGGTCATGTTGTAGCAGCCAACGGGGCTCGGGCTGTCAAACGTTTCACCGTCGCCGTTGTAATAGTCGACGGGAACCGTAAGCACGCCCAGCGGATCTTCGACATTGTAGTTGCAACGGTCCACGCTGATCGTGTCGCTCATGAATCCGTAAATCCAGTGGCCGTTGGGCTCGTCCCACGCGGCAGCCCGCTCCCACTCGGCTTCGGTCGGCAACCGGTATCCGGCGGGCAAGGGATCAACCCAGGCCCACGTTTCGAAGTCGTAACAAACCGGTCTGGACTCGGACAGGCTGCGGAAGTTGCAGTAAGCCGCCGCCCCATACCACGACACACCGACTACCGGATGATCCTCCATGGACACCGTTCCTTCCTGCTCGACATAAAACACGTTGTCGGCAAACCGGATTTTGCTGGTGTACACGCTCAGTAAAATCTCGCCGGTACAGTACGGGTCGTGGCCGCCGTAGGCCTCGCCGTGGCTGTCTTCGAGATACCCATGGCTGTAGGCCCAGTTGAGCATTTGGGCGAACTCCGCGTTCGTCACTTCGTACTTGCCAATCTGGTAAGCGTCGAGAAAGACGTTGTGGCGGGGCACCTCATCGACGTACGTTGTAGGTTCATCCTCATTGCGGCCCATTACGAACCAGCCGGACGGGACGGTGACCATTGTGCTATGCGCCAAGGCGGCCGGAGTCCGCGCCACGCGGAACCCGATCGAGTAGTTCCTGTCCGTTGGCAGGTTGTCCATACGTCTGGCGGCCCGGCTGCTTGCCGTGTTGGTGGTAAACCCGCCGCCACGCACGGCCTTATGCGTCCCGGCCGCCGTGCCTAAGGGGTTTACCTGGTAGTCTTCGGTATAGGCTTCAATCCAATCTTGGCACCATTCGCGGACGTTTCCGGTCATATCGTAGGCGCCGACGGGGCTTGGGCTGTCCACGGTGCCGGCGTTTACGCCGTCGTAATAGCCGGCGGGCGTGGTGTCTACCTCAAACGGATCGATGTAGTTGTAGTTGGCGCGGCTTGTATCGATCGTGTCGCTCTGGAAGCCGTAGATCCAATGACCCTGTTCGGCTGCCGGGTCCCACGCGGCAGCCCGTTCCCATTCGGCTTCGGTAGGCAGGCGGTAGCCTTCCCGCAACGGAACGCGCCGTTCCCAGGTGTCCAAATCGTAAACGCGTTCCAGATCCTCCATTTCGCTGAGCCAATTGCAAAACGCCACGGCCCCGTACCAGGTAACCTTAACCATTGGGTGATCGGTTTTCGGCACCTCGTTTTCCGGTAGAACCTCGAAGCGATCTTCCACAAACCGGACGCGGCAGCTGTCGGTTGCAAGGAAGAGGGCTTTATCGTTGTAGTATGGGATGTCGCCGCCCTCGAAGGGAAGCCCAATAAGGTCGGTGAGGTAGCCCTGGACGTAGGCGTAAGTCATGACTTCGGCAAACTCGCTGTTGGTAACCTCATACTTACCGACCTGGTAGGCGTCGAGGTAGACGTCGTGGCGGGGGTATTCATCGGCATTTCCGGATTCGGTGCCAACTCTGGCGCCCATGGTGAACCACCCGGCGGGCACGTCCAACATTTCCAGCATCGGTTCACCTTCGCCCTCACCTTCTCCTTCGCCTTCACCTTCTCCTTCACCTTCTCCTTCACCTTCTCCTTCGCCTTCGCCTTCTCCTTCCCCTTCACCCTCGCCTTCGCCGGCCTCTTCGCCGACATACACACGCCACATGGCGGTATCGGTCATCAGGTTTGTCGTGACAGCCGTCATGTAAACCGTCTGAATCCCGGTAGTCAGGAACTGCTGGCAAACGGCGGGATCTCCGGGATAACTCGTGAGGTCTATAAGCCCGTCGCCATTGAAATCCCAATCGTAATGGTCTATGGCGGCGCCGTATGGCAATGTTGCCCCGTAAGAGAAGCAGATCTCTTCGCCGACGGCGGGCGACATCGTCGTTGCCGCGAGGTGGGCCGTAATCGGCGGGCTGAAATCAATGCCGGGAAGCGTGACCTGTACTTCAAACACTTGGTAGTCCGCGCCAACTCCGATCTTGACCACCGAAACCGGCCCGTCAAGGTCGAACTGGGCGTAAACGCCTCCGCGGACAAAGAACCGGGGATCGGCATCCGTATCCAGGGTCTGTAAGAAACCGCAAATCGCATCGTCGCCCAACAGGTTTGCCCGGTCGCACCACGCCAGAGATTCGGCAAATGCCACGGCTTCGAGATTTGCGCCAAACGTGACGCCGACGCCGCCCTCAATGCCCACACCTACGCCTATGTTGGCCGATGCCGAACCGGAGATCGCGCAGTTGTAGTAGAACTCCACCGTGTCGGCCAGTTCGGGCACGATGGTTTGCGCCTCCGCCCCGAATGCGTTGTAGTAGGCCGTAAGCAGATCCTGTACGAACGTGGCGATCTTGGCGCGCGCATCGGCAGCGAGGCTCTTTAACGGGTCCTGGCCGAAATTAAGGAACTGTTCAAGCGTAGCCTGCCAGTCCCAGCCCGAGGCCGCGACGGCCCCGCTGAACAAGGTTACCGCATCGTAAAGCGACATCGAGAAGCCGCCCGCCGCCGCGGCATCCACCGTAGCGCTGACCAACTCGACATCAACGCCCAACCCGCCCCCGACCACGAACTGGAGGTTGCAGGAGATGGCATCCGCCGCGGCCGCAAGTTCGTCCTCGAGATGGCGCAAGATAACTTCAATCACCGGCACCAGATCCTGAGGTCCCATGGACATGTTCAGACCGTCGCCCAACGGCGTAATCTGGGGCTGCTCAACCTCGATGTTGAGAGCGGCCGCGTCGATGACGTCTTCGATGAGGGCCTCGAACTCGGATTGCGACAGCGAGAGCGCGTCAAGCGCATCCTCGCCTAGTGTCAGCGACATGGACACTCCGATTTTGGCTTTGCCCGCGGCCAGCGGGATTTCAGCCTGAAAAACAAGGTAACCGTAATAAGTCGCGGGCGGATTGGTCGCAATATCAAGCTGGATTTGGTGGCCCTTGAGTTCGGTTTCGGCGAAAAGGTGGAGGTTGGGAAGCAGCGGGTTAAGAGCAGTATAGTTGAACGTTTCGATTTCGCCGACAAACCGCGTCGCCGGCGAATACCGATATTCGACGTAGCACCCGGGCGCCTGAGTCAGCCCCGCCGAAAACTCGAGGTCCCACATGAGATCCTCAGGTGAAAGCGCCGCGCCCGGCGAATGTTCACCCTGGTACACGTCGCCGAAAAACGTCAACACGCCGCTTTCGATACGAGCGCCGGCCCGCGTGGTCAATCCGTCTTCCAAGTCCATCAGGTCGAGTGCGCTGTCAACAAGGTCAAACTCGAATCCCGTAATGCTTGCCATGCCCGCTTCGATAGCCGCCGCCAACGACGCGAGCGCGCTTGTTCCCATCGCCAGCGAAGCGTCGTCCAAACGCATGTACAACCCCGCGTCGAGGTCGCTTTTTGCGTAGAAGTAAGCGTCAGCCTCGACATTGAGGGTGTCGACAATACCGCTGATGTGGTTGGCCACGGTGCCCGTCGTGCCCCACGCGAACCGGGCGCATTCGTCCAGCGCGCTTAATCCGGCCGTCTGGCCGTCCGCGGCAAATCCGGCCAGAATGTTGCCGGTCAAATCTGCGATGCCCGTCCCGCCTGCCATGCCGTTTGTAGCGGATTCGAGCAAGCTGAACATCTGATCAAGCGGTTCGACCGAGGAGAAACTACCGGCGCCGTATGTATCGGCAAAGCTGCCTAGCCCCTCCGCGGCGGCCCCCAGATTGTCCCGCAATCCAAGCAAATGTTCGACGGCGCTCGCGGCGGTTTCGACCGTGTCGGGCAAACCGGCCAACATTTCAATGGCGCCTATCACGTCCTCGGCCAGGCCCATCGTGGCGTCGTACATCCAGTTCGCACCGTCCACGACCGCATCGGCGGCGTCGCCGGCCAGGTCGCCAATGCCGTCCACGATGTCCCCAAAACCCCATTTCGACAGCGGCACCGCCTTGACATTCGGCCCGTACGAGCCGCTTTTCTTCCCCGGCGCTTCGAAAACCAGTATGGGCACATCTTCAATGCTCGAAATTGACGCCGGCATGTGGCTTTCGAGCAGGTCAATCAATTGTTCGGGTATGGGCCCGATGGTTCTCGTGCCCACCCGGACGGTCGAGCTTTCCGTGGAAAGGTACAGCGTGCCCAAAGGCGTTTCAATCACGCCCGCCGCGCTCATCATCGTCAAAGAAAGATACGTGCTGCCGTCGCCCCCCTCCAGCCGGTTCACCAGCAAAAGGCCGCCCAGATACCGGTAGATGGCCACAAACGTCTGGGCATCGTTTGCGCGGGCGTTCACCCGGGTCAGCGCGGCGCCCGCGTCGTCCATCGTCGCCAGCAGACGGTATTCAACCCCCAGCTCGCCCATGTCGATCCGGTGCGCATTCGAATCCACCACATTAGACGAAGTCGCCTCATCTGCCACGCCCGCCGCGGCGCTCGGCTGAGTCCATTGTTTGATTTCGGCATCGTCCGGCGTGGTTTCCGGCGCCGCGGTGACCGTTATATGATTGTTCAGTGTTTTAACGCTGCTGCCGTCGGCGCTCGTGACCGTCAGCGAAATGCTATAGGCGCCCTGCCGCACGTAAGCGTGCGTTGGGTTCTGGTTCTCGCTCACCATCCCGTCACCGAAGTTCCAGTGCCACGCGGTGATGGGCGATGAACCCGGCGCCGACTTGTCCGTAAACGTCACAAGCATTCCCGCCTGGCCCGAAGTCGGCGTTACCGAAAAGTCGGCAACGGGCTTAGTAGGTGTTGACGGACACCCCATGAAAACTGAACAGAGAACAAGAAACGCAAGCACAATGATACTGTAATTCTGCATTGGATCGTCTCCCCAATTATGGACTCGCCCCGCCAGACGGCGAATCAAACAAAACCATAGTAATCCAAGCTGTACGAAAGTGCAACTGACCTGCATCTTATAAATCTGCCTGAATGGAGGGCTGAGTGCCATGCCGTGAGGAACGGCAGATTCGGTTCTGTTGTTTGGATGGGGCTGGTTCGAGATGGGACTCTAGCTTAGTGCGCCTCCACGCCCGCCGGAACCGTTTTCCCGCCTTCGAGCCGGCGGTTGGAGGTGTCAAACAGCGTTATATCGAGCCCGGCGTACTCGAGCCCCTCCGTCCGCAGCATCTCCGGCACGTCAAACGCCAGCCGCACAACGCACAGCACCACAATAACGGCCTGCGGTAACGTAATCCTGAACGACCCGATATTGTTCATAAAGCTGTTCCACCTGGATATCTTATCAACAGTGGAGTCTCTTTATTCGTGCAGAAGCCGGTAATTCAGGAACCCCCAAACCACGAAATAGGCCGCCGGAGTCGCATACAGAGCGGCTAATACGGCCGCAAAACCATTTTCCGGCGCGACAGCAACCAACACCGCGCCTGTCGAAAAGTGAAAGATCAGCGGGAACAACATTAACACCGGCGCCAACTGTTTTCTGCGCAAGAGCAGCAAAAACGACAACAACGGCAGCAGCAGCATCGCCGCCGCCAGGATTGTTTCGCCGGCCCCCTCCTCAAGGCTGTTCAAGAAAAGCCGAAAACTCAGAACGGCCACCAGCAAGGCGCATGTCAGCGCCGCATACTCTCCGGTTCCACGGGCATAATGCTTCCTCTCCATGCCGTGCCTCCTGGAATTGAGTTGCCCCTCACTGTTTCTTAACCTGCATCGTAACGACACCCCCCCTACCCAGCTTTTCGCCCCCTCACTGTTGTTTGTTCCCCCGTTTTAACCGCCGTTGCAGTTTCCGCCGGCTTCATATTCCTTTTGTTCTTCCAGTTGTTCCTGTTTATGTTTCAGGATCTCAATCACCAGATCCCGTGCCTGCTCCGGATTCAGGGCAAACGGATCGAACTTTCCGCGGCAGTTATACTTCCGCAACATACGCGGCTCGAGGTCGCATGCGCGCACGAAGGCCATCGTCCATTCCGGGAACACGCGATCCTCGATATCGCGATATTCGAGCAGGGTCACGCGCGTGTGGCGCCCATCCCGCGCGATATCGGCGTACAATTCATTGACGGCATCCTTCGGCCCCTCCAGGCACTGCATAAAGAACGTGGGGTCGTAACACAGCATGCCCGTAATATCCCGCTCGGCGTTCTTTCTTCTCGAAACCTTCAGGATCTTCTCGATCTCTTCCATATCACAGGTTTCGGCAATCCGGCTCACGTAAATCAATCGCACCAGGGACATCGGATTCACCTCCTGCCCGGTTAACTGTAACATCGGCTGCGTTCCAGCGCGCCTCAGCTTCTCCAAACCAATTGTAGCCCTTCCTGCCGATCTCGTCAAAGAAACGGATGCTCTTGCTGGCATAACGCCAGGCCTCACTACTTAATTTGACGGCCAGCCCGCGCACAACTATTATACTGGGTGGGGCGGGGCAGTCTCTATAGGAGCCTATACTATGCTGGCACGTGTTCTTTCGGGGTCGGTGGTTGGTATCGAGCCGCTGCCGCTGGCGGTCGAGGTCGACGTGCACCCCGGCGAGAACAAGGTCAACATCGTCGGCCTGCCCGACGCCGCCGTCAAGGAAAGCAAGGACCGCGTCGTTTCGGCGATAGTCAATTCGGGCTTTCGTTTCCCGCGGGGCTGGGCCGTAATAAACCTCGCGCCGGCAGACGTGCGAAAGGAGGGCAGCGCCCTCGACCTGCCCATCGCCCTCGGCCTCCTGATGGCAAGCGAGCAGTTGAGCGGGACGCGGGCTTCCGAGTACGCGTCCGCCGGCGAGTTGGCGCTCGATGGCAGCATCCGGCCGATAGCCGGCGCGTTGCCGCTGGCGCTCGGGGCGCGGCAGGAAAAACTCCGTGGCATTCTGGTTCCCGCCGCCAACGCCACCGAAGCCGGCGTCGTCGAAAGCGTCGACGTGATCCCCGTCTCAACGCTGAACGAGGCGGCCGCGTTCATGTCGGGCCGCGCCGATATCAAGCCGCACCGCACCGATGTCCGCTCGATCTTTGAAACCGCCCGCCGCGACATGCCCGACCTCTCCGAAGTCAAAGGCCAGGCCCACGTCAAACGAGCCATGACGGTCGCCGCTGCCGGCGGCCATAACCTGCTCATGATCGGCCCGCCCGGAACCGGCAAAACCATGCTCGCCGCACGCCTGCCCGGCATCCTGCCCGACATGACCTTCGAGGAAGCCCTCGAAACCACCCGCGTGTTCAGCGTCGCCCAGATGACCAACGCCCGCCAGGCCCTCGTCGTGCAGCGCCCGTTCCGCTCCCCGCACCACACCGCCTCGACCGTCTCGATCTGCGGCGGCGGCACCGGCCAGCAACCGCGCCCCGGCGAGGTTAGCCTCGCCCACAATGGCGTCCTCTTTCTCGACGAGGTGCCCGAGTTCAACCGCAGCGCAATCGAGGTCCTGCGCCAGCCGCTCGAGGAAGGCCTCGTCCACATCCGGCGCGCGATGTATTCCGTAACCTACCCGAGCCGCTTCATGCTCGTGGTGGCCATGAACCCATGCCCCTGCGGGTGCCGCACCGACCCCCGCCGCCATTGCCGATGCACCCAGGGCGACGTTACCCGCTACATGAGCCGCCTGTCCGGCCCCTTGCTCGATCGCATCGACATTCACGTCGATGTCCCCGCACTCTCGTTCGACGAGCTTGCCGACGACCGGCCCAGCGGACCCTCGAGCGCCGAGGTCCGCCGCCAGGTACAGGAAGCCCGCAACCGCCAGCGCGCACGGTACAACGGCACGTTCGCTTGCAACGCCCATCTGGACTCGAAGTCCATCCGCAAACACTGCGCCCTCGGCGAAACCGCCAAGGCGCTCCTTGAAACGGCCATCTCGCAAAAGGGATTCAGCGCCCGCGCCTACGACAAGATCCTACGCGTCGCACGCACCCTCGCCGACCTCGAAAAAACCGATCAAATCACCGATAACCACGTCGCCGAAGCCGTCCAATACCGCTCCCTCGACGAACAGTTCTTCGCATAGACGCATCCAACGCAAGAGACACAAGGAACGCAAACGGCGCAATAAAGCAATCCAGCCTGTGCTTTTAGCGGGCGACGGCCCTTTGGATGCTGCGGCCTACAGACTTGATGTCCTGGCCGGCGCCTTTGACGGTGTTGCAGGCGCCGCTCAGCAACAGAACAGCCAAAGCGGCCACGACGGCTAAGGTGCGAACCAATTTGTTCATTGTAAAGTTACCTCCGGTCAAACACTGACCCGTCGGTTTCAGCGCTCATTCTCTCATCAGGGCAATTATAGCCAATCATTGCGCTTGTGGGACGCTTCAATGTTCCATCGTTTTTGAACTGACAGGTTCCCCGCACCGCGCCTACACTTTACAGCCCGAAAAAAACTTCTTTGCGTTCTTTGCGGTTAATTATTCGCATATATCATAGTTATAGCCTTGTTTTTGTCAATAAACTACCCCTTGTTTCGCAAAAATGCCATCTGTTTCGGCCCCGTTCTCTACCCTTAAAATGGCACCGGTTTGGGATCTATAAATAGGGGCAATTGGAAAGCAGTTGCTTGAAGCGAGGGTTAGTTGGTAATACTGAGCGGCGGCCGGTGTGGCTGCGGAAGGGCGGGACTGTGGTTTCTCTGAGAACAGGCGATATCAGCGTCGAGCTTGACCGGGGCGGCGACCGGAATTTCAGCAAGGCGGGGATGGTGGACTGGCTTGGACTGCCGGTGTTTGTAGTTTTTGGGAACCGGCGGTTTCATTTTGACGTGGAGGGGCGGGTGCAGCGGATTGACGGGCTGAAGGGGTATCCGTGGGATTGGCTGCAGCGGACGATGGCCAACGACTGGATCTATTACGACAAGGTCTGGGAGCCGCACACGCTTCCGGAGCCGTCGGGCCTGATCGGCGACTGGTACTGGACGGTCAACGGCAGGACCGACCTGCCGATGCTCCGAGGCCACGGCGGCGTGGACAGGGCGTGCTCGCGGGAAGCCTTCCAGGCTTTCGATACGCTTATCGATTCGCTGCAAGAGCTTGTAAAGCGGCGGCCGGAGGTCCGGCTGGACTCGAGAGAGCCGGCGGAAAGGGAGGATTGCCTCAGGCTGTGGCAGTTTCTGGAGAAAGCGGCGCGGAACGACCGGGCGGAATTGCAGCGGGTAGCCAACCGGCTTCACGCCATACACGGGCGCATGGCCGTGCTGCCACCCGACACGATCGAGGTCGATTACCGGGTGCTGCTGGTGAAACTGATGGACGGCTGCCCGAACCGGTGCGGGTTCTGCGCGGTCCGGGGCGACGCCGAATTTGCCGTAAGAGACAAGGCCGATATTGACAGGCAAATCGAGGCGGTCGCGGACGTTTACGGGGCGGACCTTTACAACCACAACTCCGTCGTGTTTGGCGAGTGCGACGCGCTGGTTTCGCCGCACCTGGAACACGCGGCAAACCGGGCGTTCGAAACGTTCAAGTGCGGCGCGTCGTACCACGCGGGATCGAACCTGTTCATGTTCACTACGGCCGCGACGCTCCATGACCAGCCCGACAGCGCGTTCCACATGCTCGATGCCCTGCCGTTCAGTAAGGTCTACATCAACGTGGGCTGGGAAGCCGCGAGCGAGGCCGCGCTGGCCCGGCTTCAAAAACAGCAAACGGCGCAGGACGTGCTTCTGAGCCTGGAGAAGGCCGGAAAGATCAACCGGACTTACGAGAAGGTTTGTATCTCGGGCAACTTCATCGTGGCCGACGGTTTCGAGTGCGAAAGCATTGCGCGGGCCGTCCAAAACGCCGGTTTCAGCGGCCAACTTTATCTCTCGCCGCTGCTCGGCCAGTGCAGTTCAGAGCAGGCGGTAAACGATCTTCAATCGATCCGCAGAGGATGCTCTCAAGTTCGCGCGCATCTGTACACGATGCAGCGCATGTAGAGAGGAGACATCGATGGGCCTGATGAACAAGCTCAGGGAGATGCACGACAATCTGGTGCGCCTGGCGCTTGAACCGGAACGCCTCGACGCGTGGCTGGAACATCTCGCGGGTTGCGGCGTGCAAGGCGAGGTGGAATGGCGGCCGCACGATCTGATCGATGCGAAAAAGGGTACGGGAAGATCGGGCTGGCCTCTTTGTTACGGCAAGTTGCGGCTTCAGAACACCGCCATTGACCGCATTCACTTCATCAAAGGGCAGATGGCGTCGTCCACCTCGAGCTCGTTCATCGTGAAGTCGACAACCCGCCAGAAGATCATGTACGAAGACCGTTTTTACATCGATGCCCAAGCGCATTTGCCCGTAGCCGATGTTCGCGCGAAAAGGCGCCCGAAACGCGCCTACTGGATCTTCGGTAAAATCCTCGGGTGGCGGTGGAAAGGCGGGCGGTTCGCGCAGAAGCTCGCGGCCGACCGGCTGCTGAACGATGCCCTGCTGCAAAACGACGAAGGAAAGATTACGATTCGGTATAACAAGCGGCAGCGCGCTTACTGTATCCGGCGCCCCTACATCGGCATGACCACCACAACGACATCCGGAATGTTCACCGGCTTCAAAGGCGAAATCAATCCCGAATATCATTTCCCGGCGAAAGAGGCCCTCCAGGCATATCACCGCATCGCCCAATACGTCCGCGCCGAGGCCGGCCTCCCGCAGAAGCATTGAACCTGGCAGGGATCGGGTTGACGCGTTAGCGGCAGTTCTGACCTAATGGTTGAGTCAGCTACAGCGGAGGAAAAAAATATGAGTTTCAGAATAAATCGCCGTCAGTTCCTTACGGCCGCATCCGCTTCCACGGCATTGGCCGCGCTTGGCGCGGATGCTGCCGAGGCCGTCCGCCAGTCCAGAAAACGCGTCGGCGTGATCGGATGCGGATGGTACGGGAAGAGCGACGTGTTCCGGCTGATGCAGGTAGCGCCCGTGGAAGTGGTCTCGATCTGCGATGTCGACCGCCGGATGCTTGAAGAGGCCGCCGAGTTGATCGGCAAGCGCCAGAAGTCGGGCCGCCCGCCGCGTAAGTACAACGACTACCGCGAAATGCTCGCAAAAGAAAACCTCGACATCGTGCTGATAGGCACGCCCGACCATTGGCACGCGCTGACAGCCATAGCGGCCATCGAAGCCGGCGCAAACGTTTACGTGCAGAAGCCGACGGCCGTCGACGTCAGGGAAAGCGAGGCCATGCTCGATGCCGCGCGCCGCCACAACCGCGTCGTGCAGGTCGGCACGCAGCGCAGAAGCACGCCGCACCTGATCGACGCCAAGAAGAACATCGTCGAAGCCGGCCTGCTCGGCAAGATCGCCCACGTCGAAATGTGCTGTTACTACAACATGCGCGGGGACAAACCGCTTCCGCCGGCGCCCGTGCCGGATTTTTTGGACTACGAGATGTGGACCGGCCCCGCGCCGATGCGGCCGTTCGTCAAGCTGCCGCACCGGGGTTGGTGGCGCGCCTTCATGGAGTACGGCAATGGCATTATGGGCGACATGGGCATCCACATGTTCGATGCGGTACGATGGACGTTGGATCTCGGCTGGCCGAAACGGATCTCGTCTTCGGGCGGCATTTTCGTGCATAAGGATTCAACCGCGACGAGGAGCGACACGCAGACCGCCACGTTCGAGTATGACGACCTCACCGTCGTCTGGCAGCACCGAGCGTGGGGAGACCCGCCCGACCCGAAGTACCGGTGGGCCTACATCCTGTACGGCGACCGCGGCACGCTCAAGGCGAGCGTCAACAGCTACGAGTTCACGCCCAGCGGAAAAGGCGAGCCGATCACGGGTGAATGCGTCTTCGAGCGCGAGGAATATCCCGAAGACCTTACGGAAAAGGACATCGAGCTTTTCGCCGCCCCCGCGACGCGCCGCCACATGATGGACTTCCTCGCCGCCATCGAAACCGGCGGCCGCCCCTGCGCCGATATTGAGCAGGGGCATATCTCGTCGGCCTCATGCATCCTGGCGAACATCGCCATGAAAACCGGCCGGTCGCTCGTTTACGACGGGGAGAAACGCGAGGTCGTCGGCGATCCCGAAGCAACCCAGTTGCTGCTCCGCCCTTACCGCAGCCCCTGGCGACACCCCGCCGCGTAATAAAGGATTGAAAAGGAAAACACAATGAAAAAGTTGCAGTTTCTTATCGCTTTCTTTGCTGTTCTGTGTCTTCTTTCCCCGCTTGGCGCCGCAGCGCAACTTGCCTCACAAAACCTGGACGCTGCGCCGGAAGGCACGTTTACCATCGCTGTCATCCCCGACACACAGCGTTACCTGGGGCCCGGCTCCGGCCGCGAGGACGAAAGCGGCGAACGGCGTAATCCGGCCTTCCAATCGCGCACCGCCTGGCTCGCCGCAAACCTCGATGCGCAACGCGTCGTTTTCGTCACCCACACCGGCGACATCGTCGACAAGAACGAACACTGGCTATGGCGGATTGCGCGGCATAACATGGACCGCTTGCACGGTCGCATCCCCTACGGACTCTCCGTGGGTAATCATGACATGGTGAGAGACACGGGCGACTGCGGCTTGTTCCAGGAATATTTTGGCGCGGAACGGTTTACCGGCGAACCCTGGTACGGCGGAACCTACGAAGGCCGTCAAGCCAAAACTTATGGCAACAACGCCAACAGCTTCCAACTGTTCTCCGCCGGCGGGCTCGATTTTATCATTGTGCACCTGGAATGCAACGCGCCCGATAACGTGCTCGAATGGGCGGGCAGGGTGCTAGAAAAGCACCGCAACCGGATGGCCATCGTCTCGACACACATGTACCTCGGGGGAATCGAGAAAAAAGGCGCCGATCAGCCACAGGGAAGAATGAGGTGGAAAAAAGTCCACGAGGAACGCGGAAATACTCCCCAACAATTATGGGAAAAGTCCTTCTCGAAACAACCGAATCTGTTTCTCATTCTCTGCGGGGATCAATCAGCGTCGATCTCATATCGCCAGACCAGCCGCGGCGAAAACGAAAACCTCGTTCACGAAATCCTCACCGATTACCCGCGAAACGCCGACGAGTCCGATTGGGTGCGCCTGTTGCGTTTCTATCCCGGCGAGAGGCGAATCAAAGTTTTCACGTACAGTCCGGCGCAGGACGGTCTCTGCGCCAGCATCGGCCATGTTACAGACCTCGCCGGCCACCAGTTCGAACTGGACATCTCCGATGCCATCGCCAATCACCGCCGGGTCCGCCGGAACGCCCGCGAAAAAATCGCCGAAACCGTGTACGCCCGATGAAACAAAGCTCAGGGATTCTTGAGTGTCACGCCGCGCTCTTTGAGATAGGCCTTCAGTTCGGGGATGTCGATGATGTGGAAGTGGAAGACGGATGCGGCGAGGAGGACGCTCGCGCCGGCTTCCACGGCGTCGTAGAAGTGGGAGAGCTCGCCGGCGCCGCCCGAGGCGACTATCGGGGCGGAAACGGCTTGTGCCATGGCGCGGATGACGGGGAGGTCGTAGCCGGTTTTTGCGCCGTCACCGGCTTTGCTTGTAGGGAGAATAACGCCCACGCCGAACCCGTCTGCCTTTTTTGCCCATTCCACGGCGTCGGCGCCGGTGGGCGTCCGGCCGCCGTCGATGTAGACCTCGTAGCCGGAAGGCAGATCGGGATTCTGGTCGACGTCGATGGCGACGGTCACCTTGTCGGAACCGAACTCTTTGACCATCGCCTCGACAACTTCCGGCTTGCGGAACGCAGCGCTGCTCACGGAGACTTTGTCGGCGCCGGCGTCGAGCACGGCGGCCGCGGAAGCCACATCGCCGATCCCGCCGCCCACGGTGAATGGCACGGTGGCCGCTTCGGCAACGCGCGCGACGACATCGAGCATGGTTCTCCGGCCTTCGACGGTCGCAGTGATGTCGAGCAGCGCCAACTCGTCGGCGCCGGCTTTGCAATATGCGCGGGCGCACTCGACGGGGTCGCCGGCATCGCGGATATCGACGAAATGCACGCCTTTGACGACGCGGCCGTTTTGCATGTCCAGGCAAGGCATTATGGTGACAGGTTTGCTCATGTTGAAGCTCCTCTTTCCGCGCGGCCGGTCAGCCGGTGGGTGTTTGTGCGTTATGTTGCGGCACATTTGACCAGAACCCGGCGGCGACGGTCAAGTAAAGTTCCTTGAACGTTCTTAACGGCGGTGGTAAGTTAGTCTGCGTATGCAGAAAGAACAAATCCGCAAGAAGTATCTCCAAGCCCGGAAAGACCTTGATCCCGCCGATGCCGAAAAGCGCAGCGCGGAAATTATTGCGCGGTTGATCGGCCTGCCCGCATTCGCGGCGGCGAGGGGTTTCCTGGTCTATGTCGCGTCAAAAGACAACGAAGTTGACACGAAGCCCCTGATCCGCAAGCTGCTCAAACACATCCATCCGGTTCTGGCGCCCGTGGCGCAGCCGGACGGAACGCTGCTGTGGTCGCGGCTGCGCGACATGGACGAGCTTGAACCGGCGCGGTTCGGCATTCTCGAACCGCGGCCGGACGCGCAACGCATTGTGAAGCCGCCGTCCGACGCGGTCGCCGTGGTACCGGGGATAGCGTTCAGCGTGGAGGGCTGGCGGGTGGGTTACGGGGGCGGTTATTTCGACCGCTTCCTGGCCACGTTCAAAGGGGGCAGAATCGGGCTCGCTTACGATATCCAAATTGCCAGCCACATCCCGCACGCGCCTCACGACGTGCCGATGGATTTTGTCGTGACGGAGACCACGATCTACCGCCGAAGCATGTGATTTTCGGGCGAAAATGGGCACGCGGCAAGATGCCGCGTCTACTCTTGATGCCGCCGGCGGCGGGCGGCCTGGCCTTCAACCACGGCTTGCATCCAGCTTTCGAGTGGTACGTGAGTGCGCTGCACATGGGCGTGGAACCAAAGCAGGGCCCTGGTGTCGCAGAAGTCGCAGAATGAGTCGTACAACTGCACATGATTTTTCAGTCTGTGCTTGTCGCGGTGGTCGATCCCCAACACGACCCCGTCGAGATCGATAAAATAAAACTCCTGCCCGTCCTTCGTAAAAATGTTCTTGCCGGAAAGGTCGGCGTGATAAGCACCCGCCTCCTCAAGTCCGTTTATGGCCTCCGCGAGCCGGTGAAAAAAAGAGTCGAGCGGAGGCGCAGGGGGCGGAGGCCAGTAATCATGGTGCGGGGGCCAATTTGGAATGAAGGGGAGTTCTTGAGCTTCCTTTGCCAACCGCGCGGCGTACAGTTCCACATTTTCAAAGCCATCCAGAAACTCGGTTACCATCACGTTGCCGAACACGGCGCCGAACGCGGTCCACTCGCCGTAGGCCAGCGGCTCGGGCACGTGAACGCCGTGGGCCCGCAGCCAGTTGGCCGCACGCCACGCGCGCCGGTACCGGTTGCGTGCCAGCGTTCGCTTCACCGGCCCGAGCCCGCGCTCGGGCAGGCTGCGTTTCACCAGCCACTCCCCCACTCTGCGCGTCTCGGTTTTCGACGATCGCTTGAGCAGATCGCCGGGTGTTTGGATGGCTTTCAGCAGAACTTGCGGATCGAGGTCGGCGCGGTGGTGCAGGCGCAGTAGGCCCAGTTGGGTTATCTCGTGGCCGTCGTACACTTCAAGAGCCATCGTTGGGCCTCGCGATGGCGTCGGAAACGGCGCCTTTGGCTCGGTACACGCGGCCGATCCACCCGGGCAGGGCCTGCTCGCCGTAACCCTGGCATAACGCGCCGAACAGGTCCGGCGGCAGCCCGTTCTTCTCGAGCGACCTGCGAAACCGGAACAGGTTGCGCGCCCGTTGGAGCCGCGGCATGTCCGGGATCAGGCGGGCGTTGTCCAAGTCGATCAGGTAAAGGGCGTCGTCCGCAACGAGCACGTTGCGCACCTGGAGGTCGGCGTGCCACACGCCGAGGTCGTGCATCCGGCGGAACAGCTCGCCACACCGGCGCATCGCGTCTTCCCCCTGATCCGGCTGCGCGTCGAGGTAGTCGAACAGGTTGGGGGCGGGGATTTCGACCGTGGCGATGGCGCCGCGCACAAACGGGCCGCGCCACTGCCAGGACGCGCCCAGCGGTTCGGGCACCGGCAGCCCCCGGCGCCAGACGTGGTCGTGCAGGCGCAGCTCGCGCAGCGGCCTGTTGTGCAGGAAGTAGGATTCTTTGAGGAAGTGGCGGATCGCGCCGCCGCGCATGTACTTGCGCACGATACCGAACCGTCCGCCCCACGGAAACCGGTACACGGCGCCGCGCCCGGCTTCCGACGCCGGAACGCAGCCCGCCCCGGCAGTCAAGGCCTCGGCGACGGCATCGGGAAATTCGCCGCGGACGAAGGCTTTTTGCCCATTTCTCGCTATTTTTTCGTAGTCGTTCACGGTAAAGCTTCTCTGAGTTAACTTACTATGCGCCGGGGTATAAAAGATATCAAGATTTGCGGTGGTTTTGGCAAGTGGGACGATTGGGACAATTGGGACGATTGGGACGGATGGCATGGCTTACTGAGAGCCGCGTTTATAGTCCTATGCCGGTTTTCTGGTATTCTTGACGAGATGAGGAATTTTGTAAAGACACACGCGGCGGCGCTCGTATCGGGCGCGCTGCTGGCGCTGAGTTTTCCGAAACTGGCGTGGTTTCCGCTAGCTTGGGTGGCGCTGATCCCGTTGTTCTACGCGGCGGCGCCGTTGAGCCCGCGGCAGGGAACGGGCCGGTTTTTCACCGCGGGGCTGGCATTCCACCTGATGCTGCTGCACTGGCTGATGACGAACGTTTATTGGGCGGGCAGTTGGGCGTTCTGGGGATACCTGGGGCTTTGCGTTTATCTGGCGTTGTGGTGGGCGGCTGGCGGCGCTTTGTGGTGCTGGCTGCGGCGGCGCGGGTCGTTCGGCGGCGGGGCGCTCGGGCTGGCGCTCATCTTCGTGGCGATCGAGTACGGCCAGGCGCGGGCGCTGACGGGGTTCGGCTGGAGCGCTATCGGGTACAGCCAGGGCCGGAACGCGCTGGTGTTGCAGTTGGCGAGCGTGGGCGGCGTGGGGCTGGTAACGTTCACGGTGGTGCTTTTCAACGCGTTGATCGCGCTGGCCTTGGCGCAACCGGGACGGTTGCGGGCGACGCGTGCGACCGCGGCAGTACTTGTGCTCGCGGCGGGCCATGCGGCGGGTTACGCCCTGCTGGGCGCGCCGGATTTCGAGTCGAAACCGCTTACCGTCGGCCTGATTCAGCCCGATTTCCCGCTCGAAATGAAATGGGACCGCGAGTTTACGGTCGAGATGGTGCGGAATACGGCGGAGAAGTCGCGCGCGCTCGTTAAAAACAACCCGGTGGACATGATCATCTGGCCCGAAGCCGTCATCATGGATTCGATCCACAACCCGGCGATCGAGAATATCGTGTCGTCGCTGGCGCGCGAGACGGGCGCGCCGCTCTACACCGGTTCCGTGCGGTTCAACGAGGAGACCAGCGGCGCGCCAAACTCGAGCTACCTCGTCGACGCCAACGGCGGCATCGTAGACTTTTACGACAAGGTGCATCTCGTGCCGTTTGGCGAGTATGTGCCGTTCGGCGAGTACCTGCCGTTTATCAGCGCCTTTGTGCCGGCGATCGGTGACGCGGAACACGGCGGCAAGCTGAAGGTATTCGAAGCGGCGGGCCGGCGGTTCGGCCCGATGATCTGTTTCGAGGTGCTGTTTGGCCGGCAGGCCGAGGAACTTCGGCGGATGGGCGCGGATTATATCGTCGTGATTACGAATTTGGGCTGGTTCGGAGCGAGCAGCGCGATTCCGCAGGAGCTGGAGATTGCGCGGATGCGGGCGGTCGAGACGCGGCTGCCGCTCGTGCACAGCGCCAACACCGGCATCAGCGGGGTGTTCGACCCGTGGGGCCGGTTCGCGCCGGCCGACGGCGTGTTCGACGGGGCGGGCAACTTCGCCCGGTTCAACAGCGACGTTTACGGGCCCGAAGACACGGTGATGCAGCGTGTGGCGGGGGCGTTGCCGTTGGCGGCGCCGGGCGTGCGGCCCGTGCCGCGGGGGCCGGCGGTGTTTCCGCACGCGGCGGCGGCGCTGACGGGGCTGGTGGCGCTGTCGGGTCTTGTTGGTCGAAAACGCGCGGCAAGCACGCCGCCGGCACGTTGAGGGGATAACGCCGTTGCAAGCCGATTCACGCCGCCAACTATCGAAGCTCACGGCCATCTTCGCCGGGGGCACGATGGTATCGCGCGTGTTCGGGCTGGTGCGCGATATCGTGCTGGGCGTGTTCATTCCGACGGTATCGCGCGACGCGTTTCTCTTCGCGTTCTTCCTGCCCAATATGCTTCGCGATATGGTCGGCGAGGGCGCGTCGAACGCCGCGTTTATTCCGGTCCTGTCGGAAACGCTTGAAAAAGAGAAGGAGCCGGCGTTCCGCGAGCTGATTTCGGCTTTGATGTCGGCGATGATCGTCATTCTGAGCGTACTGACCGTAATCGGCGTGCTTTTCGCGCCGTACCTCGTTAATCTGACCGAACTGCTCGAGAAGTTCACCGGCGGCGAGGGCCGTTCGCCCGAACAGCTTGCGTTTGCGGGATCGCTGGCGCGTTGGACGTTTCCGTACATCCTGTTCATCGGCCTGACGGTGTTCCAAATGGGCCCGCTGTTCATCATGCGCCACTACGCGACGCCGGGCTGGTCGCCGGTGCTGCTGAACGTGTTCCTGATCGCATCATGCGCGGGCTTCTTGCGCGACTACTTTTCCGACCCGGCGTACGCGCTGGTGGTGGGCGTTTGGCTTGGCGGGATCAGCCAGTTTCTCGTGATGTACGTCGCGATGGGCCGGCGCACGGGCGTATGGGCGCCCAATTTCAAGCTGCGGCATCCCGGGGTGAAGACTTCGCTGCTGCTGCTGCTGCCGGTCATCATCGGCCAGGCGGCGCCTGAGGTCAACAAGGTGGTGAACCAGCTTTTCGCGTTGTCGCTGGCGGCCGGCACGGTTTCGGCGCTGGCTTACGCGAACAGGCTGGTTCAACTGCCGCTGTCCATATTCGGGATAGCGATAGCCGCGGCGACGTTGCCGGCCATATCGCGATCGGCGGCGCGGGGCGATTTCGCCGAAGCCCGCGGGACGCTCATGCACGGCCTGCGGCAAAGCTACTTCCTGATCTGCCCGGCCATAGTGGCGCTGGTGGTGTACGGGCGGCCGATTGTGAGGCTGCTGTTTCAGTGGGGCGAGTTCAGCGCGCCGCTGGCGGAAAAGACCGCCGTGGCCGCGGCCTATTACGCGGCGGGGCTGGTGTTTTTTGCGTGGGTGAAGATCCTGGTGTCGGGCTTTTACGCGGTGAAAAACACGCGCACGCCGGTTATCATCGCGGCGGGCAGCATGTTGCTGAACGTGGCGCTGAACTTCGCGATTGTGGGCTACCTGGGCTACCGCGGGCTGGCGCTGTCGACGACGGTCGCGTTCGGGGTGAATTTTCTGTTGTTGTACACGCTGCTCGGGCGCAAGTACGGCCGTCTGTGGGACAAGCCGTTCGCTTCGACGCTGGCGCGGGTGACGGCGTCGGGACTGGGTATGGCGGTGGTGCTTGCGGCAGCGGGCCGGCAGGCGGCGGTCCTATGGCCGGGGGATGGGGTGGGGGCGCGTCTGGTGCAGGCGGCGGCGCCGCTGGCGTTGGCGGGCGCGGCGTATGTCGGGCTTTGCTGGGTGTTGCGGGTCGGGGAATTGAAGCCTTTTATGGCGCTGCTGCGCCGGCGGGCGACTACGGCGGCGGAGTAAGAGAACGAAGGGACGCGGCGCGGCCGGGGCCGACACCAAAGACGACAAAGGGGTTTGGGGTTCGGCCAACCTTGGAGTGTAAAAACTTGAAGGTTTATCTCCATTTGCGGGTTCTAGAACAGGTTCAGCCGTCCCTACGGGACTAAAATCTGGTACAGACCCCGAACCCAGGACTGACGTCCTGGGCTACTTTCGCGGCGTCCCTCCGGGACTTTTTCTATAAGCGGCGGGCATTGGTTGCGCATTGAGCACTCGACTGCCAAGAATGCTGGACTTTAAGTAAAGGCTCATGTCAGGCCCTTTTAAGTCCTTTAAGTCGTTTATGTTTTTTAGGTTTTAGCGAAAGTATTTCTCGCGCTTGATGTCTTCGGTGTAGGCTTCGACGCTTTTCCAGGCGAATGCGGCGACGCCGGGGCAGCCGGCTTTGCGTGCGGCTTCCATGTAGGCGGCGATGTCGGCGTGGGATTTGATGGCGCCGTGGCTGGTGCGGAATCCGAGGGCGAACGTCATCTCGACATTGCCGCCGGCTTTTTTGGCAAGCTCCGCGGCGCCGCTCAGGCGATCTTTGAAAGTCTGCATGTAATCGTCGCCGCAGTTGTCGGTGTAGCAGTAGCCGGAGACGTTGAGGAGATCGAGTTGGCCGTTGCGCACCCAGTCGGGCCAGGGCTGTGCGACGGAATGGTTCGACGCGACGTGCCCACCCCAGGTGTAGAGGCCGAGCTTGATGCCGGGCTGTTTCGCGCGCAGCTCGTCGCTGATTTGGGCCATCAGCCTCGACAGCGCGGCTTCCTTTTTCAGTTGCAGTTGGTTGCCGGTGGCGTCGCTGTTGGGCAGGCGCATGCTGCGGCTGCTTGGGAAGCGGAGGTAGTCGAGCATGATGCCGTCGGGCTTGATGTGCGCGGCCATGTCCTCGAGCATCGAAACCACCCAGGCGCGGGCTTCGGGCACGGACGCGCAGATATAGCCGCGCGGCTTGCCGTCGGGGCCGACGACGGCCCAGTCGGGATGGGTTTCGAGGACGCCGGCGGGTTCATCGTGGCCGCATACGAGCACGCAGACCGCGGGCATCACCTCGATGCCGCGCTCGCGGGCTTTTTGCGCGAGAACTCCGAGCGTATCGTAGCCGGGCGCGCCGGCCAGCGGCATGCCAATCTCGTTGGGCCAGTACGCCTTGCCGGACGAGGTGTTGGCGTAGGGTACGAGCGTGGTGAACCCGCAGTCGCGGATTTTGTCGAGGGCGGCGTCCATGCGCTGTTCGCGTTCGGCGGGCGCCAGGTTCTCGTCGGCGAACTCGGCCGGATGGAGGTACACGCCGCGGAACGGCGCGGCGGCCGCGGTAATGGAAAGAAGCAAGGCGATAAATACAGTTTTGACATGCATACAGGTTATCTCCCGACTTTGCCACGCGCAGGCGAGACGCCTGCACCACAATTTGCCAGCTTTTATGAGAGAAGCTTTTTGACCGCTTCTCGCACCGGTTTTTCGGATTCGGGCACGGCGTGGGACGCCGAGGGCTCGTAGCCGCCTTCGGCAAAGAAGCGCTCGAGGTTAATGTAGGCGGGGCCGCAGTCGGCATACGCGGCCACGGCGACGAAATCGTCCGGGCGCAATTCCTGGGCAAAAAGCTGGAATTCGATGGCCGCCTCGCCGGGCAGGTTGAGGATGAACACGTCGCCGATTTGGATCGAGGTGAGTTCGAGCGGCATACCGGCGCGGTCGCGCCAGGCGATGAACATAGCGGCGACCGATCGGGCGTTGGGATGGGCGTCGGTTTTGGCGAGCTGGGCGTCGAGGGCTTCCTGTGCCCACTTGCCGTCGCTGCGCGGGGTAAGGAGCAGTTCGGCGCTGCGGAAAACGACGGGCGAGGCCGGGGCGTAGCGGGTGGATTGGGCGGAGGCTTCCATTCCCGCGCGGAGACGCTCATACAGGCCCTGGCGCGCCTCGGGCGAGCGGTCGTTGTACTTGCCGGCGGCGATGTTGCCCGCGCAGCCGGTGAAGTAAACCTGGAACACGCCTTCCCGATCTTCGAGCCATTCGCGGGCCATGCCGACAAAATCGCTGGATGCGCGCGGGTCGCCGTAAAAACTCTGCGGGTGCACGGCGTAATAGTGCAGGCGGGCGACGGGCTTTTTGCCGTTCGCGAAGGTGATCGTTTTTACATACGGGTCGACGAGGCCTTCGGGCGCGGCTACGAGTTTGGGATCGGTGCACGAGCTGTAGCGGGTGGTGACAGTGCCGTCGAGGTTGGGGATGCGTCGGTTGGACGCGACGCGCTCGACCCTGGCCTGGCCCGTCCCGATGCGGTCGTAGGGCTGGAACTTTGCGGCGCGGACGGCCGCCACGAGTCGTTGCAGCGGGATTTCGATGCTCTCGACGGAGGGGTGGACGGCGTTTCCGGGGGCGGCATCGAGGAAGGGGTAGGCGTCCTCGTCGAGCATGGGCGCGGTGTGCTGGTGGACCGTGTGGAGGTGGACGTGGCTCGGGCACGTGCCGGCGGCTTCGGCGACCGCTTCGCGCCAGCGGGTGTAGGTGCTGTTGCAGAGCTCGCAGTAGTCGACGGCGCAGAGGACGTAGCGGCCGTTGCCGTCTTCGATGATGACGCCCTTGGCCTGCAACGGATGCTCGATAACGGCCAGCGGCTCGAAACTCGAATAGATGGGCGTGCCGAGCGGTGGGGTGACGTCGGCGTTGAACGTTGCGATGTGCGAGCGCCTTGTGCCGCGGACTGATGTGGCGCAGCCGGCGAGGATGCCGGCGGAGAGGGTGAGGAAATTGCGCCTGGTGGTTTTGCAAAGGCTCATTTTGTCGCTCCTTTTCCTGGGACGTATGGGACGTATGAGACTTATGGGACTTATGGGACTTATGGAAAACCGGCTAGTTTTGCAGTATTTTCGACCGTTTCTACGATAAGGGGTTCAATGTCTTCGCTCCATTTGTTTGGCATGCCGTACATGAGCTGGGCGCCGCCGCCTTCGTAGCCGCCTTCGCGGATGATTTCGGCGGTGGGGATGTAGGCGACGAGAATGTTGGAGTAGCCCATGACGAATGTTTGGGGGCCGAGGATCTTTTTGGCATGGATGGCGTAATCGACGACGACCTCGCCGGGGAGCGTCACGAGCGGGAGGCCGCCGAGGTTCCACACCTGGATGGGGTACATGTAGGAACTGCGGAGGGGCCGGCCGGCGTCGAGCTGGGCGATCATCTCGCTGGCGGCGCGCTGGTTGTAAGGCGTATCGGTTTCGGTGATTTTGACCAGTTGATCGCGGCTGGGCGGGGGTTCAAGCGGCAGCTCGACCACGTTTCGGGCGCACGCAAGAGATGGGCTTAGCGGCGTCATCGGTTCGGCCAGGGCACATTCGACGGCGGCGGCGAGTTCGGCGCCGTATTGGCGTGCGAGCGAGACGGTGCGCCGAGGCAGCGGGTTCTGGTTGCCGCCGCAGCCGGCAAAGAACATGGCGGTCGTGCCGGGGTGGTCGTTTTCGAGTTCGATCTGGGCGAACCCGGCGTAGTCGCCGCACCACTTTTGTTCGCACAGCGTGGTGTTGTGACAGGCGTAACCGAACAGGATAGCCAACGGCTCTCCGTCATCGCGGGCGACGCGCAGGACAGGTACGGCGTGATCGCTGGGGCCGTTGAGGTTGTAGGTGGTGGCCAATTGCGCTTCTTTATTGTTGCGGCGGTTGACGGCGAACCGCGTGACGCCGTTGGCGGATTCAAGGCGGACGGGAACCATCTCGCGGAACGCGGCTTCGCCGGCCGCGACGGTTTTGTCAACCAGGACAGGCGTGTACTCGCGGACTCTTCCGAGCGCGGCATCGTCGAGCGGGTAGATGCACAAGAGCGAGCCGTCGATCACGGGGCCCGAATGAGTGTGCGAGCTGTTGAGGATGACGCGGGCGCGGTCGAGGCCGGTTTTTTCTTCCAGACGTTCGAAGATTTGGTCGGAGACGGGTTTGGGGAAGCCGAGGATGTCGCTGGTGACGATAAGGGCGCGGTTGCCGCCGGCGTCTTCGAGCGCAAGGGCTTTCACCCACAGCGGGTGGAGGGTTCCCTCGGCCTCGCGGTCGCGGGAGGCGTAACCGGCCATCCACATCGGGGCATCGGGCGTGATCTCGACGCGGGCAACACCGGCTTGCCAGCCATCCGAGGCCGCGTTGTCAGCGGCGCCAAAACTTAAGGCGGCGATTGCAGATAAGAGCACAAGCGGTTGCATGGCGGCCTCCCTATCGGTTCAAAAGCAAGCCTAGAGGAAAGGCCGGCGGGATTCAATTCTGGTGGCCGGTGGCCGGTGGACGGTGGACGGTGGACGGTGGACGGTGGACGGTGGACGGTGGACGGTGGACGGTGGACGGTGAACGGTGGACGGTGGACGGATCAGGGGAGATAGTCTTCGCGGACGGGGCTGAACACTTCGACGGCCAGGGCGTCTTCGAGCGTTGTTGCTCCGTGCTCGACATCGGCCGGGATACACCAACTGTCGCCAGGGCGGGCTTCCTGCTCGGTGTCGCCGATTTTGAGGCGAATGCGGCCCTTGACGAGGTAGCCCGTCTGCTCGTAGGGGTGGGAGTGCAGCGGCAACTCGCTTCCGGCGTCCATGACAAACTCGACCATCAGCGTGCGGTCGCCATAGCAGAGGGTTTTCATCAGGATGCCCGGGAGGGCCTGGCGGTAATCATTCTTGTTGTGTTGGCAGAACATTTTTAAGCGGGAAACTCGATGCCTTCTTTGGGCAAGCCGAGGTTGGCTTCCAACTTTGTTTTTTTCTGCACGATTTCGTCCCAGGTCACTTCGCGGTTTTCGTATGCGGCGGTTCGGCCGAGGATGCTCGTCATGGTGCTGTTGGCGCCGGTTTCCGCGCTGTTGATCGGCTTACCGTCGCGGATGGCGTCGCAGAAATCGCGGATATTGTTTGCGGCGCCCTCTCGGAAGATGCCGGGGGTTTTGCCGCCGGCCCAGCCTTCGCTCTTGCTGCGGATTCTGACATCGCCGCCGTAGTGCGAATCACACGTGCCTTTGGTTCCGTAGAGGCGGATGCAGAGGTCGTCGAACCCGTGGCCGAACTGGCGTGAGCTGAAATCGACGCGGACGTCGTCCGGGTACGTATAGGCCACGACGAAGTGGTCCCAGCAGTCGCCGACGTCGACGCGGGCCTTACGGCCGCCGACGCCGACCGCCTTGAGCGGGTGGGCCTGGATGTACCAGTTGGCGACGTCGAGGACGTGGATGTTCTGCTCGACGATGATGTCGCCCGACAGCACCTGGTCGAACACCCAGTTGCGCAGGCGGGCGGGTTCGGAACCGGGTTCGGCCTGTGGATTGAGGCGGCCGGTGTGGTAAAAGACGTGGCCGAGCACGGGCTTGCCGATCATGCCGTCGTGGACGCGTTGGGCGGCGCCGATGAAAAACTCGTTGTTGCGGGTCTGGAAATCGACGAGGCAGCTCAGTTTGCCGTTGGTTTTGTTTGCGGCGTTCACGATGGCGAGGCAGCCGGGGACGTCGACGGCAATGGGTTTGGCCAGATAGACGTGTTTGCCGGCTTCGAGCGCGGCGACGGCCTGCTCGGGGTGGAAGTAGGGCGGGCTTTCGACGGCCACGGCGTCGACTTCCTCGAACATCTGCTTGTAGCCTTCGAACCCGGCGTAGCGGCTTTTCGGGGGGATGTTCAGCTTTTCGCCGGCGTTGCGGGCGCGGTCGATGAAGTAATCGTGGCAGGCGATCACCTGCGCCTTGCCGCTTTTGTTGAAGAGATCGGCGATCCATGGTCCTCGCCCGCCGCAGCCGATCACGCCGACGCGCAGCTTCGAGTTTGCGTCCGCGCCGAACGCGGTGCGGGCCGGCATCACGGCCACCGCGGCGGAAGCCGCCGCTGCTTTTAGAAAGTTTCGCCGCTCAACTCCCCGGTTCCGAGCCATAACGCCTCCTTTATTGTTTGTGCCGGAGACTACTATGGGACAAATTGGCGGGGGTTTTCAAAAAAAGCTGGGGGCTGCCGGGCCGGGTGGCTTGGCCGGCGCAGTTGGGACGGTTGGGACAATTGGGACGATTGAGCTGCTGCGAAAGAAGGTTTGGCAAAAACATCGCCGACTCCTGCTGATGATATGGCCGGTTTGGGCGTGAAAACTGCCTCATCCTAGGTTGGCAACAATACCGCCGGGATTGCTGTTGCGTGCCATTCGGGGAATTGCCGCGGTTGGCGGTGGGAAGCTCGCAATGACAGGCGGGGGGATTGAGGTTGCGTTGCATATTCTTTAGCGCCTGCGGAGGCGACGGGCGGAGGATTTGCGGTCATCCTCATTCTTTCTTTTTGAACACGAGGAACTCGAAGTCGATGTTGCGTGAGGCGAGCGTGATGTCGCGGGCACAATCGAGAGTTTTGAATCGGCGGACGAGTTGGTAGTCGCGGTCGATCCAGTCACCGAGACGTTTTGCCTGCTCGTATTCGAACGGGCGGAGCAGCAGCCAGTCGGGACGCAACGCGTTTATCATGGGGGCAAGCGATCGGCCGTGCTCGTGCGTTCGGCTGTATTCGACGACGCGGCGGCTGGCGAGGCCGGGCCAATCGTACACCTGCCGGCGCGTGTAGTAGGCCGTGTGGCCGAGCGACTCACTGGCGAGGGTGTCGTTGCGGCCCATGACGTTCGCCAGGAATTGGCAGGCGGGCTTTCTTGCCATGTCTTCGATGTCGTGCTGGATGCGCTTGTCGGTTTCGAAGGTGAGCGGCAACATGCCGGCCATCAACACGAGGTAGGCCGTAACGAGCCCGACGGCCAGGGTCGTCCGGGCGCGGCGGTTGGGGATGAGGGCGGCGGTTGCGTCGAGTCCGTAAGCCGCGAGCACGGCCAGCACCGCGGCGAGCGGGGCGACGTACCAGCCGAACACGTGCGGCACGGCAAACGTGAGGTAGGCGATAAAGACGGCGGCAATCGCCACGAGCGGGAGGAGGCCGCGCCGGCGGCGGTACAGGGCCATGCCGCAGCCGGTAACCACGAAAAAGAGGACGGCCTGGCACACGGCGCCGTGGTCGCCCACGGTGCGGCTGAAATGCGTGCCATGCCCGGCGAACGACGGGCCCAGCGGCTGGAAGATCGAGTTGGGCAGGTAGACGCCGGACAGGCGCGCGGTCAGGTGGCGCGAGGCCACGGCGAGCGTGAGGGAGCCGTCTTTCCACCACAACGGGTAACCGATGGCTTTGGCCAGGATGGTGTTCGGCACGGGCGAGCCGTAGTAGAACCAGGCGAAGCTCAGCCAGGGCATGTACAGGCCCAGCGCGGCGCAGGCGGTTATGGCGAAGACGCGGCGGTCGCGAACCAGCACAAACAGGCCGGCCGTCACTCCCCACAGGGCAAACTCCGGGCGCGCCAGCACACACAAACCCAACGTCAATCCGAGAATGAAAGCGTACTTGCCGGTCCTGACGGGGTCGGCTTCGGGCGCGGCGCTCGACGCGATAAATTGGACGAGATAGTAGGCCGAGGCGATCAGGAGCAGCGTGGCGAGCTGAGTTTCCATTCCCGACATGCCCCAGGCTATTTGGTGGTGCTCGAACGCCGCGTAGCCCATCGCCAGTACGGCCGCGGGCACGGTGAGGCGGATCGCCGGATGGACCGCCAGCGCGAGGATGTACAGTACCGTGAGCCCGCCCGCGAGCGCCGAAACGGCGCGCAATAGGGTCAGGCCCGAGCCGAGGCTGAAGTAATCGCCCACCAGCGGCAGTAGCAGGCCCAACGGGCTCGAAAAACCCTGCACGGGCGGGTTTGAATTGGCCACGAACCGGCTGCCGCCCTGGGGCAGTGTCAAACCGAGGCCGCGGATCGCGTTTTCCGAATGCGCCAGCGTGATGAGCGCGTCTTCCCACACGCGGCCCGTGTAGGCCCAGTAAACCAGGCGCACGACCACCGCGCATAAAGCGATGACAAAACCCAGCCGCACCACGGAGCGGTTTTGAGGGTTGTCGAGACCGTCGATGCCGAACAGCTTGAACATGCGGCCATTCTATCAGTTGGCTGTTGGCTGTTGACAGTTAATCAGTTGGCAGTTGACAGTTAATCAGTTGGCAGTTGGCAGTTGGCCGTTGACTGTTGGCCGTTGACTGTTGAACGAAGGACGGATGGACTGACGCATGAGCGACTTCCAACTGCCAACTGATTCCCTGCCAACTGTCTTTCTTGACGTTTGTTGGCGGTGGCGGTTAGCATCTTTGCGGAGGCGCGATGGCCAAGGTTAAGACAGCATATGTTTGCCAGCAGTGCGGGGCGGTGTCGCCGCGATGGAGCGGGCGTTGCGGCGAGTGCGGGGAATGGAATTCGGTTGTGGAGGAGCGGGTGGAGGAAAAGGGACATTTTGAGCGTGCGGCGATTGTGGAGGGTTCGGAACCGCTGCCGCTGACGGCTTCTGGCGGGGATGAACCTGCTCGGGTGTCGACGGGGGTGGGCGAATATGACCGCGTTCTTGGCGGCGGGGTGGTTGCGGGATCGCTGACGCTGGTTGGAGGCGATCCGGGCATCGGGAAATCGACGCTGATGCTTCAGGTATCGCGGCACCTGGCGGAGACGCGCGGGCACGTGCTGTATGTATCGGGCGAGGAATCGTTCAACCAGACGCGCATCCGGGCGCGGCGGCTGGGGGCACTGAACGACAACCTGCACCTGCTGACGGAAACGGCGGTCGACTCGATCCGGAAACACATCCTGAGCGGGGATTACGAGTTCGTGATCATCGACTCGATCCAGTCGGTGTATTCGCCGCAGTTGCCGGCGGCTCCGGGCAGCGTGGGGCAGGTTCGGGAGTGCGCGAACGAGTTTCTGCGCCTATCGAAAGGCCAAAACATCCCGATTTTCCTGGTGGGCCACGTGACGAAAGACGGGCAGATCGCCGGGCCGCGCCTGCTGGAACACCTGGTGGACACGGTGCTGTATTTCGAGGGCGAGGGCCGGCAGGCGTTGCGCATTCTGCGGGCGGTGAAGAACCGGTTCGGGTCGACGAACGAGATCGGCGTGTTCGAGATGACGGACGCGGGGCTGGTGGACGTGGAAAACCCGAGCGCGATGTTTCTGAGCGAGCGCCCGGCCGGGGTGAGCGGATCGGCGGTGTTCCCGGGCATCGAAGGGACGCGGCCGCTGCTGGTGGAAGTTCAGGCACTGGTTTGCGGCTCGCCGCTGGCGTCGCCGCGGCGGACGGTTGCCGGCGTGAATGCGAACCGGCTGTCGTTGTTGCTTGCGGTGCTCGAGAAACGCGGCGGGATGCATTTCGCGGCGCAGGACGTGTTCGTGAACGCGGTGGGCGGCGTGCGCATAGACGAGCCGGCGGCGGATCTGGCGGTGGCGCTCGCGCTGGCATCGAGCCTGCGGGAAATCGCGGTTCCGGCGCGGCTGGCGGCTTTTGGCGAGGTGGGCCTGGCGGGCGAAGTACGGGCGGTGGACATGGTAAGGCCGCGGGTGCTGGAGACTTCCAAGTTCGGGTTCAAAACCTGTATCATACCGAGGAGTGTTGCGGCGGACGCCATGGGGTTGGGCGTCAACGTCGTTCCCGTAAGTACCGTTATGCAGGCGGTAGAACTTTGTCTGGAGGGAATGGATGGCTAAAGGCAAACGCAAGAATGCGCAGGACGCCTACCGGGAAGCCCTCCTGATGGTGTCGCCCGGCACGCGGATTCGGGAGGCGATTAGCGCGGTGTTGCAGAGCAGCAACGGTGCGCTGTTGTGCGTGGGCGACGTCAAGACGTTGTCGGATCTTTCCGAAGGGGGCGTTAAGGTGGACGCGCCGTGCACGGCGCAGCTGCTTTACGAGCTCTCGAAGATGGACGGGGCGATCATCTTGAGCAAAGACGCGAAACGGATCGCCTTCGCGAACCGTTTTTTGAAACCGGACACGTCGATCCCGTCCGACGAAACGGGGACTCGGCACCGCGCCGGGGAGCGTATTGCGCGGCAGGCGAAATGCGTCGTGGTGGCCGTATCGGAGCGGCGGTCGAGCGTGACGTTGTACGTTCACAACATCAAGCACGTGATGGACAGCATCCCGACGCTCCTGAACAAGGCCACGCAGGCCATCCAGACGCTCGAGAAGTACATCGCGGTGCTCAACCAGACGATGCGCGACCTGAGCATCCGCGAATTTCAGGATATGGTGACGATTTTCGACGTGTGCAAAGCCGTGCAGCGATGCGAGATGGTCGAGCGGATTGCGCGGGAGATCGAGCCGTACCTGCTCGAGTTGGGGACGGAAGGCCGGCTGATTTCGCTGCAATTGCGGGAGCTTGTGATCCCGGTCGAGGAAGCCGAGCTGGTGACGAAGGATTATTACAAGGAAAAATCCGGCGTTACTTACGAGACGGTGCGCGAGAAAGTGCACAACCTCAGCCAGGAAGACCTGCTGAACCTGGGCTCGATCAGCCAGGCTTTGGGTTACGGGCCGAACCCGCGGGTGATCGACACGTACCTGTCGCCGCGGGGGTACCGAATGCTGATGAGCACGCACCGGCTCCAGTCGCAGATCATCGAGAACCTGGTGCACCGGTTCGGCTCGTTGCAGCAGATCATCCGCGCGCCGAAAGAGGACCTGGTGGCGGTCGAGGGCGTGGGCGAGGTGCTTGCGGAACGGGTGCGGGTGAGTCTGAACCTGTTGCGCAACCAGTTGGCGCTGGACCGGAGATAGGCGATGCCTACGGTGAGCGATTGCGCCGTGCTGGCGCACCAGCAGGTGGCGCCGGAACATCTCCGGCTTGCGGTGCAGTGCCCGAAAATCGCGCGGGACGCGCGGCCCGGCCAGTTCGCCATGATCCAGGTGACGGACAGTCTTTACCCGTTTCTGCGCCGGCCGATGAGTTTCGAGCGCATTTTCGAAGACGGCGTCACGTTCCTCTACAAGATCGAAGGGGAAGGCACGCGGCTGCTGTCGCGCCTGACGCCGGGCCAGACGGTTTCGGTGCAGGGCCCGCTGGGCAACGGGTGGCCGGTCGAATGCGGGTTCAAACGGCACATCCTGGTAGCGGGCGGTATCGGCGTGGCGCCGTTCCCGGCGCTGGCCGAACGGATCAAACAGATGTGCGGCAAGATGCCGGAGGTGATCCTGGGCGCGCGGTCGCGCGATTATGTGCTTTGCGAACAGGAGTTTCGCCGGATGGGCTGCGACGTGCATGTGGCCACCGACGATGGGACCGCCGGAAAGAAAGGGGCGGCAACACAGTTGCTGGCCGAACTTGAGCCGGGGCCGGGCGCGCGGGTGTACGCTTGCGGGCCGATGGTGATGCTCGAGGCGGCTTCGCTGATTTGCGAGCAGTTGGGGGTGGATTGCCTGGTCTCGCTTGAAGCGCAGATGGCTTGCGGGGCCGGGGCGTGCCTGGGTTGCGTGGTTGAAGCGCGGCGGGAGGCGGAGGGCGAGAAGATGGTGCGGGTGTGCGCGGATGGACCGGTTTTTGACGCAGCTATGATTGATTGGCCACGGCACCGGGTGGACTACGACCGATAGACGGTTGGCTGAAGCCGAAGGAGAAGCGCGCTGAAAGCGCGCTGATTTCTCTTTGCGCGGCATGGTACCCCCCGCCTGAAGGCGGGGGCAAAGAGGAGCCCGCTGAAGCGGGCTAATAGGGACGATTGGTGGTTGGTGGTTGGTGGCCGGTGATCGGTGGCCGGTGGCCAGTGATCGGTGGCCGGTGGTTGGTGGCCGGTGGCCGGTGGTTGGTGGTTGGTTGTTGAGGCTGTTGGAGATTTAGGTGAGCGTGAATCTTGAGATAAACCTGGGCGGGCTTTTGATGAAGAACCCGGTGACGGTGGCATCGGGGACGTTCGGGTATGGGGAGGATTACGACCGGTATTTCGACATCTCGGGGCTGGGGGCCGTCACGACGAAAAGTTTGACGCTGAAACCGCGGGCGGGGAACAAGCCGCCGCGGCTGGTGGAGACGCCGGCGGGTATGCTCAATGCAATCGGGCTGCAAAACGTTGGGCTTGACGAGTATCTGGAGAAGAAACTTCCTTTTTTGCGCGAGAAAGGCGTGCCCATCATCGCGAACATCTACGGATATGGCGCGGACGAGTACGCGGAATTGGCGGCGCGGTTGGAGAAGGAACATGCGGCGGACGCGATCGAGGCGAACCTGTCGTGCCCGAACGTTCACGACGCGCGGGTCGCGCAAGGCGCGGCGCTGGTTGCGCAGGATGCCGACAAGGTGGCGGAGTATACGCGCACGATCCGCGGCGCGACAAAGCTGCCGCTGTTCGTGAAGCTCACGCCGAACGTGGTGAACATTTGCGAGCCGGCGCTTGCGGCCGAAGAGGCGGGGGCGGACGGGCTGTCGCTGATCAACACGCTGCTGGGGATGGCCATCGACCCGGAGACGCGTCAGCCGCGGTTGGCGAACATCGTTGGCGGGCTGAGCGGCCCGGCGATACGGCCGGTGGCGTTGAAAATGGTTTGGGACGCGGCGCGGGTTGTGAAGATTCCGGTGATCGGCATGGGCGGGATCTGCGAGGCGGAAGACGCGATCCAGTTCTTCCTGGCGGGGGCGACAGCGGTGGCGGTCGGAAGCATGTCGTTCAGACAGCCAAACGCGGCGTTGCGTGTGGTGGAAGGGATCGCGGCGTACATGAAACGGCACGGCGTGGAGACGGTGGGTGAGTTGGTGAAGGGGATGCGGGTTTAAATGAAGGGTGAAGGAGTGTTGGGGATTGTGGTCGGGCCGGCTTCACGGCCTGCATTGGCTATGACATTTCGGGAGATGCTTTGGGAACGGAACTGATAATTGGATTGGATGTGGATACACGCGAGCAGGCGCTTACCGGGGTGGAGGCGATCGGGGAGTGCAGGTATGTAAAGATCGGCGCCCAATTGTTTACACGGTGCGGTCCGGAAATTGTCCGGGAGGTGCAGGGGCTGGGCAAGCGGGTGATGCTCGACCTGAAATACCACGACATCCCAAACACGGTGGGCAGCGCGGCGCGGGCTGCGGCGGATCTGGGCGTGGCATTGTTCACGTTGCACGCGTCCGGCGGGCGCAAGATGATCGAGGCCGCGCGGGAAGACGTCGACGGCACGGACACGCGCATCCTGGCCGTAACGGTGCTGACGAGCCTGACGGACGAGGTGTTGCGCGACGAGGTCGGGCTGTGCGAAACGGCCGCGCAGGCGGTGCCGCGGCTGGCGCGGCAGGCGGTGGAATCGGGTGCGCACGGGATCGTTTGTTCGCCGCGGGAGATCGCGCTTGTGCGCGGGGCCGTCGGGCCGGAACCGCTGATCGTGACGCCGGGCGTGCGGCCGGAGTGGGCGTCGAAAGACGACCAGGCGCGCGTGATGACGCCGCGGCAGGCGGCGGACGCCGGCGCGAACTATATTGTTGTGGTGCGGCCCATCCTGAGGCACCAAAACCCGGCGGAAGCGGTGCGGCTGATTTTGGAGGAATTGCATTGAAACCGGAACGCGTTATCGAGCTTTTTAAGGAAGCGGGCGCACTGTTGGAGGGGCATTTCGTGTATGCCAGCGGGCGGCACGGGCGGCATTTTTTCCAGGCCTCGCGCGTCTTGCAGTATCCGCGCATCACGGAAGAACTCTGCCAGGCAATGGCAGAAAACTTCGCGGACGCAAACGTCGAGCTGGTGATCGGCCCGGCCACGGGCGGCATCGTGCTGGCGTATGAGACGGCCCGGCACATCGAAAACTGCCGCGCCGCGTTCACCGAGAAAGAAGACGGGGGCGCGCGGATGGCGCTGAAACGGGGTTTCAAGCTGGCGCCGGGAACGCGCGTGCTCGTCGTGGAAGACGTTATCACCACGGGCGGGTCGGTGAAGAAGTCGATCGACCATTTGCGGGAACGGGGCGCGGAGATCGTCGGTGTGGGCGTGTTGATCGACCGGAGCGGCGGCGAGGCCGCGTTCGACTGCCGTTACGAGCCATTGGCGCGGTTTACGCTCGAAAGCTGGGCGCCGGACAACTGCGCCCTGTGCGACACCGGCCAAGAGGTAGTCGATCCCGACGACATCGTCGTGTAAAGCAGTAGCTCCAGTGTTCGTAAAACAGGCGCGGGTAGAATGAGCACGCCCACCTCCGGCGCCACACCGGTCGCGCGGGAGCGCGATCCCACCAAAACAGCACCTGAATGGCGTTTCGCCGCTTAATATCATGTCGATATCGTATTTTTTTGATCCGCATATTTGGTTTGGCTAATATCGAAGTTGATGAGGCCGGTGAGTTTTTCAGAATGTTCTGTTGACATTAGAAACCGCGAGTCAGTAGCCTCGGAAAAGGCGCCGGGGTGAACGGATGCGGTTGAAGGCCGATTTGCATGCTCATGCGGCGGACGATTTTCATGACCGTATCGCGTATTCGGCGGAGATGCTGATTGACGCGGCGGCACAGTTGAATTACGACGTGTTGGCAATTGCGTGCCACAACCGGGTTGTGCACACGGGCCGGCTGGAGGAGTACGCACGGCGGCGGGAAATCGTGCTAATTCCCGCGCTGGAAGCGCTTATTGAAGGCAAGCATGTGGTAATCCTCAATCCGGACGAGGAACAAGCGAAGGCGCGGACGTTTGCGCGGCTTCGCGAGTTGGGCCGGCGCGACTCGTTTGTGTTTGCTCCACACCCGTTTTACGTGGACAACCGGTGCCTCGGTAATAAGCTTTTGCGGAATATCGATTGTTTCGACGGCATCGAGTGGTGCTCGCTTTACCGGCCGCGGGCGAATCCGAACCTGCGGGCGGCGCGATTGGCGCGAAAGGCGGGTCTGCCGATGATTGGCACATCGGACTGCCACTCGTTTCCTTACAGCGGCACGACGTTTTCGTGGATTGACGTGGAAGAACGTTCGGTACGCGGCGTGATCGAGGCGTTGCGCGCGGGGCGCGTTGCGGTGGAAACACAACCCAAGCCTGTGGGAGCGGCGATGCACGCGGTGGCTTGTTTTGTGCGGGACAAGGCGAGGGATATATACTCGGAGGACAGGTGAGCTTTGACTGAGGAGGTTAGGGCAGGTGATCGATAGGATTACGATCCTGGGCGGAAGCAGCGTTTATACACCGGAATTTATTCTCAGCATCATTTCCCACAATTTAAACGTAAAAGAGATTGTGCTGGTCGGGCGGGAAGGGCCGAAACTGGGCATCGTGGCCAAGTTCTGCCAACGCATCGTGGGCCGGACCGGGTTCCCGGTGACAATCAGCAGCACGACCGACGTGGCGGAAGGCTGCAAAGACGCGCAGTACATTCTCAACTGCATCCGGGTAGGCGGCATGCGGGCGCGGACGCGCGACGAAAAACTCCCGCCAAAGCTGGGAATGGTCGGCGATGAAAGTTTGGGCGCAGGCGGGTTCGCCAACGCGTTGCGGACGTTGCCGGTGGTGCTGGATATCGCCGAGAAGGTTGAACAGGTCAACCCGGACGCGATCTTCATTAACCTGACGAACCCGCTGGGTGTGGTTGTCGAGGCGTTGACAAAGTATTCCAACTTAAAAGTGATCGGGGTTTGCGATCTGCCGGGGGTGTGCGTCAAGCAGGTGGCCGAAGTGCTTCATTGCCAGCCGGGCGACCTGAAGGTCGATTACATCGGGCTGAACCATATGGGCTGGATCCAGGACGTGAAGGTCGACGGGCGCAGCTGCATGTCGCACCTGCTTGAAAAGCTCGAGCGGTACAATCCCGACGGTTTTGACCACAGTCTCGTGGAACTTTTCCGGATGGTGCCGACGCGGATGGTGAGCCTGTTTTTCAGCCAGGACGACGTGCTGAGGAAACAGCGGTCGTGTTCGCGTTTTCGCGCCGAGGTGTTGCACGAGGCGGAAAAACAGATTTTGCGTTTGTACCAGGACGAACGGCTGAACGACGTGCCGGAGCTTACCCGCGAGCGCAAGGCCATCTGGTATGAAGAGACGATCATACCGCTTATCGAGACGCTTGAAGGCAAAGTGGACCGCGACGTTGTTCTGTGCGTCCGCAACGGCAACAGCATCCGGGATCTGCCCGAGTATTGCAGCGTGGAGATTCCCGTGCAGGTTGGCCGGAAACGGGTCAAGCCGCGCGTGGTTGGGAACTGCCCCCGGTTTTTGAAGGGGTTGTTCATGTCGATTAAGGAAAGCGAACGACTGACGATAGAAGCGGTGAAACACAGCAGTTATGAATACGCGCTGCAGGCGCTGACGATAAACCCGCTGGTGCCGTCGCTTCAGGCGGCGAAGAAATACCTCGATCGTGTTATCAAAGAAGAATCGATCGTGCTACACTAACGGTGGGAACTTCGGGGTGAACGGAAAGAAAGGAACGAAACCGATGCGAATGGCCGCAATCCTTTTAGCAGTAACCATTTGCGTGGGGGCGGCGGCGCAGGACTTGCCGCCGGTAGTGGGGGCCAAATCCAATTTGAAGGATTTGGCCGGAACAAACACGCTGGTGACGGTGGTGCTCGAGCCGAGCGGCGCGCTGGACCAGAACCTGCGTGTTGCGAATGTGGGACCGGATTACGTCAGTGTCGTGGCGGAAAGCGGCGAAAGCACGGCCTACCTGTTGTCCTCGATACGCGAGGTGCGCGTCCAGAAGGGCAAGGTTGAAAAGCCCAAGATGAAAACGGCCGAATTGACGATGCTGCGTATCGAAGAACAGCGCGTGCTGGATCGGGCGTTTGCGCGAGCGCAGGAGATTTTCGACGAGGCCAACGCCGACCAGAACCTCAAGATGAGCGCCTCCACGCTGCTGGCCGCCAACGATGACCCGGAAGGCCTGAATTATCTGCAACGGCTTGCCGCCACCAATCACATCGAAACTTCGCTGGACGCTTACCAGTGTCTTTACCTGGCGGGTTCAAGCGACCCGCCCAAGCCTGCGATCAGCGAGGGCCTTCAGAGCGGCAACCGGCTCGTAAAGGCAAAGGCGGCGACACTCGCGGGGCTGTTCGGGGATCAGTCCATGATTCCGGAGTTGGCGCCGTTGTTGCAGGACAGGCTGGCCGAGATTTCCGCGCCCGCGGCGAAAGCGCTGGCGCGGCTGGGGTGGCGTGACGCGGTGCCGGCGCTGTTTCGGATGATCAACGAGCTGAACGAGCAGAAGGGCAGCGCGGCGGTGTATGGGCTGGCGCGGCTGAACGGGGTGGAGGTTGTGGCTCAAGCCAAGGACATGCTGCGCACGGCCAAGGGCCTTACGCGCCGGCGCCTGATCCTGTTGCTATACAAAATGGAAGATCCCGATGCGGTAGAACTGTTGAAAAAGGAAGGCCTTCACGATCCGGGGCAGGCGCTCGAGGCCGCGGCCGCACTGGCGAAACGCGGCGATTGGGACGGAAGACAGTATCTGTTCGATTATCTGAAGGAAGAGTATTTCGACGAAACGGAGTTTAACTTGGTCAACCGCGCCAAAGCCGCATTGGCGCTGGTGGCGGCAGGCGATTTGACCGCAACGTCTGAGCTGCAGCAACTGCTGAGCATCAACAACCCGGCCGCGCGCAAGAAAATAAGCCTGTTGATAGCCGAAGTGGGCAACCGGAAACTGATCCCCGTGATGCAGCCCGTCATGGAGAACGCAGACATGGGAGTGGCCATCGAAGCGTGTACGGCCGTGGTGGCGATGGCGCGGCCGCAGTTCCAAGACCGGCTGATCGAGCTGATGAACTGATGACAGACCGGCTTCATGTCTTTATAGAAGGCATGGTACAGGGGGTAGGCTTCAGGTTTTCGACCGAGCGCGTGGCGGCTGCCCGGGGAATTGACGGGTGGGTGCGGAATCTTCCCGACGGGCGCGTCGAAGCCGAGTTTGAGGGGCCGCGGCCGGTGCTCGAGGAGATGCTCGAGTGGTGCCGGAAAGGCCCGCGGTTTGCCGACGTGACGAACGTCGAGGCAAGCTGGGAATCGGGCGAGCCGAAGTATACCGGGTTCAGGTTGCGGGGCTGGTAAGGATGTTGAAAGAGCAGGTTCAGCCGTCCCTACGGGACTAAGATTTGGCGCCGGTCTGGAACCCAGGACTGACGTCCTGGGCTACTCTCACAGAGTCCTTACGGGACTGAAATTTCGCGTCGCGCTGGGCTACTCTCACAGACTCCCTACGGGACTGAAATTTGGCGCGGTTTCCAATCCAGAAGTAGGGATGACGATGACGAGCACGATGACGAGCACGATGACGAGCACGAGCACGAGCACGTCGTTTATACCCTTTGCGTCATTATGGTCCTTTTCCAGCGAAAATCACAGATGCTCGTCGAGGAAGCTTACGAGTTGGGGGAAGAGGCGCTTTCGGGCTTTGGGCTTGAAGAAATCGAAGGCATGCCCGTGGGAGACGGTCAGCAGGCGCGTGGGGACGCCATCGCGGCGGAGCTGGTTGTAAAAGGCGAGTGTCTGGCCGTAGGGCACGAGGTTGTCTTTTTTCCCGTGGACAAACAGGGTCGGGCACATGTTTTCATCGGCGTAGAAGGTTGGGGAAGCGGCATCGTAGGGGTCGCCGGAACCTTCGTATTTGCGCGTAACGAAGTTCTTTACAAACCGCGAAGTCAAACCGAACAGGCGGATGTAGCCCTGCGGTTTTCGGTAGTACGACATGTCGCTGACGCCGTACAACACGATTGCGGCCTTGATGGCTGAACTCTGGTGCAACCCGGGGTCCGGTTCGAGTTTGTCTTCGGGGGTTGTTGCGGCGAGGAGGGCGGTGAGATGCCCGCCGGCGCTGTTGCCGAGGGTGCCGATACGTTTGGGGTCGATGCCGTATTTCTCAGCGTTCGCCCTCAGCCATTGGACGGCCAGCTTGCAATCTTGCAGGCAAGCGGGGAACGGGTTGCGGGGCATCATCCTGTAATCGATGGACGCGGCGACGTAACCCTCGCGGGCCAGGTTGCGCCCGTACCAGTACAACTGGTAGCGCGTCCCGTAAAGCCAGCTGCCGCCGTGGATTAACACAACAGCCGGCCGGTTGGTTTTGCCGTCGTTGGGGGTGTAAATGTTCATCTTCAGCCGGGGAGACTGGTTGAACACGACGCCGTGCTGCACGTTGTAGTCATCGGCGGCGAGGCAAACCGGCGCACACGCCAGGACGAAAAGAACCGCCATTTTTCCTCTACGGCTCATTGCATTCTATGTCCTATTTTCGCCAGCCAGACTTCAGCCGGTGCACCTCAAGCTTCTCCAATACTACCGGCGCGCCCACGGTGTATGCGGCGAGCTGTTTGTTTGCCGGATCGGGCAGAAAACACGACGACATCGACACCTTGCCCCCGTTGCCGAACGTTTCGACCGTGGTGCGGTCGAGCAGAATTTGGAGCGAGAGCTTGCCGCCGGGCGCTTCCACCGGTGCGGTGGCGCCGAGACAGGAAAGTTCTTTTTTGGCGGGGTTGTAGTTGACCTTCTCACCGCGCAGCGAAAAACCGATCTCCTGGGGCGGGTTCGCCGGATCAAATTGCAGTTCGGCGCGAATGTCGAATAAATCGCCCGCGACACCGGCCAACGGGTTGTCGCCCGGTTGAAGCGTCAGGCTTTCCCACGACTGCGAACCATAGCGCAGAAGCTCGATTTCTTTGACGGGGTTGCGGCAAATGCGCAGGCCTTCCGGAAACGAGCGCAGTGTCAGCTCGCACGGAAATGACATCTGCTGGTTGAACGGCATATCGGGATATTTCCCACCGCGCATCCAGGCGATCTGTATGCGTCGGCCGTCCGGGGCGTCGCTGTACGTCTGAACGGCATAGAAATTCTTGCCCCAGTCGCCTTTTTGCTTCTTTTGCTCGGGCGTAAAGGTGTTGCCGTCGAACGACCCGATGAGGTAGTCGCCGTCGGCCGGGATGAAGGCCCACTTGACGTTGGCGCCGTCTCCGTCGACGTGCATCGGGAAGAAATCCGGACACTCGCCCGAGCCTTCGATCGTAAACCGCTGGAGCATCGTCCAGTCCGTGAGGTTTTTCGAGCCGAACAAGGCAAAATCGTTGTCGATCAGGAACAACGCCATAACCCATTTCTTCGACGGCTCGTGCCAGATTACTTTCGGGTCGCGGTTACTCCCTGCAATGTGCCCAATGATTGGGTTCTTTTCGTACTTCACCCAGGTTTTGCCGGCGTCGTTGCTGTACGCCAGGCATTGCGTGAACGGCTCGCCCGCGGCCGTGTAGAAGGCGATCAGCACTTTCTCATTGCCTTGTTGCAGGCCGGAGGTGTTGTTCCAATCGACGACGGCACTGCCCGAAAAGATCGTGCCGGTCTCGTCGGGCTCGATGGCGAACCCGTGCTCGGTCCAGTGTACGAGGTCGGGGCTGGTGGCGTGCCCCCACGTCATATTCCCCCACTCCCGGCCCTTGGGGTTGTGCTGAAAGAAGAGGTGCCACGTGCCCGCGTAATACACGAGCCCGTTGGGGTCGTTGGTCCAATTCTTCTTTGGGCTGAAATGAAACTGTGGCCGGTAAATTTCGTCGTAAAGGCTATCGCCTGCAGCGGGGACGGCGGCAAAAACTGAGCAACTGAGGATGAAAGCGATTTTGAACATAGACAAATTCTCCCGTAGTTGGGCTCATTATGAGAGAAGCGTCACCGCCTCCGCAAGGGCCGGGCGCCGATTGCGCGTCTGTTATGGCGCTGGAACCGGCACTTTCTCGTCGGGGAAGACTTGCGCGGCGAAAATGGCGAACGCCACCGAGGCCGGAGTCAGGCTGGGGTACCGCAGAAACTGGGCGTGTCCGTCCATGTAGAGGACGTTCATGCCGCCGGGGATATGGTTCATTTTGCCGGCATTCGACGCGCTGATCTGGTCGAACATGATGGCAATTTCGCTTTGGGATCGCACGCCGAACGTGGGATTGTTGATGTCCGTGATGCCGAACCGTTCGACGCCTTCTCGTATACGCCATACCTTCAGCCCTTCGTGTTCGAGTTCTTTGTCGAGGAACGCGCCGTCGTTTTCGTTGTTTCCAAGCTCGGTAAACGCTTGTTCGAGCAGCGTGATGGCGGTTGTGAACTCGATGCTGAAATCCTTGTTGTAGCTGAACGGCAGCATGTTGGGATGTATGCCTGGCGCCAGCATGGTGCGGTCGTCGAGCAGCCAGGGGAGGTAATAGTAGGAGGTGTCTTCGACGCGGCACGGCAGAACGGGCATCCGTTCGTTGTTGTACTGGCGGTACTGCTTGGTGTTTCCGGTGGCCTGCAAGTCGGACGGACACTCCAGGATCTTCAGATCGTCCAGGTAGTAAGGGTACACCCCGTAGGCGTCGAAAATTGGGTACCAGCGGCTGACGTGCTCGCGGGTCGACCCGCTGGAATCGCACTGCCAAACCCGGGCCGGCGGGTACAGGTTGCCCGCGGTCTCGTTGGCGTACATCTTGAATACCAGGCCCATCTGCTTAAGGTTATTGGCACAACTGATGCGCCGGGCGGCTTCCCTGGCTTTTGACAAGGCCGGCAACAGCATTGCAGCCAGAATGGAAATGATGGCCATGACTACGAGCAGTTCGATAAGGGTGAATCCGATACGCTTCATAGCGCTTCCCTCCGATCAGCCGGCCCCGGCGGTTTAAACACCCCTAACCGCATACGGCGCCCCCAAAGCTATAGCATCTACCATAATAGCCCGATGCCCCCGGTTTTGCAAGCGAGGCACAACGTCCAAGGCGGGTTAGCCTCTTGCTTAAAAGCAGCAAACCTGCCGCAAACCGGCCTGGCAGCCTTTTTTTTTGTTGGAGACAGGCGTAAGATCGCCGGTGCGGCGCGACTAGCGCGCAGGGAGGAGGTTGTCTTTTGTTGGATACGCTTATTCGGAACGGCTTGATTGTTGACGGCACAGGCAAGGCGGCGTTCATGGGCGACGTTGGAGTTGAAGGCGGGAAAATAGCTTTCGTGCGGCCGACTAATGACGGCGCGGCGGCCGTGGAAGCCGCCGATACAATCGACGCCAGCGGCAAGGTGGTCTGCCCCGGGATTGTCGACCCCCACTCCCACGCCGACATGGTGTTGCACCGCCATGACCACCATAAGATGCTTGAACCGCTTGTGCGCCAGGGGATCACCACCGTGGTCACCGGCAACTGCGGGTTTTCGCTCGCGCCGATCAGCCGGACGTTCACACAGCCCGTGCAGAACTACGTGAACCTGTTCGCGAACGTCGATTTCGACCGCGACTGCTCGTGGGAAACGACCGGCGAGTTTTTGGACGTTCTCGAGTCGCGTGGCGTGCTCGTGAACGCGGCGCTGCTTGTCCCGCACGGCCTGGTCCGCATCGGCTGCATTGGGCCGGAGCGGCGCTACGCCACCGACGACGAGCTCCGGCAGATGGCGGCGGTGCTCGAGCAGTCGGTGGCGGAAGGCGCAATCGGGTTTTCGACCGGCCTCCAGTATTTCCCGGGCAGCCACAGCGATACGCGCGAGCTTCAGGCTTTCGGCAAGGCTCTCAAACCGGGCGACGGCATCATGGCCAGCCACCTGCGTTCCTACTCGGACACGCTGCCGCTGGCTATCGACGAGCTTGTGGACGTTGCCCGGCAAAACGGCATCCGGGCCCAGATTTCCCACATCTTTCAATGTCCCAACTTCGGGATTGCGGGCCCGTTCATGCGGGCGCTGATCCGCACCGTGGCAAAGATGAACTGGGCGCCGCCGATCCCGCTGTCGCTGCCGCTTTCGAACCGGATCGGTCAGATGATGCGGGCCCGGGCTTCGGGGGTGAACATCGGCATGGACGTCATGCCGACCACAACGGCGTTTACCTATCTGTTGGCGTTGATGCCGCCGTGGGCCATCGTCGGTACGCACGAAGAGGTGGTGAGCCGTTTGACCGACGGCCAAATCCGCGCCCGGATGCTGCACGACATCGAGCGGGGCAAGATGAAATGGCCGCATGTCAAGGGCAACTCATGGTCGCTCAACATGATACAGCTCATGGGCTGGGAATCTATGCGCATCATGGCCGTGGCAAGCGAGAAAAACAAACATTACGAAGGGACGCGGCTGGTCGACATCGCCCGCGAGCGAAAACAGCATCCCATCGATACGGCCTGCGACCTGCTTATCGAGGAACAAGGCAAGGTGCTGGTGTTTTTCTCGATGGCCCACCCCGGCGACGTGCTTACCGAAGCCACCACGTTCGCCCCGCTGAAACACCCCGAGGTGTCGGTCAGCACCGACACACTGATTACGGGCCTCGGAAAACCTTCACAACTGTTCCATGGATGTTACCCCCGGTTCCTCGGCCGCTATGTGCGCGAGAAAAAACTGCTGACGCTGGAAACAGCCATCTGCAAGATGACCTCCGTGCCCGCCGAACAGTTTAAACTCAAGAACCGCGGGAAGTTACAAAAGGATTACCACGCCGACGTGCTCGTGTTCGACCCGGACACGATCATGTCAGAGGCCGATTTTTTCCACCCCGACAAGCCGCCTGAAGGCGTTTGCCACGTGTTTATCAATGGCCGGCGGGTAGTTGACGGCGATGTTGTGGCGGAGGGACGTTTCGGACAGGTCCTGCGCCACAACTGAACCGAATTAAGCAACTGTACATCAACGGTTTAGGGGGCAAACCCTTGTGTGCGCGCCATACGAGCGCGTCAACGTCCACGCGCCATACGAGCGCGTCAACGTCCACGCGCCATACGAGCGCGTCAACGTCCACGCGCCATACGAGCGCGTAGACGTGCGCATAATTAACTTCTTGACTACCCTTGCATTGTTGGGTAATTTATGGTAAGCTTCTCTTTGATACCGGGCAAATACTGCAAGATACGCATGTTGCACGTAGAAATTCTGGAATTTCTCGGCGGCAGTCTGGGGAGGGACGAGAAGTTCAGTCGTAAGATCGCGTGAAGGAGGGAGGATCTATGGCCGTAATGAAGGATCTCGTACCTACCATACTTGTAGTTGACGATTATGTTGAGAATACGCTTATTTTAGAGCAGTTTCTTCGCCATCAGGGATATGAGGTGATTGTAGCGCACGACGGCGAGGAAGCCGTTGAGGCGACGCAGAAATACGCGCCGGACGTCATCCTGCTTGACCTGATTCTTCCGAAAATGGACGGGTTTGATGTGTGCCGCAAGCTGAAGCAGGAGAGAAAGACGCGGCATATTCCGGTTATCATTATTACGGGGATGGCGGAAAAAGAGGCGAATGTTCGTGCTTTGGAAGCTGGTGCAGACGATTTTCTGATCAAACCGTTCGATTCGATTTTGCTTGGCGCCCGGATTCGGGCTTCGTTGCGCTCGAAACTCTTGCAGGACCAGATCAACGATTACCAGATGCGGCTCGAGATTTATAACGATACGCTTGAGCACCGGATCCAGGAGCGTACGCTTCAACTCACTCACGCCCAACAGATTACGGTGTTCAGCCTGGCCAAACTTTCGGAGTCGCGCGATACCGAAACAGGCGCCCACCTCGAACGCATCCGCTCATACACTCGCGAGATTGCGCAGGAAATCTACGACATCAAGGGCGGCCGGCCGTTCGGGGCGAATTTCATCACGGAGATCTACATGTCGAGCCCGCTGCATGATATCGGCAAGGTGGGTATTCCCGACCGTATCCTGTTGAAACCAGGCAAGTTGAGTGCAGAAGAGTTCGACATCATGAAAACGCACTCGGTAATCGGCGGGGACACGCTCCAGGCGGCCGACGAGGAAGCGGGACATGGCTCGTTTTTGGCGATGGGCCGGGATATCGCTTACTACCACCACGAGCGGTGGGACGGAAAAGGGTATCCGCGGGGCCTGGCCGGGGCATCGATTCCGCTTGCGGCGCGGATAGTGGCGGTGAGCGACGTGTACGACGCTTTGACCTCGAAGCGGCCGTACAAGGATGCGTGGCCTCACGAACGGGCGCGGAAGGTCATCGTGGAGGAACGGGGCAAGGCGTTCGATCCGGATGTGGTGGACGCGTTTCTGGCCCGTGAAGACATTATTCTGGCCATCAAATCAGATCTGGCCGATGTGGATTCAGCCACCCCGATTGTCAGGTTCAGCAAGATTCTGGAAGCCGCGGCCCACTGAATCTAAACGGCGCCGCCTTTGCCCATGTATTCCCTTCGTGCATTGCGGAACTTAACGCGGATCGAGGGGTCGTATGATGGGTCGTGGCTCTTGCGCCACTCGTCGATGAGTTGTTCGATGCGCATGTCGTACTGGGGCAAGTAGTTATTGATCAGGTACATGAGTTCCTGCCTGACCTTTTTGCACTTTGCGTCCCCCCCTTCGGCGCTGATCCGGCCGAGTTCCCTTCGTCCGGCCTCGACCTGGTCGCGGTATTTTCTATCTGCGCCTGCGTTTCCCGTGGTTGGGTGGACTTTGCGGTAGGCTTGCTTCCGGTTTTGGAGTTTTAATTCGCCTTTCTTTAACGCACGCATAGCAAATTCCTCCTGCAACCTTCCCCGTTACTTCAGTGATTATACTACACCTGCTATCCGGATGAAAAGCCCGCCCGGCGGCTTTGGCTTCTGTAAGGTGATGACAGTAAGAGACTTAATCGATCACATCCGGCTTATTTGGCGGGCAGAGGGGTTTTCAGGGTTTGCTGCCAAAGTTCCCAGGCGGGGCGGGACTTTCCTTCGCCGTCGAACAGGCCGATGTCTTTCCAGCAGATGTGCCAGGGGGGGCGGGTGTCTTTCAGTCCTTCCCACATCATGTCGTAATCGCGGTGCAGGAAAACGATGATGAAGCGGTATTCGTCTTTCTGGGCGGCATCAAACAGCGTTTGGAAATAGGTTTTCTGTTTTTCGGGCGTGCCGGGGGCTTGCGGCCAGATGCCGTTGTCGGTGGCTTCTGCGGGGAAGCCGGTTTCGCAGATGGCGACGGGTTTGTCGCCGGCGAATTTGCGCAGCCACTCGAATGCCTCGACGGGCCGCTCGGCGTTGGCCTTGTTGCCGAAAAACGAGTAAAAACTGATGCCGGCGATGTCGTTGATTTTCAGGAATTCCTTGACAAGCGCGCGGCGGTCTTCGGCGTCTTTGCGATTCTCGTCGAGCAGGCCGTGAAGCGTCAGCGTGGTGAAGACGGGCAAATCGGGGTGGTCTTTTTTGATGCCGGCGTAAACGTGTTTGTACAGCTCGACAAAATCGGGCCAGAGCTGCGGCGCGCTATTCAGCATCTCGTTGACTTCGATGCCGATTGCGAGGTAGTCGGGCTGAAACAGCTCGACCGCGCGGCGGCAATAGTTGAGATACGCCTTTTTGACGAGCGGGTCGGAAAACTTGCGTTTCTCGAAGCCCTCCGGGGCCTCTCCGACGCGCTGCATTGCGAGACCGTTCTTGTTGGTGTTGATGGGCGTTAGCGCGAGGTAGACTTTTGAAGCGGGCGGCATGTACTCGCGCGGGGGCGTGGTGTTGAAGGCCTTGTCGGGGAGGCCTTCCCAGTTTGCGTCGAGCGCATCGGCGATGGGGTTGTTTTCGATTGCTTCGGGCCAGGGCACGCAGCCGTCGATATGGTGGCCCACGATATCGCCGCCCTGTTTTGCGACGAACTCGAGGCTCTGCTCGCGCGTATTCTGCCCGTAATCCCACGGAAACGGCGTAAACCCGAGCCGGAACGGCCGGCTTTGGGCGTGGGCCGACATGGCTGTGAGCACGACAATCATCAATGCAAGCTTGGCAGTTCTCATTCTTCTCCCTTTCCTTCGCATGCGATGACCGTAAACGAGTACGGCGGAAAATTGAATTCGAAGCTTTTGCCGGCTTCAATCGGCGGCAGCTCTTTCACGTGAGCTTGCGGCAACTTGCGCAGCTTTGGAGCCGTCCAGATTGTGGGAACGGTTCTGCGGTCGCGCTGGCCGACGCCATCGCGCGCGGGCGCTTCGTACCACCCCGAGATGTCGCCGAAACCTTCAACGCCTTCGACTTGAAACACCCGCGCCCGGCCGCCGACGGTAAAGCCCGCAATATCGATCGTTGCGCGGACGGCAGCGGTGGGGTGGCGGTTGACGCACAACAGCGCCAGGCGTCCGGCCTCGCCGGTGGTGGCGGCGACGTCGAGCACGGGCACGTTGTGCTGCGGGGGAATCGAACCCATCGCCGGGTGGTCGAATTCCGGGCAATCGACGCGCGGCGCGTAGGCCTTTTTGCCGGAGAACCTGCGGTGGAGACCGAAAGCGGTTGCGGCGGGCATGACATGGACGTCGTTGCCGTCGCGGAACACGAACTGCGAGCCGGTCGGATACACGATGTTCGAGACGCCGACCTTGTTGCACAGCCGCAACAGCGAGTTCATCGTGCCGGCCACGAATAGCGCGCCGCGCAGGTTGTACGGGCCGGGTAGTGATTCCGGGTCGGTTTCCCAATCGGGCCGGCCTTCGAGCAGCCCCCACTCCTCAAAATGGAGTTTCGGCACGGGCTCCTCCCCCACTCGCTTCTCAAGTTTGCCGTAAATGCGCGTAAGTTCGGATTCGAGGAAGCGCGGCGCGGCGGCGCAGGCCGCCGCAAGCTCGTTCGGGTTCGAATTCATGGCGGGGAGGTCGGAAGGCAGCGGAATAAACGTGTAGAGGTGAACGGAATGGTACGAGTACGGCCGTTCGATTTTTTCGAACAGCGTCTGATCCCACTGGGGATGCCCCGGCACGGGCTGCGGCTCGTTGCCCACCAACACGAACTCGATTGAGGGATCGGCTTCGAGCATAGCTGTCATGAAGCGGTTGCAGATCTCCGCATATTCTTCCGGCGTGTGCTCGCAGGGGAAGCCGAACGTGTTGGCCTCGTTGCCCAATCCCCAGAGTTTGACGTTGTACGGGGCGGGATGGCCGTTGCGGGCGCGGACTTTCCCCCAGCGCGTTTCGGGGCCGCCGTTGCAGTATTCGACCCACTGCGCGGCCACGTCTTCGGCGAGCGTCGAGATGTTGACGGTCATTTGGACTTCGGCGCCGATGGCTTCGGCGAGGCGGCAGATTTCGTCGGTTCCGGTGTCCATGTCGTCGTAGTTTGACCAGGCGCGGTTGAGCCAGGGGAGTCGCTCGTCTTTCGGGCCGATGCCGCGGCGCCAGTCATAGGCTTCCGCTGCGCAGCCGCCGGGGAACCGCAGCAGGGCGAGGCCCATCTCTTGCAGTTGTGCCACGGCGCCGGCGTGCAATCCCTCGAAGTTTTCCGCCGGCATCAGCGACACCGCCGCCAAGCTATATCCGCCGGCGCCCTTTGTCCTGATGCGGAATTCGCCGTTTGCGGTGGTCCGGGGGAAGGCACCGCGGTAGGTGTACTCCCGCCACCCGCGGTGAAATTCTTCGCCCGTCGATACGAGCGCCATGTCCTCGCGCCCGTCGTCATCGGCCAGCGTAACCGAGATTTCTTCCGGGGGTTTGGCGATGCTGCGCAGGTAGAACGAGGCGACGTATTCGCGCCCGGCTTCCAGCGCGACGCGGTCCTGGCAGATGCCGCGCGTCTGGATTTCGGCGCCCGTGGCGAACAGGCTGCACGCCCAGGCGCCCGGCACGATCGAGTTGTACGAGCTGACGTATTCGAGGGGGCCGCGTTTTTCGCGCGGCGCGATCGGCCGCCAACCGAACGGCGTGCCTTCGCCGTCGAGATCGGTTATGTTGGCGAACTTGCGGTTGCGCAACAGTTGCGCGTTCAGGCCGCCCGAGAAATTCTCACCGATCAATTCCATCAGGCCCCCGTAAAGGCGCGGGGACACCTCGCCCACGAGTTGGCCGGGTTCCACGGTTACTTTAGCGCGCAACTGGTTCATCGGGGTCGGACCTCCGGCATCGGGCTGTTGGGCGGCACATGCAAAAGCAAACAAGATCGAGCAACCGAGCAGGCGCTTCATGGTTGAACGACCACGACGCTGTACACGTCGAGTTCGGGCAAGGTGAACTCGAGCCATTCACCTTCGGTTCTTACATCGAGCGGTTTTGTGTCGTGGATGTCGTCAAAATCCGGCGAGTAAATTCTGGCGGATGGGGCATCCTTCATGAAGGCGGGCCGTTTCAGGCGCACTTGGACGTCTTTTTTCGGTCGCATCTTTCCGGTTTCTTTGTCATAGTCGCTGTTGATGAGATGAACAACGGCGCGCTTTGCACCGGGTTGGTAGCGTGGATAAACCGACAGCGTGCGGTCCGCGCCCGGCGCTTCGAGTGTCGGCTCCGCGTGCTCGCGCACCAGCGATGCCAGCCGTGCGCGCAACCCGTCGTCGAACGTGCGGCTGTACGCGGCGGCAATATCCGAGTCGCCGCTCTTTTCGAGAAGCACGAACTCTCCTTTGCCTGGTTCTTCGCCTTCGAAGCCGGCCGCGTCGGGCGTGATGAGCGTTCCGCCGCCGGCGACGTATGCAACGAGCGCCTGGCGCTGGGTGTCGGCCAGATGCGACGCGGCCGGGGCGATCACGGCGTCGTAGGCTCGCAGGTCATCGGCCCTGAGCGTCGCCGGCACGAAATCCGTGCCGCCGTCCACGACCACGTCGAACGGTATGTTCGATTCGGCGAGGGCCGTTGCGGCGCCGACGTAGGTTTCGGTGCGCGTGCGCATACCCTCGTTCTCGATGTAGAGGACGGCCACGTTCGCGCCCGTTTCCCAAGCCGGCTCGAAAATGTCGCGGTGGCCGCGGATGAACTGCTGGCACCGGAAAACGGGATTCCACAACGGCTCTGTTTGGGGAAAGAAAGCGGTTTGGAAGTAATTGACGTAGTGGCAGCCGTTGGCGTTGGCTTCGGCGGCCATGGCGTAGAGATAGACGCCGTGGTTGCTCTTGCCTTCCATATACTCGGCTTCCCAGCCGTGGACACGCGGGTACATGTGAATGACGGCGGAGGGCAAGTCGTAAGAAGCCGCGGCGAGCCTTTCCTGCGCCACCCATTTGCCTCGAGGGAGCATCTCGGCGTCCGCGTCTTCACGGGCATTCTCGAACGCGAGGAAGTCCAGCACCTGCGTCCACTTTTGACCGTTGAGCCAGTGGCCGCCGGCCCAGGCGTTCAGGCCTGCCTTGGAAATGTTGCCGACAATCGGCACAACCCGGCCTTTCTTTTTCATATAAGCGCGAAGATCGGTGGCGAGACCGAGGCGTGACTCGTATGATTTGCGCTCCTGCACGCGCCACAGCTCCTTGAACAGCGGCGAGGTGTCGGGCCAGAGTTTCATGCGCTGTCCGGTGAGGGCCTTGGCAAAATCGAACGTGTCCAGGTCGTCGATGCCGAACTTTTCTTCTAACTGTGCGGGCGTAAACTTCGCGCGCAGGTGATTGCGGTAGGCGTCGAGGCAGTATTCGCAAAATCCGGGCTCGTTGCTCCAATAGAAGCAGGCCTCGTTGCCGGCGAACTCGTCAATCAGCAGCAGATCGGCCCCGGCGTCGTAGGCTTCCGTCAACACCTGGTAAAGCACGTCGCGGTAGATCGGGTTGTTGACACACATGAAGTACGTCCCATCGCCGCTCGGGTCCCAGTAGGCGCGCTTGCCGTCGGCGCCGACGCAGGCGCCGATCTCCATCTCCGGGAATCGCGTGCGCAGCATCAGGTTGCCCGCAACACCCGTCATCGATCCCGGAACCAGCAGGCCTTCGGCGTGCGATGCCTCGACATAGTCTTTCATGCTCGGGTAACTGTACTTGACCGGATACTCGCCCGGCGCGCTTTCCACATGCGTGGAGCTGCGGACCGCCTCGGCCTGGCCGAAACCCGCCCAAAGGCCGTTGACCGTCCAGCCTTTCTCCGCGGCCTGCGCCGGGTCCAGGGGCAGCATGCCGTAAGTCTGCACCCGGCTGTAATCCAACGCCCGCGCGGCCAGGGGCGCCGACACGAGTAGTAAACTCATCAGAATTGGAAAAGTTTTTTTCTTCGCCATACCATTCTCCCGGAAGTCAAAGACCTACTTCTTTTGCAGAATAACGGATTAATGCGGCTTTTGCAATAGAATTTGCAAAAGACTCAGGGCGCGCGCTGGCGGAATGGGGTGCATGGGCCGTATGGAACGTGGTGCGCGATTGCGGAGTGTTTCTTGACGGTTGATGGCGGTTGCAGTATGCTGGCCGCGGGAGCCAATTTTTGCTGGCCAAGGAGGGAAATGAAAGGCAAAGACCGGGTCTTCGACTTTCTGGAAAACCGCATAATCACTCATTACACGGCGGCGCAGATGATCCTGGAGGGGCGGATGCCGCCGCCGCGGACGGCGATTGTTTATCCCACGTACGTTTGCAACCAGAACTGCCTGTGGTGCGAGTATGCCGAAGACAATGCGGCGTTCAACAACATCATGGCGGGGGACAAACTGCGTGAGCTGATTTTCGATCTGCGCGAGCTGGGCGTGCGGGGCGTGGAGTTTTGCGGAGGCGGCGAGCCGACGCTTCACCCGGCGTTGCCGGGGCTTGTGCGCGAGATGAAAGGGGGGGGGGTCGGCGTGGGGCTGCTGACAAACGGGACGCGCGTCAAGGGCGAGTTGGCCGAGGCGCTGGCCGACTGCGCCAGCTACGTCCGGGTCGGGTTCGACAGCGCGAACGAGGACACGTTCAACCGGGTCAAGCGGCCGAAGAGCGCGGAGGCGTCTTTTGCGGCGGTTTGCGACAACGTGCGGGGCCTGATTGCGTTGCGCGGCGAACGCGGCGGGCGCGTGCTGGTGAGCATGAAGGTGATGCTGTCGTCGGACAACTATACCGAGGTGGAAGGTTGCGTGAAACTGGCGCTGGAACTGGGCGTGGATTCGATCCAGTTCAAGGCGGCGCGGCTTTGCGACACGGAATTGCAGCCGCACGAGGCGGAGTATGTCTGCAAGGAGCTGGCGCGGATGCGCGAGCAGCATCCGGGACTGCCGATTGTGGGCGGGCCGGCGAAAAAGAACATGACGCAGCAGTGCTGGCTGACGCCGATTCAGGTCATGGTGGACACGTTCGGGGATGTGTTTTTGTGCTGCTACTACCGGCACCGGAAAGACACGCACCGGTTCGGCAACGTTTTCGAGCAGCCGTTGAAGGATATCTGGTACAGCGAGCGGCATTGGGAAGCCATCCGGGGGATCAAACCGGCGGAGTGCAACCTGCTGGACTGCCGGTTCGTTCATTACAACAAGATCATGTCGGAGTTGATGATCAACGATGACGCCCAACTCGATTTTATTTAAGAGAATTCCGGTCGGAAGAAACGGCGTTGCAGAGCGAAAGGCTGCGGCGTTTTGAAGGTTTTGCTTCTCAACCCGCCGGGGCCGTTTTGCCGTGCCGGATCGCGATGGCCGCACTCGCGGCGCGAGGGTTCGGTTGGCATTGATTATCACCCGTTCCCGTTCGCACTGGCCTATGCGGCGTCGCGCCTCATCCATGACGGGCATAAGGTGGTGTTCATCGACTGCATCGCCACGGGTATGGATAACGAGGCGCTGAAGAAGGCCGCGGCCGAGTTCGGGCCTGACGTGTGCGTGATGGAAACCAGCGCGCCGAGTTTTGCCGCCGACAAAGCGACTGCGGAGGAGTTGGGCGTGCCGGTGGTCGCGGTGGGCGCGCACGCGACGGCGACGCCCGCCGAACACCTTGGCGCGGGGTTCAGCGCGGTAATCTTAGGCGAATATGACCAAGTAATCTCGCAAGTCGGGACGCCCCCCGGCTTTTGTGAAGATCCGCCGCCGTGGCTGTGGCTGCCGGATCGCCCGGCGACGGAGCACGCGCCGCTCGTGAGCGAGCTTGACGCGATCCCGCCGCCGCCGTGGCGGTTGATGCCGATGGAGAAGTACAACGATCCGATCTGCCTGGGGCGTTCGGTGACGGTGCTGTCGTCGCGGGGTTGTTCGCATCATTGCGAGTTTTGCACGCTTGCACCGTACCACGGCGCGCCCAACTACCGCATGCGCAGTCCGGCGGCGGTTTGCGATGAGATTGCCCAGCTTATCGACCTTTACGGGCCGGCCGAGATCTATTTTGACGATGATTCAATCACGTTGAGCCGGGGGCACATCCTTGGGCTTTGCGACGAGTACCGGGCGCGCGGGTTCGGGTTGCCGTTCTGCTGCATGGGGCACGCCACCGTGAAGCGCGACGTGCTCGAGGCGATGGCGGGGGCGGGGTGCCGGGCCTACAAGTTCGGTGTCGAAAGCGCCGACCCGGAGGTGCTGCGGCGCATCCCGAAGCACATCTCGCTCGAAGACGTCGAGCGGACCGTGCGCGATTGCCACGCGCTCGGTATTCAGACGCACGCGACTTACCTGCTCGGATTGCCGGGCGAGACGCGGGAAAGCGCGCGGCGCACGGTCGAGTTTGCCTTGAATTTGGGCACGCACACGCTGCAGTTCGCCATCGCGACGCCTTACCCCGGCACCGCCCTTTACGACAGGGCCAGGCGCGAAGGGTGGCTCACCAAGGAGAGCTGGCTCGACTTCGATCCGGCGGGCGAGGCGGTGTTGTCGTACCCCGGATATTCGGCGGCGGACATCGTCGAGATGCACGATTTGGCGTGGCGCCGCTGGCAGCGGCACATGCTGCTGCACCGGCCGTCGACGCTGTTGCATCACTTCCGCAACGCCTACCAGCGCGAGGGCGTGAGCGGCGTGCTGCGGCTGGGGGCTTACGGGGTGCGGCGGCTGGCTGCGGCAATCGGAGCGCGCCCATGAGGGTGGCGCTGATAAACCCGGCGACGCCGCGCGCGCTGAAGAAGGAAAACCTGGGGCTGGCTTATCTGGCCGCGACGCTGGAGGCGGCCGGGCACAAGGTGCGGGTGCTTGACGAGGTTGCGGGGCGCGATGTCGGGGCAGGTTTAGACGATTTCCGGCCGGATCTGGCGGGGATCTCGTTTATGACGATGTACGCGCCGCGGGCTTACCGGTTGGCTGACGATATTCGCGGCCGGGGCATACCGGTTGTGCTCGGCGGGGCGCATCCGACCGCGCTGCCCGAGGAAGCGATCGAACACGGCGACTGCGTTGTGCGCGGCGAGGCCGAGTTGACGTTGCCGCGCCTGATCGATTCGGGCCGGTTGGAAGGGGTTGTTGAAGCCGAACCGCCGGGCGATTTGGATGCGTTGCCGATGCCGCGGCGCGATGCGCTCGACCTGGAGTTTTACGCGCGGAGCGGCGAGGAGATCGCCGGGCTTTCGTACCGGACGCTGGGAGTGATCACGAGCCGCGGGTGCCCGTACCGGTGCGATTTCTGCATCAACTCGAAAAGGCAGGCGCCGCTGCGGTTTCACAGTCCGGAACGCGTGCTGGAAGAGATCGAGCACGTCGCCGGGCGTTACAAGATCCAGGCGGTGGCCTTTTACGACGAATTAATGGCCACGGACGCGGATCGGTTCCGGGCCATTTGCGAGGGCATGATCGGGCGCGGGCTGAACCGGCTGCGCTGGGAATGCCAGGCGCATCCGCGGCTGATCCGGCCGGACATGCTGGGCCTGATGAAGCGGGCCGGCTGCGTGCAGGTGGCCATCGGGTTCGAAAGCGGCAGCCAGGCGATTCTGGACCGCATCCACAAAAGCACGCGGGTCGAGTCGAACCTGGACATCGCGGCGAAAGTGCGCGAGGCGGGGCTGCGGCTGCGGGGATGTTTCGTGATTGGCGTACCCGGCGAGACGCGGGAAGATATCGCGCGGACGGAAGACTTTATTCGCGATGCGCGGCTCAATTTTGCATCGTTGCATTTTCTTACGCCCTACCCCGGAACGGAGTTGTTCGGACGTTACGAGGCGCAGATTCACGAGCGCGGGCCGGATTGGTCGAAGTTCACCACGGGGGATCCCGACGCGTTCACTTGCAACGACGCCATTCCGCCGGCGGAATTGAAGGCGACGTATGAAGAGTTATGCGCGCGGCAGGCGTTGCGCAATTATTCGCTGGGGGACATGGCGCGGCGGGCGCTGAAAAACCCGCGGCACGCGCTGCATGTGTTGAAGAAGCTTTTGTGATGGGGCAAAAGGACAAAAAGGACGTAAACGACAAAAACGACGTAAAGAAAAGCCCTTTCACGACGTGTATTTCCTTCAGCCATTCTTTGACTTATGATTCAGCCTGCCCGATGGCACATAATGCTTTGCTGGAGTGCGTCAGGTGAAAACGATTCTAATTTGGGCATTGGCTTTTGGTTGCGTTGGGGGGACTTTTGCCCTGCTTTGGCCGCGACAGTCGGTGAGCGAGGCGGAGCGGCGCGCTGTGGAAGAGGGCCGGGTGGTGGTGACTTACTGGGACCGCCACCAGGGTCATGAGCACGAGATGCGGCGGGCTCTGATCGACGAGTTCAACGAGAGCCAGAACGAAATCTACGTGCGTGCGATTTCCGTCGGGTACAACAGCATCATGGAGAAGCTGCTGACGTCGATCGCGGGTGGCGCGCCGCCGGATATTTGCAGTCTTGATGACATCATGTCGATCCAACTGGCCAAGCAGGGTTGTCTGATGCCGCTGGACCCGTTCATGGAAGGCGAACCCGAGCTGGCCGCCGACAAGTACTTCGAATTTGCGCGAAAAGCCGTGACGGCCGACGGTCACGTATGGGCCGTGCCGACCACGACGGACGCGTATTGCCTGCTTTGGAACAAGGCGGCGTTCCGGGCGGCGGGACTTGATCCGGAGCGGCCGCCGCGGACGTTCACCGAACTGCACGAGTACGCCGAGCGCCTGACGATCCGCGACGGCAACACGCTGACGCAGGTGGGGTTCATCCCGTGGCAGCCGTGGGACATGTCGGGCATGTGGTCGCTGCTGTTCGGCGGGAAGCTGTACGACGAAAAGACGGGGCTCGCCGTGTGCGGGGACGACCCGGGGATGCTGCGGATGATGCGCTGGCAGCAGAGTTTCGGGATCGATCCCGGCGGCGGGGACAACCCGCCGTACGCGATGGACCCCGAAGCGATAAGCTCGTTCACGCGGGGACTCGGCGCGTATATGAGCGCGAACAACCCGTTTTATTCGGGCAAGATCGCCATGACGGCCGAGGGCGAGTGGCAGGTGACGTTCATTCCGAAGTATGCGCCGAACCTTGACTGGGGCGTGGCGCCATTGCCGATGCCGGAGGGCGTCGAGCCGACGGTGATGGGTTGGCCTTGCGTGGCGGACGGCATTCCGCGGGGCGCGCGGCATCCGGAGGCGGCATGGAAGTTCGTGAAATGGTTCAACACGCCGCGGCCGGGCGGGGGCACGTCGCCAGTGAGCGATTATTGCTACGCGATCCATAACATCTGCCCGCGAAAAGAGGATGCGGTGCAGAAGCGGTTCGTGGGGAACCCGAAGTTCAAAGTTTTCGTGGACGAGCTTTTCCGGCGGAAGGTGGTGAGCCTGCCGGTGATGCCGCTCACGCAGTTTTACATGGAAGAACTGGAGCGCCAGCGCGAGCGCGTCGTTTTCAGGAAAACGACGGCGGAAGAGGCGTTGAGGGAAATCGAGACGAACCTCAACAAGGAGTTGGTGAAGCTGCGGCGGTTCGGGGAGGCCGGCGGATGACGCGGCAGGAAAAAAGGAACCTGCGCAACGGGCTGCTTTTTGCGAGCCCGTATATCGCGGGGTTTCTGATGTTCACGCTCTATCCGATTGCCGCCAGCTTTTATTACAGTTTTTGCCAATACAACGTGGTGCGGCCGCCGGTTTGGATCGGGCTGGAGAACTACCACGCGCTTTTTTTCGAAGATCCGCGGTTCTGGAAATCGCTCTATAACACGCTTTATTTCACGGGATTAAGCGTGCCGCTTTCGCTGGCGTTCAGCATCGGGCTGGCGATGCTGCTGAACCGTAAAATCCGCGGCATGGGCGTTTACCGGACGATATTCTTCCTGCCGACAATCGTGCCGATCGTGGCGTCGTCGGTGTTGTGGCTGTGGGTGCTTAACCCGGACAGCGGGCTCATCAACGGCATGTTGCGGCAGATCGGCATCGAAGGGCCGGGGTGGATCGCCAGCGAGCATTGGGCGAAACCTTCGCTGGTTCTGATGAGCCTTTGGAGCGTCGGCGGGGCGATGGTGATTTTCCTGGCGGGCCTTGCGGAAGTGCCGCAGACGTTGTACGAGGCGGCCGACATCGACGGGGCCGGCCGGTGGACGAAGTTCCGGCACGTAACGCTGCCCATGCTGACGCCGGTCATCCTGTTTAACCTCGTCATGGGGCTGATCAACTCGCTGCAGTATTTCACGCAGGTGTACGTCATGACGGGCGGAAAAGGGACGCCCGTCGACAGCACGATGTTCTACCCGCTTTACCTTTACCGGAACTCGTTTTACTACCTGCGGATGGGTTACGCATCGGCGATGGCGTGGCTGTTGTTTCTGGTGATTTTGGCAGCCACGCTGGCGCTGCTGGCGTCATCGAAGCGGTGGGTGCATTACCATGGGGAATGAGCAACCGGGACGATTGGGACGATTGGGACAGTTGGGACAATTGGGACGATTGGGACATAGAACCAGCGCAGCACCACGGGATAAGAGATGGGGGCCGCATGTTGTGTTGGTTCTAGCGTCGTTGCTTTTCAGCGCGCCGTTTCTTTGGATGGTGTCGACGTCGCTGAAACCTGAGTCGCGTATCTTTCCGCAACCGGGCCAGCCGCCGCAGTGGCTGCCGACGACGGAACGCACGGACGATGCGGACCGCCGGCTGGTTGTGTACGACGGCGAGAGCGGCGTCGAGGCCGGCGTCGAGGAAAACGGGATGCATGTTTTGCTCGTGGGCGGCCGGGAGGTGCGGGCGTGGCCGGAAGATTTCGATATCCAGCAGAAACTCGGGTTCCACTGGCAGAACTACGTCGATGCCTTCAAGAAAATGAATTTTTTACTCAACCTTCGCAACACGCTGTTCATCTGTCTTTCTTGCGCGTTCGGCTGCATCGTGTCTTCGTCGCTGGTGGCTTACAGTTTTGCCCGGATCCCGTGGCGCGGGCGGAACGTAATTTTTGTGCTGGTGCTGGCGACGATGATGCTGCCGTACCAGGTGACGCTGATCCCGATGTTCGCCGTTTTCAGCAAGCTCGGCTGGGTGGGCACGTTCAAACCGCTGATTCTGCCGGCCTTCTTCGGGGTTCCGTTCTACATATTCCTGCTCCGCCAGTTTTTCATGGGCATCCCGCACGACCTCAGCGCCGCCGCAAAAATCGACGGCTGCTCGGAGTTTGGAATTTTCTGGCGCGTCATCCTGCCGCTGTCAAAACCGGCGCTGGCCACCACGGGCCTGTTCATGTTCCTGTTCCAATGGGGCGACTTCCTCAACCCGCTCGTCTATCTCCAGGACGACCGCCAGTACACGCTGGCCGTGGCGCTGCAGCAGTTCCAGAGCGCCCACGAAAACCTGTGGGGGCCGCTGATGGCCATGTCCACCGTCATCACGCTGCCCATCGTCGTGCTTTTCTTCCTCACGCAGAAAACCTTCATCCAAGGCATCACGCTCACGGGCCTGAAGGGCTGACACTCAAAGAAAACAAACCTGGAGGTCGTCGATAACATCAACACTTGTACAACTTGACCTCAAATCGAAAGGCCACTAGAATGGGATCCACTGGCGCATAGTTTTTTCGAACCAACTGAACCTGGGAACAGTTTCGGCAAGACAACTTCTGGAGGACTAATCATGCGGCGCTTGGCACATTTTTTTGGGGCATTGGCTTTAGTCTGTTCACTTTGCACCGGCGCATGGGGGCAAGTAGGCGGCTATGGTTCAGTGGAAACGGTCGGCACAGGGTCTGACGAGATCACACTGGTGAAAGTCGGGGGCACGCGGTACCAGATGGGCTACTGGTACGGCTACCTGGTGGCCGACCAGATCGCGGCCTGCACCGCGCTTTTTGACGGCGCGTTTACGGCGCAGCAGTATGCCGACGCGGCGGCGGCAATGTGGAATTCTTCCTTCTTCGACACCGCCGCCTACGAATCCGAGATCACCGGGATGGCCGACGGGTGCGCGGCAAACGGGCACTCAGAAGTCACGTTCGACAAGATACGCAACCTGACGCTGCTCCCCGACATGTCCGAGGTTGGATGCGGCCTTTATGCGCTATGGGGCGACGCCACAAAAGACGGCCATCTCTACCAGCTCCGGAACCTGGACTGGTCAATGAACACCGGCGCGCAGAATTATCCCGTGGTGGTCATCTACGATCCGGTTGACGGGCACCGGCACGCCACGGTTGGTTTCGCCGGAATCGTGGGCGGCGTAGTGGGCGGCATGAGCGAAAAAAGCATTGCGCTCAGCCAGATCATGGGCGGGTTCGGCGACGCGGAGGGCACGCCGCCCATCCCGTTCCCGGGCATCCCGTTTTCGTTCCTGCTGCGCGACTGCATGTACCACGACTCGACCTTGCAGGAGGCGCTCGACCGGATCGAGGACGCCACGCGCACCAACGAGTACCATTACTGCATCAGCGGCAAGGACGCCGAAGGCAACGACGACGCGCGGCTGCTGTTCACGAGCAGCACGCGGTTCGACGAGTTTGCCGGCGGCGAGGAAGTTCTCCCCCATCCCTTCTATGATCCTATCTACATTCCCATGGCGGATGCTGTGTATTGGAAACGTCACGACGGCGGCGCCTACGCCACGCCTGGGCCGGAAGATCCCGCCAAAAAAGGCAACCAGACGCTGTACGCGGCCATTAGTGCACGGTACGGGAATATCGGGCCGGAAGAGGCCATCGAGATAGCGCGGGCAGATGGAGTGGGCAGCACGGTGGTCAGTATTGTGTACGATACCACGGCCTTGAAATTCTGGGTGGCGTACGCCGACGGGCCCATCGATCCGGCCACGAACCAGGGTTACGTCGAGTTCGACCTTAACCCGCCGAGTTACAGCCTGGGAACAACTACCGATTTGCTTGACTCGGCGTTTTATACCGGCCAACCCGAAGACGGATCCAATGTTGCCGGCCGGCAGGCCTATTGGGGCCGGACCTCGAACGACGGTAAGACGGTAGCCTTTTTTGCGGTGAACACGGCCACGCAGTATCTGGCAGTTTTCCTGGTAGACGTGGGCGATCCGTCAAGTTGGCGGCGTTTGACGGCAGACTTGCCGTATACGCCAAGCGGGCCGATTTATTGGACGCCCGACGATCTTTACCTGATAGCGGGGCCGTTTCGTATTCCGGTGGCCACGGGTGAGCTTATGACGCCCGCTGTTCATGGTTATGTTCTGAACGATACGAGCTTGACGCGGCTGCCGTCGCAAAATTGGATGATCTGTTATGCGCCTTCCGGAACCACTCATGGGGATCTGGCGGCCGTACCAATCTGGGCGGACGGCCAGGCCGATCCCACACGCGAACCGGTCGTTTTAACGGACTTTTACAAAGTTGGTGTCCGGCCGGATTGGCCTGCCATCGCGCCTGACGGCAGCCGAATCGCGTTTGCTCATTATGAAGGCGGCACGCCGGATATCGGAGACGTTTACGCGCTCGACAACGTTGCATCGCTGATTTCGGCGCCGAAGATTTCGGGCACGCAGACCTCTTCCTTGGCTCCGGTTTCGCTGAGCGACCCGAACATTGTTCCCATTCGCACAACCGAAACCCCCAACTACGCGCACGTGCCCTCGTTTTCCGAGGACCTCAGCCTGATCTTCTTCACCGAGGACCATAACAACGTGTTCGAGAACGGGGACTTTTTCAATACCATGGCGGCGGCGGATTTCGACATGATGCTTTCCAAATCCGACGGGACAGGCGAGGACGTGCGGTTCGAGCAACCGGGCAACCAGTTTCTGAGCAGCGTCACGCCGGGCGGCATCCGGCTGATTTACGGCTCCGAGGTTGGCGGCGCCATGCATCTTTACGCCACCACGCTGAACATCTCGACGCCGGTTGTCGGGGTTCCGTATGGCGATCTGGCGAATAACGACATCGAAACCACCGAGCCGCAACAGGCTTCCGACGCCAGCGGGACGGTCGTAGACGTACCTGCGAGCACGGTAATTGATTTCCCGGCGGGCGCGACGCAGCAGATCGAGATCTCGACGCCGGTCGATCCGGCCGACATCCCCACCGTTACCGGCGTGGAGGGCCTTCCGGTGGTGCGCGAGTTCGGGCCGGACGGAACCACGTTCGGCTCGCCGGTGACGATCACGGTTTCTTACACGGACGCGGAGGTGGCCGGTTATAACGAGGCGAACCTGAAGGTGTTCATGTACAACAGCGGCACCGGCTTGTTCGACATCGAGGTCACCACGATTACCAACCGCGACCTCGTGAACAACACCATCTCGTTCACGGTCGATCATTTCTCGAAGTACGGCCTGGGCGCCGAAATCGACACCGACGGCGACGGTATTCCCGATGCCACGGATACCGACGACGACAACGACGGCCTCGACGATACCTCCGACCCGTATCCGCTTGATACGGACAACGACGGCGTCGACAACGACGCCGATCCCGATGACGACAGCGACGGCATACCCGATGGCGACGACACCTACCCGCTCGACACGGATAATGACGGGGTCAACAACGCCAGCGACCTTGACGACGACGGCGACGGCATATTGGATGACGTCGATCCCTCGATTCTGGATACGGACAATGACGGCCTGACAAACGATGTTGACGCCGATGACGACGCGGATGGGATAGCCGACGCCCAGGATGGTTACCCGTTGGACACCAACAACGACGGAGAACGTAACGAAACCGACACCGACGATGACGGCGACGGCATATTGGACACGGAGGAGGGCACCGAGGATCCCGATGGCGACGGGATCATAAACATGCTCGACACCGACTCGGACGGCGACGGCGTGTCGGACGAAATGGAAAACCTGTTGAACACCGACCCGTACGATATCGAAAACCCGAACTCGCTTCCGCTGTCCTGGTGGCTTGCGGCCGCCGGCCTGGCCGCGGCTGCGGCAAACAGATTGCGCCGACGAAGCTCTCGAAAATAAGTCGAGCGGCGGAAGCAGGCGCGCCGGTTTTTGGGGCTGAGTCCGGCTTGACAGGTGATTTTTGCGTGTGATACCATTTATTTCCGCTATGAGCGGGAGTAACTCAGTGGTAGAGTGCAACCTTGCCAAGGTTGACGTCGCGGGTTCAAATCCCGTCTCCCGCTCCATTTTCGTTTAACACGCGCTTAGGATGGGCCGCTAGCTCAGTTGGTAGAGCAGGGGACTCTTAATCCCAAGGTCGCAGGTTCGATCCCTGCGCGGCCTACCATACTCCCTCCTCGCCACTTTCCAACGGAATAAACGGCGGGAACCTGCCGGTTAATCTTGTATAGCCTCTGAGAATACTGTCCGTGTTGAATTCTTTTCGTGCACGCGTGTACAATCTGTCGGCAATGAGGAGTTAAGCCGAGGGTCAGCGAGGCGCGACTTCGATAAGTTGGCGGGCCAGGTGATTTTGGCCCACCCTTTTTCTGTTAGGCGTAGGGGCGGCGGAACAGCCGCGCGCTTCGGACGCGTTTTTTCTCTAAGCCAGACTGGGCGAGTGGCGGAATTGGCAGACGCGCTGGATTTAGGATCCAGTATCGCGAGATGTGCGGGTTCAAGTCCCGCCTCGCCCACCAACCGCGGGTACTGATTTGCAATGACTGACGACGACACCAAAAAAGAACCTGAAACTCCGGAAGAGACTTCACCTGAACCGGCGGAAACGCCCGAACCCGCAGTCGAACCCGAGGGCGTGCCTGAGCCCGAAGCTTCGGCCGCCGCGGCCGCCTTGGAAGCCGCCGCCGAAGAGGAAGAGGAAGAAGAATTTAAGTTTGTCGAAGATCCCAGCTTCGACATCGACTACAAGGGCGACTGCGAGTACGAGGTGAAGGTTACGATTCCGCCGGCGAACACGGCTAAGGTCAACGAGGACGTGTTCGAGGAAATTCGAAAGGAAGCGGAAGTTCCGGGGTTCCGGCGAGGCCGCGCTCCGCGGAAGCTGCTCGAGCGGAAGTTCGGCAAAATCGTACGCGGCGAAGTCGAGCAAAAGCTGGTGAATGCGGCTTTCGACAAGCTGGTGAAAGACAAGGACCTTGACCCGCTTACGGTTCCCGAGGTCGATGGGCTCGAGGAAGAAGTCGAGCGTAAACCGGACGAGGCGATGGTTTTTACGCTGAAATTCGAGGTTCGTCCGCGGGTCGAGCTTGGGAAATATCGCGGCATAGAAGTCGAGCGGCCCGTGTTTAAGGTCGAGGATAAGGAAATCGACGACACGATCGAGAATATACGGTCGCGTTTCGGCGTGTATGAAACAGTTGAAAAAGGCAAGGCCGAAGACGGTGACCAGGTGGTGATCGATTTCAAGGGCACCATCGAAGGCGAGGAGTTCGCGGGCGGCGCGGCAAACGACTACCCGTACATCCTCGGCACGAAACGGTTCTTCCCTGAGTTTGAAGAGGCCCTTTTGGGCGCGGAACCGGGCAAGACGGTTAACGCGGAGGTGACGTTCCCCGAAGATTACAGCGCCGAGCACGTGCGCGGGAAGAAGGCCGATTTCGCGATCACCATCAAAGAACTCAAGCGGCGCAACGTGCCCGAACTGACCGACGATTTCGCCAAACAGGCCGGCTACGAGAGCATTCAGGACATGCGCGACAAGGTTGCCGCGGGCCTGAAGGAGTCGGCTTCGAGCGAGGGCAATTCGATTGCCGAACAACGCGCGTTGCAGCAGATCGTTGAAGCAAGCTCGTTCGAGATCCCGAAGTCGCTTATCGACCGGATGAGCCACGGGATCTATGAGGAGCGCGTCGATGAACTCAGGCGGCAACGGGTGCCCGCGAGCCAGATTGCCGAGCGCGAGGAAGAAATGCGCAAGCAGGCGCGGGAGCATGCGGAGCGGCAGATTAAGGTTTGGAACGTGCTTCAGGAGATTGCAAAGGCCGAAGGCGTTCAAGTGACGGCGGAAGATTTCGAGCAGGAAGCGCAGGCCATCTCGCAGCGCAGCGGGGCGAACGTCGAGGACATCGCCCGCTACATGGGCGAGGAAGAAATGCGCGACCGTTACGCGATGCGGTTCCTGCAGAACAAGACGCTGGGCGTCGTCATGAGCCACGCGGAACTCAAGGACAAGGAGCTGACTCCGGAAGAGTTCCAGAAAGAAGTCGAGGCCGAGGACTCCGAGGAGGCCTGATTCTAAATGGATGTTGACAACGTTTTTATTTACGAGCAATCCACCCGCGGCGAGCGGCAGTATGACATCTACTCGCGGTTGCTCGCGGACCGGATTATCTTCATGGGGTACCCGATCACGGACGAGGTGTCCAATTACGTCATCGCCCAGATGATGTTTTTGGAGGCCGAAGACCCTGACAAGGACATCAACCTTTACATCAACAGCCCCGGGGGGAGCGTCACCGCGGGGCTGGCCGTGTACGACACGATGCAGTTCATCAAGCCCGACATCGTCACCATCTGCATCGGCCAAGCCGCCAGTATGGCGGCCGTGTTAATGGCGGCGGGGACGAAAGGCAAGCGGTTCGCGCTGCCCTACAGCCGGTTTTTGCTGCACCAGCTTAGCGCGGGCGTCCAGGGGGCCGCTTCCGACATCGACCGGCAGGCGCGCGAAATCGTCCGTATCGGCGATATCATCGACGAGATCCTCGTCAAACACACCGGCCAGCCGGCCGAAATCATCCAGCGCGACAGCGACCGCGACTTTTTCATGGGCGCCGAAGAAGCCAAGGCTTACGGGCTGATCGACGAGGTGTTCGTCCGGGAGAAGAAAGCTTCTTCGGGCGACTCAAAAAAATAGCCTCCGTCTTGCGCGCCGGGTGAGGCACTTTCCGTGGCTTGACGCCTTGAACGAAACGATCAAGAATATTCAATCAAGCCCGGCCTGCGCTCTTGGGTAATGAACTTTTCAGCTTTACCGGGGATAGAATCTTTAGTTGGACGCATTGGAGGAGAATTCATAAATGTCCACGCGGCGAGGTTTTCTGAAGCATGCGGCGCTGGCTGCGTCCGCTGTCACGGCAGGAAGTTCTGCCGCGGCAGTCGAAGCGGGCGAAACGGCTTCGGCTGGGCAAGTAGCCTGGAAGCGCCATGTGCCGTTGCGTTACGAATGTGATGTTGCCGTTGCGGGCGGCGGCATTGCCGGGGTGACGGCGGCGATTGCGGCGGCGCGAAATGGGGCGCGGGTGATCCTGGTGGAACGGTTCGGGGTTACCGGCGGCAATGCGACGGTTGGCGGCGTGGGCTCGTTTTGCGGGGAGACTTCGGGGCAGGGCGCCGTGTTTGACGACATTATCAGCGCCCTTCAGACGTTCGACGCTATCGCTCCGTACCAGCCCTACGAAGAAAAAGGTTCGCGCGTGTTCGATCCGGAGATCCTGGCGGTCGTGTTGCAGGAACTGCTGCTCAAGGCCGGCGTCAAATTGCTGCTGCACACGCAGTTCGTCGACGCCAACGCCGGCAACGGCGGCATCGGCGAATGCATCGTTTGCGGGCCGAGCGGGCCGGAGGCGCTTCGCGCGGCGCAGTACGTCGATTGTACCGGCGAGGCCGCGCTCGCAAAGGCCGCGGGATTCGAGACGGTGAAAGGCCGGCCCGAAGACGGCTTGCAGTTGCCGATGTCGATGATGTTTTTCGTGCGGCACGTCGGCGAGTCCGACCGCCAACGCCAAGTCCCCGAGGGCTGGTTCGGCAAGATCGACGACAAGGCCGATTTACCCATGACGAGCATATGGCCGAACGGCCCCGGCTCGAACGCGCTGAAAATCAAGGTGCCGAAGTTCGACGCGTCCGATACCGAGTCGATGACGGCTGCCGAAATCCGGGCGCGCCGCCGGATGATGGAGGTGCTCGACTACTATCAGCGCAACACCGATAAGCCATGGCTGCTCGACCATGCGGCCGCGCGCATCGGCATCCGGGAAGGGCAGCGCGTGGTGGGCGAATACGTGCTCAAGCTCGACGATCTCAGGGCCGGCAGGAAGTTCGACGACGCCATCGCCCGCGGCGTGTTCTACCTCGACGGGCACGACCCAACCAATGACAAGCGCACCTATATCCTGGCCGAAGATCAGCGGCACGTGCCGCCGTATCAAATCCCGTTCCGCAGTCTGGTGCCGCGCGGCGCCAAGAATCTGCTTGCCGCGGGCCGGTGTTTTTCTGCCGATCAACTCGCGCTTTCGTCTGCGCGCGTGATGACCACGTGCGCCATGATGGGCCAGGCGGCCGGCATCGGTGCGGCGGTGGCCGCAAGAAAGAAAGCGCCCGTGCCGGCACTGGACGGCGCGGAACTCCGCGCGCTGGTAGAGAAAAACGGCGCTGTTCTGGCGGTCGGATAGAGGCGTAAAGTGCCCGGGCGAAACGGAATAGTAGTCGCTGAATTCTCGGTTTCGTAAGAGACGGCGTTTTCACAGCCGCGGCGAAAACAGCCGCGGCAGGTTTTTGGCTGTTCCGCCGCAAGTGCAGCAACAACAACATGTTGCGCGATTTTAGCGTCGGGGCTCAAGAATGGTACAATTGGTTTGGAGTGTGCTATAGGTTCGGCGGGCGAGGAAAATTGTTGACAACTAACCGTCGAAAGTGTTATATACTTGAAGTTGCTCCTGTTTGAGGGAGGTATGAATGGCTCAGCATCACCGACACGAGATTCCCAGTTGTTCGTTTTGTGGCAAGCGGCATGACGAAGTAAACAAGCTCATTGCCGGGCCGGACGTCAACATATGCGACGAGTGCGTCAATCTGTGTGCGGAAATCGTAGCCGAAGACCGGGCCAAAAAAGGCGTGAAACGGTCGATGAAGGTTCCGGTGCCCGCGGAAATCAAGGCCTTTCTTGATGAATACGCCATTGGCCAGGATCGCGCCAAGCGTATCCTGTCCGTTGCGGTACACAATCACTATAAGCGGATTTCCTCGGGGGGCCAGATAGACGGCGTCGAGATCCAGAAAGCGAACGTGCTCCTGGTCGGGCCGTCGGGCTGCGGCAAAACGCTGCTGGCCCAGAGCCTGGCGCGGATGCTTGACGTTCCTTTTGCGATAGTCGACGCGACTACCCTTACCGAAGCCGGTTACGTAGGGGACGATGTCGAGAACATTATCCTTAAGCTTTTGCAGGCGGCGGATTTCGATCCGGCGCGCGCGGAAACCGGTATTGTATATATCGACGAAATAGACAAGATTGCCAGAAAGAGCGACAGCCCGTCGATCACGCGCGACGTGTCCGGCGAGGGCGTTCAGCAGGCGTTGCTGAAAGTGCTCGAGGGCACGGTGGCGAACGTTCCGCCGCAGGGTGGCCGGAAACACCCGCAGCAAGAATGCATACCGGTCGACACGACGAACATTTTGTTCATCTGCGGGGGCGCGTTCGTGGGGCTGGAAAAGATTGTCGAGCGGCGGACGCACGAAAATGTGATCGGGTTTAACGCCGACATCAAGCCGAAGAAAGAGCGGAAGATCGGCGATCTGCTCGCGCAGGTTCAAACCGAAGACCTGATCAAGTTCGGGATGATCCCCGAGTTGTGCGGACGGATTCCGGTTGTGGCGAGCATTCACGAGCTCGGCCGCGAGGACTTGATCCGCGTGCTGCTCGAACCGAAGAATTCGCTGATCCGCCAGTACGAAAAGCTGTTCGAGATAGAGAAAGTGAAACTGCGGTTCCCGGACGAGACGGTGGAAGCCGTCGCCGACGTTGCGATTGCGAAGGAGATGGGGGCGCGCGGGCTGCGTTCGATTCTCGAAGACATCATGCTTAACATGATGTACGACATTCCCTCGCGCAGCGATATCCGCGAATGCGTGATCACGCCCGGCGTCATCCGCAGCGGCGAGGAGCCCCTGCTCGTTTACGAGCATGAAACCCAGGGTAAGGAAAAAGGCGGGTCCGGGAAATCGGCAATGGCATAAGTCCGATCTCCACGTGAACTCAATTTTTTCGGCGCAAGAGGGCACGTGATTGAGGCCGACCGGGGCAACACCCGGCCGGCCTTTTACTATGAGAGGAAACAACGCGGCAGGGCCGCAACCAAAGGGCTGAGAGGCGTTCGGTGGCCGGTGGCCGGTGATTGGTGGTTAGTGGTTAGTGGTTGGTGATTGGTTAGCGAAGTTCGAAGTTTGAAGAACGACGAGACAAGGCTAAAAGTTGGAGGCGAAAAACCAGCCACACAAATCCTTTTTCGCCCTGACTTCAGACGTGCCTAACGACAAATTCTTCGCGTCAAAACAAGAAACTAAACGTTAGTAGTACGGAGGCCGAAAATCCGCCCTTCAGAGCCTTTCTTTTAAGTCCGAGCTGAAAAAGGAGTAGAATTGGCGCAATCTAACAAAAGCCGCAGGGTGCGGTTGGAAACGCAAATGCCTGAAGAAACGACAGCCGAGACCGGACGGCCCCAGCGCGCAGTGCGTGAACGGTTGCCGCTGCTTCCGTTGAAAGAAGTGGTGGTGTTTCCGAACATGGTTATACCGCTGCTCGTGGGGCGGCCGATGTCGGTTGCGGCGGTGGAAGAAAGCCTGGCATCTGGCCGGCTGCTTTTCGTGTGCGCGCAGACGGAGCCGAACGAAGATACGCCGAGCCTGTCTTCGCTTTACAAAGTTGGTGTGGCCTCGACAATTCTTCAGACGATGCGCATGCACGACGGGACGATGAAAATCGTCATTGAAGGCTTGGCCCGGGGTTCGATTCGGCGGTTGATCCACCGCAAGTCGATGCTCGAAGTAGTGGTGCGCCCTGTACAGTCGACGGGGCTTAACGACAAGCGGGGCGTTGCGCTAATGCGGACGACGCTGGCACAGTTCGAGGATTACGTGCGGTTGAGCCAGCGGATCGCGCCGGAAATCCTGATGCAGTTGCGCAATGTTACGGAAGCCGAAATGCTGGCCGATCTGATCTGCGCATATCTTTCGCTGCGCACCGAAGAGCGGCAGGAACTTCTCGCCACGGTAAACGTGCGGCAGCGCCTCGAAAAGATTTCGGCCCTGCTGATGCGGGAGAACGAGTTGCTCGAAATCGAACGGGAAGTGCGGGATCGCGTGCGCGAGCAAATGGAGCACTCCCAGCGCGAGTATTACCTGCAGGAACAGCTTAAGGCCATCCATCAGGAACTCGGCAAGACGGACGAGGGCGACGAGTCCAGCGAGTTGCGCCAGATGGTGATCAAGGCAAAGATGCCGAAGGACGTCGAGGAAAAAGCGCTGCGCGAGGTGGCCCGTTACGAGCGGTTGCCCTTCATGAGCCCGGAAGGCGCCGTGATCCGGACATACGTCGAGTGGCTGGCCGACGTGCCCTGGCGGAAACGCAGCAAGGACACGCTCGACATCGAAAAAGCCAAGGTGATTCTCGACAAAGACCACTACGGGCTTGACAAGGTCAAGGAGCGCATCCTGGAGTTTCTGGCGGTACGCAAGCTGAGCAAGAAGGCTAAGGGGCCTATTCTGTGCCTGGTCGGCCCTCCGGGTGTCGGGAAGACGTCGCTGGGCAAATCGATTGCGCGCGCGATGGACCGGAAGTTTGTGCGGGTATCGCTGGGGGGGGTTCGCGACGAGGCGGAGATTCGCGGCCACCGGCGGACGTACGTGGGCTCATTGCCGGGGCGTGTCATTCAGTCGATGAAAAAAGTGGGCGTTAAGAACCCGGTGTTCATGCTCGATGAAATCGACAAGATGAACATGGATTTTCGCGGCGATCCGGCATCGGCGCTGCTCGAAGTGCTCGACCCGGAACAGAACCACGCGTTCAACGACCACTATCTCGAGGTGGATTTCGATCTGCACGAGGTGTTTTTCATCACGACGGCCAACAACGAATTCGATATCCCCTACGCCCTGCACGACCGGATGGAAATCGTCCGTCTCTCCGGCTATACAAGCTATGAGAAACAGCACATCGCGCGGCTGTTCCTGATCCCGAAGCAGTTGCGGGAGTCGGGACTGAAGAAGCGGGACATCACAATCGAAGAAAGCGCCGTGGGCGTGTTGATCGACCGCTATACGCGCGAAGCGGGCGTCCGCGAGTTGGAACGGCGCCTGGCCGCGGTGTGCCGGAAGGTGGCCCGGAAAATTCTCGAAAAAGACACAAAGGCGCCGTTTGTGGTTACCGCCGAAACCGTTTCGGAACTGCTTGGGCCTTTCGAGTACAGCGAATTGCGGGCCGACCTCGAGCTTCAGCCGGGCGTGGCCATCGGCATGGCCTGGACGCATACGGGTGGCGACATACTGCACATCGAAACCACCACGATGAAAGGCAAAGGAGCGCTAACGCTCACCGGCCAGCTCGGAAACGTCATGCAGGAATCCGCCAAGGCTGCATATTCGTACCTCCGGGCGCGCGCAAAGGATCTCAAAATACCCGAGACGTTCTACAAGACGTGGGATTTGCACGTGCACGTTCCCGAAGGCGCGATACCCAAGGACGGCCCGTCGGCCGGCGTACCAATCGCCGTATCGATGCTTTCGGCGTTGCGCGGCGCGGCGCCCAAAAAGGCCGCGTCCATGACGGGCGAGATAACATTGCGCGGCCGCGTGCTGCCCATCGGCGGCGTCAAAGAAAAGGTGCTGGCGGCCCACCGGGCGGGCATCCGGCTCGTGGTCCTGCCGAAAGAAAACGAGAAAGACCTGGTCGAGATCCCCGAGGAAGTCAAAGCCGACACGGAGTTCGTCCTGGTCAACACGATAGGCGAAGCGTTCAAAGCCGTAATGTAGAAGCGGCATCTTCGCTGCTTGCCCGGAGAGTTGGCTAACGTAGAAGCGGCATCTTGCCGCTTGCCCCGAGCCTCTGAAAAAGGTCCTTCGCAATTTATTGCGGAGTATGGCAAGATAGCGCCGGAATTGCGCAGACCGCGGACGGTTGGACGTCTACGTTCCGCTGTTGCTGCACGTCTCCTGCTAGTGATATGCCTGGGCTTGGCTGACGGAAGTGGCCTATCCGGGGCTTGGGAAGATACCGACGGGATTGCCACGTCGGCATTCCGCTATCGCTGCATGCCTCCTCGCAATGACAGATGGAGGATCGGGATTGCGTTGCATGTTTTTCCAGGGAATTTCTGGCGGCGGCAGTACGGCACTCGCAGCGACAGTGGAGAGTTGACTTACTCGGTGTGTCGAGAAAGCATTTCAGACAGCGCAACGAACGAATTCAGGCTGTGAATAGCCAAACCTGAGGATGGATAAGTTTGCATGCAGTTCGGCGTTAACACCGTTCTCTTCGCCGGTTACGACCTGCGCACGGCGATGGAGCGCATCAAGCAGGCCGGCTATGACGCCGCGGAACTTTCCGCCATTGAAGGGATGTGCGAGCACCTTCGCCTGGATACCTGGAAACGGCAGGCGGGTGAAATTCGGGCGCTCTCCGAAGACATCGGGCTTCCCTTCAGTGCGATGGAGGAAGCCGCGCTCAATGAGAGAAGGCTGATGATGGCTTTCGAAGCGGCCGTCGAACTTGGCATACCCGTAGTGAACGTAGGGCCCGGGGGTTCCAAAGACAGTCCCGAGGATCTCCCCCGCGTTATCGGCCTTTTGACACAGCTTGCTGAAGAAGCGGAGCTGTTTGGCGTGACGCTTTGCGTTAAGGCGCATGTGGGGGCCGCTGTCTGGAACACGGCGACAACACTGCGCGCCACCAGCGAAATCGACTCGCCCGCGTTCGGCATCGACATGGACCCGAGCCACGTCCACCGGGCCGGGGAAGTGCCGAAAGAGGCACTGAAACAAGTTGTCAGCCGCGTGCGGCACGTCCATATCCGGGACTGCGCCGGCCCCGGCCCGAGTCCGGGGGCGCCGGAGTTGCAGGCGTGCGGCCGAGGCGATATTGATCTGCTCGGCTATATCCGCGTGTTGGCCGAGGCCGGCTACGATGGCCCGGTAAATCTTGAGGTTATCGGCGCAAACGACTACGAACTCGAACAGTGTTCCATAATTGCCGCAGAATCCCGCGGTTTCTTGAACGCCGCTTTGAGGGCGATAAAAACATGAGCGTTCTCGGAAACGGTTGGAGGCTTTGATAAATGCCAAAACGTCTTCCTAACATCCTCATCTTCGCCATTGACAGCATCCGGCGCGACCACATGAGTTGCTACGGGTACGGCCGGTTGACCACGCCGCATTTCGATTGGCTCGCCGCCAAGGGAACGTTGATCGAAAACGCGTTCAGCGCGTACATCCCCACGACGCCGGCCTACTCGAGCATCCTCACCGGGCGCGACGTGTTTTCGACGGGCATGGTGTCGCTCTCTCCGAAGGGGCCGCTCGACAAGGATCAGCCCACGCTGCCGGAGATCTGTAAACAAGCCGGGTACAACTCGACGTGCGTGGGTTTTGACGGGGGTTTTTACCGGGGGTTCGACCAATACCTGAATTTCGAAGGGTGGCCGTCGTGGGAAGACCGGCCCGCGCGCAAGGCCGAAAACCTGAACGCCGTGGCGGCGCCGGCGCTGGAGAAGATGGCCAAGTCGAAGAAACCGTGGCTACTGTTCCTTCGCCACATGGATCCCCACTCGCCTTACCTCCCCCCCGCTCCGTTCGACCAGATGTTTTATTCGAAAGACCCTTGCGACAAGCGGAACAAATCCATGAAACCGGTGTTCGATTTCGAACCGTTCGCCGATTTTTTCAAGTCGTGGATGCCGCCAGGCGTTACGGACAAAGACTACGTGATCGCGCAGTACGACGGCGAGCTGGCGTACATGGACGCGTGCTGCCGGCGCATCATCACGCGCGTTGAAGAGTTGGGCGCCGCCGAAGACACGCTGGTGGTTGTCACGGGCGACCATGGCGAGACGCTGTACGACCACGAGATCTATTTCGACCACCACGGTTTGTACGAGCCCACGCTGGTGGTGCCGCTGTTCTTTTATTGGCCCGGCAAGATCAGGGAGGGCGTCCGCAGCCGGGCGTACACGCTCCAGGAAGACCTGATGCCCACGATCATCGAGCTGTGCGGCTTGAAGAAGTACGCCCGCAGCGTGAAATTCGACGGCAAATCGACCGTGCCCTACTTCACCGACACCGCCGGAACGCCACGTTCGGAGTTTTATATCAGCGAGTGCACCTGGATGCGTAAGCAGGGCTGGCGCACGCCCGTGTGGAAGTTCTGGGAGGCTTTGGAACCGGATTTTCACCGAAAGCCGCCCGTGGAACTTTATAACCTGGCCGACGATCCCGAAGAGAAGGCCAATCTGGCGGAAAAAGAACCGGAAGTCGTAGAAATGCTGCGCGGCCGGATGAACCGGTGGATTAGGAAACGCACACGCAGCACCGGCAGGCCCAATCCCATTTTGGATTACCACCTCGGCGCCGACAAGCGCATCGGGTCGATCGCCACCGCCAAGGACCTTCAAGCCAGGTAAACTGAATACTCCGGTCAGTTCCCGTGTTAGGAGTAAAATAGGAATATCGAAGGGAACAACCGATGCAGGCATTTGCAGTTGCACTTGGGGGCGCGGCCATTATGGGCGGCGCGGCGGGGTATACCCTCACCTGGTGGCGCAATCGAAAAACGAGGAATTCGCTACCCCGGCGCGACCTCTTGGTTAACGTAGCATTTGGCGCGGTGTTGGGTTTTCTTGCCCTCGCCATGGCGCCGAAAATGGCCGCGAGCATTCATCCGCCCGTCTGGCACAAGGCCGTTACGCCCGTCACAACCTGTGACGAGCTCAACGAAATCCTGAATAGAAACGGTGACAGGGCCGTAGTTGTATACTTCTACGCCCCTTGGTGCGTGCCCTGCCGCGCGATGGCGCCGAACATCAACGAACTGGCCCGCCACGGGCGGAAGATTGTCACGGTGGACGTTGACGAAGCGCGCCACCTCGCTCATCTCTACAACGTGAAGAGCGTGCCTACCGTCTATGCGTTCAACGGCGGCGACGTTGCCTACAGCGGTCTCGGTTACCACTCCCTGAAAAAGCTCCGCGAAATTACCCGTTGACGGCCTTCAGAAAGTGCTGCTCAGCGTAGGCGCAGGCCTTTGGTCGAAAAGTCTATGCCCATTCCAGCAACTGAATGAGGGCCACCCCCCACAACAGCCGGGGTGCGTCTCGACGGTGGTTATACCAGCGCTTTGAGACACTCGATGCTTGTCGCCGCCTGCTCGACGGTTCCGCATTCGACCGACACCACGAGGTCGCGCGGGGCCGTTTTCAGAATGTCAAAGACGCGTTTCCAGTCGATCACGCCCTCGCCACAGGCACAGCCTACGGGGGTGCCGGTTACCTTGCCGCGCTCGGCATCGGACTGCATGATGCTGATGTCCTTGGCGTGGACGTGGACGAGCCGGTCTTTTACGCGTTCGAGCCAGACGTAGGGGTCTTGGCCGCCGATGTAACTGTTGCCCGTATCAAAGTTGATGCCGACATACGGGCTTTCGGCGCTTTTCTGTATCCGGTCAAGTCCGTCAGGATTTCTGGTGTACTGCTGGTGCGGCTCGATTCCGATATAGATGCCGCGCGGCTCGGCAACGCGCACCGCCTCTCTCAGGACGTACCGGATAAGGCAATAATCCTCCTCCTCGGTCGTCCACGGCTGTTTCGGCCCCTCATCGGTGTTGATCACGGGCGCCCCGCACTCGACCGCAAACCGGATCGCCTGCTTGAGATACTCGGTCGAAATCTCCGGCTTGCACAACGGCGAGTGCGCCGACAGCCCCGATACCTTCACACCCGCCTCGTCGCAAGCGCGTTTTACGCGCAGCGGATCGTCCAGCATGGATACGCTGTGGAAATAGCCGGCTTCGCTGAGCAGCTCCCGGCCCAGGTGCACCATCGGCTCGACGTATTCATATCCCAGCTCGGCCGCTTTTTTCACGCCCCACTCGAACGATTTGTCGCCGTGGCGCACAAATTCCATGTTCACCCCGATGCCAATCTTGCCCATGTCGTTCCTCCCACGGTTCAAGTTGTTTCCCAGGCCCACATACTAACGCTTATAGCCCGCCCCGCGCCAGTCAGACATTAAAAGCAGGGGCCGGCTCCTTTTGAGCCGGTCCCTGCGGATTTTGTCGCTACGAGAGTGCGGTCAGGCGAATTTTTTCAGATACTCGAGACTTTTGGTGGCAATGGCTTCGGGGCCCGGCTCGAAATTAAAAACTTCAACCGAGACGTAGCCCTGGAAGTCGATATCTTTAAGGGCCTGGAGAATTGGCGCGAAATCGACGTCCCCCCACCCGGGCCCGTTGAGGTTCTCGTCGTTGGCGTGGTAATGGGCCAGATACTTGGCGTAGCGGCGGATCAGCGTGGCGCGGTCGTCTTTTTCGAACTTCATGGCTTTTGTGTCGAGGATAAGGCGGAAGTTGGGATGATTGATGCGGTCGATCAGCCGGACGGTTTCTTCGGCGGTTGTACAGAAGTTGGTTTCCAGGTGGGTGAGGGGTTCCATACAAATGGTAACGCCGCGTTCGGCGCAGGTGGGCAGCGCTTTCTCGAATACGCCTACGGCGTTTTCAAACGCCTGCTCGTAGGTAATGCTTTCGTCGACGCTGCGCTGCTTGGGCGACCCGAACACCATGACCTTGCCGCCGACATCGCCGCAGAAATTCGCCAGGTCGACGACGTACTGGGCGGTCCTGTCGCGGACGGCCTGGTCCGGATGGGTCAGATGAATGCCTTCGGGGCCGACAAACACCCAATGCACGCCGACGATATCGAGGCCGGCCGCCTCGGCCTTTGCCACGATATCTTTGCGCACCTGCTGGGGAATGTCTCCGGCGTACTGGGAAAGGGTAAACGGCGCGATTTCCAGTCCGTCGTAACCGATCTCCTTCACATAGTCGATTGTCCGTCCGATGTCGTTCCAATCTTTGAAGACTTCGCTGCAGATGCTGAATTTCATAGGGCTTGTTGCTCCGGTGAGGTTTCGGTTTCGGGCCTGTACACATAAATCTGGTTGCCGCCCGAGCGTTTGGCGTCGTACATCATCGCGTCGGTGAATTGGATGAACGTGCGGAGGCTGTAGCCTTCCTTGTACGTCATCAGCCCAATACTGACGGTGAGCATATCGAAATGCTGGGCTTCGAACCCGCTCCGGATACGCTCGGCGATCTGGTGCGCCTGACTTTCGTCGGCCTCGGGCAAGATCACGGTGAACTCGTCGCCGCCGTAGCGGAACCCGACGTCGACGTGCTCGCGCGTGCTGTCAACGACCACTTGGCCGGCCGCCTGCAAAACGTTATCGCCGGCGAGATGGCCGTGGCAGTCATTGTACGTTTTGAACTGGTCGATGTCGAACAGCAGCAGGGAGAGCGGATGGTTCTGCCGGCGAGCGCGCTCGATTTCGGCGGCCAGCCGGTCGTAGAAATAACGCTGGTTGTACAGGCCGGTGAGCGAATCCTTTATGGACATCTCTTTCAGTTCGCACTCGAGCTTTTTCTGCTGGGTGCTGTCTTTGCATATGGCCAGCAGGGAGGTAACGTTGCCGCCGGCATCGGTGACGAACGACACGGACATCGTAACCGGGATGACGGAGCCATCCTGGTGCTGGAGCTCGGTTTCATAGTTCTGCAGGGGCGCCTTGTCGCGGAGCAGGCGTTGGACGTGCCTGGCCTCTTCGCGCCCGCCGGCGTAGAGTTTGGTAACGGGCGCGCCGATCAGGTCCTGGCGGGTGTAACCGAGCATGTGGACGGCGCCGTGGTTGACGAACGTGACCCGGCCTGACATGTCCGACGTGATGATGGCGTCGACGGTGCTGTGCAGGAGGTTTTCCAGGTACTCTTTTGTGGCCAGGAGCTCGCTGTTGGTTTTTTCGAGGCTGGCGGTGGCTTGGCTTACGCGGGATTCCAGTTGGTGCTGATATTCCCGGTTTTGGATGATCAGCGAGCGTTTCTCCAGCGCGCGGCTCACGCTGAGGGATATCTCGTTGAGGTCGAACGGTTTAACCACGTAGTCATCGGCCCCCACGCGCATCGCCTCGATGGCATTTTTTACGTCGTACAGCGCCGTGACCACTATGACGGCCAAATCGCCGTCAACCTTTTTGGCCTCACGCACAACGTCCATCCCGTGCATTTCGGGCATTTTCAGGTCAGTGAGCAGGACGGAAAACGACCCGTCGGTTTTCAACAGTTCGAGCGCCTCGTGCGGAGAGGACGTGCCGGAACATTCGTAGCCTTCGGCCGATAGATGCTGTTCGAGGACGTCAAGCACATGAACTTCGTCGTCCAGTATTAGTACGCGATCACCCAAAAGCAAAATCCCCAACAGACTGATGGACCGCGACCCGCCCGGGCGCCAGCCGCCCGGCAACGGTTATTACGGATAATTCCCCAGTTCAGACCAGGCGGCGCAGCCTAGAGCCACTTGATCACTATAAAAGCTACAACAACAGAGCCCAAGCCGATCGCCATCTGCGCTTTCGTCGGCCCTTTGCCGTCGTCTTCTTTCTTTTTGGTGGTTTCGAGGGCGCCGCCGACACCCTTCTTGGCCGCAAGCGACTGATCGCCTTTCGTGGCTTCGGCATGTTCGACGAGCATGGCAAGAACAAAACACAGAAAAACCGCCAAAGCCGCGATTCTGAAAAGCTTACGATAATTCATGATTTCACCCTCTTTTGCCCTGCAGGGACATTGTACCGCACCGGTATGAAAAGTGCAACGCGCGTCAAGTGAAGTGGCTGCGCGAGCCGAAAAACGACGCCGCTGGAACCGAAAAGAACGCACGACATTTTCTCGTAAGTCTATGCGCTGCCGGTTCTTAGGCTGTCTCCTCAAGCGCAACGACGGATCCGGTTCTCGCGGCCCTGATAGCGGCCAGCGAAAGCTGGAGGCTTTTTACGCCATCGGCATAGCTGCTGCGGATTCTCGAAAAGTCGCCAGTTTTGACGGCATTTATGAACTCGGCGTCCACCTTGGGCGACAAATCGGCCTCTACGAGTTCGACTTTTGTTTCTCCGTCGACTTTGCGGGTTATCTCCATCTTTTCGAAGTCGATCTTGAGCCGGAAATCGGTGGTGAAAATGTCGAGCAGCACGTCAAACGTGTAGTTGCACTGGCATGAACAGACGAAGGTTCCGGGCACGCCCGATTTGAACTGCACCAGCAGGGTGGTGGCGTCCCAGATGTCGTACTCGTGCATCTGCAACCCGGCCGCCTCGCTGGATACGGAGCCTTTGCCGAGCGCGGTGCCGTCAAGCGTATCGGCCGTGACGGTGGCGCCTTCCCGTTTGCTGGCGGAGACCCACTGCACGTCGCCCAGCAGGAAGCGCATAAGGTCGAGCATGTGTGTGGCCTGCTCGGTTATCTGGCCGCCGGAAAGCGCCATGCGCGTGTACCAGCCGCCGATGCAGCCGCAGACGTAATGGCCCTGGACGGCGTTGATGAAGGTGTCGGCGAGCATTTTTCGGGCCTGGTCCATCACATCGAGGTAGCGGATTTGGTAGCCGACGCAGGTGCCGATATTGTTTTTTTCGACGCGGCTGGCGATATCCTGCGCCATATCCAGCGAAAGGGCCAGCGGTTTTTCTACAAAAAATGGCAGTCCGTGCTGGATAACTTCCATCTCGGGATCGCCGTGGAGGTAGGCGGGAATGGAGATGTAGCAGCAGTCCAGTTTTTCCTTTGCCAGCATCTGCTTATAGCTGGCGTAGGCCTGCGCACCGTGTTTCGCGGCGGCTTCCTCGGCTTTTTCGAACACGAGGTCGGACACGGCGGTGATGTCCGTGCCGGGAACGTCTTTGAGCATGTCCATGTGCCAGTTGGCGTTTCCGCCCGCGCCTATAAAACCGATACGTACCGTCATTTCGTGAACCTCCGTCTCTTTTCATCTGCCAAAGTGAGATTGTAGGGACACGGGCCGCGGGCGTCAAGTCGGGGAAAGGACCTAAATGACATATGGGGGCCCAGGCGGCAGCGAAATTGACGGGGTTTGGCGTGATTGCAAATTCCTGAGCAGAAAGAAAAGACGCGATAGTGGCGTTAATACCTGAATGATGGAGTTTGTTTATGTCGTTTATATCGTTCAGGTTCTTTATGTCCTTTTCAATGCACGCAAGGCGACGCTTGCCGGCGTTGACGCTTTCGTTGCCAACCTGTAGTATCCTCTGCGGAAGACAACGGGAGTCTCTGCAATGACATCTACTCAGCTTGACTCGCTTGCGCGGTTTGAGGCGGTTTGCACGGATCCTTTTGATTTGCCGCGGCAGGCGGCGGCGGAAGGGCGGCGCGTTGCGGGGCACATGTGCACGTATACGCCGGAAGAGCTGTTTTATGCGGCGGGGATGTTGCCGGTGCGCATCCTGGGCTGGACGGACACGACTCAGCGGGCCGACGGGCTGATCCAGAGCTACGCGTGCAGCCTGGCGCGGGCCGTGCTGGACCTGGCGCTCGAGGGCCAGGTCGATTTCGTCGATACGATGGTGTTTTCACACACGTGCGACACAATCCAGAACCTGGCCGATATCTGGCGGCTGAACCTGCCGAAGATGCAAGTTATCACACTGGCAACCCCGGTCGATATCGGCAGCCCGCACGCGGTGCGCTTTTACCGCTCCGAACTCGGGCGGGCGCGCAGACAACTCGAAGCGCGGGTGGGCGTTGTGGCCGGCGAGAAGATTGATGAGGCCATCGAGCTCTACGCGCGGCACCGGGCCGCGATGCGCCAGCTTTACGACTTCCGGCGGCGGCACCCGGGCCTGATCGGCGCGAGCGCCGTTCAGACCGTCGCGCTTGCCTCATTTCTCATGTCCAAGGACGCGCACCTGAAAATGCTGGAAACGCTAAACACTGAATTGGCATCGCGGCGGGCAAAGTCAACGGCGCCGGTCCTGCCGCGACTGTTCGTGGCGGGGGCGGCTTGCCAGCAGCCGGACCTGCTGGGCGTGATCGAGGAAACCGGGTGCACGGTGGTCGGCGACGATTTGTGCACGGGCGAGCGGGCGTTCAGCATGGAGCCGGCCGAGGCGGCCGACCCGCTGGAACGGCTGGCGCTGATGTATCTTTCACGCCGGCCGTGCGCTTCAAAACACCTGGCCGGATACAATTACGCCAAATGGCTGCTGAAAACAGCCCAAGAAAGCGCGGCGGACGGCGTGGTGCTGCTGCTGACGAAATTTTGCGACCCTTGGGCGTTCGAGTATCCGTCTTTGCGGGAAGCTTTTGAGGGGGCGGGCATTCCGCTGCTGCTGGTGGAGGTCGAGCAGCATATGCCGCCGACAGCCCAGTTCGAGACGCGGGTGGCGGCGTTCGCGGAGATTGTCGGCGAGGCCAGGAAGGAACACGCGTCATGAGCGACGAGCGCGTTCCCATCCAGACAACGCAGAAACTGATGCGCCTGATGATGGAGTATTATCTTGGCGCGAAGATGGCCGAGGGCACCGAGCAGAAAATCGCGTGGGTAACCAGCGGGGCGCCGGTTGAGTTGTGTTATGCCGCGGGGATTACGCCCATCTACCCGGAGAATCACGCGGCGCTGTGCGGGGCGCAGAAGATGTCGGTCGAGTTGTGCGAAGCGGCCGAGGAACGAGGCTTCTCGCGCGACGTGTGCAGCTACGCCCGGACCGATTTCGGCGCCATCTATACGGGGAAAAGCCCCGTACAGGGGCTTCCGAAACCCGACCTGCTCCTTTGCTGCAACAACATCTGCGGCACCGTTACGAAGTGGTACCAGAACCTGCAGCGGCATTTTGACGTACCGTTGTTGTTTATTGACACGCCGTTCATCCACGACGAACCGTCGCGCGAGATGCTCGAATACGTCCGGGCGCAGTTGACCGACACGTTGCACGCGCTCGAGGAGATCACCGGCAAGACCGTCAGCCCCGAAAAGCTTCACGAAACGCTGCAATTGGCCGCGAAAGCCACGCGCTTATGGGGCGACACGCTCGACCTGCCTGCAAGCAAACCTTCCCCCATGACGAGTTTCGACACGTTCGTGCATATCGCGCCGATCGTGGTGATGCGCGGCACCGAGAAGTGTGTCGAGTACTACCAGGCGCTGCTGGACGAAATGAGACAGCGGGTCGAGCAGGGCATTGCGGCGGTGCCGGGCGAGCAGTTCCGGCTGGGGTGGGATAACCTGCCGGTATGGTTCAAGATGGCCGGCCTGTCGAAACGGTTTTCCAGCCACAAAGCCTGTCTCGTCGCGGCCACCTACGCCAGCGCCTGGGCCATGCCCATAGACGCCGGGGCTTCGAATTTGCTCGAAGAGATGGCGCGCGCCTATCTCACGGTGTACATCAACTGCGGCCTCGAAGAACGCAGCCGGACGTTGCAGACCATGATCGACAAGTACGACCTCGACGGCGTGGTCATGCATTCCGACCGGAGTTGCAAGGCCTACAGCTTCGGCCAATACGAGCTGGCCCGGATGCTGCGCGAACAGCGCGGCACGCCCGTCCTGGTTCTCGAAGCCGACATGAACGACAGCCGCGTCTACGCCGAAGAACAGGTAAACGCGCGGATCGATGCCTTCATGGAAACACTGGCGGCGCGGGGGAAGCGGTAGAACTGCGTTCTTCGTTGGCAGTTAATAGTTAACAGTTAATCAGGACATTTTGTCAAGAGCAGACTGATAACTGTCGACTTAGAACTGAAGAAGATGGCGCCCCGAACAGGAATCGAACCTGTGTCTCAGCCTTAGGAGGGCCGCGTTATATCCACTTAACTATCGGGGCGCAAGAAAGGCGTCTACAGGAAGGATAGCAGAAAACGATCGCGGAGTGCGAGGGTGACGGGTTGCTGCGCAGCTTCAGTCGTCCCTACGGGACTTGTGTGGGGGCGCGGCCTGGTTCCCAGGACTATCGTCCTGGGCTATTTTCGACCGTCCCTACGGGACTTTTGCGCACGACGTGTTTGTCGTCGCGCCCACGCCGGCGTTCTTCTTCGCGTTTCTCACGCTTTATCTTCTTCGCACCGTGTACCGTGCACTTCGCATGCTTTATCTTCTTTGCACCGTGCACCATGCACTTCACACGCTTACCTTCTTCGCACCGAGCACCGCGTTTCGCATACTTTAACTTCTTTGCACCGTGCACCGTGCACGCTTTTACTACTTCGCAACCATGCACCGTGCACTTCGCACGCTTTTCTTATCTCAGGAGGCTGCGTTGCCTGCGGTGGCCGGAACGGCGCTTGTTACGGGCGCCCTCGGGCCGGAACAGGCTGAGTACGGAGGCTTCCTTGTCCCAAGACTCGCGCGGGAGGTTCTTGCCGAGGGCCTTTTCAATTCCGTTAAGCTGAAGGTGGTCGCCGGGGCTGACAAAGGTCACGGCGTCGCCTTCGGCGCTGGCGCGGGCTGTTCGGCCGATGCGGTGGATGTAGTCGTCGCCGTTGGAAGGGATATCGTAGTTGATGACGTGGCTGATTCCGCTGATATCGAGCCCGCGCGCGGCGACGTCGGTCGCCACGAGAATGGGATACTTGCCTTTCCGGAAGCCGTCGAGTGCGTTGTCGCGCTGCGACTGGGAGCGGTCGCCGTGGATGGCCTGGGCTTTGAACCCCGCCTTGCGCAGGGCCTTTGCAACCATATCGGTGCGGTACTTTGTGCGCAGGAAAATCAGGGCTGAATCGATGTTCTCTTCTTTGAGAATCTTCTTGAGCAGGCCCATCTTGTTTTCCTGGTGCACGGCATACAGGCGTTGCCGGACGGTCTCGACGGGTTTGGCCACGGCTCCCACGTCGATCCGGCGGGGGTCGTTGAGCATGCTCGCACTGAGCCGGGCGACGTCGTTGCCGAACGTGGCGGAAAACATGAGCGTCTGCCGGTCTTTAGGCAGCTTGTAGACAATGCGCCGGATGTCGGGCAGGAAACCCATATCGAGCATACGGTCGGCCTCGTCCAGAATAAGTACTTGCAGGTTTTTGAACTTCAACCCTCGGCTCATGTGGTCGAGCAGCCGGCCCGGCGTTGCCACGATGACGCGCCGGCCTTTTTTCAGCGCACGCGCCTGCGGCTCGAGTTTGGCGCCGCCGTACACGCACACGCTTGATACGCCCAGCGGCTCGCCGACCTGCTCGATGACGGCGTGCACCTGCTGGGCCAGCTCGCGCGTCGGCGTGAGAATAAGCGCCTGGTTGGGTTTGGACTCGCAGGCCGCCAGCCGCGTAACCAGCGGCAGCGCGAAAGCCAGGGTTTTACCCGTGCCGGTCTGGGCGACGGCGATCAGGTCGCCCCCTTCACAGACTATCGGGATGGCCCGTTCCTGTACGGGCGTCGGTTCGGTTATGTCCAGATCTGAAAGTATGCGGACACACTTCGGGTTAAGGTCGAACTTGTTGAAATTCATCTACTGATCAATCTTCCTGTGTCTGCGCGCGCTTCATACGCGTCACGTTGGGATTAGCGGTCGTTGGAGCAACACAGGTAATTGACCGAAAAGGCGCTGGTAAGCGGTGGGCAATGTTCGCAGTGCGCTGAAATTTGAGATACAGTCTCATCCTAACCGATAATCATTTACACTTTGTATAGTTTAAGTATATCACTTTGCTCCCAAAGAAAGCAACTGGAGAACGCAGGAATCTCAAGGAGACGTTTGCAGTCCCGATAAGCCAAGAGAAGGAGGAAAAATGAGGCTCGATGACGCACCCCGGCCCGATCAACTTCAACCCGCGCTTGACACGTTCTTCCGACTGGCCGTCCATAAGGCTAAAGCGTTGAATGACATTTGGAACCCGGCGGACGGCTCGCCGGTGTTCACGGTGCACGGCAAGTACACGGCCCGGGGGTGGACGGAATGGACGCAGGGGTTTCAGTTCGGCATCCAGATCCTGGCGTTTGACGCCACGGGCGACGAGGACATGCTCCGGCTGGGCCGGGAGAACACGTTGCGGCACATGGCGCCGCACGTCAGCCACATCGGGGTGCACGACCACGGGTTCAACAATGTGTCTACCTACGGCAACCTGCGCCGGCTGGCGCTCGAGAACAAAACGGGCGACGGGCCGGACCTCGTGCGGCTGTACGAGCTGGCGCTGAAGGTATCCGGGGCGGTCCAGGCGGCGCGTTGGACGACGTTACACGATGGCACGGGGTTCATCCACTCGTTCAACGGCCCCCACTCCCTGTTCAGCGACACCGCGCGATCGTGCCGCAGCCTCGTGCTCGCCCATAAGCTGGGCCATTGCCTGATGGGCGAGAACGACGCGAAAATCAGCCTGCTCGACCGGGCCGTCCAGCACCTCACCAACACCAGCCGGTACAACGTTTACTTCGGCGAAGGGCGCGACATCTACGATGTCCGCGGCCGCGTCGTGCACGAAAGCATTTTCAACACCACCGACGGGCGGTACCGTTGCCCGTCGACGCAGCAGGGCTACTCGCCGTTTTCGACCTGGACGCGCGGGCTGGCGTGGATCATCCTCGGGTATGCGGAACAGCTCGAATTTTTCCGCGAGCTGCCCGACGAGGAGGTCGAAAAGGTGGGCGGCCGGCCACGGACCGAAGGCCTGTTCCTGGAAACGGCGCAGGCGTCGTCGGATTTCTACATCGCCAACACCGCCGACGACGGCATCCCGTATTGGGACACCGGCGCGCCGGGGCTGGCCGAACTCGGCGATTGGCGCGAACAGCCGGCACAGGTCGACAACGACTTTGAACCGGTCGATTCGTCCGCCGCGGCTATCGCCGCACAAGGCCTGCTGCGGCTCGGCCGGCTGCTGGGCAAGGACGGCGAGAAGTACACGGCCGCCGGGTTAAAGGTAGCGCAGACGCTGTTTGGCGAGCCCTACCTCAGCCAGGATCCCGGCCACCACGGCCTCGTCCTCCACTCCGTCTACCACCGGCCCAACGGGTGGGACAACATCCCCGAAGGCAAAAAGGTCCCCCAGGGCGAGTCCTCCATGTGGGGCGACTACCACGCCATGGAACTGGCCGTGTACCTTCAGCGGCTGGCAAATGAAGGCGCTTATCTGACATTTTTCTGAGGCTTGATAATGAGCAGCAAGTTGGTTGACGCCGTCACGGCCATTCTGTACGAAACGGACCTGATGGGACTGGCAGAGATGAATTGCCCGCCTGACGAGTACCGCCCAGAAGCGGAAGCCATTGTGGCGGCTTTGGAAGACGGCATTTCCACCAGAGAGAAGCTACGGTCTCTAATTGACGCAGTTTTTGCAGATTTTTTTGACGTTACTTATCTTCGAGAGGATGCTCTTTTAGACAAGAGCGCTGAGAAAATTTGGGCCCTGTTGAAAGAACTCTGCTGAATTCGGATAAAATGCAGCAGAGGAGAACACGATGCGCTACCACGAAGTCGAAGTTCCTGAACAAGCCATCGCAGATTTCTGCCGGCGTCACCGTATTCGGCGGCTGTGCCTGTTCGGTTCAATTCTGCGCGACGATTTCCGGCCGGAGAGCGATGTGGACGTGCTGGTAGAGTTTGAGCCTTCAGCCACTCCAGGGTTCGGCTTTTTTGGCATGCAGGAAGAGCTTTCCGCCTTGCTGGGCCGCGAGGTGGATCTCCATACGCCTGGTTTCCTCAGCAAGTACTTCAGGGAGGAGGTGCTGCGAGAGGCGGAGGTTTTGTATGACGCGGCATGACGACAGCGTCGCTCTTCAACACATGAGGGATCACGCCGCTGAGGCAGTGGCGGCCGCACGAGGCCGGTCGCGACAAGACCTTGATGATGATCGAATCTTTAGCCTTGCTTTGATCAAACTTGTTGAAATTATTGGCGAGGCAGCCGCTAGAGTTTCCATGGAAACTCGAAGTTTAAACTCACAAATCCCTTGGAACCAAATTATAGCTGCAAGAAATCGCCTTGTTCACGGGTACGACCAGGTTGATCTTGATATATTATGGAAGATTGTTAATGTGGAGCTTCCTTCACTCCTCCAACAGCTGGACGGGTTATTGCGAAAAACCTTCTGATAATAAACATGAAGGGCGTTAAAAACACTTGTTCTGATTGTCCAGATAACGTGAAACCGGGGCCGAATTCTGGAACCCGGCCCCGGCAAATCAGCTTGATTGGGGGTTATTTCGCTTCGGCTGCGACGGCTTCTTCTGAAGGTTTCGGCGGGCGAACTGTCGCGGCCAGAACAGCGCCGACGAGGCACGCGATGCCGGCAATGATAAACGGGGTTTTCCAGGCCCCGAACGCGCCGGCGGCGTGATCGACGAAGTAGCCGGCCAGGAACGGGCCGACGATGCCGGCCACACCGTAGGCCAGGAATACCCAGCCGTAGTTGAGGCCGACGTTCTTGTTGCCGAAGAAGTCGGCGGTAGCGGCGGGGAACAGCGAGAAGTTGCCGCCGAAATTAAATCCGATGATGCATGCGGCGATGATCAAGCCGAGCTCGCTGCCGCCCATGTAGAAGAATGCCAGCATGATGACGCCCTGGAAGGCGCACATCAGCGTGAGGGCGGCCTTGCGGCCGATTTTGTCGCTGACCGAGCCCCAGGCAATTCGCCCGAGGCCGTTAAAGATGGCGTAGAGGGCCATTGCCGAACCGGCGGCTGTCGCGGCCGCGACCGGATCGCTGACGGCCCCCGAGTTAACCAGCGCGGCCTTGCCGAACAGCGCAATACAGCCGATGACCATCAAGCCGGCCATGGCCGATCCAAAGAAAGTAAGCCATATCATGTAAAACTGCGGGGTGCGCATCATTTGGCCGGTGGTCATGTCGACGGCCCCGCTTGCGCCGGCGGTAGCCGGGGGCGGCGTCCATCCGGCCGGCTTATAGCCGGCGGGCGGGTTGACCATCACGATGCTGCCCAGCACCACCAGTACCAGGAACATCACGCCGTAAATCAGGAACACGGCCTGGACGCCCGGCAGCCCCATGAACCCGTCGGCCGTACGAAGCAAGCCATCAAACTCCCACGGGACTACCCACAGCAGTGACTTGAATCCGCCGGCGAGTTTCACCCACAGGGTCGCTCCAAATCCGAAACCGGCGACCGCGAGACCCGAAATGAGGCCTTTTTTATCGGGGAACCACTTGACGCCGACGGCGATCGGCACCACGTAGCCCAACCCGATGCCCGCGCCGCCGATCACGCCGATGCAGATAAGCTGGCTCATAAACGTTTTGCCCAAAAAACCGCCAAGGATGTAACCCAGGCCCAACACAATGCCGCCCGCAATCGCGATCGGCCGCGGGCCGATCTTCGCCTGCTGGCGGCCTGCCCAAACCATCACTACGGCAAAGACGGCCAACCCTACCGAAAATATCCACTGCGTTTGTCCCACCGAAAACCCGTAGCCGCCGTTTTCAACCGAGGCTTTCAGCAGGCCGGTGAACGCGCTCCACGCGTAGATGGCGCCCAGGCACAGTTGGATAACAACCGCGCCGATTACGACGAGCCACCGGTTCATAAGTTTTTCTTCTGCCATACCGCCGCTCCTTTTTTTCAGGTAAAAGGCCGGGCGCTGGAAAATGCGCCCGGCCCATTGGTTACGCTGTTACTTTTTCTGCAGCTTCTCGTGCTCTTTGACGAGAGATTCAACCACGGACGGGTCCGCGAGTGTGGTGGTGTCGCCGATCTGGTCGGCGGCGTCTTCGGCGATCTTGCGGAGAATGCGCCGCATGATCTTGCCCGACCGCGTCTTGGGCAGCGCCGGGGCGAACTGGACCACGTCGGGCGCGGCGATCGGGCCGATCTCCTTGCGGACGTGCGTCACGAGTTCCTTGCGCAGCTCTTCGGATTCTTCAACGCCGGCAACCAGCGTCACGAACGCGTACAGGCCCTGGCCCTTGATGTCGTGCGGCATGGGGGCCACGGCCGCTTCGGCGACCTTTGCGTGGCTCACGAGCGCGCTCTCGACCTCGGCCGTCCCGATGCGGTGGCCGCTGACGTTAACGACGTCGTCGATACGGCCCATCAGCCAGTAGTCGCCGTCGCTGTCTCTGCGGCAACCGTCACCGGTGAAGTAGAGGTTTTTGTACATGGTGAAGTAGGTTTCGATGAACCGTTCGTGATCGCCCCACATGGTGCGCATCATGCCGGGCCACGGTTTCTTCATGCAGAGCTTGCCGCCTTCGTTCGGGTCGGCTTCGGTGGAGTCGTCGCGCAGGATAAGGGGTTCGACACCGAAGAACGGGCGCGATGCGCTGCCGGGCTTGAGCGTGTGTGCGCCGGGGATCGGGGAAATCAGGATGCCGCCGGTCTCGGTCTGCCACCAGGTATCGACGATGGGGCACTTGCTCTTGCCAATATGCTCGTAGTACCACATCCAGACTTCGGGGTTGATCGGTTCGCCGACCGTGCCCAACAGGCGCAGCGAGCTGAGGTCGTATTTATCCGGCCACTCGGGGCCTTTCACGATCAGCGCGCGGATAGCCGTCGGCGCGGTGTAGAAGATCGTGATCTTGTGCTTTGCGACCACCTGCCAGAACCGGCCCGCGTCGGGATAGGTCGGGACGCCTTCGAACATGACCGAAGTGCAGCCGTTGGCCAGGGGGCCGTAGGTGATGTAGCTGTGGCCCGTAATCCAACCGATGTCGGCGGTGCACCAGTACACATCATCGGGCTTGATATCAAAGATGTATTTGTGGGTGAGCACGCAGTGAAGCAGATAACCACCGGTGGTGTGAACGACGCCCTTGGGCTTGCCGGTCGAACCCGACGTGTACAGGATGAACAGCGGGTCTTCGGCGTTCATCGGCTCGGCGGGGCAATCGGGGCTGGCCTTTTCCATCAGGTCGTGATACCACAGGTCGCGGCCTTCGACCATCTCGCAAGGCTCGTCGTTGCGCTTGTACACAACCACCTTCTCGATGCTCGGCGCGTCTTTGAGCGCTTCGTCGGAGATGTTCTTGAGATGAATGTGCTTGCCGGCGCGAAGCGAAACGTTCGACGTGATGAGGAGTTTGCACTCGGAGTCGTTGATGCGGTCGCGCAGGCTGTCCGCGCTGAACCCGCCGAACACGATCGAGTGAATCGCGCCGATGCGCGTGCAGGCAAGCATCACTACGGGAAGTTCGACGATCATCGGCATGTAGATGCAGACGCGGTCGCCTTTTTTCACGCCCAGCTCTTTCATTACGTTGGCGAACTTGCACACTTCCTTGTGGAGTTCTTCATAAGTCATCGCCACGACGTCTTCGTCGGGCTCGCCTTGCCACAACAGCGCGGTCTTGGTCCGGACCGCGTCGTTCTTCAGATGGCGGTCAAGGCAGTTGTAGGACACGTTCAGCTCGCCGTCGGCGAACCAGGTGTGTTTGATGACCCGGCCTTCGGTGTTCCAGGTAAACTCGCGGGCTTTGGTGGGTTTCTTCACCCAGTCAAGCGTTTCGGCCTGTTCCAGCCAGAACGCGTCAGGGTCTTTGACCGACCGGTCGTACATCGCCTGGTACTCATCGAACGACTTAAGGTGGGCGTTTGCCGCGAAATCGGCAGGCGGCGGGAATTTACGTCCCCCTTCAGATGATAGTGAACTGATTGATTTTCTTTCTTCTGTGGCCATTCGTGGACATCCTCCTTAGGTTTATCCGAAAAATCCGCCCCTGACATAGAGCTCGCCCCGGGTGTCTGGGCCGACTCGTTTTTGGGGAACTTACTCCAGCAACTGCGTATTCCCGACAGTAACTCTCGAATAATAACATGACAATATCGCTTAATCAAGCTTTTGGGCGAAGTTGTGAACGAAACAACAGTGTTTCCGCGTATTTTGTCGAGCATTTTTCGCAGGTTATGGTGAGGCCGCTCGCCTTCTACTTCTCAAGGCTCACGCGGCCTGTGTAAATGCACGCAGCGTGCTTGCCGCCGCCCACCTCTTCGCGCTCGTGCTGCGAATACCAGCTGATGAAAAGCGCCGGCGTGTCGCCGTCGAGCGAAGCGGGGTCGGGCAGCAGGCCCGGGTACGACGTGTCGCCCTCGCTGGGAAGGGTGATAACCTCGCGCAGCTCAACGTTTTCCGGTTCGCCGTGCGGGTTGACGATTTCCCACATGCGCGTCACGTACTTGCCGTCTTCCCTGGCGCGGCCCGCCACAAAGAAGCGGCCGTTCCACTCGGCGATGGCCGGCGCATGGACCAGCACGCCCAGGTTTGCCGCGGTCCAAAAGTCGCGCGTGGGGCTGCTTCGGGTAAACATGGCGCCGCCGTCTTTGTCGCCCGTCCGCGAGATCAGCCAGATAGAGCCATCCGGTTCGAACCGCATATCGGCCTCGCCGGCCATGCGTTCGCGCGTCACGGTGCTGATCAGGTTCCAGTTCACGCCGTCTTCGGATATCAGCAGGCGCGTCTCGCGCATATCGGGCGTCGGCCGCCGGGCCGTGTAGGCGGCCGAATAGAACATGCCGTCGTGGAACGACACCCGCCACAGCCAAAAGCCGGGGTCGTACGCGCCGTGAACGTCCGACCAGCTCGCGCCGTCCGTCGTGTAAGCGCAGTACGACCGGACGCAGCCCCTGTGGGGCGTCTGGTCGCCAGGCTTGTGGACGATGTCCCAGGTGCCGAAGAACACGTAAAGCCGGTCGCCGGCGTAGGTGAAGTGGGGATCGCGGTCGTCGCCAGGGGTTTTGATCACGCCGCACGGTTCCCACTCGCGCATGTCCTTGCTGCGCATCAGGCGGATCTCGCCGTCGAGCGAGGAATGGGTTTCAGCGTGGCGGAAACACAGGTAGTAGTGGCCGTTCCACTGCACGAGATCCGTAAACGCGTTGTGCCGCCCGTCCCCATAGACGCGTTCCACCCAGTCCAACTCAGCCGCCTGCGCCCCCGCCGCAAGCGCCCCCATAAACAACACTGCCAACATCCGTTTCAACATCGCTACGCCTCTCTTAGTCAGCCCCGGTTGGTTCCCACTGTTGAAGGTTATGTTTCCACCACCACGTGCCCGCGTTCCGACTCGGCCTCGGGTTCCCGCACGGGCGCGGCCGCCTGCTGGCTTCGCATCGCCGCAACCACCTCGCGCTGAGCAAACACAAGCGACTCCAGCGCCAGCATCATCCGCCATGCAATTCCCAGCATCAGCGCCCAAATCACGATCCCCGCCACGCTCATCAAAAGCAACAGAAAGAAAAACATGTCCGGGTTCCTCCTTGAACCTCCTGCATTTTCCGCGCTTTTGACAAGACAATCGCCGGCGGTATTTCATGCCGACACAGGATTACCCAATCCGATGCGCCACGTCAAGAGGCTACACATGGCCTGCCTTGCATGTGCTACAATCCGCGCATGGAGTCCGTCATTAAAAACCCGATCATCATGCTGGATTTCGATGGGGTGGTGGCCGATTCGCTGGAGGTGTATTTCAGCGAGTTCACGCGGGCGTGCAGCGAAATGGGATTTACGCGGCTGAACTCGCGCGAGGCGTTTTTAAAGCTTTTTGAAGGCAATGTGGTCCGGCAATTGTTCTGGGCGGGGTTCCCGATGTACCGGATCCGGCGGCTGCTGCGGACGTTTGCGCCGCGGATCGCCGAAGCCCACCGCCGCGTAGGCCCGTTTGCGGAAATGCCGGAGGTCGTGCGCGACCTCGCCGCCGCCTACCCCGTCTACGTCATCACGTCCAACGCCACCGACGCCATCCTCGATTTCCTACTGCGGCACAACATCTGCGGGATCCGCGACGTGCTCGGCTCCGACAAGGAGCGCAGTAAGATCAAGAAGATCAGAAGCATCATGCGCCGCCACCCGGACCTCACCCCCTGCTATATCGGCGACACCAAGGGCGACATGCGCGAAGCCCGCCACGCCGGCGCGATCCCTATCGCCGTAGCCTGGGGCTGGCACACTGTCGCCAAGCTCATCGAAGGCAAACCCCAACTCATCGTCCACGACCCCCAGGCCCTCAAAAAGATCTTCCTGCCGTGAAGATCCAGGGTTTGTTTCGCGACCGGTTCCTGCTTTAGAATTCGGCAAAAAGGAGGGGCCGTTATGAAGCGTTCAACCGCCGTTGTACTCGCCGCAACCGTCGCAGCCGCCATTTTCATTGCAAAGGAAACCGTCATGGCACAGGAGAAGGCCGAAGATACCATTGTCCGCCACGTCGTACTGTTCAAGTTCAAAGACAGCGCGGCGCCAGAGCAGGTCAAAGACGTTGAGCAACGTTTCGCCGCCCTGCCGGACAAGATCGACAAGATCAAGGCGTTCGAGTGGGGCACGAACGTCAGCCCCGAGAATCTCGCCCAGGGTTTTACCCACTGCTTCCTGGTGACGTTCGACAACGAAGCCGACCGCGACGCTTACATCGTCCATCCCGCCCACAAACAGTTCGCCTCCGGCCTGGGCCCGATGCTGGACAAAGTGCTCGTGGTCGACTACAAGGCGCCGGAGTAGGTTCGAATTCCCATTCGGCGCGGGTAGTGTTGAGGCAAGGCTACCCTCCGCGGCACGGCGGGAGCCGTGCCCCACCGAATTGTTTCAGTTGGCCATCATTGCGTGAATCGTCTGGCTCAGCACGGTGGAGTGCATATACTTCCCTCGCCTGGGGTCTTCGGAAGTTGCCATGGCGACGATGGCGTCGGCGCCGGCGCCTTTAACGAAAAGCGGCACGAGGCTGTTGGTGTGGCTGCCGCTGTTCCATTTCACTCCGGGCAGGTTGCCTTTGCCGCGGTTTTCGACGGGTGCCCATTCGCCATCGGCCGGGCCGGTCAGGTAGCCGGTTTCGTGGTCGGCAGTGACCACCAGGAGTGTCTCGTCCCAACTCGAATTGGCTTCCACCCATTCGCGAACCACGTTCACCGCCTCGCAAAAGTCCAGTTGCTCTTCGATAAGCCGCCCGGACTGGTTATCATGGCCGGTCCAGTCGATTGCACCGCCTTCAATCATGAGAAACAGCCCGTCGGGGTCGTTGTCGAGCACATTCAGCGCGCCTTTTACCATCTCGGCCAGCGTGGGCACGGTCTTCGTGAACGGAACCTCGAACGGCGCGGCATTCTTATCGCCGTCGCGTTCCTGCTGGAGCGTGGCTTCCACGCGCGCAAGGCCCAGCAGGCGCTTTGGCGTGTCGCCCTCGCCGAGCGCCTGGAACTCTTCGCGCGTGTCTATGAAAGCCCATGGGTCGGGCGCGCTATCGCCATCGGCATCGGCGCCTGCGGAGCCGTTGCGCAACGCTGCCCAGACCTCTTTTCCGCCGACCATTACGTAGCGCTTATCCGCCGCCGTTTTATCGGCATCGAGTTTGTCACCGTTGCCATCGTACTCCGGATGGCCGGTACCCATCAGGACGTCGATAGGGGTTTGCGTTATCATCTCGCGGCTGATTTGTTCGTAGTTGCTTCGCTTTTCGTTATGCGCGCTGAACGCGGCGGGAGTCGCATGCGCCATGAGAACTGACGTAACCACGCCTGTCGCTTTGCCCTTTTCCTCGGCGGCCTGGTACATATGCCGCAAGGGCTTTCCCTCGGGGCCGATGCCAATTCGACCGTTTGTTGTTTTTACGCCGGTGGACAGCGCTGTACCCGACGCCGCGGAATCGGTGGCTCCTTTTTTGACATATGCAAATTCCGACCAGGCTTTCTCCGGGTCGTACCCGTCGCCGTTGGCCGAGTACGTGCTCATGGCCAGCGGCGTCATCCAGTCGAAGGACCCTTTTTCGCCGCCGTGGACGTAATAATCGCCTGCGGCCACGTGTTCAAAACCCATCCCGTCGCCAATCATAAAGATCACATTTTTGGGCGCCGCGCAAGCCGTCAGGGCGCAAAAAACTACCAGCAGGCCAACAACTAACAGCTTTTTCACTTGGAAAACCTCCTTAACTGACCGCAGGCCGCGTCGATATCTCCGCCGCGTTCCTGCCTCAATGTCACTTTTACGCCCGCGTCTTCAAGCACCTTCTTAAATGTCTCACAGACGGCCCGCGACGGGGCGGAAAATTCAACTCCCGCAACTTCATTATAAGCAATCAGGTTGACGATTCCATTAATTCCCCGCAAAAGGCGGGTTAACTCGCGCGCTTGCTCGACCGAATCGTTCACGCCGTCGAGCAGCACGTACTCGAAACTCACCTGCCGGCCCGTGGCAGCCATGTAGTCGCGCACGGTCGCCATCAGCGGCCGCAACGGGTACTTCCGGTTGAGCGGCACGAGTTCTGAGCGCAACTCGTCGTTTGCCGCATGCAGCGAGACCGCCAGCCTCACCTGCCAGGGTTCGGCGGCGAACCGGCGGATGCCGGGGATGTCGCCCGCGGTCGAAACGGTGATCCGGCGCGCGCCCACGCCGAGCCCGTCCGGGCGCATCAGCAGCCGCACGCTTTTGACCACAGCGTCGTAGTTGCGGAACGGCTCGCCCATGCCCATGTACACGATATTGGGCGAGCGGCCTTCGAGATCTGCGTTCTCGATCAGGCGCAACGCCTGCTCGGCGATTTCGCCGGGGGTGAGGTTGCGGGCAAACCCGCTGCGGCCCGTCGCGCAGAACAGGCATTTTATCGGGCAGCCGACCTGCGTCGACACGCACAGCGTCACCCGATCGCGGTCGCGCAGAAAAACACTTTCCACGGTTTCGCCATCGCGCAGCCGGAACAGCATTTTTCTCGTGCCGCCCGGGCTTTCCTGGGTTTGGATCGCCTCGAGCTGGCAGGGCACGCAACGCGCCCGCAGCATCTCACGCAACGGTTTGGACAGGTCGGTCATGACGTCGAAATCGCACGCCTGCTTGCCGTAAAGCCAGCGGAAAACCTGCCGGCCCTGGAACGGCTTCAGGTTTAGCGCGGTCGCGATGTCTTCGGGCAGAAGATCGGTCAACAAGATAGGCATGTCATTCATTGCACGTATACGCCCACCTCGCGCGCCCGCGTTTTAATGTCAAACAGGGAGTCGGGAATCTCGGTGTTCGGCAAAATCTTGCGCATCTCGAACGTCAGCCGCGTCTGCTCGCCCGGGAACTGCGCGTCGATATACGCTGGGAACCTGACGCCGTCAACAACGCGGTAGTCGCCCTTGGTGGTCACCGCCACAGTCTGGCCCGCCTCGATTCGCTCGTTTTTCACCACCACCCAAGGCGGGCCTTTCACCGTAACGCGCCGGCGCGGCTCGCTGCGCGGCCCGATTTCGAGCACGGCGGTCTGTTCGGCGGCATCGTATGCGATCACGCGGGCTTCACGCCGGCGCAGGTTTTCCCAATCCTCGGGCAGGAACATCTCGCGGGCGATGTCCGACGGGCTCACGCTGAACGGCACGCTCGCGAACTGCTCGCCCTCGACACGGTAGTACGGCTCGTCGCGGCTCGCCGGAAAATCGATTAAAAACTCGCTGCCCACGCTCGTCAGACGGAACATTTCCATGCCGATGGCGTTCCGGCCCCGCACGCTGAGGCCGGCCGGCCGCCGGAATGCGATGGCGCCGTCGCGGAACATTTTAGTGGCCTCGAAATCGGGCGATTCCAGCGTAAAACTGCCCGCGGCCCGGAAATTCTCAACCGCCGCATCGTTCGCCGCCAGTGCGCTCAGGATTTCACCCGCCCGGGGAACATCCGGGCCGGCAAGCCCGAACTCCACCCGTTCCCCCAGCCGGGCGCAGCCTGACAATGAAAAGGCTATGGCAAACAACAAAAGGGACAAAAGAGGGACACCCCCCGGCTTTTGTGGGGGGTATCCCTCTTTTCGAGCGGAACCGGCTGAAAGCGGCGGTTGCCCGTTTGAAATTGTTTCCGTCATGTGGTAAACTCTCGCGGTTGTTTCAAAAGTATACCATCTATCGAAGCGCCCACCCAACGCATCGAGGAGAGTAGAATGTCATTCAAGTGCGATTACAGCGGCAAGAAACCGCGCGTCGGCAACAAAGTCGTCCGCCGCGGTAAGGCCAAAAAAGAAGGCGGCGTCGGCAAAAAAGTTACCGGCATCACCAAACGCCGCGTGAAACCCAACCTGCAACGCGTCCGCATCGTCGATGAGAACGGCACGGTCCGCCGCGTCCGCGTATGCGCAAGATATTTAAAGGCCGGAAAAGTCACCAAAGCCGTCAAGACTTCCTGAGCAATATACAAAACAAATAAGGCCGCAACGTCCCGCGTTGCGGCCTTTTCTCTTCAAAAAGCCGTAATCGTGTAGAAGAGACTTCCAGCCTCTTGCTATTCGGCCGGCTTGACCACCAAGCGCTTTGTCGCCTTTGCCGGAACCTTGACCTTTGCATCGGGCAAGGCGGTGGGCATCGACACCATCCCTTTTGAAGTTTTCTCGTCGTGATCGTCCGGCGGCGGATAGTCCGGCACGAACGGGGCCAGGCGGTCGTCGAACTCGACTTTCAGGTCGGCTTCCAACGCCAGTTCGGTCACTTCTGCGACAACGCTCTGCGGTGCGCGCGGGTGGCTGCGGACGATAACCCGGGTGGTGAGCGGGTTGTCCAGCTCGTGGAATATGCGGCGCAAATCTTCGAGCGTCACGCGCTGGCCTCCGCTGTGCATGTCGCCGCTCTGCCCGATCGAGATGCTCAATTCGTTGGTGCTTCGCGTTACCTTATCCCACAACCGCTTGAGCTGATTCTTTTCGGCTGTGCGCATTTTTTCGGCGAAAGCTTCTTCGGCCGCCGCCAGGTGTTCGGCCTCGGGATGGGTGTCTTCCGACACGACGGTGATGGTCAGGAAGATCATCAGGGTGTCGTTCTCGATGTTTTTCACCGGCGAACGGAACAGACTGCCGATAACGGGCAGGTCGGAGAGCAGCGGCACCGCGCGCGACACGCTTTCGGTGGTATTGCCGCGGCGCAAACCGCCGATCACGATGGTCTGTCCGTCGTTCACGCGCACCTGCGTTTCAGCCAGGCTCACGGTTTTCTCCGGAATGGTGTTCTCCTCGCCGTTCGATACCACGCTCACGGGCGTTGCATCGCTGTCCTCGGCGGCAAGTTCCAGCAAGATGCTGCCGTCCTCGCTGATCCGCGGGAGGACGGTCAGAATCGTGCCGACTTCGATGAACTCGATCCGGTTATAGGGCCGGTAGCCGTAGTTGAAGTTTTGCGTTGGATCCGTCGGGTCGGCGATCCGCCGTGAGCCGTAATCGTACGTGGTCGAGGTAACATACGGCACGTTGCGCCCGCTCTGGAACATGGCCTCGGCACCGTCCTGCACCGTCACGCGCGGCGAAGAGAGGATGGTCGCCTGGCCCTTGGTGTCCAGGTAATTGAGCGTGGCCGCAAGCTTGTCGCCACGCCAGTGCTCGATGATCTCCTCTTCGTTGATGTTAAGAATCGGCTCGCCCGTAAACCGGTTGCGCAACGGTTGGGCAAACGGGATCTGGCCTATCGTCATCGTGTCGTTCAAACTGGTGTAATCGGGCGTGGCGCCTGCTCCTATGCGGTACGCCACGGGGGTGCCGTTAATGCTGTCGAAGAAGGTCCAGTTGATATTGAAACTTTTGGCCAGGTTGCTGCTGAGCGTCACCAGGTAAGCTTCGATCAACACCTGCTGCCGTTTGACGTCCCACATCCGGATCATCTGTTCGATTTCTTCGATCCGTTGCGCTGTCGCGGTTACGGTCAACTGGTGAACGGTTTCGTCCGTGATGATGTTGCCCATCTCTTCCGGCACAAGATTTTCGATGCGTTCGGCGACGTCTTCCGGCTCGATATAATCCAGCACCCAGGTGCGGGTTTCCAGCGGCTGATCCAGGGTTTCAATAATAGAAATTATTTCTTCCAGCCGGGAAGGCAGGTCGGTCACGATGATGGTATTCGTCCGCGGGTCGATTTGCATTGTGCCGCGCTCGGGCGTAAGAAGCGCCTGCACGCTTTCCTCGAGATCGAGCGCGTTCATATACCTTATCGGATACACGCGGGGTGTCAGGGGCACGTCAAACCGCGTGACCGCCGCGCGCATCTGCGCGATATTGTCCGGCGCGTCGGTTACGACAATGCGGCCGGTGCGGGGATCGGTGATGATGGTGCCGCCCGGCGATAGAAGCGCCGTTAACACGGCCTCGATATCGGCCACGCCCGCATACTCGACCTGGAATTCGGCTTCAGTCAGGGGCACGTCAAGCTCTTCCAGCGCCGCCTCCATCCGATCGAGATTCGCCTTCCGATCCCAGACATAAAGATGCCTCGTCCGGGGATCCACGAGCATCCGGCCTTGAGGCGAAAGCAACGACTGCACGACCGACTCGATGTACTCGACGTTCGCGTTCTCGACGATAAACTCCACCTCCTCGATCTCCCCAAACTCCTCTTCCAGATACTCCTCCTTCGTCATCACCTTCATGTAACCGGTTTCTTCGTTGTACTCGTACCAGATATCGTGAAACTGAAGCACCTCGAGCGCCTGGGTGGGCGAAACATTCGAGATCCAGAAATTCAACGTAATGGCCCGTGCCAGATCGGTTACCAGAAAATTCCAGGGAAGTTCGAACTGGTACAACGTTTCCAGAAAGTCGCCCACCGTCATTGGACCCTGCAGGGTCATGGGGGGGGCATCCGGAATAGGCGGCACTTCCTTGTACTCGAGCTCGCGTTGAAACAGCGGGTCATAGTTCTGCGGGCCCACAACACGCACGCCCGCGGCAGCGCCGCCCGCAGGAGCGCCTGTTCCGGCCGCGCCGCCGACGGTTCTGACGCCCGCGCCGGCGCCCGCGCCCGCGCCCGCCGCACCACCGGGCGTCACGACCGTCGCACCGCCGCCCGGCCTTGCACCTCGCGCGGCGGGTGGCGCCGTACCGGCGCCTGGCCGCTGCTGCGATGTCTGGCGTTCCTGGTTTCCTTCAGCTTCACCATCTTTTTCGCCGCGCAGGCTGCGCAATCGTTCTCGTATCTGCGAAAGACGGTCCTGCGATGAATCCGTTTGATTGCTCTGGCGGTCGCGGAGGTTTCCCAGCGTCCGCTTGGTGCGCTGGTTGGTACCAAGCGATCTGGAGCCACTCGGACTGGTGGGCGTCTGGTATTGAGCATAAGCCGAAACCGCCGTCCCGACCGTGATCGTCAGCACCAAAAATACCTTAAGCAGCTTTCGGCTATAAAGTTTCATAACCAGCCCCGTACTCCCTCGCAGACTTCCGCTGCTAGTTGATTTACCTTACTGAAGATTTACGCATCGCAACTCATGCTTTAACGCAACTTTACGATGCGGTAGATATAACACTCTCGCACCCTCCGCATCAAGAACGAAAAAAAAGCCGCCTCAGGTGACAAACCCAAAGCGGCGGCAAATTCGCTTTCCTCGAACAGCCTCTATGCGGTTTCCTGCGCAACCAGCCTAAACACCTGCTATTGTATAAGTTGCATGCTGCAACGCCCCCAGGTTTCTGAACCTTTAAAACGCCGCGTTTTCTAACACCATCTCCCCCCCAGCTATTGTGGGGGTGTCTCTGTCTTACGGGAAAAACAACCGTTACCTCCGCTCGACAACCTCCGTGAGTTCTTCGCCTCGCCATTGAAGGCTGAAGGTAACGTTCGCCCGGGTGACTTCCTTAATCTTCAAGTCGTTAATCGAATCTCCCGGGCCCAGGAAAACGCCCTTGGGATTATCTTGAGTCATGATCCTGACCTTGTCGCCGAAACCCTGGCGTGTAACTTGAAGGGTGGCAACCTTCTTTTTTAAATCCGGCGGTTTGGGGGGAGGGGGCGGAGGCGGAAGAGGCCTGGGGATCAGTTCTTTCCATACGGACGGTTTTGAGACGACTGTCTCTTTCCACCGCTCAAAACTCGACTGCTGCGTTTCCAACGGCACTTCCACGGGTTTAATCTCGTCGAGACGGGCCTGCAACGCCGCGCCGCGGTCCCTGTAAGGATTGTCCATCGAGCCCACGCCGAACGCAATGGCCGTTGCCACAAGGACTCCTACAAGCCCCGCTACATACTTGCGTTCCATCAGCTTACCCTGAAACCTTTCTTAGCGTTACCGATCCGACATAAACTTCCGTGCCCGCGTCTGCCACCGTAACGTGCGGAAGCGCGAACCGGAGCGGCCCGTTTTCGGTGGCGCCGGCATTAAAACTAAGCCTGTAACGGTAAAGGGCCGTATCGCCGGACATCGTCGCGCTGCCTTGCATAAACTGGCCGGTCGACTCGTTTCTGACGCGTATTTCCGCGGCCCCCGTCGCAATCGCCTCGATTTCCACTTCGTAGACTCCAGGCTCATAGAGGTCGGCCGTCATGTAAAAAGTCGCCCCCGCCGTCTTGGCCACGGCTTTCAGGCAGCCGCCGTCCGCCACCGTGTCGTTCATCAGGCCCACGATCTTGATGTCGCAACCTTCGGCTTTCCATTGGTCGATGTTGGATCCGTCCCAGGTTTCGGCCCGTTGCGGTTCGGAGTTCTGGGCGCCGCTTTCGCCTTTCACGCCGTCCACAACCGTCCGCGTCACGTCCAGCCGGGCGCCCACCTCCCGGCCCTGGGGGGCCCGGGCCAGTTCCAACTCGTCGATGCGTAGCGATTGCGAGCTTTCCTGCAGCCGGACCAGGAACTCCATCAGCGAATCGATCGGCGCCGGCGGTATATTCACGCTCAACCGGTACTCCCGGTAGCCGTCGCCGCTGTCGCGCAACTCGCCCTGGCGCAGAAGGGGTATCTCCACGAGGTTTTTCTGGCCTTGGGCCGGCGCGTCCGGGTCAAGACGGGCAAGACGGTAGATTTCCTGGCGAAGCCGGTTGTGGATCTCGGCTTCGGTCCACTCGCTCGAATGCTGCTCGGCAACCTTTGAATACGCCTGTTCGACATTTACCCGCCGCGCCTCGAGCCTGACGCACCGCTCGAGATCGCTCTCCAACAATGCAATCTCGTCGTTCAGGTCCTCGAGGTGCGATTTTGCCCGCACGATGACCGTCATGATAAGAAACAGCACCACTGCCACCGCCACGCCCACAACCAACCAACGCTCACGCGGGGCCAACTTTGACCATATTTGCTCTAGATTACTCAATTTTCCTCTTGGCCTTCCTCGGGTTCGGCCTCTTCCTCCGGGAACGGCACTTCAATGCAAAAATCCCAAACTTTCTTACCCCACTCCTCCGCTTCGTTTCGCTCGTACACCTGTTTCGCGCGCGCGAAATGCGGTATGGAAGCCTCGCCCACGTCAATCAACGACTGCGCGAGGTTCTCGATTTGGCTGAGGTTTTCAGCGCGGCCGAAAACTTCGAGTTTCTCCGGGCGCGAATATACCAACCGGTTGACGTTCATTCCTGTCGGTGGAATCAGGTCGACCAGCGCCGCCATCAGTTCAATGACGCTGCCGCTACGGCCGACCTGGTTCTGCAAAATGCGCAACTGCTCCTGCTTCGAGGCGATATTCTCCGCCGACGGCTCGACCTGGCTTATCCGGGCCTCGAGCTCGCGAAGGTAGCCGCGCCGCTGATATATTGCCTGCCCGTAAAGCACGCCGAGGCCCGCTATCGCTACCGCCGCCACCGCCGCTAGTTGCACTGCCTTGCGTTTCACGTCCAGGCGCTGCCGCGCCGCAACCAGCGATTTTGGCAGAAGCCGTATCGATACCGCTCCGCGGTCCTGCGCCAGCAGCGCCGCTCCGAACGAAGCCAAAGTCAGCACGGGAACATCCGCCGAACCCGGCTTCACCAGGCTGCGGGCAAAATCCGCCGGCTCGAGCGGTTGCTCAAAATCGTGCATCAGCTCGCGGCAGTAAGGCGCGACGTCGGTCCAGTCGGAACAAAGATAAACCTGCTCGACCGGTTCGCCATCCTCCGCTTCACGCCGGTACGCCGACATCGACGCCCGGATCTCCACGCGGAGCTCCTCCTCAGCGTCTGCCGGGGTAAGGCTGCTGGCAACCGCCCGGCCGTACTCGAACCGGCCGTCGCAAACCACCACTACCTCGAGGCCTTCCGAAGCCAGGTTAACCACCGCGCAACAACCCCGCGCGCCTTTCGCCGCCTCCACCGCCGAGGCCAGGCACGCCGTGCTCAAAAAGATCTGTTCTGGTTGGACTCCCGCGTACTGCAGCGTCTTCACGTGGGCGTTCACCACGTCCTCGTGCGCGAAAACCGCCAGCACCCGCGAATGCCCGTCCGGGAGTTTTTGCAGGATGCACTGATCGATGGACAGCTCTTCCACCGGGAATGGAACGTACTCCTCGGCGCTCAACCGGATCATGCCGGCTATCTCGCCCAAGTCCTGACTGGGAAGCTCCAGGATCCGGGCGGTCATTTCATGGCGCGGGATCACCGAAAACGTCTGATCTTCGGTCACATTGTGCTTGGCCACGAACTCCTTGAGTGCCTCGTCGAACGATCCGTCGCGCGACGACCAGTCGCCGCGCTCGAAATCGTAACTAAGCACGTCGAGACCTTTTACCGAGCGGCGCACGCGCAGCCGGCTAATCAGGTGCTCGCCAAACTGTAAGATGCTTATGTTGTTAGACTTACGGCTCAAGCAATTCCTCCCGCCACTTGATAAGACGGGCATTGCCGCCTACGACCATAACCGTCGCCGTACAAGTGGCTCGTATTTTTCCCTGGCGCCGGGTCGCTGTACCAGTAATTGTAAAAAACTGCGAACTGACCTTGCAATAGGTGCCCAAAGCTTCCGCGGCGCGGTCGGAAATACCGGCCTTTTCTTTCACATCTGCCAAATTTACAAAATCTTTATCATCTGCGGTAAAAAGTTCACCATCCGCGCCCCGGCGATAGTCGGCAATCGCCCGCGCGGAACGGCTGAGCCGCGGTATGCACTCGAGCACCTCTTCGGGCGCCGTGTTAACATTAATTTTCCCGTCGCCCCAGCATGAAAGCAAATCGCGCAGGCCGGGATCGTCCTCGTCACCGAACCAGTCCTCGTCGCTGACGCCATCTAAAAACCTTAGTTCTTCAACGGTTTGGAACGGTTGTGGCGCCACGCCGTCAGCAAAACTGCCTTTCCGGCGGTAATTGATTTTGCGCATGATGCCGCGCGTGATGCCCGGCACCTCGTCAAGCAATTCATCGGGCGCCCTGCTCAACGAAACCCGGCTCTCCTCGTCTTGTATCACATAGCCGCACATATCGTCTTCAAACTCTTCTTCTTCCTCCTCTGAAAAAAACTGGGCATCTCCCTCGCCTCCTTCCAACATGTTCTTCGGCCGCGCCCACTGCTGCGCATAGCTGGTTCTGTACGGAACATTCTGCAAGAAATCGTAAATCGCTTTGTTTCTTAATTCTACAATACCCCGGTTTACGGCGCCGCGCGCCATGTGCATCGCCTTGACGTTGTCCAGCGTGTAACGGGCCGCCATGTGTTCAAGCAACGACCGCCGCCCGAAGCCCAGCGTGATCACTGTCATGATGGCCACCACCCAGAGCACGCAAACAAGCACAAACCCGCCTTCGTTGCGTGTTTTGTTTATGTTGTGGCAGACAGTCATTTTTTATCTTCTTGCGCCAGGCCCATACGCTTGGGGTCATACTTAGAAGTCGGGCAATGAAACGCGTTGGAAAGGAGAAATTCAGTTTCCTGCTTTTTGTCGTCCGGTTTGCGCAAGGCCAGGCGGATTCTCAGTCCCTGCGGCAGTCCCCATCCTTTGTCGTTTCTTTCCAGAACAATAGGTTCCATCCATTTGGGGGGTCTTTCCGGGTTCGCGTCTTCGTCTACTGGAACCCAGACATAAGAAACCTCGAAATCGCGTACATCATCGGCAATTTCATAACGGTGCTTCCGGCCGAGCTTTATCCGTTCCTTCTCTTTTTCCTCGTCGTCCTCGCCGAGCACGGTCAGCGGGAGCGGCCCTTCGACAACCGCTTCCTGCCGGTACAGCTTTCGATTCGAGTAGTAGTAGCGCACCCACAACACCCGCGCGCCCTCGCCTTCATCCACATCGAGCGACGGCGTCACCGCAAAAAACTCCAGTTCATCGTCTTTGCCTTCAAACAGATGTTCCGAACCGCCCAAAATGCAACCGATCTCTCGGGAAAGCAGGTTCAGCCCGATCCGGGCGTCCTGGTACTGGTTGGTTTCGGTCTCGCCCATTTTCCAGACTCGGATGGTCGAGCCGAAGGCGGCGTAGACGGCCGCCATCACAATGCTCAGCAGCGATGCCGCAACCAGCAGCTCGGCAAGTGTAAATCCGCGTTTGCCGTTCATGAGGCGTCTCCCGGCAGCGGGCGGGGACTTCGCGGGGGTGTCCAAAGTTTTTCGGGAATCCACAGGGTTTCAAGCTTTTCCTCGTGTTCGACGCCGGCGCGCGTCCAAGCCACGGTAGCTTCGATTTTGGCCATGTACGGCGCATTGAGCTCCAGAAGGTGAAGTTTTTCGGGCGGGATATGTGGCGGAATATTGGGTTCCGGCAACGGTATCTTCGTTATCTTGTATGTCCAACGGAACCGGGACAGGTCGCCCTTGCCCCGGCCCGAGTTCGAGATTTCGGTCAGTTGCCGCTGTTGCTCGACCTTGGCAATCTGCTCCTCGAGAATGAACCGCGCCATCGTGTAATCCTGCGCCTCGCCTTTCACCAGCACGGCCTGGCGCAGCGAACCCTGTATGGCCACCACGCTCACGCTCAGCAGCCCAAGCGAAACGACTGCTTCGATCAGAATATAACCGCCCCGCCGCGGTCTATGTCGCGCCGTTGTCCTCACATCTCCACTTTCAGGCGGCCGATACCGCCTTTGGTGTCAACATAAAAGGTTTTTCCCTCTTCGTTGGTGATATTGATTCGCGCGTCGTCGCACGCTCCGGACGGGTAAAACGCCACGTAGTATCCGCCCCGTTCCTTTTCCTTTTTCGCGCGCACCGCTTTCAGCGTCAGCCGCCACGGCAACTGCACCGTCTCCTGCTGTTGAATGGCCACCGGCTCGAAGATCTTGTCCTCGCCGTCTACCGCCGCCAGCCGTCCAAGCCCGTACGTGTTCAGCTCCGGGTCGACATAAAGGCGGAACTCGACCCCGGCCGTAACGGCGTGTTCCTGGGCGAATCGAACCGTCGCCACGAAATCCCGCACGCTGTGGTCGGCCTGGATTTTCGAGAAGCTGCCGCTGAACACGGGCATTACGGCCGCGGACATGATGGCAAGGATCGTCACCACGATAATCAGCTCGATCAGCGTAAACCCGCCACGAACCGGGCTATTTGAGCCATTAACAGTCACAACAAAAGCGCCTCGCGCCATTAAAGCCTACTTATCATTCCTGCACCGAACTGGAGGTAACATCGTCGCCGTTGCCGGCCTGACCGTCGGGGCCTACTGAGAAAATCTCGTACGACTCGTCGTTCTTCTTATAAACGTAGGTGTTGCCCCACGGGTCATTGACAACTTCTTTTACGTATTTTTTCTTGCCGCTCGCCAGGTCTTGGAGCGAATCCGGGTATTGGTCGTTGTGTTCCAAGGCGTACAGGTCAACCTGAGTGCCGAATGCGGAGATGTCTTGTTTTGCACGGTTGATCATGGCCCGCCTGACTTGGCCCTTGTACACCGGTACCACAGAGCCGGCCAGAATGCCGAGAATTACCACCACCAAGATCAGTTCTATCAGTGTAAATCCGCCTTGATTTCTCATATTGCGCCTCCTGTGGGCCTTGCGGCGGCTTCAACTGTCTATGCGCCAACGGCTACTCGTGCACCGAAGTTGAGGTAACGTCGTCGCCGTTGCCGGCCTGGCCGTCAGGGCCTGCCGAGAAAATTTCGTAGGACGCGCCGTTTTTCTTGTAAACGTATTCGTTGCCCCACGGGTCGTTCACGACCTGTTGCACGTACTTTTTCTTGCCGCCCACGAGATCGGACAGCGAGTCGGGGTAGCGGTCGTTGTGGTCGAGCGCGTACAGGTCAATCTGGGTGCTGTATGCGGCAATGTCGTGTTTGGCACGGCCGACCCGCGCCTGTTCGCTCCGGCCCTGAAACACCGGCACCACCGCCCCGGCCAGAATGCCCAGAATCACCACCACCAGGATCAGTTCTATCAGCGTAAACCCGCCTTTGTTACTCATATCGAGCCTCCTGCGCGCCTTTCGGCAGCTTCAATAGCGTTAACTAACGTGCGCGCTTAACGTCAGCATGGGTAGCAGCATCGCTATCACCAAAAAACCAACAATAATGCCCATAATGACCACCAGGATCGGTTCGAACAAGGCCGACATCGCCTTCACGGCGCGGTCGACTTCCGTGTCGTAGGCGTCGGCGATACGCGCGGTTACCGCGCCGAGCCGGCCGCTCTCCTCGCCGACCGCGAACATGTTCACCACCATCGGGGGGAAGTACTTCGTTTGCCGCAGGCTGTCGCTGATGCTGTCGCCCTCGATCACGCGGCCGTGAATGGTGTCCACCTCTTCGGCGATCAGAATATTCGTAAGCGTGTCGACCGTGACGCGCAACGCGGTCAGTACGGGCACGCCGTTGTCGAGCAGCGTGCCGAGCGTGCGGGCGAACTTGGCCATCTCGTAGCGCTGCACCACATCGCGGACCACCGGCACGCGCAACAGCGTCAGGTGCAGGTTTCTTTTTCCCGGCGGCGTCTTGAGATACGACACCAGCGCCGCCCCGGCCAGGGCGCCGCCTAACAGGACGGCCCACCAGAAACGGCCCATGAAATCGCAAAGGCCCATCACCACCCGCGTCGGGAGCGGCAACTGCGCGTTGAAATCCTCGAATATGGCCACGAACTTCGGGAACACGAAGCTGATCAGTATGAAAATGGCAAACGTGCCGATGGTCAGAAGAAACGCCGGGTAGATCATCGCCGAAACCGCCTTGCCGCGAAGCTCTTCCTCCTGTTCGCCAAACTTCACGATCCGCCACAGCACTTCCTCGAGCATGCCGCCGGTCTCGCCGGCTTTTACCATATTGCTCAGCATCGGCGGGAACAGTTTCGGGTGGCGTTCCATCGCCTCGGCAAAGCTGCTGCCTTTCTGGATGTCTTCCTTGAGTTCGCCGACAATCTGTTTCAGCTTGGCGTTTTCGGTTTGCTCGAACAGCGTTGAGAGCGCCCGCGTGATCGGCATGCCCGACTCGACCAAGTTGGCAAGCTGGCGGAAAAACAGGTTGCGGTCTTTCAGGCGGATGCGCGTCAGCGCCTGCGTGACGGACTGTTTCTTTTCCTCCCCGAAATACTCCTCGATGGAGATCGGGAAATAGCCCATATCGCGCAGGCGCGCCACCACCGCGCGCTGGTTTTCGGCTTCCATGACGCCCGAACTCAGTTCATCCGGGCCCTTCTTTACCTGGTACTTAAACTGCGGCATCGCCGGTCTCGATCGCCTCGATAAGATCCGCGTCGGATGTCACCCGCATCACTTCTTCAAGGGTGGTTTTCCCCCGGCAAATCTGAATCCAGCCTGCTTGGCGCAGGGTTTTCATGCCCATCTTGCAGGCGCGCCGTTTGATCTCGGTGCTCGGCGCTTTTTTATTGGTCATGTCTTTGATCGTGTTGTTAAACGGCAGAATTTCGTAGATGGCCAGCCGGCCCTTATACCCGGTGTGGCGGCACGCCTCGCAGCCGCGGCCCTTGCGGAAGTTCGCTTCGCTGATGTCGGCGTTGCCCACGCCGAACTTCTCGAGCAGTTCCGGCGGCGGCGCAAACGGTTCCGAACAGGAGGAACACACGCACCGCACCAGACGTTGCGCGATCGACGCAATCATCGTGCTGGCAATCAAGAACGGCTCGACGCCCATATCGACCAGGCGGGTTACCGCGCCGGACGCGTCGTTCGTGTGGAGCGTGCTGAACACCAGGTGGCCCGTCAGGCTCGAACGAATGGCCATCTCGGCCGTTTCGTAGTCGCGGATCTCGCCGACCATCATGATGTCCGGGTCGTGGCGCAGCATCGACCGCAGGCCCATCGAGAAATCAAATCCGATACGCGGGATTACCTGCATCTGCGTGATGCCCCGAAGCTGGTACTCGATCGGGTCTTCGATGGTGATGATCTTCCGGTCGGTGTCGTTGAGTTTGCTCAACGAAGCGTACAACGTGGTGGTTTTGCCGCTGCCGGTCGGACCCGTAACCAGAATGATCCCGTGCGGCCGCTCGAGAAAGCTGTGGAACCCGCCCAAATCTTCCGGCAGAAACCCGAGCTGGTCGAGCGTCATGAACATCGACGCCCGGCTCAGAATACGAATGTTCACCGTCTCGCCATGGGGCGTGGGAAGCACGCTTACGCGAAGGTCAAACCGGTCGTCGCCCACCGAGGCCAAAATCTTGCCGTCCTGGGGCAGGCGTTTTTCGGCGATGTTGAGGCTCGCCATGATTTTCACGCGCGAAACGATGGCCGAGTGGAAACCCCGGATCGACGCCGGCGTCGGGATCTGGTGCAAGATGCCGTCTATCCGGTAGCGGACACGCAACTGGTCTTCAAAAGGCTCGATGTGTATGTCCGTGGCCTGCGACTGAATGGCCTCCAGCAACAGCTCGTTTACAAACTTGATAATCGACGCGTCAATGTTTTCGTCGCCCAAGTCGCTGCTGAGATTTTGCGACTCGATGCTCAGCACCGACGCGACGCTGTCGTTGTCGCTCAGGATCCGCTCGACCGTGTCCGCGCCGAGACCGTAGAGGGCCTTGGTGGTCCGCCCGATCTCCTCGGGCGTGGTCACCGCGGCCTCGACGCGCCGTTTCAGCATAAGGCGGATATCGTCAAGCAACTGGCTGTTGAGCGGATCGCAAACCGCAATAACGATAGTCCCGTTGCGCTCTTCAATCGGCACAAAATTGTAGTGCGTGGCAATTCGTGCCGGTACTTGCTTGACTAAATCTTCCGGAATGCTCAGTTTTGACGGCGTCACAAAGGCAAGACCGCAGAACTTGGCCAGAGAACGGTAGACGGCTTCCGGCCGTGCATACCCCAGTTGAGACACGATCTCGAGCAGCTCTCCGCCCGTACGCTTCATCTCCGACTGGACGCGGTCGAGCTTCTCCTGGTCGAGCACGCCGTCTTCGAGCAGCTGTTTTTCTAAGCCCTTACGTCCAAGCAATGTGTAACTCCCTGGAATACAAGTTCATAGTCGGCATTATCTTACCACATCGCCTCACGCCGCCGCATCGCTTCAACCGCTTCCGCAGGCCGACCTGACGCGTCGAAACGTTCTACGCGGCCGGCTTCGGCAAGGCCGGCCTGCTAATGTGGTTTTTTAGATGAAGAAAGCCCTTTTCGGGCGGGCAGCCTTATTCGGCCGGTCCTTCCAGCGCGGCGAGCGAACCTTCGGCCATCGTTGCCAGTGTTTTGTCTTCAAACGTGGCGACTTCGTTATAGAAACTGCGGGCTTTTGCCGCATCTTTAAGTTCGCGCATGTAGATATGGCCGATCTCGAGTTTCAGCCGGGCTATGGCCACCGGATTGTTGCAGCGCTCCTTGGCGCATTCCATTGCCGCAACGTGCGACTCGCCAGCGCCCGGCAACCCTGCCTCCAGCGACTGCCGCGCCATGTCTTCGGCAGCAAGCGAGGCTGTCAGCGTGCCCGGGTAGCGAGCCACAAGCGATTCCAGCCGCTCGAACGAATCTTCCCCCGCGCGCCGCGCAGCATCCAGCGCGTACAGCGGCGCATAATCGTAGACACGGGCCTCGTCAAGCAGTTCCCGGCGTGAAATGCATTCGCTCTTGAGGCTGAACAACGCAGGATTTTCCCGGAAAAGCGTATCGTAAGCCTCGTAAGCCTCGGCATACCAGTTCAACTTGCTGTAGGCCAAATCCGCCAGTTGGACCCGCGCCTCGCCCGCAAGCGGAGATTTCGGATTGACTTCGAGCGCTTTCTCCAAACGGCGGTACGCGCTCACGTAGTCGTGATCTTCGATCATCGCGGCAACCGCCGCCAGATCGTTTTCCAGCGGCTGCGACTCCTGGGCGACCACGGGCGTTTCGTCCATCGTGTAGGAGCGGTATACGCCGTAGGTGAACCCCCCGACCAGCAGCGCGCACAAGCTGAACGCCAGGCTCGCCCGCCAGCCGAACCGCAGCCCGGTAAGCTGCCGGTCGGGCTCGGAACGGCGCGCCGCCCGCCGTATCGCCGGCCAAAGGTCTTCGTCGAGGACGGGCGCGCCTACCGGAATAAACGCCGCGACGCGCTGGAGCGCGGCGGCTTGTTTCCTGCATGAAGGACAGGCGTCGAGATGGGATTGGAGAGTTTCTAACTCATTCTGGGACAAGTCGTTGTAGATTGAAGCGGCTATCAGGCCGCGCATGCGGCGGCACGTGAAGGCATCAACGCCCAGAATCTTTTTCATAAAGGTCACCCAGTTCTTTTTGCAATTTTTTCAACGCCCGGAACAGATGCACTTTCACACTTCCAACCGTACATCCCAGTTCCTCGGCGATTTCCGATAACTGAAGGCCTTCAAAATGGCGCAACACAAACACAACGCGCTGCGTATCCGAAAGAACCACAAGCGCTTCACGTATGCGCTCGTCTATCTCCTGGGCCCGAACCCGCTGGCCGGTGTCCGATACCGACGGCTCAATGGGCGCGTGTTCGGTTTCACCGACGAACGTCTCGTCAAGTTGCTCGTGGCGCTGCCTCTTGCGGCGGCGCAGAAAATCTATGGCCTGATTTGTTGTCAAACGCAAAAGCCACGGCAGAAAACTGCCCGTCGGCTGCCATGCTTCAATCCGCTGGTAGGCCTTCAACAGCGAATCCTGCGCCACGTCCAAGGCGTCTTCGCGGTTGCCCGTAAGCCGGTACGCTACCGCGTACACCCGGCCCTGGTGCCGGCGAACCAACTCCTCGAACGCTTCGTCTTCGCCCTGTTTCAGGGCGAGCGCAAGTTCCTTGTCGGTCAAGTCCTGCCAGTTTGTTTGGTCCGACTTCATCTAAACAACGCCGTCCGTTTTCAAAAGGTTTACACCCTCTCGCGCCACAAATCTGCTGCCTTTACTGTATATACGTGATGGATATAGACAGGTTTCTGGCAGATCAAGCAACAAAAAGAAAATCCTCCAACTCCGTATATGCTTGCGCCCCAAGGTGTTGGCGAATTTCATCGCGCGCACCCGGCGCGCCTACGGCTACTACTATATATGCACGTCCAGTCCGGACAAGATCTTCCGGTCCGATAATTTTATAGCCGTGGATGCGGCGGCCGATTTTCCTGGGGTTGATGTCGATGACGTATTCCGGCCGCCGGTCGCCCCATTCGCGCAGCCAGAGTTTCCCCACTTCGCCCGCGCCCCACTGGCAGAACGCTCTGCCACCGGCCAGGTGCGTCTTGAACATGTAGTGCCTCTTGATGGCGCGAAATTGGGCCGGACTGTACCGGTCCGACACCATCGAAAGCCGCCCGGGCGACTCCCGCCAGTCCAGCAGCGGCGCCGCAACCTTGGCCAGCCGCCTGCCCTTCAGAAACATCCGCATGCAAAGGTCGTAATCCTCCGGCCAGCCGTGGTCCCGATAGCCGCCAACGGCCTCGTACGCCTTGCGCGGCATAAAAAATGCCGGATGCGGGATCGGGCACTCGACAAAAAGCTCGCGCACCATGTCTTCATGCGTTACCAGGGAGTTAATCCACCGATCGTACCGCCGGCGGCCATAGCCGACGGCCCCGCCGGTGGTCCGGACCTGCGTTCCGCACAGGCCGACCCGCGGGTCCTTGGCGCATTCGGCCAGTTGACGATCGAGCCGGTCCGGGTAAGACACGTCGTCCGCATCCATCCGGGCGATGTACTCGCCCCGGCTTTCCGCGCAGCCTCTCGCCAGCGCCTCCACAATACCCACGTGGTCCGACCTGATCAGGCGCAGCCGCGCATCGGCCCGCGCAAGCCCCTCCGCAACCTCCGCTGAAAGGTCTTGGGAACCGTCGTCGAAAAGAATTAGTTCCCAATCTTCATATGTTTGCCGCCGAATTGACTCGACCGCCGGGGCCAGCGTCGTTTCCGCATTGAAAAACGGCAGAACCACCGATATGCGCGGCCTTTTCATGCCGATCGACTCCTCATGCAAGCGACAAGTTCAGGCTCGTGAACGAATGCGCCGGAAACACGCAGACCAGCTCGCCATCCGCCGGCTCGGGCTTGATGCGCTTGGGGAAGACGGTCTTCGGCTTCTCGAAGCTGTTGGCGTCTCGGGCGTCGGCCGAAGTGAGCAGCCTGCCGATAACGCTGCCAATCTTCCCCCCGCTGACCTGGATAGTTGCCTCGACGTCCCGGCCGATTGTCTGGTTAGCCACGGTAAGCAGCACTTTAGAGCCTGCAATAGACGCGCTGGCGCTGAGATGAGACACGCCATGCTCCCGGTCCATCCCGGTTGGGACGGCCGCATAAGTGTCGCAGTCCATGTCGGCCATGACGCTGCGCGCGCCCATGTGGTAGCGCATCATGTCGTACACGTAATACGTCGGCGTCAGCACCATCCGGCCGCCTTCGGTAATGCCGATGCTGTGCAGCACGTTAATGGCCTGGGCGAGGTTCGCCATGGCGACCCGGCCCGCGTGGCGGTTGAACAGGTTGAGCGCCGCGCCCGCGAACACGGCGTCGCGCAGCGTGTTGGCTTGTTCGAGGCCGTTGTCTACGTTCGCTTCGGGATGGCGCACGCCCCATTCGTCGACGGCAACGCCCACCGGCTTGTCAGGGTAGAAATAAGCCAGAATGTGTTCCGCCTGCTCGATGTCGCGTTCCAACGCGATCAGGTCGCCGAACAGGGCGTGGTAATCGTCGTCGTTGAACTCCGCGCCGGCGCCCCGGCTGAAAAACCGGTGTATGGTAAGCCCGTCGATCAGGCCGGTGTGTGGCATGGCCTGGCAAAAATCGTGGTTCCACTCCGGCCGTTCGCCCACGCCGCAGCCGCAGGCGTACAACTCAGTTTCCGGATCCGCCTTCCGGAAAAACGTTGCATGCCGCGCATACTCTCGGGCATAGTCTTCGGCCGATTGATGCCCGCCGCACCCCCACGGCTCTTGGCCCATACTCCAGCGCTTGACGCCGGCCGGCCCGCGCCCGCGCAACCGCGTGATCGCGGTATCGCCGCCGTGGTTGCAGTATTCGAGCCATTCGAGGCTTTCCCGCACCGATCCCGTGCCCATGTTAAGGCAAATAAAGGGCGCGCTGCCGGCCAGTTCGCACAACTGCAGGAATTCGTCCGTTCCGAACGCGTTTGGTTCGGCCTGGCGCCACCAGATGTTGGCGGTTTGCGGCCGTTCGTTTTGGGGGCCGACGCCGTCGCGCCAGTGGTACGTGCCCGCAAAACACCCGCCGGGCCATTTCAGCACCGGCGCGCGCAACTGTTTGAGGGCCGCGAGCACGTCGAGCCGGAGGCCCCGCTCATTTGGAATCTTCGATCTCGGCCCGACCCAGATGCCCTCATACACGCACCGGCCGGCGTGTTCGACCGAGTGGCCGTAAATGTTCGGGTTGATGACCGGGCCGGGAAATTCGGGGCACAGCCGGATGGTACACCGGCTCATTCGGCCGGCTCCTGGGGCAGATCGAATTGGTTGAGGTAAGGGAAAATGTTGGCCGTTATGAACTCGCGCACGTCGCGAATGTGCTGCAACCCTTGTTCGACGTTCTCCGCATCGATCTTTTGCCCGCCGTAAACGCCCTTGACCTCGACAAACACCTCGCGCACGTTGTGGCGGAACGATTCGATCACGATATGCAACGCCCCGCGATGTTCGGGCGTCTCCGGCAGCACAAATCGGAGCCCTCCCACGCTCACCGGCCGCCGGAAATGCGGCCCGATCCGGTCGGTTTGGTTGCACGCCCCGTCGAGTAGGAACACGCGCGCGTCCGTGAAATGGGTCAGGGAGAACGTTGACCGCACCGTGGCGGTCTGCGCGGCAAAAAACGGCACGCCAAGTTGGTTCAGCGCGCGAACCGCCACCTCGCGCACCCGCTCGCAAAACTCCGACGCCGTCACTTCCGCCCACTCCTCGATCAGCACCAGCCGGTCCGGCAAAAACAGCGCCAACGACTGCGAGTTGTTGGGCCGCTTCGAGTAAAACCGGTATTGGGCCGGCGCGGTGAAGTCGGTGCTGTCGTAGGCATGGCGCGTTTGCGAAAGCTCGTAATAAAGTTTCTGCAGCACGGGCACCTGGTGCTTGCGCGGCGGGTGGATAAGCTCTGTGGAAAAATGAATCGGCCGGTCTTCCGAATGCATGGATCAATTCCCCTTTACCAGATGAGCACTCAGTATAGGATGTTTGCGCGCAGTTAGCAAACCACCATCGAAAATGTCACTCTTGCAGGCTGTAGAAGGGGCTTCCAGCCTCTTGCACGCGGCAAAATACCGCGTCTACCCTACAGCGGTTTGAATGGCAACTGTGACACGGGAGCGTGCCTGCAGGGGGGAGCATTTCGATAAACTTTTATTCCGGGCAAGAAATCTGCTATAAGATACTTATCGCGCAACGGGGCGGGTCTGGCTGTTGAAAAGTCCTGTGTATCCCGGTGCGTCAACATTGGGCCGCTGGTCAAAAATAAAAAGGTTATTGATTGGGAGACACTGAAATGACTCAATACAACATCCTACTTGATCCGTCAAAGATGCCGGATGCGTGGTACAACATTATCCCGGACCTGCCGGTGCCGCTTCCGCCACCCCTGCATCCGGCAACGCTTCAGCCTGTAAACCCGTCCGATCTTGAACCGCTGTTCCCGCCCGCCCTGATCGAACAGGAAGTGTCCGGGGAAAGCACGATCTCCATCCCGGGCGAGGTGATGGACATTTACAGCCTGTACCGGCCTACGCCGCTTCGCCGTGCCGCGCGCCTTGAGAAAGCCCTCGGCACGCCGGCAAAGATCTACTACAAAAACGAAAGCGTCACGCCGTCCGGCAGCCACAAAATCAACACCGCCATTGCGCAGGCCTACTACAACAAGGTCGCCGGCATCAAAGAACTGACAACGGAAACCGGCGCGGGCCAGTGGGGCACGGCGCTGTCGATTGCGTGCGCGTTTCTGGAAATGAAATGCACCGTGTATATGGTGCGCGTTAGTTTCGAGCAAAAGCCTTACCGCCGTTCGATTATGCAGACCTACGGCGCTAAAATCCTCTCGAGTCCCAGCAACGAAACCGAGTTCGGGAAGAAAATCCTCGCCGAACAGCCCGATACCACCGGCTCGCTCGGCATTGCCATCTCCGAGGCTATTGAAGAGGCGGCCAAGAGCGGCGGCGCCAAGAAGTACAGCCTTGGCAGCGTGCTCAACCACGTGCTGCTCCACCAGACCATCATCGGCGAGGAAGCCAAACTCCAGATGGAAAGCGTCGGCGACTACCCCGACGTCGTCATCGGTTGCTGCGGCGGCGGGTCCAACTACGCCGGGCTCGCGTTCCCGTTCGCGAAAGACAAACTGCGCGATGGGCGCGACATCGATTTCATCGGCGTCGAGCCGACGGCGTGTCCAACGCTCACGCGCGGGCTGTACGCCTACGACTTCGGCGACACCGGGCAGATGACGCCCCTGCTCAAGCAGTACACGCTTGGCCACAATTTTATCCCGCCAGGCATCCACGCCGGCGGCCTGCGCTACCACGGCATCGCCAGCCTGCTCGCCGTGCTCATGCGCGAAAAGGTGATGCGGGCCGTCGCCTGCCTGCAGAACCCCTGCTTCGAAGCGGCTGTCCTGTTCGCCCGTACCGAAGGCATCGTTCCAGCGCCCGAGACATCGCACGCCATCCGCGTGGCCATTGACGAGGCCCTCAAGTGCAAGGAAACCGGCGAAGAAAAGACCATCCTGTTCAACTTCAGCGGCCACGGTCACTTCGATATGAGCGCCTACGACGCCTACTTCAGCGGCAATCTGCAAGACTACGCCCTCGAACAGAGTGCCATCGACGCGGCCGAAGCTTGTATCCCCAAAGTCTCGAACTAGAACGTGAGAGTATAGACTGCGGCAGCCATAAACGGCTGCCGCAGTTTTTTTGCGGAAACGGGGAAACGTATGGGACGTATGGGACGTATGAACGGAAAGGCGGAGGCGTGCAGGCAACCCTGCGTCTCCGGCACCCGCCCCCGGCGAAGCCCAAAGAGGCCGATAGCCGCTCTCGGTAAAGTCCCGGAGGAACGGCATGAAATGATTAAAAACCCATCGCCTACATTGGCGCTCTTGCTAAAGTCCCGGAGGGACGGCATGAAAGTAGCCCAGGACGTCAGTCCTGGGTTTCAGCAACGCCCCCTGTGCGAGTCCCGGAGGAACGGCTGAAACCTGATACTCAATCCCAAATGTACCGCTCGTCGTATTCAATCTGGTGTCTTTTCAGAAACTCCAAAAATTCCTCTTTGAAACTTTTCTCCCGATGATGTTCCTCTTGGTTCCGGATGTACTTCATTGTCGGCGTTTTATGCGAAATACTAATAGAGAAAGCCCCGTAACCCTCTTGCCATTCAAACCTCTCGAGACCGGGAAAAGTTGAAGAAACCCATTTCGAACTTCCCGCTTTCACCAACTGCACCGCTTTGGCCGCCGCCATGGTTGTCGGTAGCGACAACAGCATATGCGCGTGGTCGGAGGTCCACCCACGGTCAGCGCGTAAACCCCCTTCTCGCGCGCAATACCGCCCATGTAGGGCCACAACTTCTCTTGGACCGGTTGCGTCAAGAATCGCCGGCGGCCTTTCGTCGAGAACACGCAATGAAACAACAGGCTGGAATACGTATGGCCCATCTTTCCCCCCTTTTCAACCGTCCCTACGGGACTAACGCCTGGTACCGGCCCGCAACCCAGGACTACCGTCCTGGGCTACTCTCGCAACGTCCCTACGGGACTCCTCTTTTTGCAAAACAAAACTGCGTGTCGAGCTAACCTCATGCAGCCCCTTAAACGTTAGCCTGCTCGCACAACGTGCCCTACGGGACTCCATGTTACGTAGCCCCTTAGAGACTCTGGCCTATGTTTATCGCACGTTACTGGATAGATCCTCTGGGATTTTATCCTGATTTACCGCATCCGCCCGAGGAGGTCTTTTGCCCGGTTCTTCATGTTTTCGTCCTGCGCTTTCTGTACCACCAACTCCAGGGCTTTGGCGGCGGCGGGTTTGGCCTTCGGGTTCTTGGCCAGTTTGTCCGCGACGGCGAGAATTGCGGCGGCGGCTTCCTGGCGCACTTCGGCATCGTCCAGCGCGGGCTTCAGCGCCTCGAGCGATTGCGTGGCGGGCAGCGCACCCCACGCGCCGAGCACAACCCTCTTTTCCTCGGGCCGTTTGGCGAGCGCGGTGGCCTTTTTGAGCATCTCGATCTTTTCTTTGCCCGACGGCGCGTTGCCCGCGAGGCGAACATACCCGCGCAGGCCAAGCACGTGGCGGTTAAGGGCTTCGCTCTTGGCAAGCTCAAGCAGATGCGGCGCGGCGTCGAACGTCGGCCAGTCGGACAGGACGCGGACGGCCTCGTCGCTGATTGGCTCTTTCTTGCTGTTAAGCGAGGCAAGCACGGTTTTCAGGGCCTTGTCGCCTCCGACCCGCGCCACGACGTGCAACAACGATACCGACGATTCAACACCGGCCTTATCGAGCGCATCGAGCACGACTGGCAGCAAAGTTTCGCCCTCTCGCCCGGCCACGGCCACCAGCACGCGTTCGGCGGCGGTGCGTTCCGCGCCGTCCTTGGCATTGTACAGCGCCTGGAGCAGGCCCGGCGCCTGTTCGGAACCGGCCAGCGGCGGCAACGCCCGCAACGCAGCCATCCGCACCTGCGCGTCGTCATGCGACAGGCTCGCCATCGCCAGCGGCAGCGCCTGCTCGGCCCGGCGATTCGCCAGCAGCTCAAGCAGCTTCGCCCGCACCGGCGCGAGCGCCGGCCCGACCGCCGCGGCCATTGCGGCATCCGCCCCCTCGCCTTGCATGACAGTGAGGGCATAGTTGGCGGCATCGGCCAGCCCGGCATCGGAACCGTCGAGCCTGGCCGCCAGCATCGGCACATCGTCGGCCGTTCCAAGCACGCTCAGCGCTTTGACGGCCGCGGCCTGCACGGCGGGGTCGGAATTCTCGACAGCTTTCACCACCGCCGGCCGCGCGACAGGGTCTTCCCGCATCATCAGGCCGCGCAGCAACGCCACCTGGGCTTCCGGAGAAAGCGAAGGCAGTGCATCCGCATATGTTTTTGTGTCTTCGGCGCCGGACGTCTCGCCCACCAGCGAAGCGGCAATCTCGCGGAACAGCAGATCGTCGCCGCCGATGGCTTTGAGCAGAAGTTCGGGCCTATCCTCGGGCTTCGCTTCGGCAAGGCCGTAAAACGCGCCCGTGCAGATGTACGTCGGCCAGTTCTTCGTCGAAAGCTTTGCATAAATGTCGGCCGCGGCTTCTATCTTGCCGTCGGCGTTCAACCGGCCTGCCGCAGCGAGCAACGCTTCCGCGACAGCCGGCTCTATGCCCTCGGCCCCGTCGGCCTTGCATGCAAACAGCTTCTTAACGGCGCCGGGCGTGGCTATCCGGCCGAGCGCCGCCGCGGCCGCCTGGGCAACTTCGGCGTCGGCGTCGTTAAGCAACGGCGCAAGCACGCGCACGGCCTTCTTGTCCCGCCGATATCCAAGCGACGCCGCCAACCCGGCTTTCTGCTTGCCGGTGGCGCCGGCCACGGCGTCCCGCAGCGCCTTGCCGGCCGCCGGATACGGCATCGGCTCCAGCGCGTAACGGGCGATGTGCGACAGCTTCGGATCCGTCAGCATATCCGCCAGAGCCGGCACCGACTTCACCGTGCCGCGAATGCGAAGGCCGCGGCACGCTTTGAGCTTGTCGGTGTAAGACGCGTCGCTCTTGACGATGTCGATCAGCTCCTGTTCATCCAGATCTTCGATAGCCGGCGGCGCCTCAGCGGCATCCTTCGCGGTCACGGGCAGGCAAAAGCAAACAATCGCGGCAACCGCCGCGGCAATAAGAATTTTGTGCGTGATTTTCACGGGTTGCAGACCTTTCCAGTTTTCAGTTCGAGTTCCACTGCTTTTCCGGAGGGTCCCATTCGGAGATGGGACCTACAGGTACCACGGCTCGCGGTACGCCCGCGACCGAAGCCGGTTTGCTTCTTCATCGCCAATAAATTCTTCCTTAGCCGGGTCCCATTTCACCGGGCGGCCAAGCCGCTTGCACGCGTTCGCCACGTGGCACGCCGATATCGACCGGTGCGCCACTTCGGCGTGCGACACCGGCTGCTGCCGCGTCTTGACGCAGTCGAGGAACGCCCGCACGTGGTTGTCCGGCGGGTAGCCGCCGAGGAAGTTGCGGTTCTCGAGCAGGCTCTTGGGGTGGGCGTCCATTTCGCCGGAATCACCGGTTTCGACCCAGCCCTCGTCGCCTTCGAAGCGCACGGGACACGTGCCGAACCGCAGGCCCGTGCGGATGATCAGCTTGACGCCGTCGGCGTAACGGCCGATAAACCGCTCGCCTTCCTGCCAGAACTCGACGGGCCCGGTGTCGTCGGACTGGTTCGCCCACTGGCATAAGTCCACCGTATGGCTCCCCCACTCCGTGATCGAGCCGCCGGAGAAATCCCAGTCGCCGCTCCAGAACCCGCGTTTGGAATACTCGGAGTTGTACGGCCGCCAGGGGGCCGGGCCCAGCCAACGGTTCCAATCGAACTCCTCCCGGGGCGGTTCGGGTTCTTCCGGCAAAATCGTCTGATGCACGTTACGGAATGCGCCGGACTCTTCGGCGTGCAGTTCCTTAAGTCGTCCCAGCTTGCCCGAATGCGCCAGGCTCGCCGCGAACTGGAAGTGGGCGATGCTGCGCCGTTGCGTGCCGCACTGGAAGATCCGGCCGAGCCGCCGCATCGTGTCGGCAACCGCGCGCGATTCGGCCATGGCAACGCTTAACGGCTTTTCGCAATACATGTCCTTTCCCGCGCGGGCGGCGAGCAACGCCACGCCCGAATGCCAGTTGTCGCCCGTGGCGATAAGCAGGGTGTCGATGTCTTTGCGGTTGAGAACGTCGAACATGTCGGCGTAGACGACGCAGTCCTGGTTGCCGTAGAACTCGTTTACTTCGCCCTGGCCGATCTTACGGCGCTCGGCGAAACAGTCGCACACCGCTACAACCTGCGTGTCCGGCTGTTCCATGAAGGCCTTCATGACGGTCCGGCCGCGCCCGCCAAGACCAATCACGCCGACGGTATGCCGCGCGCTTGCCGGCGCGCGATTTGCCGCGCCAAGCGCCGCCGAAGTGACGACGTTCGGCGCAATTGCCGCCCCGGCCGCCGCGGCGGTTGCCGCGCGCAAAAAGCTGCGCCGCGTGAAAGAACGTGGTTTTCGATGATGAGTCATAGTTTTATCTCCAACGTGGTCAAGATGAACGCATCTTATCAAGCGGAAAAGGGCACATCAAGGAAAGTGCAAACGCAGAAGAGGCTTCCAGCCCTGGGACACGCGGCAGGATGCCGGGTCTACTTACACGGATGCTCGGTCTTTCACCCAACCGTGGGCAGCGTCAGGGTGAAGGTCGAGCCCTTTTTCGGTTCGCTCTGGATCTTGATCGAACCCTGGTGCAGTTCGGTCAGCCGTTTGACGAGCGTGAGGCCCAACCCGGTGCCGGGGATGTTTACCGTATGCTCATTCTTGACGCGGTAAAACTCGTCGAACACCGAATCTGTCTGTTCCGGCGTCATACCGATCCCGTCGTCCTTCACGGCGATCTTAACGTAGCTCGAGTTGTCGGTAAAAGAAACGAGCACGTGCCCGTCGGGGCGGGTGTACTTGATGGCGTTGTCGATCAGGTTCATCAGGATGAGGAAAATCGAGTCCCTGTCGGCCAGCACCTGGCTCTCGACCGGCGCCGGCATGTCCAGTTTCAGCGTAATGTTAAGGTCGCCGGCCTTTTCGCGGTTGGCGTCGATGGCCGCCTCGACTGGTTCCCGCACGTTAATCGGCAAACGCCTGATCGTGAAGTTGCCCGTCTCCATGGCGGTCAGGTTGAGCAGGTCGTTGACCATCGTCCGCAGGTTTTTCGCCCGCAACAGCGCCCGTTCGAGCAGGGCTGTCTCGTGCTCCCGGTCGTCCTTCGTCGCGCCGGACAGCACCGCCATGAGCTGGCCTTCGATGGCGGCCAGCGGGCTCTTGACTTCGTGCGCCACCATCGATATAAACATCGACTTAGCCGTTTCGAGCTTTTTGAGCGCGCTGATGTCGCGCAACACGGCAACGGCGCCCGCGGCCTCGCCATTGGGTTCCAACACGGGGCTGATGCTGGCCATGTAGGTCGACTTGTCGATGATCAGCTCGTTCGACGCGATCACCGGCCCCGAAGGTTCGGCCAGCGCCTCATCGATAAGCTTCTGCAACGGATCGAAACCAAGCCGTTCCAGCGGCGAAGACAACGGCACCTGCTCGAAATCCGGGATGATGCGTGTAGCAGCGTTGTTGCGCAACACGATTTGCCGGTCGCGGTTGACCACGATCACGCCGTCGGCCATGCAGTTGATGATCGTGCTTGACTTGGACCGCTCGCGGGCCAGTTCAAGCAACCGGCGCTCGCGTTCCTCCCGCAGCCGCTTGGCTTCAATGTTAAGCGCGCGCCGTTCGATTCCGTTGCGCACGGGAATCACGAGTTCATCGGGCGTGAACGGCTTTGGGATGTAGCCGTAGGCCCCGCGGCGAGTTGCTTCCACAGCGGTATCGATCGCGGCGTAGGCGGTGATGACGAAGATGGCCACGTCTTCGTCGTGATTGCGCAGGTGCTCGATCAGCTCGAGCCCGCCCATGCCGGGCATCTTCAAATCGACGAGCGCCACCGCAAAGTTGCCCCGTTTCCGGAACAATTCGAGCCCCGCAAGCCCGTCCGCGGCGGTTTCAACCTCGAAGCCTTCGGATGAGAGGACTTTCGAGCACCCTTCGCGCATGCCCAGTTCATCGTCGACAACCAGAATGCGCGCCACTTCGTCTGCCATCGCAATTTACCCCCCGGTTCGGTTCAAAATCTCGCCTACCTTCGCCAGCAGTTTCCCGTAATCGACCGGCTTTTCAAAAAAAGCATCTATATTCATCGCGGCAAGGTCTTCTTCGCCGTGCGGCCGGAAATCAAAGCCGCGCTGGCTCGTCATCGCCGTCACCACGATAACCGGCACGTCCTTAAGTTCCGGATCGCTCTTCAAGGCTTCCGAAAAAGCAAACCCGGAATCCAGGCTCTCCATCATCAAATCGGTGACGATCAGGTCGGGCGCGTCCGCCCGCATTGCCTCGATCGCGGACGACACCGTCGAGAAGGAATCCACGCGGTACCCCGCCTTTTCAAGCATCCGCCGGTTCAGATCCAGAAAGTCAGGGTCGTCGTCAACGACTATGAGATACGGTGGCTGATGCGTCATCCCACCGTCCCCACCGCTTCCGCCGGCTCGGCCTTCCCCACCGGCAGGCTGATCGTAAATGTCGTGCCTTTGCCCGGCTCGCTCTCGACGCCGATATCGCCCATATGCATCTTGACGATCCCGTAGGCAATCGCCAGGCCCAGGCCGGTGCCCTTGCCCATTTCTTTCGTGGTGAAAAACGGCGTGAACAGCCGCTGGATGTTCTCGGGCGGAATGCCCGACCCGTTGTCGGAAACGCGAAACTCGACGGTGTCGTCCTTTTCGCGCAGTTTCGCCGTAAGCGTTACCTCGCCGTGGTCGTGCGAGATGGCTTCGATTCCGTTGCGCACCAGGTTTACGAGCATCTGCTTGACCTGGTCGGCGTCGATCATCATCGTCGGCACCGCCGGGTCGGCCTCCGCCGCCAGTTTGACGCCGGCAGTCTCGGCCCGTGGTTTCATGATCGCCATGATGCCGTCGATCAGGTCTTGCAATCGCGCCGGCGCTTTTGACACGCGCGACTGGCGCGCGAAATCGAGCAGGCCCCGCACGATATTCTTACAGCGAGCCGCTTCGCTGACGATCATCTCGAGGTCCTTCTGGTTCTCGTCTTCTTCCTTCACGCGCTTGAGCAGCATGTGCGAATACAGCAGCACCGTGCCGAGTGGATTGTTGATCTCGTGGGCAACGCCCGCCGAAAGCTGGCCCATCGACGCAAGCCGTTCCGTGTGCACCAACCGCTCCTGGGCGTCCGCAAGCTCGCGGTGCGACTGCTGAAGCTGGCTGCACGTCGCTTCCAGCTCCTCGACCAGGTACGGCAGGCACATGCTGGCCTCGGCAAGCCCATGGCACACGGCAATGGCCTTGTCCCGGCACGTCGGATACCCGCACGCCCCGCAATTGAGCTGGTCTTCCACGCCATACTTGTGCATCGACTTGAGCGCCTCCGCGATCTCCTCCTCGCTCGGTTCGGGGAGCGTCATGTCCTGCTGGGAAAACTCCCGGGTCAGGTCGAGGTCTTCGAACTCCTTGTGCCATGCCTCGAGGTCTTCCGGACCCACCCGCGCCGCCTGTTCTTTTACCCAGTTCGCCAGGATGGCCTTGCGCGTATGAACACCGAGGTCGTTGAGCATCTTTGGGCCGCTGATGCAACCCTCGCAAAACAGCACGTCGAGAAACTGCGTCTTCGTCGAGCCCTCCGCCAATTCCTCGAGCACGTCGAGCACGCGGTCTTTGCCTTCCGTTGTGAGGATGGAGGTGTCAAGCAAGTCGCCCGTGACGCCGGCCGTTTTAAGCAGCCCGCTCGACAGCGGAAAGGACCAGCCGAACCCGCTGCGCGGCCCGTCAAAATCGCTCTCATCGAGCCGATCCGGATCGATGCCCGCTTCGTCGAACATCGTCACGAGCTCTTTGTAGGTAAGCACGCTGTTGACGGTTCCCGCCACGAACGGGTCGAGAATCTCGTTTTTCTTGGCGATGCACGGACCGATGAAGACAATGTCGAGTTCTTCATCTTTGTAACGGTGCCGTACGGCCCGCGCCGTCGCAATCATGGGCGATACGATCGGCGCCAGCGAATCGCGCAATTCCTTGACATACTTCTCGATGTAAGCCACTACCGCCGGGCACGGCGAGGAAATGATACTGCGGCCGTCCTTGAGCGCCTGGCGGAACAGCGCGCGGTAATCGCGGCTGATAAGCTCCGCCCCGAACGCCACCGACCACACCTCGTCGAAACCAAGCGCTCGCACCGCCGCGATAACCTTACCCGGCGCCACGGTATGAAACGCCGCCGGAAACGACGGCGCGATGCATGCAATCGTGCGGCGTTTGGAATCGAGCATCGCCCGCACATTGCCGGTGTCGTCCTGGATATGTTTTGCGTTCTGGGCACACACTTTGACGCAGTTGCCACACGCGATGCACCGATCTTCGATCACAAACGCCTGGCCATTTTCGACCTTGATAGCCGTGGCCGGGCATTCGCGAACGCACGCGTAGCAACGCTTACACCGTTCTGGTATGCAACTGACTATGCCCATATGAATCTATCGAACCTCTATTCTCGAGCCGGTCAACTCCACGCAACCTGCCCGGATCATTTCCTCAACCCGCTCTTCTTCCTTCGCAACAAGCTTCAATTCCTCATTCGCAACCGGCTTCACTTCCATCTGTCTCAGCCGGCTTCACTTCATGTTTCGAAACCGGCTTCACTCTCTCCTTACCTAGCCCGCTTCAGCGGGCTCCTCTTTGCCCCCGCCTTCAGGCGGGGGGGAACAAAACCTCCCAACGATACCAGCGCGCTTTCAGCGCGCTTTTCCTCCCGGCTTCAGCCGTTAACGTCTACTAAACCAGAATGATTCACAATTTTACCATTTTCACGCCTGTGATATCCGGTGTTCCCACTCTTTGATCGACCGTTTCAGCCCATCGAACGAGCAAAAATCCATCGAAAAGAAGGTCCGGCAACAACCTATGTCCGAGAGAAAATGGCTGTCCGACGAAACCACAACCGGATAGCCCGTCGCCTCATACGCGTCCGCACGCCCCTCACGAAACTTCGCCGGCGAAACCTCGATTGCATCAAACCGCACATCTCGAGGCCACTCCCCGAGCTGTGACACAACGCTGTACGACGGCCGGTCGACGTGCGACGGTATCGCGATGCCGCCATATTCTCGGATCAAATCGACCGCGCCAGCCACCGAGAATGACGACGCCAAAAAAAGCCGGCGACTCTCAAGCCGCACCGGCCGGCCCCGCTCATTCATCACAATTTGCCGGCCCCGCGGCTTGCAATCCGGCGCGTCGGCCAGCGCGGCGCCCACGCGATTGCCGACTTCGCAGGCGAGTGCAGCACTCTCGAACAGGCCCAGGATATGCGCCTCCTCGGCAGTGGTAATTTCAATCCCGGCAATCACAACCACTTCGCCTTGTGCGGCCTGCTGGACGGCTTCCGCATTGGAAGCGGAGTTGTGATCGCAAACAGCAATCATCTGCAGGCCCGCGTCGAGCGCCGCCTGAACGATGGCGGGCGGCGTCATTCCGTCGTCCGCGCACGGCGACAACGCAGTGTGGATATGAAGATCCGCGCTGTACGTTTTCATGAGGCCTGCCTCAGTTGTCCGGCGACTCCGACCTGTAGATGCACGACTCGGGCGTGGCGCGGCCGAGAACGACGTCTTCGGCGAGCGCCGTGCACGAAGGCGCACCGCACACCGAGCAATTGCGGCCCGGCAGCGTTTTTGTCAGCCGGTCGATTTCCGCCAGCTTTGCCATCGCCGCCCGCATGTCGCTGTCCAGCCGCATTCCGGCCCGCGGCGAAAGCGGCTCGACCCGCCGCACCGCGCTCGCCCGGCCGCCAGGCGAAAGGATCGGATGACGCTCCTTCGCCCACTCGAACCGCGGCTGCGCCATGAACGGGTCCTCAACCCAGACGGGCGAACCGAAACAACCCTGGTCGCACGCAAAAAGCTCAATCAGGGCATAATCGCTGACGCGCCCGTTTTCGATGGCTTCGAGCACGTTCATCACGTGCCGGATGCCGCTCACCTGCAACACCTGCCGCGGGCCCGCCGGGCGCGGCGACGCCTCGTCATGCCGGGCATGCACGCCGATGTGTTCGAAGGCCGCCTTCCGCAAAACCGGCGGGTCGACCAGCTCGATTTTCGTCAGCAGGCTTGGCGCACGCAACGCGCTGCACTGCGCCGGGCACGGCGCGGCCCATACCGCGTGCGGCGCGGTGATTTCTTCCCGGGCGGCTTCCACCGCCGTCAAGAACGGCGCAACGTGCTCGAGCAGCGAGGGGAAACGCATCCGGATCAAGTTCAACACGGCCGGGCACGACGGGCTAATCACCGGTTTTAGCGCCACATCCCGCGCGTATTCGACCACCGCATCGCGCAACGCCGCCTCCCACTCGTCCAGAAGCCGGATCTCTTCAAACCCGCACTCCCGCAATGCGCCCAAAACCTGACCGGGGCCCACGTCGGAACCAAACTGTTCAAGAAACGAGCCGGGTATCACAAGCACCGTCTTTTTCGAAGGCGCGGGCAGTTCGGCGGCGGCCGGCATGCCTATGGCGCCGGAATCGCACGCCGCCATGCACGAGGTGCAGTCGATGCACAGATGGTCGAGAACCCCGGGCCGCCCATCCCGCACGCGCACGGCCTGCGTCGGGCAGGCGTGAACGCACATCAGGCACTGCCGGCACCGCGCCGGGTCGAGCCGCACCGAGTTCACCGCCGGGCTTTCGCCCGTCTGCGGCTGCAACAGCACCGTAAACCGCAACTGTGTGCCGCGCCCCACCGTCGACTGAATCGAAAACCGATCCGTGTTCTTTTGGATATTGGGCAGGCCGAGGCCGGCCCCGAAACCCAGCTCCCGCGCCGCCGCCGGCGCCGTCGAATAGCCATCTTTCATGGCCAATTCGATGTCCTCGATACCGGGCCCTTCGTCGGTCACGGCAATATCGACCTGGGCCGGGTCAATGGCGACTTTCATCAGGCCCTTGTAAGCGTGGATGACCACGTTCATCTCGGCCTCGTAGGCGGCCACCATCGTGCGGCGCACGCTCTGCGGGTCAACGCCTATCTTCTTGAGTACGTCCTTTATGCGCTTGGCGCCGTCGCCGCCGCTGTCGTAATCGCCGCCCTGGATCGCGTGCTGAAAAGACACGGGCGAGACCCCTGCGCCTCGGCTTTCGGCAACGCCGGCGGGTGAAGGCTTTTTGCGGCCGGAGGTATTCTTAACGGTTTTACGAGCCACAGGCGGTTTCCAAAATTTTGTAAAGCTTGCCGCAGGTTTCAAACATACCGTCGCGCGAAACAAGAAGGGCGGCGCCGTGTTCCCTGGCGGTTTCCACCACTGCCGGTTCGGGTTTGGCGCCGTCCAGCAGGCACACCCCCGGCACCTCCATCAGTTCGATCAGGCGCGCCACCGATTGGTTCGCGAGATTTGTCACGATAAGCGTCGTGTCCGACGCGTGGTTAAGGAGGTCCGACACCCGGTCGCCCGCATACGCGCGGTCTATCCGGCGTTGGCCCGCGCGCCCGCCTTCGATCATATCGGCGCCGAGCTGTTTGGCGAGTTGATCCAACAAAATACTCATGCAACAGCCCTTTTAACTACATCCTAGCACGGGGAACGGCCCCCGGCCCAACGGGCGCGCCCTCAAGGGCGCCTTTACCCGCCGGGCCGGGGCCGGGCTCCAATGCCTCAGGGCTATGGGATGTACTTGCCGCGCGGCGTGTAGTGGGTGTGGAGCAGTTTGTGGCTCAACTGGCCGCACGGTCCGTCTTTCAGGAAGTTGGTGTACAGCTCGAGCACGGCCGGGTTTTCGTGCGACTTGCGCACCTCCGACCGCGTGTCTTCGGAGTAGATAGCTTGCGCCCGCTTCTCGCGAATCTCGGGGCTCGTCGGAATCGGCTGGCCGCCGCCGCCAAGACACCCGCCCGGGCACGCCATGAACTCGATGAAGTGGCACTCGCTGAACTTGCCGCCGGCCCGGATGTCTTCCAGCACTTTCTTGGCGTTCGCCGTGCCGTGGCAGACGCCGACCTTCAGCGTCACGCCCTTAAGCCAATCCCAGTCCGGAACCAGATGCGCCAGGATCTCCGGCACCGGCCCCACCGCCTTGATCGGCAGCTCGGCGTACCTCACGCCTTCAAAACCGCGTACTGGAATGACGTCGGCATGATCGAACAGGTCTTCAACCTTGATGCCGCAAACCAGCTCGACCACCGTCCGGATCGCCGCTTCCATCACGCCGCCCGTCGCACCGAAAATCACGCCCGACCCCGTTTCTTTACCGAAGGGATCGTCGAAATCGGATTTCGGCATATTGGGCAGGTCGATGCCGGCCTCGCTGATCATCTTGGCAAGCTCGCGCGTGGTCAAACCGTAATCGATGTCTTTCAATCCGGAATCGCACATCTCCGGCCGGTTGCACTCGAACTTCTTGGCGCTGCACGGCATAAGTGCGACCGCCACGATGTCTTTGGGATCGATGCCCTGTTTCTGCGCGTAATACGTCTTGATCACGGCGCCGAACATTTGCTGCGGGCTTTTTGCGCTCGATACGTGGCGCAGCATCTCCGGCGCGAAGTGCTCGATGTACTTCACCCACCCCGGCGAGCAACTTGTGAACTGCGGAAGCGCGATGTCTTCGTGAAGCACCAGCGAGCGGTACAAACGAAGCAGCAGTTCCGTGCCTTCCTCGATGATCGTAAGGTCGGCCGAGAAGTTCGTGTCGAACACCCTGTCGAACCCGCAACGTTTCAGCGCGGTGTTCATCTCGAGCGTCAGCGGAATGCCCGGCTCCAGGCCGAAACATTCGGCGATGCCCGCCCGCGGGCTCGGCGCCGTCTGGATCACCACGTGCTTCTTCGGATCGTCGATCGCCGCCCATACCTCGTCGGTCGGGTCGTTGGCTTTCAACGCGCCGGTGGGGCAGCGGTTGATGCACTGGCCGCAGTTGATGCACACCACCCCGCCCAGCGGTTTGTCCAGGAACGTCTCGACTTTCGAATCGGCGCCCCGCCCGGCTACTTCCAGCACGCCGACTTCCTGCAGGTCGATGCACGTGCGCACACACCGCCGGCACAAAATGCACTTGTTCATGTCGCGGATCACCGCGTGGCTGGACGTGTCGAGTTCATACCGCGGCTCGGGTTTGCGGCCGAACCGGATCGAATCGACGCCGTATTCCTTGGCCAGCGACTGCAACTCGCAGTTGTTGTTCCGCGCACAGGTGTAACACTCGCCCCAGTGGTTCGACAGCAGCAAATCAATAATGTGGCGCCGCGCCTGGCGAACCGTCCGTGAATGGGTTTTGACCTTGATGGGCGACATGATCGGATAGGCGCAGGAAGCCTGAAGCGTCCGCTGCCCTTCCACCTCGACAACGCACACCCGGCAAACGCCCGCAACGCACAGATCTTCGTGGTTGCACAACGTCGGGATGTGAATACCCAGCTTTTTGGCCGCATCGAGAATTGTCGTTCCCATCGGCACTTTCACTTCGCGGCCGTCAATGGTTGCGGTAATTTCTCCGCCGATCAAGCCCCCGCCCGGCGCGCGTGTCACATTCAGGCGGCGCTGGCTTACGGGTGCTCGCGAAGTTTCTCTTGACTTGGTTTTCTGGCTCATCGGTCACTCCTTTAAGACAGGGCGGCCCGATGGGCGGGTGTACGGCCCATGAGCTCATCCTTGAAATTGGCGACTATCGACAAAAACGCGTTCGGGCTGGACTGGCCAAGCCCGCACTTCGAGGCCAACTGCATCGTCTCGCCGAGGCGGCACAGCTCGTTGAGATAAGCCATCGAGCATGCGCCGTTCTCCAGCAGCTCCACCCCCTCAAGCAGTTTGATGTTGCCTTCGCGGCACGGCGTACACTGGCCGCACGACTCTTCCACGAAAAACTCGAGGAAATTGCGGGCCACCGCCAGCATGTCGCGCTCCTGCCCGAAAATGATGATCGACCCGCCGGTCGGCACGTCTTCGAACGCAATCGTCCGGTCGAACTCGGAAGCCGAAATGCAACGCCCCGATGCGCCGCCCACCTGCACGGCCTTGGCGTCGTCCGCGCCGACCTCCTCGAGCAGTCTGGCAATCGTTATGCCCAGCGGAAACTCGTACACGCCCGGACGCTCGCAGTCGCCCGACACGCTGAAGATCTTGAGCCCGGCCGAACGTTCGGTGCCGATTCCTTTGAACCAGGCCGCGCCGTTGGCCATGATGCAGGGCACCCAGGCCAGCGTTTCCACGTTATTCACGATGGTGGGGTAGTTCATGTAGCCGGTATCCACCGGGAACGGCGGGCGGTTGCGCGGCTCGCCGCGCTGGCCCTCGAGCGACTCGATCAGCGCCGTTTCCTCGCCGCAGACATAAGCGCCCGCGCCCATCCGGATCGTGATGTCGAAATTAAAACCGTCGCAACCGCAGATCGATTCGCCCAGCAGCTTCTTTTCGCGCCGCTTGGCCAAGGCCGCCTCCAGCGCTTCGCGCAGGTAGGCATATTCGCCGCGAAGGTAAACCACACCTTCCTCGGCCCCGATCGCAAACGCCGCAATCGTCATGCCTTCCAGCACCAGGTCGGCGTACTGCGCCAGGATCACCCGGTCCTTGAACGTGCCCGGTTCGCCCTCGTCGGCGTTGCACACCACATACTTGTGCTCGCTCTGCGCCGCCGCCGCAAGGTTCCACTTCACGCTCGTCGGAAACCCCGCGCCCCCGCGGCCCTTAAGCCCGGAATCGGAGATTTCCGCAATAACATCGGCGCGGGGTTTCGCCAGCGCCTTCTTCAGGCCCTCGCCCGCTTTCACCTTGCTGAATGTAAGCGTATTCTTGGGGGTATTCATCTAGTGGCCCTCCGTTGCTTCCACCGCATAGACGCCAAACGTCTTGCGGCATTCCTCGACGATCTCGTGAACCTTCTCCGGCGTCACGCGGGTGTAAATCGTCTCGTTAACCAAAAGGGCCGGACCCTGGTCGCACATCCCCAGGCAGTTCGCCCATTCCAGCGTGAACTTCCCGTCCTTCGTGGTCTCCCCGAACTTGATGCCCAGGTCGTTCTCCAACTGGCGGGCCACACGGTCCTTGCCCGCAATGTCACAAGAAATCGTCTGGCAAAGCCGGAATACGAATTTGCCTTTCGGGGCGTGATTCAAAAAACTGTAGAACGAAGTCACGCTGTAAACTTCAACCGGGTGGATATCCAGCTGATCCGCGATCACCTGCATCGCGTAATCCGAAATCTTCGAGTACTTCTTCTGCACCTTCTGAAGCAGTGGTAGCAGCCCGCTGCGGTTCCGGCCGTTTTCCGAAGCCCAGGTGCGAATGTCGTTTTTCAATCGTTCGTTGTCATGGGCATACATCGTTAAGCCTCCGGCTGCTGCAGCAACTGTTTGACCTTAGAAACCAGCGCCGCAGGTTCTATCGGTTTCTCCTGAAAATCGTCCACCGGAGCCACTTCCGGATCCTTACCGTAATCCATTCCCGTGGCCCGGCTGATGCTCGTAAGCATCAATATGGGCTTCTTGAACCCATCCCGGCGAAGATCTTGCGCCATCTTCAGCCCGTCGTCAGGTTGTTCCATCATCACGTCAAGAACAATAAGATCGGGCGCAAACGCCTTTACTTGATCCATGCCGTCCTGGCGATTCATCGCCGAGGATGTCTCATGACCGTCCTGGCGCAAAAAAAGGCCGACGGTTTCGACGACATCGGGGTCGTCGTCAACTATGAGGATTTTGGCCATACCGGACCTCCTGTGTTTCTGCCACTGCCAACTTTGACTCAACGTCGTGAAACAATTCACAACCTTCCGCAAGCATAAACCTTTTCAAACGGCCGTGTCAACCGAAAATATGTTCAGTGTTACGCCCTTTTGGCACTTTTAGCTCTAAAGCCAACGTGAAACCATGAACAGCCCCTTTCCGTCTCAAACTTTACCTTTCCATTCCCACGTCCCATGCGTCTCAGAGGTGGCGTAGGGCCCATCGGTCTTTACTACGGGAGCGCGCCCCGTTGAGCGCTTCTTTTGAAAGGTTCGACGCAACGGGTATGCAACCGGTATACTCTCGGGCATTGTCTCCAAAACCCGCGGCAAATAACGCAGAATGAGTGAACAATACATAGCTTTAGGCGTTTTTATCGTGGCCTACGCCCTTTTTGTAGCGCTGCCGAACCGCCGCAGCCTGGTCGGCATTGCGGCGGCGCTGATCTTAGTCGCCACGCGCACGGTCCCCTTGCGCATAGCCATTACCGAAAGCATCAATTGGAACGTGATGGGCATTTTCGTCGGCACGCTCATCGCTGCCGATTACTTTATCGAAAGCCGGACACCCGCCTACCTTGCCGAGGTAATTGTTAACAAGGCCCCCAATACCGCCTGGGCCATCCTGTTTATATGCGCCCTCACCGGTTTTATCTCGGCCTTTGTCGAGAACGTGGCGACGGTTCTGATCGTGGCGCCGGTGGCCCTGTCGCTGGCCCGGAAACTTCACATCAACCCGGTGAACATGATGATCGGCATCGCCATCTCCAGCAACCTCCAGGGAGCGGCCACCCTGATCGGCGATCCGCCCAGCATGCTGCTCGGCGGGTTCGCCAAAATGACCTTCATGGACTTTTTCTTCTACAAGGGCCGGCCCAGCATCTTTTTCGCCGTCGAGCTCGGCGCGCTTTCCTCGTTCGTGGTCCTGTACTGGTTTTTTCGAAAAGAGAAGGAAAATATACAGCTCATACGCACCGAACGCGTCAAGACCTGGGTGCCCACCGTTGCCCTGGTTATGTTGATCATTTCGCTCGCCATCGGCTCCTCATTCGACCGGGGATTTGGCTACCTGGCCGGAATCATCTGCATGGCCTACGGCCTGGCCCTGCTGGTCTGGGGGCATTTCATCCACAAAATGCACTTTTTCCGCACGCTTCGGCGGCTCGACTGGGACACCACCTTTTTCCTCATGGCCATCTTCATTATTGTCGCCAGCCTGACCGAGACGGGCTGGATCGACCGGATCTCCGAGATCATGTCGCAGAGCATAGGCGGAAACATTTTTGTGGGTTACACGCTTTTGGTTTTCCTGTCTATCCTGATCTCGGCGTTCGTAGACAACGTCCCGTTCCTGGCGGCGATGCTGCCCGTCGGCCTGGAGATGGCCCAGAAGCTTGGGATCTATCCCTCGCTATACCTGTTCGGCCTCCTGATCGGCGCGAGCCTGGGCGGGAATGTCACGCCCATCGGCGCTTCGGCGAATATTGTGGCCGCCGGATTGTTGCGCAAGGAGGGCCACCCGCTCACGTTCCGCCAGTTTTTCCGAATCAGTATTCCGTTTACGATAGCGGCCGTCCTCCCGGCGTACCTGCTGGTCTGGTTCCTATGGGGATAGCCGCCTCACAGAAAGGAGATGCCCATGTTGCCCACATTTAATGAAAAAGAGGTGACCCGGCGCTACAAAGAAGCCGCCGATATTTACGACAAGTACGGCGTATCGGCCGAGGAGGCCCTCGAACGGCTGGGCCGCATTCCGATCAGCATTCACTGCTGGCAGGGCGACGACGTGACCGGGTTCGAACCCAGCGGCGGCGGGCCCGGCGGCGGTATCGAAGCCACGGGCAACTATCCCGGCAAGGCCAGAAACGGCGAGGAGCTTCGTGCGGACATGGAAAAGGCCATGGCGCTCATTCCGGGAAAACACCGCGTCAATCTCCATGCCCTCTACGCCGAAACCGGCGGCAAAAAAGTCGAGCGCAGCGACCTCCAACCCGAGCACTTTCAGAACTGGCTCGATTGGGCCAAGTCTCTCGAACTCAAGCTTGATTTCAACCCCTCGCTGTTCAGCCACCCGCTGGCGGAAACCGGGTTCACGCTGTCCAGCTACGACGAAAAAACCCGCAAATTCTGGATTGACCACTGCATCGCGTGCAGGCGAATCGGCGCCTGGTTCGGCAAGGAACTCGGCTCGCCCTGTGTTACCAACATCTGGATTCCCGACGGCTACAAGGACGTCCCCATCGACCGCAAGGCGCCCCGCGAGCTGCTCCGCGACTCGCTCGACCAGATCATCGAAGAGGACCTCGACCCCCAGCAAAACCTCGACGCCGTTGAGAGCAAGCTGTTCGGCATCGGGTCGGAAAGCTACGTGGTCGGCTCTCACGAGTTCTACCTGGCCTACGCACTCGAAATGAACACCCTGCTCACACTGGACATGGGCCACTTCCACCCCACCGAATCCGTCGCCGACAAAATCTCCGCCGTCATGCTTTTCCTCGACGAGATTCTGCTGCACGTCAGCCGCGGCGTCCGGTGGGACAGCGACCACGTCGTTATCCTGAACGACGACCTGCGCGCGCTCGCCCAGGAAGTGGTCCGCCACGACTATTTCGACCGCATCCATATCGGGCTCGACTTCTTCGACGCCAGCATCAACCGCGTCGCCGCATGGACCACCGGCACCCGCGCCATGATTAAATCGCTATTGCTGGCACTCCTTGAACCGACGGACACCCTCCGCGCCCTTGAACGCGATGGCAACTACACCGCGCGCCTCGGCCTGCTCGAAGAACTCAAAACGCTCCCGTTCGGCGCCGTGTGGGACTACTTCTGCCTGAAACAAAACGTGCCCGTCGGCGCCTCCTGGCTTGTCGATCTGAAAAAGTACGAAGAAGACGTGCTGGCAAAACGGAAATAGCGACGGGTTAGCCGCGTCCCTTGCGTTCTTGTAATTCGTAGAGGCCGTTTGCGCGTTTTCTGCGGCCTGTGCTATCCTTCGGCTTGCGCTGATGCGTCTCGCTGACATTCCCGGGTTTGAAAGTTCAGGGAAGGAACACCTGATATGAAAAAGACAGTTTTCGTGGCAGTCTCGCTGGCGTTCTTTGCGCCGGGGATCGCGCAAGCAGAAGTGATCGATTCAATCGTAGCCACCGTCGGCGACGAGGCCATTCTCCAAAGCGAGGTGGTTCAGGAAATCGCGCCGGTGCTGGAAAGCCTCCGCAAGACCGCGTCCAACGAAGCCGAGTTCAACCGGATCGCTGAAAAACAACTGCGAGAGGCGCTCGACCAGGCCATCGAAAGCAAGATCCTGCTCCGCCAGGCCATGCTGGCCGGCGCCGAAATCCGGGAAGAGGCCGTCGAAGAGCGCATTGAAGAATTCCGCAAACGCTTCCCCTCAAATGAAGAATTTATGAAAGAACTCGAACGCGCCGGCGAAACCCTCAGCGACCTCCGCAACCGCATCCGCAAACAAATCCTGGCCATCGTCATGGGCATGGAAAAGCGGCGCGAATTCGAAAAAGAAGTCGAGGTCAGCGAGCAGGAAGTGGTCGAATTTTACGAAGAAAACCGCGAACAGCTCGCCCACCCCGAGCGCGTCCGCGTCCGCCGAATCTTTTTAAAAGCCGGCAGCGATCCACAGGAACGGGCGGCCGTCAAGGCCAGGATGCAGGAAATACAAAATGAGCTCGACGCCGGCGCGAGCTTCGTCGAGCTGGCCAAAGCCTATTCGGCCGGGCCTGATGCCGAAAACGGCGGAATGCTCGGGTGGGTTGTGCGCGGCGACCTCGTCGAAGGCCTTGAGAAAAAGGCTTTTGCCCTGGCTGAAGGCGAAGTCAGCGATGTTATAGAAACCGAATTCGGGTTCCTGTTGCTGAAGGTCGAAAAGAAACAGGAAGCCGGAACGCCAACTCTCGAAGAAGCCCGCACAGACATCGAACCCCAGATCCGCGCGCGCAAGGCCGACGAGCGCTACAAGAAATGGATTGCCGAACTTAAGAAGCGCAGCCGGGTGCGGGTCTTTATCTGAAAAAGCCGGGCGGGCAACCCAAACGCATTCATTTTATAATTACTTCAATGTTATCTCGCGCGCTTAGAATGGCGTTTTGGGTGGTTTACGACCACCTGGGCAAGCTTGTGCTGGCAAATCTGGCTTGGGCGGCAACCGCTGCGCCGCTATTACTGGCCGCGTTGGCCGCATTTCTGTCGGGCGATCCGGCGCTGATACTGTTTCTTGGCCTGCCGGCCCTTGTTTTGAGTTTGGGCGTGGTGGCGCCGATCTATGCCGCCGGCATCGCCCACTTCGCCAAAGTCATGATTGATACAAGCGACGCCTCGTTCGCCGATCTGGGCCGCGGCATAAAATTGTACTGGCGCCGCGCTGTAGGGATTGGACTGGTTTATCTAACGGCGGTGGCGGTTCTGCTGGTTAGCGCCTGGTTCTATGCGGCGCGGCTTGGAGCGGCTGCGCCATGGGTGGGCTACGGCATCAGCGCGTTGGCCGTGTGGTGCCTGGCGCTGGCGACGCTCACCCTGCCTCTGGCGTTTCCGGCGCTGGTGCAGAAGAAGTCAGGCGTGCGGGCTACACTGAAGCTGACGGTCTTGCTCGTGCTCGACAACCCGCTTTTTTGCGCCGGCCTTTTGGTATATTTTGTATTGCTTGGAGCGTTGTCGATTATAATACTGCCCTTTGCGGCGTTTTTTTCGGGGGCGGTGGCGATGGTGCTCGGCTCGACGGCGTACGAGATGCTGGCGCGGAAGTACGCCGCGATCGAGCGGGAAAAGAATGACGCCGGTTCGGAACCGGCCGGCCGCGAAGGCGCAGTGATCAGCCGCGGCGGCAAACTGGTTTTCGACGATTCCAAGGAGGATTATCTCAACCGCGGGTTCCGCGATTTCTGGTTCCCGTGGAAGGTTTAAAGTCAATTAAGAGTGAAACGTGAAGGAGAAACTTGACCTATGACACGCATCACCGGCATCACAGCCCGCGAGATCCTCGATTCACGCGGCAACCCCACCGTCGAAGTAGACGTCTACCTTAACTGCGGCGTGATGGGCCGCGCGGCCGTGCCGTCCGGGGCTTCCACGGGCGAAAACGAGGCCCTCGAACTGCGCGATAAAGACCTTAAACGGTATGGCGGCAAAGGAGTTACAAAAGCCGTAAAGAACGTCAACGAGACCATCGAGCCCGAATTGATGGGAGAGGACGCGCTCGACCAGCGAAGGATAGACATGCTGATGCTCGCCCTCGACGGCACCCCCACAAAGGCCAAGCTCGGCGCAAACGCCATGCTGGGCGTCTCGCTGGCCGTCGCGCGCGCTGCCGCCGAAGCCCAAGACCTGCCCCTGTACAAGTACATCGGCGGCGTAAACGCTCACGTCCTGCCCGTGCCCATGATGAACATACTCAACGGCGGCGAGCATGCCGACAACAACGTCGATGTCCAGGAATTCATGGCCATGCCCGCCGGCGCGAAGTCTTTCAAGGAAGCCCTCCGGATGGGAGCGGAAGTATTCCACGCCCTGAAGAAGGTACTGAAAGACAAGGGCCTGAACACCTCCGTCGGCGACGAAGGCGGCTTCGCGCCCAACCTCACTTCCAACGTCGAAGCCATTGAAGTCATCCTAAAGGCAGTAAAAGCAGCGGGTTACAAAGCTGGAAAAGATATCTTTATCGCACTCGACCCCGCCTCCAGCGAGTTCTACAAGCCCTCGAAGAAGAAGTACGTGCTGGGGGCCGAAAAGGACCCCGAGAAATCCCCCGATTCCATGGTAGAATTCTGGAAAGATTGGGTCGATAAATACCCGATTATTTCAATTGAAGACGGAATGGCCGAGAACGACTGGACCGGGTGGAAGAAGCTCACCGACACGTTGGGCGGTCGCATCCAACTCGTTGGCGATGACTTGTTTGTAACCAACACCAAATTCCTGAGCCGAGGCATCAAGGAAGGCGTGGCCAACTCGATCCTGGTGAAAGTGAACCAGATTGGAACACTCACCGAGACGCTGGAAGCCTGCCAGATGGCCCACAGGGCCGGGTATACGACCGTAATCTCCCATCGCAGCGGCGAAACCGAAGATTCCACGATTGCCGATATTGCCGTGGCGACGAACGCCGGCCAGATAAAAACGGGTTCGGCCTCGCGCAGCGACAGAATTGCCAAGTATAATCAGTTGTTAAGGATAGAGGAACAGTTGGGCTCACAGGCCGAGTTTCTCGGTATGAGCGCCTTTTACAACGCGAAACGGTAGAAAAGGACTTGATTTTGCGGGTGCGGCGAAGGGCCGCGCCCGCTTTTTGAGAAGGCGCGCCGGGCGCGTCGGTTGCGATACGTGCAGATTTCGTATATCCTAGTTACAGGACGCTCCATAACCAGCGTCTCAGGCTTGCAGTCGCCTTTTGGGAAGGGACATGGACGACAGGAACAAGGGTTGGTTTTGGCTGATCCTGCTACTGGCGGTGGCGCTGACCGTTTATTACGTTCAGCGCAGGGACTTGGTACACCGTTATTACGAGTATCAGAAGAACGCCCGCGAACTGTCGCAAGCCGAAAATACGAAGGCCGACCTCGAGCAGAAACTGGCGGAGTCGCGCCAGCGGGCCGAGCACTTGGACAACGACCCCACGGAAATCGAGGCGGCCATACGGCGCAACAAAGACCTGGTTCGGGAAGGGGAGACGGTGTTCCGAATCGAAAAGAGACCGCAGGCGCACTAGGCTGTTTTGTATCCAACCACCCCACATAGGCACGGACTTTTCATCCGCGCATTCAACATAAGGACGTTGTCTGAAACCTGTCACACGAACTTGAACTTTACAGTCCGGACGAAGCGATAAAACTTTTTGGCAAGAACGGCGAGTTGCGCAAACGCATCCAGTCCGAAACCGGCACCCGCATCGTCGACCGCGGCGCCAAAGTCGTCATCATCGGTAACGAAGACGACGCCGCACTCGTCGAAACCGTGCTCGACGAGATGCTTAGCGCCGTCCGTCACGGTCATACCCCCACCCTTGGCGACATCAACTATGCCTTGGGCGAGGCGCGCATGCACGGCATTCCCGAGCTCGGGGTTGCGATCGGGCGCCCGCCGGGCGTGCTCCGGCGGGATATCGGCATCAAACCCCGGACCATCGGCCAAAAAGAATACCTCGACGCCATCGAGACCAACGAGCTGACGCTGGCCATCGGTCCCGCCGGTACGGGTAAAACCTACCTGGCCATGGCCGCGGCCATTTCGTCGCTGCTCAATAAGCAGGTAAACCGCCTTATTTTGACCCGGCCGGCGGTGGAAGCCGGGGAAAGCCTGGGTTTCCTGCCCGGCGACTTGGAAGAAAAGGTAAACCCTTATCTCCGACCGCTTTACGACGCGCTTCATTCGATGGTTGACGTGGACCGCGTCCGCAGGCTCATCGACAAGGGCGCTATTGAAGTGGCCCCCCTGGCTTTTATGAGGGGCCGCACGCTGGACCATGCGTTCGTGATCCTCGACGAGGCCCAGAACACCACCACCGACCAGATGCTGATGTTCCTGACGCGTCTCGGGCAAGGGAGCCGGGCGGTTGTCACGGGCGACATCACCCAGATCGACCTGCCCAAGGGAATGAAGTCGGGCCTCGTCGAAGCGCAGCGAATCTTGCGAAGCACCCCCGGAATTGCGGTAGTCTATCTGACGAAAGTCGATGTAGTGCGCCATCCGCTCGTCCAGCGGATTGTCGACGCGTATGAGGCTGAAGCTCTTTCCGCCGAGGAAGCGGCCCGGGCCGAGGTGGATGCCACGCCCGAGCCTTCCGGCCGGAAAGCGGGTGATACGGAATGATATTCTCAAAATCTGGCCGAAAAAACGGCCGGCCGGGGACGGTCCTGTCGCGCGTTCAGAACGCGCCACGCGCGCGAAGCATTTTGCAGACACGTTCAGACTGGCTGCTGCTGGCGCTCGTCATCGTGGTTTTCGCACTGGCCGTAACCAAGCCGCCGGACTTCTCGCGGTTGGACATCGGTTTTTCAGGCGCAGCCGGCCCGAACGGCGCCGCCGACACCCCCAGGGCCAATCCCCAGTCCGTGGCCCGCGAAGAGGTACGCGCCGAATTTGCGTTCGAAACCAAAGACCTGCAAGCCACCAAAGCCAAGCAAGACGAAGCTGCCGCAAAAGTCCCCGACACGTACCGCGTCGACCGCGAGCGCGTCAGGACACAGATCAGGCTGCTCAATGACCAGGTTCAGTTGCTCGCTTCCCGCCGCGACGAAGTGGCCGGCGTTGTCGAGCAGGCCCTTAAAGACGCGCCCCTCGCTCAGACGGAAGAAGAAATCGTCGCCAAGGCCGTGGCCGATTACGCCGCCAAGCTCAAGGAAGACCCGGCGTTTGCCTCCATGCCCGACGCCCAGATCCTGGCGGTCTGGCTGATGCCTTCGATGGATTCGGTTCCCCACCGGGTCATAAAGGACGGGAAAGTTGTTGAGCTTACCGAGCCGCCGCTGTCGCCAATGAAGTTCGCGTTTGCAACCGACTTGGCCCGCATCGCCCGCGACAGCCTCGAGTACGTGCTCACCAACGGGATCGTGCCGCCGGAAACCGCCGCCAAAAACGCGCGGCGCCGGATCGCACTGATACGCGCCAACCCCGTGGGCGACCAGAAAGCCAGCGAAGAAAAACCCATGGCCGAGGTGCCTACCCCCGAAAACGCCGAAGACCTGCTCAACGAGCGCATCATAGAGGCCGCCCGAATGGTGGCGGCAAACACGCCCGAGATGCCCGTCGACTGGGCCAAGCTGCAAACCGCCGCGTACGCCGTCGCCCGTCCGTACCTGACCGGCACGCTCTTCTACGACGAGGTGTCCACGGTCCACGCCCAGGAACAGGCCCGGTTGGCGGTCGACGACGTGCTGATTCAAAAACAGCTCGGCGAGGTTCTCCAGCGCAGCGGCGAACGCTGGACCGCGCAGTCCTGGTCAGATGTCTCAACCTACCGCGCCAAAATGGCCGAACAACGCGAGCCCGGATGGCGGCACCTGGCCATTTTTTTGGCCAACCTGATCCTCGTAACGCTGATCGTATCGTGCCTGGTGCGGATAGCCAATGTTTTGACGCCAAAAAGGGACGAGGTTCGCCGCAACATCTACTTGGCGCTGCTGTTGACCGGCTGCCTGCTGCTGACAGGCAGGATCACCTCTTATTTCGAACCGACGGGCTTTGTGTTGCCGACGGCCGCGGTGGGGATCCTGGTGGCCATACTGGTAAACGCGCGCCTGGCCGTGATGGTGGGGCTTCTCGCGGCGGTTCTGGTTTCGATACAGTTCGGCTACGGCTGGCGGCTGTTGTTCGTGAGCAGCGCCATGACGGCCGCCGGCATTTTCGGCATGTACCGCGTCAGGCGCCGCGGCGATATGACGCGGGCCGCGCTGAAGGCCACGTTCATCGGCCTCGTCGCCATGCTTGCCGTGACGCTTGCCACCGATTCGCTCACCAGCGAGCTGGCGTTGCGCCGGTTGTTGCTGGTACTGCTCAGCGGCGGAGTATGCATGTTTCTGGTACCGGGCGTGCTCTCGCCGCTCGAGCGGCTGTTTAACATCACCACGGACATCCAACTGCTCGAATATTCCGACCTCAACAACGAGGTGCTCGGCCGGATGGCCATCGAAATGCCCGCCACCTACGCCCATTGCCTGATGCTGGGCCAGTTGGCGGAAGCCGCGGCCGAGTCCGTCGGGGCAAACGGTTTGCTCGCCCGCGTGTGCGCCTATTACCACGACATCGGCAAGCTGCGCCGCCCCGAATACTACAGCGAAAACCAGACCGGCAGAAACATCCACGACAGCCTGCCGCCACGGTTGAGCGCCCGCGCCATCGCCTCGCATGTGTCCGCCGGCGTCGAACTCGCCCGCGAATACCATCTGCCCAAGCCCATCATCGACGGCATCCGCGAACACCACGGCACAAACCTCATCAGTTTCTTTTATCAACAGGCGCTGGAACAGAAAAAGCACGACAACGTGCAGGTCGAGGACTTCAGATATCCGGGGCCCAAACCGCAAAGCCGCGAAACAGCCATACTCATGATCTGCGACGCCGTCGAGTCCGGCGTCCGCTCGATCAAAAACCCCAACAAAGACCGCGTCCGCGATTTCATCGATAAAATTATCACCAGCCGGTCGGCCGACAGGCAGTTCGACGAGTGCAACCTGACGCTCAAAGATCTCGACACCATCAAGGAGGCCATCACGCGCCGGATGGTGACGTCTCTGCACGCGCGCATCTCGTATCCCGAGCGGAAACCCTCGAGAGACCGAACGCAAAACGTCGTGCCGCTCGGCGGGGGACGGGCCTGATGGAACTCGACCTGCTGGTGCGAAACGAATCCACGCGCAAAGGACTCTACAGGACCGACAACCTCAAACGGATAGGCCGCCGCGTCTGCGAGGGCGAGGGCCTCACGCAAAAGGCCGAACTGAGCGTCCTATTCTGCGACGATGAGTTCATCCGGGAACTGAACCGGCAGTACCGCGCCAAGAACCAACCGACCGATGTTTTGTCGTTCGGCCAGTTGACCGAAGTCGGCCAGGCGCCGGGACAAAAAGAGCTGGTGCTCGGGGATATTGTAGTTTCGCTGGAAACCGTCGAGCGCCGGGGGCCGAATACGCAGGCCATGCGCGACGATGTCAGGCTCCTGTTTTGCCACGGGCTGCTGCATTTGCTCGGTTACACGCATGATACGCCCGCTGAGAGGAAAGTCATGCAGGCAAAACAGGCGCAGTACCTGAATATCCGGGCAGGCGATGCCTGGCCGGATTGCGCGCCGGCAAACGGATTGGAAACTGGGGCAAGATAAGGAGGTGTCCAAACTGTTGGACGACGATGACGACCCACTGACGCGAACAAGAGCGTCAAAAATCGTGCCGTATGGCGTGGGCCGCACCCGGCGAGTTTTTTCTATTCTGATTCTGGTGGCGGCAAGCTGCGCTATTTTTGCGGCCGCGGCGCAGGATGGCCCGGCTGCCGGCGGGACCGTTCCGCCGCAATCTTGGCACGCCTACCTCAGCCCCTCCGTCATGGCGGTGGTGGTTATTCTGCTGGGGCTTTCGGCGTTCTTTTCCTCGTGCGAGACGGCCTTTCTGGCCATACAGAAACCGCAGTTGCGCGCCATGAGAGAAGACGAAAAGCTCTCTTCGCGCATGGTAGTTCACATGCTCGACAACCCCGGCCGCCTGCTGACTACAATCCTCGTGGGCAACATGCTCGTCAACACGCTTATCGGCGTCACGCTGGGCACCCGCGTCAAGGACATCTTCGAGTTTTCCGTCGGCCTGCCCGCGGCCGGGGCTTACGTGGCCGCCGTTATCATCACGACCGGCGCGCTGCTCTTCTTCGGCGAGATCACGCCGAAGGTTTTCGCGGTGCGCGCGCAAGCTTCCTGGGCACGGGCAGCCGTGATTCCGCTCATGGCCGCCGACAAGCTGCTCGCCCCCTTGCGAAACGGCCTGCTCCGGCTTACGGATACGCTGTTCCGCGTCACCCGCTTCCACGAGCTTCGGGCCGCGCCGTACATCACCGACATGGAACTGAAGTCCATGCTCAGCAACGGCGAAGCCCGGGGAGCCATCGAGCAGGAAGGCCGTGAAATGATTCGCCGCATACTCGAATTTCACGATATCCATTTGCGCGAAATTATCGTGCCCCGGCCCGATATTGTCGCCGTGCCCGAAGACGCGACCGTCGCCGAAGGCCTCGAGCTGTTCCGGGAAAACGAGTACTCGCGCATGCCCGTGTACCGCGAAGATCTCGACCACGTTACCGGGTTCCTGTTCGCAAAAGACCTCTTGCCCAGCGCAAAGCAAAACGATCTCGAGCGCAAGGTCAGCACGCTCGTGCGGCCCGCCTATTTCGTGCCAGAAACCATGAGCGTGCACGATTTCATTCAAAACGTGCAGCGCCAACGCTCGCACATGGCTATCGTCGTCGACGAGTTCGGCGGCACCGAAGGGCTCGTCACGCTGCACGATGCTATCGAGCAGGTTGTCGGCGATATCCGCGATGAAATCGAGCCGCTGCCCTACGAGCGGGTCAATGAGCGCGTGTACCGCGTCAAAGGCAACCTGCCGCTCGAGGATTTCGCCGAACTTACCGGAATCAGCGTTCAGGACACCGAACACAACACCGTCGGTGGATTTCTCATGGACCGCAGCGAAAAAGTGCTCGAAACCGGTGACCGGATTGGATACGCCGGCGCCGAATTTACCGTCGAGGAAGTGGAAGGCAAACGCGCCTCGCTGGTAAGGGTAGAGCTGCCGGAGCGCGCCGAACAAGAGGAGGAAGAAGAATGACCGTTTTTCTCCTCCCGCTGATAATCTTCGCGGTTGCCGTGGCGCTCCAGGGCCTATTTGCCGGTTACGAAACCGGTTTCGTCTCGACCAATCCGATTCGCGTGCGGTATCTGGCCGAGGAAGAAAAGCGAAAAACTGCCCGGCGCCTTCTCGCGCATATCGAACGCCCCGACGCGATGATCACGATGCTGCTTGTCGGAACAAACCTGATGGTGGTCGCGGGCACACTGGTGGTATCGATGGTCGTGCAGCAACTGTCGCCGCGCGACTACGCAGCCGCCGTCGAAAACATTGTGTCGGCCGCCATCGTCGCTCCTTTTTTCCTGCTGTTCAGCGAGATCATTCCCAAAAGCATATTTCGCACCCACCCCACCCGGCTCACCCTGGCGCTCTACCCGCTTATCTCGTTCTTCTACATCCTGCTCGCGCCGCTGGCGGTCCCGCTGTCACTGGCCACGCGATGCCTGCTCTGGCTTGCCGGCGCCCAGCATAAGCACATCAGCCCGCTCATGGCCACGCTCGAAGACGTCCGCGTCCTCGTCGATGAAGGCGTGGACCACGGAACCATCGAGCCCGAGGAGCAGGAGATGATCCATTCGGTCATCGATCTGCAAACCACCACCGCGAAAGAAATCATGGCGCCCCGCATCGCCATCGAGGCACTGCCCGACACCGCCACCCGCGCCGAACTCGTCGAGCTGTTCGTCGAAAGCGGCCGAACCCGGATACCCATCTACCACGATACGGTTGACGAGATCATCGGCGTCGTGAACGCATACAGCGTCCTCGTTGACGAAGAACCCGAACGTGAGGATGTCAGAAGGTTCATCCGAGACATCATGCACGTGCCCGACACCATCAAGGTTGTTGACCTGTTCCGCGTCATGAAGGACGCGAAGCAGCACATTGCAATCGTCACCGACGAGTACGGCGGCACCGACGGGCTTATCACTATGGAAGACATCCTCGAAGAAATCTTCGGCGAAATCCAGGACGAGTACGACCACGAGGAAAGCCGAATTCACAAGCTCGGCCCAGACGCTTACGTGGTCGACGCGCGGATGCCGCTCGAAGAAATTTCTGAAGCCCTCGGCGTAACTATCCGAGACGAAGAAGTCGAAACCGTCGGCGGCTGGCTCATGCACATCGCCGGCCACATCCCCGCGCAAGGCCAGGTCATCCAGCACGAACGATTCCGCATGACGGTTCTCGTCGGCGGCCCAAACTACATCTCGCGCATCCGCCTTGAACTGCTTCCCGAAGAAAAAGGGCCGGCTCAGGGCTGAGATCCAAACCGATCTTCGATCAGCACGGACGGCGAAATTCGCTCACCGCCAGGCAGCGCAACGAGTATGTTGCCCTCGTCGCTATTTACCGTTTTGACGCGGCCGTCGACGTTGTAAATCCGAGCCGATTCGCCCGAAACCGGCACTTCCACCTTGGCGCCCGGCGTGCCATTTTTCGCCCAGAGCACCCAGACGGTGCGCGCCGGTTCCGTATGGCGGTAAGCGACGACTTTGCCTTCAAGCACGGTTAATTGGTGTTCGGCCGGAACAATTGGGAAAGGATCAGGCAGCACTTCAACGAAAGTTTTCACCGCAGCCTGCTCCTTTTCCGAAGCATCCATGACAACCACCTTCGCCACGCCCGCGGCAAATGACCTGGCAAAAAACTGAAACCGCCACGCCGCCCGCTCTTCCTGCGGCGTCACGCCGACAAAATCGAAGTTGCCTTCCGTGTGCCAGCACGGAAAACCCTTTGCAGCCCCCTCGGTTTTCTCTTGCCACGCCAGAAACGGCGCCAGCACCTGGCGCATCACGCTTCCCGCCGTCACCTCTTTGCTCGAAAAGATGGCGTCCATGCCTTCGTAAACGTGAAACGATACCACGTCGATCCACGGGCCGATCGAGTAGAGCTCGCCGTTCTTCATATAGGTTGGCGAACCCACTAGCCCGTGCAGGCCCAACGCTTCTTCGAGCCACGGCACGCTGCCTTCCCAAGCGGCAACGGCCGGCGCGGCTACCACGGCGCCAGGATCCGCTTGTTTGATGGCAGCGGCAACCTTGGCGGCAAACTCCGCGTAGTCGCCCGCCTGGCCTTTCCAGTTGGTGAGGTAAACCTCCGGTTCGTTATCCAACTCCCAGGCGCACACGCCGTAGCCGTCGTTCCACCCTTCCCGCCGAGCCAGCGTGCCACCGGGCCGGTACCGCTCGGCCAGTTTTCCGGCAAACTCCGCGGCGGCATCCATCTTTTCCGGGGCCGACCGCCCTTCCTCCCGCCGCCCCGCCCACTCCGGCGGGCCGCCGGCGTTGCCGCCCATCACGGGCGCCTGCATCAGAATATTCAGGCCCCTTTCATGCGCCGCGACGACAAACGCATCGAGCGCAAACCAGGATTCGGGCACTTCCACGGCCAGATCGACCGGCCCATCCGGTTCCATCTTGCGCCAGTACACGGGCATGAACGTCCAGCGCAAACCCATCCGCTTTTCGGTATCCAGATCGGGCTTTTTGGATGCGCCGAACATCGCGCCGCCCTGGCCGTCCCAACTGCCGGTGTGACCGATGTAGGGCGAATCGAACCCGTCGATGGGCCGCGAGACGCGCAGCGGCTCTCCGGCGGCATCCGGACCGGAGGGAAACTCGAGGTGCGCCTTGAAAAGGATCAGCAAACCGGCCACGCCCGCGGCAAGCAGAAACACGCCGCCTGCAAAACAGCCGCAACCCAGCTTCGCCAGGCGCAGGCCTGTACGCCGTTTTTCCGCCACAACGCCCTCAGACATGGCGGCGGATTCTCACCGCCGAGCATAATGCAGCCAGCGATCCCATACGTGCAATCCCTCCCGGGCTTTCAGTTCGCCATCGTAAAGGCCGGTGTCGCGCCAAATCAACGCCACGTCCGCGGCCCAGCCTGTGAACGTCGTGTAGAGCTTGTCGAAATCCGCAACCGCCCACCAGACCACAAACAGCGCGTCCAACCGCCGGGCTTCCGATAGCAGACGTTCCACGTAATCGGCCTGCCACGCCTCCTTGCCCTCGATGTGCCAGTCCAGCATCGGCACGTCAATAGTCTCGGCAATAAAACCGGTCTCGGCAACCGCAACGGGTTTGTCGCCAACAATATCCCTGATTTGCGACAGCCAATCGCCGTCCAAGTGGGCCGGATTGCCGTCACCGGGCCCCCAGGGCGGGCCGGAGTAGGGATACGTGCTTATCCCGGCGTAATCGACAAAATCGCTGATATCTTCGAACGCTTTCTTCACCGTCTCGAACTCTTCCGAACCCGGCGCGCTCAAGCCCATCGAGATTCCCGCCAGAACGGACGGGTGCTCCGCTTTTACTCGCTTGTAAACCCGCTCAACAAATCCGGCGAAATCGTCCCACTGCTCCGGTTTCTTTGTCGCAAGACCGCCAAGCACCTCGATGCCGAAATTCACGTAGACCGGTTTGAACCGCCGGATCATCTCGCAGCAGTAAGCGCCGTACGCTTCAGCAATCCGCGGGTCGGCGAACGTAAGCGAGTCCCACGGCGCGGGCAGCGGCATTTGGCCCGCCTCCCCGCGGTACAAGGCAAGCCCGTCGCGGTTGTTGTTGAGCGGGGCGAAACCCAGATACACCGCTTTGCCTTCGGGCACGGCCTCGAGCATCGCCTTGATCTCTTTCTCGAAGTTCGGGTGATACTTCTCGCCAGCCAGCGCCTCGACCCACGGCACGCCATTGTCCAGGTGAAACGCGATCAGATCGCCATGTTGGGCAACTTTCGCATAGGTGTCCTGTTTCGCTTCGTCGGACGCCCCGTACGGCCACGAGGTAAACCCCATGTGGAAAGGACGGGTCTGATTTTCGGCCGGTTCAGCCGCCACATTCGGGGCTGCCAGCGAAAACATGAGACAAGCTGCAATCAATACGGGAAAAGACCACTGGTTCATGACGTTTATCCTGTTCTTTTTTTTACTTCGGCCATTCTTCGACTTCCAGCGTGACCACGTCGTAAAGGTCAAGCCGCGGCAGACTGACTGTATCGCCCGAAACGGCCAGCGGCTCTCCGGCCAGGTTGCGTGCGCTCTTGACCGTTGCCCCTTTGAACTGGACGCGAATGTCCGCCACCGGGATAACCTCGTCCAGGTTCATGTGCATGCAGAAGCCATCGCTAATCCCGGGCATCGGAACGTGCGCGCATGGTTTGCCCATCGTGCCGTTGATCAGAAACACGCGCAGTTCGCTTTCTTTCCGGCAGTAGACCGCCTCGACCGAGCGCGGCGCCGTTACCCGCAGCCGCGGGGTGGCGAGCCGCTCGATGCAATGCCGGATCAGCCCGCGGATCGACGGCTGATCCTGCTCGAGATACTCGCGGAATATGCGCGCGCCCGCGTAGACGAACCGCCCGCGCCCGTGCCGGCCAAGAATTACGGCCGGCTCGCCCGTATCCAGCCCCGGGCCCGGCTGGTGCGACACCCACTGCGTCGCGGTCACGTCGATGCACGGCGGCGTGTATGTCGCCAGGATTTCCGCGTCTTCCGGCGCGCGAAAAGATTGAAACTCCTTCACCTTGACGCGAGTGTCGGGCGACTCGAAGCACGGCTTGATAAAATTGATCTTGTGCCCGCTGTCGCCGAGCGATTCAACGAACCCAAAGCCCGGTTCCGCGGCAGGCCGCCCGTTTTCATCGGCAAACGCGGTGCGGTGGCAGAAAAACACCCCGCCGCCGGCTTCCACGTATGCCCTTATCGCGGCCGCCGTTTCGCCATCCAGACAGCAGGTGCGCGGGATAACGAGCAGCGAGTATTTCTCCAAAACCTCAGCCGAAATCCGCCGGCAGTCGACGACGTCGAACGCGGAATGCAGTTCCGTGAGAACCTTGTGCGCCCCGGCCTGGTCGAGGTTTTCGCCGCCGTCGATCGTCATGCTCCGCTCGCAGTCGAGCAGCGCGATCTCCGCGTACGGTTCCGTGCCCTCGACGTACGGCGTCAACTCTTCGGCAACCTCGAACGCCTTCCGCATGTTTTCCAGCGCGCGCGGATCGAGGTCGCCCCGGATGTGCGGCTGATCCACGTACATCAGCGCGCAATCGTGCGCGATCACCGTCGCCGCTTCCCACTGGAGCAGCGGCACGGGCTTCGTGGTAAAATCCCAGGTCTGGTTGAACCGGTGGCCGATCAGCTCGACCTCCCCGCCCCCCGCGCGCGCCCGGTATACCTTCGCCCTCAGGCTCGGCCCGAAATAGTCGCGCCCGAACCCGTCGAACTCCATCGCCACGTAGTCGTCGAGATCGTAAAACGTTCCGTAGTTGTGCGTGAAAAGCACGTCACGGCCCGCCGCCCGCACTGTCTCCCGCACGGCACGGTAAAAGTCTCTCTGTAGGTCCGTCACCAGGTCCAGATACCGCGCCGCGTCTTCCGGCCCGAGCTCGCGCGGTATGTCGCCGCCGTACCGTTCTTGCCAGGCCTGCCGGCAGTTGGCGCAGTAGCAGGTCGTCTCGCCGTTCCAGTACATGAGAATGTCCAGGAAAAGCGCGGCGAATTCATACTTCTCCGCCATCTCCCGCACCTGCTCGAGAAAATACTCCCGATACCCGCTGTTGACGCAGAGCAGCGTCCACTTGGCGTGCGTGTCCTCGTCCGTCCCGAGGCGCATCGGCTTGCCGTCGGCATCGAGCACGCGCCACTCGGGATGCTCGCGCGCCGCCAGTTCATCCCAGCAAACGGTCGTGTAGGCAATGGTTCGGATGCCCGCTTCTTTCAGCCCTTCCAGCACCTGGCCGAACAAGTCAAACTGCACGTTGCGGTGCATGTGCCCGCGGTTCGTCGCGTGATAGATGTTCCCCCAGTGGTCTTTGGCGTAGAGCAGCAGCGAGTCGACGCCGAGCCGCTTCATCGCGTCGACAATTTCGGCCGCGTTCGCGTTCTCGAGCGTAACCGGGTTAAACTCGGAAAAATGGTAATCCAGGATGAGCCGCTTGTAGCCCAGCGTTCCGTACTTCATGGCTTCGCGCTTCACGTGCCGAGCTGCTTGATGCGGACGTTGCGGAACCACACGTTGTCGCCGTGGTTTTGGAACCCGATGTATCCGGTACGCGGCATTTCGGCATAGGGCGTTTTGAACTTGCCCACCGGCGCCGTCCACTCGTCGAGGTTCATGTCAATCACACGCGTCCCGTTCAGATCGATTTTGACTTGGCTGCCAATGCACGTTATGGTCACGCTGTTCCACTCGCCCGCCGGCTTCGAAGCATTCACGCGCGGCGCCAGAACGTCGTAAACCGCGCCGCAAGAATGAATGCCCACCGGCTTCCCGTAGTCGTCCAGGATTTGCATCTCGATGCCGGTGAATACCTCGTCTTTCGGATCGCCGACGCGGAAATGAACGCCGCTGTTGCCGCCCTCGGAAATCTTGTATTCGCACGACAGCACAAAATCGCCGTATGTCTCCTCCGACCGGATCCACGAATAGCCCCCGCTCAGCCGCGCTATCGTGCCATCTACCACGCCAAACGAGTCTTTCGTCCCGCCCTCGACGCCGTACTTCTCCATCGCCTCCGGTTTCGGTTCCACCACCCAGCCCTCCAGCGTCTTTCCGTCAAACAGCGAAATAAAATCCATCTCTTCTTCCCCTGCCCGGTATGCCGCCATTTCCTCTTTGAACACGTCGTAACCCGGCTTCTTCTTGCCGTGTTCGTCCAACAAGCCAAGCGAGGTAAGGTAGCGTTTGAAACTCTCCGACTTCAGCACGGAAGGCATCAGCTCGCCTTCCAGAATCTCCGCGATCTGGTCGAAAGGCCAATCCTGACCGTTCAGCCACAACATCCCGAGCAGCTTGTCCTCCTTCCCCGGAAGCCAATCGAAAAGCAACCGGATAAATTCCGCCTGCAACTCCGGCGTGGAATCCACCTTGGGATGCGTCGCGCAGCCCACCTCGATGATCAGCACCGGCTTGTTCCCCGCGCGCTCGAATGCGCGCGCAAACTCCGTGGCGAAATACCGCGGGTTGTCCGGCTTCAAACCTTCCGCAGCGGGCGCCGGCTCCGACATGCTGCACGGCACGTAATACGTAACCGAAAGAAAGTCGCAATAAGGTTCCAGCGTCTTCCAATACTTCTCCTCCGCCGTCTTTGTCATTACGACCACGCCAATTTTTATCCTGGGATCGTAAGCACGGACTACTTCCGCTCCCCGCTTGAAAAACGTTTCATACTCCGGCCATTCCTCCGGGTGCATCCCGTAGTAGATGTCGATCTCGTTGCCAATGTGGAAGTAATCGATGTAAGGCCCGTACAACGACAACAACTCCCGCAGATGCTCATCAAACGCCGCGAGCACCTCCGGCTCGTTCAACCGCCGCCCCGCAAACCGAGCCGGCAGATGCTTCTCCGTCATGTGCACCGTCGTGTCCGTCAGCGCCACCGTGTAACCCTTTTCCTTCAACCGGCGAAGATGGTCGCGGAACTCCCCCTCGCCCGGAGACGAAGTCCACGAATAGCTCCGCGGCGTGCAACCGGCCCAGGACGACCAGTACATGATGAAGTTCAGCCCCAACTCCTCCCCCATCCGCCACGTCGATTCCTTCCCGCATTCCGGCACACCTTCTACGCCGATAGGAAATCCCGAACCCGACGCTCCAGCGGAATTCAGAAAGCATGGCACGCCCAAAAACACCAGGCCGGCGAGAAAAAGACTGACTGGGCCGCGAAGACTGCTTGATACGATTCTTTTGCTGTCCATTTTTATCTCCTCAAAACACTGCCACTGAAAGATAGAGAATAGGCGGCGGTCAAGTCAAGTGATTGTTTGGTAAAGAGACAATTCTTTTTGCGGCGCCCACTCGCCAGGAAGAAGTGCCCCCGCAAAGCGGGTTCCCACTGCAATTGACACGATCCGAAACCCGCTGATATAATTGAAAGCCTCAGTGTGGGCGATTAGCTCAGGTGGTTAGAGTACTTGCTTGACATGCAAGGGGTCGCTGGTTCAAGTCCAGCATCGCCCACCAATTTCTTCTCCCTGCAACTCTTCAAGCCCAATTAATTCCTACTGCAATCCTGTTCCCGTTGTTGACGCAGCAGTTGAATGTCAGGTTGATCGAGGTTTCGTGCGGGAGTCATATTGGGTTAGATAATCAGAGGAGGAGAGCAAACAGTGGCCAGGTCCCAGGATAAACTGCTGATTGGATTGGTTGCTGTGACGGCCGTTGCCGTGACGGCGACAATCGGCTATCTCGTAACGGAAGAAAAGCGCGACGCCAAGGTATTAAAGCTTCGAGCCAGGACAGCACTGGCTCTTGAGCCGTACATGTCGCAAGACGATGCAGCGGGGACATCTCCAGAAGGAAAAGCCGCGCCGGATCAGCCACCAACTGAAACGCCTGGCGCAGGCTCTTTGCAAGAAAAACGACTGGCCCGTTTTGAGGACGTTTTCAGGAAGCGTACGGCCATGCAGATCGATCAGTCCCAAGTGGAGGCGGAACGGATCCTCGCGATGAAACCCGAAGAACGCACTGAAGCGGACCTCGACAAAATCAAGGATTATTTGGCGGCCAGCAGCGGCCTGATTCGCGAGTTGCGCGAACTGTCCGAATCGGGCGGGCCCGTATACGAGCTAGATTTTTCGAAGGGCTATGCCATGGAGTTGCCGCATCTTGCCCATCTCCGAGATTGTGCGCGCCTGTTGGCGATGGATGCCGAGATGCAGGCGAACGCCGGCCGGTATGACGAGGCGGTACAAGACCTCCTGGCCGCTATGAAGCTTGCTGACGCGCTCGAAACCGAGCCCATCATCATCTCACAACTGGTCCGTATCGCGATGGACGGCATCGTGTACGGCACAGTCTCTGCATCCATTCCCGGTGAAGAATTGCCGCCCGAGGCGGCCAGGGAGTTCATTGACTACGCCGTTCATGCCAATCACCGCGAGGCCTTCGCCAACTCGTTCAACGGAGAAGGCTTTTTCGGGCTGCAAGGATTTGAGGAAATCCGGAGCGGCAACATCAATCAATTCACTGACTCGTCCGGACCCTGGAACGGTTTAATCATGCGCGTTTACGGCAGTCCCGTCGCCCGGCCTTGGCTGAATATGGACGAGGCGGCTTACGCGGACATCATCGGCCGAATGGGCGAGGCCGCCGCGTTGCCTTACTACGAGGCCAACCCCGTGTTTGACCAAATGGAAGCGGATATCGAGGGCTTGCCGCGCACGCGCATCCTGTCCCGCACGCTGCTGCCCGCCCTGGGGCGGGCCGTGGAAGCCCAAGCCCGGCATGAGGCTTATATGGGCCTCATGGGCCTGGGCCTCGCCGTCGAGCAGTATCACGCCCAAAACGGCCAATATCCCCAAACGCTGAACGAGGTCGCGCCGATCCTGGGCGGATCCATCCCGTTGGACCCGTTCACCGGCCAGCCGTTTGGCTACGAATTGTCAGGCGGCAGCTACACGTTGTACAGCCGGATGGGAAGCATCGTCACCCTCGACGACCGCCGCCGCCGAAGCCTGCCGGTCGATGAGCGCGACAATCTCGTATGGAGACACCCCGCCCAACAATAATGGGGCGAAGTGCGTAAAATTGCCGTCCGGACTTCCGCGCCATGGCTTCTATTGGCGGGCTTTGGGATACGGCACGTCGGGGCCTTTTACGGCGAGCCAGATGATCCGGTTGAACAAGTCTTCATCGGCCTGATCGATTTCATCCAACGGCATTTCGGCGCACTTTTTGGCGTAACGGCGTTCTTTTCCCTTCAGACTGGCTATTTTCGGGTTCATCTGGTCGAGCGGAATGTTGTTGGGCAGCGCGGTATACGGCGTAAAATCAGGCGTATCGGTGAAGGCGTTCGTCATGGGGTTTGCCGCCATGGTAAGCTGATTCATCGGCTCGAGCCCGAAGATGAGTTCCACCGTACGCAGCATCCCGGTTTGCGTGTAGAACGTGCTGTCGACCACGCCCCTTTTCGTATAGGGGCTGATGCAGAACGCCACGGTCCGGTGGCTGTCGACGTGATCCAGCCCGGCCTGGGGGTCGTCCTCGACCACGAAAATGACCGTTTCCGGCCAGAACTTACTCTTTGACACGGTCTCGACGATCCGAGCCAGTGCCAGGTCGTTGTCGGCCACCATGGCGTTCGGCGTCGGGAAGCCTTCGCGTGTGCCGTTGGTATGGTCGTTGGGCAAGAGCATGATTATGAAGTTGGGCAGGTTTCCGCTCTTCTCAAACCCGCGGAACTCCCTGATGAACTCGCCCGCGCGGTATACGTCCTGCACGGTCCCCGGAAAACCGACATACGTCGGGCACAGGTAAGGCTCGAGCGTGTGGAGGGGCGATTCGGCCTTGATTTCTACCGTCCGCTCGCCCGTAACGTAATCGTGGTAGATGTCCGCCCAGGAGGCTTTGGGCGGCCGGATCCTGGCGTGGACGAACTCGCCGTAGTCCCGGAATGTCAGCCCTTTTCGCAGCACGTGGTCCCAGATAAAGCCCGACGATGCAAACGCCAGCGCATCGTCGCCCTCATACGGGTAGCTACGCGGCCATCCGCCGAAACTCTTCTCGATATAGTCGCAAGCATAGCCCTCGTCGGTCCATTGATGCCCGTCCGCGCTGAGCACCCCGTTGCAGTAAAAGTTGTCCAGCAACACAAACTGTTCGGCCAGCGCATGGTGGTTGGGCGTCACCTCGCGCCCGAACAGGCACAGCGACGCGTCCCCCTTGCCCTGGGGCAGGTCGCCGAACACCTGGTCGTACGTGCGGTTTTCCTTGATGATGTAAATCACATGCTTGAAAACCGAAGTCTCGCCGGGCCGGGTCGGCACAGGCACGGCCTTGTGCTCGGCAGCGGGCAGTTGGCCGATCGACTTCATAAAAGGCAGGCGCATGTTGCACGCGGCCCGGTACGTGTACTTGTCGAGGCCGGCCTGCCCCGGCGTCGGAACCAGACTGACCGACCCCATGTGATCATGGGTGTTGTAACCATGCCAGTTCTCGCCGAACATGCTCTTCTTCAGCCCCAGGTTGGCCTGCGAATACGAAGTGCCAAGGCCTTTGATGTTGGCGATGCAGATCAGGCTGCCGTCGCGGCTGATGTCAATGGCGCCCGGATACCAGCCCGTCGGTATCAACCCCGCGACGCGCCCCGCCGAAAGGTCCACCACCGCAACCAGGTTGTTCCCGCCGTTGGCCACATACAGCGTCTTGCCATCGGCCGAGAGGGCCAGCGCGTTGGGTGCGCTCCCGAATGGCAGTTCAGGGGACGGCTTGACATCCAGCGTGCGCACAACTCGATTCGTGTGGGTATCAATCACGGAGACGGTATCGCTGTTGGCATTGGCTACAAACAGGCGCGCCAAGTCCCTGGAAAGCACCATCGCCGTCGGATGAAGGCCTACCGCTATTTCACCGACACATTTCCGCCCGCCGATGTCGATTACCGAAACGGCGCCCGTCGAGGCAATGCCCGTAGCCGGGTCGACCACCGCGCGGCTGCCGCCCGTCGGACCGGTACGGTCGCCCGGCCCGGGCCTGCGGCCACCCCAGTTCGACGCGTACAAGGTGTCGCCACAGCGGACCACCGTATAGGGGGCAATACCGACCGGAATCTCGCGCTCGACCGTTCCCGCAGCCAAGTTGACCACGCCGACCGCGTTGTTACGGCTCAAGGCGACATACGCAACCCCGTCCGGCTCATCGAGCACGAACCCCCCGGGCGCCGATGCGCTGCGCCCGCCCGGACCTGGCAGCACAATCCGTGCTGCCCACGCGAACGAGCCGTCCGCCTGCCTCCGCGCGCAACGAAGCGAACCCTCTGCATCCGTGGTCCACACAGCCTGGCCGTCGTCCGTCCACGCAAGGCCGCAGAAGTTGTTTTCCCCTTTCGGCATTTCCAGCAACTGCACGGCCTTGCCCGTGGACATCTCGATGAACACCAGATCGCCCCCGGCCCCCGCCATCGTCGAACGGCCCGTCGTTTTGAGAACCAGCAGCGACTCGTCCGGTGAGAGTTTTAAATCCGTGGGCCGGCCGGGAAACTCGATCGACCGGCCCGCCGGATCGATGATGTGCGAGGTCGGCACGACGTAGGCGCCGTCGCCCTGCGGGCCGACAACCGCCTTTGCAAGGAAATCCTCCGGAGGTTTCTCCAGAGAGCGTTCCACTCCCGGCGCAAAAGGCGTTGAAGCGCATGTCGCCAAGAAGAAAACACAAAGCAAAACTGCCAAGGCGCGCGTGTACACGATTGTCATCCTCCCAAAGGCATTGTCACCCATTGAGCGTCCAGCCTTTCCGGTATTGGCGCTTCAGCAAATCATTCCCTTCGCCGCTGTTCACGACCCGCCCGCCAGCGCCGTCGTACTCGAGTGGTTGGCCCACGCGGTACGCCACCAACCCGAGCAGCATCATCTCCGTCATTCGACCGTTGTAATCGAAGTCGCACGACGTTTTCAGGTTGCCTTTGCACGCATTGAACCATTCCTCCTGAAATCCACCTAACGGCGGCAAAACCTCGTCCGGCCCGCGCCGCTTGTAATACGTCATGTCGGCCTTGTCGCCAAACGGATACAGGATACGCTTGTCGAACCCCGCGATCAGGAAACCCTTGTCCCCTTTGAACATAACGCCGTGGCCGACCTTGTTGAGGTCGAGAAACTCGGCGGGCGACGGCGGCATAAGCCCGCCCTGGTACCAACTGACCGGAATGGCCGGGCGCCAGTCGTTTGCCGGGATGTCGTACGTAGCCTTGAACTCCACGGGCGTAACTTCCGGGTTAAACTCCTCTCCCGTGGCCTCGGCGGCGGTGGGAAGGTCGGCGTCCAGCGCGTTCCACGCCAAATCCATCGTATGGCTGCCCATGTCGCCGATCTGACCGCTGCCGAAGTCCCAATACATGTTCCACTGCAGGCAGTTGGCGCCCGCCTTTCCCGAAAAGTAGTCCGCGTTGTAAGGATGATAAGGCGTGGGCCCGAGCCATAAATCATAATGGAGCGTCTTGGGCGGTTTGCCGGCCGCGGGCAAATAGCCGGGACGCCGAATCTGCCGCGTACCCCAGGCGTAAGCCGCTTTGAGTTCGCCCACGGCCCCGTCCAGGATCAATTCTCTCACGCGATTGAAATTCTCATAGGCATGGCGCTGCGTGCCGCACTGCGTGGCCAGCTTGTCCTTGTTCTTGAGGTATGTCGCCCGCACCAGCCGCGCTTCCTCCACGGAATTGCCCAGCGGCTTCTCGCAGTACACATGCAAGCCGCGGTTCATCGCCCAGGTGGCAACGAAGGCGTGCGTGAAATCAGTAGTGCAGCAAACCACGGCGTCGAGGTCTTTCTGTTCAAGACACTTCCGCCAGTCCACGTATTTTTTGGCCTTGGGGAATTTCTCGGCTGCAAGCGCCAGATGCTCTTCATCTACATCGCACAGGGCCACAACGTTCTGGGTGGCCAACCCGTCATAATGCGCCACCGCGCGCCCGTGCGCCCCGATAAGGGCGATATTCAGCTTGTTGCTGGGCGCATTGGCGCCGAGCAGCGTCCCGCCCGGCAGTATCAGCAAACCCGTGCCCGCAGCCGCACTCTTCAAAAACCCACGCCGTCCAATAGTCCTGCCCATTGCGTTTCCCCTTTCTTTAGTGTCCAACGCCAATCGCTTTAACCAATCTTAGACAAACCGCCCCCACAAGTAAACAGCATGAAACCCAGCCGGTTCAAAGTGGGTAAAAAACCAATTCACCGCCCCAACTTCAACACCCCCCGAAAATCAGCTTATCCTCGCCCTAAACCGCGCAATATAGGCCCGTATTTTTCGCGGCAGTTCGTTTACTAAAGCACATACACTAAATCCCGCCGCAAATCCGACGCCCAAAAGGATCCACTCGTATCTGCTCACCATCTGCCCTCACATTGCTAGTGCGCTTTCCGTAACGCAACACAATACGAGGGTTATTCCCATAGTTAAATGCCCTAAGTGGTCTCTCGGCGCAGAACGCCCCAAATGCAAAAAAAGATCAAGACTTCCGCTATTGCTTGTTCTGTTACGCCCGGATCAGCTTGCGAAGCTGCGAAATGTACTTCGGCACCGCCTGCTTCGGGTCCTCATCTTCCTCATACTCCAGCGCAAGATAACCGCGGTAACCTGCCTCCTTGAGAATGCCCACGATGCGCGCGAAATCGGCGGGCTCTTTTTTTCCGTTCCGCCTGATCGAAACCTTGATTTGCGCGTTCACGGCGTACGGGGCAATCTGTTCCAGCTCGGCGTAGGGATCTTCCGACCGGAAGTTTCCGCTGTCGAAGTTCACCCCGAACCACGGCGACGGCTTCACCCGTTTAACAATCTCCAACAGCTCCGGCGCTGTGGCCGTGATGCCGCCGTGGTTCTCCAGCGCCAGAAAAACGCCCCGGCCCGCCGCGTGCTCCAGCGATTCGTCGATGCCCTTCACGCACAAATCCAACGCTTCGTCGCGGCTCATGCCTTTCTGCTCTTTACCCGCAAAAATCCGGATGACCGGCGCACCCATCAACGCGGCATAATCTATCCACTGGCGCGTCTCGGCGAGTTGCTGGTCGCGCTCCTCCCCGGGCGGTACACAAAAATCGTTGCCGATGGCCGTGCCCGAGATGTCCAGCCCAAGCCGGAATGTCATTTCCTTGAGTTTCATCAGGTAAGCGTAAGTCACCTTTTTCGGGAAGTAATACGCCGTCGGCTCGCACGCGTCCAGATTCAGTTCCGCGCAAAACTCGATGAAATCTTCCAGCCGCATCGGCGCCTCGCGCAACTGGGCCTCGTCCGGCCGCCGCGGAAGTATCCGGTTAAACGAATACGCCGCCAGGCTCAGCTTCATGTAGCTCTCCCCCGGCCGTTCCGGCGGTTCCGCGGCAAAACCCGGCGCGCCGCCCCCAATCGCCGCCGCCCCGGCGCCCACCGCTGCCTTTTTAAAGAAAGAACGTCGTCCGAAAAGACTTTTTGACATGGCTTTGCTCCTGTGTAAGTTGAAACCCTGCGACTCTAGCAAAAACGGCCGGATACTGGCAAAAGAAACAGATGGCCATAACGGGCCACGTCGCGGTCTCCCGACGTTTTCTTTATAATTCACATGTCAATAAACTAACGCGAGGCGGCCGTCATGACCGATGCGCCAAAACATAAAGTTTCTCGCGCTCTTGCCAGCGAAGAGGAACGGTTGCGGTTGGCGTGGGATAAACACCCGCACGAAAGTCTGGATTCCTACCTCGTCTCCGGAATGGAAGATCCCCGCATCAACCTGCAGAGCATCCTCACCCGCGCACTGATCGCCGACACGCTCTTTCCCGGCCGGTTTGACGCGTTGATCGACGCCGAACTGCGGTTCGGCCTCTGCCTGACGTGGCTGACGCAGCAGTTTGAAGAAGGCCGGGACTGCTGGAACATCATCGCTCAACTCGAACAGCGCGACCAGGCAAACTGCCCCCAGTTTCTCATCGACACCTACACCGGCCTGCAACAAGACGAGTGCCCGATCCCCGACTATATCTCCGAAGCCGTGGCCGACTTGCAGGCACACGAGTCGGTTCTCGGCGCCCCCGCATTCTCTACGTTCGAGCAAATCTGGAACAACACCCTCGTCGAATGCGCCGATGCATCCATATCCGTCCTGGAACCCGGCTGCGGGTCGGCCAATGACTACCGCTTCATGGACGCATACGGGTTCGGAAGATTTTTGCGTTACACCGGTCTCGACATCTCCGCCAAGAATATCTCCAACGCGCGAAGGCGGTTTCCCGAGACCCGTTTCATCGAAGGGTCTGTCTTCAACATCCCGGCCGGCGACGCCGAATTCGACTACGTGTTCGCCCACGACCTGTTCGAGCATTTCTCGCCGCGCGGGTTGAAAAAAGCGATGGCCGAAGTGTTGCGCGTTGCGCGGAAAGAAGCCTGGCTGTCGTTTTTCTACATGGACGACATCTCCGACCACGAGATTCGCGACACCGGCGACTACCACCTTAACCGACTCAGCCAGAACAAAACCGTCGAGCTTTGCCTTCAACACGCCGCCGACGTCGAAGTCGTCAATATCCGCCAACTCGTCCAGGACAAATTCGCCTGCGCCGGATACTACAACCCAAACGCCACAACCCTCATCGTCACCATCAGGTAACCCCCCAAGCCCGAACCCCCACCTGTCATTGCGAGGAGGCCGCTGGTAGGCGGCCGACGCGGCAATCCCGTCGGCATCATCCCACGCCCCGGATGACCAAGCGCCCATACGTCCCGTTCACACGACCTGCGCCTCAACATCGTACAACTGGCAATACTCAACCAGCTGTTTCTTGAAATCCCCATAGAAGAAGATCTGGTGAAACCCCGGATATGTCAGCAGCGGCGGGTTGCCGTCGAGCCTCAGGCTAACCGACACCACGCACCCGCCCGACGGCGGCACGGAAATGTTCTCATACACACTGCCCGCCGAAACAATGAGCCGGGCCCTGTCTCCCTCCTTCCTCGGCAGCACCGCACACGCCACCGTCGCCCGCTGGCCCTCTTTCCAATGCGGCACGGGCACCGCGTCCCGGTTGCCATGGTGGTGCGCCAGGCGGTAAGGTTCCGGCGGCGCGCCGAAACCTCTGAGGCGCGTCGGGCACGTGCAATGCGCCCCGATCAGGCAGTCGTGCGCCGTATCCGGCACGGGGTCCTGCTGAAAACCGGGCCGGTCGAACAGATACATCACCAGGGCGTGCGAGACGCAAGCCCCGATGTCGGCCTCACATGCTGCCGGGATCCCGCTGTCCAACATCCTCGACCACGCAATGCAAGGCAGGCTGACTTTGCTCTTGCCCAGCGCCCCGAGACAGTCCATCGAGATGGCGTCCGCGTTCTCACGTTCGAGGATCGTCCGCGCCACGATATAGCTTTTCACGCCGTTGATCACATCATCGCGCGTAGCCCCGCCTGAGATTTTCTGCGCCCCGTCGAGGTACTCTTTGGCCAGTTGGCGGACTTCGTCGTCAACCGGCGTCTGTTCGTACAACTCCAGAAACGATGAAGCCGGCACGTACTGCAGTTTCGTACCGAAACGCGGAACCGCCTTCTCCCGGCGATCATCCCCTTTCAGCACGACAAAGCGCGTCTCCCGTAACCGCGCACCCGCCGCGATCATCTTCATCCCGTACACGGCCTCGCCAAAATCGTCGCTCGAGTAAATCACCGAGTTCGGTTTACCCGCCAACTTCACCGTGTTCGTCGTGAACGCCGTCCCTACCGGCGCGTATATGACCGAAGGCACCGCGCTTTCCACTGCCACAGTTGCGGTCGGCCAGGCATGCTCCTGCCGGTCAAGCATGACCAGCAGGATGCCGTCAACCTTTGCCTTCTCGGCCTCGGCGACCCACGCCTCGCCTTCCTCGATCGAATACAGCGGCCGCTCGAGTATATCCGCTTCCATATTAAATTGTTTTGCCGCGGCCGCAATCTCTTCGATAAACTTTTTCCGCGCGGCCTCCCCGTCGTATACGGCCCCCGGCCACCGCATCCCGTACTCGCCCCGCCGCCGCACAAACGCCGCCTTGATGCGCGGCACGTAACGGCCGGCCGGCCCCGCCGAAGCCCCGGCAGGCCTGGCCCCCGCGCCAAGCGTTGCACACGAACTCAACGACCCGCCCGCCGCGGCCGCAGCCGATGAAACAAGAAATGTCCGCCGCGATACTTCACAGTGATTGCACATACTCTAACCTCCCATGTAGACCCGTTTCCGGCTGCGACTTTTGCAAACTCGTAACTGACTTTATCACGACTCGCGCCGCAACAGGCAGTGATGAAATCCGCCGTCCTTACCGGTTTGTTCGGTTGCAGTCGCCATCTCAAACTCCGGTGCGAAAAGCCGCGCCAGCTCATCTTGCGTAAAACAACGCCGGTAAGAACCCTGGGCTATATGCCACGGCCTTTTCGCCCCCTTGAACATCCGGAACCGCGGGCTGAACGTGGACAAAATATAGTACCCGCCCGGTTTGAGCACCCGCAGCAGGCTCTTTTTATACCCCGGCCACGCCGACTTCGGCTGATGGTGAAGACAACCGTAATCCAGCACCACGTCAAAGCTGCCCGCGGGGAAAGAAAGTTTCCGCGCGTCCGCGCGCCGGAACTCGGCCGGCGGCGCGCCCGTTTCGCGCCCGATCTTCCGCGCCCGTTGCAACGCCCCGGGTTCGTAATCGACCCCCGTCACCCGAAACCCCAGCCGGGCCGCCGCAAACGAATGCCGCCCCTCCCCGCAACCCAGATCCAGCAACGCGCCCCCCGCTGCACGCTCCCGCACATACTCCAGCAGCCTCACCGCATAAGGCGAAGCCTCCAGCACCCCCCAGCCATGAACACCCGTCCTGTACGCCTCGCGAAAATAAGCCCTGTTAAGTTCGTCCGCCCTCTTCATATTCGACAGGATAACAGGATTGACAGGATTATTTATACAACATATCCTTCTTCGCGCGTACGTGCCTAGCAGTGGGGGCATAACTGTAAGGGGGAAATGAAGGTCAGCCCTGGAACTGTGAGAGCCGGCCTGAAAAGTCCCGGAGGGACGGTAGCGTGTTATCCCCGAAATGCCTGGCGTTTCGCCATATTGGTTCCGGCTACGCTGGATTGGGAGATATCCGGGCTAGTACTTGACGCAAATCACGCAGAAGTAAGCTACTGCCAACGTGAAAAATAAGAAGATTTTCAGAATGCTTAAAAGTTAATCTCTCTCTGCACAAACTAGAGGCTTATATGCTTTTTCCCCTGGTTCTTTTTGTCAGGCCGGCACAGGTAACGAAAAACAACTTTTTTATTTATAATAATCCTGTCAATCCTGTTATCCTGTCAGAAAAGGGAGGGCGTCATGAGGAAAGCCAGTCGCAGAAACTTCTTCAAAACCGCGGCCGGTCTGGCCGCCGGGGCGGCCTTCAGCGGTCCCGCCCGCGCGGCAAAACGCCGCAAGCCTAACCTGCTCTTCCTGTGGACCGACGAACAGCGCGCCGACACCATCGACGTCTACGGCAACAAGCGCATCAAATCGCCAAACCTCTCCAAGCTCGCCAGCGAAAGCGTCGTATTCCGCAACGCCTACATCAGCCAGCCCGTATGCACCCCCTCGCGCTCGACCGTCATGACGGGCTTGTGGCCGCACCAGAACGGGTGCGTGCAGAACAACATCCCCCTACCCACTACCACGCCCACGCTCCCCGAGATCGTCGGCGACGCCGGCTATTGCACCGGCTACTTCGGCAAATGGCACCTCGGCGACGAGATTTTTATTCAGCACGGGTTCGACGAGTGGCGCGGCATGGAAGACGGCTACCGGAAGTATTACCGGGAGGGCCGCGACCGCACCGCCCTCAGCAGCTACGCCCAATGGCTGTTAAGCCTCGGCTACAAACCCGACAACGAGAGCGGCACGTTCAGCCGCGGCTTCGCGGCAAGCCTGCCCATCCAACATTGCAAGCCCAAGTTCCTCGAACTGCAAACCTGCGAGTTCCTCCGAAAATACCGCGACGAACCCTTCATGCTCTACGTCAACTTCCTCGAACCACACATGCCGTTCACCGGCCCGCTTAACAACCTCCACGCGCCCGAAGATGTCGAGCTGCCGGTTAACTTCAACGATCCCATCGAAGACAACGAGCCGAAACAGTGCCGCAACCGCGTCAAGAAGTACGTCTCCGGCCTCTATTCCAAAGACCTCGACCTCACCAAAGAATACGACTGGCGGCGCCTGGTCGCCCGGTATTGGGGCCTGGTGAGCCAAGTCGACCGCAGCGTCGGCGCCATTCTCGCCACGCTTGAACAACTCGGCCTCGCCGAAGACACCATCGTCGTGTACACCTCCGACCACGGCGACATGATGGGCTCGCACCGGCTGGTCGAGAAATGCCTGATGTACCAGGAAGCGATGCGCGTGCCGATGATAATCCGCGCGCCCCGCCTCGGCCGCAGACAGCGGGTGGTCGACGGCCACATGAGCCACATCGACCTCGTCCCCACGCTCCTCGAACTGATGGAAGCCGACGCGCCCCAAAACCTGCCCGGGAAGAGTCTCGCCCCCCAGATGAGAGGCGAGAAGGAGTTGACCGAGCCGATTTTCATCGAATGGAATTCGGCCCAGGGCGTGAAGTCGCAGTTCAATAACGACCCCTCGGCCCGTTGCGTCATCACCCCGGACGGCTGGAAGCTCACGCTCTACGACGAAGACCTCAACCAGCTTTTCAACCTGAAAGAAGATCCCGGCGAATTCACCAACCTCTACGGCCGCCCCGAGCACCGCGACGTCGTCAAGCGCCTGTCCGGCCTCATCCGCGAATGGCAGGTTAAAGCCGGCGATAATCTGGAGCTACCGCAGGTTTGAAAGCGCTGGTTCTAGTAGAAGCGGGCCAGTTTGAGGTGCGCGACGTGCCGCGCCCCGAGCCGGGCCCGCGCGATGTGCTCGTCCGCGTGGAGGCCTGCGGCATCTGCGGCAGCGACGTCCACGGCATGGACGGCAGCACCGGCCGCCGGATTGCGCCACTGATTATGGGCCACGAAGCCGCCGGCGTAATCGCCGAAACCGGCGCAGACGTCACCGGGTGGAAACAAGGCGACCGCGTCACGTTCGATTCGACGATATCCTGCGGCGATTGTGCCCCGTGCCGCGCCGGCCGGATCAATCTGTGCGACAACCGCCGCGTCCTCGGAGTGTCGTGCAACGAGTACCGGTGCGACGGCGCCTTCGCCGAATACGTGACCGTGCCCCATCACATCCTTTACCGGCTCCCGGACAACCTCGGTTTCGAGCAGGCTACGCTTGTTGAACCGCTTTCCGTAGCCGTGCACGCCGTAAAACGCGCCGCCCCGCGGCCGGCCGATGCGGCCCTCGTCGTGGGCACAGGCGTGATCGGCCTGCTGATCGTGCAAGTGTTGCGTGAGATCGGCTGCCGCCGGATTGCCGCGGCCGATATCGACCCCAACCGCCTGCGTCTGGCACAAAAACTCGGCGCCCACGACGTGTTCGACGCCCGCAACGACCCGCCGGCTACGGAATTCGACACCGCCTTCGAGGCCGTCGGCCTGACGGCGCCGGTTGGGCTTGCCATAAATGCGCTACACAAAGGCGGAACGCTTACCCTGATAGGCAACGTCTCGCCCCGCGTCGAACTCCCCCTGCAAACCGTGGTCGCCCGAGAGCTGAACCTGCTCGGCTCCTGCGCCTCCGCCGGCGAATACCCCGAATGCCTCGATCTTCTCGCCCGCGGAACCGTCGACGCCGGCGCCCTCATCAGCGCAACCGCCCCGCTCGAAGAAGGCCCTTGTTGGTTCCAAAACCTTTACAACAAAGAAGGAAATCTGCTAAAGGTAGTCTTGATTCCGTAACTGTATGTCCTTTTCGTCCTTTACGTGCTTTTGAAAAGGAGTGCCGCATGTCCCTGTTCGACCTCACTGGTAAAACTGCAATCGTCACCGGCGCCAGCCGCGGCCTCGGCCAATACATGAGCCGCGCGCTCGCTCGCGCCGGCGCCGATCTCGTCATCACCAGCCGCAACGTCGATTCGCTCGAAGAATTCCGCACCGAAATCGAATCCATGGGCCGGCGCGCACTACCCCTCGCCCTCGACGTGCGCGACTACGACAGCATTCAAACCATGGTCGAGGCAGCCCATGCCACATACGGCAAGATCGATATCCTCGTCAACAACGCCGGATGCAACGTCCGCAAACCCTCACTCAACATCACCTGGGACGACTGGAACCTCATTCACGAAACAAACCTGCGCGGAACGTTTTTCGTCGCACAGGCCGTCGCCCGCAAAATGATCGAGGCCGGCTACGGCCGCATCGTCAACATCGGCTCGGTAACTTCCGTTTTCGGTTATTCCGGCATGGCCCCCTACTGCGCCAGCCGCGGCGGAACCAGGCAGCTCACCATGAGCCTCGCCGACGACTGGGGCGTGCACGGAATCACCGTCAACTGCCTCGCCCCGGGCTGGTTCAAAACCGAACAGAACAAGGCACTGTACGAAGACCCCCAGTGGCTCGATTACCTCGTCGACCGAATCCCCCTCAAACGCGTCGGCCTGCCAAACGACCTCGACGGCGCCGTCGTATTCCTCGCCTCCGACGCAAGCGCATACGTCACCGGCCAAACACTCCTCGTCGACGGCGGAATCACCACCGGCGCCACCAAGTGGGATATGAAGCCTCGCCCTTAGCCAGGACAATTCATCCCGACCCCTGGCTGAGCTGAAAAAGCAACCACAAAGAGCGCATAGAACACAAAGAAGGCGTTTTCTCTCCCGCAGTTGCAAGCTCCGCACCGCCTCCCCCGGCGGTTCCCAGAATGACAAACGACAACAATCCCGATCCCCCACCTGTCATTGCGACGAGGCGGTGGAGCGATAGCGGAACGCCGACGTCCGACCGTCTGCGGTCGGCGTAATCCCCGGCGGTATCATCCCAAGCCTCGGGTGAGCCATTTTGGGCAGCCAAGCCCTGCCATGTCATTAGCAGCCCCCACCGTCAACCGCGGCGGCAGAACCAGCCACGCCGCGATCGTCAGCCGTAAGCGGAAGGCGCCGGGGAGTATTTCAGCGGCAACACCAAGGAAACGAAACGCGCATGAGTTAAAGGGGAGCGCCGCCCCGAGAAGAAAACATCCGGGGCGGCGCTACGTGCATGAGACGGCTCTGACCTGTTTGTTTACAAGGCTTCTTGCACCACGGTCCAGCCGGGGCAAATTGGGAATTCACCGGGATACTTGATGAATTCGACATGGCCGTCCATGTAGAGGATGTTTGCACCGCCGGGGATGTGGTTGCTCCAGGCAATTGTTTCCGGGCCGCCGCGGAAGTCGTCCTGCATGACGAACACTTCGCTCTGCGCGCGGCTGCTTCCGGCGGGGTTATTGATATCGGTGATGAAGAAACGTTCAATACCTTCGCGAAGACGATAGACGCTGAGGTTACCCTCGTGAATATCGCCGTCAAAAACACTGGCATCGCCATCGTCGGCCCAGTCGGTTTCAATGCCATTCATGAACTCTCCAAGCCCTATCATAAAGTCTGGATTCACATCGCCCAGATCCGCATATGGGTCGTTTGCCGACTCCAAGTTTAAAAACACATCTTTGGCGCTGAACGCGAAACTGTAGTAGATATACGAAAGGTCAAACAGCCTGCAGGGCGAAACCGGGTTGCCCTCGGTTTCGTCCACCAGATAAAAAACATGATTTGCGTCTGAATCCGAAGGGCACACAGTAATGGCAGGATCGTTCAGATACTCTGGATACAGGCTTTTCCCGTCGGGGAAAACCGAGTAACCGTCGATGCGCTCGTTGCAAAGTTCGTCGGGCCCGGGCGACCACCTTCTCACCGGCGGGAACAGTCCGCCTTTGGATTCGTTGGCGTACATTTTGAACACGAGGCCCATTTGCTTGAGGTTATTTGCGCAACTTGCGCGCCTTGCGGCTTCCCTGGCACGGGCGAGGGCGGGGAGCAGGATGGCGGCCAGAATGCCGATGATGGCTATCACCACCAACAGCTCGATAAGCGTAAATCCTTTTTTCATAACGACAATCCTCCCTTTTTATTCCCAAAACCGTCAGCACACGTTGTGCTCGCTGAATTCAAATTAGCAAGGCATCCGAAAAAGCACAATAGTTGCAACTGGCAGAATTATTTGTGAAACTATCATCGGCTACCGACGGTGTTGCCGGGAGGGCGGAGTATGAAACAGGCGGAACCGCGGGTTATTCGCGAAATTATCGTGTGGTCGAAACGGTGCCGGGAACATTTTTCGCCTTGGCACATGAACGCACCGGAAGATACGCAGGTAGCCGAGACCGGGATCAGCGATTTGTACCCCGGCTACAAGCTCGAGCGGGTGAAGCCCCGCTTCCACTTGCTGGTGTACACGGAACAGGGCCGCGGCCTGTTCTATACGGAAACCTATTCGGCGGTCATTCGGCCGGGACAGGTGCTGATCGTGCCGGCAGGCACGCCGTTCGGCTACGTGCCCCACGGAGGCCGCTGGCGTTTCACATGGTATCACCTTCCGGACAACGTGCACTGGGCGAGGTTGCGGGGTGCGCGGCCGATGATACGCCGCACGTTTATCGCCCAACCGCTGCAGGAAGCTACCGAGGGTTTTGTGCGCGAGTCGCAAAAGAAGGGCGCCATAGCCAAACGGGCCGCACAACTTTACGCGGAACTGATCGACCTGTACCTGCACCGCGAGTTCGGCGCGGGCGAGGAACCGCCGGGCTCGAGCGTGGCGGGCCGGCTGGAAAACCTGTGGGCGTGCGTGCGGGAAAATTTGACGCGCGACTGGGCGGTGGAGGATTTGGCCGAACAGATGTCGATGACGCCATCGCACCTGTACCGGATCGTGCGCAGGCACACCGGCACAAGCCCCATGAAGTACGTGACGCGCCTGCGGATGGAACACGCCCAGGAACTGCTCGTCACGCTCGAGTGCACGATACGCGTCGTGGCCGATATGGTCGGCTACCAAAACGAGTTCGCGTTTGCCGTGGCGTTTAAACGTTTCTCCGGCGTAACCCCCGGCGCGTTCCGGAAGAGGAAGTAGCGGGCCGCCGCTTCTGGGAATTGGTGCCGGAGGCAGTGCGGGCCTCGCAAATACAGTTGGGGGACTGGGTGGAAGGCCGTGGCGCGGTTGCCTTAGAATAAACCACTGGCACAACCTGAGGCGGCGCGCATGAGTTCAGACGACCGGATCGAAAAACTGGAGCGGCAAATCGAAGATTTGCAGCAGCTTGTGGCGAAGCTGCAGGAGGAGAAAACCGCCGCGGACAAGCCTGCGCCCGAACCGGCCGCGTCCGAACAACCTCCCAAGCCCGCGCGCAAGTTCAAAGAGATGTATAAGGCCGACGCGCGGCGCAATATGTCGCGCATCCTGGGCGGCGAGGCGGGCGACACGCTCGAGACGCGCATCGCGGGCGTGTGGCTGAGCCGGGTGGCGGCGGTGGTACTGATGACGGCGGTGATACTGGGCGCGCGCGTAACCCTTTACGAAGATTACCTCGGGCCGCTGCAGAAAGCGGGCATCCTCTACGGCGGTTCGGCTGTGGCTTTCCTCTACGGGCTGTGGAACCGGCGCGGGGGCATTTTCCCGCTGACCGTCCTGGGCATCGGCCTCGCCGGGGCGTATTTCACCACGTACGCCGGCTTTTTCATTGAAGGCATGCGCGTGTACGGAGATCCGCGGCTGGCGGCGCCGGTGTTGTTCGGGAGCCTGGTGGTTTTGGCGGTGGCCATCCACCTGCTGCGGAGCCAGGTGGTGGCGGGCATCGCGATGTTCCTCGTGTACTACACGATCGTCGCGAGCTGCCTGGGCGGCGTCACGCCGGACAACATCGTCTATGCCTGGGGCACAATGGCGGTGCTCGCGCTGGCCGGAACCGTGTTCCACGCGGTCCACCGCTGGCTCTTTTTTTCGTGGGGCGCCATCGTCGCAACCTACGGCGTCTATTTGTTCTACTTTTTTCAAAAGCCGGCGGACTTCCCCGTGTCCGACCAAGACTATTTCTGGATCAGCAACGGGTTCCTTGTGGTTTGCTACCTGGTTTTCGCCACGGCCGCCATTTTTGACGCGCGAAAGACCGGCGAGTACCGGCGAGTGGTGGCGCCGATGGCGGGGTTCAACTCGGCGATCTTCCTCACGCTGGCGTGGTTCTCGATTCGGGCGCAGTACCCCGAACAGGAGTGGCTTTTCCGGCTTGGGCTGGCGGGCGTGCTGCTGGGGCTTGCGCTGCTGGCGCAAATCACCGGCCCCCGGCGCAACTACCTTTACCAGATCTACATCGCCAAGACCATTATCATGTTTACCTTGGCGTTGCAGGCTTACATGTCCGGAGAAAAACTGATGGTGGCGATGGCCATCGAGAGCCTGGCGCTGGCGTTCAGCCACAAGCGCAGCGGACTGGTCACATTCAAGGTAATGGGCATCCTGCTGCTGCTGGCGTCGTTCACGGGCTGCCTGTTTCACCTGCGCACGCCCGGTACGACATGGGTGGCCGTGGCCGCCGTTCCGTCTAACTGGTTTTGCGTGGGCGGATCCGCCGCGGCCTTCATCGCGGTGGCGTGGTTTTACGAGCGCCACGTGAGCCGCGTGCGGCCGCAAGACCGCACCGTCGCGGGGCAGTGGTTCCTGGCCGATACGTTCCTCGATCTTTACCCGAACACGGCCGCGCTGCTGTATTCGGCCGCGGCCGCGCTGCTTATCCTGGCAATCACCATTTTCGATCTCGGCAACGATCCCCGCATGCCTTACGTGCTCGCCGCGGAAGGCGTTGCGCTGGGAATACTCGGCTTGATATTGCGGACGCCGCCCGTCCAGATCGGCGGCGTGCTGCTCATCGTGGCATGCCACGTGTGCTACCACATTTTACTTAATGTCGGCGAGCCGGGTTTTGTGACGCAGCCGTTCTATGTCGCCTATACGGTGGCCGTGGCGTTGTTCACCTACGCGGGCGCCTACTTCTGGGAACGCTACCTGCGGCGCGTACGCCACGGCAAAGTGTGGCGGCATCACACCGTGGCCGCGCTGCCGTATCTGGTCGCCACGTTCATGCTCACCACGCTGATCGGCCAGAAAATGAGCGGCATCGATTTGGCGCTCAGCCAGAACGCGCTCGGCGCGGTGCTGCTCCTGGCCGGCGCGCTTACGGCCTACCCCGGCGTCAAGGCGTCGGGCGTGCTGGCCTTCGTGGCGGGAACCGCAAGCCACTACGAGAAGCTTTTTGCAACCGGCGACGCCTACACGGTGCAACCCGCCTTCTTCTGGTACGTGCTGATCCTGCTGGGACTGTACGTGATGGGCGAGCGGCTGTTCGTCGTGCTCGAACGCCAGGAAAAGAGCCCATCGCCGATCGAAGACTGGGTGCGCGCCGTGTTCATCGGCGTGTGCGCGGCGGTGGGCGCGCTCACGTTCCACCGTATTGCCGATCCTGCCTACCTGACGCTTTACTGGCTCGGCCTGGCGGTCGGGGCGGTCGCGCTGGGCGCGGTGTTCGGCGAGGTGCGGTACCGTTGGGCCGCCTTATTGCTATTCGGGGCGAGCATCGCGCGCGCGTTCGCCTACGACCTGCGCAAACTGCCGCCGGTGTACGCGTTCGTATCGTTCGCCGCGCTGGCCGTGGCCTTGATGGTCGTGGCGTGGGCCTACAACCGCTACCGCCAGCGACGGCTCGAGGCAAGCAAGCCCGCAGAGACGCCGGCCGCGGACGTGTCCGATGCCTGAGCGGTTCCAAGCGGCGGTGCGTGTCCAACGCCGGCTGCGCGACGCCGGCTACCGTGCCGTGCTGGCCGGCGGTTGCGTGCGCGACATTATCCTGGGCATCGAACCAAAAGATTACGACATCGCCACCAGCGCCACGCCCGAAGAGGTCGCCCGGCTGTTCAAGAAGGTGGTGAGCGTCGGCGTTGAGTTCGGCGTTCAGCTTGTCGTCATGCCCGAAGGCGTGTACGAAGTGACCACGTTCCGCAAAGACGGAACCTACGCCGACGGGCGGCATCCCGACCACATCGAGTTCGTCGACGAGTACGAGGACGCCAAGCGGCGCGACTTCACGATCAACGCCATGTTCTACGATCCGGATACCGGTGAGATTATCGACTACGTCGGCGGCCGGGAGGATCTCGAGAAACAGTTGCTCCGCACCGTCGGCCCGCCGCGGCAGCGGTTCGCCGAAGATCACCTGCGCATCCTGCGCGCGGTCCGGTTCGCGGCGCGCCTCGGCTACACCATCGAGCCGGAGACATACGACGCCATAAAAGGCATGAGCCATCTCGTCACGCGGACGAGCGGCGAACGCATCCGCGACGAAATCTTCAAGATCCTCACCGAAGGCGGCGCCCCGCGTGGATTCGAGCTGATGGACGAAACGAGCCTGCTTCAAACGCTGCTGCCCGAGGTGGCGGCGATGAAGGGCGTCGAGCAGCCGGAGGCGTTTCACCCGGAAGGCGACGTGTTCGTCCACACCATGCTCATGCTCGAGCACCTCGACAAGCCCACGCCCGCGCTCGCGCTCGCCGCGTTGCTCCACGACGTCGGCAAGCCCGTCACCCAGACGTTCGAAGACCGAATCCGGTTCAACAACCACGACAAGGTGGGCGCGCGGATGAGCGAAGACATCTGCCGGCGGCTGCGCACCTCGCACGAAACGCGCGTCAAGGTCGCCTGGATGGTCGAGAACCACATGCGGCTCGGCGTGATCCCCGACATGCGAGAGAGCAAACGCAAACGGTTTATCCGCAATCCCTGGTTCCCGGAACTGCTCGAACTGGGCCGGCTCGATTGCATCGCCAGCCACGGCTGCCTCGATGGCATCTATTGGATCGAGCATTACATCAAATCGCTGCCGGAGGAGAAGCTGAAACCCGAACCACTGCTGCGCGGCCACGATCTAATCGAGATGGGCCTGGAACCCGGGCCGATTTTCTCGGAACTGCTGAATGCAGTAGAAGACGCCCAGCTTGAAGGTGAAATCTCAACTAAAGACGAAGCGAGACGACTTATCCGCGACTATCTGAATAAAAACCGGCTTCGCTGAGGTAGGCCGACTTCGCCGAAGTCGGCCCCAAGGGGCGAAGCAAAGGATGCAAGCAAAGCGTGAACAACAGCGCGGACCTTGCTCCAAGTCTTTCCCCCAACACCTCTCCGGATCATTACACCCTACCTTTTATCTCGCCTCGAACGTTGAGGCCGACTTCGGCGAAGTCGGCCTACTGCGCGAAGTCATTGTCGCAAACGGCACATACGTCCCATAAGTCCTATTCGGTCTTCGCTTGCTTTACCTTCATGTCTTTCGCCAGCTTGGCATCGCCGTTCCGGGCGGCCACCCGCGCGATGGAATATTGATCTTCGACCTGCGTGATTTCAAGCAGTGCGGCTTTGATTTCGCGGTGGCCGATGACTTTGCCGCCGGCTTCGATGGGCGGGCCGTCGGTGACGGCGTGGAACTGTTGGCCTTGTTTGACGCCGTGCCGCGCACCGAGGTTGATGATGACGGCCTCGTCGTCGCCGGCTTCGGCGATCAGGCCCTGCAACCGGCGGCCGTTCGCGAGCTCGGCTACGACTTCCGCGGCGACATCATCGGCAAGCGCGGGTATCTTCGCCGGATCGTCCACGCGGCGCGTCAACTGCGCGGCGAGCGAGGTCGTCTCCGTGTCGACGAGCCGGAGGTACATCAGAATGTCGCCGCCCACCTGCGCGAAGTCGATAAACCCGAGCATCCGGGCCGACAACACCTTGCCGAGCTGGAGTTGGGTATCGGCGCTCGCGAGTTCCGAACTGCCGAGCTGCAGCTCCTGGAGCAGCTTGTCCAGTACTTCGCGCTCGACCACGCGCACCGCGTCCGACGCCTGCAGGCGCGCCTCGATTTCGCGCCGCAGCACCACGTCCATCCCGGCGCGGTCGAAAAATACCGATTGCCCGCCCGGCGACGGCAGGAACGCGACCACCAGCGGCGGCGAGGTCCAATCGTCGCCGGCGCCGGCCTTGCCCTCGGCTTTCAGCGCCTCGTAACGCTTGCGCAGATCCTCGATCTGCGCCCGGATAAGCTCGCCCCGTTTCACGTCGTTCGCTTCGGCCATTTCCTTCTGCACCTGCCGCAGCATCAGCGCCACGAACTCGTCGTCGCGGATGGTGCGCGCGCGTTCAAGCGTGTCGGCAGCCTTCTTCAGGTCGCCTTTCTTCCGGTGCGCGGCGCCCTCGTTGCTCAACGCGACCACGTTGTACGGATCGAGCGCGATAGCCTGTTCGAACAGTCCTATGGCCGCGTCCGTCTCACCCTGCTCCTGCTTGACGCGGCCGAACGTATCGAGCGCCTCGGACTTCTGCCAATCGCGGGCCGGTTTATCCGCGGCAGATTCCAGCGCCGCCGCCGCTTCGTCGAGCTTGCCCGTCCGCGCGAGCGCCTCGCCTTTCACGGCGCCGGCGTAACCGTTGCCATCGGCCTCGCCGGCCAGCTCGATTGCCTTGTCGTAGTCGCCTTTTTCCAGCGCGACCTTCGCCAGCCCTTCCTTCGAGTCAATCTTCCCGAATTCCGACTGCGCCGCATCAAGCTTGCCCTCCGCTACGAAGGCGAAACCTTTCGTCTCCCGGGCCGTCTCGGCCGACTCGCCCGCCGCCAGCGCCTCGTCGGCCAGCCGCTGGGCTTCCTCGAGCTTCCTTTGCTGGAAATACGACACCGCCACCGCGTTGATCAGCTCGGCCTCCGTCTGGCCTCTGCCTTTGATGATCTGGTGCACGCGCTTCTGGCCGGTGAGGATGATCGTCGTCGGCAGATCGGGCACCGGGCCGTACTTCTCCCCCACGCCGGCTTCGGGCGTGTCTTTTACCACGTAATACTCGATGCCCAGCGTCTGCGCGAATTCTCCGAGCGCCGCCTCGTCCTCCTTCAGGCCCACCGCGACTATTTCGAGCTGCGCGCCGTACAGCATGTCGAGCCGCCGAAGCTTAAGCGCGGCGGCTTTGCCGGTGTCAGTGGTGAAGAAGAACAAGATCACCATGTCCGGCTTGTCCGCAATGAGCTGATCGAGATCGACCATCTCGCCGTCGAGATCCCGCGCCACAAACCCCGGCGCCACCTCGCCCGCCCCCGGCAGCGCATACGCCGAAAAAGAAAAAAAAGCAACAACAACAGCCGCAACAATTGAAAGTCGAGACATGCTGTACCTCCCCATGACGAAATTCCCCAACCTGTGCGCCCATTATAGCACCAGCCTTCCTCCCGCACTACCGCCCGCCCGCTCAGGCGAATTTCCTTGCGTCGATGTTAACATATATGTTAACATTTTCAAGAGATGAAATAAGTTATATTTTACACCACTGCACAAGGTTCCAGCCCGATAACTGAGTTTCTAGATTCCCTCTCCGGGCGAGAAGCTCAGAAAGTGGCGTGGGTTCTGCGTTTAGTAGAGCAACTGGATGTTGTACCGGCTCAGTACTTCAAAAAGTTAAGCAGTAGCGATGATCTTTGGGAGGTAAGAACTGAAACGGCAGGCGTGGCGGTCCGCTTGCTAGGTTTTCTACATGGACAAAGATTTTTCGTACTGGTACATGGATTTCGAAAAAAGTCGCAGCGATTGCGGATGGCTGATATCAGGCTCGCGAAAGATCGAAAAGCAGACTTCTTAAGGAGGTTTAAAAAGAAGTGAGCGATTTAGAGAAATACATTCATCGGAGAAAAAAGCGGGATAAAGAGTTTGCCGAGGAGTTTGAGGCAGGTTACGAACAATTTAAGATTGGCGTTTTTCTTCGAAACGAGCGGGAGCGCGCCGGACTTACCCAGGAACAAGTTGCGGACAGGATGCACACCCGCAAGTCGGCGATAAGCCGCATCGAAAACCACGCGGAGAACATAAACCTCGCCACACTCCATCGTTATGCGGCCGCGCTCGGAAAACGCCTTCATATTACAATAAATTCTTAGGTGTTTTGGGCAAAACTGCCCCTTAGAATACAATACACAAAGTGCGTCTATGTGATCTTTGTGTTCTTTGTGGCTGATCTTTTCCGATGAGACTATTCCAAGGGTTTCAGGATGACGACTTCGTTCAAGAAAGGGGCGTCGCCTTCTTTGGCTTGGAAGGTGCGGGTGACGGTTTCGTAGCCTTCGCGGCTTACCGAAATTGTCACTTGGGGCGAGGGCTCCTTAAACTCGAGCACGGCGGTATCGTTTGCCGGTTCATGCAGCGTCTCGCCTGTTTGGCTTTCAATGGATATGTCCGCCGTGCCGTCCACTTCGCAGTTTTCCTGCGACGGCCCGTTTGCCACCGCATCGTCGTAATTCTCAGCCGACTTCGCCAGAAACGCCATCACCATCACGCCCTCGTATCCTGCGACACTCCCCGCGGCTTCCTGGCGTCCCGGCTCGATCAGGCTTGTAACGATGAGCGCAACACCCGCGGCCACCGCCACCACGGCGCCCCCGCCCGTCAAGAATATCCGCCGCGACAGACGTTTCCTGCGCGGGCGTTGTGCGGCAGGCCCGGCCTCTGGCGCGGGCGCCGTACCGTCCGGGCGCACCTCGGATACCGCCGTTGCGGCACCGGCCCGCGATAGCACCGTCGGCGCCCCGGCGTCGGCATGCCCCGGCGAAGCCAGCCCGAGCACGGCGGGGTCGGGATTTTCCTTGAGTGCCTCGCGCAACGCCGCGCCCATCAGCCGGCCGTCCTGGTACCGGCGATTCGGGCTTTTTTCGAGGGCTTTCACCACGACGTCGCTGAGGTTGTCATTCACGGCCACGTTAAGTTCCCGCGGGGCGACCGGCTCGACCTTGATCACCTGGTGCATGATGGCCGTCACGCCATGCGCGGGGAACGGGTGCTCGCCCGTGAGCATCTCGTAGACGATCACCGCCGCGCTGAAAAGGTCCGACCGACCGTCAACGGGCATGCCCATGAACTGTTCCGGGCTCATATACTGCGGCGTGCCCACCATCACGCCTTCCTGCGTGAGTTTGGAATCGCTCACGCGGGCGATGCCGAAATCGGCCACCTTCACGGTGTCGTCGGGCATCAGCATGATATTGGCGGGCTTCACGTCGCGATGCACCACGCCGCCGTCGTGCGCGGCGGCCAGCGCCTCGCAAATGGCCGCGCCGATTTTAACCGCTTCCTCGGGCGACATCCGGCCGCCGTCGCACAGCCGGTCGTAAAGCGTTCCGCTGTCGATGAATTCCATGGCCATGTAGGCCGTGTCGCCCTCCTCGCCGGCGTCGTAGATCGTGATGACGTTGGGATGGTTGATGGCTCCGGCGCTGCGCGCCTCGCGCAGGAACCGCGCCATCAGCTCGTCGGCCATGCCGCTTGTCTCGAGCACGTCGCGCCGCGCCGTTTTAATGGCGACGCGCCGCCCGAGCACCGGGTCGCGCCCTTCGTACACCACACCCATCGCGCCTTTGCCGAGTTCCCGTACAATCTCGTAGCGCCCAAGCGACCGCGGCATTTCGGATTTCATTGCGATCCCCCCTCGAGTTCTTTCAACCACCGCTGCACCTGCCGGGCGTCGGGCGCATCGGGTTCGGCCGCCAGGTAAGCGCGCAACTGTTCCGCCGCCGCGGCGCGTTCCCCCGCTGCGCTGCACACCAGCGCAAGGTTATACAGAGCCGGTGCGTACGCCTCGTCCAGTTCAAGCGCGGCTTCGAATGCCGCCCGCGCCGCATCCAGTTGGCCCATGCGCCGGTACGCCTCGCCCAAGTCGTTGCGCGCCGAGGCCGACTTCGGCGCCAGTTCCACCGCCCGCGCGAAACTTTCCGCGGCTTCCTCGTAGCGACCCAGGTTCAGGAACACCCGGCCCAAGTTGTGCGGCACTTCAACGGCATGGGGCCGCAGGCGTTCGGCGATACGGTAAGCCGTGACGGCCTTTGTGGGTTGATCGGCAGCCGTATTCGCAACCGCCAGATTAAACCACGCCTCGTAAAACTCCGGGAGCAGCTTCGCGGCGACCTCATACGCTTCGATTTTGTCCCCCGCGGAATTTGCCGCCACGCCCCGATTGTAAGCCTCAATGGCCTTGCGTTGCAGATCCGTGATGCCCGGCGCGGGCACGATTTCTTCCTCGCCGGCCGATAAAGCCGGCAGCCGTTTCGGCGGAAGGCCCGGAACCGGCACGCCGTTCGAGGCCAGCAGCGAGTAGGCGTTATTTATCGGGTTGAGGACCGTCACCCAGGGCTGGTTTTCGAGCCGCCCGACGATAATGCCGACCAGCGCGCCGTCGAAGTCGAAAACCGGCCCGCCGCTCGAACCGGGTTCCGCGGACAGGTCACTTTGTATCACGCGCATGCCCTTGTATGTGCGGTTGGTGTTGGATACAACGCCCGTGACAGTTGAAAACTGCAAGTTTTCCGGGGCCGCAATGGCAATAATGCTCGCGCCGTTTTTCAGGCCGTTGGCGTCGCCGGGCAACGCCCAGCGCACGGGTTCTGCGCCCGTATCAAGCAACGCCAAGTCGTGTTCCCTGTCGAGCGCAAGCACCGAAGCGGCATGCCGCGACCCGTCATGACGCAAAACTTGAATACGTTTCAGCCCGTCGACCTGGTGAAGCGATGTCAGCACTTTGCCGGACGCGTCGACAAAACATCCGCTGCCTTGCACGGTCGCGCCGTCGGCTTTTTCGCCAAGCACGACGACCGCCGCGGGCTCGTTGCGCCGCACGACGTCTTCCACGTCCGCCGAGGCTGCCGCGCATGTCGCAAGCAGCAATGCCAAGCCGGCGTAGAGCGGCCCGGCATGCTTCACGGCCGGCGGCTGATGAATACACGCGTTCCCCATTGCGTCCATCATAAGACGGCACGCGCGCGCCAGTCAACGGCACGCCGCGCGCCTTGCGCCTGTTGGCGGCTGGCTGATAACATGAAAGAGGTAGAGGGCGAGCAGCATGATGAAAGACACCACGAACAACAAAAACCAACCTGACGACCGCACGATTGTGCTCCCCGACGCCGGCGCCCGGCCCGCCGCACCGCCTAAGAAGGCCGCGCTCGTCGTGCTGGCCGGATGGGAAATCGGCCGCGAAATCGAACTGACCGGCCCGGAACACCTGATCGGCCGCGCGGGAACCGCCAATACGCGGATTAATTCACAGTCCGTCTCCCGCGAGCACGCCCGTATCGCCCGCACTATCGAAAACGGTCAGGAAACCTTCCTCCTCACCGACCTCGAAAGCAGCAACGGCACCCGCGTCAACAACCTTTCGGTCACATCGGTCAACCTCAACAACGGCGACAAAATCCAGATGGGCGACGTGTTGTTCCGGTTTGTCGTCGGCGACGAAACCGACGCAAAGTTCTACCACAACGTGCACCGGCTCATTCATTACGACCAACTCACCGGCCTGATGGAAATGGATTCGTTCAGGGGGAACCTCGAAGCGGAAATGAACCGGTGCCGGCAGGACGGCGTCCTGTCGCTCGCCATGACCGACCTCGATGGGCTTAAACGCGTCAACGACACCTACGGCCACCTGGCCGGGCGGATGGTGGTGCGCGAGATGGGCAACATGATGCGCGCCTCGTTGCGCCCACAGGATCTGCCCGCCCTGTACGGAGGCGACGAGGCAATCATTCTTATGCCAAACACGAGGATTGGCGAGGCCGCCGAGGTCGCCGAACGCCTCCGCCTGTGCGTGGAGTCCCACGAGTTCGACTACCACGGCCAACAGTTCGGAGTCACCATCAGCCAGGGGCTTGCCGAGTTTCCCCTCCACGGCGATACCGTCGAGCGGATTATCGCCGCCGCCGACCACGCCCTCTACTCAGCCAAAGCCGGCGGCCGAAATTGCTTTCGCCTGGCGGAAAAAGAAAGGACATAGAACCGTCAAGCTTTTCGGCTCCATGTCCTTTATGTCCTTTGGGTCGTTTACTTCCTTTTCCGCCTACCGCCTTTTGCGACGCCCTCCCGCTACAAGCAAGCCGGCCAGCACGAACATGACCAGCGCATCGGCGCTTCCGCGGGTCGCGGGCGACGTCTTGTCAACCGCGAAACAACCCGCACCGTCGCCGTCGTCGGCTTGTTCGCCGATGAAAGGCTTGTAATCGACGGCGCCGGCCATCTTGGCGGCGATTTCGCTTTCGGTATACACGCCCCAGTCGTTGTTTTCGGCCTTGGTTGTGGCGGTGTTCATGTTGAGTACGAGATTGCCCATCACGTTGCGGAACGTGTTGTTGCCCGTGGTGCTGACCTGCGCCGCGTCGCCCAGCACGGGCGTGTAAACGACCGCGCCGTATTTTTTGGTATCGGGCAAGCGGACGAAGATGGCGTCGCCGCGGATGCCCGAGAACGTGGTGTTGGTAACATTCGCGGCCGTGTTCACGGCCTGCACGCCGAAATACAACCGGCGGAACGTGCACCCGTCGAACTCCGTGTCCGAAGAGTTCTCGCCCGAAATCAGCGCGCCCAGCGAATAAAGGTTATCGTCGCCGTCAAATGTGACGTCCTCGACTTCCATCGACACGTCATCCAGTTTCAGCAGCGCGAAACTCGCCGAATACTGCCCGCTCACCTGCACGGTGCACTCCTTCAACTTCGCGCCCTCCGCGCCGATTACGACAAAATGCTCGTCCTCGCTCAGCTCGAAGTACTGGATTTTGGTACTGCCGGCCCCGGCCCCGGCCAGCGTCACCCCCGGCGCAAAAACAACCTGCTCATCGTACACGCCCGACGCAACATTAATGGTGACAGGCTTGAACATCGAAAACCCGCCCGCGTGGCCCATGGCTTTGCCAATCGTGGCCCACGGCGCGGCCGCCGAACCGTCGCCCTCGGTATCGCTGCCTGAAATTGACACGAAATACTCGTCGCGGCAATCGTCGGGATCCTGCGGATTGTTCATAATGGCGGCTTCCTGACCGTTGGTCACGCCGTCGCCGTCGGCGTCCTCGTCCGCATCGTCCGGGTCGGTTGGATCGAGGCCGTAGAAGTCCTCCCAATAATCGTCCATGCCGTCATTGTCGCCGTCCGTCATAACGAACTCGAATGCGCCCATATCGACCCCCGCCAACTGCGGCCGCGGCGTGCCCAGCAGGTCGGCCGCCGGCACGCCTTCATTCGTGCCCGTATCGATACAGGGCGAACCCCATAGCGGCAGGAAAAAATCGTTTGCCGGGTCCGCAAGCAGCGGAGGCCCGTCAACATTGCCCTCGCCCGGCGCGCCGCCCTCAATGCACGAGAATTCGGCTTCCACCGCCGCGCTGATGCCGCTGGTCGCGAACGCATCCGGCGCACTCTCGGCCACAATGCAGTTGGTTAATTGAGCCAACGAGCCCTGGCTCGCCATGATGGCCCCCCCCTGGCCGGAGACATTTCCCCACAGCGTGCAATTGGTCAGGCTGATCTCACTCAAGGAACTTAAATCCAGGGCGCCGCCGGTCTCGCCGGACATGTTGACGTCGAAAAGACAATTGGCAAGAGTGGCGCTGGAGTTAGAGGCAAAAATCGCGCCGCCGCCGGCGCCGGCAACGTTGCCGTCGAATGTACAGCCGTCAATGTCGGCGACGACATCCATCAACATAATGGCGCCGCCTGCTTCGGCTTCATTTCCCACGAAACGACAGTTGTCCATTTGGATTTCCGGAACAAATACCCCACTGATCCACTCATGGTCAAAAACGAAAGCGCTTTTGTCCCGGTTGTTTGCAAAAGTAGTGTCACATACGGTTACGAAGAAGTCTCCAGAGGAATGGTAGGCGCTGCCATCATCATCTTGTGACCAACAACCGCTAAACCAGCATTCATTTATACTTACAAAATTGTTTACTCCCGTTTTCAGCACGCCGCCGGAATTGATAAAGACGCAACGGTAGAAAGACAGATTCCCCAAACCGTTGCAACTGACATTGCTTCCGGAAAACGTACAACCGTCAAAGGACACGCCGCTCCTAAAATCGTGGTCATATACTGAAAAGCTGTTGTTCGCAGACGAGCACCGAATCATATCGAGACCGTCCCCGGGCGCCTTTGGAGAACTGCTGAATGTCCCCCAATCTGTAAACGAGCAATTTTCGACAACGTTCTGACCTCCTGAAAGCCATATATACGTCCTGCTGAATGAACAGTTGGTAAGGACGATATCCCCGTGACCGCGAATTTCGTCACCACCCCAGTCTTTGTCCTCGATCGCCAAGCCGTCAAACCGGCACTCGGGTTGTGCCTCAAAGGTGTCGTATTGGCCAAGGCAAGAGATGAGCGCGTAGTACTCGGCGCTCCGCGACAATCGGTCCAGCTCATTGCCCACAAAACCGCCGTAAAGTTCCTGGCCCACCTTCAATTCAACCGTATCGACCGGTGTATAGGTTCCATCGGCAATCCAAATTTCGTCGTACACATCCGCCGCGGCCACGGCGGCTTCAATGGTTTGCACAGCCGATTCCCACGCCAGCCCGGAACCGCCGGCGACCGCGTCGTCATCGACGTACCAGACGCCCGCCCATGCCGTTCCGCAAAGGCACGACGCCAACAATATTCCCAAGCCGAAGAGTTTCGTTTGCATTGGATACGCCTCCTCTTTGTGGAAACCATCTATTGATTTCCTTCCCCTTCACCCTCTACTCTACCCCTCGTGTTTGCCATATGTCAAGATATAAGTAGAAATACACTAAACACTTACGAAAAACGTAAGCCAGATCACAAATGGCGGCATCCCCCGGGTGCTTCTCAACCGGAAACTGACTCACCCGCCGGCCGGCAAAGCGGTAAGATGCCGCTTCTACATTCCTTACGACGTGTTATGGTATTGGAACGGGAGCCGTTTTGAGGGGTAGAATATCCGGCAAAGCTGAGGGAGGAATCAAGAATGGTAACGGCAATCGTTCTGGCGAACGTTAAACGCAATAGGATCAACGAGACGGCGCAGGACCTGTTGAAGCTGGACGGGGTGAGCGAGGTCTACAGCATTGCGGGCGAATGGGACCTGGCGGTGATGATCCGGGTGAAACGCAACGAGGACCTCGCGGATCTCATCACGGACAAGATGCTCAAGCTGGAAGGCATCGAAAAAACAACCACGCTGATCGGGTTCAAAGCCTACAGCAACTACGATCTCGAGCGGATGTTCTCGATCGGACTGGAAGAGGAGTAGAAACCGCGCGGCCTTTAAACCGCATGTTTCACAAGATTGGCTACCGACGCCGGCTCAACGATGATAAGCTTGCAAGGGTTCTGAACTTAGCCGGCTTCGAGCCGGCTCCTCTTTGCGCCCGGCTTCAGAGGCTGTCTCAGAAGGCGACCGCGTTTTCATTTAGACAATCTGTCAGATTGCAGCACAAGTTGCCCATACCGGTGTTGGAAAGATTTGAGTATCGCG